>Ga0308170_10000016_pt1 | contig 487042 bp, 420 predicted proteins | sample PhyBR2_2_FD_202136 | JGI IMG/M metagenome (GOLD analysis project Ga0308170, IMG submission 202136) | Phyllosphere microbial communities from UC Gill Tract Community Farm, Albany, California, United States - DLSLSB.R2 | ecosystem: Host-associated > Plants > Phyllosphere > Unclassified | place... | reverse complement strand
CAGGATGGCGATGAAGATCAGGTTGTCGATGCCAAGGACGATCTCGAGCACGACAAGGGTGAACAAGCCGACCCAGATATTTGGGTCAAAAAGCCATTCCATTAGGTGTGTTTGGTAGTGATTGGCCTGTCATTGTACGCGATCACGCTGTCAATCAACCAGATTCGGGGGCCGCCGTTGTATTGGCGTCGCCCTTCAAAATGACTGTTCGGCGACCGGTTTGACTGGCGGCGCCGGCAGCAGCGGTTCGATCAACTGGCGGCTCAACGTGGGCGCGAGCGGCGTGTCCGTCCCTACTTCAGCCGGCCAGTGGCGCGGCAGGTAGTGGCTGCCGAACAGGCGGTCCAGGAACGGCAGCGTGGACGCGTAGTTACGGTTGATGTGGTCGTGCCGGCTGTGGTGCCAGTGATGAAAGGCCGGCGTCGTGACGAACCATTCGAGCGGGCCGAAGCGCCAGCGCAGGTTGGCGTGGATGAAGAAACCCCATAAGGTGCCCAGCACGGTCAATGCGGCGGGTGCGGCGCTGCCGGCCGCGGTCGGGCTGGCCAGCCCCAACAGATACAGCGGCACGATGCCGAACAGGCGCGTGATGACCATGTCGACGGGATGGCTGCGGGTATTGGCCAGAAAATGCATGCGTTCGGTGCTGTGGTGCAGCGCGTGGAAGCGCCATAACCACGGCAGCTCGTGGCTCAGCCGGTGGCCCCAGTAGAAGCCGGTTTCGGCGATCACGAAGGCAAGCACCATGCGCACGGCGAGCGGCAAGCCGGCGATGGCGGTGATCAACGCATCCGGCACCAGCCAGGCGGCCAGTGCGGCCAGCAACGCCATCGGCGCGCTCAGCAGCACGATGGGCACCAGGCTGCTGAGGAAGTAATACGCGAGGTTATGCCGCAGCTCGCCATTCGGCCCGTCGTGGCGCACGCCGAACCAGCGTTCCAGCGGCACGAACAGGGCCGTGAGCAGGATCAGCCAGACGCACAGGCGCAGTGCGGTGGCGGCGAATTCGGCGGGAGAAAAGTGCATGGTGACGTTACAGGCGGGTAGCGGGAGACTTGCCTGCCGCTACCCGCCCATATGTTCAGGCCTGCGCGTTGCGGCGACGCCGCGCCATGAAACCGATCAGGCCCAGGCCGCCGAGCAGCATGGTCCAGGTGGCTGGCTCGGGCACCTCGGCCTTGAGCGCGACGTTATCGAGCAGCATGAATGGCGGCGCGCCAGGCGCGGTGCCACGGGCCAGGAACGACAGCATTTCGCTCGCGCTGGTGGCCGTAAAGGCCATCGTGGCCGACTTCCAGCCGCTGAAGCCGTCATCCGGAATGCTCAGCTTGGTGCTGTTCTGGATGGCCTTGCCGAAGCCGACCTGCCAGTAATTGTCGTAGTTGGCGCCGACGAAGCCGGATTGCTGCGCCAGTGCGAAATCAAAGGTCAGCAGGTACGAGGTGCCGATCGTCAGGCCGTTGATCAGCTGGGACAGTTGGCCCGGGTAGTACTGCGAGTCGGAAGCGAAGAAATTGCCGCCGGTCGGCGAAGCGGTGAAGCCGTTTTTGGTGCCTTCAAGCCGCAGCACCGACGTGGTCGTGGTAGCGGTCGCGCCATCCAGGACGAAGTTGTAGCCACCTGAGCCGCTGCTACCTTCCTTGCTGGTCCAGCCGGTCAGCGTGGTGCCTTTTGCATCGACCGTCGTGCCGTTGATTTTCTTGTTGCCACCATTCGAGGTCAGCTCGAAATTGCCGTTCTGGACCAGGATCGGGCCGGCGTGGGCAATGCCCGCGCTGAAGGTGATGAAGGCGGACAGCAACAGCAGGACTGACTTGATGCGCATGAGATGGACTCCGGGGACTATCGATATTGGTGACGGGGAGCGGCATTTACTGAGCTCGCCGTGGCTCAGACAATGAAACTTTGGTGGATTATTATCAATTTTTATTGCCTGTAAAATATTTTAGCAGATTCTTGGTATGCTGAATCAATATTAATGTTGCAATTTTTATTGCCCTCCATGCATCTGCGAAGAGCTTCAGGCGAGGCATCGGGCAAAACGCGGCTACCACTGGCACACGGTGGACGAATTGCATAAAACAGTGGACGAACTGCATGCCGTGAAAACAACAGACAGGCAGCACTGCGTTATCAGGACGGCACGCATGTTGTTAAGCGGTTCGTGAAATCACGCACGGACTCGGTATGCCCTGGCCGCGCATCCTGCAGTTTTTGAGGAGATACCCATGTCAGATAATCTTTCGAACAAAGGCAACCCAGACCGCAACCTCATCAGTCTCACCGAGGCCCATGAAGTCCGCTATTGGACTGAAGCCCTGGGCATTAGTAAAGAAGAGCTGGAGCGCGTGGTTGGCCAGGTGGGCAACAGTGCGGCGAAGGTGCGCGAGCATTTGAACAAGTGATGCAGGGCTTTCCCAAGCAAGACAACACGCCGGTCTGGTTCATCACCGGCTGTTCCACCGGCCTGGGCCGGGCTCTGGCTGAACTGATCGTTCAGCGCGGTTGGCGCGTGGTCGTCACCGCGCGCGACAAGAGCGCCATCGCAGACATCGAACGCAGCGCACCGGATCGCGTGCTCGCACTGTCTCTGGATGTCACGCGTTCTGCAGACATCGATGCAGCCGTTGCCGCAACACGCGAACAATTCGGACGCATTGACGTTCTGGTCAACAACGCCGGCTACGGCTACCAGAGCACTGTCGAAGAAGGTGAAGAAGCTGAAATTCGTGCGCAGTTCGACACGAACGTTTTCGGCCTGTTCGCCATGACGCGCGCGGTACTTCCGCTGATGCGCGAGCAGCGCAAGGGCAACATCCTCAATATCACGTCGGTTGCAGGCCTGATCGGCTATCCGGGGTCTGGCTACTATGCCGCATCCAAGCACGCAGTCGAGGGCTGGTCGGATGCGCTGCGCGCCGAGGTGCTACCGCTGGGGATTGGCGTCACCTGCGTCGAGCCTGGCCCGTTTCGCACGGATTGGGCGGGCCGCTCCTTGCGTCAGACGACGAGCAGGATTACCGATTACGCCGATACGGCGGCAAAGCGCCTGGCCGGGACGAAAGAAACCAGCGGCACACAAGCCGGTGACCCGGTCAAGGCCGCGCAGGCCATGGTCACGATTGCGAATGGCGCCGACGCGCCACGGCATCTCGTGCTCGGCGCCTGGGGCTTCAATGCCGTTGTTGAACGCCTGCAGGAACGTGTTCGCGACATCTCGATTCAACGCGATCTGAGTTCGTCTGCCGACTTTGATGACGAGGCATGACCCTTTTAATTGACGAGCAATTTGCTGATGTCTCGTTCTGGAGAATTTGATGAAACCCTATGTTATTTGCCACATGATGTCGTCCATCGACGGCCACGCGCTGACCGATGGCTGGGATCGGCCCTTCAAGAAAGCCGCAGGCGATCTGTATGAAAAGCTTGCCGCGACGTTTGACTTCGATGGCTGGATTTGTGGCCGCACGACCATGGAAGAAATCGCCCATGGCGAGGGTTATCCGAAAGGGTTGGCAAAGGAGCCGATCCCACGTACGCCCTATTTTGCCAAGCGTGATGCGAAGACCTACGCCATTGCGATAGATGGTCATGGCAAGGTTGCCTGGAAGAGCAATGAGGCACTCGGCTCCCACGTTGTTGCGGTTCTGACGGAAGCCGTGTCGGACGACTATCTGGCCTATCTGCAGTCGATCGAGGTGTCGTATTTCTTCGCAGGCAAAACCGATATCGATCTGGCGCAGGTCGTGCAAACCCTGGCCGATGAGCTGGGCACGAAGCGACTGATCGTCGAAGGTGGCCCGCACGTCAGCGGCTCCTTCGTCAATGCTGGCCTGGTCGATGAAGTCAGCGTGCTGATATTGCCGCTGGTCGATGGGCGTGGCCATCATCCTGCGTCGTTTGAAATTGCTGAAGACTCCTGGAAGCAGCCGAGTTACCTGAAACTCGAATCGGCAGAGGTTCAGGACGGTGGCGGCGTGTGGCTGCGTTACAAGCGGTCGTGATGCGTCTGTAGACCATCAGGGCCGGCCAGGAATCATGTGCGCTTCTTGCGAAGTTTCTTGCCCAGAGCGATTCCTGGCTTCTCGACGTAGTGGTATGCCATGCCAGACAGCGCCAGCGTGACCAGCGCCAGCACCGCAACAACCATCCAGTACATTGGCACGGACATGCCAGCCGCGACATCTTTGCCGACAACAAAATTGATCGCCGCAAACAGCACGATACCGTGGATTAAATAGATGCCGTAAGCGAGTTCGCCGAGCCTGTGAGACGTCGGTAACGAGAGCATGCCGAACATATCGGCACCGCCGGCAATCACACAAAAGGCAGCGATCAGCGCGATACACGGCGCAATCTTCAGCAGATTATCGAATTGAAGCGCTGCAGCAAAGCAAAGCAGCACCAATACCGATGCGATCTTTTTTTCACAGAATCGCGTAAATCTGGGATCACGAACCAGATACGCGGCCAGGATGCCACCTACAAATACGGCTGCGAATCGAATATTTAATCCGATCCGCCAGCCGATCATCAGCGCTGCGGCCGAGACCAGCAGCAAGAGCCAACGCGGACGTTGCCCCACGGCCAGCGAAATCAACGGCAGAGCCAGATAGAAACACCACTCGTAACGGAGCGACCACGTCACGCCAGCCATGATGAGCCAGGAATCGGTGTGGCCGTTGAGTGGGGCTGCAGTAGGAATGGTGAATAATAACCACTTGGCGACGGCGAGGAAAATCGCCTGCAAGCTTTCGACGACGCGCCAGTCTGACAGATAGGCAACAGTTAAAAATACAAATACCAGGACCACATAATAAAGCGGCGCAATACGGAAAAAACGGCCGATGAAAAATGCTTTCCAGTCAAACCTGCGCTCTCGCGCATTCAGTAGTTTGTCATAGAATAAAAAACTCGTAATCATGAAAAACATGAGCACGCTGGCCTGGCCAAGAGGTCCGTATAGATTTGGCCGAGGGACATCCCATTTTCCGGTGTGGACCAATACGAACCACATGCACGCATGGTGCAACATCACGAAGAGTGCGAGGTAGCCCCGCAAACCATTGATTGTGCCAAACCGCATCGGCGGAGAACTCTTGCCTTCGAATACGAACGTGATTTTGACCGCCAAGAATGCCAACAGCGTCAAAGCTACCGCGAAGACAGGATTAGAAATATTCATATGATTAACAAAGTTGGCTACTTTGCAATTATATATGGTGGCGTGATGCGAGGGTCTGCCTCGACCTGCCCCCCAGCTTGCGCGAACCTCCAGCCGGCGCAGACCCTCGGTTGACCGCTTTTTGTCGGGATTACCACCATCTCGGCACAGCCTCGCGCGAAGGTATACCGGAAAACGCGGACGGGTTGTGCATAGCCGGGGTCAGGTCTGACATTCGGACACAAGCTCTGCCTTAACGGCAAATATGCCGCACTACAGTTCAGGCCGTGTCCGTTTGTCAGACCTGACCCCGGCTTCTGCCCAGTGGTTCGTGTTGGTAGAAATAGGGTAGGCGGAATTGAAAAAGCCCCTTCACAGGGGCTTTTCAGTATTTTTGGCGGAGAGAGGGGGATTCGAACCCCCGGTAGGCTATGAACCTACACACGCTTTCCAGGCGTGCGACTTAAACCACTCATCCATCTCTCCTGATGGTCGACGTGTGCATTCCACGAAGCCGCTCATTATAACAACAATTCCTGGTAGTACAAGACCGACCTGACAACGGTCGGGCAAGCCCCTTCCCCCCAACCACCGGCGAATGGTATCGTTCCCGGCTGGCCTGCCCATCCGGCACGCTACCCGCAACGGATACGTCGTGAAACGCACATCACTTTATCTCATCATCTTCGCTGTGGCCGCCGCTGGCGCCGGCGCCGGCTCCTGGCTTGTGAACCGCACCCCGACCGGGGCGCCGACAACAAAGCCTGCCCCCGCAACCGCCACCAGCACGCAAGACGCCAGCGCCATCGCAACCGAGCTGCGCGCCATGCTCGACGCTTACCGCAAGATCATCGTGCTGACCCACGACGAGGCCACGCTGCCCGCTGCCGAGCGCGCCCAGGCGAACCGCATCGGCCAGCAGCTGTTTCACGAAAACCAGGAACGCATCGGTCGCGTCGAGACGGCGCTGACCACCCTGATCGCGTCGAACAACCCACGCCGCTTCGACGCCATCAGCACCCTGCTCGACTACATCGAGTCGGGTGACGGCCTGTACGACGCCGACCGGCTGGCGTTTCGCGAGACCCTGCGCAGCCTGCAGGCGCAGATCGCCAGCGATTCGTCGCTCGCTGCGATCAAGCTGCACAAGCGGATCTCGGAAGACCTCGACGCACTGGCCGAGATCGAACGCAATTATGAGAAGGAGATCCGCGCGATCTTCGGGCGCTACGATACCCGCGCGATCGATCTGAAACGCGAGAAGTGGGACAGCTACATCGCCTACCTGAAAAAGCTCTACTCGCGCGAACGCATCCTGAAGGAATACGGCGTCGTGCTGCCCTACCCCGCTGCGCCCGAGCCGGAACCTGATGCCCCCGAGCCGGCCGCGCCAGCGCAGGCCAGCCGCGAAGGCGCCGAAATCTTCGGCAAGTCGCTTCCTAAAAAGACCGTGCTGCTGACCTTCGACGACGGCCCGCACCGCCGCTACAGCGAAGAAATCGCCGCGATCCTCAAGCAGTACAATGCGCCGGCGATCTTCTTCAACGTCGGGCGCAACCTGGGCGCGCTCGATGCGCAGGGTGCAGCCAAATTGAGCGCCAATGCCCAGGTAAGCCGCAAGCTCAAGGACGCAGGTTACGTGCTGGCCAATCACAGCCTCACGCATGCGCAGCTGTCCAAACAAACGGGCGCGAAGCTCAAGTCCGAAATCCTCGATACCGATACGCTGCTCAAGGCGGTCGATCCGCAGCGCTCATCGCTGTTTCGCTTTCCGTATGGCGCGCGCAATCGCGAAGGCATGCAATTGCTGGCCGATGCGCAGCTCACGTCGATGATGTGGAATATCGATTCGCTCGACTGGGCCGACCCGGTGCCGTCGTCGATCGCCGACCGCGTGCTGCGCAGCGTCGAGAAGGAAGGCCGCGGCATCATTCTGTTTCACGATATTCACGAGCGTACCGTCAAGGCGCTGCCGATGATTCTCGAACGCCTGGCCGCTGAGGGTTACCAGTTTGCCGGCTGGGATGGCGCGACGTTCAGGGTCGACAGCAAAGCAGCGCCGGCGCCGGCGCCACGCGCCGCGGCCACCGGCTACGCCAATTCGTGGGCGATCCTGGTGGGGATCGACAATTATCCGAAGTGGCCGCGCCTGGAATATGCGGTGCGCGATGCCGAGGGCGTCGAGCGGCTGCTGGTGCAAAAATTCGGGTTCGCGCAGGAGCGCGTGATCACGCTAAAGAATGAACAGGCCACGCGCCAGGGCATCCTGGCCGCGTTCCACGATCGTCTGGCGCACGGCGGCTTGCAGCCGAACGATCGCGTGTTCGTGTTCTTTGCCGGGCACGGCGCGACGCGCAAACTCAGTTCGGGGCGCGATCTCGGCTACATCGTGCCGTTCGATGCCGACCCGAACAATCTGGCCACCGATGCGATTCCGATGACCGAAATCCAGAACATCGCCGAGAGCCTGCCCGCCAAGCATGCGCTGTTCGTGATGGACGCCTGCTACAGCGGCCTTGGCCTGACGCGCGGCGCGGCCAATGCGTCGTTCTTGCGCGATAACGCGCGCCGTCTGGGCCGGCAGATGCTGACGGCCGGCGGCACCGACCAGCTGGTGGCCGATGGCGGACCGAATGGCCACTCGGTCTTTACCTGGACCCTGATGCAGGGTCTGGGCGGCAAGGGTGACCTGAATGGCGATGGCCTGATCACCGCCACCGAGCTGGCGGCGTACGTGGCGCCAGCGGTGTCGAGCGTGTCGCAGCAGACGCCCGCCTTTGGCAGCTTGCCGGGGTCGGAAGGCGGCGACTTCGTATTCGAGCTGCCAGAAGAAACGGAGTTCCTCACGGCCGGCACGGCGCAGTTGTCGAACGATGCGATTGCGCTCAATACGCGGCTCGATGCGCAGGCATCGAAGGCAACGGGCACCGTCGTGGTCAAGGATCTGCAGGGTGGCGAGACGCGGCTCAAGGCGCCGGCGCCGGTGCCGGTGTCGAGCCGCCAGCAGGCGCAGCGGGCCAATGACCTGGGTTTGCAACTGTATAAAGAGAAGCAGTATGCGCAGGCTGAGGCGCAGTTTACCGAGGCGCTCAAGCTGCGGCCGGACTTTGCGCTGGCGGCCAATAACCTGGGCTTCGTGTTTTACAAGCAGGATCGTTTTGTCGAGGCGGCGCGCTGGTTTGAAAATACCGTCAAGATCGATCCGTCGCGGGCGATTGCGTATCGCAATTTAGGTGATGCGTATGTGAGGTCGAAGCAGCCGCAGAAAGCCAGGGCGGCGTTCACGACGTATCTCGAATTGGCGCCGACCGGTGCGGGTGCGGCGTATGCGAAGGAGCAGTTGCAGAAGTTATGATGGGGGCAGTGGACCAGTGGCCCGCGCCCTAAAAAACGTCGTTCCCGCGGAGGCGGGAACCCAAGCTATGCTTGCGTGGCCACCAGATTTTGCTGATGTGGCTGCGCAGAGAAACTTGGGTTCCCGCCTTCGCGGGAACGACGGGGTGCGGTTTATGCCGATTCTTTTAGCTGCTCAAGGATTGCTGGGTTTTCAAGCGTCGACACATCCTGCGTGATGTTCTCGCCCTTGGCCAGCACGCGCAGCAGGCGGCGCATGATCTTGCCCGAGCGGGTTTTCGGCAGGTTGTCACCGAAGCGGATTTCCTTTGGCTTGGCGATCGGACCGATTTCCTTGCCCACCCACGCACGCAGTTCATTGGCGATTTTCTTGGCTTCCTCGCCCGTTGGCCGCGCGCCTTTGAGCACGACGAAGGCGCAAATCGATTCGCCCGTCGTGTCGTCCGGCCGCCCCACCACCGCCGCTTCGGCCACCAGCGAATTGGCCACCAGCGCCGATTCGATTTCCATGGTGCCCATGCGGTGGCCCGATACGTTCAGCACGTCGTCGATGCGGCCCGTGATCGTGAAGTTGCCGGTGTCCTTGTTACGGATCGCGCCGTCGCCCGCCAGGTAGTATTTGCCACCCAGCTCGTCCGGGAAATAACTGGTGCGGAACCGGTCCGGGTTGTTCCAGATGGTGCGGATCATCGACGGCCACGGGCGCTTGACGACCAGGATGCCGCCCTGCCCGTTCGGCACGTCGGCGCCGGCTTCATCGACAATCGCGGCCATGATGCCCGGCAGCGGCAGCGTGCACGAACCCGGCACCATCGGCGTCGCGCCCGGCAGCGGCGTGATCATGTGGCCGCCCGTTTCGGTCTGCCAGAAGGTGTCGACGATCGGGCAGCGTTCGCCGCCGACGTTCTTGTAGTACCACATCCAGGCTTCCGGATTGATCGGCTCGCCGACCGAACCCAAGAGGCGCAGGCTCGACAGGTCGGAATTCTTCGGATGGACCTTTTCGTCCACGTCCGACGCCTTGATCAGCGAGCGGATCGCCGTTGGCGCCGTGTAGAAGATGCTGACCTTGTGCTTTTCGATCGTTTTCCAGAAGCGGCTGGCGTTCGGGAAGGTAGGCACGCCCTCGAACACGACCTGCGTGCCACCGACGGCCAGCGGGCCATAGGCGATGTAAGTGTGGCCGGTGATCCAGCCGATGTCGGCGGTGCACCAGAAGACGTCGTCGGGCTTCAGGTCGAACGTCCACTTCATGGTCAGCGCGGCCCACAGCAGGTAACCGCCGGTGGAGTGCTGCACGCCTTTCGGGGTGCCGGTCGAGCCGGACGTGTAGAGGATGAACAGCGGGTGCTCGGCGTCGACCCATTCCGGCTCGCAGTCGGCCGACTGGCCTTCGACCAGCTCGTGCAGCCACAGGTCGCGGCCTTCCTTGAAAGCGACGTCGCCACCGGTGCGCTTGTAGACGATGACGTCCTTGACCGTGTCGCAGCCACCCATGCCCAGGGCTTCGTCAACGATGGCTTTGAGGGGCAGCGATTTGCCGCCGCGCTGCTGCTCGTCGGCCGTGATGACCGCGACCGCGCCGGCGTCGATGATGCGCTCCTGCAGCGACTTGGCGGAGAAGCCGCCAAACACCACCGAGTGGGTCGCGCCGATACGGGCGCAGGCCTGCATCGCGCTGATGCCTTCGACCGACATCGACATGTAGATGATGACGCGGTCGCCCTTCTTGATGCCGCGCGACTTGAGCGCATTGGCGAATTTGCAGACACGCTCGTGCAGCTCGCGGTAGGTCACGCGGTTGACGGCGCCGTCGTCGGCTTCGAAGATGATCGCAGTCTTGTCGGCGTTGCCGTTTTCAAGGTTGCGGTCGAGGCAGTTATACGACGCATTGAGCTGGCCGTCGCCGAACCATTTGTAGAACGGCGCGTCGGACTCGTCGAGGGTGCTGGTGAATGGCTTGTGCCAGTCGAGGTTCTCGCGCGCCAGGCGCGCCCAGAAACCTTCGTAGTCGCTGGCGGCTTCGGCGCACAGCTTGTCGTAGGCGGCCATGCCGCTGACCGTGGCGTTGGCGGCAAATTCGTGCGGCGGCTGGAACACGCGGTGCTCTTGCAGGCCCTGGGATTGCTCCTGCGTTGTCTCGTTGTCGGACATATCAGTCTCCATTCTAGTTAGTGGGTTATGCCGATACCATAGGGGCGCTCGCTTACTGAGCCCTTACACATCGCCCCCGGCGACCAGGCGTTGGACCAGCCTGCGCCGCCCGATTCATTCTAACGCCGTCCGTTGCAAAGCGGGCAAGTGCTCTTCCGACGACACCGTAACGCCAGCGCCGGTGTAAAATGCCGTGCTGAATTTTCTCGCATTTCCTGGAGTTCCATCCCGATGTCGTCTCTGCCCCCGAACCAGCCTTTTCGCAAGCTGTCGCCCCTCAATTCGCTGATTTTCTCGAGCCGCTGGCTGCAACTGCCGCTCTACCTGGGCCTGATCCTGGCCCAGTGCGTCTACGTCTTTCACTTCTGGGTCGAACTCGTCGACCTGATCGGCGCCGCCATGGGCAACGCCGATTCGCTCAAACACATCATCGATGCCGTCAGCGTTCCGGGCGCCCTGCGCCCTACCCGGCTCAATGAAACCATCATCATGCTGGTCGTGCTCGGCCTGATCGATGTGGTGATGATCTCGAACCTCTTGATCATGGTGATCATCGGGGGTTATGAGACGTTCGTGTCGCGCATGCATCTGGATGGTCACCCGGACCAGCCAGAATGGTTGTCGCACGTGAACGCGTCGGTCCTGAAAACCAAGCTGGCGATGGCGATCATTGGCATTTCGTCGATTCATCTGCTCAAGACTTTCATCAACGCGTCGTCATACGATGTGAAGACGCTGTTCTTCCAGACCCTGATCCACTTCGCGTTCCTGCTCTCGGCCATGGCGATTGCCTACACCGACCGCATCGTGATGAGCACGCACAACGACAAGCACGCTTAAAACAAACATTCCTGGTACCCCTGAAAGAGCGAACATGGCAACCGTGATTACCCAAGACGACCTGATCGAATCGGTCGCGGCAGCACTGCAGTACATCAGCTACTACCACCCTGCGGATTACATCCAGCACCTGGCGCGCGCCTACGAGGCCGAGCAGAGCCCGGCCGCCAAGGATGCGATCGCCCAGATCCTGACCAATTCGCGCATGTGCGCCGAAGGCAAGCGCCCGATTTGCCAGGACACCGGCATCGTCAACGTGTTCCTGAAAATCGGCATGGGCGTGCGCTTCGAGGGTTTCACGGGCACCGTCACGGACGCCGTCAATGAAGGCGTGCGCCGCGCCTACAACTTCGCCGACAACAAGCTGCGCGCCTCGATCGTCGCGGACCCGCATTTCGAGCGCAAGAATACCAAGGACAACACCCCGGCCGTGGTGCACATGGAACTGGTCGAAGGCGAGACCGTCGACGTGAAAGTCGCAGCCAAAGGCGGCGGCTCGGAAAATAAAACCAAGTTCGTCATGCTCAACCCATCCGACTCGCTGGTCGACTGGGTGCTGAAAACCGTGCCGCTGATGGGCGCGGGCTGGTGCCCGCCGGGCATGCTCGGCATCGGTATCGGCGGCACCGCCGAGAAGGCGATGCTGATGGCCAAAGAGTCGCTGATGGAAGACATCGACATGTACGAGCTGCGCCAGCGCGGCCCGAACAACAAACTCGAAGAGCTGCGCATCGAGCTGTGCGACAAGATCAATGCGCTGGGCATCGGCGCGCAGGGCCTGGGCGGCCTGACCACGGTGCTGGACGTGAAGATCAATATGTACCCGACCCACGCGGCCTCCAAGCCCGTGGCGATGATCCCGAACTGCGCCGCCACGCGCCACGCGCACTTCGTGCTGGACGGCTCGGGCCCGGTCTACATCGAACCGCCTGCGCTGTCGAGCTGGCCTGACGTGAACTGGACGCCGGACACGCAGAAATCCAAGCGCGTCGACCTGAACACGCTGACCAAGGAAGAAGTCGCTTCGTGGCAGCCGGGCCAGACGCTGCTGCTCAACGGCAAGATGCTGACGGGCCGCGACGCCGCGCACAAGCGCATCCAGGACATGCTGGCCAAGGGCGAATCGCTGCCAGTGGACTTCACCAACCGCGTGATCTATTACGTCGGCCCGGTCGACCCGGTCGGCGACGAAGTGGTCGGCCCGGCTGGCCCGACGACCGCCACGCGCATGGACAAGTTCACCGACATGATGCTCGAGCAGACCGGCCTGATCTCGATGATCGGCAAGGCCGAGCGCGGCCCGGCCGCCATCGAGTCGATCAAGAAGCACCAGTCGGCCTATCTGATGGCGGTCGGTGGCTCGGCGTACCTGGTCTCGAAAGCGATCAAGTCGGCCACCGTCGTCGGCTTTGCAGACCTGGGCATGGAAGCGATCTACGAGTTCGACGTGACCGACATGCCAGTGACCGTCGCCGTCGATTCGACCGGCACGTCGGTCCACACGACCGGCCCGAAGGAATGGTCGGCCAAGATCGAATCGCTGCGCGGCGTGCCGATCAACGTCGCATAACACCTCTCCCCTTCAGCATGGTTTCCACCACGCTTTCCCATGACGCCCCGGTCGGCATTTTCGACTCGGGCGTCGGCGGCCTCTCGGTGCTGCGCCACATCCAGGCGCAACTGCCGCATGAACACCTGTTGTACGTTGCCGATTCCGGCTATGCGCCCTATGGCGACAAGCCGGAATCGCTCGTCATTGCGCGCGTGCTGGCGATTGCCGATTTCCTGATTGCGCAAGGTGCGAAAGCAATTGTGGTGGCGTGCAATACGGCCACCGTGGCGGCCGTGCGCGTGCTGCGTGAGACGCATCCGGGGATGCCGGTCGTGGGGGTGGAGCCGGGGTTGAAGCCCGCTGCTGCACTCACCCGCAGTGGCAAGGTGGGCGTGCTGGCGACGGCGCGCACGCTGCAAGGGGCAAAGTTCTTGCTACTGCGGGACCAGATCCATCGTGAGACCGGCGTGGATTTCTTATTGCAGCCGTGCGTGGGCCTGGTGGACCAGATCGAGCTGGGCGAGCTGGACTCCAGCGCCATGATGGCCACGCTGGACCGCTTCATTGCGCCACTGCTGGCACAGGAGGCCGACACGCTGGTGCTGGGTTGCACGCACTATCCGCTGGTGCGTGGCGCGATCGAGCGGCTGCTGGTGGGTATGGGGCGTGGTGACGTGGCGCTGGTGGATACGGGGGACGCTGTAGCGCGGCAACTGACGCGTTTGCTGGTGGCTGGCGGGTTGGCGCGGGCTGTGGGCACTGAGGGGCTGTCAGCTGGCCTGACGGGCTATACGACGGCCAGTGCGGCGGCGCTTACGGCGGCGTTTCGCAGCCTGCTGGGGATCGATCCGCCGGTCTACGCGGTCGACATTGCCGAGCCGCAAGCGCCCTCTGCTTCGACATGCAATTAAATTTGCAAGCACGGGCTAAAGTTTATATAATCTTGTTCTGTCGCGGAAACAACGAGACAGATGTAGTAGTTCAGTGGTGGCTGTAGCTCAGTTGGTAGAGTCCAGGATTGTGATTCCTGTTGTCGTGGGTTCGAGCCCCATCAGCCACCCCAAGAATTCATTTAGATTCAAGTAGTTAAACGAATCTGAATATTTCGGATAGTGAAATTTCCAACGTATTTTGGAATTTTCCAACGAGTCGAGTTGAGAGCCACCCTTGCGGTGGCTTTTTTATTTCCCCAATCTGATGCCATCACGGCCCTGACGACAGCTTCCCCTGCTCCTGAATGGCAGGCTCATCCTCCAGCATCGTGCGCAGCGAGTTAGCCAGGATCAAGGCCGTCGACAACGAGTCCTGCCGAAAATAGTCATGCGTCCGGAGCGCCAGCGCACGCAGCCGCGCCACCTCCCACAGCAGCGCGCGCACGTCAGGCGAGTCCGAGTTGCGATTCTGGATCGCTTTCAGATCGTCCTTCTTGAGCGCGCGCTTGAACCGCATGGCTGGAATACTGTTCATCCATACAGTATAACAGTGGTCCGATGCAGCCTGCCTATTTTTGGCCAATCGCGGGCACTGGATGCCAGCACTGTCATACTTGGCCTATGGAAAAACGAACCGACCACCTCACCGCTACCTATGTCGACTTGGCAGTGAATGTTACGGCCGTATTTGGGCTTGAGGTTGGCTTGCGCGTGCTCCAACAGACAACGCCGTTGCACGTGGTGCTGCGCGTCTTAAGTAATGGCGGACCGCGCCGCCGCGGTGCTGCACCGAACAAGCCTGACAAAGGATGACGATGGACAACGAAATGACTGGCGACCTGAACGAACTACCAGCAGCTCCATGGGTCGCCATTCCGGCTTCTGACCTAGCGCTGCTGGAGCGGGTTGCGCGCGCGATCGGCGCCGTGAACGTTGAAAAGGTCGATGGCGAGGGCTACGTCAACCTGTACTTCGCAGACGGCTTGGTCGTGCACAGCTGGAATCCTCTAACGTTCAGTGGCGATGCGCTCGACCTGGCCGTGCGGCTTCGACTTGAGATTTACATCCACGAGCAGGACACGACCGCGATGACCGCCGACCTCAAGCTGGCGAACGAGCAGCACGGCGCCGACGCCGGTGCGGCCACTCGCCGAGCTATCACACGCGTCGCGGGTGAGATCGACAACTAGCGCCCTACTTTTGCCAGAGTCTTGATCAACTGCGGCCCACGGCGTAAGGGCAAGCCCTAGCAGCGTAGGCACTTGAATTTTATACCGACCGCCTGCACCTGAAATTTCACAGACGTGGGGTGGTGTAGGGCAACAAGGTGGACAGGGACAGTTACAAATCCGCGCGGTAGGTAAATTATTTTTGTTATATACTTGCCGGGTGCGCTTGACGGACCCATAGAAGGTACCCTTTCTCACGGGATGTTTAGACATCTTCCGGTAACGACTACAAGGAGTAACGATATGAAAATGACACGTGAAGGTTGGGATGGTTAAGTGATCGATCCTAATTCAGTCAAACCTCAATGGCTGGGTGAAAGTTTAGGCTTCTGGATACAAACAGGAGCCTTTCTTTTGTCTGCTTTAGCCGCTGCGTTTATCATTTACCACAACGGCAAATTGGCGAGGCTGAGGGCGACGATCGACTTGATCATGCATCAAAAGAGCGATGTGGAGTTGATGAGGTGTGTTAAGCGTGTTTACGCGCTAAGCGACACAGTTCAATTTAGCCGTGTAGATGCGGCGAGTGACGACGGGATGTGTATCCTTCGTGTCTTGAATAATCAAGAATTTATCGCAGGTGGCATCCGCCAGGGAGCCTTCTCAGAGAGCGTTTATAAGCAGATGCAATGCTCCAATGTCCGCAAGGTCTACAAAGCATCTGCCGGCATGATTGCTGAGATCCGCCATAAAGAAAAGCTCGACACGCTTTTCCAGGATTTCGAGTGGCTCGCAAAGCGCTGGGACAATGATCCCTTAAAGAAAAACTGACTTGTGAGCTCGCTACTATGCGAGCTTTTTTTTGCGCATTTCCCAAGCTACTTCGGCCATGCCTGAACCGTCTTCGCATGGCGCGCTGCGCATTCCGCGTACTGGCGCAGCAGCTCGATGGCCCAGACCTGCCAAGCGTCATAGTCGTCAGCGCCCGGACGCTCGACTGCCGGGCACGGCGCGGCCAACGCGCTATCGAGGGATGCTTTTGTTGGCGGCTTCGATTGCGGCGTCGAGGTTGCGCACGCGGTCAGCATCAGGCACGCAACCAGCAGGCAGAGGTTTCGCATTACGCAGCTCCTTGGTGAGCGCCGACATACGCGGCGCTAGGGTGGATTGAATGGTGACGAACTCGGTAGCTGCCTGGGTGATGCGCGCCGCGTCGGCCTGCAGCGTGGTCAGCGCCAACTCCGATTGGCTGCGCATCGTTTCTGCGTGCGCGCGCTGCAGCTCGGCGATCTCGGCATCGTGCCGCCAGCCGTTCGTGAACCAGCCGGCGGCGCCGGCAAGCGTCATCGCCAGCAGAAGGCCCAGGCCGGCCAGCAGAGCGCGCGACGACGACGCGACGGCCGGTGCGGCCGCAGCCGCTACGACCGGAATCATGGCACCCCCTTCAGGCACAGCTCGCGCTCAGCCTGGCGCCGGCGCGTGAGGCCGCGCACTTCCTCAAGCACCTTGCGCATCACGACCTTGCCGCGCGCATCCTTGACCGGCTTGCCGTCCTCACCGATTATCGGCCGCAGGACAGTGATCTTGTTCCAGGCCATCAGCGCGTTGCAGGCGCCCACCATGTCGCCCGCGTTCGTGCGCCGCGCCATGCTCGATCCGCAGAAGCCGCTCACGCCGATGTTGTAGGCGACGTCGACGAAGGCCACCTTCTGGCCATCGGTCAGGCGCGCGAGCGGGATGCACATAGCGATGCCGGCGGCGTGCCGCTCCAAGTCGCGATCGAGCTGGGCGCGGCACTGCGCGGGCGTGTACGTCTTGCCCCAGGCCGCGTTCTCGGTGGCGCCGGTGCAGTACGTGAGCATGCCGGCCATGTCGCGGTAGGTGGACAGCTCCGTGCCTTCGAACGCGGGCGTGAAGCTGAGCAGCGCCGTCGCGGCCACGGCGCCGACCAGCGCGACCAGGCCGCGCCGCTGGGTTGGTGCGCCCTTAACCATTACCGGTCACCGACGGTTGCGCCACCACGCGCGCGATCGCGGCGCCGAGCGAGGTCAGGCCAGCAGCCACCACCAGGATTGGCGCGGTGCCGCTGGCGTAAAGGTGCATGCCGGCCTCAATGGCCGAGGCGATGGCGGCCAGCAGCGCGAAGCGTACCGACCAGAGTTTCGGGAATTGCGCGCGTGCGTCGTCAATGAATTTCACGATCTGTCCTTTGGGTTGCGCGCCGGCGGCGCCGGCACTGAATGTGTTGCGCGTTACTGTTTCGCCAGCGGTGCCATCAGCTGGGCCTGCAACTGCGCGAGGCGCACTTCTCGCTCGCGACGGTCCAGCTCGGCCAGCAGGTGCTCGCGCGCATTGCGTTGGTGCGTGTACCAGGCGTTCAACACGAACGTGAGAAGCGCCGTGGCGATGCCGACGATCACCCCAAACTCAGTCAGGGTGAGAGAGGTGGCGACTGTTACTGCAGCGCCGGCGTAACTGCCGACTTCTGGTGGGGTGACCTTGCTGATGCTCATTGCTGCCTTTCGATGGGACGAAAAAAAACCCACCGAGGCGGGCTGTGTCTTGCGGTTTGTGACCGGGCCTGGGTGGGCCGCGAGGATTACAGCCGTGCAGCGGTGATGAAGAGTTCGTCGAGCGCGACTTCGTCCAGCCCGAGGATGCCGGCCATGGTGACAACGAACGGCGATTGCCGTTCCCATGCCGGGCGGTAGTCCCATGCGTTTTGAATACGCCACTTGGTATCGGCGTCTTCGATGGCGTCGATGGCTAATTGAACCTTGCCGAATAAGCCGGCGTTGTAGAGTGCTTCCCGGCCTTGGCCGCAGGTGATTAGCTGCGGAATGACCTTCGGCTCGGGCGTAGCGTTACGACTCTCGATCTCCGCTATTTCTTCAGCCGTTGCTTTGCGAATAACTCCGTTATCCATTACGTCCATATTCATCCTCACAGTGTGTTTTTGAATCCGTACACCCGGACTACGCCCTGGGTGGCGTTAGCGCCCGCGAGATACGCGAGTCGGAATCCGCTGATCACATTCGTACCTCTGTAGAAAGAAATTGCTGAAGCAATCTGTACCGCGCCCGTTCCGTTAAATACACCATCGGAAACTATAAGCTTTCGCATTAGGCTCTGCACATTGCTGATGGAGAGTGTAAATGCTGCTCCCGCGCTATCTGTCGACGACTGAGCCTGCGCTCCAGTAACCGGAAAGTACGCGGCCCCCCCGGCGTAGTTCGCTGCGTTGGAATCCACTGCGCCGCCAACTGCGAGGTATAGAACGAGGGTGCCGTCGGCCGAAGGGCGTAGCCCGCCGATCTCGATCACGTACTTGTCGTAATCGGCCGTGAACAGACTCAAGAAATCGATGTTCGCAACAGCCGATGAAATCACCGCGCTGCCCACCAGGTCCACCGCGCCCGACCGAATCGCCAGGCCGCTTGCACGCTGGTAGTGGGTCAGGATGGCTCCATTACTGTCGCCACGGATTAGCGCGCGATCACCGGCCGCGGTGATAATGTTCGAGCCACCGGGCAGCAGCAGGCCGGGGCTGTTGGTAAGCGTCAGGGCACCGTCAAAGATGACCGACCGCTCAGCACCGGGCGTCAGAATGAGCGTGTTGATAGGCGTTGTACCGGTGATGTGCACCAGGTTGCCCGTCGCAGCCGTCAGGTTGACCGTTGCAGCAGAGGCCATGTTCGCTGCGCGCAGCTCGTTCACCACGCCGGTCAGGCCGGCCGCGCCCGACAGTGACACTGTCCAGGTGGCGAACGTACCGCTGCCGCTGATGTTCGTGACGTTGACCGTTATTTCACCGGTGTCCGAGTTGAACGCGGTGATCGGACCCGACATCCAGTTGTCGCCGGTGGGCGCGGCGATGGTGACCGTGTTGCCCTTGCCGAACAGCTTGCCCGTCTGCGCCAGCGTGAACGTCTTAGTGCCGAGGCCGATTGCCATGCTGGTGGCCGACGTCGCATTCGTGCCGGGCGCGCTGGCCGCAGTCGCCGCATCGCGGGCGGCATTGGTCGCATTCGTTGCCGCGCTTGCTGCAGAAGCCCCGACAGCCTGAGCGCTCTGCTGCGCTTCCAAGGCATTGTTGCGGACGTTTGCTGCCACGGCCGCAATTTCGCCATTGAACTTGTCGGCCATGTGCGCGCCAAATTCGTAGGCCTTCGAGTTATAGGTGCCGGCCGCGCGGTCGGCCAGTGCCGGGAATGACGGAATGTCAGTCAACGTTGGTACCGGAGTAATTGCCATCAGATGTTTCCCTCGACTTTCAATTTAATAGACGTCTTCCCGGCCGAGTCGGCGCGCATGCTGGCCGTCACGAACCCCACCGTGTTGAGGTAGCCATAGCGAGGCAGTCCGCTGGCTTCGAACGGCACGGCCACGTCGGTAATCTCATCCAGGATCGAGTCGGCATACATCGCCTGCTCAGGATCGATAGCGATCTCGCACGACACATTCCGGCTGCGCGCACGCCGAACGATCTTGTACGTGCCGTCCTGGTTGTACTGGCGCAGGGTGTAACTCTTGCGGTCCGATTCCGCGCCGTACTGCGCGCCACCCCAGGAGCCGTTGCCGATGAACTGGCGCCAGTCGCCCAGCTTGATCGTGCCGATCGCCACGCGCTTGCCCGGCGCCGAGGTGAATGTGATCGTCACCTCGGCCGCCGGTGCGAGCGGGATCCCGTCGAAGGACAGCTGCGTCGTCAGCAGCAGATCCGAGAAAAGCAGCTCGTAGAACCCTGCGGCCTGGCTGTACAGATCGCCTGACCATGCGCTGACGACCGCGCCGCCGGGCGCATCCTTCACAACGATGCTGTAGGTTGCGGCCTCGATGCCGTAGATGGACAGGCCATTCAGGAACCCCGCCTGGATCACATAGGTGAGCGACCCGGTCGAGGCGACCTTCGTGTTCGAATAGTCATCGAACGGCCCCATGCGATTTGTCGGCCCCTCGCGGTACCAGAAGCCAGGGTCGGCGTCAGGCGTCGCGGTGCGGCCGGTGTGAGCCACGCTGCAAGCCCACACCGACCCGCTGTAGTTGCGCAGGTTGCCGGTCGTATAGTTCGCGCCCGACACCCAGGCCACCTCCCCTTTCGCAGTATCCGTCTCCGGCACCGAAGTGCCGGTCTTGATCATGCTGGGTGTGATGTCGATCGGGACCATCACTCGAGCGCTTGCCGTCATGCCATTTCCTCCACTCGCATCATATTTCCACCGTCGGTAACGTTTTCGAACTGGTCAGCGAACTGTTCGGTGCTGTTCGCAGTGCGATCCGACGAATCTGCCGTGCGCAGCGCAGCAGCACGCAGGCCCTCGACCTCTTGGCGCAGCATCCGCAGCTCGACCACGACGGCGTCGCTGTCGCCTGCCGGGCTGGCCAGGCGTCGCATCAGCTCGCGGTTGTCAGCCGCTGGGATGATGCGCTCGCCCTGGTGGATCTGCGCCGGCATGTCGACGGGCACGTAGTTCGTGCCGACGGCGAAGCCGCGCAGCTTGTACTCCTGGCTGCTCTTTGCCGACTTGATGAAGTCCGCGATCTCCGAAGCGTCCATCGTCCCGCCGTACGCTTTGGCGAAGAAGTCCAGGCCAGCGGCATCCGGTGCCCGCCCGAGTACATCCTGATACAACTTGTTCAGGTTGGCCTCGGTGGAGTTGGCGATGCCACCGACGATATCCGCCACCGGCGTGCCGCCAGCGGCTGCCTCCTTCCAGTACTCCATGCCAGCTGCATCCGGCGCGCGGCCGAGGTGTGTCTTGTAGGCGTCGCTGATTGCGGCGCCGGCCGAGACAACCGGGTTCGCGCTGGCGGCCTGCATCGCGGCGCGCAGCGTGAGCAGGGCCTGTTCGATCGACAGCCCCGTCGTGCTGATCCCTTTCAGGACGTCGATCTGCTCCTGCTCGCGCTCGAGCATCTGGTCGAACTGCTTGGCCTGGTCCTGAATCTCCTTCAGGCTGCGCTCCTCGACCGACAGCGCGTCGTCGGTCAGTCCAGCCAGATCCTCGATACCGACCCGCGTGGCGTAGAAGTCGCGAAGATAATCCTGCTGCGTCGCAAACTGACCAACCGAATCCCTGCCGGCAACCGAGAGCGCGCTCTTCAGGCTTTCGGCATCCGGCAGCACCCCGCTCGCTTTGGCAATCGCCAGCGCAGCTTGAATCTGTGCTTGTGCGCCCTGGCGATCCTCTGCCTCGCGGCCCGACACCGACATGCCGTCCAGCGAGCCGCGCAACGCCTGCGAAAGTGACTGGATCTTGGCGATCGACTTGGTGCGCACGTCGATCTCGCCCTGCAGCGCTTCTTTCTGTCGACCGACCACCTTCTGCAGCACGCCGAACGCGCTGTCCACCCCGCCCAGCAGATTCGCCGCAGCGTCCTTTGCGGCTTGGGTAGCGTTCGTTTGCGCCTTGATCGCCTGCACTTGGTCGAACAGCGCGCGGTTGCTCTCGTCGAGCGCGGCGCGCTGTTTGCCCAGCAGCTGGGTTGCCGACATCGTCAGCTGATCAAGCTCGCCTTGCAGTTGCCCGCGCTCTTGCAGGATGCTGGCAGCCAAGGTGTCCGCCGCTTCAGCAGCCGTGTCGCTGGCCTCTTTCAGGTAGTCGGACACCAGCTTGTACTGCGGGCCCAGCGCCAGCAGTTCGGCGTACCGCTGCGCACCGCTGGCGGTGGCCAGCGCGCCCGACTGCACCAGGCCCTGCGCCGCTTCCTTGAACTGCTCACTGGTCGTGATGCCGGCAAAGCCAAGCTTCGTGAGCTGATCGTTGAGTGGCCCCTGTGCCTTTGCAATGCGCTCGGCCTGCGACAGGAAATTGTCGTTGAAGAAGTTGGTCTTCTCCGCCAGCGCTTCAATGCCGCCGGCCAGCGCCACCAAACGCTCGCGCGCCTCGATCGAATCTTTGCCAACGGCTCCGAAAGCGACCTGTGACGTCGCGCCCATCACCGCAAGGATCTGGTCGACCGCGCTGAAGTTCGCGGCCAGGCGCTGGAGAGTGGCCGAAGCCTGCTCGCCCTGCGCTTGGAACTTGCCGATTTCTGGCAGAAGTTCCGCCGCCACCGTGTTAGCCACGCCGACGAAGAACTCGGCGATCGCGGCCTGGTTCGCCGCATCGTCCTTACCCAGGGCGATTTTGATGGCCTGCGAACGGCTGGCGATACTGGCCGCGTTCAGGCCGAGCACGTCAGCGAAATCAGCTGAAGATGCTTTGATCGCATCGTACGCCGACGTCAGGCTGGCCGAGACTTCGGCGCCGACCGTTTTCTTGTCGAAGCCCTCCTTGTCACTGCGGAGCCAGCCGCCCTTCTTGATCCACTCGGCATCGATCGTGCCTGAAAAGCCGCCAGCACCAAGCGAGCCGTTGAGCGTCTGGTCGCCGGTGTATTCCTTAGGGCCGCGCCCGAACGCTTTCACTGCGACACCTATGCCCAGCGCGATCGGGCCCAGCACGCCGACGACGGATGACAGGCCGGCGGTAATGCCCGCCATGCTGCCGGTGCCGATTGCCGCAGCGCCCGCGCTCAGCGTGCTACCGAACCCAATCTGCCCCGTCAGGAATGCGCCTGCCGTCTGCAACGAACCTGCGCCGATTGCGCCCAGCGTGCCACTCAGGCCAAGACCCGAGCTGATCGCCGACCCTGCTGCGCTCGAACCGGCCGAGCCGACGGCGCCGCCTGCGTTGCCCGTCATTCCGGCGACGGTGCCGGCGACTGGATTCACGATGGCGGAAATTACCGGTCGCAGCACCAGCGTGTTGAACATGTTCTTCATCGTCTCGACGAAGTTTTTCCCGAAGCCGCTGCCCGATTCGAAGCCGCGCAGCAGCGCGTCGGTCAGCGAATCCTCGATCGAGTCCGACGCCCGCTTCCATTCTTCCGCTGCCTTCTTCGCTGCGTCAACCTGCTCCATCGCGGCGACGGCCGATGCGTTGCGTTTCTTTGCATCGATCAGCTGCTCGAGGCTTTCGATCTGGTCAAGCTGCAGGCCAAGGGTAGCGCGCTGCGTCAGTTGCGCTTCGAGTTCGGCGATTTCCAGCTGCTCAACCGCCGACTTGGTCAAGCCGTAAGTCTTGGCCAGCTCCTCGTTGCGCGCAGCTTCGGCCTCGGCGTCCTGGCCGCGCTTTGCGTAGATGCCACTGGTCGCTTCCAGGCCTTTCGAATAGCTGTCCTGGAAGTCGCTCACCTCTTTCAAGGCGCGGAGACGATCTTCCTCGGCCTGTTTTGCGAACGGCTGTTGGGCGATGTATGCCTCAACGGTAGCGCGATAGGCTTCGAGCGACTGTTTGCCGGCGCTATAACCGGCTGACAGTTTGAGGAGGTTGTCCTGGTAGTCTGGATCGACGCCTGCGCTCTTGCCGTTGATGCGGTCCACCAGGTCGGCATATTCCTTAGCGGCTGCTGCTTGGCTTTTGATCGCTTTGGCTGAAGCCGGATCCGCATACTTCGCACGTACCAGCTTCTCCATTTCCGGAGGGATGGCCCCGAACTGTTTTTTCAGTTCAGCAAGTTCTGCGGCTAGGCGCTGCGCGCCGGATCCGTTCTTTGCGTACCACTCATCCAGACGCTCTCCGCGAGTTCGCAATGCCGCGGTGGCCACCTCTCCCTGCAGCGCTTTCACGCGACCAAGCGCAGCCTCGTACTTACCTGACAGCTCGACCTCTTCGAGCTGCAACATCATCCGCGCTCGTGCATCAGTGCCCGCGGACGCCTGCGCCGCTTTGTTCGCGTCGAGTGCTGCCTTGGCGCGTGCCAGGCCATCCTTATCCACTTCACTGACACCGCTCAAGTCTCGGATGCGAGGCTCGGAGGCGGCCAGTGCGTTGCGCTCACGCAGCTTGGCGATCTGCTCGTCGAGCCGCACGATCATTTCAGCAGTGGACTCTTCGGTCGACTGGACGACCTTGTTATTTGCCTCATCCGCCTTGCTGGACCACACTGCCCAGATCGTTGCTGCGGCACCAAGCGCAAGGGTCACCACGCCAATCGGGCCGCCGAGTGCTGCCATCGCGCCACCAGCCAGAACGCTTGCACTCGACGCGGCTCGCGCCGCAACTGATTGAGCACTCAACGCAGCCGCATGCGCGGAAGCAGCAGCGGCAGCACGCGCTTGCGCCGGAACGAGACCGTTCGCCGTGATCGCCAAAGCGACGTTTCCGTCTGCGGCCAACACCGCAGCGCGCAATTCATTTACTCGAGCTGCAGCCGTCGCAGATGCCGCGGCCGTAGCGACAACATTGGATTGGGCGGTTGCGAGATTAGTGGCGGCCAGCGCACGGCTCGCCGCAACGTTATTCCAAGTCTTCGTTGCCGCCACGTCGAGCATGGTCGCCAACTTTACAGCGGCGACCGTTGCCATGGCTCCGCCGACCAGCACCAGGTTATCGGCAAGAAGTTTGATGCCGCCCGAGAATGCGGCAACAACACCGCTCGACTGCGCGGTGGCGCCAACCATCTCCATCACGTTGTTCTTGAGGACGGTGACCGCACCGCCGATAGTTTCGACCGACCGCGCCTCATTACGCAGCGTGCCAAGCGCGCGTGGTAGTGCGTCGGCCAAAACCGCAGTAGTCAGCTTCCCCTGCTCCGCCATCGCGCGCAGCGCGCCTACAGGCACACCGATGCCATCGGCCAGCGCCTGCATCAGGCGCGGCGAAGCTTCGTTGACTGAATTGAATTCATCCCCGCGCAACACGCCTGACGAGAATGCTTGGGACAGCTGCAGGATTGCCGACGATGCCTCTCCCGTCGACGCGCCTGAGACCTTCAGTGCCAGGCTCACCGATTCGGTGATGCCGGCTACTTGGGATTGGGCGAGACCTAAGTCGCGCGTGCTCTTGGTGATGTTCGCATACAGCGACGCGGTAGCCGACAGGTCGGACTGCGCTGACGTCGCGATGCTGCGCACAGCGTTCTGAGCATTCGTAAATTCGCTCTGGCCGGTCGTGGCCAGCTTGAGCTGCGCCAGGTACTTGCCATACTGGTCCGAAAGCTCGGCGACAGCGGCGATTCCGCCACCAAACGCCACACTGGCGAGTGCCGCGCCGAACCCGCTTATCGAACTGCCTGCATTCCCGGCGGCCTCTTCCGCAGCCTGAAGCTGCTCGATCAGTGGACGTGCGTCATCAGCGACGCCCAGCTGCTCGGCGCGCAATGCGGCTAGCTGCGACGCGGTTTTACCGATCCCATCAGCCTGCGAGCGCAGGCCAGCGAGGAAATCACTGCCGGCATTAAGTTGACGCTGCGCTGCCGCGGCTTGAGCCGTCTTGCGCGCGACAGCGTCGAGTTGGTCGAGATATGGACGCAGCACGTCCATGTTCAAGCCGCGCGAGTTGGCCAGCGCCGCATAATATTGCGAGCTTCCCTTCGCGCCGGCATTCATCGTAGCCGTGGCGCGCTGGATCGAATCAGCCATGTTTCTGGTCGCACGGTCGACCTGGCCGGCTGCAGTGCCCGCGCCTTCCCCCACCGTGCGCAGGCCTGTCGACCCGCCCAGGTTCTCGATCGACTTGCCCGCCTTTTGGGCCGTAGCACCAAGATTTTCCAGGTTTTTCCCGGTGCGCGTGGTGGCGGCTTCGACCTGGCGCAGGCCAACCTCGACGCCAGAGGCGTCTGCGGTGACCTTAATTACTGCTTCGTTGGTGATTGTGCTCATTCGCCGCCCATAAAAAAGCCGCCCGGCGGCGGCACTGCATTCAATCCAAGCTTCGCATCGCCATGAGCGCTGCGTCTTCCATCACCTGGAGATCTTCATCCAGCTGGTTGTATTCCTCGACCGTCAGTCCCATTCGGTCCATCCGGCTGTAGGCGACGAGGAAGTTCAACCCGATCGGGCCGCCCATCGGAGCGAAATTCCACTGCTTGCGCAGCCCGGAAAAGGTGTTGTAGGCCCGCACGTTGTCGGGCCAGATTTCGACAGACGTTGTCACCTCATCTCGAGTCATCCCCGCGGTCGCTAGTTCAGCGTCGGTGGGCACGGCCTCGTACATGGCGGTGGCAACGTCCCTTAGTTTTTTGCGCGGGCGCCGGTCAGTTCGGCCAGGTATACGTCGAGCACGGCCCGAGCCGAGCCCATGTAGCGCTGCACCAGCTTCTCGACAGCGTCCTTGCCGAACGGTTCGTCCAGGTCCCAGCCACTGGCGATGTCCATCAGCGCATCGACGTCATCGGCGCCAGCCAGGGTCTCCATGAACTCCTTGAAGTCGTCGCGAGTGCGGTGCTTGAAGATGAACTCGACGTCAGCCGACTTGCCGCCCGCAACCGGGATCGACACGGTTGCTTTGAAGGTAGCGGCGACTGCCAGGGTAAGTTTTGCTTTTGCCATGATATTTTTCTCTCAGGTGGGGATAAAAAAAGGCCCGCGAGGCGCTACCCCGCGGGCTTGGAAAAGGCCAGCGCCGACCATTCGGCGCCAGCTGGCAACACAGATCAGTAGCGGACGACCTTGTTCTGCAGCGAGAAGACGGACTTCACCGCCATCACACTGCCCTTAGCCAAGCTCGGCGACTCGTTGAACGAGCAGTAGCCGGCGTACAGCAGCACGCCGCCGCCCGAGATCATGCCGCGCAGGCACGTCAGCGCGACGCCATCCGAGATCTTCTTCAGGGCGGCGTGATGCGGCAGCGACTTGTCGTCGGCGGTCGTCAGCGTGACGGTGGTTGCGGTGAAGCCGTCGGGCAGCATGACCGGCATGTCGCTGTCCAGCAGCGGCACTTCGACGTTTTTGCCATCGCCGCCGGCGATATCGGCGCTGACCACGCCGGTGACCGAAGTCCAGGTGGTGATCTTGCGCACGGTACCGAGACCGGCGCCGGCAGGGAACAGCGAGGTGTCGCTCGTGTCCAGGCCTTCGAACGTGAACGAAGTGCCCGACGCCGCCTTCGCGCGGAACACGCGGCCGTTGGCCTTGCTCCAGCCGCCGGTGTATTCGAAGTAGTCGCCGGCGGCGAAGGTATTCGTCGCGGTGGCCACGGCCTCGGTGGCATTGGTGATCGCGGTGATGCTGACGGCAGCGGCGAATGCGGACGCTACTGCGAACGCGATGTTATTTGGCAATTGCATATCGGCCTTTCAGGGGTGAAGCCCGGAAGCCGGGCATGAAAAAAGCCGCCCGGATTTCTCGGGGCGGCTTGTGGGTAAAACTGAAGCGGGTCAACAGTAGAGCGTGAAGTCCTGCATGGTCCCGCGTAAATTGGTTTCTTCGTCGTACGTGGCCACGCGGCCGCTTGCGACCTCGACCTGCAGCTCGGCGGCAGAGCGCAGCGCGTCCTCGACCAGCATGCCGATCTCGGACGCCTCGTTGCGGCGCTCGCTCCAGACGTTGACCTGGATGCGCACGTGCTGCTTGTCCGGACGGTCACCGCTCAGGAAGTTCATCGGCTCGCCGCCCACCGCCTGGTAGGTGATGTACGGGGTGAGCGTGCCAAGCGGCGCCACGTCGGGGAAGATGCGGCCGTCCGCCAGGTGCGCCAGCACGGCATCGATATGGTCTTCTGCGGTCATCGGGAGTTCCTTGTGATCTGCTCGGTCAGCGTGCGCGTCATGGCGTCGACGGATACCTGTTTTTTGCTTTCGTACGCTGGGCGCATGAATGGATAGGCCGGCGCGCTGGCCGTCCCGTACTCGAGCGCGGCCGCGCGGCGGTGCGCTTCCCAGCCAATTTTCTTGCCGGTCTTCTTACTGACCTTCTTGTTGCGCGGCACGAACTTGTGGCCGCGCTCGACGAAGCGCCAGTAGAACGCGTCGCCCCCACCGTACGCGCCGGCCCGCACCGTGACCAGGTAGACCTGGCGGCGCGCGCCGTCCGATTCTTCATCGAGCCGCTTCACGATGATGTTGTTGTGGATGGTGTAGGTCTTGGCGCGTGCGCGCGCATTGCGCTTCGCTTCCTCTCGAAACGGTTCGGCGCCCGAGAAGCCGACGGCGCGCAACCCTTCCTCGTCGATCGAGGCGGCCACCTGATCAACGGTCTGCTGCATTGCGGCCATCAGCGCCGATGCGTCGAACTGGATCATGTGACCGCCTTGCACACCAAGAACATGAAGCGGGAGTCGCGCCCATCCGGCAGCGCCGACTCGACGTCGTAGGCCGCCCCCTTGAACAGCACGCGCGCCGCAGTATTGATGTCCGCACGGGCGCGGATCCGGATCGAGCACTTGACGATCGAAACCTCGGCGCCAGCGCGCACCACTTCGGCGCCGCTCGGAAAGAGCACGTGCGCCCAGACAGTGGCAATGAGTTCCCAGACCTGGGGCGCCCGCAGCTTGCCGGTGTCCGGACCTGGCCGCTGCAGGGTGATCCGATCGTTCATCATGCGTACACCCGCGCGCGATCGAGCAGGCCGCCCAGGAACTCACTCTTCGGCGTGCCAGCCGGCGCGAAGTGCTCGGCGACCTTGCCCAGGATGTAGCCCTTGATCTCGTCGGGCACGGTGCTATCGTCGACGCCGTAGCCGCACGAGTACTGCACCTCGACTGCGCTGATGCGCGCCTGCGTCGCCGGCCAGCCTCGGCCCGGCGCCGGCACGATGTAGCCTGGCTCGCTTTCGTTGTCGACCAAGTAGTCGTCCGGATGCAGGATCTGGCGCACGCCGTTGGCGTCGTAAAACTTGATGTGCTCGACAGCCAGGATCGGCGGATGCTCGAGCCGGAACGCCGGCGGGAAAGCATCGAGCGTCAGCCGGTAGGTCTGCTGCACCAGCGCGCGACCCGTCTCGTGCTCGGCATCGCGCGTGTGCTGGCCGATGACCTGGCGCAGCTCGACGTCGGCCTCGGGCCCGTCCAGCCGTGCCGACAGGCGCGCAGCTTCCAGCGACACGGCCAGCGCCACGGGTGGGGTGATCAGTCGCAGGCTCATCGGGTCGTTCCTTGTGTGGCTGGTGGGCGGCCGGCGCCGTGCGGCGCGCCAGGCGCTGCCGGCGCGCGCGCGTATTCGACAGCGGCCGCATCCTGCTGCTTCAGCAGCTCGGTGTTCGGCACGCTCGGCAGTAGCGATGCATCGATCATCAGTTGTCCACCCTGTTAAATTGAATGGTCCGGTAGAAGCGCTCGCTGTTTGCACAGTCGATGCGCAGGTCGCAGTAGTTCACGCCAGCCGGCAAGGTGTCCATGCCGCCCAGCTTCACCAGGATCAGCGGGCCCTGGATCGCAGCCGCCACCAGCACGGTCACACCCACCGGCTGCGCCAGCACCGCGCTGGCGGTGGTGTTGCTGTCGGCCAGGTCGTTGCTGATGTCAGCCACGAAGTAGCTCTCGTCGTCCGCATCCTTGTCGAGCGACCACGATCCCACCTGCTGCTTGAACCAGATCGTGCGGTCGAACCGCTCGCCATTCGCGCACGTGACGCGGAACGTGCAGAAGTTGGCCGCGCCAGTGGCGGCATTGAAGCCGCCCAGCTTGACCGGAATCAGCTTGCCCTGGATGACGGGCTGCTGGAGCACCGTCACGCCGGCGGCGATCGCCTCGACGGACGCAGCAGTGGTCTTGCGCTCGTCCAGATCGACCGTAATATTCGCCACCCAGTACCGTTCGTCGAGCGGGTGTTTCTGGCACCACCACTTCCCCCCTTGCAGGTAAGGCGCGTTCGGTATCACTGCGGCAGGCACAGTTCCAAAAGCCACCACCCGAGTACCACCCGGGAATGCGACCCGACGCGATTCCGCAACTGCCGAGGCGCCGACACTGCTCTGGTCAGGCGGGATGATTACTTGTTCGCTGTCGGCTGGCGCGAGGTACGCGCGGCCACCGACGAGGGCTGGAGCAAGATAATTCATCAGGTTACCTGCACCGGTCCGTTGAAATGGAGGTTGGAAGCGCCCAGCACCGTGAGGTGGCCGGTGCCGCCAGCAGAGAGCGTCGAATTCACGACAAACGTCAATACTCCCGCCGCATCAGTGGTCTCGCTCGCCGTTTGAAAGCGAGGCACCGTAGTTACGTCAGGGCTGGGCTCATCGTGGAAGGACACACGCAGGTTCGCTAAATTCGCAGCAGGAATCGCGTTCCCGTTCGCATCTCTGCCGCTGGCCAAGGCTATCGACACCGTGCGCGCGGTCAGCGTGGGCGGTATCGCCGTTGCCAGCGCGCTTTGCACTGCCTTCACATTTGCGGCGCCGACCAATGCGTTGCTCAATGGATTTGGATGCAACCCATCGAGTGAATAAAGATTTGCGCCGCCGCCAAACGCGCCAATACCAGCGGCATAGCCAGTCCCGATGTCGATCAGGCTCACGGCCGCGCTCGCCACTGCAGCGACAGCCGCCGTGATCTGCGCGCGTGCTTTACCGTTGGTCGGGATCAGCATCAGGATTCGGGCGTTCGGCGCGGCGGCGCGGAGGTTTGTGATCATGGCCTGCACGTCGGCTTGCGTGGTCGTGCCGTTCGTCCCGTGCTGCACGAAAATGTAATCTGGCGCGGGCGAGAACAGGCCTGCAACGAGGCGTGACCGGCCCGACGAGTGCGAGGCGTATGCCGACGGGAAGGCGACGGCGCCGTTGTTGCCGGTTGCCTGGTAGCCTTGGCCGCTGAAAGCGATCGTGCCGTATTCAGCGTCGAATGCCTTCGCCAGGCCTGGGACGGTCGTTAGCAGACAGTTATTGCCGACTGGCTGCGTGGTCACCGTGCCGGCTGCCAGATACCCCTCCCAGATCGAATCGCCGAAAAACAGAGCCGACTTGCCTCGCTTGGAGACTGCCGACACCGTCGCGCCTGCGTCCAGCGTGAAGCCAGCAATGCGCACCGCATTGACCGGCGTGGCCCACCGATCGCCATTGTTGATGTCGGCAGCAAGGAAATAGACGTCCAGTGTGTGCGCACCAGCAGCCAAGCCCGATCGAGTGATCGTCGCCCCTGCGGTAGTAAGTTGAGTATCGACAAACGATACTCCGTCGATCACAGTGCGGACGATCGGATAACTTGCCGCTGGCAGATTGGCTGCGGCCATTGCCGCGACGTCCACCTTGACGCCCACGCTCGTTCCCGAAAATGCCACGCGCGCGTATGCGCCCGGGTTCGCACTGCTCATGAATGTGCCGCGATCATCCCAGTTCGAAGGGGAATAGAAGATGCTCGAGTTGTTATAAGCGATTTCGACTGGGGGAACCGAGCCGGCGCCTGCAGTGTCGTTCACATTGTTCGGGAAGGCATAAAGCGCGACCAAGTCGGCCTCAGACCCGGTCATAGCAGCGGTCGATGGCGTGTAGGCGGACGCGTGCTGCGCAGAACTGAACACTGCCACTTGATCGATCTCGCCGGCCCAGGTAAAGCCAGGGGTCGAGCTGCCGGGGGTGTTGAAGAACGCCCGAGCACCGAAATAGCGGTTCGATACGGGTGTCGTCACGACTGCCGATGTGGCGACAGGCGTGCCATCGACGAACAGCGTGCCGCCACTGGCACTTACACACAGTTCCAGCTCGTGCCAATTGCCATCGGCAATGTTGACCGACGAAGCGAGGGTCACATCAGTGCCAAAGCCGTAGTGCGCCAACGCGGTGTTGTCGGCGCCTTTACCAAACCAGCCGAAGCCGGCCTGGCCGGCGGCCACCTCGACCGCGCCGCTGGCGATGGCTTTGACAGTCGCGCGCAGGGTATATGGGTACGCTGTGAGAAGGGGCGTCGATGTGTACGCATAACCCCCGTTCAAACTCTGGCCGAATTTACTGGATGCGTTGTACGTCGGATTTACGGCGGTGAGATTGAACGGCATCTGTGTCCCTTGTTAATTCTTCAGCGCAGATCTATTGTTTTCATTTGCCCGCGCCGCTCGTACATCACCGTGGTGACGCCGAGTTCGCGGAGCATGTTCAGTGCGCGTGCATGCGTCGCGCGGTCGATCTTGCCGACGGCGCCGTGCACATACACGGTGCTGCTTGTCAGGTGGGTGACCGTGATGATCCCGTCGTACGCGCGGCGCGCTTCGTAGCCGCCCGGCGCGGAGTACACGCGGATCGTCGAGACCTCGCGGGCCATGTGCAGGTGGGTCATCGCGGTCTGCCCGGGTTACTGCTCGGCTGCCAGCGTTTCCGCGTAAGCCACGGCCTTCGGGTCGGTGTCGACCACGTCGACGAGCACTTTGGCTTCGGCCGCGTCGATCTCGACAACGTCGTTTGGTTGGCCGAGGGCGCAGGCGGTGAGCACGCGCGCTTTGATTTTTTTGGCGTCTGCCATGTTGTTCTCCAGGTGAGGCAGCCGACTTGCGCCGGCTGCTGACTACAATCAGGTAGCCGAGTTTTGGAAGTAGCGCACCGCGCCACCGACGTCGATCAGGTTGGCACCCGAACGGCAGAAGGCGACGAAGCCGACCTGACCCTGGAGCGTGAACGCGCTGTCGGTCATGCGGAACAGCGTGGTGTCCATCACGTCGCGCACCAGATACTTGCTGAAGTCACCGAACAGAATCGACTTCGCGTTCGCAGCCATCGCCGGCATGTGCTGGTTGATGATGATCTCGCGGCCCAGCAGGCGGTCAGGGGCACCGCCAGGCGTGCCGGACTCGTAGCCTGGCACGAAGATCGGACGGCCGTTGTCGTCCTTGATCTTGCGAATTGCGGCCAGGGAGGTGTCGTGCATCATCCACTTGCCGCTGGCGCGGTAGTACGGATCGACCGAGTGTTCCAGGTCGACCAGGTCTTCGTACTTCACGGTCGTCGCACCGCCGGTAGCGGCGATCTTGCCAGCGACGGCAGCCGTCAGCAGGCCGCGTGGCTGACCGCTGCCGCTTCCGAGCGTGTGATGGCGGTTCTGGATCCGGCCGATGCGCAAATTCAGCAGGTTCGTGATGTACGCTTCCACGTTGAACATCGAATCCTGAATCAGCTCGAACGGCAGCGCGATCGACTTCGACGAATACTTGAAGACATCGAGCGAGGCCTGGCCAAACGTGGTGTCCAGCGCCGTAACCTTGGCATTCTGGCCGACGATCTCGCCCTCTTCCGACGTTGCATCAGCAGTCGGGAACAGCATCTGCGCGCCGGTGGCGGTCTGGATGCCGGTGGCAACCGAGCGGACGGCGAACGATGCCTTCATCGCTTCGATCAGCGTGCGGCTGAACTCGGTGGCCACGGTATAGCCGCCTTCCGTGCCGACCGTGGTCGACATCGCCGCGCGAATGTCCGGATTGACACGGGCTTGCATAGCCGAGCGCTGCTCTGCCGACAGCGCCGCGACGCCGCCGGTGAGCATTGCGCGCAGTGCCGCCGATTCGTTCGGTGCGCCGGCGCCTGCACGGTACGCGGCATTCACCGAGTCGTCATGCTGGCGGTCAGGATTCTCACCGGCCAGCTGGGCGATGCGGTTCTCGCGCGCAATCTCGACGTCGATTGCTTCGACTTCGGCCAGGAACTTGTCCAGCTCGCCAGCCTCGGCGGCCGGCATGCGCTGGTCATTCGGGTACTTGTTGTTCAGATCGTGAACCTTGCGGGCCACGGTGTCGCGTTGTGCACGCAGGGCTGCGAGCTTGGTCATGTAAAACCTTTCGAAGGGGGTGGTCCGCTCTCGCGGCCGTTGGGCATAAAAAAAGCCACCCGGAGGTGGCTGGCTTAGTGGCGCGAGAGCGTCAGCTAACTTGGAGGCGGACCATCGTGGCGATGCGCTGATGTTGGCGCGCGCGGTGCTCTTCGGTGGCGACCGGGTCGACCTGGTCGGGATGGGGCTGCGCAGGCTTCGGCGCGTGCGCGTAAGCGCTCATGTCCCATGACGATTCGACCTTCTTGCCTGCAGCGATGCGATCGACGAGGCCCGCAGCGACGGCTTCGTCGGCGGTGTACCAGGTTTCGGCATCCATTGCGGCGCGCAGGTCTTCTACCGACATGCCGCTTTTCTTGGCGTACTGGCCAGCAAGCGAGGCGTCGATTTTCGAGAGAAGGCCCGCGGTCGACGTCATGTCGTTCGCGTTGCCCATCGCCCAGGTCCAGGCGTTGTGGATCATGTAGAAGCCGCCGTCGGCGATCTCGACCTCGTCGGCCGCAGTGGCGATGACGGTGGCGGCGCTTGCCGCGTAGCCATCGATGTGCGCGACGACTTTGGCGCCGGTGTCACGGATGGCCTGGCAGATGGCCTGGGCTGCGAACACGTCGCCGCCCGGGCTGTTGATGCGCAGGTGGATCGTGCCGCCCTTGATGTCGCGAATCTGCGGCACCAGCGCCTCGGCCGAGACGCCGCCCATCCAGTAGGCGGTTTCCTCGTCCGACACGATCGCGTCGTAGATGTAGATCTCGACCTCGTCGGCCTTGGCCACGATCCTGGATTGCGGTACGCGCTCAGGACGCTTCTTGTTGCTCGCCAGGAGCTTGGTCAGGCTTTTCGACACTGGTGCCTCCATTCATTTTCAGTTTTGTGTTTGGCGGCATGTTCTCCAGCCGGCGGACCTCGTCCGCATCCATGAACGGCTGCTCGCCGGCGCGGCCGAGGGCGATGCGGTATGCGTCATACCGCGCCTTCAGATCGCCGCGCTCGAGCGCCGCGGTGATGTATTCGACGAAGTACCGCTCGCGAACTGGCCACAGCTTAGTGTTCAGTTCTTGCTGGATCGGCGTCAGGTGCCGCTGCAGCGTGTATCGGACGAAGCCCATACCCTGCTGCGCCACACCAGTACCCCAGTTCGACACCGCGCCGCCGTGACCGACCATCGTGGGCGGCACGCCGAAGATGCGGCAGATTTCCTCGACGGTGAAAAGGCGCGTGGCCAGAATCTCGGCATCCTTCGAATTCACGCTCAACTGGGCCGGCGCCAGGCCGCCCGACAGGATCAGCGGGCCGCGCCCACCGTTTTGCGCGCGCGCGATCAGCGACGCCTTGAGCTGCTCCAGCTGCGCCTTGTCCAGCTTCGACGCAGTCTGCAGTGCGTAATCGAAATTGCCGCCGCCAGCGAGGAACCGGCCGGTGTACTCCTGGGCGGCCAGGGCAGTGCCGATCGCCTCGAGGGCTGCATACGTCAGCGGGCTCGGGCTGGTCAGCCCATCGAACCCTAGGCTCGGCAGGTGGATGATATCGGCCCGGTCCAGTACATACGCCGGCTTGTTGTCGGGGGTGATCCGGTACCGCACCACGTCGCCATCCTTGAATGGACAGACGGTGTGACGCGGCAGCGGCCGCCAGCCCGACACCTTGTTGCTGTAGAAGTTCGGGCGGATCCATTCGCCGAAGCCGTCGCCATGCGACAGCTTCGAAAGGATGATCGCCTCCCAGGCAGCGGCCGACGTCCAGCCATCACTGGCCAGCTCGTTCAGCATCCACCAGTAATCATGGTTCGCCGAGTCGCGATCGTTGCCCTTGCGCTCGTAGATGCCGATCGGCAGCGTGGCAATGGCGCCGGCGATCAGCGCCATGCAGGCGTAGGCGGCCGACACTCGCATGCCGGTTTCGGCCGTCACGGTCGATCCGGACGACGACCGGTGAGCAGCGCCCAGCAGGTTGGCCAGCTCACCCATCGACATGCTGCCGCTGGAGTTCTCGCCCAACGCCACGATGCCAACGCGCTCTGCAGCGCCATCGCGACCGGCCATCCAGGAGTCGAGCACGCGCGATGTGTGCGGCGTCTTCTTCAGGTTCAACAATTGCCCGGTCATTAAAAGTCCAATACGTGAATTTCCGGCGCCGCCTCCCCTACAGGGTTCAGCGCCATCAGCGAGACCGCGCTGAACGCGGACATAAGCGGGTCGATCTTGGCCTTGCCACTGGCCTGTTTTGTGATCAGGATGGCGTTGCCCTTGTCCTCGACTCGGGCGTTGCCGACGCACCAGGCCATCATTGGGCGTCCGCCGTGCACCAGCTCGCCACCGGCAACCTTGCGTTCGGTGGTTTTGATCGCACCGTTCAATCGGTAGCCCTGCGAGATCGCGACGATCTGCTTCATGTCGATGCCGCGCTCTTCGGTGATCAGCTCGTCGACGATGTCGCCAATGCCGGCGGCGTCGACGCCAATGCCCTTCTCGTCCGGCAGCAGGCCCGAGTCGCGAACCTTGCAGATCAGGTCGGCCACGGCCATGACGTCGTCGCCTGGGCGCTTGACGATGGTGAGGTCACCATCCTTCTGGAAGTCGAGTAGCCGCGGCGCGATTTCCTTGCGGCGCTCGAGCGCGATCTCGTGCACCCAAGCGTGGCACCAAAGCAGCCATCTGCCGGTGTCGCGCTCCCGGCCCAGCACCGAAAGACCCAGCAAGTCATCCAGGCCACCACCGTCGATGCCGACGACGGCCACCTCCGACCGCTCGAGTAGCGAGTCCAGTGTGATAGTCCGGTCTGTAGCGGCCTGCCAGAATTCAGCCCCTGCCCAACGGTCGCTGCGCAGATTCATGCCCACCTCGACGTTGGCGTGCTTCGCCATGAATCCGCGCAGCGACTCCGGCCCGGCCTGCTGTGCCTTGGTGAATTCGCGCTCGAGGAAAACCTGGTCGACCGAGAAGCCGATGTTGGGGTTCACCATCGCCATATTCTCGAGCAGCAGGCAATCGCCAGACGCCACCATTTCAGGCGGGTGCTCGAAGATGATCGGCACGAAAGCCGGGTCGATGATCTCGCCGTCGCGAACCTTGCGTGCGTACTCCAGCTTCTGCTTGAACACACCCGCCGGCGGTTCGTCGGACTGAGTTGTCAGCCAGATCACGAAACCTTCCGGCCTCGACGCCAGGCCGCCCAGGGCTTCACGAAACATGTTCTCCGCAGCTGGCATCTTGCCGAACAGGTGCAACTCGTCGACCAGAGTGCCGACCGATTTCTTGCCGCCGACCGTGTTCTGGTCTGCTGCCAGCACCTTCAAGATCGCGTTGCTCTCCCGATGGGTAATCTTTTTCTCGTGCGATTGCACGTGCATCAGGTCGTCGAGCTCGGCGTCCTTCTGCACCATGTCGCGCGCCGGCGTGTAGGCGTTGTTCGCCACCTCGACGGTCGGCGCCAGCACCGAGAATTCAGCCGACTGCCGCCAGTTCAGGATCAGAGCGGTCAGCATGATCCCCGCCGCGACGGTGCTCTTGCTGTTCTTCTTCGGTAGCAGCACGAAGAATTCAACGATCAGGCGCCGGCCGCTCTCGGCGTCATATGCACCAAAGATGCAGCGCACCAAGTCAAATACCCACTCGGCGCAGCACTCTCCGAATGTTGGACTGCCCGGCGCGTCCACGATCTTGAGCTGCTGGAAGATGGCCAGCGCGTGCTCGGCCTGCTCCGGGAAGATCGGCGGAGGAATGATCGATTCGCCCGCGCGCAGCCGTGCCGCCCAATCAGGGCAGGCAGTTGTCCATTCGGGCATTTAGACCTTCTTTCCGCCAGCGGCGACCAGCTTCGGAGGCGCGGTAGGCGAGAACTTGCCGCCACCAGCCGTCTTGGCCGCGTCAGCCTTGAGATCCTTCTTGCCGCCCTCGCCCAGCTTCTTGTGCTTGAACGGCAGCATCGCTTTGGCCGCGTCGATTCGTAGCCGCAAATCTGCCGCCGGCTCGTTCATGACCTTGGTCAGGAATTCGACCGGGTCTTCGGTTGGAGGAATTTCGATTGCGTCGTCGCCGGGGCCTGGCGCGGGCGACGCCCTCGGGCCTGCGACTGCCGTCGGCTGGCAGCGCTGATCCAGGTAGGCTTTAACATCCGCGTCTTTAACATTTCGAGACCCGGCAGCCGATGCCGTTTTTTCACTGAAGCCGGCGCGAATTGCCGCTTCCTTATTGGAGAGCCCGGCCAAAACGGCATCGGCGAAGGCTCGCTTTTTGCCTGTTAAAGCCATTAACAATTTCCTCCAAGGGGGATTTTTTCTGTGCGTGCGGAACTAGTCGGTGTCTGACCAAAGAGGGTCCAGACTTTTGACCCGCCCCCCTATGGGCAGCGCACCGACCGCGTGGGCGGAGGCGGCGGCGCGGGCGGCGGGGCGCGATGGTCGACGGCGAGGCAGACGGGCGTGAGCCAGTCGTCAGTGCTCGAGTCGCCCTGTCGCAGCACCGTCATCGCGAGCCCGCCAGACAGCACCAGCACCTTGACATCGGCCCACAGCGGACGACGCACCATCGCCCGGATATGATCTGCCTGGTCGCGCGTCAGATGGCTCTCGGTTGAGATTACGATCGCATCACCGGGCAGCAACGTCAGCCGCGCTACCTGCGCTTCAATATCCGGCACCGCGCTGCTTGGCTTCGATCGCTGTTTTGCGATCGTGGCAAGGTACGCAAAGAGTTTCTTTATTGCTGTCATCGTCACTGCCTCCAGCCCACAAGGGCTTGATGTGGTCGACCGGATGGCCGATGGTTGTGCGGCCCTGCCGCTTGCACTCTTGGCACAGGCTGCAGTCGCGGGCGCGGATGCGCTTCCGATCCAGAACTCCGGCATAGCCGCGCTTGCGTTCAACCACGACGCCGGGGTGTGCGGTCAGGGTGGCGACGCGCGGCGCTGCCGATTGCAGTCGGGACTTGAGGGCGGTCAGCTTCATTTGATGCCAGGCACCAGCGCAGCCACCTCGTGCAGCAGAAGGCCCGGCTTGCCATAGCCCTTCGCCTGCAAGATCTCGGCAGCGCGCTCAGCCTCGACTAAGCGCGCGCAGATCCGATCAAGAGCGCCGCTGTTGGTGACCGTCCAGGTGATCGACGGCCGGCTGCCAGTGACCGCGCGGACGATCTGTTGGCGATAGCAGGTAGCAGTGGTCATGCGCCGCCAATCCCTTCTGCGGCCTGCTCGCGCCGGCGCTGCACGGTGTACCGCAGCCAATCCAGCTCGCTCTCGACGCTCATGTGCATACCGCACCTCGAAAAAAAAGCCGCCCGGCGCACGGATGCGAGGGGCGGCAAAGATCCTGTTGGCACAGGACTGGAAAAGGGAGCGGACGGCGGGGCTCTCACCCGCGGCTATCTGGTATTTACAAGCTTACCATTTAGCTACGACCGCATCAATCTGTGGCCCGTACGTGGGCGAGACGGCGTGCCTCAGAGCTATCTGCAAAGTAGACCGCTAATGCAAAAAGCCCGAACGTTTAACAGTTCGGGCTTTTCTTTGGGCGTGGAAATACCGCCTGAACCGCCAATATAGATTAATTACCTAGGAAGTGCAACCACTGTTTCGCGGCCTTGCTTCGTTCGCATAAGTAGTGCGCGACCTGTAGCAGTGCTTGCAAACACTCTGTCGCCGTCGACACTCGTAGCCATGATCAGCTTGTTCTCAAGTAGCTGGTCGATGTCAAATTGATATCTGAGGAAATCGCTTGAAGCTCGCAGTTCGTGCCGCAATGCAGTGTCTCTAATGACGTCACTGTCTGCAACTTTTTCAAGGACTTCTAGTTGACTCAGCGACAGAACAATACCTCGGACGTCAGCCGGCGTTGTGGAGGCATTGTCTGCAACTATTTCATTTGCAGTTGGCGCCCTCGATTCCGCAACCTCTTTTTTCAGACTCAGTATTTCGATGTCCCGCTCTTGAATTTCCTCTTCAAAAGACCGGGCAGCATCGCGCATCAATGCCCTCAGCTTCCTGGACTCCTCAACGGTCAACAGCGTTTCCTCTTCGATCCGCTGCTGAATTTGCTTCAGCGCTTTTTGCTCTTTCCGCACGTACTCATATACCCAGCGCGCTGGAATTGGATAAGCAAAAATGAGAAGCAATGCACTGAGCAAGGGCCACAGCATGCCATGCAAGCATAGTTCAGCCACCCCTGGATAAAGCTTGTGGTCAATGTAGTAAAACTTTTCAAGAATTTTTAAATCAGACGAAATCAGTATGGCGAAGAGCCGGTGATTCCACAGGACCCACGATATAAGAAAGGATGACAACAGGGGACTTGTAACGCGATCGTAGAGATGCGCCTTGAATGATGTTATCAGATCGTCCATAGTCAACTTCCAATAAAATAAGGATTTTAACTAATAAAAAAGGACCGCCGTACAACTATTCGCCCGAAGCTTTTTTTCCAATTCCTCTTTAGCTTCCGTAGCGGCTGCAACTACGTCGATATTAGGAAACCGCCATGCACTCGAAATACTGCATGCCCGATAGATTGCCCAAATGTGGACGCGACAAAGGCTGTTGATCATCGCGTCAGTAGCTTCGCTAATGCGGATATCGGCCCGTTGTTGCGCCTCGTGGATATCATGCGCGCCACCATCCTCACCAGAGAGGCCGCGCATCGTCTTCATGCCCAGATCCTTGTCTTGGTCACCGGTCATCCAGTCCCTCCAGCAGGCCAGGCAGGTATCGAGGCCATCGGCCTTCACGAAGTGTTGAACAGGTGCCTCTGCCTTGCGAACTCGGCGGTAGGTTGGGGCATTGAAAAAGCCGAGTGCAGCGGTAGTCATGAGGTTCTCCGAAAGACGACCCAGCGAGCGTAGCATGGGCGGTCAAGAAATTTCCGGATTGAATTAATTTCGAAATGCATTTTTACGACAGATACTCAGGCTTGATGTTGCCTAACGCGCAATGCCTCAGTACGATGGGGCATGAAAAATATATCGCTTAAGCAGTATGCCGGTGCTATCGCTGGTGGCGTTGCATGCGCGTTTCTATCTGCAGGCCTTACGCGAGCGCTGATGGTAAGCGGCCTTGGCTCGTCCGACGTGGCGGGCTGGGTTCAGGCCATCGGTGCAACGGCGGGCATTGCGATTGCCATATGGGTCCCATACCAGCAGCGCAGGGAGCAGGTGCGCGACGAAAAAGGGCGCTCCTTCAACCATACGCTAGCAGTAGTAAATGACCTTAGAGGCCGGGTTACCTTTATCAAAAACTTTATGACTGAGGGCGGTCGCCCACTAGCTGCGCTCACCGCAACTTCTACCCTCTTCTTCAAGCGATATGAGGCTCTGTACGACCGCGATATTTACACGTACCTTCCGGCGCACATTGTTGATCGCATAACGGACATGTCGGGGTCATTTACTGGAATAGAGACAGCGGTTGGATACGTCGCCTCTAAGTTGGATAACAAGCCCCATGCGATGTTGCCAGCCTCCGATGTATGGGATCAGAGCGGGAATCCTTTCGATAGCCTGTACCTTGAACTCGATGAGCTCTTTACGTTATTGGATGCCGAAGTCCGCAAAGCCCGCGCGTAAGCATTCGACCAGCGACGTATTACGCCGCCTCCCCATCCAATACAGCCACCTGTACACACGCACCAGGCCTCTCCGAATACCGCTTCTCCAGCACGATGCGCACTACCTGCGCATCGTCGCGCCAGATGATCCCGTTGCACCCGTCCTTGATCCCCTTGAGCACGTTGTCAGCGTCGGGCTTTTTCGTGGCCGCAATCGAGCCGGCAGCGGCCAGCGCGCGCCGCTTGTTCGACCAGCTCGCCGGGATCTGCATGCTGAGGCTGACCGAAAGCGCCACCGGCCCGGCCGTCGGCTCGACGCCGCGCATCGCCAGCGTAGCCGCCATCTTCACCAGGTTCTCGTAGCTGACAGTGGCCGCCGGCGTGTAGGCGACGACGTGCGCGCCGCGCCGGGCGAACTTGGGCCGGCCCTTGGCCACCGGCTGGCCAGGAATGTTGAACGCGACGATCATGCGATAAGTCCTTCCTGTTTGAGTTGTTCCTGGGTGATGGTGACGGCGCGGTCGAACGTGTCGTCGAGCTGCTGGCGCGTCATCCAGCCCGGCAGCGGGCGCCGGCCGTCGAGCACGTCGTGGCAGTCACTGCAGCCGAAGCACGCGGTACTGTCCGGCGCCTTCAGGCCCATGCCCTTCCCGTCCGCCAGGCGGTTGGAGTGGCACAGCACCGTCGTGGCCGGGTTGCGGTTGCACACGCCCAGCAGCATCAGCGTGCAGTCGCGGCCGCGCGCGGCGCGCCGGGCCGGCGTCGACTTGGCGCGGGACTTCTTCATCGGCTTGCGGGCGAGCTGCACGGCGGCGACACGCAGCAGCCCAGCGCCAGCGACGGCCGACTTGAAGCCGGTACCGCGCGCCATCGGTGTCTTGCGCTGCAGCGGCTTGCCCTGCTTGAGGGTGCCAGTGCGGGCGATGGGAGCGGATCGAATCATGCTACCCTCGCCGGGCGCAGCGTGGCCGCATCAATCAGGGTGAAGTGGCCGATCGGGCGCCAGCCGATGGTGTCGATGAACAGCGTGTTGCCCAGGCTAGTCATGTTGCGCATCGGGGTATGGCCGACCACAACGGCGCGCACGCCGGCGATGATGCTGTCGCCTCCCATCTGGATCCGCGTGCGCGCCCACTGGCACGCGTCGATCAGGCCCTGGCGTTTGCCGTTGGACAGCTTCGGGTCTTCGAGCATCGATGTGAAGTCGGCCCAGGGTGAAATCGGGCACTCAGCGTGCACGACGCCGACCAGGCCGTCCTCCGTTTCCAGCTCGATCGCGATTGGTAGCGCCGACAGCGTGGCGGCCACCTCTCGCTGGGTTTCGCGATCGAGCGCAATCATCCAGCTGCCGCCGTTGGCGTGATAATTGCCGCTCTCCATGTTGCCGTTCGGCCAACGGATCGCCATGTCTTCATGGTTGCCGGCGACAGAGTGCACCCACGGCTGCGCCAGCCATTCCACCACCCAGGCGGATTCCGGGCCACGGTCGACCAGGTCGCCCACGTGGATCAGGCGATCACCCGCGCTGTCGTCGAAGCGGATTGCATCCAGCGCCTCACGAAGCTTTGTGAAGCAGCCGTGCACGTCGCCGACGATGATGTCGCGGCCGGTGGTGTTGCGCGCGAGGCGCTTTACGAGATTCGTCATGCTGTCGCTTTCTCTGCTTCGTTGATGGTCTTGTCCTGCTGCTGCGCCACATACCGCGCACGCGGCGCCCAGTCGCGCGCTTCCTTGAACAGCACGCCGATCTGGCCGTCCCAGGGCGTTACCCGCTCCCAGGCAGTGCACCAGCCGTGGCCGGCAGGAAGGTTTGGGCGATTCAGGGTGTAGCGCTCGCACATGGCGCAGGGGTCGTGGGCGGTGTTCATGCGGCGAACAGGGTTGATTGAGCTGACGCCACGCTTTCGAGCGGGCCCGCCATGCGACGCTCAGCGGTGGCGAAGTGGCGCGGGTCGTCGTCGATACCGATGTAGCCGCAGCCCGCGATGCGCGCGGCCATGCCGATGCTGGCCGAACCCATGAATGGATCGAGCACTACGCCGCCCGGCGCCACCGAATAGCGAACCAGCGGTAGAACGAGCTCCACTGGCTTCTGGGTCGGGTGCAGCGCCTTGCCGTGCTCGTTCGGCTGATACAGCACGCTGCGCATCAGCTTTGGGCCGCCGTCTTCGCTGACGTAGTGCCCACGCTCGATGTGGCCGGTATGGGCCGGCCTGGTCTTGCGCCGTACCGTCTTGGCCGTGGCGTCGTTGGTGTACTGCGTTTCGTGGCGCACATCAGCCCAGGCGCCGCGATAGAACATCACGGCGTGTTCGTGCACGCGGCGGAATCGGTCGTTGTGAAAGCCGGTGCCGTTCTGCTTTTCCCACACGATGTCCTGGCTGTACTTAAAACCCAGGGCGTCCATTTGCGCGAACAACGGCGCCAGGAAGCGCATGCTGCCGAATATCCAGATCGAGGCATCAGGCTTGAGCAGGCGCGCGGCCTCTTGCAGCCAGCCCTCAACCTGGCGGTCCCAGGCCAAGCTGGTGTCGCCATATGGCGGATCGGTGATGCAGGCGTCCGCGCAAGCGTCCGGGAGCTCACGCATCCAGGCAACGCTGTCACCGAAAATCAGGTTGATGTTGTCGATCATGCTGCGACCTCGGCGCCGGCGCGCTGGCGCAGCGCCACCTGGTGCTTTGCCCACTCGCCCGCAATCCAGGTCACGCCCTTCGGAGTGAAGCGCGCAGCGTTGTAGGCGTGGCCGCTGATCTGCGCCGTGCCGGTCTTGACGCAGAAGCGCCCGGCGTCGATGTGATGCGCGTGCGGGGTGAGCTCGCCGGCCAGGCGGTACAGGATCTTCGCGTCGAGCAGGAACTCGCGAAATTCGTTTTCCTTCGCGTGCAGCAGCTTCGCCACCTGACGGAAACCCTTCGTGCCGGTTGAATCGGCATAGCGCTCGACGAACTCGACAGCCGGCGCGGCGGCGGCGAGCATCTCGGCCTGCACCTCAATCAGATCCTGCTGCTCGGCGGCCAGGCGCAGCGCCGCGGCGAACGACTGCGGGACGGCCAGCGCCAGCGCCTGCGCTTCCAGCTCTTGCCAGCGATCGACCAGGCGCGCGGTAAACTCGGGCGACAGCTGCGCGACCACCACGTACGAATCGCGCTTGCCGATCCGGTATTGGCCGATGGCGCGCGGGCCCGGGCCGTCGCTCAAGACTTCCTCAAATTGAGGAAGTGTGATCGTGCCGCGCGCCGCCAGGTTTTCGATGGTGCGCAGCACGTTGTCGTGACGCTTCTCGACCAGGTCGGCGATCTCGCGGCTCGACATCGTCGTTTCGGTGGTGCTGGTGATGCTAGCGTTTTGGAGTGGGAACATATCGGACCTCTACTTTTTTCGGATGATGTGCTGGCCGGCGCGCAGGTTAGAGCGCCACACCGAGCTGGTCGTTGACGTAGCGGCGCGCCAGCTCAAGCGCCTTGTCGTTCAAGCCGAATTTCAGGGCGTAGTGCAGCTCGCTGAGGGCGCTGATCGCAGCCTCCTGCGACATGCTGCTGCCGGCCGTGACATTTCGGGATTCGAGCTCTTCCACCAGGTCGTCAGTGTCGAAATCATCGAGATCGACTTCCACTTCAACGCTTATCGTTTTGTACATTTTCGGAACCCTGTCGTTATGCGCTGGCGCGCGGATTGGTTTCGGCTTTCGCCGGGTGGTGGTTGGTCATGGGTTCGAGCCCTTCCGGCGCGCAGCCTCGGCAGCAGCGATGCGGGCGTCGTATTCCGCGTAGCTCTCGTCCGTGCCTTTCGGGTCCATGCCAGTCGGTTTGCGGATCTGAATCGGTGCGGTTGGCGGCTTGCCGTACGACGTGGCCGCTGCAGACGGCGGATTCAGCAGCTCATCGACCATGCCAACGAGGTAGTTCGGCGGGATCCTGGCGTTCGGCCCCTTCTGCTCCCGTGCCGTGGCGATTGCGGCATGCAGCACCGCCATCGGGACCTTCCTTGCCGCCCAGTCCATCACTGCCGGGTGCGTGAACGTTGCGCTGACGCCCAGCTTGCGCAGAGCCACCGATAGGACGACTGCAGGGTCAGTGCTTTCCGGCAGGTCTTCGCGAGGCGGCATTGCGGCGGCTCGTGGACTGTCGGGTTCGGCAGTGTCAGGATCGACGACGACACCGGCGCCAGCCGCAGCGCTCGCGCTGTCGTCGTTGTTCTTCTCTTCTCTTCTCTCCTCTTCTCTAGGCGTGACTTGGTGTGACATGGCGTGACCTGACGTGACACCAGCACCAGAACCACTATTTGCTTTGTCACGCTCACGCTGCTCACGCTTGCGCTCAGCCGCCGTCGGGTCGCTGCGCTCACGCTTCGGCTGGCGCTCTTCCCAGCGGGTGACTCGATCACCATTAATCAGCGCGCGGCCCTGCATTGCTTCCAGGATGCGTGCGGTGGTGCCGTCGTCGGCGCCGAGAAGGAAGTCAGTCGCTTCGCAGTCGATCGCACCGAACAGGCCGCGCTCAGTGTTCGCGCTGGCCTGCTCGAGGATCAGTGCCCACACCGCAATCACGTCACCGACGCGCGCAGCAGCCTTCCGGGCAACCAGGCCGAACTTCGGATCGTTCACGCTGCCGTGGTGCCAGCGGAACCAGTCGATACCATTGGCCATCAGTGCGTCCCTTGGATGATCGAGAGCTGGCGGTTGTCGACCGGCTTCTCGACGTAGATGAATCCGCGCGTGCAGTGCTCCAGCTCAGCGAGCTGTGCAACGTCGCAGGCGCGATCGCAGACGGCCGAGTGCTGGCCCTGGAACAAGCAACCGCGGCAGCTCTTGGCCGGCCTGGTGGTGAACTGCATGTTCTCGGGCGACATAGGCTCGCCGCAGCGGCCCAGCCACTTGTGGATGCTGACGTAGCCCTTCATGCTGCCCCCGCAGGGCTGGCGGCACGGCGCTCGACAACCGGTGCGCCGAACAGTGCGGTCACCAGCGGGTCGCGGCGGTCGATGGCCGGATAAGCGGAACTCAAGATGACGCGGCGCTCATCGGTGGCGCGGCGTCGCGGCAGGTCCTTCGCGCCGTACGAGGCTTGATTCTCCGGCCCCTGGCCCATCTGCCAGTTGTTGACGAAGCCGCCGCGCTTGTCGTCATCAATGCGCGTGGCGTGGATCACGCCCAACTGGCGCAGGTAGTCCAGGCGGGTCGAAACCTGATCCGACTTCAGGTTGAGGTGAGCGGCAATTTCAGCGGTGCGATGCATGCCAGCTTCGATGCAATCGAGGATGGCGTTGCGCAGTTCCACGCTGCCGCGTTTCGGGATAAGGGTGATCATTTCTCAGCCATCCCATTCAGGCGCGCCAGCAGTTCCATCATCGGGCGGATCGAAACGAAGATCGCCTTCTCGATGTGCTGCACCTCGTCGCGGTCGACCTGGCCATCAGACAGGGCGCTGTGAACCTGCGTGCCGAGCTGGCCCAGCTTCTGCCAGATGTCGGTGACCGATTCCAGCACCGCCATATCGCTCGCCGGCTGCGATTCGATCTTGGCGCACACGAAGCCGTGGCGGCGCGCCAGCGCGTGCAGCACCGCGTAATCCTCCGTCAGCTCCATCACCCGCGATGCGTCGTCCATCGTCAGCACGTTGGTGGTGCTGTTCGGGTTGGCCTTGTTGCGCAGCAGGCCAGCCGTGTAACCCATGCGCACGGCCAGCGCCTCACAGCCGCCAGGGGTGTCGTGCACGGTCTTGTAAAAGGCGTCTTTGTAGTTCATGTGATGTTCCTGCAAACAAATGGTGCGTGGAAATGTTTTGGGCGCGACAATGCAGTTATGGAAACTTCACTGCACCGCTTTTTCGTTCTTGCGACGCCTGGCCTTCCCCACCGACGGGAAGATGTCGGGCCGAGCAAGCTCGAGGAACATTCGACGTGCGCTTGGAATCCCGTCATCGCGCCATTGCGACACTGCCGCCATCGAAACTTTGCACAGCGCCGCGACCTTGGCTGTTCCGCCGAGGGCGTCGATCAGTTGTGAATCGTTCATCTCTTCTCGCTTTCTTAAGGTGACTTGAGTCGTATCTTAAGTCAACTTAAGACTATACGCAAGCCAACTTAAGAAAATATTTGTTAAGCTAGCTTTATGAAACTACTGTCGGAACGCCTCAAGTGGGCAATGTTGGAAGAGTCGGCGCGCCAAGGGCGTGAGATTCGTCCGGCTGATATTGCGCGCGCGGCGAATAGCTCCGCTACATCGGTCAATTACTGGTTGACGGATACGAACGGAATCGGCGCCACGAAGGCGCGGCTCTTGGGCGACTACCTGCACGTTAACGCTCTGTGGCTTGAGACTGGCGTCGGGCAGCCTGCGCCAGTGCCAGCCGAGCCAGCGGCGCCCTCGCCGTCAGTGCCCGCATCGGACGATCCCTTCATCGCTCCGGCTGCGCACATTCGGATCGGCGACGAGCCGGAAACGGTTCCCATCCGAATGGTTAAACTGCGATTGCATGCCGGCGTAACGCGCTTTGAAACTGAGCCTGACCTTGACGACGGAGGCGTGCTGCATATTCCTGCCGAAGTGATCGAGCAGGACGGACTTGTGCCGCACGAGCTGCTGGCCATTCGGGTGCGCGGTCGCAGCATGGAGCCGCTTATGTTCGAAGATGACGTGATCGTCGTGGACACCAGCCAGAAGTCGCCTACGAATCGCGAGCTGTATGCGCTCAACTTCGATGGCGACTGTTGCGTGAAGCAGCTGATCAAGCGTAACGGCGACTGGTATCTGCATTCGCTCAACGACGAATTTGGCGACGTAAATGCCCGGAGCGGCCAGATCAGCATCATCGGCCAGGTGGTCTATCAGCCAGGTCGACGCCTGCGGGGGCGCCTGTGAACATCGAGTGCGCGATCATTGAGTTCAAGGGGTCGCGGCTCGTTGTAGCACTGCCAGATTCCAGCTATGTTCGACCGGGCGTGGGTGATGATCTGATAAAGCGATTACAGCCACACTACCCTGCACTACCGATCATGCTGGTGACGGATGAGCCTGGAGCAGTGCCCGTCTACGCTCATTTCCAAGCGGCCGCAGTGGCCATCCTGGCGCAGCTGGACATCGCATCGCTTGACCTAGAGACTATCGATCTCGATCTTCCTGCCTACGACTATTCCGAACTCCCCTTCTAACCCATTGACGTCAGACGATTGCGCAGCGCTCGCGCTTAAATGCTGAGTGGAAAATAAATGACCTCGATTAAATTGGATAAATCACCACCCCTTCATCTAAGCCAAATAGATCGGCCCACGGTGCGACGGCTTGTTGAGGAATATACCTTGGCTGCTAAGGAGGCCGGGGCGCGGGGCGAGAACATCCACCAGTGGGGCTTGGACCAGCAGGACAAAGTGGCGGAATATGCATCCACCCTTAGCGAGCCGGATGCGAATCTATTCTGGACTCTTTATGGTGAGGAAATGCAGGCGGCAGCGAATGCTATAAATGACCAGACGGCGGCGATGAATGCGCAGTCCGCTCAAATTCATCTTCAGGCAGTGCAAGATTCCAGCAATGTTGCAACATGGGTTTCCATAATTGCGTTCTTTGCTTTTATTATTTTTATGATCAATCTGTTTAAGAACAATTAGGCGCTACGGTACGCCTGGATGCTGAAAAAGGTTTTTGATTCGAGCCACGGATTAAACGCGGTAGGCAGCTCCACATAATCACATTAGCAAGGATTTAAATGAGCGTCAAAAAGTCAAGAATCCCATTAAGGGAAATAAAAGCGCAAGAGTTTGCCGAATTTCTAGTTGCTAAAAGCGTTGGACATGAATGCCCGATATGCAAGGGCCAGTATGGAATGAATGTTAGAGACGACCCCGATCTAGTTGCCCTTGCTGGGTATCCGATCCTTGCTGCAGCTAAGGATGGAACCGCAGAAATAGTGCATGGACAAACAATGGTCGTTGCCACAATTTCTTGCGGAAACTGTGGGTACATGCGCACATTTGTAACCGACACCATCCTAGAATGGCTAGCGACAAAAAATCATGAGTAATGTTCTCCCAGGCCGTTGGACGATGAATCCAAATAATGGTTCGCACACTACCAGAACGCCCGATCCACGATATGATGAACCTATGAGCACACCGACCCATACCGAAATCGACCTGAAGATAGAGAACATGCAGCTTCGCATGGACGGTCGCCTGTCGTCCATCGAGGGGAAGATGGACGCCCTCGCGGCTCAGGTCAGCGGCAGCGAGCGCGCTATGACCCTTCTCGCCGAGCGAGCAGTCGCCGCCGCCGAGAGTGCCGGGAATTTAAAGCAAACGCTTTGGATTACGTCGATCACCACAATTCTGTCGGTGCTCGGCATTGCCTTGGCCGCTTACTTCGGCACCCAAGCATCTAACATCGGGATAGTAAGCTCGACAATTTCGGCATTCGAAGCCGGACGAGCGGCAGGCGCGACAGGATCACCCAGCGCTCCATCGCCATCGGCGCCAGTGAAAAAATAAAGACTTTCAACGCTCCTGCGCTGCGAAAGCATCAGGCTAAAGTCCTTCCTCGGAAGGCCTCTACAGACCGGGGATTGCAACCTACTGTAGCGACAACAGGGCCACCTCCGGGTGGCCTTTGCTTTTGCCTCGCTTCTACCCACCCGCCTAGCGCGGGTATTTTTTTGCCCATCACTTAACCGGTAGAGTGCCCGACGGCGCCGAAGCCATGGCGCGCCTACAAAATTAAGTCAACTCCAAATTTTTTCTTAAGCTAGCTTGCCATTTTTCTTAAGTTGACTTAAGATGATCTCACTCCAATGGGAAGTCACTCCGACATTCCGGCAGGGAGTAACCACACAGCGCGGCTTGGGAAGTACTCGACCAACCATCAGTAATTCAAGGGACCGAGTCGCGCTGTGTGGTAGCTGGCAGGACTCAGGCGCCTGCATCGTCTCTGAAGTACGAGACCTGGCAGCCGCCACACTAATTTGACAGGAGATGAAGATGAGCGAAGCGAATATCAACCTCAGTCCGGACGCACTGCTGGCCGGCATTGAGACCGTGGCGAAGGCCATTGGCCGCACTTGCCAGATGGATGTGGTCGTCGCGATGGCGCGGGCCGAAGCGAAGGCCTCGCCGGCAGCCTCCGACGAAGTTCTCGCATCGGCGATGACGCTGCGCGACTACTTCGCCGGGCAGGCAATGGCCCGGATCGTTGCGGCCGATAAGGATGGCTGCATGGGACCGGACATCACTGCCCAGGCGTCCTACCGCCTGGCTGACCGCATGCTCGCCGCGCGGGGTGCAGCATGACCAAGGAATGGGACGAGGAATATTTGAAGGACGCCTTCGCCGACGAGATCGCGCTGGCCAAGATCCACCCGCAATGGCGCCGTACCTTCAAGGCGCCTGCTGCCCTGCTCATGGATGCTCAGCTGATCTACAGCCCGCGCGCCAGCACGCACTACACGGGCGCCACCTCGCCGCGCCTGGTGCTCTCGACGAAGGTTGTCCCGGTGCCGCCGCTCTGGCGTCGTACTTGGGACGCCGCAGGCCCACTGAGCGCCTACCTGGGCCTGAGCATCCGCTACGACGATGAAGAAGGCGCGGTCTCGGTCGGCGTCGGCAGCGGGCGTCGCAACGTAACCGAGCTGTATGCCGACCATCCGAGCAAAGATGCTGCCGCGCTCGCGGCGATCGTCCGCGCCGCGATCCAGCGCCTGAACGATATCCGCGTTACGTATTGATCAAGGGGCCCACGATGATCCGATTCTTCCTTTTCTTTGGCATGGCCTGGTCCGAGCGTCACCCGGGCGTGATGTTCGCCCTGCTGTTCCTGCTGGTCCTCGTGGCCGGCGCCCTTGACGCAGCGGTGCTGCCATGAAGAAGCGCACTCGCGCGCTGACCGCCGACGAACTGAGCCTGACGCGGGCGGATCGTGCGGCCATCCGGCAGTCGCGCATCAACTCGCAGTCCAGCCGCTACCAACGCGAGGTGGCGATCGAAAAATCTCACGCCGCCGCCCGTCCCCCAGAACCGAGGAAATGCCCATGACCGACACCACGCAAGGATCGGCGCCGCTCGCGCCGGCCGGCGCCATCTACCAGTACCGCGCGCTGTCCTGGTGCGACCGCCAGTGGCGCGACATCGTATCGATGGACGAGCTGAACTTGATCAAGGGATCCCCGGACATCTACGCGGTGCGCGCGCTATCGCTTGTGCCGATCGATGACCTGCTGCGGGCGCCGGCTGCAACCGTGAGCACTGCGGTGACCATCATCGCTCAGGCGCGCCGCGACCGCGACGTCATCGGCGGCCAGCTGCGCCGCGCACTGGCCGCGCTGGAAGGGATGCCATGAACGAGCACCGCCTGCGCGTCATCAAGTGGAAGTGCACGATCGTCGTGTTGTATTGCGCCGCGTGCGCCTGGGCGATCACCCACGGGTGGACGCTGTGACCTTCGAAGAATTGCGCATCACGTATCAGAGCGACAAGCAGATGGCGCGCGACCTGTTCCGCCAGCTGGTCGTCGCAGAAGCAGCAGCCACGATCGCGCAAGCACATCGGGTGCGTGCCGAAAACAAGCCGGCGATGGCAATGCCGCGCCGCATCAACCGAGATCGAGAGGAAGACTGATGGAACACGCACTCCCCCGCCGCACCGCCGGCATCCCACGCAGCTGGTCGCTGCTCCTGACCAGCGAGAACCATGGCGCAGTCGGCCCGCTCGGCAGCACCTTCCCGCACGCTGGCGAAAAGCACGAGCGCGTGCAGGTCGTTGAGATCGTTGCCGCTGGTTCCGCGCCGGCGCCGGGCGTCGATCTCGCAGGCCTGGTGCGCTTCGGTTTTTGCGACATCAATGACGACGAGTTCCTCGAGCGTCCGGACGGTGCCTACTTCCTCGCGCACGAAGTCGAAGCGCGCTGCGCCAGCGCCGCCCCTGTCGCGGCAAGGGCCGGTCAGGTGGCGGTGCAAAGTCAATCATGGGAGGCGATCGGGCCGTTGCCAGTGGATCGAGACGAGAACGGCTGGTGGTCGCATCCAGCGATCCCGAACTTCGACGAAGACGTCGATTCATACCTCGCGTGGGTGAAGGCCGTCGGCCTCGAAATGAAATACAAGGCGCTGGAGAGTGATCCTGATCACCCCCTGTACAACGCATGGTTCGAGGAAGGCGAATGCAACGCTTCGAGCTGGGCGCCGGAAGAACCCGCCGGCGATGGCTGGTTTACGTTCTCTATCCACGACAGCGAAGACGGGCCGATTTGGGCATGGGCGCGCCGGGTCGACCGCACGGCGGTGCCAGCGTCTGCATCAGGCGAGCGCCAGGAAGGCGGTCAACCGTGAGCCGAGAAGTTACGGAGCGCGATCTGCGCGCAGCGGAATACAGCGACGGCAAGCCGGATGAATACGAATTTAGGAGCGACGGCAAGATCGTGCGCAAGGATCGCTTCCAACACGGCATGCGCGACATCGCGGCCATAGTCTTCGGATGCGGACACGACTACGAGATCGCTGACGTGGTCAAGGCCATTCACAGGCTGCAGGGCGTGCGCCTCGTCGAAACTCTCGACATGGCGCGTGACGTCTTCGAGTCCGAGCCGAAAGCACTGGAGTGCATCGATTACCTGAAAGCTGTTCTTGAGTCCACGAAAGAAAAAGCATGACCACCACCCCTACCGCATCCGCTGAACTGCCTGACCTGGACAAGCTGGAAGCGCTGGCGCGCGCGGCAACGCCGGGGCCATGGGCATATCAGGAAGAGTCGGACGCCTACACCCACATCGTGCGCCCTACGCATACCCCTGGCCGCATCGTGCGCCAGTATGCGCAGGACACCAACGGCGTAGTCGAGGCGAATGCACGGTTCACGGCCGGCGCCAACCCTGCCGCCGTGCTGGGACTGATCGCGCTCGCCCGCCGCGCCGCCCTCGCCAACCAGCCAGCGCCGACAGTGCCAGCAAGGGATGCGCTGGCTGGCCGCGTCAAGAGCAGCACGCCGGGCCTGGGCATCATCGAGGTAACGCTCGATGGCGACGTTCCCGAATGGCTTGATCCCGGTCACACGGTCACGGTTACGCCTGGCGCGCATCAACCAGCGCAGGAGCAGGCCGAGCCGGTGGCGGATAAATGTTCCCGGTGCAGCGATCACGCCGTTATCTATGTTGAAGGGAGCACAGTCCCATGCCCTGCCTGTCAGGTCGTTGATGACGATGATGACGCCGCGCAGCAGGAGCCAGTAGCAGCGCCGGCCGACGACCTGACCGACGATGATCGGCAATTGGTCGCACGAGGCATGGAGCACTTGCGCAAGGGTGTCGCGGGAGAATGCCGGCTTCCACCAGCAGGTTGGCATTGCACGCGCACGCCAGGCCACGACGGACCGTGTGCGGCGGAGCCAGTAGCAGCGCCCCAGCAAGCCGCCGCGCCGGGCGAACAACTTTGGCTGGCCACGCTGCGCGCATGCGGCGAACTACCTGAAGGCTATGAGGTGCGGATCGAGCTGGAGAATGGCTGCGGCATGGTCGTCTGGTACGACGATCGGGGCGAGCGTCACGTGATCGACGGCGAGGGCTATCTGTACGACGATGTGAACGAGGCGATCGACCTGGCTATCCAGCGCGCCGCCGCGCCGAAGGGAGGTGCGTGATGGGTTGGTCAATCGGATATGACACCACCTGGAATCGCGACATCGGCTACGGCGTGCCGGCCACCTGCGACCACCCGGGCTGTACTGCCGAGATCGATCGCGGCCTGGGCTACGTGTGCGGCGGCGAGCCGTTCGGTGGTGAGCACGGCTGCGGCCTATTCATCTGCGGCGAGCATCAGCACTCGAACGACAAGTGCGGCCAGCTCTGCCGGCACTGCGCGGACCGCCGGCGGAAGAAGCTCAGCCCATCGCCGGACCGCCCGGAGTGGATCGAGTGGAAGCTGACCGACGAAAGCTGGCAGCAGTGGCGTGACGAAAATCCGGATGAAGTGGCGAAGCTGCGCGCCGCCCAGCTCGACGGCGGCCAGAAAGGGAGCGGGGAATGATCGCGCGCCCTATTCTTTTCAGCGGCGCCATGGTGCGCGCGCTGCTCGACGGCAGCAAGACGCAGACCCGGCGCGCCGTGAAGCAACAGCCTCCTGCTGGCCATTCGTTTGCCGGGTGGTGTGTTTCTAGCACCCACCGGTCAGACGAGGGCAAGGCCACATGGTCCGCCGGCGAAGGGCCGTTCATGCGCGACTCTCATCGTGTCAGGTGCCCCTATGGCCAGCCGGGCGACCGCCTGTGGGTGCGTGAGACGTTCGGCTATGTCTCGCCGGATGAGTTCGAGCGCCCACATGCAGAATGCAACATCGAGTATCGGGCCAACCTGCCACTGGGGTGCACTGATCGCCCAGGCAGCTGGCCGGTCGATGAATGCGCGGGCGACCCTGAGCGCCCGGCCTGGCGCCCCAGCATCCACATGCCGCGCGCGGCAAGTCGCATCCTGCTCGAGATTGTGTCCGTGCGCGTCGAGCGGCTGCATGACATAAGCGAGGCCGATGCGATCGCTGAAGGCGGCCGATTCGTTGACTTCGGGAAGAACGACTTTGGGCAGCAGCAGCCTGGGTGGCGATGCGATCGCCTTCCAAGCAGCGCGGATGACGCGCTTGACAGCGCGAAGTGGGCATATGCGAACTTGTGGGAGTCAATCAACGGCGCCGGCAGCTGGGACGCCAACCCATGGGTCTGGGTGGTCGAGTTCAAGCGGGTGATGACGTGAGCCTGGAGTCGATCACACACACGGCGCGCCGCGATCACCTGTGCGCCTTCTGCGGCATGACCGTGCGGACCGGCGGGCGGTATGTGCGCGCGCAGTCGCCGGGTGGCGCGCAGGCCAAGAAGGCGTTTCACGGCAAGTGCTACGCCGGCCTGGTCGCCGGCACGAAGAAAGGTAAATAGTATGGCAAGCACAGAAGAAAAACCGATGGCCGCTGCCGGGTACCTCAGCGCCAGCGAACTGGCCGAGCTGGTCGACTGCAAACCGAACCAGCGCAGCAGGATGGTGACCTGGCTCTCGTCGCACAAGTGGCGCTTCGAGATCGGCGCGTCGGGGTTGCCGCGCGTGGCCAGGGCCTATCATGACAAGAAAATGGGTATCTCCGAAGAATCGACGCGCTCACGATATGCCGACACGCCAAACCTCAGCGCCTTCTCGTAAAGAGCGCACCGGGATCGACCGCCTCTACAAGCGCGTGGGGAAGCGGAAGGTCTCGTGGTACTACCAGCACCCGGACGGGACGAGCGAGACGCTGGGCACGGCCGATATCGGCGACAAGAAAGGCACCCTCGAAGCGGAGCGCAGTGCCAAGCGCAAGGCGCTCGACGTTCAGCAAGGCGTCGTGGTGGCCGGGTCCGTCACCGAGCTGATCGAACGCTTCCGGGATGAGGTCGCGCCGACGCACTACCGCGACCAATCGAAGGATGGCCTGGCGGTGCGCGCCGGCACGTATGCGAACCTGATCAAGTTCTTCGGCGCCATGCGGCCGATGGCATTGAAGACGGTGCACGGCTACCAGTACCTGGATGCGCGGGCGAAGGCCGGCGCGCCAGCCAAGGCGAACAAAGAGCTGTCGCTGATGTCGACCATCAGCCATTACGCGGTGCGCTGGGGACTGATGGAGGCGAACCCGTTCACGGACATGATGCAGAACAAGACGGAGAAGGACGTGCGCACGATCACACGGAGCCAGATCGTGCGCTTCTACCTGTGGTCGTTGAAGCAGTCGCCCGGCTACCAAGTGCTGGGCTGCGCCAGCATGTTCACGTACCTGACAGGATTCCGAGCGGCGGAGGTGCGGCCATTTCACGTGGCCGGCCTGCAGAAGGATGGCGTGCGAGTGGTCAGCGCGAAAAGGAAGATGGGAGAGGATGAGGTGAGCAAGCTGCGCGAGTGGTCCCCGCGGCTGCGTGCGGTAGTGGCGCGGGCGAAGGAAGCACATTCGGCCAGCCGGCTGTACCTGTTCGCGAATGCCAAGGGCGCGCCCTACTCCAAGAGCGGATGGGGGTCGGTATGGACCGATGCCATGTTCGACTGGATCGCGTCGTTCGATCGACAGGTGGCCGCCGAGCTGGTGGCCAAGCGCGAGTGGGAGGTGCTGTACCGCGCCGCGCGGAAGACTGGCGCCTACCTGGCGCCGTACGAGGGCTACAAGCTCACGGACCATCCGGCCTACTTCGCCCTGTCTGATGTGCGCCCTGCAGCGATCACGACAAAGCTGCGGAACCGGACCGATGACGCCTACGACTTCGCTGCCCACGCGAACCCTGCCACGACCCACCGGCACTACGACCGGCGCACCGAGCGACGCGCCAAGGCCACGGAATGACCGGATCGGGCACGGCCCAAAGCACCAAAACTTTCCAACGGGTCTCTTGAAACCCGCATGGATTGGGGTGGTTTCTGAGACTGTCGTTGGAAAGTCAGATTTGCAAGTATCTGATTAATAAACTAAAAGGGCGATTTGACGGCTGGATTGTGATTCCTGTTGTCGTGGGTTCGAGCCCCATCAGCCACCCCACAGAATATGTAGCAAATCAAAGACTTACACGCTTCGGCTTGTAGGTCTTTTTTGTTTCCCGCCTTACTTATGCGCCCATATAGGACTGGCGTAGGGTTTGCCGGAATTTGTAGGATGTGTGTCGCATGGTTGCCTAGGTCGCGGCACCGATACTGCAGGCATAGAAAACCAGCGCCTTAGGCCGGGCTTGGCTGGCATCGTTTGGTCGTGGTGCGGCTAAATCAACTCCTGGAACTCGAGCACGATTGCATTCATGCATCTTTGTTCAGTCATCCACTCAACCGAGCGCACACCGTGCTTCATAGCGTTGTTGGCCGCCGTTGCCTTGTCGGCTTCAGTTCTCGGCCCCGAGGGCCGCTCCCATGGATTCCAGTTGCAAATTAGTGCCGATTGCCGCGCTCGCTCGTCTGGCGTCCAGTGTCGCATTGGGTAATTCCGTTAATAGTTCGTTCGTTGGCAATTAGTAACGCCACCTTGCAAGGTGGCCGTCGGGGTCGCAGTAAAGCGCGTCACTTAGAGCCTCGCGTGCGTTTGCCATTTGTTGAGTCGCGTATTTTTCATCGAAATTCGGCTCACCTGCTGAAGTGCCCGGTATGTAAGCAAAAGCTCCTGCCATATTCACCTCCATGACTGTCCTTGCGCAACGTAGCGACTCCAACCCGAAACGCCGGTCTTGTTCTTTGGCGAGTATTTGGGCATTCTTTAGAAAATCGTCGGAAAACCAAAATAGCGCGATAGCCACGACCGCACCTAACAATTTCCACCCCAAGCTAACGTCTTTGACCGAATACGTCATAACTGCATTTATGACAAGCGACAGCAGCATCAGCGCTCCGAAGACGACGCCGAATATCAGCTTCCATGCGGCCTTGCGTTGTAGTTCTCGCTGCTCTGCGGAGTTCCGAATTCCCTCAAGAATCGCATAAAACTCTCCATGTGAACCCTCGCGCCGTGTGGGGTCGTAGCTAAGCTTCCAATTCTTTAGCCAGGTGATAGCCATCTCGAATTGCCGCCTATCTAGGTGGCGGGCGTTCTTGTTAATTGCAGCAGCAATCTCTGCCAAGGCTCGCTCGCTGTCGGCGGTAAGTTCTGGATTTGGCCCGAACGTGCCAAATTCAAGTAAGTGATTATTACCCTCACGTTCATATGATTCATCTACAACATACTCATCCGGTGCCATCGCGTCATCGCTATACATAGTCGCCCTTAAAATTGCAATAACTATAAAAACCTATCATCCGGGGCTTCATTCCCTTCTGCTGGGGTTGTGACCTGCTGTTGCCCGGCCAAAGCTTGGTACTCCCGCAGCAGGTCAGCAGATCGATTCTGCTCAGCTTGGCATTCCGACTATCAGCATCAGGTACTAGTTCGTTCTGGCTGCTCTGGTATTTGCCGTCATCCGTACGTGGGCCTATGGCAAACTTCCATGGGGCCCAAGTGCGAATTATTTCCGCTTGCCGTGCTTTTCGTTCTGGTATCCAGCCGTCCGCCAGGCTCTTCCTTTGATAGCTCATTCAGTTGATTAGATTTTCTTCCGTGCACGTGCGCGTCCGCGAGCGTATTGGTCACGTTATCGTCCATTGTTCACCTGCTGCTAATAGGCGATGTTCTGCTGCTTTACAAACGTCGCCGCCATCCACAGAATTTTTTCACAATAAGTGCTTGATTTCTTGAGGAATGAAGCACTTTTTTAGCCATCAAGATTTTTCCTTGCTACACCGTCTGTCACGCAATGAATAATCTAACTTTTTTGAACACTTCCATTTGATAAAATTATCAGAGGGAGTGAAGGCGTGAAATTAACGACATACACACCAAAATTCGGAGTAGAAGTGGTCAAGCTAGGCCTCTTGCAGAGCCTTACGCTAGATGAGGCAGCGAAATGGATTAGCACCCCCAAAGGGACTTTTTCGAACCGGGCTAGCACAGTCAAGAAAGGCAGCGACCTGATGGTTCCACTAGACAGTCGCAGAGTGTTGGAGCTGAAAGCCGGGGCTAGGCTAGGTAAGAGCTGGCCATTGAACGCATGCAAAAGAAAGTGCTAAAAAGGCCACCGCAATAGATAGTGGTCGTTGCCTGGCAGGCATTATGGTGGCAACCTACGTGACAACCATGTTGCCGACCGGGCAACGCCTATTTACAGATGCGACCTGGTCGCACTATCGCGTGAGTTGACATTAGCAACCCTCGTTGTGCGGCCGGCCGCGCTGGTTCTTAGCGGGACTCACCGATGGCGCCTGCTGGCACAGTGGATGTGCTAGCAGGCGTAAATCTCAAAGTATTGAGACCGCGTTCAACTTACGTGCCGAAGGGTATTGTTGGCCAATGGTGCGGCTAACAATTGGCTAGGCCCACCGTGTTCCCTTGAACTCGATAGCAGTATCTGGCGCGCGGCCCTGCTGGCGCCGAGGTAGACGCGTGACACATAGCGCCGACGCGTACCTTGGCCTTGGTCCTCATCGTAGTCTGCGCTATCCGCATGGATGAGGAACACGGTGTGGAACTGCAACCCGGCAACAAATTCCGGCATGCTGAATACGCATTTGCTCTTAGCATAGCGCAGCTCCTTAAGGTCTTCTCGAGTAGTGATCGGCACGAATTTTTCCCGAACGCGCCCGGCGACTCTGATCTTATCGAAAAGAGCCTCGTTCAAACACAGCACCGCCACCTGACTGCCACCGCCAGTTATATCGCGCGCCATGCGAGTGGCTTGTTCAAATACACTATCGACCAAGCTAATGTCATCTTTGTAAACGGTCAAAGTCGGGGTATCGCCGTCCTCCTGCTGCGACTCGGCAACATAGGTAGCATATTCGCCCTCCAGATCCATGGCCGGGAAAGAAGCGTCGAGGTCACGCAGGAACTCAGTAATTTGGGGCGTCGAGCGGTAAACCTGTTTGAGCTCGGTTAAGACAGACTCCCCAACACCTGGATTGCGAAATTTCTCTATACCGCCGCTGATGGCGACATCGTTAGTACCCTGCTTGATATCGTAGGCCATTAGCAAAGGCCAGCGACCACCGACCTGCGCCCGTGTCTTGAACAGATTGTGGAGCAGCATGGCCTCGGCGCGGGTGAAGTAGTGATATTCGTCGACGAACACTAAGTCAAAGCCATCGCGTTCGCGTAGTGCACCCCACTCGTGCGTGCCGAGGTATCGATCGAAGTCGGCAATCATTTGATCCATGCTCAGCATCTTAGCCACGCGCAACAAAGTCCGATAAATATCATGAATCTCAAGGACTAAGCGGCGGTCCGCTTCTTTTGGCAAATCGATCTGCCAAGGCTCTCTAGAACCGCGTACATAGCGTTGCGCCTCATGGGTATCCTTCTTGATAGCTTCCAAATCCAACACACACGCAAACTCGTTCATAAGTTCGTCAATGAGCGCGCCGTCTTCTTTGCGATTCTTCACACGCTCTTGAAAGTACGAACAATCAGGGAAAAGATCCAGAACGATACGAGGATCCTTCAAAAGTCGATCGATGGCCTCTTCAATGAGCATCCGCTGGTATTCTCGCCCTTCACGACCGTCTAGCGACAAGGGCCTCAGGCCCTTTTTCTCGTAGCCTAGCTTCTCCTGCGCCAGCTCGTATATGGTGCCGATCCACAACCGAGGTTGGCCGGAGGGTGTCTTCAATGACGTCCAGCGTTCCGTGGGGTCGAGTGCATGAAGCATGCTGCGTACTGCCGTATGGGCCAGTGCAGAGCTGTGGGTAAGGAATGCAAATGTTTTGTCACCGTCCGTGTCAGCATACAAATCGCGGAGGCATTTCACTACCATCGACTGCGTCTTGCCGGTGCCGGCAGCCCCACGCAGCCGTACGGGCCGATCATGGGCTTGATCTACAAACACTCGTTGCTCTTGATTCAGGCGCCGCTCGTACCACTCGTCCAATGACCCGGCGGTTGCCAAGCGAACGCCCAAAGGTTCTGACAACAGAATTCCGAAGTTGCCGACTGGGGGGGCGGCTGGCGGGTCCGCCAGTAAGGCATCGCAGATTCCTTCTATTGCGCGCCGATACAGCAAACTGTCCTCAGGTACTTTATCTAAGTCTTCCGGATCGCTGGTGACAGCAAACGCGTAGAGACCACCCGTGCCATCTGGAGATTGGTCAAAGTAAACGCGTTGCTGGGCGTCTCGGGGAGCCTGTGCGAAAACTGAAAGCCGGGAGCCAGCATGATACGGCTGCCACTGGATAGGAATCGCAATGCTACGGTCAAAGTGGCGCAACGCCACGCGGATCACCCGCTCAAAGGCCGTGCGAGGCTTAGCGAGGCCAAACTCGGGAGAAAACACGGCAGTGTTGATTACCAGGTACCCATCATCTAGGTCGGCATCTTGAGAGAGCAGGTACACGATGTCTTTAGATTTCACATGGCGCAAACCATCAGTGTTCTGCGGCACTTCGAATTTCTGCAGCCAAGCATCCTCTATGAAAGCCCGATCCAAGATGCTGATTGCTTTTTGGTCTATGACAAGGGCAGATATGTTGGTCGTCATGATCATGCCTCCTGCACGTTTTTCTTGAAGAAGTCCTCGACCGTGATTTCGGTCGCTGTTTCACAGGCGGATTCGAAGGTCGTGGGCATGCCAATGCGCGAGAACAGAAATGCCAGCTTTTGAGTGATTGAGAAACGAATGCCGTCATTGAGGCGCCCCACACGGTGATAAGCATCTGGATGGTCATGGATGCGTGCGTCCTGTTCGGTAAAATACAGGTCGGATGCCATGACAGTCCACATTGAACGCAGCATCACCACAAAGCCAAGACCGGACTGCCGGGGTAGCTCTGGCAGCACGAAATAATCTTGGAAGCCACCGCTGTCCTTAAAGGCGGTTCGAACGCTTTCCTGCTGTTTCTTTTCGTCGATGCCGAAGAGTGTCCAGGCTTCTTTCAGCCGGCGAAACGCACTCTGGGTTTTGTCGACACTCACCGTCAGCGCAAAGCCCTGAAGTTCCCGAAGCAATTTAGCATCTGCGCTTGGCGTAAGGCCGGTGGTGCTTGTTAGGACATCTTCAGCGGTCTTGCTGCGTAGCCATTGCACCAGCGACTCATGCGTCAGCGCTTCAAGTTCAGGTCTTAGTTTGCGGATCTGACCATTTAGTTGCTCGCATATCGCCTTGGAGCGCTTCTCAGAAAGCTTGCGCAACTGCTCCTGCGCCCAAGGACCTTCAAGATAGGCAGCCATGGGCAGGATTTCCAGCCACGTATATCGTTCGCCAGCTTTCCTTTGGGCGATATCACAATCGGCCGTAATCACAATTCCAAGTTTCTCTGTTTCGCCTGTCTTGGGATTGAGCTTGTGAATAATGTCGCCTTGGCGAATGTCGTCTGTGTCTTCGATCTGAGTAAAAAAACCGGTCATTTTGGATCTTATTTATGGATGGGTCTGCTTCTGGCAGACAAGAACCAATAATAACAAAGTTTCCAATAGTAAAAATCACAAATTCTCACAAGTGATTAATCATCCGATGGGCGAATATTGTGCTCCCAAACGGTGCCTACACAGACTCGCTGGTCACGACCTGTGAGTAGCGACAGAATTATCCGAGCAAGCCATTTGACAGTATCGACGAAGCGAAAAAATGGACGCTGTAATTTGTTTAGTGATACAACCATCAGCGCAAGCAGGGCGGCTTGAAATTCGTAAGGCCGGCACAGCGCCACGATGGCTCTTACGCAGCGAGCCTGGAACACGGCCGGCAAGTCTACGAGATCGCGAAACAGCACGTCCTGAGCGCTGGCGCGCTGGCGCGCTGGAGTGGGGCTACACGGAATTGGGAATTGAGCGAGGAAATCTGGCTGAATCCGAAACGGAAGTCACCAATAACAATGTAAAAAAGCACCGTAGAGACGAGAGTTTTTGGTCGCAAGTAGCCCACCATCAGCCACTCCACAGAATGCAAGCAAAAAGCCCAGTCTTCGAACTGGATTTTTATTTTTTGATCTGAGGAGACGCCGGATTACTTTTCCTGACTTTGCAAATGTGAGACCTGATCCTGACTTTTGACCTCACCTTGGCTTTTTGCTTAAGTCAACGGCTGGCAACCATCACCTGCTCCACCCCATTCCACACGAGCTGCGTATTCAAATCCCGCGACGCCGACAGCTTGCCGTTGACGTACAAATTGGTCCGCAGCGCGTAGCGTCCCTGCGACGCATCCTTTGGCAGCGTGATTTCAAACGAGTTCTCAAAGCGTCCGCCCGAGTTGTTGGTCAGCGCCTTCGAGCCTGACTTGAACTGCTTCCCATCCTGATCGAACACCACCAGCTCTTCACGCACTTGCATCACCGGTGTCGTCGCCCCGTTGACCAGCTCAACGGTCGAGTTGACCACCACTGGCTTCCCTCGCTGCACCGTGCTGGCGTTCAGGCGTGGCTGGTACGACACCACTTGCGGTTCGGCTGGCAGACGGCCCCGCGTGCGGATGAAATCGTTGTCGACCTGGGCGGCGGTGCGGGTCTGGCGTGATTGCGAGTTGATGGCCACGCAGCCGAGTGCGGCCACGATGCCGCCGGCAGCGGCGCCGCGCGCTGCGCCGCGTTTGCCGTCCATCAGGGCGCCCAGGAGTGCGCCGGCGGCGGCACCCATCAGTGCCGATGAGCCGACGGCGCACGGGTCCTGCTCGGCTGCGACGCCGCCTTGCGGGTACTGCGTTTGCGACATGCCGCTCTGGCCCGTGGTGGCGCAGCCGGATACAAGGCTCGTCAGCAATGTCAGGACAACGATCTTTTTCATTGGCGTTTTCATGGTTTTTCCTGATGAGACTGCATTATCTGATGGTGGTTTCTTCTTGCAGCATCTGGCGTTCGCGATCGCGGATCTGCTGCATCATGCTGTCGAGCTGCGGATTGTTCGGATCGGCACGACGTGCGCTTTCTACATAGGTTTTGGCGGCATCAAATTTTCGCTGCAACAGGGCCTGCTCGGCATCGCGCAGGAACATCGTCGCCATCGACGTGCGCTGCGCTGCGCCCGCGTCTTGCGTACCTGACGCAGTCGGCGCAGTCGGCGCCCGCGGCGCAACCGGTTCCTGCACCTGGCTTGGTGTGCGCGCGACCGGTGCAGCGCCCGGCATGAAGACCTCGGCAGGCGGCGCCGGTTGGGCTGCAGCCGCAGCGGCGGCATCCAGTGCGTCGACCTCCCATTTCAGCTGGTTCAGGCTGGGCTCATCGCGGTTCAGGCCCGTCAGTTTGGCCAGTGCGGCCCTGGCTTGCACCTGGTCACGTGCATCGAGCGCACTGCGCACGTCAGCCAGCGCTCCCTTGATGGATTCCTGGGTCGCTTCCAGCCGGGTGCGCAAGGCTTCGGCCTCTGGCTTGTTTGAACACGCCGCCGTCAATTCGTTCAGTCCCGCGCGCGCGCGACCGGGCCGGCTGTCCTGCAGCAAGCCGTCGATCGCGCGGAAATTGCGCTGGCAGGCGTTGTCGGTCTTTTCCGCTGCTGCAATCGCACGTTGCAAGGTGTTGACCTTGGCGCGTTCCTTGTCGCCGCATTCGGCGCTGGCCCGCAGCGCCTGGGTGCGCGCGGCGGCAAGGTCGCCCGAAGTAACCGCCTGGGTGCCCAGGTCGAAGGCCGATTCGCAAGCGTTTTCCTCGATCACCGGCTTGTCATTGGAACCCACGTTGTAGAGCACGACCAGCAGCAGCGCGATCCCGCCAGCGATCCACTTGCCCTTCCCGCCTTTGCGCGTTGCGGGCGGTATCGGCGCGCGATAGGCTGCAGGCCGGGAAGGCGTTGCGGGCGCAGATGGCGGCACAGCAGCAGCCGGCGGCACGCTTGCCGCCGGCGCTGCAGCAGGTGGCGGCGTCACGACAGGCGTAGCAGGCACAGGCACGCTCGGCGGCGCTGGTACCGCAGCAACCGAAGCAGGAGCAGCGACAGGAGCAGCACCCTGCCCCACCTTGCGCACCGCCCCATCCACCCCTTCACCACAGAATGGACAAAACGCCACCTCACCCTGCAGCGTCGCACTGCAGCCAGAACAGTGTTTCAAAGTCTCGTCCTCACAGCATCGGTGGCAACGGCGGCGGCGATGCCGGCGTCGGCGCTGCGAACAGCATCGTCAATTCCGGCAACTGCCCCAGCTCGCCCCAGGCCGCAAGACCGGCGCGCCACACCTTCGTGCCGGCGACCACAACCTGCCCCGCCTGTACCATCTGCACGATCTGCTGCGCGGTGTACGGGCCGAACTGCTGCCCGCCAATGCCCAGATGATATTGATGCTCGACGAGCGGTGGCGGCATCCCACCCAACGGCGGTGGCGAGGCAACTAATGGCGGCGGCATGCGCGGCGCACCAGCAGGGAACGTGGCAACAGGCGCAGTAGCCTGCGGCGTCAGCAAGGCGTCTAACTTGCCAGCATTGAACGCATCCGGCTTGATGACATATTTCAGGCGCAGATGACCATCCTCGCCCGGCTCGCGCACTTCCCAGTCATACGCGTCTTCATCCGAATCCGGCACGACGCTCGCCCACTCCGTCAGCACCTCGAGCAATTGCTCGTCGGCGCGGTCGATGTCGCGCTGGCTCATGCCCTTGCGGCGCGCCTTCTCGGCCAGCTCGCGCTTGGCTTCGCCGGCAATCGCGCTGGCAAAGCCCTTGCGATCATCCTGCGCGCCGGTCGCGTCTTCCACCAGTTTCGGCGTGTAGACGGCCGTCTCGTAGTAGCTGGCCAGCGCCGCCAGGGCGACAGTCTGACTCGCGTCGAGCTCGGCCAGACGCTCCTGCACCCGCTCGACAATGGCGTCGCGGTAGGTGGCCGGCAGGCCGTTCTGGCGGATGGCGCGTTCGTTGCCGATGCGGCGCACGTCGCCGCGCGCGACGGCAAACTGGTACTGCCCGCGCGGGATCACGCGCTGGGTCGAGCGCGTCAAAATGCCCAGCATGATCGCCTGCAGGTACTGCTTGAAGTCTTCAGCCAGGCGGTTGATCTCGTCGGTTGTCGGCGCCATCGGATGGCTGAACTGGGTCGAGTCGATGTGCGTGTGGGTCGGGTTCTTTTCGGCTTCCTTGCGGTAGCTGGTGCGCCAGCCTTCCATGCCGCGCAGCACCGTCATCGGGATACCGGACAGTTCGCAGTAGCACACGGCGCGGCCCGGCACGCCGGTCTCGACGATGGACAATTGCGCCGCCGTGATATTGGCCTGGGTCGGCACGCAGGTATTGAGTTCGGCGCCGAACAGGCGTTTGAAACGATCGGCATTGGCCACGCCCACGAAGCACTTGAACTGGTCGGCCTTCACCGTGAAGTCGCCCGACAGGTTCGCATCGATCCACGGCATCGCGCAGGCCAGCAATTTGCGGAAGCGGTCCATCCGCTCGGCCGGATTCATCTGTTCCAGCGCCTCGATCAACGGATCGTGATCGGCGGTTTCCGCGTCGCCCGCACCGGCCAGTGTCAACTGCCGCTCGGCCATGCGTTTGACTTTGTTGATGATCTCGCTGCGCTGGGCGGCGTCGCCCAGCATCGGGAACAGCACCTTCGAGCCGCCCAGATCCTTGAACGCTTCATCGGCCCATTCGCGCAGTTGCAGCGCGTTCGGCATCGGCACGTTGCGCTCGGCCACCGGCACCGTGATCAGGGTGGCGTGGTCCTTGTTCAGGTCTTGCTGGATGATGGCGTTGGCGTGCTGCAGCTGGCCCAGCATGGTCAGCACGGCTTCGCGGCCGGCTTGCAATTCGCCGACCAGGCCGTTCCAGATGGCGCGGCCCTGCGCGTCGACGCCGTTCTTCTTGCCCAGCCAGGCGGACAGGTCGGCCATCAGGATCGCCGCTTCGTCGGCCGCCTTGGCGCGCAGGTGGAACTTGAGCGCGTTGGCGATTTCGGTGCGCAGGTGGTCCAGCACCGTGACCGCCTGCTTTTCGTTATTGCTGCTGAAGAAGCCGCCCTTGGTTTGTTCGAGGTTGGCCAGCAGGCGTTCGTATTCGCGGGTACGCACCGCTTCCTTGATTTCGCGGTAACGCTCGCTGTTGAGCTTCAATGCGCTGATCAGGCCCGTGCCCGGCGCTTCCAGGCGGTCCTTGATCTGCTCGACCAGCGACAGCACGTATTCGAGGCCGCCGAAATCCTTGTTGTCGAGGTAGGCGTAGAGCTGGTCGCGGATTGCGAGCTTGATGCGCTCCAGCACTTCGCGGCGACGTTTCACGACGCGGTCTTCGGTCGTGTCGGCGGTGGAGTCCTGGTCGCGCACCGAGTCGCGCTCGAGCTGCTGGACGGTTTCGCGCACCTGCGTCGGCCACTCTGCGCGATCGAACCCGGTACGGATGCTGTCGATGCGTGCATTGACGCGCTGCTCGACGCCGGCCAGCAGCAGGCCGTGCTTATCCTGCAGCAGGTCGTCGACGAGGGCGTAATCGAGGAACTCGCCGCTCGAGCGTTTCAGCTCGACGTTGCGGTCGGAGAAGGTCGGGAAATCGCTGAACGGCGCGGCGCGCAGCGCCATCTGGGCCGCCATGAATTCGTCGCGCTGCTTGTCGGTGGCGCGGTTCACGCCGGTGTCGACGCCGCCCACGCCAAAGAACGCCTTGAGCATCGCGCCAGCCCAGCGGTGTGCGCGCTCTTCGCGCCGCGCTTCCTGGCGCGTGTCGAGCACGGCCTGGCCAAACGACGAGAAACGCTTCGAGTACGACAGGCGCATGTCGGCAAAGCGGTTCTTCGGCACCAGCGCATCGTGCAGGAAGTTCTTGTGCTGCGCCTGATTCACGGCCACCGAGCGCTTGCGGCGCGCAAAGTCGCCCGATGCAAAATCTTCGAACAGCGTGTCGGCCACCATGTGGTAGACATCCTTGACGTCGTTCGTGTGCTGCTGCGCCAGGTTGCCCGAATCGATCAGATAGACTTCACTGTACGGTTCGCGCGGCAATTCCGGCTGGTCGTAGGCATCCCAGCGGCCCACGTAGCCCTTGTTGCCAAGCATGGCCGATTCGAGTTCCATCAGCGCCGCGTAGCCGTTCGCTTCGGTGCGCTCCTTGTTGGCGCCCGCGTAACCGGTCGGCAAAAAGAGCATCAGCTCGACGTCGGCATTGCCCACTTCGGATTTGGCCAACCAGCGCGCCAGCAGACCCATGTCGAGGAAGGCGCCGGAGCCGGTGCCGCCAGCCACCGAGCCCACGATAACGATGCGGAACTTCTCGGTTTCCATGCGCAGGCCGAGGCGCGCCAGTTGCTGCTCGTGCGACAGGCCGGCCTTGAGCGTCTTGAGCTTCAGGCGGATCTTGTCGCGGATCTTGGTGTACTTGTCGAACAGGTACAGGCGCGAGACGGCGCGGATCTGGCCGGCGCCCTTCGACGGATCGATGCCCAGTTCGCGGATTTTCTTTGGCGTCAGCGACAGCCATTCCTTGATGTGCGGGTATTTCTCGAGCGCGTCGTCGTCACGGCTGTACTTGTCCATGTCGAACGCTTCGACGATTTTCTCTTCGTCGGTGAACTTGACCTGGTCAAATTGCAGGTCTTCGGCCTGGGCGCGGCCGCTGTCGATGACGGCGCCCGTGTCGAGGTCGAACTGGATGAACTGCGCGACCGGAAATTCGGCCAGGCTGTCGACGCGGGTGCGCGCGCCGTTGCCGCCCCACAGCGTGTTGAGGATGCGGCGGCGTACGCGCATCAGCACTTCCATGCCGGTGCCGCCGATGCCGATGAACAGCGTCGGGCGCAGGTCGATGCTCTGCTCCTGCTTGCGCTCGCCGGTGCCGGCGCCGATCGTTTGGTTCAGATTATCTGCCATGTCGCGTTGTTCCTGGTCTGGGTACTTATTTGCGGGAAGACAGCAGCATCAGCACCAGCGCAATCAGGCCGATCAGCGTCAGCGGTCCGATGATCAGGGGCGCCATGAACTTCGGTGCATTGATTGCCGCCAGCACGACGCCGGTCGACAGGCTGGCCAAAAAGATGAACAGCCACCAGCCGGCCGCATTCGCCTTGCCCGGTTGAATACGTTTTGCCACCAGCGTGTTGGCGTAGGCATTTTTTGCAAAGAAGAACGCAATGAACAGCACCAGCAGCACGCCACCGCCGATCAGCGCATCGCGCGACGACGTGTCGACGTCGGTGGTTACCGGCAGCGATTCGACCGTCTCTGGCGTTCCCGTCGCGGGGGTCGCCGGGGTCGCCGCCGCTGCTGGTGCCTGCTGGCCTTCGACCGGTGCCGGCAGGGCAAAGCCTGCGTTATCTTTTGCTTGCTGCGTCATGCCACGTTCTCCTGAATGGGATAAAGACTACTTGAATGGATTACGACGCGATGGTCAACGTCTGGCCCGGCTCGACCTGGACCACAGTCGGACGGCCGAGCCCGCGCCGGATTTCGCCAACCGCGGCGCCGTCGTCGGCCTTGATCGCCAGCGACTTGAACGGCTTGAGCAGCACGTTGCGGCGCACGCCGTTGACCATGATCGGATAGCGCGTGGTTTTCATGGCCAGAAACGCGAGCGCAGCCAGCGCCAGCAGCAAGGCCAGCACGCCGCCGACGATCACGAGCACCGGCGTCAATGGATATTGCACGCGCACGATCAGCGGCACTTGCGCCGTGGACGATTTCACGCTGTCGGGCGGCACGAACATGTCCGACAGCGGGTCGCCCGGGAACAGCTCCTGCATCTCGGTCTTGAACGATGCCGGCAAGGCCAGCCTTTGATTGCTCAGGCCCAGGCTCACCGACATCGGCATGATCACTTGCTTGCCCATCGCCGCAATGGCCTGGCGCGACCAGGCCGACGGCACTTCTTCGAGCGGCAGCTTGAAGCTCACCTCGATCGACTGGCTGGCGCCCGGCGCGAGATTGCTCACGGCTGTCGGTGTCACCGTCAACGGCGTCGTGCCAGCGCGCGTGCGCAGCTGGCCATCGACGGTGGCCTGTGCAATCAGGTACGGATAGAACAGGTTCTGCAGGGATGCTTTCAAGCGGATGTGCGGGACCAGCTTGTCGGCGTCCACATCGAGCACAACGGTGCGCTTGTCAGTGCCCATCGAGGCCGTCATGTTCGGGGTATTCAGCACGGCCTGGGGGACGATGCGCACGCCGTCCTGGTCCACCGGTTTCAGGCGCGCCGGCGGTTTGGTCAGGATCGTCGCCAGACGGCCTTCGGCCACCATGCGGCCCAGCTCGTCGCCCGCTTCCTTACCGTAGGCCAGCCCGTAGACCATCAATCCCTTGGCGGCAAAGAACTTGCCCTGCACCGGCATGCGCAGCGGGAACACCACGGTGCGCGTGATGGAGGGTTCCAGGTGCAGCAGCCGGTAAAACTCCAGGTTGCGGGCCGCCGTGGCGGGATCGTTGCCGGGGCTGTTCTTGTTATTGGTGAAAATCCAGATGATGCCGGGGCGCGACTTGAACGTCTCACCGATCGTCTTGGTCACCGCTTCGCGAAAGTCGGTGTCGGCCAGTGCAGTGGCGCTCTTGCGCGCAGGCGCGAGCGGCGCCAGCCAGCCGGCCACCTGGGCGGCGCCATCGCCCTGCCCCAGCAATTGCGGCGAGACATTACTGCCGCTGGACTGGCTGAACGCCAGCACCATGACCTTGTCGCCCGGACGCGCGGCGGCATTGGCCACGGCGGCAATCAGCGGCTTGAACTGCGATTGCGGATCGGCGTAGAACGGCTCCATCCAGCCGGAGTTCTGCACCAAAAATGCTTGCTGGATGGCCTGCGCCGGCACAGCGCACAGACCCAGGACGACGCTCGCGAGCGCCGCACACCACGCGCGCGGCATCATTGCTGGACGTCCCAGCCGAGGATGCGCTGCATGCCGGGGTGGTAGGCCCACAAGTAACCGTTGTGCAGGAAGAGGCGCAGTTCCCATGGTTTGCTGACCGCGATGGTGTGGAATACGATGTCGTTGTTCTCATCATCGTAGACCAGTTGCGCGCGCATGCGTTCAGCCGAATTGAGCAAGGTACCCAGGCCCGCCGTGCTGTCGATGCGCAGGGCCAGCACGGCGCTGCGCTCGCCCAGCTCCAGCAGTGGCACGACGACCGTGTTGGCCGCCCCATCGTCGCCATGTTCCGGCTCGACCCATGGATCGGTTTTCAGCTTGGTGGCGAAGCGGTAGTTGATGGTGCCCGAGCCGATGCGCGGATTGAGCGCGGCGACCTGTTCGTGCTCGTTGACGCCAAGGCGCACGTACACATAACTGTCGAGGCGGCTGTCAAAGCACAACTGCCACAGAGAACCCGAGCGCGTTATGTGCGCGCTGCCGAATTCGAAATGCGGCGTGATGCCGCTAGGCCAGGCCAGGAACGTGGCCGCCACGCTGCCGTCGGTCATTTTCTGCAAGCGCAACTGCCCTTCCGCGCAGGGCCAGACCGCGAGCCGGCCATAGGCGCACGGCGCGCCCATCTCGCCCAAAGTCCAGCTGCCATCGACGCGCAGTGGCGGACCGGCCACGCCATGGGCGTCGGCAAACACGAACTGGACCACGCCGTTTTCATGACGAATCGGTGCCCAGACCTGGTGATCGAAGGACACCGGCGCGCCCACGACCGGGGCGTTGCCCACGTAATCGATCCGGAACTGCAGCGCCGCGAAATCGGGCACCAGCATCGCCAGGCCATGTTCGGTGGGAATATACAGGCGGCTGTTGAATGCAGCGGCCATCTCTGCGCGCCAGGCGTGTACGGGCAAATTCGATTCGGACAACAGGCGCGCACCGATGCCCAGCAGCGGCTGCCACTTTTGCGACGCCGGCAGCCAGCCGAACAGCGTGCCCTTGCCCGTATCGAGCGCGAGCAGGACGGCGCCAACCGTGCCGAACGTGCCCGAGAAGAATTCGTACTCGCCTGGCGGCGGCAGCGGCAATTCCATGTCGGCCATGCTGTCGGCGTCGTGCCGGCGCAGGCGATCGACCGGCACGCTGTGGCGCGTGCGCTTCAGGCCGACGGCTTCGGGCATCCCAGCGTCGGTGATGGCCGACGCGCCGCTTGGCGCGATCCAGCTGGCGCCGCTCGGGGGATTGGGCGCCAGTTGCGCGCCGTCGATGGGCGAGAAATTAAAATCGGGGGGATACAGCGTTGACGCACCGTGCGCACGGCGCATGTTCATGATGGCGGCAATATCTGCGGGACCCAATGAGGGGGCGATGGCATTACCCATCACCGTGCGATTGAGGCGAATCTCGCCATCGTTGGCTGCCACCGTCCAGCTGCCGGAAGCGAGTTCCCAATCAGCCGTTTTCTTATGATCCATCTTGTATTCCGAATTTCTCAAACACGATTACCCTTCGACTGTTTTCAATAAGCTTAACCGGAAATAAGCACTTATCAAAAACATAAAGGGAGCGACACTATCTTACCTTTTTTTTGTCCAAGTGGAAACTCAGCGTGTACCTTTCCCGCCCAGCGCACAACACCCTGCGCCGCCTGTGAATCGCGTGCAATTTCCGATGAAATCAGGCACAAATTGAGCACCGGAAAATTCAGGTAAACTGCCGCCATCCCGCTGTTGGGCGCCATGAGCGTAACCCGAGAACTTGAAACCCGGTCGCCGCTTTGATGCACGCTATTTTCAACACAAATTAATGCATACATTTACCGATTCCCCGAGCCGTGACGATATCGCTGCAGCACTTGCCAGCGGCAGCATTACGTTTATCGATTGCATGCTGGACGATGCCGATCTGTCGCGGCTCGATCTGCGTGGCAGCAGCTTCATCAACTGCAGCATTGCCGAAACATCGTTTTACGCCGCCAAACTGGCGCAGACCACGTGGCAGCGCTGCCGCGGCCGCCAAGCCGATTTCGAGGCGGCTGACCTGACCGATGCGCAGTTCCAGAGCTGCGACCTGAACAACAGCAGTTGGCGCCGCGCGCGCCTTGCCTCCCTCACCTTCAAGGGCTGCAAGCTGACCGGTGCGAATTTCGAAGAAGCGGCGCACCTGGGCTTGAGCTTCGAAGAATGCCTGCTGATCGGCGCCGACCTGCGCCGCATGTCGTTTCGCAAATCGACATTGAAGGGGCTCGATTTTTCGGACGCCGACCTGGCCGCCTGCGACTTTCGCGACACGGTGTTCGAAGGCGGCAGCCTGCGCAACGCCAGCCTGAAGCAGGCGCGCTTCGACAATGCCGACCTGCGCGAAGCGGATCTGTCGGGCTTGACGCTGGCGGACGTCAAGCTGTTCCAGGGCGCCTGGATCACGCCGCGCCAGGCAGCCGAACTGATCAGCGAGCTGGGATTGCGCGTGGCCTGAGCTGCCCGGCAGTTGTAACAGGGCGGCGACAATTCGGGCGCAGCGGCGGCGCTGTGCGACAATTCGTCGGTTTTCTACAAGTAATCAGCGTCCCTGCAGCTGACGACCCTGGGCGTTTGTAGCGGCTCGCCATCTCTCACGATGCCAGACACCAGTGCCGTTCCCGAAATCTCCCGCCTGACCGCTGAAAAGCGCCCCGCCGTGCGCAATGCCGTGCTGTTCGTCGTGGCACTCTGCCTGCTATTGCTGGCGATCCAGATCTCGGACAGCTGGCGTGCGCGCCAGGAACGTCTGACCGAAGTGGCCGTGGCCACGGCCAATATGTCGCATGCGCTCGCGGCCCAGGGCGAAAGCGCCGTGCGCGTGGTCGATACCGTGCTGGCCGGCGTGGTTGAACGCGTGGAAACCGATGGCGCCGACCGCGGTGCTGAACGTGCCCGGTTGCAGCTGCATCTGAAGAATATGGCCTCGCAGGTCGAGGAGCTGCATGCGCTGTTCGTGTTCGGCGCCGACGGCCGCTGGTTGATGACGTCGCAAGACCGCACGCTCGCACACAACAATACCGATCGCGAATACTTTCAATATCACCTGACACACCGGGATCGCGGCGTGCACGTCGGCCAACCGGTGCGCAGCCGGTCGACCGGCGACTGGGTGCTGCCCGTGTCGCGCCGGCTGGATCATCCCGATGGCAGCTTTGCCGGTGTGGCGCTCGGCACCATCCGCATCGCGTATTTTTCAACGCTGTACGAAAGCTTCGACGTCGGCCGCGCCGGCGTGGTCATGCTCACGCTCGACGATGGCACGATGGTCTACCGCCTGCCGCACAGCGAGTCGCTGATCGGCACCGATGTGAGCAACGGCCCGATCCAGCAGATGTACCTGAGCCAGGGGCCGGTTGGCTCCGGCATGCGACGCTCGAAGATCGACGGCATCGAGCGGCTCTACAGTTACCGCCACCTCGACACCTATCCATTGATCGTCGCGACCGCGCAATCGAAGGAGGAAATTCTCGCGAAATGGCTGCAGTCGGTGCTGACACAGGCCACGATCACGTTTGTCGCCATTGTGCTGCTGCTGGCCTTCGGCTGGCGGCTGGTGCGCCAGATCATGATTCGCGACCACCTGCAACACGAACTGGTGGGCGCGCGCGAGCAACTGCAGGAACATAACCGGGCATTGACTGTGCTGGCCGACCATGATGGCCTTACCGGCATTGCCAACCGGCGCCGTTTCGAAGCGGCGATGACCCTGGAAAATGCACGCGCGGCGCGTAGCGGACTGCCGCTGTCGATCGTGCTGATCGACGTCGATTACTTCAAGCGCTTTAACGATACGTATGGCCACGTGGCGGGCGACGCCTGCCTGCGCCAGGTAGCGGCGGCGCTGCGGGACAGCCTGGTGCGCCCGGCCGATCTGGCGGCGCGCTATGGTGGTGAGGAATTTGTGGCATTGCTGCCGGATACCGATCCGGCCGGGGCCAGGATGGTCGCCGAGCGCATCCGCTGCGCCGTAATGGCGCTGCAGATTGCGCATGCCGGCAATGATGTCGGCATCGTGACGATCAGCGCCGGCGTGTACACGTCGACGGTGGCCAGCACGACCGGAGAGGGCGTGGCCATTGCCGCCAGTAGCCTGGTGGAACGAGCCGACGCCCTGCTCTACCAGGCCAAGCTGTCAGGCCGGAATCAAGTCTGCGGCGGCGACAGCACGGCCGCTTGAATCTTGCCGTGTTCTGCCGCTGCCTGACCTGTTAGTAGCGGTTAGGATTGTTCGGGCGGTTGTCGTGGCGGTTCGGGACACCGTCGCGATCACGGTCGCCGCGTGGACCGTTGTCACGGCCGCGCACTTCCTGACGCCAGCCGCCACGGTCGAGGTGCCAGCCATTGCGGTCCTGACGCCACTCTGCGCGCTGATAAGCATAGCCAGGACGAACTTTTTCCCAATGGCCGCCCACCCAATCGTGGCGGCGACCGTTCCAGTTCCAGTAACCCGGCACCCAGTCGAAACCACGGCGTGCGTTCGGCACGGCTTCGCGGCGCAGCGCTGGCGGCGCCTTCTTGATGATGATGACGTCGGCGCGCTGATGATGCGGCTGGGCTTGCACCGGTGCGAAAGCCGAAGTGCCGATCAGGAGCGCGGCAGCAGCAGCGGTGGCGGTAGAGAGGAAAGTTTTCATGATGTGCTCCGTTTCGGTTGCTGTTTGTATGACTTCAATATACCGGGCGCATCCGTTAAAAAACGGGATTGAACCAAGTGATTACAGCAGTAACATATGGCAACAATCTTGTAACAACCAAGATTGTTTGGTGCAGAGGGGAAATGGCGCGGGAGGCGGTGCTGCGGAGGGATAAAACGACGCAGCCGGCACATGGCGCCGGCTGCGTGAAAGGGAACGTACAGGGAGCGTGGATCAGTCCAGCTTGAAGGCGTAGTCGATCTTGGTCCAGGTTTGTGCTGGTGCGCCATCCTTGGTGCCCGGCTTGAACTTGCACGAAGTCAGGCCCTTGACCAGTGCGCGGTCCAGGTTCTTGAAGCCGCTCGACTTGTCGATCTTCGATTCCGTCACGGTGCCGTCCGCGGTGACCAGGAACGACGCGGTGGTCGTGCCCTGCTCTTCATTCATCAGCGACGCCTTCGGATACTCGATGCTGCATTTCTTTGGATCGAACTGGGCCGAGGTCTCAGCGGCGAAGCTCGCGCCGGCAGCGGCGGTCAGGGTCAGTGCAACGAACAGTTTGGCGGACAGGTTTTTCATGGTTTCCCCACTTAAGGTTTTTGAATTGAACGGCAATGGTCTGGGTGTGCGCCGCACGGCAGGCCGGCGCTGGTCGACTACTTAAAAAATCAGAACTCTTCCCACTCGTCGGCGCTGGCGGTGGCGCTGACGGCGGCTTTCTTCGGCTTTGGCGCTGCAACTGCCTCATCCGCTTTTTTCGGTGCAGCCGATGCTGCAGCCGGCTTCTTCAGTGCCGGTGGCGCCGGGCGCTTGACGACCGGACGTGCCACCACCGCAGTGGTGGTCACGGCCGGCGCTGCTGCCGGGGCCTTGGCCTGGGCGTGGGCTGGAACGTGGTGCTCCTCGCCCTCTTCCAGCTTGAAGATGCTGACCACGCGGGCCAGCTCGCCTGCCTGGTCCTGCAGACTCTGTGCGGCTGCGGCGGCTTGTTCGACCAGCGCAGCGTTTTGTTGGGTCATGCTGTCCATCTCGATGATCGACGTGTTCACCTGGGCGATGCCGGCGCTCTGCTCGGCGCTGGCGTTGGCGATTTCGCTCATGATGTCGGTCACGCGCTTGACGCTCGAGACCACTTCGTCCATCGTCACGCCGGCCTGGCCGACCAGCTTGCTGCCGCGCTCGACCTTCTCGACCGAGTCACCGATCAGCGTCTTGATTTCTTTTGCTGCTGCGGCCGAACGCTGCGCCAGATTGCGCACTTCGGATGCCACGACCGCAAAGCCACGGCCCTGTTCACCGGCACGTGCCGCTTCGACTGCCGCGTTCAGCGCCAGGATGTTGGTCTGGAAGGCGATGCCGTCGATGACGCCGATGATGTCCGAGATCTTGTTGGCCGACGTATTGATCTCGCCCATCGTGCCGACCACTTGCGACACCACATCGCCGCCCTTGCGGGCCACGTCCGACGCGGTTGCCGCCAGCGCATTGGCTTCGCGGGCACTGTCGGCATTCTGTTTCACGGTCGCGGTCAGCTCTTCCATCGCCGAGGCGGTCTTTTCCAGCGAGCTTGCCTGCAGTTCGGTACGCGACGACAGATCGATATTGCCGGCGGCGATTTCACGCGAGGCGGTGCCGATAGTTTCCGTACCGCGACGCACTTGCTCGACGATACCAACCAGGCTGTTGCGCATTTCTTTCATTTCGACCAGCAGGCTGCCGCGATCCGATGCTTTGGTGTCGATGGCGATCGACAGGTCGCCATGGGCGATGCTGCCAGCGATCTTCGCCGTGTAGGCCGGCTCGCCGCCGAGCTGCTTGAGCAGGCTGCGGGTGATGACCACGGCAGCAACGATACCGATGACGACCGCCAGCACCAGCAGGACCAGCATGAAGTTACGGGCATTGGCAAACGCCGTTTCGGCATCGGCCTTGCTTTGGGCATTCTGTTTGTCTTCCAGGGCCGACAGCGCGTTCAGGGCGTCGGTCCACTTGCGCTGCACGGGACGCACTTCACGGATCATCACGCGGGTGGCGCCCATCGCATTTGCGGCCAGATACAGGTCGGTCGCACGAGCAATGGCCGGCATCGCGGTTGCTTCGTGTTCCTTGATCTGGTTGAGCAGCGTCTTTTCCTGATCATTGGCATAGGTTGCGAACAGCGCAGCCAGTTTGGCCTGGGCCGCATCGTACTTGGCGGTTTGTTCCTTGAATTTGACGATTTCCGGTTCCATGTCGGCCGGGTCGGTCATCAGGGTCAGCACGCGCAGCGAAGCGAGGCGATCGCTGACGTTGTTGCGCATTTCGACCACGAGCCCGGTCGATACATTACTGACGCTCACCACGTGATCGAGGCGGTCCTGGATCTGCGCCATGCGCAGGATGCCGACCACCGCGACTGCGACCAGCAGTACCAGAACCAGTGCGAAACCGAGGGCCAGACGGGTGCCGACCTTCATGTTGTTCAAATTCATTCGTGTTTTCCCTGTAACTTAATGATCGAAACTCGTCCGGTAGAGATCGCGTCCCGCGATACGCCGTACGATGCGCAAGTGAAAGCTATGTTTCTTATAGTTTTCAGCTATTTCCTAAAGGATAAATGAAGAATTCCTCGTTGAACGAGAAAATCTCTTTCTCCGATGAATTGTTTCAACACAACAACAGGGTTGATGTGGTTCAAGAATTGGAACAGAGAAACATTATGGAACTCACGTTGCCCTTCGGCAAGCAAATTTGAAATCTCAAGATAGTTTCGGCATGGAAATGTCTCGCTTTGTCTACAGACGAAAAAAAAGCGTGCCGAGGCACGCTTTTTGTCAGCGAGGTGTGGTTACGCGGTTGCAGGCATCCGCGCAGCGGCAGCCAGCAGCAGGCGTGCATCGCCCAGCGCCAGTTGCTTCGAGTCCGACAGCGTCTGGCGGAAGGCGCGTGCGCCCGGCAAACCCTGCATCAGGCCCAGCATGTGGCGCGTGATGCTGTTCAGTTTCAAGCCCAGCGGGCCGTACTGGCGCAGCTGTGCGGCGATGTACGGGATCATCGCCTCGAGCACGTCGATCCGCGTGCGCGGCGCGCCGGGGGCATTGTAGAAACGGGCATCCCAGTCCGCCATCGTCCACGGGTTGTGATAAGCCTCGCGCCCGAGCATGACGCCGTCGACGTGCTGCAAATGTAGCGCGATCTCGTCGTCGCTTTTGATGCCACCGTTGATGATGATCTCGAGGTCGGGAAACTCGCGCTTGAGTTCATACGCCACGGCGTAGCGCAGCGGCGGGATCTCGCGGTTTTCCTTCGGCGACAGGCCTTTCAGGATCGCGTTGCGGGCGTGCACGATGAACGTTTTGCAACCGGCATCGGCGACGGTGCCGATGAAGTCGCGCACGAAGCCGTATTCTTCATTGTGATCGATGCCGATGCGGTGCTTGACGGTGACGTCGATCGAGACGGCGTCGCGCATCGCCTTCACGCAATCGGCCACCAGTTGCGGCTCGTTCATCAGGCAGGCACCAAAAGAACCCTTCTGCACGCGCTCGGAGGGGCAGCCGCAGTTCAGGTTGATCTCGTCGTAGCCCCACTGCTCACCGAGCTTCGCGCTCTTGGCCAGATCGCCCGGATCGCTGCCGCCCAATTGTAGGGCGATCGGATGCTCGATGTCGTCGAAGCGCAGGTGACGCTCGGCATCGCCATAAACCAGCGCGCCGGTGTTGACCATCTCGGTGTAGAGCCAGGTGTGGCGGGTGATCTGCCGGTGGAAGACGCGGCAGTGGCGGTCGGTCCAGTCCATCATGGGGGCAACCGACAGGCGACGAGATGGCGGGACGATGGCCGTGGCAGCCGGAATGGTCGAAGAAGTGCTCATGCTGGAGGGTGTGGTCGCCTGGGAGCAGGCGATGAATACTGTCGAAAACGCGCCATCATAAGCCAAAGCTGTTTGCGGTGCATGCATGCTGCTGATTGGTTGTGGCAAGCGCTGCGATGCACGAATGCCAAGCTCGAGAAAAGATGCCGTCGGGGATGGTTTGCGATTTCAGGCCGCGTGCGGAGGCTTGGGCAGTGCCGTGTAAGCGCTGGGGTCTGACAAGGTCAGGATCAAGTCGTGTCCAGATGTCACACAGGACACCGGAGTCAGGTCAGGTTGAGGTCGTGTCCAAATATCAGACCTGACACCAGACTTCGTTCGATGGCACCGCTACCGATCCGATGCTGAAGGCTGCCCGTGATGCCGGCTTTGCCTTCATGGCTGCACAAGGCGAAGGCGAAGCTGATTAAATCAACCGCCGCGAGAAGCAGCTTCGGGGCATCGCTTTGAAGAAGGAAGCTGACAAGACTAAGCCGTTGGAAGAACGCACGTACCTAAGCCGTAAGGAAGACACCTTCACCAATGGCAAGATCGTGGAACTGCGCAAGCTAGGCTACACCATTGCCAAGATCGGATCGATCCTGCTTGTCAGCGAATCTCAAGTAAAGTTGATCCTGAAGCGTCATAGAGCCACGCAGGCCGCGTGATGTTAACGAAAGCAGGCCCGACGCTGAACAGCCGGGCCTGAAAGTGCTAGATCATTTACGAGGTGGACGGGTGATCCACGTTACGGCAAGGCGGTACACAAGCCAAGCGATGAACAGCAGTGCTACCATTTCACCGCCGTTCGGGTAACGTTCAAAAGCCTCTGGCAGCGCAGCCAAGCTAGGGAGGCCGAAGCCGACGCCGACAGCTCCCATACTAAGAGCCGCTCCCCCACCACTGGGCGACGCTACTACTTCAGCGCCGCCAACCTTCATTGTCGCAAGATCGTCTTTCATTGATGCTCCTTGTCAAGTTAGGAATATTCACCACAAGCGAACGGTTGTCGCAACAAAGTGGTTGAACATTTCAGGCAACTAGACTTAGAATGGCTGCGTAGGTACCTGCATAATGCAGGTAGTTTTACAGTTTCAACGCATTCTAAGTTGCTTCAGATTGCTGACGAGACTACATGATCCCTCCCATTCTTTGCACACAGTGCAACAGAACCGCTCACTAAGCGGGGTCATAAGAAGAGTGGGGCCGGTTGCACCCGGCTCCTACTCACCCATCTTCCGTTCTCGTTCCCGTTTCCGGTGTTGCAGAACTTCAGTTGATAGACAAATCATAGCTGAATTCCATTTGACCCCGGAAGCATTTTAATGCCCAAAATTTTCAGTTTCATCGCGTCCGAGCCTTGACTTTCGAAGACATCAGCGTGAATGCGGGGTTGCGCAGTTAGTGACTACTAACCCTTTTTTATTAGCGGTTGTAATCATGTGCATTTAATCGACCATCGTCACGCCGATATTAGCTTGTTAGAGCGTCCATAATGAAGTGAGCCGGGTTAAATGCAGGTAAGAATCGTGAAGATGCGGAACAGGGCGTCGAGATAGACAGGCGCCTGCCACGTGATGCGTCTGGAACACGCGGCCAACTTGCCATCGCTGATACAACTGACCAAGGCAAACACAGGCCTACGAAGGTAGCCAGCCTCTTACAAGGCGAATTAGTACGAGCGGAGTTACGGGACGCATAAATCGTGTGGTTAGCACAAGATCGGATGACCCTCACCGGCTACGAACAGATCGACAGCGAAGTGGGGCAGCTAGTCGAATACCGTCAGTCCTGGCTCGTCATGCTCGACACTGGACGCGCCATCCCAGAACTCGGCAAATGCAAGGTAAGCCCCCGAACGCGTGACACCTCGTAGGACGCACCATAACGACCCACAGGAGCTTCCCTGCCCGGTTGTTAACGACCATACCTTCTTATCAGTGCACTTATCACAGGTCCGCTAAAAGCTTGGTGTATATTTTAGAAAAGTTTCTACAGATAAACATCTACGCCATTTCCCGTATTAACAAGCGAAGTCGCTACCCGGCATTTTCCAATATGATCCGCTAGATATTCCGTGCCAGAAAAAGCACTCTGCACGGTGGATATGGGCACGTTCAATTAGTCGTTCGTTACCTACCTTTTCCAAATCGGGAGGAGGTGTCTTCGCTCGCCTGTCGATCTAAATTTTTCTATTTTATTTTATTTTGACATTCTCATGAACCGGCTTACTTATCCTGCAACAGCAAACCAAACGATAAAGACGAACAAGTTAAACAACAAAAAGCCCAACGAGACAACGATAGCAGAGAAACAACCTGCAACCCCGCTGAATATAAGCACCAGATACGACGGTAGCGGATTTAATGCCTCGTTGCCCGCACCAGTATTCTTACGGTCGAACCCAAGTAAGCGTTGAGCAATATAGGCGCTTTGCAAGACATTCAAAATGAATAGTACAGTGGCGACTGCAAGGCAAATCCAAGCATTGATTTCCCACGCCCCTCCACGTGGCCCCGCAAACAGTATCGGGGGTGGACTGGCATTACCGCTGCTGAACCAGTGAGCCATCGCTGCAAGACCACCAATGATCGCGTAGGTTCAAAAGTTATCAAACACCAACTTCAGCGATAATTCCTTCTCAGGAAGTAAAAAATCGCTTAAATCGGTAAGTCTCACCATCTAGCATATGAGAAAGGCCTTCTTAAAAGGTGATTCGATCAATTAGGCTAGCCCTGAGAGTCACGCTTCGCTATGGCGTTTTTGGCAGAGTCGGGAAGCGATTCGTACATTGCTTCTATCGCCCTTGGGCGTGCGATTCGATCCTCAACAATGTAGTTCACCATGGCAAAAAGTTGATTTGCAATTTCAGGCGAATCATTCAACTCGATTTCTCCGGGATGCACGGCATTATTCCCAACTACGCGGCAGTAATCCAAAGCCTTCTGGATCAAAGTTGGGAGACCCTTTGTCACAAGCGACTTAATATCGTCATTAATATTCTTACCAGATTCGCCAAGCGATTTCATGAGCTTTTGAATCACCAGTCGCATCAATGCAGCCGCTGCTTTGGGCGAAGCCGCGACGATGTTCCGGGCTTCTTCGTAATCTGCTTTACAGTCTTCTGGCAGAAGCTCATGCGCAAGGGGCGCGGTTGATGAGGCAGGAACTACTTGTTTGCCATTGAACCAGAACGACGCTTCCTTACATTTAGAACAGATACACCGATCAAAGCCCTGAACTGTAGCGAAACCGCCAGAAGGGTTCCTTACCAGCAGCGTTGTCCAGCGTTGAGCCGCATAGACATCGCAGTAAATGCAGTTAAACGCGGAGCCATTATGTTCAGGCGGGAAGTAGTTAGCCATGTCACCAACAATAAACTAAAGTTTCCAACTATACACTGCTCTTAGCACCAACGTTAAGAAGAACGAGCGGGCTTTGCTTCCATGAAACAGCAGCAAGATGCGGGGGCGTCTGATTTGCACATAAGATGCACACAACTTCAGATACAGCCCGTACCTACGGTATTTTCTGTCCAGTCCATCATCGGGGCGACACTCAGACGCCGCCCGCCATAGTTAGTTGCTGTCATTGCGATGTATGCTTGTGAGCACATGCCCGCCCTGCGCGATGCTCGTTGCGGAGGATTGTGGATGGCCTCGATTAGGAAGAAGGAAGAAGTTCATCTGCCGAGTGAATTACGGTGACAATGAAACCGCGCATCCTACCGCATCCGCCCACCAGAAGGACGGTACAGACCAGCGCCAACGGTCCTACATCATCAACTGCAGAAAAGCCCCACTGAAATCGACCGCCTTCTCCAGCACCATATCAGCGCAATAGGCGCCGTCGAACTTGATCTGTTGCTGGACAATAGCTGACATCGCGCCGTCACCAGCATGACTGGATGCCGATAGTACGCACTCCCATTGCTCTCCGGCTTTTTTCACCGTGGTGATGGCAAGGGAACGGTCACTGATTTCAAAGGTTATAAGTTTCATCACATGTTCGCAGAATATGGGAAGAACTATACCTTAGGGCAACAGAATACACGCGATTCAGTTACCGCAAAACAACGCCTAAAACGAATTTTTGTTCCGAATCTCGTGCCTCATATCGGCGCTGTCCAAAAAACTCGGGACCTGCCTGCATTCGCCATGCAAGCAGGTCCCGTCAGCCAACGTACTACTACTTAGAAGTCGACCTGCGCCGACAGCAGCACCGTGCGCGGGGCCGCGGCCGTGCCAACGGTCGCCAGCGTGCTGCTCGACAACCAGTAGCGCTTGTTGCCCGCGTTCTCGACGCTGGCACGCAGCACGACCGGCTTGCCCATCAGCTCGGTACGATAACGGGCGCCGAGGTCAAAACGCGTCCACGACGAGATATACACGGTATTGGTGACATTCTGCGCCAGCTCGGCCGTGTGAATCGCGCGGGCATTGAGGCTCAGGCCGCTAATCCATGGCAAGTCCCAGTCGACGCCAGCGTTGAATGCATTTTTCGGCACGCCCGTGGCTTTCTTGCCTTCGTTGATGCCGCCGGCGGTGCGCTGCTGCTTGGCGTTGTAGAACGTGGCGCTTGTCATCAGGCGCAGGCCCGGTGCGGCTTCGCCGACTGCCGACAGTTCCAGGCCGCGATTGCGCTGCGTGCCGTCCAAGCTGTAGACCGTCGTCAGCGGATCGGTGATGGCGTTCGGACGGTCGATCTGGAACACGGTGGCGCCGAGCAGCACGCGGCCGGTATCCACTTTCGTACCCACTTCATATTGCTTGGACTTGAACGGGGCGAAGACTTCACCGGCGTTCGCGGCCGTGGCCGGGGCGGTGCTGCCGCGGGTCAGGCCCGACGTGAAGTTCGCGTACAGCGACACGTTTTCCATCGGCATGACGACCAGGCCAGCCAGCGGCGATACGGCGCTTTCGCTGTACGAGCTCGTCACCGCGCCGCTTGGCGCCACGTTGTCGGCCGCTACCTTCTGCTTGCGCAAGCCGCCGGTGAACAGCACGCGGCCGTCCAGGAACGTCAATGTGTCAGTCAGCGAGACGCTCGACAGCTCGGTTTCCGACGTCTTGGTCGGCGCCAGGCGGTTGCCCATCATCGGCGTGATCGCGACCGGGTTGTAGATGTTCGACAGCTGCGACGAGCTGGCCGGGGCCGACAGGTAGAAGCTGCCGGCTTCGCTGTCCAGGCGCGAGACCGAGGCGGTGATGTAGTGCTTGAGGCCGGCCGTGTCCAGGCTCAGGCGGGCGCCGACTTCGCCGGTCTTGCTGCGCCCATAGGCGTCGTACCAGGCGTTGGTCAGGCGGAAGTTGCCGGCGGCGTCGACCGCGTTCAGTGCGCGCGCCGTCGGGAAGTCCTGCTCGCTGGCGCCGTAGTGGTAGCCGGCCGTCGCGTAGACCATCAATTGCTTCGACACGTCGTATTCGAGGCGCGAGGCGATCGTCGCATCGCGAAACTCGAGGTCGGCGCCGCGGTACACGGCGCGGTGGCCCGACGGTGGCGCCGGGATCGACGCGATGTCTGGACGGAAGCTGTTCTGCGCGCGGAAGTTGTCGGTCTTTTCTTGCTGGCCGTAGCTGTCCAGCGTCCAGCGCAGTTTCGGCGAGCGGTAATCGAGCGCGATCGCGGCCAGGCCGAAATCCTGCTTGCCGTCGTCGATATTGGTGTCGCCGCCGCGGATCACGCCGTTGACGCGCACGCCCCAGGCGCCGTTGTCGCCAAAGCGGCGGCCCACGTCGACGTGGGTGCCAAACAGCGACTGGCTTTCATACGTCGCCGTCACGCGCGTCAGTGGCTGGTCGCCGGCGCGCTTGGTGACGATATTGATGTTGCCGCCGACGCTGCCGTTCGGGCTGATGCCGTACATCAGCGTACCCGGGCCCTTGAGCACTTCGACGCGTTCCATGATGGCGGCCGGCATGCGGTTCGACGATGACAGACCGTACAGGCCATTCAGGCCGACGTCGCCGCTGGTGACATTGAAGCCCCGGATCTGGAAATCTTCACTGAACCCGCCGGTCGACGTCATCACACGCACCGACGCTTCATTGACGACGACATCGGCCAATGTGCGCACCTGCTGGTCTTCGAGGATCTGCGACGTATAGTTGGTTGTAGAGAACGGCGTCTTCATGATGTCCGCCTCGCCCAGGACGCCCAGTCCACCGCTGCGCCCGATCTGGCCACCGGCATAGGCCGGATCGGCCTGCACTTTCGCACCGGTGATGATCACCTTCTCCACAGCGGCCGGCCCTGCCTCCTGCGCATGGGCGGCAAACGGCAGCGCCAGGATCGGCGCCGAGGCGACAGCGCCAACAAGCGCGCTCCTGATCAGGCGCGACAGAATCGATTCGACGGGTGGGCGCAGTGCGGCGTTGGCGTGTTGGGTCATGGTTTGGCGATCGTAAGGTGCGAAAAACCGGGATTCTAACAGAGATGAGAATCATTATCATCCTCATTCGCATTACTAGGGGCTGTTATTGCTGCAACATACGCCAAGGTGAGACGGTCATCGTAGGAGTGATTACCCGCCGAAAAATTTATTTGAAAAAAATTCGATAAAGAATTTAATGCCGTACGGAAATTTGTCGCCCTGTACTCATGAGAGCGAGTGACGCACTCGACATACAGAATTCTTCCCCTACATTTTCGGAGTCCATCATGCTGAGCCTGCACACCAACAACGCTGCCCTGTCCGCACAAAACGCCATCTCGAAGACCCAGAGCAATCTGTCGACCTCGATGACCCGCCTGTCGACCGGCTACCGCATCAATTCGGCAATGGACGACGCTGCCGGCCTGCAGATTGCTTCGCGCCTGAAGGCCCAGACCTCGGGTATGGCCGTTGCCATGCGTAATACCCAGAACTCGACCGCGATGCTGCAAACCGCTGAAGGCGCGCTGGATGAAGTGTCGAACATGCTGATCCGCATGAAGGATCTGGCAACCCAGGCTGCCGATACGTCGTCGAGCATCGCTGACAAAGAGTCGATGCAGTCCGAATATGACGCACTGGGTACCGAACTTGGCAACGTGCTGAAAAACACCAAGTTTGGTGGCGAAACGCTGATCGTGGCCGGTACGATTGGCGCTGCCATGAAATTCCAGATCGGTGCTGACGCGACCGAAGTCATGAACATCAACATGGCAACGGACGTGACTGCCATCGCTACCGACGTCGGTGCTGCCACCGCATCGTACGCTGCCGGCGCCGCAGGCACGGAAATCAGCACCGCCGCTGATGCCACCACTGCGATCACCGACCTGACCACTGCACTGGCATCGGTCAACAAAGTCCGTTCGAGCCTGGGCGCCGCCGCCAACCGTCTGGAACACGTCAACAACAACCTGTCGAACATCAGCACCAACACCAAGCAAGCTACCGGCCTGATCATGGACGTCGACTTCGCGACCGAAAGCGCCAACATGACGTCGAGCCAGATGCTGCTGCAAGCCGGCACCGCCATGCTCAAGCAGTCGAACAGCATGTCGTCGATGGTCATGTCGCTGCTGCAATAATGGCCGCATACCCGGGCCTCACCCCGGGTTAGACTTCGAAGGCCAGCCCATGCGGTTGGCCTTTTTTTATCGCTGACAGGTAAACCCAATGGCCCAGATGTTCCCCGTTGCCGCGCTGCCCCCGCCCACCCTCGTGCCATTGCAGGTCGGCGCCGTGGTGGCCCCGGCCGCCGTCCTGGCCGGCGGCGCCGATGCGCTGCCGCTGCCGTTCTCGGCCCCACTGGCGCCGGAAACTCAGGCCATGGGCCAGCCGGGCCCGGCCGCCGACGGCGATGGCGCCGCCATGCGGCCGGACCAGGTGCTGATGGCGCGCCAGCTGGCCTATCAGCAGCAGGATGGCGCCGGCCTGGCGCGCGCCTGGCGCAGCCAGGTGCGTAATCATGGCAGCCAGTTGACCAGCCGCGCGCTGGCCGACATGGGCGGACACTTGTCGCCGGCCATGCTCGCTGCCGGACAACAAGGCCAGGTCGTACACCAGCCCCAGCTGCTCGCGACGCACCAGGATGCCTGGCGCTTCACGGTCCATGGCGCTGGCGACAAGCCGCAGCATCTGGCCGTGCTGGCCGACGAGGCCGACAAGCCCCCCGGCCGCCGCCGCCGTGCGCGGGCCGCGCTGCGGCTCGAACTCGAGCTGGACGACGGCAGCGCCGTCGTGATCCAGGTCGAACCGACGCCGCAGGGCCTGGTGATCGAGGTCTGCGCGCCCGACGCCAGCGCGCTCACGCGCCTGCGCTGGCTGCAGCCCGAACTCGAGACCGTGTTAAAGCGCGCCGGCCTGACCGTGCTGCGCTGGGGCTTTCGCGACGCCCTGCCCCCCGGGCGCAGCCACGCGATGATCGCCAATGCCGAAGAGGCGGCGCAGGCACTGACGCCGGCCGTGTTCCGCGCCGTGGCCGAACTGGCGCTGCTGCTGCCAGCCCAGCGGGCGCGCAGCTCAGGCTGATCCAGCAGGCTGAGCTGCGCGCCGCCCCCGGGGCTGCGGCGACTACAATGGCGCTTGTCTTCACGCATTCGCCCTTTCAATGACACGCTGCAGATGCACGCGGCCAGCCGCGCCGCTGCCGGTGAGCTCACCGGCATGACCAAATCCCAGACCCCAGCCCCGGCGCCCTCGGCCAACGACGCCGCGCCGCCGCCGTCGGCATTCGGGCCGATGCGCGCCCCCGTGTTTCGCATGCTGTGGCTGACCTGGCTGATCGCCAACACCTGCATGTGGATGAACGACGTGGCCGCTGCCTGGATGATGACGTCGCTGACCACCGCGCCGATCTGGGTCGCGCTGGTGCAGACCGCATCGATGCTGCCCGTGTTTTTGCTCGGCCTGCCCAGTGGCGCGCTGGCCGATATCCTCGACCGGCGGCGCTATTTCATCATCACGCAGTTCTGGGTCGCTATCGTGGCCACGATCCTGTGCGCGGTAATCCTGGCCGACGCCATCACGCCGCCGGTGCTGCTGGCGCTGACGTTTGCCAACGGCATTGGCCTGGCCATGCGCTGGCCCGTATTCTCGGCGATCGTGCCCGAACTGGTGCCACGCGCGCAACTGCCAGCGGCGCTGGCCTTGAATGGCGTGGCGATGAACGCGTCGCGCATCGCCGGGCCGCTGGCGGCCGGCGCCATCATCGCCAGCCTGGGTAGTGCCTACGTGTTCGTGCTCAATGCGGTGCTGTCGGTGATTTCGGGCTTCGTGATCATGCGCTGGCGCCGCACCCATGTGCCAAGTCCACTGGGGCGCGAGCGGATCGGCGGCGCGATGCGCGTCGGCCTGCAGTTTGCCCGGCACTCGAACCGCGTGAAGGCCGTGCTGGCGCGGGTGGCGGCGTCGTTCTTCCACTCCACCGCGCTGATGGCGCTGTTGCCGCTGGTCGCGCGGGCGCAGGGCGGCGGCGGCGCCGGCGTGTTTACGCTGCTGCTGGCCTGCATGGGCGGCGGCGCGATCAGCGCCGTGTTCTTCCTGCCGCGCATGCGCCAGGCGTTCAGCCGCGACACGCTCGTCATGGCCAGCACCGTGCTGTCGGCGGCGATGATCGCGGTGGCGGCCGTCAGCACGAACGTGGTGCTGACTTCCAGCGCGATGTGGCTGTCGGGGATGGCCTTCATCGTGTCGGCCAATTCGCTGAGCGTATCGATGCAGATGGCCCTGCCCGACTGGGTGCGGGCGCGCGGGATGTCGATCTACCAGATGGCCCTGATGGGTGCGAGCGCAACGGGCGCCGCGGTCTGGGGCCAGGTCGCAACGCTCGACAGCGTGCAGCACAGCCTGTTGTATGCGGCGGGCAGCAGCGTGATCGTCATGGCGCTCGTGCTGCGTTTGATTCAGGACCGCGAACTGCTCGAAGACATGACGCCATCGTCCGCGCTCAAGGCGCTGGCGCCATCGCTGTCACCGCTGCAGGACGGCGGGCGCCTCGTGCTGACGGTGGAATACCGGATCGACCCGGAGCGCACCGAAGCGTTCATGGCGCTGATGGAACTGAGCCGGCGCGCGCGCCTGCGCCAGGGCGCGCTGAGCTGGACCTTGCTGCGCGACGTCAGCGATCCGGGATTATTCACCGAGCAGATCATCGATCCGTCCTGGACCGAGCACCTGCGCCGCTTTGACCGCGCCACGGCGGGCGACGCCGCGCTGCGCGAGCGCAAGCTGGCGTTTCACCTGGGCCCGGACGGCCCGGTAATCACGCGGCGCCTCGTGGCGAAAGGCTGATCAGCCCACCGTACCAACGATCGACACGTCGCGGTTTTCGGGGATCTCGTTGTACGACAGCACGTGCAGGCCCGGCGCGAACAGCCGCGCATAACGGGCCAGCAATGGCCGCACCTGCGGCAGCACGAGCAGCAGCGGCGGCGTGTGCTGCCCCTTCATCTGCTCGCGCGCGACCGGCATATTGATCTGCAGTTGCGCAAGCAGTTGCGGATCGATCGGGTAGTTATCGAGCGCGACCTTGCCGCCGCCATTCTGGCGCGCCTGATTCAGCGAACCGAGCAGCATGTTTTCCAGTTCGGCCGACAGGTTAAAGGCCGGCATGTCCTTCTTCTTGCCAAACAGCGTCGAGACGATCTGGCGCCGCAGCGCGCAGCGCACTTCGGCCGCCAGCAGGATCGGATCCTTGGTCGTCTCCGAGCTGTCGAGCAGCGTGGTGGCGATCACCACGATGTCCTTCAACGAGACGCCTTCGGTCAGCAGCACGCGGAACACGCGCAGCAACTGGGTGTGCGTGAGCGCCTTGTCGAGCGCTGCGGCCAGCTTGGGCGACAGCGCCGTCAGGCGTTCCAGGATCGCCGGCACGTCTTCGTGGCGGAACAGTTCGTGCAGATATTCGCGCACCACTTTCGACACGTGGGTCGCGATCGCGCTCGGCACTTCGACCACCTGGTAGCCCAGGCCCAGCGCGTGCGCTTTCTGCTCGGGCAGGATCCACGTGATCGCCATCCCGTACGCGGGCTCGATGCCGGGAATGCCATCGAGTTCGCCGTACACGTTCGGCGACGGGATCGCCAGCAGATGGTCGGGCATGACTTCGGCCTCGGCCACGACGGTGCCCGACAGGCTGATCGCATACTGCGTCGGACGCAGCGCCAGGTCGTCGCGCACCGAGATCGCCGGCAGCAGCATCCCCATCTGCTCCGACAGGCTCTGGCGCACGCCCTTGATACGCTTGGCCAGCGGCTCGGCCTGGGCGCGGTCGATCATGCCCACCAGCTTGTAGCCCACTGCCACCGTCACCGCTTGCACGACCGGCAGCGCCTGCCAATCCAGTTCGGGCACGCGGTCATCGCGCAGCGCCGCTTCGATTTTTGCCACGCCCGCCACGTCCGGCGCGCCGATGCGCTTGGCCATCGTCCAGCCGACCCAGGCCAGCACGCCGGCAGCTACCGTGAAGAACCACCAAGGCATGCCCGGCACGACCGCCAGGATCATCATCACGCCGGCGGCCGAGTACAGCACGCCCGGCCGGGCCAGCAATTGCTGGCTGACCTGGTCTTCGAGGTCCCCTGACTCGCCAATGCGCGTGACCAGGATCGCGGCGGCGGCCGACAGCAGCAGCGCCGGGATCTGACCCACCAGGCCGTCACCGATCGTGAGCAGCGCGTACACGCGGAAGGCGTCGCCCAACGGCAGGTCGTGCATCAGCGCGCCGATGGCGACGCCGCCGATCAGGTTGATGATCAGGATCAGGATCGAGGCGATGGCGTCGCCGCGCACGAATTTGGAGGCGCCGTCCATCGCGCCATAAAAGTCGGCTTCGGCCGCGACGTCCTTGCGCCGCGTGGTCGCCTGTTCCTGGTTGACCAGACCGGCATTCAGGTCGGCGTCGATCGCCATCTGCTTGCCGGGCAGCGCATCGAGCGTGAAGCGGGCCGAGACTTCCGAGATGCGCTCGGCGCCCTTGGTCACGACGATGAAGTTGATGATCATCAGGATCACGAACACCACCAGGCCGACGACGAAATTGCCGCCGATGACGACGTTACCGAACGATTCGATGACCTGGCCGGCCGCGTGCGTGCCTTCGTGACCGTTGAGCAGAACGACGCGGGTCGAGGCCACGTTCAGCGCCAGGCGCATCAGGGTCGTGCCCAGGATCACGGTCGGGAACACCGAGAAGTCGAGCGGGCGCTTGGCCGTCACGGCCACCAGAATCACGATCAGCGACAGCACGATGTTGAACGTGAACAGCACGTCGAGCAGGATCGGCGGCAGCGGCAGGATGATCATGCCCAAGAGCGCGATCAGGAACACGGGCGCGGCGAACTTGTGGCGGCGCAGCTCTCCCACGAAGGCGTTGAAGGTATTCGTCACGGTCATGCTTGAGCCTCACTCAGGTGCGGTGGTACGACCACCTCGTTGGGGAACCGCGGCGGCGCCTGGCGCCTGCCTGCACGGAACGCATTCAGTTGTAATACATAATTCAGCACTTGCGACACGGCCTGGTACAGCGGCGCGGGAATCTGCTGCTGCACCTGGCTCGTGTGATAGATCGCGCGCGCCAGCGGCGGCAGCTCCACGACCTCGAGCCCGTGTTCGACGGCCACACGGCGGATGAACAGCGCCATCTCATCGACGCCCTTGGCCACCACGAACGGCGCCTCGGCGCGGTCGACGTCGTACTTGAGCGCCACCGCGTAATGCTCGGGATTGACGATCACGACGTCGGCCGTCGGCACCGACTTGCGCACGCTGCGCTGGGCCAGCTGGTTTTGCAGCTGGCGGATGCGCTGCTTGATTTCCGGGCGGCCTTCGCTGCTCTTGTGCTCTTCCTTGATGTCCTGCTTGCTCATGCGCTGGTTGCGCATGAAGAGAAAACTCTGCACCGGCACGTCGATCAGCGCGAACAGGATGAACACCGCCACCAGCGCCATCAGCGCGTCGAACACCAGCGTGCCGCCGGCGCCGATGGCAACGTCCAGCGGCATGCGCTGCAACTCGATATAGCCCTTGATGCTGCCGTTCGAAACGTGCCACAGCACGATGCCCAGTACGATCGCCTTGGCCGCCGACGTCAGGAAGCCCACCCAGTGCTTCTGCTTGAACAGGTTGCCCAGGTTGGTCAACGGATTGAGGCGGCTGAACTTCGGCGCCAGGTTCTTTCCGCTGGCGACAATCCCGCCCGGGATCGCACCGGCGATGATGATCGCCAGCGGCACGGCCAGCAACGGCAGCACCATGTGCACGAGCAGCAGCAGCGCGGACGAAAACACGGTCGACATCGCGTTTTCCATGTCGCCCGCCTCGCCCAGCGGCACGAACACGAGCCGAAACAGGTGGCGCATGTCGTCCAGGTAACCGGGCAGCATCAGCATGAAGACCTTCAGGCTGATCAGGATGCCGACGGCCGTTGCCAGGTCGCGCGAACGCGCTACCTGCCCCTCGTCGCGCGCTTTCTTGAGCTTTTGCGCCGAGGGTTTTTCGGTCTTGTCGCCGCTGCTGCTATCGGCCATGGGCCAGCCTCATTTGTTCGGTCAGCATTTCCAGCACCTGGTTGGTCATCGCGATGTAGTGCTCCGGGATGAAGCGCACCAGCTGGATCAGCATCAGCAAGCCAAAAATCGTCACCAGCGAAAAGCCCAGTGAAAACAGGTTCAGGCTGGGCGCGACGCGGTTCAGAAAACCAAAGCCGATCTGCACCACCACGGTGGAAAACACGAGCGGCAGCGCCAGCAGGATCGCGGCCGCGAACACCCAGCTCAGGTTCAGCGCCACGGCTTCGAGCAGCATCGGCTGCAGGCCGCCACCCACCGGCCAGGCCAGAAAACTCTGGCCCAGCACGGCCACCAGCACCAGATGCGCATCGATGGCAAAGAACACCAGCATCGCCACCAGCGCCATCAGGCTCGAAATCACGTCCGAGGCCTGGCCATTGACCGGGTCGTTCATGGTCGCCATCGAAAAGCCGATCTGGCTCGAGGCCAGGAAACCCAGCATGCTGATGGCCGCCATCGCGAACTGCAGCGCCAGGCCGATGACGGCGCCGATCACGGCCTGCTCGAACATCGCCAGCACGCCGGCCAGCGAAAACGCATCGGGCATCGCGCCCTTGCTCGTCAGCGGCAGCATCAGAAACGACAGCACCACTGCCAGCAGCGCGCGCACGGGGATGGGGATCGTGCCATCGCCCAGCACGGGCGCGGTGATCATCATCGCCATGATGCGGCAGAACGGCCACCACAAGGCGCCGATCAGCGGCATCAGGAAGCCGTACAGTTCCATCGGCGCGCGCCCTGCCCTAGCCGACAAGCGTTGCCGCGCGCTGGAACACCGAGACGCAGTAATCCATCAGCGTCGACGTCATCCAGTGGCCGGCCAGGATCACGGCCAGCAGCGTGACCAGCAAACGCGGCAAAAAACTCAGCGTCTGTTCATTGATCTGGGTGGCCGCTTGCACCAGCGCGACCAGCAAGCCGACCAGCAGGCCCGGGATCACCAGCACCATCACCATCAGCATGACGATCTGCAGGGCCTCGACCACGAGGTCGACGGCGATATCGGGACTCATTGCCATTCTCCTGCGGCGACACTAGTATGCATGGATGCTGCCGACCAGTGTGCTCACCGTGAGCGTCCAGCCATCGACCAGCACGAACAGCAGCAGCTTGAACGGCAGGGAAATGACAAGGGGCGAGAGCATCATCATGCCCATCGCCATCAGCACCGACGAGACCACCAGATCGATGATCAAAAACGGGATGAACAGCATCGCGCCGATCTGGAACGCGGTCTTCAGTTCGGACAGCACGAACGCGGCCAGCTTGACGGGGAAACTGTGCTGCTGCGGCGGCTGGGCCGTCGATTCGCCGGCCAGGCGGGCAACCTGCTCCAGCGAGGCCTTGCTGGTCTGGGCCAGCATGAAGCGCGAAACGGGTTGTTCGGCGATGCGCAGCGCGGTCTCGAGGCCGATCTTGTCCTGGTCGTAGGGCAGGAAGGCCTGGGTCCAGACCTGCTCGCCCACGGGGCGCATGACGAGGATGGTCAGGATCAGGGCAATGCCGGTGATGATCCGGGTGGGCAGGCCCTGCTGCAGGCCGAGGGCCTGGCGCAGCAGCGACAGCACGATCACGAAGCGCGTGAAGCAGGTCATCATCATGACCATCACGGGCAGCAGCCCGAGCAGCGTCATGAGCACCAGGATCTGCGACTTGACGCTCATGCCGGCGCTGGTCGAGGTGGCGCCGGGCAGCACGCCGGCCAGCAGGTCCTGGTTCTGGGCCGCGGCCGGGACCGCGATCAAGAGTCCCACCAGCAGCGCGGACAGAAGCGCAGGGGCACGGGCCCTGACGCCCCCGGTAAAGCACATCATGGCGCGAGAATGTCCAGGTTCAGGCCTTCGAGATCGATCACCTTCAGACCGTACTGCTCGCCCGCGACCACGACTTCGGCGCGGCCGATCGGGGTGCCGTTGACCTTGATGACCAGCGGCTCGCCGGCCAGGGAATCCAGGGGCAGTACCGACGACGGCCCGATGTCCATCAACTCCTGCAGCGAGATGCGCACCGAACCGACTTCGAGAGTCAGCGTGACGGGGATGCGCCGCATCATCTGCGGCAGCTGGCGCGCGCCGCTTCGGCCGGCGGCGGCTTGCAACGCTTCTTCGCTGTCCAGGTCGTCAATGATGACATCGCTACCCAGTTGCTCGTTGAGATTCATGTCCATTATTCGGCATCTTCAAATGAGGTTAAACACAGCTTGCCCTTGTGCTCGGCCACCGCGGCGGTGAACAGGCGGGAGTTGTCCAGCACGACATCGGCGCGACCGAGCGCCACGGGGATCACATCGCCGACCTGCAGACCGAACAGCGTGGCGAGCGTGATCTCCTTGCTCACCAGGCAGCCGTCGAGCTTGACTTCAAGGCGCGTGGCCAGCGGCTCGCCCGGCATGCGCGCCCCGCCCGCTGCGCGCACGGCGCCGCGGTCGGCCTTGATGCCCTGCAGTACGCAGGCCATCAGGGCATGGTCGAGGCCGATCCAGATCTGCCCTTCCGGCGCAGCCTGGGTCGGCTCGTCGGTTTCGCGCCGGCCGTACTGGGCGCGCAGCACGGCGCGCAGTACCCACCCCGTCTTGCCGGGCGCGCTCGCCGGCACGATCGCGGCGCCCGCCCCGGCTTTTAGCAGCGCCGGCGCATCGTCCAACCGGGCCAGGCCATCGGCGATCCGGGCATCGAGCTGGCTGGCCAGTTGCTGGGCCAATGTGACAGCCAGACGCTCTTCAGTCGCCGTGACCCGCTCCAGCGCCGGGCTTTGCTGCACCGCAGCAGAAGTCGTCGGTTGACGGCGTGCGTAACGCCCTTCCAGCAGCCCCAGAAGCAGGGTCCGCTCAAAGGCAATCGCGGCTACGCCATACGGTCCGCTGACCCCGAGCCAGCGCAGTCCCGCCTGCTCGGGCGCCCGTTCGAACGCGAGGTGTTCGAGACGGTAGGCACCCCAGTGCCGGCGCCCGCCAGGCGATGCCATTTCGGCGCCAATCGCCTCGGCCAGCCCGGCAGCAAAAGCTGGAAGCAGATGCACCGGACGTCCCAGCAGGCATGGATCGAGCACCTGATGGTCGCGTCTTCGGTCAAGTTGATTAATTGGCATCTGTCTTTATCGAAAGTTAATGTCACATTGCTTTGATTCCCGGCAGCAATAATTATACCGTGAGTTTTGCCGAAGTAAGTTTGACATATCACTTTGATTTATCATTTGCCCTACGGTAATATCTAACCGTTGCATCGCAGCATCATGCTGTTTTTAGAGTGAGCGTCTAAGGGAAAATGATTCTTTCTGCACGAGGTGAGTCGTTCGACGTAAAGACGCGCCAAGCCTGAATTTAACAATTTCATACCGGAAAATTCGGAAAAATCGGTATTTTTTGTCGCTGGCGAACAACACTAAATTTTGAAGGAAACACGATGGCAATGGAACTTGCCGGCCTCATTCGGGCCGATCTGGCACAACTAAGCAACGATGCGAGTCGCCTGGCAATCGCACCGGCTGCTGCATCATTTGCCGAGCTCGGCACCCCGGCGGGCGGGACGGGGGCGTTTTCATTTACCCAGGCCATGCAGAGCGCCATTGCCGGCGTCGACGCCCAGGACCAGGCCGCCAGTGCCCGCGTTACGGCGGTTGAAACCGGCAAGAGCGACGATCTGGTCGGGGCCATGCTGGCCAGCCAGGAAGCCAGTCTCTCGTTCTCGATGCTGATGCAAGTACGCAACAAGGTCATGGGCGCAGTCGACGAATTGCTCAAGCTTCCGATCTGATTCTCTCTACAAGCGACGCTCACGTGCTCTCCTCCCTCAAGTCCCCCTTCAGCGGCAAGTTCGCGCTGCCCGCGCTGCCACCGCTGCTGCGCAACAACCTGCCGCTGATGCTGGGCCTGGCCGTGGCGGTCACCGCTGCCGTCATGATGTTCATGTGGCAGGATCAATCGAGCTACAAGCCGGTCTTTGGCGCGCGCGAGAAAGTCGTCGCCGCAGACATGATGACGGTGCTCGAAGCCGAACAGATTCCCTACCGCGTCCATCCGGACAGCGGCCAGGTGCTGGTGCCGTCGTCGCAGCTGGGCAAGGTGCGCATGCTGCTCGCAGCCAAGGGCGTGACCGCCCAGCTGCCGGCCGGCCTCGAACTGATGGACCGCAACGACCCGCTCGGCGTGTCGCAGTTCGTCCAGGACGTGCGCTTCCGGCGCGGTCTCGAAGGCGAGCTGGCGCAAAGCATCCTGACGATGGATTCGATCGCCAGTGCGCGCGTGCACCTGGCCATCGCGAAGACCAGCTCGTTCGTCACGGGCAATGCCGACGGCAATTCGGCGTCGGTCGTGGTCGCCGTCAAGCCGGGCCGCAGCCTGGGCAATGAACAGATCGCCGCGATCGTCAACATGGTCTCGGGCAGCGTGGCGGGCCTGTCGCCCCAGCGCGTCTCGCTGGTCGACCAGGCCGGCAACTACCTGTCCTCGCGGATTGACATGGCCGACGGCTTCGATGGCGCCGCACAGGGCGACACGGCCGCAAAACGCCACGCCGACGAGGTGCGCGCCAACGTCAACGACCTGCTCGCGCCGATCCTTGGCGTGGCCAACTACAAGGTCAGCGTGACGGCCGCCGTGGACAACGACCGCATCGAAGAAACCCAGGAAAAATACGGCGAAGCGCCAAAGGTCACCAGCGAAGCCATGCGCGAAGAGATGGAAAAAAGCCGCATGGCGATGGGCGTGCCGGGCACGCTGTCGAACCGGCCACCAGCGCCTGCCACCGCCGAAGGAGCGGGCACCCCGCCGGCTGAAAAAACCGACGATGGCAATGCGCGCAAGAACGCCACCACCCGCCAGTACGCGTATGACCGCGCGATCACGCAGATCAAGCGTGAGCGGGGCCGCCTGAAAAAACTGTCGGTGGCCGTGGTGCTCAACGCGACCAGCGCCGCCGATGGCAAGGCCTGGACACCGGCCGAACTGACGAATATCGAGAAGATCCTGGCCGGCGGCCTGGGCATCGACGCCGCACGGGGCGATGTGCTGGCCGTGTCGGCCATGAAGTTCCCGGCTGCTCCGGTGGAACAGGCCTGGTGGCAGCAACGCGACAACATCGTCGACATGGCGAGCTGGGCCTTGTGGGCGGTCGGCGCGCTGCTGGCGTACTTCCTGCTGGCCCGGCCGCTGCTGCGCGCTGCCACCACGCGCCTGGCGCCGTCGCCGGCCACGCCGGCCCTCCCCGCCACCCCGGCCTTGCCGGGCGCCACCGCCACAGCGCCGCTCACCGCGCTGCCTGCCGGCGTCGCGGCGCTCGAAGCGCCCGCGCAGGGCAGCCCGGGCGCCGTTATTCCCCTGCTCGAGAACTATGACTTGCCGCCGTCCGGCTCGCCGGTCGACGTCATGGTCGATCACCTGAGAGTGCTGGCGGCCAAGGAGCCGGAGCGCGTTGCTGAAGTCGTCAAACAATGGGTACAGAAAAAACATGGCCGAACTGAATAACATCGAAGACAGCGACCTTGAGGCGGGCCTGAGCCCGGTCGAACAGGCGGCCATCGTGCTGCTGTCGATCGGCGAAGAGCAGGCTGCGGCCGTGCTGCGCTGCCTTGAGCGCGACGAATTGATGGAACTGACCCAGGTGATGTCGCGCATGAGCGGCATCAAGGTCGACACCGTCAAATCGGCGCTGCAGACGTTCTTCGACGATTACCGCCAGCAAAGCGGCCTGCACGGCGCCTCGCGCAGCTACCTGAAGCGCTCGCTCGACCTGGCCCTGGGCAGCGATATCGCCAACAGCGTGCTCAATTCGATCTATGGCGATGCGATCCGCCCGAAAATGGCGCGCCTGCAGTACGCGTCGCCAAAGTGGCTGGCCGAATTCGTCTCGAGCGAGCACGTGCAGATGCAGGCCGTGTTCCTGGCTTTCCTGCCACCCGCGCTGGCCTCGCAAATCCTGGAAGCGCTGCCGCTGGAAGGCCGCGAACTGGTGCTGCTGAACATGGCGCGCCTGGACGAAATCAACCGCGACGTGCTGCACGAACTCGAAGAGCTGGTGGGCCGCTGCCTGGCCGCGTTCGACACGCAGAGCGCCAGCGTCGAAGGCGTCCGCCAGGTTGCCGACATCCTCAACCGCCTGCAGGACAACCGCGCCGGCATGGTTGAACTGCTGCGCGCCCATGATCCCGAGGTCGTCTCGCAGATCGAGATGTCGATGTACGATTTCTTCATCCTGTCGCGCCAGACCGAACAAGTGATTTCGCGCCTGCTCGACGACGTGCCGCTGGAACAGTGGGCGATTGCCCTGAAAGGCGCCGAAGCGCCGCTGCGCGACGCCATCCTGGCCGCGATGCCGCGCCGCCAGGCGCAAAGCTTCGAAGACCTGATGCGCCGCTCCGGCCCGGTGCCGATGTCGCGCATCGAGCAGACCCGCCGCGAAATCATGACCACGGTCAAGGAGCTGGCCGACGCCGGCGAGATCGACATCCAGCTGTTTGCCGAAGCGACGGCCGAATGAAACCGTTTCGCACTTACCACTTCCCGCCGCTGCACCAGTTCAGCGCGGCGCGCCCTGCCGGCGCGTCCGCCGGGGCGGCCGGTGGCAATGCCGCCGACGAGTGGCAAAGCGCGCTGGCCGACGGCTATCGCCAGGGCCAGCGTGACGGTTACGAAGTGGGCCTGGACCAGGGCCGCGCCGACGGTATTGCCGCAGGCAAGATCGAGGGCCTCGAACGGGGCATCGACGAAGGCCGGGCGATGGCGCTCGAGAGCTTCGAACAACTGGCCAAGCCGGTCGATGCGATGCTCAAGAGCCTCAAGAAACTCAAGACCGACCTGCGCGCCGCGCAGCGCACCGAAGTGGTCGACCTGGTGGGCAAGATCGCACGCCAGGTGATCCGCGCCGAGCTGGCGCTGCAACCGGTGCAGCTGCTCTCGCTGGTCGAGGAAGCGCTGGCCGTGATGCCGCCGTCGCGCGACCAGGTCGAAGTGTTCATGAATCCGGAAGAACTGCGCCGCGTGCTGGAGCTCGATCCGAAGCGCGCCAAGAAATGGACGATCCTGCCCGACCCGGCGCTCGACGCCGGCGAATGCCGCGTGCGTTCGGGCGACCATGAAGTCGATGCCGGTTGCCAGGGGCGCCTGGCGGCCGTGATGGAACAGGTCCAGGACCAGTTGCTGGGCGAAGGGGAACGGGCATGACTGGCGTGGCCGCTTCGCTGTCGCATTCGCTGGCCGACTCGCTGCGCGCCGTCGAACTCGGCGCGGTGCCGGTCGCCACGCCCACCGGGCGCCTGGTCGGCGCCCAGGGGCTGCTGCTCGAAGCGAGCGGCTGCCGCCTGCACACGGGCCAGCGCTGCCGCATCGAGACGGTCGATGGCGAGTGGCTCGATGCGCAGGTGGTCGGCTTTCGCGACAAGGTCTCGTACCTGATGCCGTTCAAGAAGGCGACCGGCCTGGCCACCGGCGCGCGCGTTCTGCCGGCCGCGGACAAGGCCGATCTGATGATCGGCCCAAGCTGGATGGGCCGCATGGTCAACGGCCTGGGCGAGCCGATCGATGGGCTGGGCCGCCTGGGTGGCGACCAGCCGCTCGCCCCTGCCCCGCCACGCGTCAATCCGCTGAAGAAAACCCCGGTGGACGAGCCGCTCGACGTGGGCGTACGGGCCATCAATGCGATGCTCACGATTGGCAAGGGCCAGCGCGTCGGCCTGATGGCCGGTTCCGGTGTCGGCAAATCGGTGCTGCTGGGCCTCATCACGCGCCAGACCGTGGCCGATGTGGTCGTGGTTGGCCTGATCGGCGAGCGCAATCGCGAGGTGCGCGAATTCGTCGAGCGCTCGCTCGGACCCGAAGGCCTGAAGCGCGCCGTTCTGGTGGTTGCACCGGCCGACGACAGCCCGCTGATGCGCGTCATGGCGACCGAGCTGTGCCATGCGGTGGCGGCGCATTTCCGCGACCGCGGCCAGAACGTGCTGCTGCTGTGCGATTCGCTGACCCGCTACGCGATGGCGCTGCGCGAAGTGGCACTGTCGCTGGGCGAGCCGCCGGCCACGCGCGGCTATCCGCCGTCGGTCTTTTCGAACATGCCGCAGCTGGTCGAATCGGCCGGCAATGGGGAAAACCCGCAAGGCAGCATGAGCGCAATCTACACGGTACTGGCCGAAGGCGACGACCAGCAGGATCCGGTGGTCGACTCGGCGCGCGCGATCCTCGATGGCCACATCGTGCTCACGCGCGAACTGGCCGAGCGCGGCCACTACCCGGCGATCGACATTGCGCAATCGATCTCGCGCTGCATGGCGCAGGTGGTCACGCCCGAGCACTCGCTGGCCGCGCGCAAGCTCAAGGCGGCCCTGGCGCGCCATGCGCGCGTGCGCGACCTGATTCCGCTGGGCGCGTACGTGCCGGGCGCCGACCCGGAGACCGACCGCGCCGTGGCGCTGCAACCGCATATCGAGACGTTCCTGTGCCAGGGCACGCGCGAAGGCGCGCCCATCGACAACTGCATCGACGCCCTGAAAGCGATCATGGCATGACACGTTCAACGACCATCCGCAGCCTGGGCACCCTGGTGCAACTGCGTTCGACCCAGGTCGAACGCCTGGAGGCCGACCTGGCCAGCCAGGAAGCAACCCGGGTGCGCTACCAGAACAACCTGAATCGCCTGACGGCGCTGACACACGGCAGCGGGGCATCGGGCGCGGCACTGCAGATCAATCCTGCCATGGCGCTGAACTGCGGCGCCTACAAGCAGGGCGTGATGGCGCTGGCCGACAGCCACCGGGTCGACCTGTCGCTGCACCAGGCGAACATGGCCGTCTCGCAGAACCGGCTCAGGGATGCCTGGATCGGGCGCGAACTGCTGGGCAAGGTACTGGCCCGTACCCAGGACGCGCATGCGGCCGAGAATGAACGCGCTACCCGCAAGCGCGAAGACGACATCGCCACCCAATCCTGGCTGGCCGGGCGGGCCTGAGCCCACCGCACACGCACAAGCACACGCAACCACAAGGAACCCATCCCATGGCAACGGCAATCACTTCACCGGTCTACGATCCCGTCCCGACCGCGACGAATCTGGCGGACAAGTACGTCGCGCCGCGCCAGCAGATCCTGACGGCGCAGCTTGCCGCCGCCACGGCCGCCGAGCGCGGCCTGACCGAGATGAATTCGGCGCTGCTGGCATTCCAGACCAGCCTGACGGCGCTCACGGGCGCCAACAAGAAGGTGTTCGCCCAGTCCGCCGTGTTTGGCGACACCACGGTCGGCAGCGCCACGGCCAGCAGCAAGGCCGCCGCCGGCACGTATGCATTCTTCGTCAAGCAGATCGCCACCGCCAGCCAGGTGTCGCTTACGGGCCTGACCGACAGCACCGGCGTGGCGGGCACGCTCAAACTGAATATGGGCGGCGCCCTCGCCTTCGACGTCGACATGGCTGCGGCCAACACCGACGGCGGCGCGCTAAGCACGCGCGAACTGGCCGCCGCCATCAATGGCGCCGCCGGCAACGCGGGCAAGGTCACGGCCTCGATCGTCACCACCGGCGGTACCGCGGAGCTGGTGCTCACCGCCCGGGACACCGGCCTGAACTCGGCCATCACGCTCGATACGAGCGGCATCACCGGCACGTCCAGCCTGGTTGACGCGAATGCCGACCCGGCGCGGCGCCGCGTGCTGGTCGAGGCCCAGGATGCCGAGATCCGCGTCGGGGCCGAGAACGGCACCGCGATCACGCAGGCCAGCAACACGTTCACCGCCGTCGATGGCGTCAGCATGACGTTCACCCGGGCCCAGACGACCGGCGCGGCGCCCGTCACGCTGACCGTATCGGCCGACACCAAGACCACGACGGCCAATGTGCAGGCCTTCGTCGACGCCTACAACAAGCTCAAGACCACGCTGAGCAAGCTGACCGCCAGCGGCGACGCCGCCAAGGGCGTGGCCGGGGGCACGTTCGCGCATGACAGCGGCGTGCGCGCGCTGGCCGACCGGCTCGGGTCGCTGCTGCGGCCCGCCAATGGCGATTCGCTCGCGGCCTACGGCATCATTTCCACGCGCAGCGGCACGCTCGAACTGGATGCTGCGCGCCTGACCAGCCAGCTGGCCGTCAATCCGACCGGCCTGGACGCGCTGATCGGCGCGCCGAGTACGTCGGCCCCAACCGGCATCGCCGGTGCGCTCGACACCTACCTGAAAACCTGGAGCAGCGGCGTCGACGGCCAGATCAAGCAGCGCCGCGAACAGACCACCACCCAGCAATCGCGCTTGAGCGACCGCCAGGCCTCGCTCGACGGGCAGCATGAAGCCGCCTACCAGCGCTACCTGCGCCAATTCACGCAGCTGCAGACGATGCAGTCCGTGATGAACAACAATGTGTCCCTGTTCGATGCCCTGTTCAGCAACGACAAATAACCACAGCCGGATTCCCATCATGTCCTATCAAGAAGCCTACGGCAGTTACCACGCAGTGAACCTCGACGCGCAGACCACGCGCGCCTCGCCGGTCGACCTGGTGCTGCTGCTCACCGACGGCCTGCTCGACGAACTGGCGCGCGCCCGCGCGCACATCGTCGCGCGCCGCTACGAACAGAAGGCAAACAGCATCAACAAGTGCGTCGAGATCATCAATGGCCTGGCCAGCTCGCTCGACTTCGACGGCGGCGGCGACACGGTCGCCAACCTCGCGCGTATCTACGATTTCTGTGCGGGCCGCCTGCACACGGCCGGCATCAAGCTCGACACGGACATGGTCGATGAAGTCACCCGCATCCTGTCGACCATTCGCCAGGGCTGGAAAGGCGTCCAGGAACGCAATGGATAGGTCACTCGTCATCGGCCGCCTGGGCGCGCAGCTCGATGCCGCGGTCAGCGGCGCCGACTGGGATGGCCTCGAGCGGGTCGTGCGCGACCTGGCGCGCCAGCTGCAGGCGCTGGCCGTCAAGGGGCCGTGGAGCGCCGCCGAGCGCGCGGCCCTGCAGCGCCTGCGCGCAGCGCACGAGCGCGCCGCGCAAGCGGGCGCCGCTGCCGCTGCCGGCCTGCAGACGCGCATGGACGAGATGCGCGACAACAAGGAAGGCTGGATAGCCTATGCCCTCGCGGGCGCAACCGAACCTGGCGAGAACGTGCAATGAATTTCGCAATGAACAGCAGCATGACGACGACGACGATGCAGGCCGCTGGCAATGTGGCGGGCAATCCCGCCCCGGCAGCAGCCACCGCCATTCCCGGCGCGGCAACGCCCGATGCGCTGGTGCCCGCCGCTGGCACGGCCGGTACGGCAGCGCCGGGCCAGGCCACGACAACGACCACGGCCGTGGCCACGGCGCCTGCTGCTCCCCTGCCCTTCGGTCACTGGATCGCGCTGGACCGCGCGCTGCCCGACGTCACGGTCACCATGCCGCAGCAGGATGACGTGGCGGCGCCAGCCGCCGACGCCGGCGAGGACCAGGCACCCGTGCAAGATGACGTCGTCCCTGACATCCTGCTGGGCGCGATGGCGCCGATGCTGGCGCCGGCCGCACTGCCCGCCATGATGCTGGCGATGCAGGTTGCGAAGCCCGCCGTTGCCGTTGATGCCGCTGCTGCGCCTTCCGACGATGCCGCCGGCGGACCGGTTGCCGGCGCGCCGGGCGCGCTCGCTCAGGTGACCGGCGCACGCGCCGCTCCGGCAGTGGCCAATGTGTTGAGCGATGCCGGTGCGGTTCGTGCGTCGATCCAGCCATCTGCCATGCAGGCCGCCAGCGTGCCGGCAGCAGCGGCAGCAGCCGGGCCGGGCCCGGGTGCGCCCCAGCCAGTGACGGCGCAGCCGAACGCCATGCCTGCCGCCGCGCCGCTATCGGGCAAGGCAGCGGGCGAAGCAGCGGCCGAAGCCAGTGCCGACGCCGCCCCCGTCTCAGCCGGTCCGGGCGTGAGCGCCGCCAGTACGTTGCCGGCCAGCATTCGCAGCACCGACAGCATCGTGCTGGCCGGTCCGCCGACCGCATGGCGCCAGAACCTGCACGAAGCGCTGGGCGAACGCCTGCAGCTCCAGGTCGGCCGCAACATCGACCAGGCGACGATCCGCCTCGAGCCGCCGATGCTCGGCCGCATCGACATCGCGATCCGCCACAGCGGAGGCAATCTGGAGATCCATATCGCCGCCTCCAACAGCGACGTCTTGCGCCAGCTGAACGCCGTCAGCGACAGCCTGCGCAGCGACCTCGCGGGGCGCCAGTACAGCAGCGTCTCGGTCAACGTCACCGACGTGCCGCGCATGCAGGCCAGTACCCAGACCGGCGGCCAGACGCCGGGCCAGGGCCAGGCCGATGCCCAGGGTCGCTCGCGCCAGGAACAGGAACAGGCGCGCGCCCCTGGCCGCGCGCTGCACGACGAGGCCGCCACCGGCGCCAACCTTTTCTCGATGAACTGACACGCCCCCCATGAAATCCAAACTGATCATTGCAATTGTCGCCGCTGTCGTCGTCGTGGCGGGCGCCGCTGGCGGCGCGATGTGGTACATGAACACGTCCGCAAGCCACGGCGTGGCCGCCAAGCCGGCGCCCGAAACCAAGCTGACCAAGTACGTCACGCTGGACAAGGTCATCGTCATGCTGCGCCGCGCGCCGGCCGAGCAAGCCACCCATTACCTGTCGGTCGACCTGGTGCTGGCCACCACAGCGGCGGAAGAAAAGGCGACCAAGGAACAGTTGCCGCTGCTGCGCAGCATCGCGGTGTCCGCCCTGTCGGCACGTACGATGGCCGAAGCGTCCGCCATGACGGTGGACCAGTACGCGGCCGAGCTGAACAAGGTCTTCAACGCCAACTATGCGAAGGAAAACCACCTCAAGCCATTTTCCGAAGTCATGGTCGGCAAGCTGATCATCGAGTGATACGCAGCCTGATCCCGGAGACGCCGTGGCCTACATGACCGATTACGCCGATGCCGCCGCCAGCGAATATGGCGAGGCGGTGGCCAGCGCGGGTTTGTCGCCGCAGGACGAGTCGCGTCACCTGCTGGCGTATGCGCCGCTGGTCAAGCGCATCGCGCGCCAGCTCGGCAGCCAGGTCTCGGGCGCGATGGGGCGCGAGGACATGGAACAGATCGGTCTGATGGGCTTGCTGGAAGCGCTGCGCCGCTACGGCGCCCCGGATACCGGGTTTTCCAGCTACGCCTCGTTGCGCGTGCGCGGCGCAATTCTGGATGAATTGCGCCGCCAGGACTGGCGCCCGCGCGCCGTGCGCCAGGACAGCCACCGCCAGCGCGACGCCCTGCGCGCGCTGACGCGCAGCCTGGGGCGCGAGCCGAACGAACAGGAAGCGGCGGCTGCGCTGGGCCTGAGCCTGGACGAGTACCAGCAATACCTGCTGGCCGAGAGCGCCGAAGAAATGCTCAGCTTCGACGAGATCCTGCAGGAAGCGGTCGGCGCCGAGCAGCACACGCCCGGTCCCGAAGACGCCTACATGGTGCGGCGCAGCCTGGAACAGGCGCTGAGCGCACTGAACGACAAGGAACAGCGCGTGATCCAGATGATCTACGAGTTCGAACTGAGCTACAAGGAAATCGCCGCCGTACTCGACCTGTCCGACGCGCGCGTCTGCCAGCTCAACAAGAGCGCGCTGGCGAAAATGAAGACGGCGCTCCGGCGCGACTGAAACGACACCACAGAAACCGCCAGAAAGGCACCACGTCATGCAGCAATTACTCGGTATCGCCATCGTGCTCGGCGCCGTCTTCGGGGGCTTTACCCTGATGGGCGGCACCTTTACCTCGATCTTCCACCCGATCGAGCTGTTGATCATCGGCGGCGCCGCGCTGGGCGCGCTGGTGCTCGGCAACCCGAAGCACGTCCTGGCCGAACTGGGCCACCAGCTCAAGAAGGTGGCGGCGCGCAAGAAGCACGACTCGGAATTCCAGCGCCAGCTGCTGCTGTTGATGTACGAGCTGCTGCAGACGGCTGCCGGCGGCCTGAAGGCACTGGACGCGCACGTCGAGGCGCCCGCCGAAAGCCCGCTGTTCCAGCGCTATCCTGCGATCCTCGACGAGACCAAGCTCTTGGCCTTCATCGTCGATAACTTCCGCCTGATGGCGATGGGCAAGATCAACGCGCACGAGCTCGAAGGCGTGCTCGAGCAGGAACTCGAAGCCATCCACGAAGAACTGACGCAACCGGCCAAATCGCTGCAGAAGATCGCCGAGGCGATGCCGGGCTTCGGCATCCTGGCCGCCGTGCTGGGCATCGTGATGGCCATGTACTCGGTCTCGGGCGGCGCCGATTCGGGCGAAATCGCCGAAAAGATCGGCGCGGCCATGGTCGGCACGTTCATCGGCATCTTCGCCTGCTACGGCGTGCTCGAGCCGCTGGCCAACCTGATGAAGCAGACGGTCAACTCGGATGCCTCGACGATGGAAACCGTCAAGGTCGTGTTGTGCACCCACGTGGCCGGCAAGCCCGCCCTGCTGGCGATCGACGCCGGGCGCCGCCTGATCCAGCTGAATACCAAACCCAGCTTTGCCCAGCTCGAACAGTGGATCAACGCGATGGGCGGCGAAGACGAATCGCAGAACAAGCGTCGTCGCGCCGCCGACCGCATGACGGGGTAACACGTGTCGAAAACGAACGACAAGCACGAATCGACCATCGTCAAGCGCGGTGGCGGCAAGCACCAGCATGACGAACATGGCGGCGCCTGGAAAGTCGCGTTCGCCGACTTCTGCCTGGCGCTGATGGCGCTGTTTCTGGTGCTGTGGCTGATCGCCTCGCGCGAACAGCAGAATCTGAAAGCCATCATCAGCGAAGCAACCGAGAGCGGCATGCTCGAAGGCCAGGGCCAGAAACCCGCCATCGCCAGCGAACCGAGCGGCAGCCTGATCGAACGCTTCCCGGTGCCTCACACGGGCAATGGCGGCCCCGGCAATCCGGGCAGCGGGGGCGATGCGAATGCACCGAAGGTCGGCTATGAAACGCAGGCCGACCTGTCCGCGCTGTCCAAAGCGCTCACCGAGCTGTCGGTCGAAGCAGGCCTGGCGCCAAACCTGGCTACCGTGGTCACACCCTACGGCTTGCGCGTGATGCTGCACGACACGGACAAGCAGGGCATGTTCATGCGCGGCAGCGCGCTGCCGACCGGGCGCTTTGCGCGCCTCTTGCAAAAAATGGGGCCGCTGTTCGCGCAGATGCGCAACCAGATGCTGATCGTCGGCCATACCGATGCCAGCCGCTACGCCGGCATCGACCGCGGCGCCTATTCGAACTGGGCGCTGTCGACCGACCGCGCACTGTCGGCACGGGCCCAGCTGCTCACCGGCGGCATGCGCACCGACACCGTGCTGCAGGTGGTGGGCATGGCCGACCGCGGCCCGCTGCATCCCGAGCAGCCGCTCGACGGCAAGAACCGCCGCATCGAACTCTTGATTTTGACCAGCGCGCAGTCGCGCGCGGTGGCCGGCATGTTCGGCGCACCGGCCGCCGGCGCACCAGCTGGCAAGGCACTGGTCGGGACCGCCAATGCGGGCGCGACCGTCAGCCTGCCCGACGCGGCGGCACTGGAAACTCTGCGCGGCCAGCTGCCGACATCGCCATGACCATCAACACCAAATCACGAGGTAACCGCATGAAAATCTCCGGCACATCGTCGTCCGCCATCACCACCGTGGCGCCCGGCGCCGGTGCGGTGTCGGTACCGGTCCAGACCGAAGCATCGGCGGCGCCGGCAGCCGCCCTGCAATCGGCGGTGCTGCAGCCTGCCGCCGATGCGCTCAGCGCCATGCCGGACTTCGACGCAGTGCGCGTGGCCGAGCTGCGCGAAGCGCTCGCACGCGGCGAGCTGCCGTTCGATGCCGGGCGCCTGGCTGGCCTGATTCAAAAATTTCACTCGGGACGCTAAACATGGCCACCCTCACCCGCGCCCAGGCCAACACGCTGCTTGCCGACGGCGTCACGCAGGACGTCAAGGAAGCGGCCAACATCCTGATGCTGCTCGAACGCCAGTTCGACGCCGCCGTGCGCCACCGCAGTGCCGAGCTGAGCACGCTGGCCGATGAACTCACCCCGCTGCTCGAGGCCATGGAAGCGCGCCGCCAGCAGCGCGTGAATCTCGTGCGCGCACTGCTGGGGCCGCAGGGAACGATGGCGCAGTACAGCGCGACACTGGCGCCGGCCCCGCAAGCCGCCTTCGAGGCGGCCTGGCAGGCACTGGAGCAGACGGTGCGCGCCTGCAAGGACGCAACGCTGCGCAACGGCCAGCTGCTTGCCGAGCAGCACGGTATCATGCAGCGCGTGCTGCACGGCGAGGAGCAGTTGTATGCGCCACGCTGACCTGACGACCCGGGCCACCGCGCCCACTGCCGCCACGAGCGCAACGAACGCAGCGCGCCCGACCGCCGCATCCGGCGGCGGCACGGGGTTTGGCAGCCTGTTGAACGATGTCGCCAGTGAAGTGACCGCCTACATTCAGCATGGCGACCCGGACGGCGGCGCCGCCAGCACGCTGAGCGCCGAAGGCGCGCTGCTGCGCGCACGGGCCACCGGGCTGATCATGGATGGCACCGAGGGCGCTGACGGCGCTGATGGCGTCCCTGCGCCAAACACTGTCGCCAGGCCGCCCCAGCAGCAGGCATTCTTGGACAGCATCGCACCCTGGGCGCGCCAGGCGGCGCAGCAGCTTGGCGTGGCGCCGGAACTGGTGCAGGCCCATGCTGCCCTTGAATCGGGCTGGGGCCAGCGACCGCTGCGCGTCGAAGGCGGCGCGAGCAGCCACAACCTGTTCGGCATCAAGGCCGGGCCGCGCTGGAATGGCGCGACGGGCGACTCGACCACCACCGAATACGTGAACGGCGCAGCGCTGACGACCCGCGAGCGCTTTCGCGCCTATCCGGATGCGGCCAGCGCGTTCCAGGACTACGCCCGCGTGTTGCTGGACAACCCGCGCTACCGCAGCGCGCTCAATACGGGCAACGACGCGCAGGCGTTTGCGCAGGGACTGGCGCGCGGCGGTTACGCCACCGACCCCGACTATGCGTCGAAACTGGCGCGCATCGCCGGCAAGCTGCAGGGAATAACGGACTGATGCCCGGCCTGATGCGTCATTCGCCCAGCGGCAAGTCAAGCGGCTGGACCGCCCCGGCGCCGACCACGCGCATGCGCACGACCTGGCCACTGGCGCTGTTCTTGACCCGCACCACGGCGCCGCGCGCGCCAGCGTCGAGCGCCTCGCCGGCCATGCTCACTTCGATGCCATCCTGGCGCGCCACCATCACGACGCCGTCGCCGCGCTTGACGACGACCGGCGCGGCCAGGCTGCCGGCGCGCAGCACATCGCCTGCACGCAGGCTGCGCCGGCTCGACTGGCCAACGACATTGGCCAGCACCCCGACCGGATCGGCGATATTGGTGATGTCGCGCCGCTCGAGTGCGACATCGGACTCGCCGAGCACGGTATTGGCAGGCAACGGCGCGCTGGCCACCGCCACCATGGCCGACACCCGCGCGCGCACGATGAACTCATGGCGCCAGCCGTTGCCGTCCGGACAACGCGCGACAAACCGCATGCGCGCCGGCTGGCGCGTGTCGGCAGCCTCGATGGCGGGCGCCACGCTGCACGCTGGCGCCGGCCGGCTGCTGACCACGGTCAGGTCGAACTCGGGTTCGCTCAAACCGCTGGCAGCGGCAACTTTTTCGAGCTCATCATGTGCAATCTGTTGTATCTGTGCGGAAAGAGTTTGCGCTGACCTTGCTGTGGTGCACAACACACAGGTTACAATGATCAGTATTGCCTTACGGAAATCCATGGGTGGACAATATTGGTCGGGCGGAAACAACCATTCTAACCAATCCCACTGCACTTCACCGGAGAATCGCCATGTCGATTAATTTCAAGGAAGCGTTGGGCGTACATGCCGACGCGCTCCAGCTGCGCGCTGAACGCACCCGCGTTCTGGCCGCCAACATCGCCAACGAAAGCACGCCGGGCTATACCGCCCGCGACATCGATTTCGCCAGTGCATTGCAGGACCAGCGCGATGCCGACGACGGCATGCCGACGCTGTCGGCCGACGGCCCGCTGTACCGCGTCCCGTACCAGGCCAGCGCCGACGGCAACACCGTCGAAATCGGTGTCGAGCAGGCGGCGTTCTCGCAGAACGCGTCCGACTTCCAGACCAGCCTCACCTTCATCAACATGAAGCTGCGCGGTCTGAACAAAGTCATTTCCGGTCAATAAGACCAATCAGGAGCATCCCATGGGATTCAAGGATATTTCACAGATCGCCGGCTCGGCCATGGCGGCCCAGACTGTGCGCATGAACACGATCGCCAGCAACCTGGCCAACGCGAATGCGGTCGCCGGCACCGAAGCCGATGCCTACCGTGCCCGCAAGCCCGTGTTCGCCGCGATGGTGGGCGACGCCGGCACCGCCAGCGTGCAGGTGCTCGACGTGGTCGAGTCGAGCGCGCCGCTGCGCCGCATGCACGAACCGGACAATCCGCTGGCCGACGCCGACGGCATGGTGTTCTACGCGAACGTCAATGAAGTGGCCGAAATGGCCGACATGATGGCCGCCTCGCGCGCCTTCGAGACCAATGTCGAGGTCATGGGCCGCATCAAGTCGATGCAGCAGTCGCTGATCCGCATGGGAGAGAGCTGATCATGGTCACCACTACGTCGAATGCCTTCGGCCTGAACGGCAACGCGACCGGCAGCACGGGCAGCAATGCCGTTGCCCCGGCCGCCAGCCCGGTCAGCGCCAACAAGGACATGTTCACCAAGCTGCTGGTCGCGCAGATCCGCAACCAGGATCCACTGGCGCCATCGGATCCGGCCACGTTCGTCAACCAGCTCTCGCAGCTGTCTCAGACCGAAGCGCTGGAAAACATGACCCAGACCACCGCCGCCAGCGCCACCATGCTGCAAAGCCTGCAGGTACTGGCGATGGGCGGCCAGGTCGGCAACCAGGTCTCGGTTGAGACGAGCCGCGTGCAACTGGGCGACATCCCGCTGCAGGGCACCGTCCAGCTGGGCGGCGCCAGCAGCCTGACCCACCTGGTGCTCACGGGCGCCACCGGGACACAAACACGGATCGAGTTGCCGCCGCATGCCGCGGGGGCGCAGGGTTTCACGATCGACCCGGCCAAACTCGGCCTGCCAGCCGGCAAATACAGCATCGCTGCCGAAGCGGCCGACGGCACCAAGCCGGCGGTGGAAATCGACGGACGCCTGAACAGCGTACGCCTGTCGTCGACCGGCGGCATCGTCATGCAGGTGGCAGGCATCGGCGACGTCGAACCGGGCTGGATCACGGGTTTCAACGGCAAGACCACCGGCGCCGATGCGCCCGTCACGTTCAATTAAAGGATATGCCATGAGCTTCAATATCGCCCTGTCGGGCATCCAGGCCATCAACGAACAGCTCACGACGCTGTCGAACAATATCGCCAACGCTGGCACCTACGGCTTCAAGAGCAGCCGCGCCAACTTCGCCTCGGTGTATGCCGGCGACCAGGCCAACGGCGTGCAGGTGCAGTCGCTGACCCAGAACATCAGCCAGACCGGCAGCCTGTCGAGCACCGGACGCGGCATGGACGCTGCGATCCAGGGACGCGGCTTCTTCACCAGCCGCGATGCCCAGGGCGTCGTGTCGTACTCGCGCGTGGGCATTTTCTCGACCAACGCCGACGGCTTGCTGGTCGATTCGACGGGCAAGAAAGTCCAGGGCTATGGCCCGACCGTGGGCGGCGTGCTTGGCACCATGGGCGACATCGCCATCCCGACCGGCCAGATCCCGGCCGTGGCCACCACCAAGGTCAGCTACGCCGGCAATATGTCGGGCGACTGGAAAGTCCCGGCCACTGCCTTCAGCCCGACCGACGGCAATACCTACAATATGGTCAAGCAATCGGTGGTCTACGATTCGCTCGGCACCCAGCACACCGTGTCGCAGTATTTCGTCAAGACCGATGCCGACACCGTGACCGTGCACTACAGCCTCGATGGCGCGGCGCCGACCGCCAACTTCGCCATGAACTTCGGCACCAATGGCCAGATCATACCGGCAGCGACGCCGGTGCTGACCATCGCTGGCGCCGCCACGGGCGCGGCCGACATGAGCTTCAGCTTCGACTATACGGGCACGTCCAAGTTTGCCGGCGAAGCAACCAACACCACCAACCGCGCCGATGGCTATGCCTCGGGCACCTTTGTCGGTGTCGAGCTGGCCGAGAACGGTTCGATCGTGGCCAAGTACAGCAACGAGCAGCAGCAGGTCGTCGGCACGATTGCGATCGCCACCTTCCCGGACGAAGGCAGCCTGGTGTCGGTCAGCGATACTTCCTGGATTGCCAATGCCAGTTCGGGCGCGCCGCTGTATACGACGCCGGGCGTCGGCCTGGGCGGCAAGCTGTCCAAGGGCGTGCTGGAAGGCTCGAACGTCGACATCACGTCGGAACTGGTCGGCCTGATGACGTCGCAGCGTAATTATCAGGCGAACTCGAAGGTCATCACCGCCGAGAACCAGATGATGCAGTCGCTGATGCAGGCCCTGTAAGCGCCGCGCCATGGATAAGCTCATCTTTACCGCCGTCAGCGGCGCCGAACGCACGCTGCGCGCGCAGCAGGTGCGGGCCAACAACCTGGCCAATGCCGACACGCCGGGTTTTCGCGCGAATATCGAGCTGGCGTCGGTGCAGTCGCTGGGCGGCTACGGCTACGACAGCGTGCACCAGTCGCGCTCGGAAGCCGACACGATTTCCACCCGCACCGGCACCGTGCGCGAGACCGGCCGTCCGCTCGACGTGGCCGTCGCCGGCAACGGCTATCTGGCGGTCGAATGGAATGGCGGCGAAGCCTACACCCGCAGCGGCGCCATCGACATCGATGCCAACGGCGCGCTGTCGGTCGCCGGCCGCCCTCTGCTGGGCGAAGGCGGCGCGATCGTGCTGCCGCCCCACACGGCGGTCGACATCGCCAACGACGGCACGATCTCGGTCATGCCGGAAGGCGGCACCGTCACCCAGGTGGTCGACCGGCTGCGGCTGGTGGGCGCCGAAGGGGCTGAACTGACCAAGAACGAAGCGGGCCTGATCGTGGCGCGTGGCGGCGAGCCGCTGGCCGCCGACCAGAACATCAACGTGCGCAGCCGCGTACTCGAAGGCAGCAACGTCTCCGCGGTCGAAGAAATGGTCGCCGTGATGGCCCTGAACCGCAGCTTCGAGATGCAGATGAAGATGTTCAAGGCCAGCGACAGCATGAACGAATCGGGCAACCGACTGCTTGGCGCTTGACGCCGGCACAACCTCACAGGGAGCAACCATGAATCCAGCAATGTGGATCAGCAAGACCGGCGTACAGGCGCAAGACGCCAAGCTGCAGGCGATCGCCAACAACCTGGCCAACGTCAACACCGTCGGCTTCAAGCGCGACCGCGTCGTGTTCGAAGACCTGTTCTATCAGGTCGATGCACAGCCGGGCGCCCAGAATGCCGACAACACCGTCAGCAATGGCGTGCAGCTCGGTAACGGCGTGCGCGTGGTCGGCACCCAGAAAGCCTTTACCAACGGCAGCCTGCAACAGACCAGCCAGCCGCTCGACGTCGCGATCTCGGGCGCCGGTTTCCTGCAGGTGCGCCGCCCGAACGGCGAACCGGCCTACACCCGCGCCGGCCAGTTGCAGGTCGACGCCAACGGCACGCTGACCAATGCCCAGGGCTTGCCGATCGTCCCGCAGATCACGATTCCACAGAACGCCGCTGGCGTCACCATCGGCGAGAACGGCGTCGTCTCGGTAACGATCGCGGGCCAGCCGGCGCCGCAGGAAATCGGCCAGCTGAACCTGACCGCCTTCATCAATCCGACGGGCCTGCTGGCACTGGGCGACAACCTGTTCCAGGAAACGGCCGCCAGCGGCGCGGCCAACGAAGGCCGTCCGGGCGACGCCGCATTCGGCAAGCTCAAGCAAGGCTCGCTGGAAGGCTCGAACGTGCAGGTCGTCGAAGAGATGGTCGACATGATCGCGGCCCAGCGCACCTACGAAATGAACACCAAGGTGCTGTCGGCAGCCGACAATATGCTGCAGACCCTGGCGGCGGCGGCACGCTGATGCGCCCGCTTTTCCACGCGCTTGCCGCCGCACTGTGCGGGCTGGTACTGGCCGGCTGCTCGTCGCCGATGCCGGTGTCGCTGGCCGACGACGACGCCCTGCCACTGCAGCGCCCCGTGCGCGCCGGCCTGTCGGGTGGCGTGTTCACGGCCGATACGGTCTCGCTCACGTCCGACAGCCGCGCCTACCGCGTGGGCGACGCCGTCACCGTGATCCTGCAAGAGACCACGCAGGCCAGCAAGCGCGCCGGCACCAGCATCTCGAAGGGCTCGTCGATCGGCATCGCGCCGCTGGCCGCGCTCGGCAAGGTTTACGGCAAGACCGGGATCGACATCTCGGCCGACCGCGGTTTCGAGGGTGACGCCACCAGTACCCAGCAAAATGCACTGTCCGGCGCCCTGACCGTGATCGTGCAGGAAGTGCTGCCCAATGGCCTGCTGCGCGTGGCCGGCGAAAAGAACCTGATGCTGAACCAGGGCGAAGAATTCGTGCGCCTGAAAGGCTTTGTGCGCGCCGCCGACATCGACACCGACAACCGCGTCTCGTCGCTGCGCGTGGCCAATGCCCGCATCGCCTATTCCGCCCGCGGCGCACTGGCCGAGGCCAACACGCCAGGCTGGCTGACGCGCTTTTTCAACAGCCCCCTGATGCCGTTCTGAGGATCTCCATGATTTCGCGCCGCTTTGCGCCATTGCTGTTTGCCGCGTTCTGCGCGAGCGCCCTGCTGCCCATCCACCCCGCCCACGCCGCCCAGGCCCTGCGCAACCTCGTCAGTGTCGAAGGCGTACGCGACAATCCGCTGGTTGGCTATGGCCTGGTTGTCGGACTGAACGGCAGCGGCGACTCGACCCAGGTGAAGTATTCGAGCCAGTCGGTCGTCAACATGCTCAAGCAGTTCGGCGTGCGCCTGCCCGAGGGCGAAGACGCCAAGAACAAGAACGTTGCGGCCGTGATGGTCTCGGCCACCTTCCCGCCCGGCTACCGCCGTGGCCAGACAATCGACGTCACCGTCTCGTCGCTGGGCGACTCGAAAAGCCTGCGCGGCGGCACGCTTCTGCTGACGCAACTGCGCGCGGCCGACAACGAAGTCTATGCACTGGCCCAGGGCAACGTCGTGGTCGGCGGCCTGAACGCCACCGGCCGCAGCGGCTCGTCGGTCACCGTGAATACCCCGACCGCGGGCCGCGTGCCCAACGGCGCCCAGATCGAGCGCGAGATCGCCACCGATTTTGCCACCCGCCCGCAAATCACGCTGCGCCTGCGCCAGCCGCATTTCGAAACGGCGACCAATGTCGTCGACGCCATCAACAAGCGTTACGGCCCCGTGGCCACCACGCAGGATGGCACCAGCGTCGATGTCATCGCGCCGAGCAATCCGACCGAACGCGTGGCGTTCATGGCGCGCCTGACGGCGCTGACCGTCGAATCGGGCGTCGAAGTGCCGCGCGTCGTGTTCAATTCGCGCACCGGCACCGTCGTCATCGCCGACGGCCTGCGGGTGAAAGCCGCCGCTGTCACGCACGGCTCGCTCAAGGTGATCATTTCAGAGAGTTCGCGCGTCAGCCAGCCGGGGCCGCTCAGCCGCGGCCAGACCGCCGTGACGCCCGAATCGAAGCTGTCGGTCGACCAGGGCTCGGGCCAGATGTTCCGTTGGCCGCCAGGCGCGCGCCTGCAGACGATCATCGACACCGTCAACAGCCTGGGCGCCTCGCCCGACGACATCATGGCGATCCTGCAGGCCCTCGACCAGGCCGGCGCGATCGAAGGCGAACTGGTGGTGATCTGATGCGCATCGACGAACTTCACAACACGAGCCTGGCGCTCAATGCCGACAACGCAGTCGCCCCTGCTGCCGAGCCACCGGCCGATCCGGCCTACGTGGCCAAGGCCACCAAGGCGGCGGTGGAATTCGAACGCTTCTTCATCGGCCACATGCTGCGCACGATGCGCGCCTCGACCCGCGAGATGGCGAGCGAGGACAGCGTGTTCAATAACCGTGTCAACCAGGACATGCAGGACATGGCCGACGATCTGCTGGCAGGCAATATGGCCGGCCAGCGCGCGTTCGGCATTGCCGATGCGATCCTGCGCCAACTGGTGCCGGGCGCCAGCGGTGGCAAGACCTGACCGTTCGCACCCGCAGCGCCAATCTGTCGTAAAGCTTAACGAGCGGCAAGAATTGGTCGCCTTATCAGGTTAACCCTGTCCCCGAAACGACTTTCACCATGACGATCATCAACAATGCCCTTTCCGGCGCCCTCGCCGCCCAGATCGCCCTGTCGGCCAGCAGCCAGAACATCGCCAATCTGCAAACCAAGGGATACACCCGGCAATCGGCGCTGTTTACGTCGCTGGGCCCGGATGCCAGCGGGCGCTCGGCCGGCAATGGCGTCGAGGTGAGCTCGCTCATGCGCTTTTCGGACAACTACAAGAGCCAGGCGATGTGGCGCGCGGCGTCGGAGCAAGGCGCCTACGCCCAGTCGCAGCCCTACCTGACCCAACTCGAAAGCGTCATGGGGGACGCCTCGGCCAGCCTGTCGGCCGGCATCGACGAATTCTTCAAGGCGATCAACGCCGTAGCTGGCGATCCCGGCTCGACGCCGCTGCGCCAGCAGGTACTGACATCCGCCAGCCTGATGGGCGAGCGCATCAATGGCATGAACAATGTCTTCAACGCGCAGATCACGTCGGTGCGCCAGCAGCGCAGCGCGCTCGTCGACTCGGCCAACAGCGACATCAGCACGATCGCAAGCCTGAACCGGCAGATCATGGAAACCCAGGCTGGCGGCGTCTCGGCGTCTGGCCTGATCGATGCGCGCGACAATGCCATCGACGCGCTGGCGTCGAAGATGGCGCTCGAAGTATCGACCAACGCCGATGGCAGCCGCGATGTCGCGCTCAAGAGCGGCCAGGCACTGGTGATCGGCAGCATGCACGGCACGCTGCAGGCAGCTGCGACAACGGCCGCGCCGCAGGCGTTTTCGATCACGTTTGCGAGTGCCACCTTCACGCTGGACGCGACGAAAATGGGCGGCCAGATCGGTGGCCTGAGCCTGTACGAAATCACGACCCTCAAGCCACTGCAGGATGATATCGACACGCTGGGCCGCACCATTGCCGAGCGCGTCAATGACCAGCTGGCGCTGGGCTACAGCACGCCTGCCAGCGGCCCCGCCGTGGCCGGCACACCGCTGTTCGTCTATACCCCGGGCGGCGGTGCGAATGCCCTGAAGGTCGTCGCCGGCTTCAAGGCCGAAGACCTGGCCTTCTCGGGTGACGGCCTGGCGGGCGACACCGCCAATCTGCAAAAGCTTGCCGCGATCAAGAGCCAGCCGGTCACGCTGCCCGGCATCGGGACTGTCCTGCTGGGCGACGCCGATACCCAGCTGCTGGGCAAACTTGCCATCGACAGCAAACTCAACAGAGCATCCCTCAAGACCACCGACACTGTGCGTACGCAAGCGGTCGACGACTGGCAATCGACCAGCGGCGTCAACGAAGACGAAGAAGCGGTCAAGCTGGTGGAACTGCAGCGGATGTACGAAGCGAACATGCGGGTGATCTCGATTGCCAACTCGATGTTCGACGCCACGCTCGCGATGATGGGCTAAAGGAATAATCATGCGTATCGCCACTTCCCAGTACCAATCGACGATGAACGCCTCGCTCCAGGTCAACCAGGAGCGGGTCAGCCAGATCATGCAGCAGATCGCCAGCAACAAGCGCATCCTGCTGCCCTCGGACGACCCGGTCGACAGCGTGCGCCTGTCGCGCCTGGAGCGCGAGGAATCGTCGGTCCAGCAATACCGCGACAATATCGGCGCGCTGCAGCTGCGCCTGTCCAAGTCGGAAGGCTACCTGAGCAATATGGTGGGCGAGATGACCGAGGGCCGCGACCTGCTGGTCTGGGCCTCGGACGGCAGCAATGCGCCGGCCGACCTGAAAGCGATGCTCGCGCCGCTGCAGGCGCTGAAGGACAGCCTGTTCTTCACCGCCAACACGGTCGACCACGAAGGCAACCATCTGTTCTCGGGCACGCTGACGCGGACGGCGCCGCTGGCCTACGATCCGGCCGGTGCACCGGGTGCGCGCTACACGTATGCGGGCAACACCAACAGCCAGAACGTCACGGTCGGCAATGGCCTGACCCAGCCCGCCAACGAAGACCTGGCGGGCCTGGAGTCGCTGCTGAACCAGCTGGATGAGACCATCCGCGTGCTGTCGGCGCCAGGCGCGAGCGCCAATGACCCTGCCATACGTGCCGTGCTGTCGGCCAACCTGACGGGTTTTGATACGACCCAGGGCCTGGTGTCGAGCAAGATCGCCACGATGGGCGGCCGCCAGAACGTCATCCGGACGCTCGAGGCCAACCACGCCAACATCAGCCTGTCGAACCAGATGGCCATCCTCGACATCGGCCAGCTCGACGTCGGCGTCGCCGCGACTGAACTCAGCGGCTACTCATCGGCCCTGCAGGCAACCTACAAGGCGTATGCCAAGATCGGCAACCTGTCGCTGTTCGATGCGATCTGATGGCCATGGACGCCCTGACCCGCACCATCACCCCACCGGCCGTTCCGGGTAGCAGCACGCCGGGCGGCCTCGTCCGTACCGGCGCCACGGCGACCCGGGCCATTGCCGCGCAGCCGTCCGCTGCCGAACCCGCGACGGCGTCCGCTACGGCGCCCGCTGCGCGCGCACCGCGCCGCAGCGCTGCGCATGGCCCCGATCTTCAAACGAGCGTGGCACAAGCCCAGCAGGCACTCGACTATCTGGCGCGCATCGCCGCCCAGCTCGAAGCGCTCAAGGCCGACCTCTCCACACGCCTGGCCGGGCGCGGCGCGGCGTCGCGCCAGCTCGAAGCGCGGGCACGCCAGCTGGGCGACACGCTCGACGTGCGCCGCAGCGAGGGCGGGGCCGGACTCGATGCCGAGCTGGGCTTCGACGGCGGCCGCATCGCGCAGCAACGTTTTCGTATCGACGGCCTGGACGTCGCCAGCCTGCAGGCCGCCGCCCCCCAGACCCTGGGCTTTTCGGTCGGCAGCATCGGCGGTCCGCAACTGGCGGCCACGTTCGAACCGGGCATGACTGAAGAAGAGATCGCCCGACGCCTGGACCGCACACTGGCGCCGGTTGGCATCCGCGCCGGGCTCGACACCGAGCGCGCGCTCGTCTTCACGACGCCCGAAGCGACGTTCGACGGCGTCAAGGACGCCATCGCCGTCACGGGCCGTGGCCGCGTCGACACGGCCGCGCTGCCAGCCGCGCTCGCGCCCCGCGAATGGCAACTGGGTAATCCGGACGCCCTGCGCCAGGGGTTGCGCGAGGTGGTGCAGGCGCTGGTGCGCGTGCGCCGCTCGCAGGATGCCGCCGCCCTCGCCCTGAGTCAGGCCACGGCGCGCACGGCGCAATCCGAACTGCCGCAAGCCGAACTGGCGCTGCTGGCCGCGGATTTTTCCGGCACCGCCACCAGCCACGATTACCAGTCGCTGCTGGCCATCACGTCGGCGCTGGTCGGTGTCAGCCGCGAGCGGGTACAGGCGCTGCTCGGATTGCGCTGACCAGCACAGGTAGCGGTAGCGCGCAGCGCACCGGATCCCGGTGTAATTTGTGCAAGTTCCCAAGGCGCGCTATGATCGTTTGCTCATGCAACCGATCGGGCGCTCATGGACTCATCGACCACTTCTGCCAACACCCCCCTGAGCTGCGGCGTCGCGCTGATCACCCATAACGGTGTGAAGTACCTGCCGCAGCAACTGCACAGCATCCTCGCGCAGACCCGCGCGGTCAGCCACATCGTCGTGTCCGACGACGCTTCCACCGATGGCACCTGGGCGTATCTGGAAGCCTGGGCCAGCGAGGCGCCGGTGCGCGTCACCCTGGTGCGCAACGATCCCCCGCTGGGCGTGAGTGCCAACTTCGAGCAGGCCATGCGCCTGGTGGACGCGGATATCGTGTTCTCGGCCGATCAGGACGACGTCTGGATGCCGGACAAGGTCGCGCTGCTGGCCGGCGTGTTCGAGGCCGACGACACCGTGCAACTGGCCCACACCGATGCGATTCTGGTCGACGCCAACGGGCGCGCGCTTGGGTCGACGCTGTTCGACGAACTCGAAATCTCCAGAATGGAACGCCGCGATATCCTCAGCGGCAACGCATTTCGCGTGTATTGTCGCCGCAATGTGGTCACCGGCGCCGCGGCCGCGTTCCGGCGCCGCCTGATCGGCCTGGTGCAACCCCTGCCCCCCAAGACGATGTTCTACCACGACGGCTGGCTGGCGCTGATGGCGGCCGCCTCGGGCCGTGTCGTCATGCTCGACACGCCGACCATCCAGTACCGCCAGCATGGCGCCAACCTGGTGGGCGTCAAGCGGCTGGGGCTGCTCACCAAGCTGCGCCGCCTGTGGTGGGCCATCGGCAGCCCGAGCCCGTTGAAGGCGACCACCGACAGCCTGCTGGCGGCGCGTGCCGCGCTGTATGCCCATATGGCCGGCCGCAACGATCTGGCGCCATCGCGCATCGCCATGGCGCAGGAAGCGCTGGACTACATGACCTGGCGCGGCCACTTGCCGGCCAATCCCGTCAAGCGCTGTACCAGGGTGGCCGGTGCGCTGCTGGCGGGCCGTTACCATACCTTCGCGCACGAACCCTGGGTCGATGCGCTGCGCGACAGCCTGAATCGCTGATAGCGTTGCCCGATGCGATGCACCAGACGTAAAAAAACCCGCTGCAGGCAGCGGGTTTTTTACGTTCGAAGGAATTAACCTTCGCGGTTGGCTTTCTTGCGCTCGTGTTCTTTCAGGTAGCGCTTGCGCAGACGAATGCTCTTCGGGGTGATCTCGACCAGTTCGTCGTCCTCGATGAATTCGACCGCGTATTCCAGCGACATCTGAATTGGCGGCACCAGGCGCACTGCTTCGTCGGTACCCGACGAACGCACGTTGGTCAGCTGCTTGCCCTTGATCGGGTTCACGACCAGGTCGTTGTCGCGCGAGTGAATGCCGATGACCATGCCTTCATACACCGGATCGTTGTGCGACACGAACATGCGGCCGCGGTCCTGCAGTTTCCAGATAGCGTAGGCAACGGCAGCGCCGTCATCCTGCGAGATCAGCACGCCGTTACGACGGCCGGCCATTTCGCCCTTGCTGTTGTCGACAGGTGCGTACTCGTGGAACACGTGGCTCATCAGGCCGGTGCCGCGGGTCAGGGTCATGAATTCGCCCTGGAAGCCGATCAGGCCACGCGCCGGGATCAGGTACTCGAGACGCACGCGGCCCTTGCCATCCGATTCCATGTTCTGCAGGTCGCCACGACGACGGCCCAGTTCTTCCATCACGCCGCCCTGGTTGGCTTCTTCGACGTCGACCGACAGGCTCTCGAACGGCTCATGGCGCACGCCATCGACCATCTTGAACACGACGCGTGGACGCGACACGGCCAGCTCGAAGCCTTCGCGACGCATGTTTTCCAGCAGAATCGTCAGGTGCAGCTCGCCGCGGCCCGACACTTCGAAGATCGTGTCGTCGTCGGTTGGGGAAACGCGCAGTGCAACGTTGGCTTTCAGTTCGCGGTCGAGGCGTTCGCGCAGCTGACGGCTGGTGACGAACTTGCCTTCGCGGCCGGCCAGTGGCGAGTTGTTGACCATGAAGTTCATGGTCAGCGTTGGCTCGTCGACGGTCAGCATTTCGAGTGCGTCCGGGGTGTCCGGTGCGCAGACGGTCGAACCGATGCCGATTTCTTCGATACCGTTGATCAGGACGATGTCGCCAGCGACGGCTTCATCGACCAGCACGCGCTCCAGACCCTTGAAGTTCAGGACCTGGTTGATGCGGCCCTTGATTGGGGTCGCGCCTGGGCCGTTCACGACGACGACGTCCTGGCCAGCCTTGATACGGCCGCGCGAGATACGGCCAATGCCGATCTTGCCGACGTACGACGAGTAGTCGAGCGAGGTCACTTGCATCTGCAGCGGACCGTCCGGATTGTCGTCACGGACTGGCACGTGTTGCAGGATTGCTTCGAACAGCGGCTTCATGTCGCCGCTGCGGACATCTTCAGTCAGGCCGGCATAGCCGTTCAGGCCCGATGCGTAGACGACCGGGAAGTCCAGCTGTTCATCGGTAGCGCCGAGCTTGTCGAACAGTTCGAACGTCTGGTTGATGGCCCATTCGGCGCGCGCGCCTGGACGGTCGACCTTGTTGACGACGACGATTGGCTTGAGGCCCAGGGCCAGTGCCTTGCGGGTCACGAAGCGGGTCTGTGGCATCGGGCCTTCCTGCGCATCGACCAGCAGCAGCACGGAGTCAACCATCGACAGCACGCGCTCGACTTCGCCGCCGAAGTCGGCGTGGCCTGGGGTGTCGACGATATTGATGTGGGTACCTTCGTACTCGACAGCGCAGTTCTTCGACAGAATGGTGATGCCGCGTTCTTTTTCGAGGTCGTTCGAGTCCATCACGCGGGTTTCCACCTGCTGATTTTCACGGAACGTACCGGATTGACGCAGCAGCATGTCCACCAGGGTGGTTTTGCCGTGGTCAACGTGGGCGATGATTGCGATATTACGAATCGCGCGTTTGGTGTTTGACATGGTCTCTGAGAAGTTGCGTTGTACGGAAGTGTACGATCTGCCGAGTATCTGCTGCGCTGTACCGCGATGTTTCTACAGTACTGCTGCGGTGCTGCCACGATGTTGCCGCGATGGTGCTGCGAAGTTGCCGCGCACTTGCTGATTTCGGAAACCGACTAGTATAACAGGTAAAGTACCGCTCTAACCGGGGTGGCTGGAAATAGCGAGGTATTTCAAGAGCTTGCCCGGTCGTTGGGCAGACGGGGCGCTGCCTGTAAGGGTAGCGCCCGTTGATGACTGCCGCGTGACATCAACCCTGGGGCGCAGTCGAGATCAGGCGCTCGGGTGCGAGGATCGCATACTCACCCAGAATGCCGGTGCCCAGCAGGCTGCCATCGTGATAGATGCGCACCCTGCCCTGCTGTTCGGGCACGGCGATGTCTTCCTTGCCGAGCGCCAGGCGCTGGCCCTGCAGGAAACGGCGCGCCAGTTCGGGCGTCAGTTCAAGGGCCGGAAAACTCGACAGCAAGGCATCCACCGGCTGCAACAGCGACAACGGGTCGGGGTGCGCCAGCAGATCGTCCAGCGTGATCATGCCCTCGATCGTCAACGGCCCGACCTCGGTGCGGCGCAGTGCGTTCAGGTGCGCGCCGCAACCGAGCGCGGCGCCGATGTCCTCGCCCAGCACGCGCACATACGTGCCCTTGCTGCAGGTGACGGCGATCTTCAGGAACGGCGCCTCGTACGCTACCAGCGTCAACGAGTGGATCGTCACCGGGCGCGCTTCGCGCTCGAGCACGATGCCTTCGCGCGCATATTCGTACAGTGCCTTGCCGTCGCGCTTGAGCGCCGAATACATCGGCGGCGTTTGCAGGATCGGGCCGCGGTAGCGCGCCAGTGCGGCCTCGATCTGGTCCAGCGTCACGTCCACCGGTTTCGTCTCGACGGCCTCGCCTTCGGTGTCGCCGGTCGTGGTCGTGATACCCAGGTGGACGGTGGCCAGATAGGTCTTGTCCGACTCCAGCAAATCCTGCGAAAACTTGGTCGCTTCGCCAAAGCACAGCGGCAAGAGGCCAGTGGCAAACGGGTCGAGCGTGCCGGTGTGGCCGGCCTTTTTCGCGTTGAGCACGCGCTTGGCCTTGATCAGCGCGTCATTCGACGAAAACCCTACCGGCTTGTCGAGCAACAGCACGCCATTGACCAGGTCGCGCGGTTTTTTGGCGGGCCGACCGTTCACGCTTTGTTCGCCTTGTCGGCGTCGTCACCAGCATCGCTGTCCTGATCCTGATCCTGGTCCTGCTCCTGCGCCTGGTCCTGATCCTGCTCCAGGTCGACATCCACCTCAGGCGCCGGATTCGATTCCGGGTCATCCTTCGAGCGCGTCGCATTGGCCTGGTCGATCAGGGCCGACATCTGCAGGCCGCGCACGGTCGACGTGTCATGCACGAAGTGCAGCGCCGGCAGCGTGTGGATGTGCAGGCGCTTGCCCAGCATATTGCGCAGGTAGCCGGACGCCTTGTTCAGGCCTTCCTGCGTCTGCTTGACTTCTTCGACGCCATCCTTGAGCAGGGTGAAATACACCTTGGCGTGGGCGTAGTCAGGGGTCAGTTGCACTTCGCTGATCGTGACCATGCCGACGCGAGGGTCCTTCAGTTCGAAGGCGATGAGTTCCGACAGATCCTTCTGGATCTGGTCGGCCACGCGCAGGCCGCGCTTGGGAATGCTTTTGCTGTGTTTAGCCATGATATGTACCGCTCATTGTTCTTTTGTTTGCTTCACTTGCCGTCATTCCCGCGCAGGCGGGAACCCAAGCATGTACGCACAGCCACACCGATGGAACTCCTGGCTGCGCAAATGAACTTGGGTTCCCGCCTTCGCGGGAACGACGTGCAGGGGCTGCAGGCCAACGCTTACATCGAGGCCGGCAGCGAAAAAAGGGGCCAGGCCCTTCGCGACGTTGCCGCGAAGCGTCCTGGCCCCCATGTTACGCCAACGTGTCGCTTACAGCGTACGTGCCACTTCGGTGACTTCGAACACTTCCAGGACGTCGCCGACCTGGATTTCGTTCTGGCCCTTCAGCGACAGGCCGCACTCGAGACCGGCGCGCACTTCTTTTGCGTCGTCCTTGAAGCGCTTGAGCGAATCGATCTCGCCAGTCCACAGCACAATGTTGTTGCGCAGCAGACGGACCGACGACGAACGCTTGACGACACCATCGGTGACCAGGCAACCGGCAATCGCGCCGACTTTCGAGACCAGGATGACCTGGCGAATCTCGACCTGACCGGTGATGGTCTCGCGCTTTTCTGGCGCCAGCATGCCCGACAGCGCGGTACGGACTTCGTCGATCGCATCGTAAATGATGCTGTAGTAACGAATGTCCACGCCGTTCGACTCGGCCAGCTTGCGCGCCTGGGCATCGGCACGGGCGTTAAAGCCAATGATGACTGCCTTCGACGCGGTTGCCAGGTTGACGTCCGACTCGGTGATGCCGCCAACCGCTGCGTGCACGATCTGGACCCGCACTTCCGAGGTCGACAGCTTCTGCAGCGAACCGACCAGTGCCTCTTGCGAACCCTGCACATCGGTCTTGACGATGAGCGGCAGGTTCTTGATTTCGCCTTCGGCCATTTGCTCGAACATGTTCTCGAGCTTCGCGGCTTGCTGCTTGGCCAGCTTCACGTCACGGAACTTACCTTGACGGAACAGGGCGATTTCACGCGCCTTGCGCTCGTCGGCCATGACCATGACTTCTTCGCCAGCGGTCGGCACTTCGGTCAGACCCTGGATTTCGACCGGGATCGATGGGCCAGCCGAGGTGACTGCCTTGCCGTTTTCGTCCAGCATCGCACGAACACGACCGAACGACGAACCCGCCAGCACGACGTCGCCGCGCTTCAAGGTACCCGACTGCACCAGGATCGTTGCCACCGGGCCGCGGCCCTTGTCCAGACGGGCTTCGACCACCAGACCACGGGCCGGGGCTTCGGTCGGCGCCTTCAGTTCCAGCACTTCGGCCTGCAGCAGCACTTGCTCCAGCAGATCGTCGATACCGGTACCGATTTTTGCCGACACCGGAACGAATGGCGATTCGCCACCGTATTCTTCAGGCACGACACCTTCAGCGACCAGCTCTTGCGTGACGCGGTCGGCGTTGGCGCCCGGCTTGTCGATCTTGTTGATCGCCACGACCAGCGGTACACCAGCGGCTTTTGCGTGAGCAATTGCCTCTTTGGTTTGCGGCATCACGCCGTCGTCCGCCGCCACCACCAGGATGACGATGTCGGTCGCCTTGGCACCACGGGCACGCATGGCGGTGAACGCCTCGTGACCCGGGGTGTCGAGGAAAGTGATCATGCCGCGTGGGGTGTCCACGTGGTATGCACCGATGTGCTGGGTAATACCACCGGCTTCGCCCGAGGCGACTTTGGCGCGACGGATGTAATCCAGCAGCGACGTCTTACCATGGTCGACGTGACCCATGACGGTGACAACCGGTGCGCGCGAGGTCGATTCGAACTCGGCGTGCTCGCCGTTGTCAGCCAGCAGGGCCTCGGGATCGTCCTCGGCGGCAGCGAAGGCCTTGTGGCCCATCTCTTCCACCAGGATCATCGCGGTCTCTTGATCGAGGACCTGGTTCATCGTGCACATCTGGCCCAGCTTCATCAGTTGCTTGATGACTTCGGACGCCTTGATGGCCATCTTGTGGGCCAGTTCGGCCACGGTAATGGTTTCCGGCACGTGCACATCGCGCACGATCGCTTCGGTTGGCGCCTGGAAGTTGGTCTCGCGGTCATCATGACCACGACGACCGCCACGGCCGCCACCAGCACGCCAGCCATCACGGCCACCGGTGCTGCTGCCTGCGCCGCCGCGCGTTTTCACGCTCGGGCCGCCACGCTTTTTAGCGTCGTCCGACCAGGTCGACGACACATTGGCCGACTTGATCGACTTCTTGTCGCCAGGCTTCTTGGCGTCGTCTTTCTTGACTTCGCCAGGCTTCTTGTCAGCAGGCTTGTGCAGCGTACCGGCTGGGGCCGCTGGTGCGACGACCGGCTTCGGTGCTGGCTCAGGGGCCTTGATGACACGGCGCGGCTGACTCATCATCAGCTTGATCTGCGCGACTTCGTCAGCCACGGCCTTGCGGGCGCGCTCGGTAGCGGCAACGCGTTCGGCCGCTTCCTTGCTTGCCGCTTCATTGCGGGCCTTGACTTCTTCAGCGGCGCGCTTGGCCGACTCGTCAGCAGCAGCACCGGCAGCGGCTTCTTTCGCGCCGGCAGCAGCTTCCTTGGCAGCACCGGCAGCCACGGCAGCAGCAGCCGATTTCTCGGCGGCGTCGCGCTTGGCCTGTTCAGCCGCATCGCGCTTGGCCTGCTCTTGCGCTGCCTGGGCTTGCGCCTTTTCTTCGGCTTCGAGTTTGATCAGGCGCTCTTGCTTCTCGCGCAGATCAGCCTCTTGGCGGGCGATCGCTTCATTCTGGCGCGCTGCTTCCTCTTCGCGACGTGCTTGTTCAGCAACGTCGACGACTGGCTCTTCAGGTGCTTTGGTCGTGACCAGGTCGTCGCGCTGCACGAAGGTGCGCTTCTTGCGGACTTCGACTTGGATGGTGCGCGATTTGCCCGACGAATCAGCTTGCTTGATTTCGCTGGTTTCCTTGCGCGTTACCGTGATCTTTTTCTTTTCACCGGTGTCGCTCGCGCCGTGGGTACGACGCAGATGGTTCAGCAGCTTGTCCTTATCATCTTTCGACAACGGATCTGACGTCGAACTTTTTTCGACGCCGGCCGAGCGCAGCTGCGTCAGCAGCAGGTCTGCAGGCATCTTCAGCTCGGTGGCAAATTGGGCTACGTTGTTACTCGCCATTCAGTCCTCTTTTCTATGTGTCGCGACAGATGATAAAGATTTGCTCAAGCTTTGGCCGTTTCAGCCAGGCTCCAGGCTTTCGCCTGCAGTGCTTTCGCCCGGTCGTCGTACTTGCCATCGACCAGCTTCATCTCGTCGTCGGTCACATCATTAAATTCACTCTTGATCAGGTCGCGGGCACGTTCCGACGGCAGCGCCAGGATGGCGCCAAACTCGTCATAGGCCAGTGCCGCGAATGCGTCGACCGTCTTGATACCAGCCAGGCCAAGCTTGCCGGCAACGGTACGGTCCATGCCTTCCAGATTGACCAGAGCTTCTTCCATGCCTTCGAGGCCTTCTTCGGAAGCAATCGCCTCGGTGACCAGCGCATCGCGTGCACGGGTACGGAGTTCGTTGACAGTGTCTTCGTCGAACGATTCAATTTCCAGCATTTCGGAAATTGGCACATACGCGATTTCTTCCAGGCTCGAGAAGCCTTCTTCCACCAGGATGTCGGCCACTTCCTGGTCGACGTCCAGTTTTTGCATGAACAGCGCGCGGATGGCCGCTGACTCTTGCTCCACCTTGTTGGCCGATTCCTCGGCCGTCATGATGTTGATCTTCCAGCCGGTCAGCTCGGACGCCAGGCGCACGTTCTGGCCCGAACGGCCGATCGCGATGGCCAGGTTTTCTTCGTCCACGACGACATCCATCGCGTGCTTTTCTTCGTCGACCACGATCGACGAAACATTCGCCGGCGCCAGGGCGCCAATGACGAACTGCGCCGGGTCATCGGACCACAGCACGATGTCGACACGCTCGCCACCCAGCTCACCGGTCACGGCCTGGACGCGCGAACCGCGCATCCCGACGCAGGTACCGATCGGGTCGATGCGCTTGTCAGCCGTGAACACGGCGATCTTGGCGCGCACGCCGGCATCGCGGGCAGCCGATTTAATCTGCAGCAGGCCCTGCTCGATCTCTGGCACTTCGAGTTCGAACAGCTTCATGATGAAATCAGGCGCAGTACGCGACAGGATCACCTGCGGGCCACGCATATTGCGGTCCACACGCAGGATGAAAGCGCGCACACGGTCACCGATGCGCAGGTTCTCTTTCGGGATCATCTGGTCACGCGGCAGGCGTGCTTCGATCTTGCCCGATTCGACAATCGCGTCGCCGCGTTCCATGCGCTTGATGGTGCCGGTGACGAGCGAATCGCCACGCTCCAGGAAGTCTTGCAGGATCTGCTCGCGTTCGGCATCGCGCACGCGCTGCAGCACGACCTGCTTGGTGTCCTGGGCAAAGCGACGACCGAAGTCGACCGATTCAATCGGCTCTTCGATGTATTCGTCGACTTCGATGTCCGAGATCTGCTCTTTGGCTTCAAAGTGCAGGATCTCTTGGTCAGGCAGCTGCAGGCCGGCTTCGTCGGGAACGACGTGCCAGCGGCGGAAAGTCTCGAATTCGCCGGTGTCACGGTCGATTGACACGCGAATGTCGACTTCGCCTTCATAACGCTTCTTCGTGGCCTGTGCCAGCGCGAACTCGAGCGCTCCGAAAACGACTTCCTTGTCGACGTTCTTTTCGCGCGCAAGCGCATCCACCAGTAACAAAATTTCGCGACTCATGCTTTGCGACTCCTAAAATCCACCTGCGGCACTAAACGTGCCTTATCCAATTCGGCCAGCGTAAATTCCATCAACGCCGGGCCATCTTTACTGTCAAATTCCAAGCCGACCTTGTCGTTCTCGACGCCGCGCAGGATACCGGTGAACGTCTTGCGGTTATCACTGCCCGGCACCGCGACACGCAGCTTGACCGTGCACTCAAGGCCGGCAAAGCGCGCAAAATCGGCGAGGGTTCGTACCGGGCGATCGAGGCCCGGCGACGAAATTTCGAGTCGTTCGTAATCGACGTTTTCCACGGTGAAGACATGCGACAGCTGGTGACTCACCTTGGCGCAATCCTCGACCGTGATCGGGCCCTTTTCGTCCGCGTCGGCAGCCGGAAAATCGATATACACACGCAGGATCCCGCGGTCGCCTCGTTCCACGTCGACGAGTTCATAACCGAGACCACTGACTGTCGTGGCGATTAAATCAAACTGCTGCACGGCACTTCTCCAGGGCTTCTAAAACGATTTACCAAAAAAAAAATGGGCATCTGCCCATCTTTTTGTCATTACACCCCAATCAAAATATGACGCTTACACCGGATGCACGCTGAACTACACGTCAGGAAGGTCTTCGATTAGGCTGCAAATTATACTGCTTTTCGGCGTGCCTCGCAATCCGCACGCCAAAATGAGCAGCTATACAACAGTTAGCAGACTGCCATCGGCAGCCTGCACTGAATTGGGCTTAGCCGCGACGGCCGCGGCGCGGTGCCGCATGCTCGGCGCCGCGCCGCGGACCCTGGCCGCCACCCGCACCGCCACGGCGTGCGCCGCCACCGGTGTTGGCAAAACCGAACGTGGTCTGCAACGGATCCGGCTGGCGTGGACGGCTGCTGGCGCCAGCACCACCCGTCTTGCCGCCCTGCCCGCCACCGAAACCGGCGCCGCGGCCCTTGCCGCCGCCCTGGCCACCCGGACGGCCACCGACTGGCTTGTTGCCAGGCACCGGACCATTCAGGATACCCTGGCCGCGGGTGCTGCCCACGCGCGTTGCTTGCGGACCGAACGGATCGACGTTACGGTTGGCGTCGGCGCGGTCGATGCGGTTGCCATCGCTGCGGTCGTTGCCACGCTCATCGTCGCCACCGGCGCTGCGCACGTTGCCGCGCTCAGGACCGCGGCTGTTGCCCCGTTCGTTGCCACGTTCGTTGCCACGCTCGCTGTCGCGCGCACCGTTCGGACGCGGACCCTTGCCCGGCTTGCCGCCCGACTTGGCGTTTTTCTCCGGCGCCGCTTTTTTCTCGACACCGAAGGCCGTCATCAGCGAACGGACATCGTTTTCTTCGAATTCTTCCCAGCGACCGCGCTTGAGGCCACTTGGCAGGGTCATCGCGCCGTAACGGGTACGGATCAGGCGCGAGACGGTCAGGCCGACCGCTTCGAACATGCGGCGCACTTCGCGGTTACGGCCTTCGCCGATGACCACGCGGTACCAGCGATTGATGCCTTCGCCGCCGCCGTTCTGGATTTTGGAGAATGCCGCCTTGCCATCGTCGAGGTCGACGCCGGCCAGCAATTTCTGGCGCATGCCTTCTTCCAGCTCGCCCAGCGTACGCACTGCGTATTCACGGTCGATATTATAACGCGGGTGCATCAGGCGGTTGGCCAGGTCACCCGACGTCGTAAACAGCAGTAGGCCTTCGGTGTTGAAGTCGAGGCGGCCAACGGCCAGCCACTTGCCTGCCTTCATCGACGGCAGGCGATCGAACACCGATGGACGGCCTTCCGGATCGTCATGGCTGACGATTTCGCCGGCCGGCTTGTGGTACACCAGCACGCGTGGCGGCTTGCTGCTCACGCGGCGCTGGATCAGCTTGCCGTTGATGCGCACGGCATCGGTCGGCAGGATGCGCTGGCCGATGTGGGCCGGCTCGCCATTGACCGACACGCGGCCGGCAACGATCAGGTCTTCCATGTCGCGGCGCGAACCCAGGCCCGCTTCGGCCAGCACCTTGTGCAGCTTCGGCGCGTCGTCGTCGGCGGTCAGGTCGCGGCGCACGGCCTTGACCGGCGCATTGCGGCGGGCGCCGTCGTTGGCGTCGAAATCGTCCGACGTGACGAACGAGAACACGTTGTCGGCCTCGTCCATTGGCTGCGGCTTGCCGCCGGGTTTACCCGGCTTGCCGTTGCGGCCGATCTGCTTGACCGGCTGGCCCTGGCGACCGGCGCCCTGCACCGGACGGTTGCTCTGCTGGTTGCGCATGCCGGGCTTTTGCTGGCCACGGCCGCGGCCTTGTGGCGCGCCGTCGACGGCGGCGGCATCAGTAGCGTCGGCAGCAGCCGGCGCGTCGCCTGCTGGCGCAGCATCGGCAGCGGCAACAGCAACGGCAGGGGCGGCCAACTGCTCGAGCGCTTCGCGTTCGGCGCGCTTTTCGCGCATCTGACGGGGACCGCGTGGCTTCGGTGCAGGGGCAGCCCCGGCGCCGTCGGCGGCCGGCGCTGCCGCCAGCTCTTCCTTGGCAGCCTGGACTTCTTTGGCGGCCTTCATCGCGCGCGGCTTGCGCACTTTGGCGACTGGTGCGTCGGCAGCTGGTGCATCACCAGCCAACTCGGCAGCGACTGGCGCGGCGGCGCCGGATTCACTGGCGACCGCGACCTTGCGGGTGCGCTTCGGCTTGGCCGGCGCTTCCACGGCGGCGTCGACCGGCGCGGACCCGGCAGCAGCAGCCTCGGCGGCAATCATGGCCTTGGTGCGGCGCTTTGGCTTGGCGGCGGCGGTCTCGGCTGCGTCGACAGGCTTGTTTTCGGTTGGTTCAGTTGGGTTCATCATTCGTATCTTTATTGTGCTGACCCGCCTCGGCAATTCCGTCGTCTGTCAGGTCTGGTATCGACACTTCAATCGGTGAAGTGTCTGGATGTGTGACGGGCGCGCCGGCGTCCGCCTTCTCAAAATTGTCGTTCAGTGCTGCTTCCAGTGCTTCCAGGCTGCGTGCATCCGGCCCTTCGGCCAGCGCCTGCAGCGGCGGCAGTTGCGACAGCGACGCCAGGCCCAGGTCATCCAGGAACTGGCGCGTCGTGCCCAGCAGCGCCGGGCGCCCTACTACCTCGCGGTGGCCGAGCACGTCGATCCAGCCGCGGTCTTCCAGCATCTTGATCGTCTGCGAATTGACCGCCACCCCGCGAATTTCTTCGATATCGCCGCGCGTGACCGGTTGGCGATAGGCGATGATGGCCAGCGTTTCCAGCGTCGCCCGCGAATACTTCGGCGGCTTCTCGGGTGACAGCCGGTCGAGATATGGTTTCATCTCGGGACGGCTCTGGAAACGCCAGCCCGACGCCAGACTGACGATCTCGATGCCGCGGCCGTCCCAGTCCTGGCGCAGTTCTTCCAGCAAAATCTTGATCGTATCGGCGCCAACGCCGGCGCCCTGGCTGCGACCGCTCGCATCGACGCCGGCGAACAGCTTTTTCATGCCATGGATCGACATTGGCTCGCGGGCGCACAGCAAGGCGGTTTCGAGGACGCGCTTGGCCTCGTCAGTATTCATAAGTGCGATGTCGTCAATCCACAAACAATAGCGGTAGCAGAAACAGAATCCGCGCAACAGAACAAGGGCACACACGGTTAGCGCCCGGCAACCACGCAACGAGCGACGCCGGCGCATGGGCGGCTAGCCTGCTGTTTGCGATTTGCTGCTTGATACTGGAATCCGTGGGTCCGGAGCTGATGCGCCGGACAGTCTATTACACGACAGGCAAGGAACCCGTCGCGGGCAACCTGCCTCTGAGTGTTGATGCTCGTTGGGAAACGCGGCGCATCGGCGCACTCGCCATGTTCGGGAGGCGCCGGGGAGCGGCCTGTGCGGCACGCGGAGGGACGACGACGTTTCTTGCAACTGGCGGCCATTGTACCCGATAAAACCGCGTAGTGGACAAGCGACCAGCCACGCGGCGGATAGCTAGTGGCGTCAGTCTGACAGTTTTTCGGACAAAATCGCTGACACGCCAACAAAAGCCGGGTATTCGGCGGTGATGACGTAGGTCGGCACGGCCGTCAGGTAATGGACGAAGCGCCCTTTTTGTTCGAAGCGGCGGCGGAACGACGAGCGGTCGAAGCGCGCGCCCAGGCGCGGAACGATGCCGCCACCAATATAGATACCGCCCTGCGCGCCGAGCGTGACGGCCAGGTTGCCGGCCACGGTGCCGAGCATGCCGCAGAACGCCTCGAGCACGTCGTCGCACAGCGGGCATTCGCCCGACAGCGCGCGGCGCGAAATCTCGGCGGCGCTGAGGCGCTCGTTGGGGCTGCCGGCGCGATCGGCCAGCGCGCGATAAATCAGTTCAACGCCGGCGCCGGACAGGAAGCGCTCGAACGAGACGTGGTCGTATTCGCGCCAGGCAAATTGCAGAATCGCGATTTCGTCATCGTTGATGGGCGCGAAGCTCACGTGCCCGCCTTCGCTGCGCAATGCCGTCCATGAACTGGCGCACGGGATCAGGCCCGACACGCCCAGGCCGGTGCCGGCGCCGATGAGGCCCAGCGCCGTATCCGGCTGAGGTACGCCGCCGCCAACCTGGCGCTTGTGCTCGCCCAGATGCGGCAGCGAACGGGCCAGTGCCGAAAAGTCGTTGACCACCAGCAGGATCTCGAAGCCGCATTCGATCCGCAACGCCTCGGTCGAAAATTCCCAGTGGTGGTTGGTCATGCGCACATAGTCACCCGTAACCGGGTTGGCAATCGCCAGCGCCGCATGCCGGATGGGGCTGGTCGTCAGGGCCTGGACGGTCGGACTGGCCAGATAGGTGCGCATTGCGTCGCCCAGCGTCGCATAGGCGGCGCATGGCAGGATCTCGACGCCCTCAAGTTGACCAGGACCACGCTCGAGCGCGAAACGACAATTGGTGCCGCCGATATCGGCCAGCAGGCGCGGGCCGCCAGCATGCAGGTGGGAAATCTCGTTCATGGACATGGATGCGGTCATTGCGGGCACAGTGGAGACGAAGCCGCAAGCTTACTAAATATTTTGCCTCCAAGACAAGAACTATCTGTAGTTTTGCTACAGACAATGGCATGTGTCAGGGCTTACTTACGTAAAAATGGGCTAAATCACCGTAATTGCACTACGCCACCGACCATGTGGGTGCAGGGCCGATCAGCAGGGCGCCGGGTCCAGCGAGGACGGGGTGTCACCACGCCCATTCCAGGCATCGAGCCCGCCCTTGAGCGCGCGCACGCGGCGAAAGCCGTTGGCAGCGAACTGGTGTGCGACCTGGGCGGCCGTCACGTCGTCGGGACAACTGCAGTAGACCACAATTTCGCGCTTGCGGTCGAGCGACGCCATTAATTTACCCGGCTCGCACGCGCGGAAAATGAGCGCACCGGGAATGGCCGCTTCAAGGTCCTGCGCAGTCAGGCTGCGCGCATCGATGAGCACCGGTTGCGCGCCGCTGTCGATCAGCGCCAGCAGTTCGGCCATCTCGATGCGCTCGGCGCCGCTGCGCGAACGGTGGCGGCGCCGCTCGGCATACTTGAACGCAATGAACAGGCCCAGCACGCTGGCGACGACGACCAGCGCCGTGCTGCCCATTGTCGACAGAATGTCGAGCACGTCGTCGACGCTGTCGTGGAACCAGGCGCCCAGCAGGATGCCGACGCCGCTCCACAGCGCCGCGCCCGTGACGGCGTACAGCAGGAACGGCTTCGGGGCCACGCCCATCGCACCAGACAACGGCGCGGCGATGGTATTGAAGCCGGGGATGAACTTGGACACCAGCAGCGACTTGACGCCAAACCGGCTGAAGCGGTCTTCGGTCTGGTTGACGCATGAATCGGGGGACAGGGAAATCTTGCACAGCAGCCGCAGGATGCGCTTGCCATAGAAGCGCCCGGCGCGAAACCAGAACACATCGCAGATCAGGCAGGCGCTGATGGCGGCCAGCCACACGAGCTGCCAGCTGACGTCGGCCTCGACCGACAGCGCGCCGGCCACGATCAGGATCGGGTAGGCGGGAATGGGCAAGCCAAACTGCTCGACGAGAACAATGCCGAACACGATCAGCACGCCATAGACTTGAATGAGTTCGACTAACTGGGGCATCGTCACAGTGTACGTGAATTGCGCTCGCGGCACAGGAATGCGACCTGTTTCCGCGGCCTGTTTAGCATATTCGCAACGGTCTTTCGCGGCATCGGCAACGACTCGTAGTTACACCCCGCGCGGAATCGCCGCCAGCAGCGACTTCGTGTACGGATGCTGCGGGTTGCGGTACAGCGCATCGGCATCGGCCACCTCCACCACGCCGCCGTTCTGCATCACCATCACCTGGTCGGAGATGTACTTCACCACCGACAGGTCATGCGAAATGAAGATATAGCTCAGGCCAAATTCGTCCTGCAAATCCTGCAGCAGGTTCAGCACCTGGGCCTGGACCGACACGTCCAGCGCCGAGACGGATTCGTCGCAGACCAGGATCTCGGGCTGCATCGTCAGGCAGCGCGCAATGGCAATGCGCTGGCGCTGTCCACCCGAGAATTCATGGGGATAGCGCCCGTAGGCCGCGTCCGGCAAGCCGACGCGCCCCAGCAGGGAGCGCGCCAGCGCAGCGCGCTCGGCTTCGTGCGCGCCGATCCCGTGGATGCGCATCGGTTCGAGCAGGATCTGGCCGACCGTGAAGCGCGGATTGAGCGAGGCATACGGATTCTGGAAAATGATCTGGATGCGCCGCTTGTAGGGCTGGAATTCGCGGTCGGTCATGGCCACCAGATCGCGCCCTTCGAACAGCGCCGAACCGCCCGTCGCGCGGTGCAGCCGCAACAGCGTCAGGCCCACCGTCGTCTTGCCCGAGCCCGATTCACCGACCACGCCCAGCGTCTTGCCGCGCGCCAGCGTGAACGACACATCCTTCACCGCCTTGAATTCGCGCTTGCCGAACAGGCCCTCGCGCGTCCAGAAACTCTTGGCCAGGTTCCTGACCACCAGCAGCGGCGCATCGTCGGGGTTCGTGCCGCGCACACGCTGCGGCAGCTGCGCACCCGCAAGCACGCGCCCCGCAAGGTAATCGTCGATTACCGGCAGGCGCAGCGGACGCGCATCGAGGGATGGCCGGCAATGCAGCAGTGCCCGGGTATAGGCGTCCTGCGGCGCGCCGAACACCTGCGCGGCGGCGCCCTCCTCGCGCACCTCGCCGTGGCGCATCACGATCACGCGGTCGGCGATCTCGCCCACCAGCCCCAGGTCGTGCGTGATGAACAGCACGGCCATGCGCCGCTCGCGCTGCAGGCGCGCGATCAGGTCCATGATCTGTTTCTGGATCGTCACGTCGAGCGCCGTGGTCGGCTCGTCGGCAATCAGCAATCGGGGCTCGCAGGCAATGGCCATCGCGATCATCACGCGCTGCTGCTGGCCGCCCGACAGGTGGCCGGGGTAGGCATCGATCTTGCGCGCCGGATCGGGAATGCCCACTTCGGCCAGCAACTCGAGCGTGCGGGCACGCGCCGCGCGCTTGTCCATGCCCATGTGCTGGCGCAGCACTTCGCCGATCTGGAACCCCACCGTGAACACCGGGTTGAGCGAGGACATCGGCTCCTGGAAAATCATCGCGATGTCCTTGCCGCACAAGGCGCGCCGCGCCGCCAGCGGCAGCCCCAGCAGCTCGCGCCCGGCAAACGCAATGCGCGAGGCCGGATCGACGATCGTGGTCTCGGGTGGCAGCAGCCCCATCACGGCCAGCGAACTGACCGACTTGCCACTGCCCGATTCGCCCACCAGCGCCACCGTGGTGTTGTCCGGCACGTCGAACGAGACGCCCTTCAATGCGGCGCTGGTGCGGTGCTTGTCGACCCGGAACGCGATGCGCAGGTCGCGCACGCTCAGCAAAGGCATGGTTTCGTGGGTCATTTGATCTTGGGGTCGAGCGCGTCGCGCAAGGCGTCGGCAAACAGCGAAAAACTGGTGACCAGCACGGCCATGGCGCCGGCAGCGGCCGCCAGTTGCCACCACTTGCCAAGGATGAGTTCATTCTGCGCCTCGTTGAGCATGCTGCCCCACGAGACGGTGCCCACCGGCACGCCAAAACCCAGGAACGACAGGATCACTTCAGCCTTGATGAAGCCGACCACGAGGATCGACATCTGCACCAGCGCCACGTGCGACACGTTCGGCAGGATATGCCCGAACATGCGCTGCCAGTTCGACGCGCCGATGGCGTTGGCCGCCATCACGTATTCGCGCGCGCTGTGCTTGATGTATTCGGCGCGCATCAGGCGAAACGGCCCTGTCCAGCCGGTCAGGCCCAGGATCAGCACGATGGTCGTCACGCCCTTTTGCTGCAACACGGCGGCCACGGTCAGGATCATCAGGATCGATGGAATCGACGTACAGATGCTGTAGAACGAGTTGAACAAATCGTCGACCCAGCCACCGAAGAACCCGGCGACGGCGCCGAACAGCGTGCCCAGCGTGACGGCCAAGAGCGCCGCAACCAGGCCGACGACGATCGACGTCTCACCACCCTTGATCGTTTTCCTGACGATGTCGTGGCCCCATTTATCGGCGCCAAACAGCAGCGTCGTGCGCTTGGCCACCGGCGGGTGCGTTGCCGCCACCTGGGCCTGCAACGCGGCCAGTTCGGCCGCGAGCGGATCGAATGCATTCGGCGGCGTGGCGCGCGGCAGTTGCGCCTGTGCCAGTGCGCGCGCCGTCGCATCGGCCCCGACAAAGCTGGGCGGCGCGTAATTGACGGCCACTTCGTCTTCCCAGTCGGCGGCCACCAGGCCCGTGCTCGAGAGCAGCACCAGCAGCAAAAAGCTGGCCACGACGGCAAGCGCCGCCATCGCCACGCGGTCGGCCCGCAGACGGCGCCAGGCCAGCGTCCACAGGCCGGCTGAATCGTCGGATGTCCGCATCGTCATCATCGGAATTGCACGCGCGGATCGACGGCGCGGTACAGCAGGTCGGCCAGCAGGTTGAACACCATCGTCGCTGCTGCGACGTAAACCGTGATCGCCTTGATCACCGGGAAGTCGCTGCGCTCAACAGCCAGAATGACTTCGCGCCCGATGCCGGGAATGCCGAAGAAACGTTCGAGGAGAAACGCCCCGATCAGCAGCGCCGGCAGGTTCGCCATCACGTGCGTGATGATGGGAATGGCCGCATTGCGCAGCACGTGCACCCAGACGATGCGGCGCTCGCTCAAGCCCTTGGCGCGCGCCGTGCGCACGTAGTCCTGCCCCACTTCGTCGAGCACGAAGCTGCGGTACAGGCGCAGCGTCGGCGCGATCGAGACCGCCAGGCCAATGATGATCGGCAGCAGCGCGTAGTGCAGCAGATTCTCGCCCAGGCTACTGCCCCAGCCCTGCACCGGAAACAGGCCCAGCTGGTAGGCAAACACGTACTGGAACACCGAGATATACACGAGGATCGAGATCGACATGCCCACCGTGCAGGCAATCATCACGGCGCGGTCGGTCAGCGAGCCGCGCACGAAGGCGATGCCCAGCGCCAGCGCAATGCCGAAGAACACTTCGAGCACCGTGAGCGGGATCAGGACGGTGAGCGATGGCCCCAGGCGGCTGGTGATGATCTGCGCCACCGGTTCGCCCGTGCTCCAGGCATTGCCGAAGTCAAACGTGACGATTTGCTGCACGAATATCCACAGCTGTACCGGATATGGCTGGTCGGTGCCGAGCTGGCGCCGGATGTTCTCGATGGCGTTCGCATCGGCCATCTTGCCGGCCAACAGATAGGCCGGATCGCCGCCAACCCAATTGAACAGCATGAACACCAGCAGTACGACGCCTGCCATGGTCGGCAACATTTGCCACAGGCGTCGGACGATATAAGCAAGCATGACACTCCCGAACCGGGACCAGGCGAACGTGCCATTTCCCGCGTAATCCGCGACGCCAATGCAGGCGTTGCGAACCCGACACGATAGCGCATATCGGCGCGCGCTGACAGATGCAGGATGTCATGGGGAGATAGATGCGGGTTATCGAATGTACTGACATTTGTGACATTTGAATCGGGTCGATAACGTGTCACACATGAACCTGCATACATATGCTTAAACAGCAATCCCTGCCAAAAAATTGTCTTATTGCCGCATTAAATACCGGACAAACTATATTTTCCTTCATATATTCCACATATTATTTTTCATGTCGGAATCATGACTAGCACCAAAATGCATACTTGTACAGACTAGTCGGCGCACAGTTGTATTTTTGATTCGTAAAGACTTTATACGTTGACACTGCCTTACCGGAAATGTTTTTATTGCCAAGTAGTAAAAATTCGACGCTGCTATTCGCGGTGGCAATCCAATGACATTACTGCAGGCGACATCCGCCCTGCAGGTCTTACCTGGGAAAATCGACATGATGGTTGAAACAGTGTTATCTCGATCGGTTCGACTGATCTGTGCAGGCGGCATGATCGTCGCGTTCTCGGCGGCCCACGCCCAGGACACGGCGCCCGCTACAGGCGAACCTCAGCGCGTGGAAGTGACCGGTTCACGCATCGCCACGGCCAACCTGGAAAGCATCAGTCCAGTTACCGTCGTCAACGCCAAGGACATCAAACTCGAAGGTGTGCGTTCGGTCGAGAGCCTGCTCAACAACCTGCCACAGGTCTTCGCCGACCAGGGCGGCTCGGTCTCGAACGGCTCGACCGGCACCGCGACTGTCAACCTGCGCAACTTCGGCGCCGACCGCACCCTGGTGCTGGTCAATGGCCGCCGCCTGCCAGCAGGCAGCCCGCGCAATCCGGCCGCCGACCTGAACCAGATCCCCGTGGGCCTGGTCAAGCGCGTCGAAGTGCTGACCGGCGGCGCCGGCGCCATCTACGGCTCCGACGCCGTGGCCGGCGTGGTCAACTTCATCATGGACGACAACTTCCAGGGCGTCCAGATTGACAGCAACTACCAGTTCTACAACCATCAGCAAAACGGCGGGCCGGCAGCCGATGCCGCCACGCGCCGCAACTTCCAGCTACCGGGCGACAAGAGCGCCGACGCCAAGGTCAAGGACATCAGCCTGACGATGGGCGGCAACTTCGCCGACGGCCGCGGCAATGCCGTGGTGTTCCTGGGCTACAAGAAGGAAGACCCGCTGCTGCAATCGGAGCGTGACTTCACGGCGTGCTCGCTGGGCGGCTCCACCACGGGCGACACGTTCAACTGCGGCGGCTCCGGCACCAGCTTCCCGGGTCGCTTCCTGGTTGGCACGCGCAGCTTCACCGTGGCCGATGCAAATGGCGGCGTGCGTCCGTATATTGGCGCGAACGATGCCTACAACTTCGGCCCGCTGAACTATTTCCGCCGTCCGTCCGAGCGCTACACGTTCAGCTCGTTCACGCACTACGACATCAACGACAAGACCCGCGTCTACGGCGAGGCCAGCTTCCACGATGACAGCACAGTCGCCCAGATCGCGCCGTCCGGCCTGTTCGGCCTCGACGCTTCCGGCGCGAATGCGATCACCTTCGAAAACCCGCTGCTGTCGAATGCCTGGCGCCGGACGCTGGGCCTGAACGCGCCGGGCGATACGGCCGATCTGGTGATCTTCCGCCGCAACGTCGAAGGCGGTGGCCGCCGCGACGACCTGAACCACACGTCCTACCGCGGCGTGGTCGGCGTCAAGGGCGATGTCGGCAACTGGAAGTACGACGTCTTCGCGCAGGTCGGCAAGGTCCGCTACGCCGAAACCTACTTCAACGACTTCTCGGTGGCGCGCAGCGCGCGTGCCCTGGACGTCGTCCCCGGCGCCAACGGCGCACCGGTCTGCCGCAGCACCCTGAACGGCATCGATCCGAACTGCGTGCCTTACAATATCTGGAGCCTCGGCGGCGTCACCAAGGAAGCACTGACCTACCTGCAAACCCCAGGCTTCCAGCGCGGCAACACGTCGCAAACCGTGCAAGGCGTCAACCTGTCGACCGACCTGGGTGAATACGGCCTGAAGCTCCCGACCAGCACCGAAGGCATCGGCCTGGCGCTCGGCTGGGAACACCGCACCGAAAAACTGTCGCTGGACAACGACGCCGCCTTCGAATCGGGCGATCTGGCTGGCCAGGGCGGCCCGACCAAGAATGTGAGCGGCCAGTTCAGCGTGCGTGACTACTACGCCGAAACCCGCATCCCGATCCTGCAGAAGCAACCGTTCGCCGACCAGCTCAACGTCACGGCCAGCTATCGCAAATCGGATTACTCGACCGGCCAGAAGACCAGCTCGTATGGTGCAGGCATCGAATGGGCGCCGATCAAGGAAGCGAAGTTCCGCTTCAGCTATCAGCGTGCGGCGCGCGCCGCCAATGTGGTCGAACTGTACACGCCGGCGGGCCTGGGCCTGTACGACATGTCGTCGGACCCATGCGCCGGCGAAACCCCGACCGCGACCCTTGCCCAGTGCGCACGCACCGGCGTCACGGCGGCCCAGTACGGCAACATCGTCGATTCGCCAGCCCAGCAGTACAACCAGATCACGGGCGGCAATACGAACCTGGCGCCAGAGGAATCCGACTCGTACACGCTGGGCCTGGTGCTGACCCCGACACGCAACACGTCGGTCACCATCGACGCCTTCGACATGAAGGTCAATGGCATCATCGGCGGCTTGCCGGCAACGACCAGCCTCGAGAGCTGCCTGGCAACGGGCGACCCGACGTTCTGCTCGCTGATCACGCGTGACCGTCTGGGCACCCTGTGGGCACTGGAAACCGCGCAAATCGTCGCCACCAACCAGAATCTGGGCATGGCCTCGACCAAGGGTGTTGACCTGGGCGCGAACTGGAACGCCAAGCTGGGCGACTGGGGCAGCCTGAACCTGTCGCTGATGGGCACCTACCTGAAAGAGTTCAAGCAGCAGGACTTGCCAGGCGGCGATACGCGTGAGTGCGCCGGCCTGCACGGCCCTACCTGCGGCGTGCCACTGCCAAAATGGCGTCACAAGGTGCGCGCCGTCTGGGGCACCCCATGGAATGGCGTGGAACTGGGCGCGACCTGGCGCTACGTGCGCGGTGTGGACCTCGACACCGAATCGGAAGCAGCGGATGCAAGCCTGGGCGCACGCAACTACCTGGATCTGGTCGGCAGCTGGCAGATCAACCGCAACTTCACCCTGCGCGCCGGCATGAACAACGCGCTGGACAAGGATCCACCGCTGTCGGGCGTGGTCGCTGCCGTCTTCGGCAACGGCAACACCTACCCGCAGGTGTATGACGCGATGGGCCGCCATATCTTCCTGAACCTGACCGCCAAGTTCTGATCGCCGCGAGCAGATAGAACAACGGCGCACCTCGGTGCGCCGTTTTTTTATGCCTGCTTGATTATTCCTGGCGCAGGCGGCGCTGGCGCACCGCTGCCGCCAGGCCATCGAGCACCTGCAGGCTGCTGTCCCAGTCGATACAGCCATCGGTCACCGACTGGCCGTACGTCAGCTCCTTGCCCGGCACCAGATCCTGACGCCCGCCCACCAGGTTCGACTCGATCATCACGCCCACGATGCGATCGTCGCCGGCCGCAATCTGCGTGGCGATGTCGGCGCACACGGGCACCTGGTTCTCGGGTTTTTTCGAACTGTTGGCATGCGACGCGTCGATCATCAGGCGGCTGGCCAGACCCAGTGCGGCGATCTGGCGGCAGGCTTCGTCGACGCTGGCGGCGTCGTAGTTCGGCGCCTTGCCGCCACGCAGGATGATGTGGCAATCCTCGTTGCCCGAGGTCGACACGATGGCCGAGTGGCCGCCCTTGGTCACCGACAAGAAGTGGTGCGGCTGCGACGCAGCCTTGATGGCCTCGGTCGCGATCTTGATATTCCCATCGGTGCCGTTCTTGAAACCGACCGGGCACGACAGGCCAGACGCCAGCTCGCGGTGCACCTGCGACTCCGTCGTGCGCGCGCCGATGGCGCCCCAGCTGATCAGGTCAGCGATGTACTGCGGGCTGATCACGTCGAGGAATTCGGTGCCGGCCGGCAGACCCATTTCGTTGATGTCGCGCAGCAGCTCGCGCGCCATGCGCAGGCCGTCATTGATGCGGAAGCTGTTGTCCATGTACGGGTCGTTGATCAGGCCTTTCCAGCCCACCGTCGTGCGGGGCTTTTCAAAATAGACCCGCATCACGATCTCGAGTTCACCGGCAAAGCGGCGGCGCTGCTCCACCAGCCGGCGCGCGTACTCGATCGCGGCCTTCGGGTCGTGGATCGAGCACGGCCCGATCACCACCATCAGGCGATCGTCCTGGCCGTGCAGGATGCGGTGCAGGTCGACGCGCGCGCCGGCCGCGGTCTGCTCGGCCGCCGGGGTGACGGGGTACTCGCGGATCAGATGCGAGGGTGGCGTCAATTCCTTCATTTCACGGATGCGTAGGTCGTCGGTGCGGGGCATGCTGGACTCTCTTTCGTGCTCGGTTGTGTTCGGTTTTAGTTCGTCTGAAATAAAAAAACCGCCATTGCTGGCGGTTTGTCTGGATGCTGCCGGGACTTTTTACTGCGCGTACCCGCTGCTGTTCCACCGCCTGAGGCTGGAATGGCTAAAGTAAAAAAAGCGGGTAAAGAAAGCGAGGCGCATGATGTCGTCCGTGTTTGGTCAATTGACTATAGCAACAACCCGCAAAACTTGGCAAGCCCTTTATCCGCCGATGACGGCTTGTACAGACAGCTTGTTACGCGATACCACAGCAGTGCAGGCTCAAGCCGTGCCGCCGACCGTCACGCCATCGATGCGCAGGGTCGGCTGACCCACGCCCACCGGCACGCTCTGGCCTTCCTTGCCGCACACGCCCACGCCCGAATCCAGGCGCATGTCGTTGCCGATCATCGAGATGCGGTTCATGACCTCAGGACCGTTGCCAATCAGCGTCGCGCCCTTGACCGGGTACGTCACCTTGCCGTCTTCGATCATGTAGGCCTCGCTGGCCGAAAACACGAACTTGCCGTTCGTGATGTCGACCTGGCCACCGCCGAAGTTCACCGCATACAGGCCGTTCTTGACCGAGGCCAGGATTTCCTGCGGGTCCTTGTCGCCGGCGAGCATATAGGTATTGGTCATGCGCGGCATCGGCAGGTGCGCGAACGATTCGCGGCGCGCGTTGCCGGTGACGGGCATCTTCATCAGGCGCGCGTTCATCGTGTCCTGGATATAGCCTTTCAGGATGCCGTCCTCGATCAGCGTCGTGCACTGGGTCGGATTGCCTTCGTCGTCGACATTGAGCGAGCCGCGCCGGTCCTGCAGCGTGCCGTCGTCGACAATGGTGACGCCCTTGGCCGCCACGCGCTCGCCGATCATGCCGGCATACGACGACGAACCCTTGCGGTTGAAGTCGCCCTCGAGGCCATGGCCGACCGCTTCGTGCAGCAGCACGCCGGGCCAGCCCGGGCCCAGCACGATCGTCATCGGGCCCGCCGGCGCCGGTCGTGCTTCCAGGTTCACGCAAGCCGCCTTGACGGCATCGGTCGCATAGCGATCCAGCACTTCGTCAGTGAAGTAGCCATAGTCGAAGCGTCCGCCGCCGCCGGACGAACCGACTTCGCGCCGCCCATTTTGTTCAGCGATGACGGTGACCGACACGCGCACCAGCGGCCGGATATCGGCGGCCAGCACGCCGTCGCTGCGCAGCACCAGCACGACATCGTATTCGCCGGCCAGGCCCGCCATCACCTGCACCACGCGCGGGTCTTTCGCGCGCGCCATCTTTTCGACGCGCTCGAGCAGCGTCACCTTGGCCGTCGCATCGAGCGAGGCCAGCGGATCGTTGGGCAGGTACAGCGAGCGCCCGCCGCTGTGCTGGGTGCTGCGCGCGATCTTGATGCGCCCGGCGCCCTGGCGCCCGATCGTGCGCGTGGCGGCGGCAGCATCCAGCAGCGCCCCTTCGGAAATCTCGTCGGAATAGGCGAACGCCGTCTTTTCACCAGACACGGCGCGCACGCCAACGCCCTGGTCGATCGAAAAACTGCCGCTCTTGACGATGCCTTCTTCGAGGCTCCAGCCTTCGCTCTTGGTGAACTGGAAGTACAGATCGGCGTAGTCGACCTTGTGCGTGAACATCGTCCCCAGCGCGCGCAGCAGCTTGTCTTCGTCCAGGCCAAATGGCGTCAGGAGGACGTCGCGGGCAACAGCGATGGAGGACAGGTTCGGTTCGAATGGCGTCATTGTGGGTCGATTCATGCGTTCGGTTGGAATGGGCATTGTGCCATATCCCGTTTATTCGCATCGCTGCGCCCGGTACAAGCGACGCCGGTTTTACATCTTGCGGTGCCGCAGCGCCGGCAGGCTGTCGCGCACCCCGAGCAGGAACACGGGATCGAGCTCGCCCGCAATCACGCCCTCGCCTTCCGGCAGCACCGCCTTGACCTCGCCCCACGGGTCGACCAGCATGCTGTGGCCCCAGGTGCGGCGGCCATTGACGTGCATGCCACCCTGGGCCGCGGCCAGCACATAGCACTGGTTCTCGATGGCGCGCGCCCGCAGCAGCACTTCCCAATGCGCGCGGCCGGTGGTGTAGGTGAACGCGGCCGGCACGATGATCAGTGCGCATTCGCCCATTGCGCGGTACAACTCGGGAAAGCGCAGGTCGTAGCACACCGACAGTCCCACGCGCCCGAACGGCGCATCGAACACGCCCACCGTATCGCCTGGCACGATGGTGCGCGCCTCGTCGTACGATTCCGTGCCCTTGTTGAAGCCGAACAGGTGGATCTTGTCGTAGCGGCTCATCGACACGCCCTGCGGGTCATACACGAGCGTGGTGTTGAGCACCTTGCCGGCACTCGGCGAGACGATCGGCAGCGTGCCGCCCACCAGCCAGATGCCATGCTCGCGCGCCAGTTCGGCCATGCATTCCTGGATCGGCCCGGCGCCCGGGTCTTCGGCCAGTGCCACCTTGTCGACGTCGGTCATGCCCATGATCGGCCAGTACTCGGGCAAGGCCACGAGCGTCGCGCCCTTCCCGGCGGCCTCGGCCACGAGGCGGCGCACGGTGGCCAGGTTGTCGTCAAGGTGTGGAGTGGAAACCATCTGGATCGCGGCTACGGTCGTCATGTTATTCCTTGCTGGTGGTGGGGGCGGCTGGCGTGCTGACAGGGCTGTTGTCAGGTCCGTTGGGAATCTTGGTAATGGTCGGCGATTTCCACGGCCCTGTCACCTGCATCTGGTAAGTCAGCGCCTTCATCACCGGCGCGCGCAGGAACAGCTGGGCCAGATAGCCGCCCAGGCCCAGCACCGGATTGACGGCCAGGCCGTACACGAGCGGGCCGGTGCCCAGATTGAATTCCGGGATCACGACCACGCGCAGATTGGTCGATTCGTTGGCGATGTCGGCCGTGCCATTCATGAGCACGGTGGCTGCCACGCCATGCATCTTGAGGTTGTCGGTGCGCACCACACCACGCGTGATCAGCGCGTTGGCCGTGATGCCGTCGAAGGCCAGGCCGTCGGAAAACACGTCATGGAAGTCGAGCTTGAGCAGGCGCGGCAGCGCTTGCAGGCTGAGCACGCCCAGCAGCTTGGCCGCGCCCGGATCCTGCTTGAGGAACTGGCCCGACTCCACATTCATCTCGATCTGGCCCGACAGGCTCGGGATGTCCATCGCATATGGCAGGCCGGCCCACGAAATGTCGCCGCGCAGGTAGCCGTTGCCGCGCCCGATCGTGTCCGGGAAGCCCACGCGGTCGAGCAGGCGCCCGGCATTGTCCATGTCCAGCGCAAAGTTCAGGCTGGTATTGCTCTTGCCATCCTTGGTCAGCCAGCGGCCCGACGCGTTCAGCTTGCCGTCGGGGTTGCTCAGCGCCAGCCGGTCGATGCGCCACTCACGTCCGGCCAGTGCGCGCACATTGCTGGCGTTCAGTTCCAGGCGCCCCAGGTTCTTGTTGAACAGCTCGAAGCGCTCGGCCACGATGTCGAGCGACGGAATGCTGGCCGTGGCGCCCTTGTTCGACTCGAGCAGGTCCTTGACCTCGGCCTCGGCCGATTCGGGGATCACGAGCGACGCCAGGCGCGCCGTGACCTTGCCCAGGCCGCTGGGCGTCTCGGCCCAGGTCAGATAGCCGCTGGCCTGGCGCGAATGCAGGTTGGCGCGCCACGTGTCGCCCACGTGCGTGGCGCCGATGACCACGTCCGCCACGCGCCGCTCGCCGACCGTCAGTTCGCTGACGCGGCCGGCCACCACCGCCGGCAGCACGTACTGGGTGACATCGGCGCCGCTGGCAGGGGGTGCGTCCGCTGCCGGGGCAGGCGCGTTGATGTCCATGCCGGCAATGGCGCGGCCCGCCGCCAGCCAGTGGTCGACGTTGAGCGCCTTCATGTCCAGATGTACCATCAGGCCCTGGTCCGGGCGCGGCGCCGGCACATTCACGCCAATCCCGCCATGGGTCACGCGCCAGGCGCCCTTGCCCTGCTTTTCGCGTTCGTACCGCGCACCCAGGCTCTCCCCCACGCCGACGCGGATGACGTCGCGCGCCAGGCCCTCGACAGTCGGTTCGCCTTCGAGCACGAAGTGGAGCAGCAGGGTCGCGTCCTGCACCTTGTTCAGCGGCGCCGGCAGTTCGATGCCCAGCCCGGCCAGCGCCGAATCGATCGTGATCGTGCGGTGCCCGGCCTTGACGACGATCTCGCCCCGGTACGGCGTGCTGCCCGACAGGCGTTCGGCCAGGCGACCCAGCGCCGGCGCCGGGGCCGTGCGACGCATGCCCTCGGCCGACAGCGTGCCGGCCAGCGTCACGCGCGTGCTGCCCTCAGGCGTCGTGCCGCCATCCACTGCCAGCGGCGCGCCCAGGAAATCGGCGCCAACGCCTTCCAGGCCAAAGCCGTGGTCGTGGAACGCGATGCGGCCCTGGGCATTCTGCAGCGCCGGCAGCTCCGGGAACAGCACCACGTCGTTGCCCTGCAACTGCAGACTGCCCTGCACTTTCGCTTCGTTCATGTGCGCCAGCGGCAGGCGCAGCTTCAGGTCGAGCTTTGCGTTGCCGGTGCCCTGCGTGTCTTCGGTGAAGTGGCCGATCCAGCCCAGCACCGGCGTGGCGGCCACGTAGCGCAGGAATTCCTGCAGCGGCCCGGCGCCGGCGCCATCGATCTCCAGCATCATCTTGTCATGCGCGCCCAGGTCGGGGATCACGGCCTTGACGTTCGACAGCGCCACGCCCAGCGTGCGCAGGGTCTTGCCGTTGATTTCCATGCGTGCACGGTCGAACACGATGCGCCCGTCGATCGCTTCGGCCAGCGGCCACAGCGGCGTGCCGTCCGGATGGCGGTGGCCTGGTGCGTATTCGAGCCGCGCGCCTGCCAGGCGGCCGGCGACGCGGAATTCGCCCGTATCGGCAGACTTGAACGGGAACTGCGCGAGGTCGCCGCGCAGACGCAGCGTGGTGTCGTGCAACTGGCCGCCCTGCAGCGCACCGACCAGCCAGTCGTGCAGGCCGTGTGGCGTGGCCAGCGGCAGGAAGGTGCCGATTTTATTGATCGGGAAACCGTCGAGGCTGCCGGTGAAGTCGGCCGTCCCTGGCCCGTGACCGGGCGTGAGCGGCATGATGTGGCGGCCAGACACCGAGCCCTTGAACGCGCCCTGCGCAAAGTCCAGATCGTCGATCTCGACCTGCAATTGCCGGCCCGCGTCAAACTCCCAGCGCGCATCGAGCACCAGGCGGTCGAACGGCATGCGCGGTTCGGCGAACCAGGCCGGCATGCTCAAGGCAAATTGCTGTGAATCGAGCTTGACGCTGCCGGTGCGCTCGTTGGCGTCGATGTGCCCGCTCAGGTTCTCGAAGCCGGGCGTGGCGGCACGCCCCGGGCGCGCGGCCTGGGCTTTGAGCGCCAGCCCGGCGACATCACCGCGAATACGCCAGCCCGTCACGCCGGGATAGCGTCCGTCCCATTCGACACCGACATCCTGCAACACCCCGCGCGGCGCGTAATCGGCCAGCAAGCCGCGCTGCACCGGTGAGATCGGCAGGTACTGGGCCAGCGCCGCCAGCGCGCCGATATCGAGGCCCTGCGCGCGCAGCGTGCCTTGCTCGGGCTTGCCATCGGCGGCGGGGCGCCAGGTCTGTTCGAGCGTGGCGGGCGGCAAGGCGCGGCCATCGCGCGCCACCACCGTGAAACGATCGAGCCGCAGCGCGTGGCCATTGGCGCCAAAGGTAGGCTTGCCATCGCCCTTGCCACTCAACAGTGTTTCACGCGCGCTCAGGCGCCCCGACACGCGCGCCAGTTGCAACGGCGCGATGTCCGGGCCCAGGCGTGCATTCACGCCGGCCAGCGCCAGGTCGGCAGTAAAACCGGCCAGCCGGGCCTGGTCGACATTGATCCAGGTGCGCAGCGAGCCACGGCCCCGTTCGAGCTGGATCGGATAATCGACGAAACGTTTCCACGCGCCCAGATCGACGTCGCGCAGGTCGGCATACAGCTCGCCCTTCCAGCGCGTGACATCGGACGGCTGCTGGCCGAAGCGGTGCCGGAAGCGCGCACGGATGTCGACCGGACCGCCCAGCCGCGCCGGCGGCGTCGCCGTCAGCGCCAGGTGGTGTGCGCCCCAGCGGTTGAGCAGCGCCAGCGTGACGCCCTGCAGCGCCAGCGGCGGCGTGCCGCGCAATTCGTCGACCCAGTCGACGCGGCCATTGCGGATGACGATTTCACGCTGGCGCAGCAGCCAGTCGGCACCGGCGCCATTGCCCTGCTGCTGCTCGAGCCGCACGCCGGCCACGACCAGCACGCCGTCGCGGCCGCGCCGCACGGCCAGGCGCGGGCCGATGATTTCAAGCGACGCAAACCGGGGTTCGAGCGCGGCGATGCTCCACCAGCCGACCGTGGCGTTGACTTGCGGCAAGGCTAGCACTTGCCGGCCCCGGCGGTCGTGCAGGCGCACGTCGAGCAGCGACAACGCCGGGCGCATGCCATGCCAGGACGCCGCCAGCTGCGAGATCGTGACGCGGCTGCCGAGTGCATTGCCGGCCACGCGCTCGATGTCGCTCTTGTACAGGTCGATGTTGGGAAGGATGGCGTAGCGCAGCACCAGGAACAACACGGCCAGCGCGAAATACACGATCAGCAGCAGCTTGACGGTAAAGCCCAGCACGTGGTGCGAGGCCAGGTTCGCGAAGCGATAACACGCGCGCAACCGGCGCCAGCGTACGGCCAGCGGCCGAGACGCGGACGTTGCCTGCGGATCCGGGTTGTGCATCAAGGTGCTAATAACAAAGGCTCGCCGAAAAATGTACAGCTCAAAAAAACAGGTCGCTTGCGTGCGTTGCGGCGTCTACCTTACCATCGGTGCTGACCCGGGCAGCAGCGACGGCCTGTTAGCGGGCCATTTTAACGCATCGACTGCCTGCCGGCCCCGACTAATGGCCTATTGAAACGGCCATCCATCGCGTTTCCCAGGATCAACGATGACCGAAGTTTCCCCTGCACCACAACCTGCCCCAGCCACCGTTCCTGTCACCTCGCCCATCACCGCGTCGCGTTTCGTCGCGCGCTGGCTGGGCGCCGCGCCCGAGCGCGCTGAACAGCTCGCCAGCTTGTCCGCCGTATCGCTGGCCGACGCCGATTTTCGCGTGCTGCTGGAGGGCGAACTGGCCAAGGGCTTGCCGCTCGAGCGTGCGATGCGCCGGGTGCGCAACCTGTTGATCTCGACCATCGTCGCGCGCGATCTTGGCGGCCACGCCGACCTCGATGAAGTCGTCACCGCAATGACGGCGTTTGCCGACTTTGCGATCCAGACCCATGTGGCCAGCCTGATGGCCGAGCTGGTGGCGGCGCACGGGATGCCGGTGGGCGAGGATTCGGGCCGCCCGCAGCACCTGATCGTGCTGGCCATGGGCAAGCAGGGTGGCGGCGAACTCAATGTGTCGTCGGACATCGACCTGATCTTCGTGTACCCGGAAGACGGCGACACGGCCGCCGAGGCCGGCCAGCGCCAGCTGTCGAACCACGAATTCTTCATCCGTCTCGGGCGCCGCCTGAGCGCGGCCTTGTCCGAAGTGATCGAGGACGGTTTCGTGTTCCGGGTCGACATGGCGCTGCGCCCCAACGGCAAGTCGGGCCCGCTGGCGGCCAGCTTCGGCATGGTCGAGGAATACCTGATCGTCCAGGGCCGCGAATGGGAGCGCTATGCATGGGTCAAGGCGCGCGCCGTCACGGGCGAGCCGGACGACATCGCGGCGCTCGACGCCATCGTGCAGCCGTTTGTGTTCCGGCGCTACCTGGACTTCGGCGTGATCGATGCGATCCGCACGATGCACGCCCAGATCCGCGCCGAGGTGAAGCGCCAGGAGCGCCTGCATCCCGAGCGCAGCCACAACGTCAAGCTGGGCCGCGGCGGCATCCGCGAGATCGAATTTCTGGCGCAAGTCTTCCAGCTGATCCGCGGCGGGCGCGATCCGGCGCTGCGCGAGCGTTCCACGCGCAAGACGCTGCTCCTGCTGGCCGAACGTGAGCTGTTGACGGTCGACACGGTCGAACGCCTGCTGGGGGCCTACACCTTCCTGCGCAACCTCGAACACCGCCTGCAATACCTCGAAGACGCCCAGACCCACACGCTGCCTGCGAGCGAAGACGACCGCCTGACGGTGGCGCGCATGATGGATTGTCCGGACGAAGCCAACCTGCTCGCGCGGCTGGAAGAACAGCGCACCTACGTCGCCCAGCAGTTCGACGCCATCTTCGCCGACAAGGAAGCGCCCGAGCCAGACCCGGACACCCCGGCCCTGGTGGACGATCTGGACAACCTCGACGGGCTGACCGCACGCCTGGCGGGCCTGGGCTTCAACGACACGCGCGCCGCCGCCACCCGCCTGATCACTACGCTGCAGGGCGCACGCCTGACCAGCCTGCCCGACTTCAGCCGCGTGCGCCTGCTGGCGCTGGTCGAGGCTGCCCTGCCCCTGATCGCCACGGTCGTGGCGGATGCGGGGATGGGCAGCCACGCCGCCACGCTGGGGCGCCTGCTCGACCTGTTCGAGGCGATCGCGCGCCGCTCGGCCTATCTGGCGCTGCTGACCGAATACCCGCACACGCTCGAGCGCGTGATCCGCATGATCAATGCCAGCGGCTGGGCCGCCACGTTCCTGACCCAGCACCCGATCCTGCTCGACGAGTTGCTGGACGACCGCAACGCCGGCGCCGAAGCACTGCCGCAACTGGCGGCCACCCTCGACACGCAGCTGACCGACGCTGCCGGCGACACCGAGCGCCAGCTCGACATCCTGCGCGAGACGCACCACGCGCAGCTGTTTCGCCTGCTGGCGCTGGACCTGGCCGGCGAACTGTCGGTCGAGCACCTGGCCGACCACCTGTCGGCGCTGGCCGACACGATCGTCGGCGCGGTCGTCACGCACGCCTGGCGCGCGGTCAATGGCCGCCACCGCGAGGTACCGCGCTTTGCCGTCATCGCCTATGGCAAGCTGGGCGGCAAGGAGCTGGGGTATGTGTCCGACCTGGATGTGATCTTCCTGTACGAGGACGACGACGGTGACGCGCCGCCCCTGTACGCCCGGCTGGCCCAGCGCTTCATCACCTGGATGACGGCGCCGACGCCGGCCGGCATCCTGTTCGACATCGACATTGCCCTGCGTCCGGACGGCGCCAGCGGCATGCTGGTGTCGTCCATCGCCGCCTTCGAGCGCTACCAGAGCGAAGCGGCCTGGATCTGGGAACACCAGGCGCTGACGCGGGCGCGCTTTTGCGCCGGCGACGCCGCCATCGGCGCGCGCTTCGAGGCGATCCGCGAACAGGTGCTGCGCAAGGACCGCGCCGGCCAGGCAGACGTGCTGAAAAACGAGGTGGTGCAGATGCGCGCGCGCATGCATGACGCCAACCTGAACCGCAGCACCCAGTTCGACCTCAAGCACGATGCGGGCGGCATGATCGACATCGAGTTCATCGTGCAATACCTGGTGCTGCGCCACGCGCACACCTACCCGCAGCTGACCGCCAACGCCGGCAACATCGCCCTGCTGCACCTGTGCGGCGAACTGGGCCTGATCGACGCGGCCCTGGCCAGCCAGGTCGCGGCGGCGTACCGCGCGATGCGCAAGCTGCAGCACAGCGTGCGGCTGCAGGGGCACGACAAGACCCGGGTCGAGCCGGCCCAGGTGGGTACCCATCCTGACAGCGTGCTGCGGTTGTGGCACGCCTGTTTTACCGGTTGATTCCATGCGCACCACCCTGGTGCGCATGGTTTTCCCCCGCACCACCTCTATCCAACAGCCGTGTTTATTGCACCCCAAACGTACATGCAAACTGCTGACTTTTTAGTCATTTAATTTCTTTTTGTTAACTGTTGTATTTGCAACAGAAATGCCCTCCTGACATATTGACACCCGTCAATACCGAATGGTTTGATACCTGCGGGGTATGCATGTCCAACAAAAAGTATTGCCGTTTGTTGAACACGCCTCAGTTCGCCGATCAATCATAAGACTGCCCCGCACCATGGGGCTCAGGATGGAGAGCACATGCAACAACGTACCAAGATCGCACTTGCCGTGACGCTGGCGCTGACGTCGATGACTGCCATCGCTCAAGAGGCCCTGCAACGGGTCGAAGTGACCGGTTCCCGCATTCGCCAGGTCGACCTGGAAACGGCGCAGCCGGTCCAGGTGATGAGCCAGGAACAGATCCAGAAGAGCGGCCTGGTCACCGTCGGCGACATCATCAACAGCATGTCCTCGGCCGGTGTGCCAGCCTTCTCGCGGGGTTCGTCGCTGGGCGCGAGCCGCGAACAGGGCGGCCAGTTCCTCGACATGCGCAACCTGGGCGCGCAGCGCTTGCTGGTGCTGGTCGATGGCAAGCGCTGGACCCAGTCGGTCAGCGGCTATACCGACATGTCGACCATTCCGTCGGCACTGATCGACCGTGTCGAAATCCTGAAGGATGGCGCCTCGTCGATCTACGGTTCGGATGCGATCTCGGGCGTGGTCAACATCATCCTGAAGAAAACCATGCAGGGCGGCCAGGTCAGCGTGTACCACGGCCAGAACGAAGAAAACGACGGCAAGACCAAGGATTACTCGGTCACCTACGGCGCCGGCGACGACAAGGCATCGCTGCTGTTCGGCCTGACCCATACCGACCAGGGCGGCGTCTGGGCGCGCACGCGCGACATCACCGCCACGACGAACGGCCCGAGCCGGCCGAATTCAGCGCTGGGCAGCGGCCCATGGGGCCGTATCCGCCAGGTCAGCCCGACCGGCGCCGTCACCGGCTTTGACCGGGTGCTGAACCACACCGGCGGCCCGCTGGGCGATGGCGTGGGCCAGGATGCGCGCAATCCCGCCAACTACCACACCTTTGCCAATGCGCCGGCCGACCTGTTCAACTCGACCAGCCAGATGCACTTTTTGACGCCAAGCAAGCTGACGTCGCTCTTCGTCAAGGGCGAAGTCGAACTGCCGGCCAATATGCGCTTCAAGACCACCGCGATGTACGCCGACCGCAAATCGTCGCGTCAGGTTGCCGGCTACCCGCTGAGCTCAACCTCGCAGGCAAGATACCCGGTGTATGTCGACAAGGACAGCTACTACAACCCGTACGGCAACGCCGTGGCCGGCGCCGGCAATGGCCAGGACCTGTTCTTCTACCGCCGCACGATTGAAGTGCCGCGCGTGACCGACAACAGCAACCGCAGCCTGCACATCGACGCGTCGCTCGAAGGCGAGTTCTCGCTGCGCGCCCTGCCATGGAACTGGAGCGTCGGCTACAACCACAGCAAGGTCGACGGCCAGGTGACCGGCTATGGTGACCTGAACCTCATCAACCTCAAGCGCGCCCTCGGTCCGTCGTTCCGCAATGCCGCAGGCATCGTGCAGTGCGGCACCGCCGCCGCGCCGATCGGCCTGGGTGAATGCACCCCGTGGAACATCCTGGGCGGCCCATCGGCCTCGACGCCGGAAGCGCTCGATTACGTGATGTCGACCGCCCAGGCGACCTACAGCTCGGTCGTCAACAGCGCCACCGCTGACCTCAGCGGTGAACTGTTCACGCTGCCAGCCGGCGCCGTCGGCATTGCCGGCGGCATCGAGCACCGCGAAGTGCGCGGCGACGACGTGCCGGGCCAGTTCGAACGCTCGGGCTACTCGTCGAGCCTGGCCGGCAACCCGACCTACGGCCGCTACACGGTGCGCGAAGCGTATCTGGAAGCGAACATCCCGCTGCTCAAGGACGTGCCGTTTGCCGAACTGCTCAGCCTGAATCTGGCCTCGCGCTACTCGGACTACTCGAACTTCGGCTCGACCACCAACAGCAAGGCCAGCTTCATGTGGAAACCGGTGCGTGACCTGCTCACGCGCGGCACCTACGCCGAAGGCTTCCGCGCGCCAACCCTGGGCGACACCTTCGGCGGCGGCTCGCAGACCTTCGCCAGCTACCTCGACGCCTGCGACAGTGTCGTCGGCGAAGCAGCCGTCAACCCCGCCGTGGCCCAGCGCTGCGCGGCGCGCGGCGTACCTGCCGGCTTCCGCCAGAAGAACCAGACGGGCGCAAACGTGCCTGCCACCGGCGGCCAGACCCCGTTCCCGTTCACGACCGGCGCCGGCAACAGCTTCCTGCTGCCCGAGACCGCCAAGACCCGCACGCTGGGCCTGGTCCTGAGTCCGTCGAGCGTGCCAGGGCTGTCAGTCTCGGTCGACTGGTTCAACATCAAGATCGACAACCTGATCACGGGCGTGTCGGCCACCGACACGATCGAGGAATGCTTCCTGTACAACGTGGAGAATTTCTGCTCGCTGATCACGCGTGACGCCAGCGGCCAGGTCGTCGATCTGCAGATCGGCAACACCAACCGCGGCAAGGTCGAGACCGAAGGCGTCGACCTGGCGATCAACTACCGCCTGCCGCGCACGGCCTGGGGCCAGTTCGGCATCCGCAGCGAAACGACCTACACCGACTCGTACAAGCAGCAGTCGACCCCGGATTCGGAATGGGTCGAATACGCCGGCGAATACGACACGTTCCGCGTCAAGTCGAACACCTCGCTGGACTGGAACATGGGCAACTGGAGCGCGACCTTCACGGCCCGCCTCTACAGCAGCCAGAAGAACCGTTGCTTCTCGCTGACCCTGCCGGGCGAATGTTCGGACCCGACCGCCAAGACCAGCTGGGGCACGGGCTACACCCGCGCCAAGGAGATGTGGTACGGCGATTTGTCGATCGGTTACGCGCTGCCATGGAACGCCAAGCTGCTGCTCGGCGCGAACAACATCTTCGACAAGAAACCGGTTATCAACTACAGCGCAGGCTCGGCCACCGGCGGCAACTCGTCGTCGTCGTCGGTCAGCCCGGAACTGCCGATCGATCGATTTGTCTACGTTCGCTACAATCAGGCGTTTTAAATGAATCTTCGGTAAACCGCAATTTTATTGCGTGAAAAGCCCGCCAGGCGCAAGCCTGGCGGGCTTTTTGCCGCTTAGCCAAACTTAGATCAGCAAGTAACCGCCTAGTCAATTACATGTGATATCGAAAACGAGTAAATACACATTTCTGCAACAAAACGGTCACATTCTCACCGTTCTGGTGCGTATGCATTGACAGTGAAGTCCCCCGAATGGTTTTATTGCTGACTTGAAAAGCCGTTTGACCAATTAGTTGGCGTTTTTCAGCGAGTCGCACCGCGACATTTTTTCGGTGGCAGGCCCTTACCCAGGTCCAGCCGCGCATACACCCCTAGGAGTTCTGCAACATGATGGAAACACTCTTGTCCCGTTCGGTCCGCGCTATCTGCCTCGGCGGTATGACCCTTGGCATGACCGCTGCGATCGCGCAGGAAGTCGCTGCGCCACAGCGCGTTGAAGTGACCGGTTCGCGTATTCGCCAGGTTGACCTGGAAACGGCGCAACCGATCCAGATCCTGAACCAGGAACAGATTCAGAAAACTGGTCTGGTGACCGTCGGCGAAGTGCTCAACAACCTGTCGTCGGCCGGCGCGCCGGACTTTTCGCGTTCGGGCTCGCTGACGTCGAACACCGAAGCGGGTGGCCAGTACGTCAGCCTGCGTAACCTGGGCGCGAACCGCCTGCTGGTGCTGGTTGATGGCAAGCGCTGGACCCAGACCGTTGCAGGTTACACCGACTTGTCGACGATCCCGTCGGCAATGATCGAACGCATGGAAATCCTGAAGGATGGCGCCTCGTCGATCTACGGCTCGGACGCAATCGCAGGCGTGGTCAACATCATCCTGAAAAAGAACATGCAGGGCGGCCAGCTGTCCCTGTACACCGGCCAGAACGAAAAGAACGATGGCCGCAACAAGGACTTCTCGCTGAGCTACGGCGCTGGCGATGAAAAGGCATCGCTGATGCTGGGTCTGTCGCACACCGAAACCGGTCGCGTGGGCACGCAAGAGCGTAACATCACCAAGACGCAATACGGTCCTGATCACCCGTTCGACGGCCTCGGCGCCGGTCCATGGGGCCGTATCGCACCGGTGAATCCGGCAACCGGCGGCGGTCTGACCGGCGCGGGCGGTTTCAACCGTTACCTGAACCACACCGGCTCGTTCGACGGCCGCGGCCAGGGCGCGGATTCGCGCAACATCGCCAACTACCACAACAACTCGTCGGCGATCCAGGAAGACAAGTACAACACCACGCAGGACATGGACCTGCTGTCGCCTAGCGAACTCGACACCTTGTTCGTCAAGGGCGAAATCGCACTGCCAAAAGACATGCGTCTGAAAACGACCGCCATGTACTCGCAGCGCCAGTCGGTGCGCCAGATCGCTGGTTACCCACTGCAGTCGACCTCGCAAGCCAACTTCCCTGTCTATGTCGACAAGGACAGCTACTACAACCCGCTGGGCAGCAGCGTCGTCGGCGCCGGCCGCGGCCAGGACCTGTTCTTCCAGCGTCGTACGATCGAGCTGCCACGCGTCACCGACAACGAAAACCGCACCCTGCACATCGATGCCACCCTCGAGGGTGATTTCATGGTCAAGGACCTGGCGTGGAACTGGAGCGTTGGCTACAACCACAACAAGGTTTCGGGTACCGCGACCGACACCGGCAACATCAATCTGCTGAACCTGAAGCAAGCTCTGGGCCCATCGTTCATGAATTCGTCGGGCGTCGTCCAGTGCGGCACCGCAGCGAACCCGATCGGCCTGGCATCGTGCACCCCATGGGATATCCTGGGTGGCCCATCGGCATCGAACGCAGCAGCGCTTGACTACGTCAACACGACCGGCACCAAGACCTACGGCTCGACCATCAACAGCGCTACCGCTGACCTGGCCGGCGAACTGTTCCAGCTGCCAGCCGGCGCACTCGGCCTGGCAGTCGGTATCGAACACCGCGAAGTCAAGGGTTCGGACGTTCCTGACCAGTTCTCGCAGTCGGGCTACTCGACCAACCTGTCGGGTCAGGCAACCTACGGCCGCTACACCGTGCGTGAAGCGTACGCCGAGTTGAACATTCCAGTCCTGAAAGCACAGCCGTTCGCAGAACTGCTGAGCTTCAACCTGGCAACCCGTCACTCGGACTACAGCAACTTCGGCGTGACCAACAACAGCAAGGCCAGCTTCATGTACAAGCCGGTCAAGGACGTGCTGGTCCGCGGTACCTGGGCTGAAGGCTTCCGCGCCCCAACCCTGGACGATATCTCGGGCGGTGGTTCGCAGTCGTTCGACACCTTCACCGACGCTTGCGACACCCGTTTCGGCGAAGCATCGCGTAACCCAGCCGTGCTGGCACGTTGCACCAGCGGCTTCGGCGGCGTGACTGGCACCCCGGTCAACTACCGTCAACTGATGCAAGCCGGTGGCGCGATCACCAGCGCCGGCGGCACCCAGTCGCTCGTCGCCTTCAACAGCGGCGCCGGCAACCAGTTCCTGAGCCCTGAAACCGCGGTCACCAAGACCCTGGGCTTCGTGTACAGCCCATCGTTCGTGCCTGGCCTGTCGGTCGGTCTGGACTGGTACAACATCACCATCGACAACCGCATCACCGCCATCGGCGCTGATTACGTCATCGACGAGTGCTACATCGGTGGCAACGCAAACTACTGCAACTCGCTGCGTCGCGATCCAACCACCGGTAACCTGACGGCCCTGTCGCGCGGCAACGCCAACCTGGGTCAGATGGAAACCGAAGGCGTCGATCTGGCAGTGTCGTATCGTCTGCCACGCACCGCCTACGGCCAGTTCGGCTTCCGTAACGAAACGTCGTACACCGACTCGTTCCGTACCAACGACGGTCCAGGCACCCGCTGGAAAGAGTATGTCGGCGAGTACTACTACAACCGCGTGAAGTCGAACACCTCGATCGACTGGGCACTGGGTAACTGGAATGCAACCTGGGGCTTCCGTTACTACAGCCCAACCAAAGACACCTGCTGGGATGTCGAAGAGCTGATCGAGTGCAACATGCCTAACTTCGTGCTGGCTGACGGCAACACCGGCGCCAACAAGCTGGGTTCGGTCACCATCCATGACGTGAGCGTCGGCTACAAGACCTCGTGGGATGGCCGCTTCCTGTTCGGTATCAACAACGTCTTCGACAAGTCGCCACGCATGGTGTACAGCACCCTGGCATCGGCCTCGAAGATCGACGCCGACCAGTCGCTGGACCGCTTCTTCTACGTCCGCTACACCCAGAACTTCTAATGGATCGGGGTCGCAAGACCCTGTCCTGAAAAGTTCAGTAAATGCCCGCCCGGCTCTGCCTGGCGGGCATTTTTACATCCCAGCCCTGTTTGCCTGACCCCAACGCTGTATCATGGCGGTTTGCCTGCGGCGTTGCCGCGTCACTCCCTCCCCGTATGACCATCAAACTCAAGAACGACAAAGACATCGCCAAGATGCGTGTGGCCGGCCGCATGGCAGCCGAAGTGCTGGACATGATCAAGGAATTCGTCGTCCCCGGCGTCTCCACCGAAGAACTCGACCGCCGCTGCCACGACTACATCCGCAAGGTACAGAAGGCCACGCCGGCCAATATCGGTTACCACGGCTTCCCGAAAACCCTGTGCACGTCGATCAACGGCGTGGTCTGCCACGGCATCCCGAGCGAAAAGGACATCCTCAAGGACGGCGACATCGTCAATATCGACGTGACCGTGATCAAGGATGGCTGGCATGGCGACACGAGCCGCATGTACTTTGCCGGCACGCCGTCGCCCGAAGCGAAGAAGCTGGTCGAGGTCACCTATGACGCCATGATGGCGGGCATCCGCGCCGTCGGCCCGGGCGCGCGCCTGGGCGATGTCGGCCACGCGATCCAGACGCTGGCCGAAGGCGCCGGCTTCTCGGTCGTGCGCGACTACTGCGGCCACGGCATCGGCCGTGTCTACCACGAAGAGCCGCAGGTGCTGCACTACGGCCGCAAGAACACGGGCTTGCTGCTCAAGGAAGGCATGACCTTCACGGTCGAGCCGATGATCAATATGGGCGAAGACGACGTGATCCAGCTGGATGACGGCTGGACCGTGATGACGCGCGACGGTTCGCTGTCGGCGCAGTGGGAGCACATGCTGGTGGTGACCAGGAACGGCGCCGAGATCCTCACGCCGTGGCCGGACCAGCGCTGATCAGATCGCAGCGGGAACCACGAAGACAAAAAAAAGGGCCGGCTCCCGTCAGGGATCCGGCCCTTTTTCGTTCGACTCAAGTCCTGATCAGAACTTGTAGTTGCCCGTCACGTACAGCTGACGACCGAGCGGATCGGCGTAGCGCGGATCGAACCCGACCTGGTGACCCGACGAGGCGCGCAGCGACAGCGGCGGCTTGCGGTCGGCGATATTCTTCATGCCGGCGCGCAGGATGAAGTTGTCGGTAAAGCTGTAGCGGCCTTGCCAGTCGATGGTCAGGAACGATGGCACATCCAGGCGGAAGCCGGTTTCGTTGCGACCGGTGTCCAGGTTGCGCACCGTCGCGGCGGCATCGACATAGCCATTGCGGTAGTTGACGATCAGCGAGTTCGACAGCTTGCCCGTGTCGAGCGAGCTCGACAGGCGCACAATGTGGCGGAACGTGACGGCATTGTTGGTGCCGAAGTAGTTCATGCTGTTGGTCCAGTCATTCGCCGTACCTGCACGCGTGTAGTCCGACTTCATCATGTACGTGCCGTTCAGCGTCGTCGTCCAGGTGCCGAAACCGAAACGCTGGCGGCCGGTCAGGTCCCAGTCGATACCGCGATTGTGGGTCTTGCCGATGTTGACCGACGACTGCAGGAACGCCCAGTAGGTGTTGCCGGTTGCCGGTTCCGTGTAGGTCTGGAACAGTGCGCGGAAGGTGGCCGGGTCAGCCCATGCCTGCTGTTCGCTGACGGCGCTCACGGCATCCTTGATCTTCACGTCCCACAGGTCCAGGCCTGCCGAGAAGCGTGGGGACGGCTCGAAGCGCATGCCCACGGTGAACTGCTTCGATGTTTCAGGACGCAGGTCTTCGTTGCCGGTCGAGAGCACGTTGTACTGCGTGGAACCTGGACGGCACAGTGTCGGATCGGCGATCGGGCAGGCCCACGAGGACGCGGTGAAGCCGGCGTTGACCGTTGGCTGCGCCAGGCTGAGCATGTCAGGCGCCTTGAAGCCGGTGCCGTACGAACCCCGGAACAGCAGTTCCGGCATCGGCTGGTAACGGGCCGAGACCTTGTACGTGGTCTTGGACTGATCGCTGCCGACCTTGCGACCGCGCACGCCGTCGTCGATGGCCGAGATGCTGTCGTAACGCAACGCCGCCGTGACCTCGATCTGCTTGGTCAGCGGGGCCAGCATTTCGGCAAAGGCGCCGACGTTGTCGCGCTTCATGTCATACCGGGCCGGCGCGTTGAAGTTGTAGATCACACCGTTGACCGCATCGGCCGATGGGTCCTGCTGGTAGTGGTATTCGCGGTAGTCCGCGCCGAGGGCCAGCTGGGCTGCACCGCCGCTGAGGGCAAACAGCTCGCGCGAACCGCGCACGTCGGCCGCCTTCAGGGTGGTCGAGGCTTCACGGATCGAACCGTTGAAGACCGAGGCGTCGATCAGTTTCTGGGTCGCTTCGCTTTGCGCGCCGATCGGTGCAAACGGATCGAACAGGCGGTTGGTCAGCATGTTGCGGAACTCGGCGTTCTTCATGTAGCCGCCGACATAGCGCTCGTCGATCGAGTTTTCCGACCAGGTCAGCGCGCTGTTGATGTTCCAGCCGGCGAACTCGCCTTCGACGCCCGCCACTGCGTGCTTCGATTCGGTGATGGTCTGGCTGTCACGCGTGCCCCAGTCGAAAGCACGGTAGTTGCCCGAGACGGAGCTGACGCGGCCAAGCTGGGTGGTGTTCAGGTATGGCGCCACGTACTGGTTGAATTGCGGCGAGCCGGCGACGATCGTGAACGGCGCGGTGTTTGGCGCAATGCGCGCGGTCAGGTCGAAGCGCGAGTAAGCGATGTCGGTGAACGCTTCCCATTTGTCGCCCAGCTTCTTGGTCCCTTTCAGGAACAGGCTGTCGCGCTTGTTTTCCGGAACCATTTCGACGGTCTGGATGTAGTCGAACGTGCAGTTGCGCGCGGTGGTGCCGTTGTTGTTGATGCTCGCCACAGTCAGCGTCGGGCAATTGCCATTGGCCAGCAGATACGGCGAGAAGCCGACCGATGGCAGCGCGGCGACGCCGGCCGGGTTGCGGAACGCCACGGTGACATTGGCCGGCACTGATGCGGTGCTGGTGTTGTCATAGACGTAGTTGGTGCCATTGCGCGAGAACTTGCGGAAGGCCGTGTTGGCGAAGTCGCGTTCGGTCGAGCGGATCTGGTCCTGCTCGTCGCGGCGGTAGCTGGCCAGCACGTTCCAGCCGTCGGTGTCCAGGTCGCCCATGCCGTAGGTTGCGGCGATATAGCGCGAACCACCCGCCTGACCGGCCGTCGGCTGGCTGTAGTTTGCTTCGATGTCGCCGCCCTGCTGGTTCTTCTTCAGGACAAAGTTGATCACGCCGGCGATGGCGTCCGAACCGTACAGGGCCGAGGCGCCATCGGTCAGGATTTCAACGCGCTCGACAGCGCTCATCGGGATCGCTTGCAGATTGACCGTGCTGCCCGAACCTTGTGGCGCCAGGCGGCGGCCGTTGAGCAGCACCAGTGTGTACGATTCGCCGATGTCGTGGATCGAGGCCGACACGCGGCCACCCGAGTTGGTACCGGCGGCGATGGCGCCAATGGTAAAGCCCTGCATCGCAGGCAGGGTCTGGAGCAGTTCCGCAACGCTGTTGGCGCCGGTCTTGGCAATCGCTTCCTGGGTCAGCGTCTGGATCGGCAATGCGCCCTCGACGTTGATGCGCTTGATTGCGGAGCCGGTGACTTCGACGCGCTGCATTGGCGCCTCTTGCGCCATGGTGTGGGACACGGCCAATGTGGATACCAGGCCAAGAGCAAGGCGCACTGCACGCACGCTCATCTTTTCGTTGAACTTCATTGGATCATCCTTGGTTGCATTCATAAACGCGCCAAATTGGAGCATGTCTTCTGCCGCTCTCTGTCCAGCGTCGATTTATTATGGCAACGACATTGCCTCTCACCAAGTAAAAATCCGTGTCGCAGATACCCCCGTTCACATGAATGTCACATTACCCTGTATTTACTGCTGGTAAATTCTCTTAAAAATATATCAATTGATTGGATCCAGCACCGTGGTCCCGGGCATACCCTACGTGACCCGTTACAAGTGTTAACAAATTCGTTGTTAATTAACAACTACATCGCGTTTGATCGTGCAATCTGCCCAGTAAATCAAGGCGAATTGCCGCCAGTGGCGTCGGTTGTGGGCGCAGGTCTCGTGCGATACGGTGCCATTTTGGGGTGCATGCCTGCTCTGCCGTGGTGCTCTACGATGAGCCGCCAGGGACCAGCAAATGCGCCGCCTGGCGCAAGGACATATCCCAGCTGCCAGTCGGCGTCCGGCGTCCGACAGTGCGGAAAACGTTATTTGGTGTCGTCCGGACAGCTGGTTCGAGCCTGCAGTTCGCACACGCCCATTCGTCCTCGGATCACGGTCCTGGCGTTGTTAGACGGCCCGACACGCTGACATGTAGTCAGCCGGTCGGGCGCAATGGGGTGGCAGCGTCAATAGTTTAGATACCGCAACGATCCGAACATGCAACACGCTCTTCCAGGCACTGCGCCGGGCTTGTATCGGAAGAGAGACAAGCCCGGTAAACCCTGGAGCAATCTTTCCCGCATTGATCCATATTTTGCTGAAAAGCCGATACGGTAGCTGCGCTGCCAACACCGATGGCGAACAAGAATGCTGCGACTTTTTTATTCATGCATTTTCTCCTGGATTGATTTATCAAGACGGTGATTTGATTCCGGAATCGCGCCGTCGATCGCTAAATTCCAAATACAACAAAGTCGGCCTGTCAGAGGCGGCGTTCATGGCTTGGAGACATGACCAGCCTTGATCAGCGCAGATTCGAGATCGTCCGGGTTGAAACCAGTAAGCAGGCGTTCACCGACGAGAATTACCGGGACGGCTTTTCTCCCAAGCTGTGCAAATTCGCGACGGTTTTCATCGGAAGCCGAAACATCGCGATCAATGAAGGCTATATTTCGTCCGCGCAGGAACGCGCGGGCATGAATGCAATAAGGACAAGTGTCCGTTCCGTAAAGGACGACATTGGTTTTTCCAGCCGGATAATAAGCGCTGTAATCGCCTTTGATATAGGCAGGCTTCAATGCACTGACGATATAAGGAACCCCTGATCCAATACCCAGACCTGCAGCAAGGATCAGAAAATACGTCATTGTTTTTTTCGCTGGTAGCGCAGGCATATCTTGTTCCGATTCGAAAAGACATCACTAACATCACATATGCATTAATCCTTGTCAAGAATGTGTCATTCATTCTGAGTATTTGCCGCAATTTCATGCGGATCGAATAAAAGCGGCCATTCTTATGATCCGCACCGACGTAAAAAAACCGGAAGGCCTGCGCCTTGCCGGGTTTTAGTATCGACTAAATCGCTTACCTGGCCTTCATTAGCGCGACCGTGCTGTCTGGCCAAACGCAGCGCTGGCGCACAACGGACAAGGGCCGGAACTGCATGCGGTTCCGGCCCTTGTTCTTACCCGCCAGGCCAGGCCGGGTAAGGATCGTCGTGGATGCTCAGAAGCTGTAGCGGGCCGACGCGGTGAAGTAGCGGCCATACGGATTGTGCAATCCTTCGTTGTAGCCGGCCAGTGGCGCACCCGCCGTGGCGCCATAGCGCGGGTCGAACGGCGCCGCCTTGTCGAACAGGTTCTGGACGTTGAACGTGAGCGACAGGTTCTGGATCCCGGTGTAGGTATACCCTACGCCAAAGCGCACCCATTCCTTGACCTTGCAATCCGGGAACTCAGCAAGATAACCCGGTACGGTGATGCTCGCACTGGGCGTACCTGCACTGGTGGCTGGCTGGTAGTGGCAGAACGCCGTCTCGTAGGTGGTCTGGTTGTCGTACTTGCGCAGCAGGGAGACCGGACCGGTATAGTTGACGCTGGCATTGAAGGCATGCGCACCGCGGGTCAGCGAGGCCGTCAGACTCGTTTTCCAGCGTGGCAGGTCAATGCCGCTACTCAGGTTCCAGTCAAGCAGACCGGCATTGTAGCCAACCAGATTGCGTTCCGGGTCGCCCGGTTCTTGCTGCAGCGTGTACGAGTGCAGGTAGGCCGACGTGAGCTTGGCGCTGAAATTGCCCCAGTCGCCCAGGTTCTTGCGGAAGGCAACGTCGATATCGATGCCCTGCACTTCCACCGAACCCTTGTTCAGCCATGGCTGGCGCACCGTCAGTAGCGGGCCGGTGCCCGGAATCGGCCTGCCGGCGGCATCGGTGATGAAGTTGGCCGGCGTCTGATCGCGCACGATCAGGTCAGGATTGGTGTCCTCGTCGCGCAGCGCGTCAAACGCCGTACCGAGTGCCACCTCGCCTTCCTTGCGGATCTTGAAGAAATCCAGGCCGATATCGAAGTTCGGGGTCGGCGAGAACAGGATGCCGAAGGTATAGCTCTTCGACTCTTCCGGCTTGAGGTTCGGGTTGGCGCCACCGGTGCCGGAGGCCGACTTGCGGCAATCGACTTCGGTCGCGTTGGGCTTTGGTGTCACTTCATCGCTTTCGCAGCGGCGTGGGTCATACAGGTTGGTGAGGAAGAATTGCGCGCCCCCTGGCGTTACCTGTGACAACGCCGGCGCCCGGAAGCCTTCGGAATAGCTGCCACGGAACGCAAGGCTGTTGGTCGCCGTCCATTTGGCGCCCACCTTCGGCACGAAGTTGGTCTTGATGCCCGGATACTTGTCCCAGCGACCGGCAAAGTCCATCTCGAAGTTCTTGAAGAACGGGGTGCGCATTTCGATGAAGGCCGACTTGACGTCACGCTCGCCATCGATGATGGTGTTGGCCAGGCCGTAGATCTGGCCGGTTGCCAGCAACTCGCCCGGATTCATCTGCAGCTTTTCGCGGCGCGCTTCGGCGCCCACCGCGACGCCGATCGCGCCGCCGCCCAGCTGGCCGAACTGGGTATTGGCCTTGACGTCGAAATGGGTGATCGACGATTTGTCGTCGCTCTGGGTTCTGCGGAACAGGTCCGGGTTGGCCGACAACTGCGCCAGCGTAGCGCCGGCGTTCAACTGACGCAGCACCGGCAGGTACAGGCGGCCCTCGTAGCTGTCCTTGCGGCGTGCTTCGTTGTAGAGCAGGCCCACTTCCCAGTCCCAGTTGAAATGCGAGCCTTGCAGGCCCGTGAGCAACCGGCCCTGTTCATTGATCGTCTCGGTGCCGCTCGGGGCATTCTCGAAGCGGTAGGCCACCGAGGCGCGCGCATTCGGGAACGGGTTGTCCGGGTGGCCGGCCGGCAGGATCGTCTGGTAGCTCGGTGCCACGCCGGTCGCATTGAAGTTGGTCACCGGCGTGGTATTGATCGTGATCGGATTGGACGTGTACTGGCGCTCGGTGCGGGCGTAGGCGCCCTCGACGAAGGCGCGCACGTTTGGACCCAGCTTGATCGTGCCGCGGCTCAGGAGACTCGCATCCTTGCCCTCCCCCGTGCCTTCCAGGTTCTGGTTGGTGTCGTAGTTACAGAACGTGCGGTCCACGAACACGCTGGTCGCAGCCAGACCCATGGCCGTCGAGCCGGTCAACTGGCGCGCCGGATCGCAGTTCGTGCTCAGGCGCAGGCGGTCGGCGGCGTTGGCGCGGGTCGCGGTGAACTGGCCAGAGCCCGGTGCGGTTTCGCGGTAGAACGCGGGCGCACCTGAAATCGTGCTGCCATACGGCGTGGCGTAGCGCTTCGACAGGCGGCGGTACTGATCGAACTCGATGTCCTTGACGTTTTCGCGCAGCACGCGGTCGCGGTCGGACAGGTCGGCCGTGAAGAAGACGTTATAGCCATCGGTGTCGAGGTCGCCCGTGCCGGCAACGACGTTGACGCCCTTGCGCTTGAATTCGTTGTCGTCGTTGGCACTGACGCGCGCCGAGAGTTCAGCGCCTTTGTAGTTCGAGCGGGTAATGAAGTTGATCACGCCGCCAATCGCATCCGAGCCGTAAACGGCTGAGGCGCCATCGCGCAGGATCTCGACGCGTTCAAGCGCGGCCAGCGGAATCGAATTAAGGTCGTACAGCGTTGAATTGCCATCGTTCGGATCGGCATACGCGACCGGCGTCATGCGCCGGCCATTGAGCAGAATCAGCGTGGAGCTGGACGACAGCCCGCGCAGCGAAGCGGTCGATACGCCGCGGGAAAACCCGCCGTCGTTGGTGTCGAGATTCACATCCGACCCCATCGATGGCACCAGGCGAATCAGCTCGGTGACCGTGGAGGCACCGGTTTCGCGAATATCCTTCGCCGTGATGATCTGGATGGGCTGGGTGCCTTCCTTCTCGGTGCGCTTCAGGTTCGACCCCGTGACATACACGGTTTGCGCGCCCTCGCCGCCGGCATTTTGTGCCGACGCGTACGGGGATGTGGCAATGGCCATGGCGACCGCAATGACACTGTATTTCAGGACTGGCGGCTTCATTGATTTCCTCTCGCTGCGATTATTATTATCCGAAGGTGTTCATATGTACCCGGGTACATACAACGATAAAGTTTCGCAGAGAGATAATGAAAACCAAACGATTTTTTATGAGATAAGGTATGTACTTTCTACTTTGTTGCAAATAGATGACAACTATATGCAGATGACAAAGTCGCTTTATCCAGTACGAATAAGCGACCAATCTTTATTCATTCGACCTGAGATGTTCGAGCCAGCTTTGGCGAAAAAAAACCCGGACGCTGGCAGCATCCGGGTTTCTCGTCAGTGTTGACAGATTACTTGGCGTTCATCAGCGCAACGGTGGTGTCGAGCATGCGGTTCGAGAAGCCCCACTCGTTGTCATACCACGACGTCACTTTGACCAGGCGGCCCGACACTTTGGTCAGGGTCGCGTCGAAGTTCGACGAGGCCGGGTTGTGGTTGAAGTCGACCGACACCAGCGGCTCGGTCTGGTACGTCAGGATGCCGTTCAGCGCACCGTCGGCGGCCGTCTTCATGATCTGGTTGATTTCATCGACGGTGGTGTCGCGCTTGGCGATGAAGGTCAGGTCGACGATTGACACGTTGATGGTCGGCACGCGGATCGCGAAGCCGTCCAGCTTGCCGTTCAGTTCCGGCAGCACCAGGCCGACTGCAGCGGCAGCGCCGGTCTTGGTCGGGATCATCGACTGCGTGGCCGAGCGGGCACGGCGCAGGTCTTCATGCATCACGTCGGTCAGCACCTGGTCATTCGTGTACGAGTGCACGGTGGTCATCAGGCCGGTTTCCAGGCCAATGGCGTCATGCAGCGGCTTGACCAGCGGGGCCAGGCAGTTGGTGGTGCACGATGCGTTCGAGATGACGGTGTCCGAGCTTTTCAGCACGTCCTGGTTCACGCCGAACACGATGGTCGCGTCGACATCCTTGCCGCCCGGGGCCGAGATGATGACTTTCTTGGCGCCACCCTTGATGTGGGCCGATGCCTTTTCCTTGGTGGTGAAGAAGCCGGTGCACTCGAGCACGACATCGACGCCCAGCTCGCCCCATGGGATTTCTGCAGGGTTGCGCTGTGCGAACACGCGGATTGGATCGCCGTTCACGATCATGTTGTCGCCTTCGACCGTGACGGTGCCAGGAAACTTGCCGTGGGCGGTGTCGTAGCGGGTCAGGTGGGCGTTCGACTCGGCATTGCCGAGGTCATTGATCGCCACGATCTGGATGTCCTGTTTCTTGCCGCCTTCGTAGAATGCGCGCAGGATATTGCGGCCGATGCGGCCATAACCATTGATTGCAACTTTGATCGTCATGCTTGGCTCCTGGTAGAAAAAAACTTTTTCGTAACGAACATAGTAAAACGGACCATCCCTGCGGGACAGTCCGTTTTCTGGCGAATGCTTACGCTGCGATAACTTGTTTGGCCTTGGCAACCACGTTCTCGACGGTGAAGCCGAAGTGCTTGAACAGCACGGGCGCCGGCGCCGATTCACCGAAGGTGTCGATGCCGACCACGGCGCCTTCGAGGCCCACGTACTTGTACCAGAAGGCGGTGATGCCGGCTTCGATGGCCACGCGCGGCGTGCCGCGGGTCAGCACGCTGGCTTTGTAGGCGGCGTCCTGGCGATCGAACACGTCGGTCGACGGCATCGAGACGACGCGCGCGGCGATGCCTTCAGCGGCCAGTGCGTCGAAGGCCTTCACGGCCAGTTCGACTTCGGAACCGGTGGCGATGAGGATGACCTTGGCGTCCGGCGTGTCGCGCAGCACGTAGCCGCCCTTGGCGACGTCGGCGACCTGCTGGGTGTCGCGGGCCATGAACGGCAGGTTCTGGCGCGAGAAGATCAGCGTCGTCGGGCCATCCTTGCGCTGGACTGCTGCGCCCCATGCGACGGCCGATTCGACCGTGTCGCATGGACGCCAGTTGTCCAGACCCGGGATCAGGCGCAGCGACGAGACGTGCTCGACCGACTGGTGCGTCGGACCGTCTTCGCCCAGGCCGATCGAGTCGTGGGTGAAGACCGAGATCGAACGGATCTTCATCAGCGAGGCCATGCGCAGCGCATTGCGGCTGTAGTCCGAGAAAGTCAGGAACGTTGCGCCGAACGGGATGAAGCCGCCATGCAGCGCCACGCCATTCTGGATCGCGGCCATGCCGAATTCGCGCACGCCGTAGTTGATGTGATTACCGGCGATGCCCGAGCGCACAGCAACCGATTCTTTCCAGTTGGTCAGGTTCGAACCGGTCAGGTCGGCCGAGCCGCCCAGGAATTCTGGCAGGCTTGCGGCCAGTGCCTGGATCGCATTTTGCGACGCCTTGCGGGTAGCGATGGTTTCCTGCTTCTCGATGCAGCTCGCAATCGCGGCGTCCAGCGCCTTGGTAAACTCACCCGACAGCTCGCCCTTCATGCGGCGCTCGAATTCGCTCGCCAGTTCAGGATGTTCGCCGCGGTACGCCGCGAACATCGTGTTCCACTCGCCTTCGGCCTGGGCGCCGCGCTCTTTCGCGTCCCATGCTTCGTACAGTTCGGCAGGGATATCGAACGGGATCGGATCCCAGACCAGGTGCTGGCGCACGGCAGCAATTTCCTTGTCGCCCAGTGGCGCGCCGTGGACCTTGTCGCCGCCTTCCAGGTTCGGTGCGCCCTTGCCGATGATCGTCTTGCAGCAGATCAGCGTTGGACGGTCCGACGTCTTGGCCTGCTCGATGGCGGCATCGATGTCCTTGACGCTGTGACCGTCGACCTTCGGGATTACGTTCCAGCCATAAGCTTCAAAGCGCTTTTGCGTGTCGTCGGTGAACCAGCCTTCGACCTTGCCGTCGATGGAGATGCCGTTGTCGTCGTACAGCCAGATCAGCTTGTTGAGCTTGAGGGTGCCGGCCAGCGATGCCACTTCGTGCGAGATGCCTTCCATCAGGCAGCCGTCGCCCAGGAATGCATAGGTGTAGTGATCCACCACGTCGTAGCCCGGACGGTTGAATTCGTAGCCCAGCAGCCATTCGGCCAGCGCCATGCCGACCGAATTGGCGATGCCCTGGCCCAGCGGGCCGGTGGTGGTTTCCACGCCCGGGGTGATGCCCACTTCAGGGTGACCCGGGGTCTTGGAATGCATCTGGCGGAATGCGCGCAGATCGTCCATCGTCAGGTCGTACCCTGCCAGATGCAGCAGCGCGTAATGCAGCATCGAGCCATGGCCGTTCGACAGCAGGAAGCGGTCGCGGTTCATCCAGCCCGGATTGGCCGGATTATGACGGTAGTGCTTGTCCCACAGCGCAACGGCGATCTCGGCCATGCCCATTGGCATGCCCGGGTGGCCCGAGTTGGCTTGCTGAACAGCGTCCATCGCCAGCGCGCGGATCGCGTTGGCCATCAGGGTGGTGGTTTGCGTAGATTTCATGGAGATCGGGGATCAGGGATTGGAAAGCTGGTGGCCTGCGGCTGGCCGTAGCCCGTTATTTTACCAGACCGCCGTAGCGAGGATTTAAAATGCAGCCCTGTCCATACCGATTTCAGGAGTGCCATGCCGCGTTTTTATTGTCCCCAGCCGCTTGTCAATGGCAGCACCATCGAGCTGCCGGAAGCAGTCGCGCATCACCTGCATGTGGTGCGCCTGCAGCCCGGGGCCGCGCTGACGCTGTTCAACGGCGAAGGCGGTCAATACCGCGCCACGCTGGTCGAGACCGGCAAGCGGCGCGCCACCGCCGTCATCGACGGGCACGAGGCGATCGAAGCCGAAGCGCCCTACCCTGTCACGCTGGCCCAGGGCTTACCGGAAGGCTCGAAAATGGACTGGATCATCGAAAAGGCGGTCGAGCTGGGCGTCGCCGCGATCCAGCCGCTGGCAGCAGCGCGCAGCGTCGTGCGCCTGTCCGGCGAGCGGCTCGAGAAGCGCCAGGCACACTGGCACGGCGTCATCGTGGCCGCATCGGAGCAATGCGGACGCAACCGGCTGGCGCAGTTGCACCCAATGGCGGAGGTGCAACCGTGGCTGGCGGCGGGCGCGGGCACGACTCGCATCCTGCTCAGTCCGCGCGCAACCGAATCGCTGGCCGGCTGGGCGCGCACGAATGCGCCGCAGGCGGTCACGCTCTTGGTCGGCCCGGAAGGCGGGCTCACGCCGCACGAAGAAGACGCGGCCGTTGCCGCCGGCGCGCTGTCGCTGTCGATGGGACCGCGCGTGCTGCGCACCGAGACGGCCGGGCTGGCCGCGCTCGCCGTGCTGGCGGGAGCCTGGGACGCCATCTGAACGGATCAATAGAGAGCGCATGAAAAAACCCCGCCGGCATCGCTGCTGGCGGGGTTTTTTTATACAGCGACAGGCTTAGAACGTGTAGTTCGCGCCCAGGCTGAAGAAGCGGCCCACTGCGCCTGGCTGGTGCAGCGACGCGTTGTACGACGTTTGTGCACCGGCGTTGCCGTAGGTAGCGACGTCGTATGGTGCTTCCTTGTCGAACAGGTTCAGGATCGCGCCGCGAATCGTCAGGTTATCCGTGACCTTGTACGACAGGTTCAGGTTGGTAACGGTGAACGACGACACGTTGCAGTAGCCGATCGGCTGGACCAGACCCTGGAAGTAGGTACGGCCACCAACGTCGGCTGCAGTCGATGCGCAGTCGGTCGCGCCCAGTGCCGGGTCGAAGGTCGAGAAGCCGCTCGTGTAGTTCACGGTGGCGGTCACGTCCAGCGGGCCACGGTTGTAGCCGAGGGTGAACTGCGCACGGTCTTTCGGGTTACCCGTTGCGCCGCCAACCGACGATGGACCTTGCGTGCCGGCCAGCTGGTACGAATCGCTGCCCAGTTCGGTCACATAGCCAAAGACGTGGGCTGCGCTCAGGTTCGCGCTGACAGTGCCCAGGTCGTTGGCGAGGCGCCAGCGGTAGCGGATGTCCGCTTCGATACCGTGGGTCTCGGTGCTGCCGGCGTTGATGTAAGGCGACAGGCCGTACAGGATCGGACCAACCGCAGGGATGCCAGGCACCGTGTTGTTGCCCACGCCGGTGGCGATGTCGATCGTGTTGGCAGGACCGCGGACCCAGGTTGGCGTGAAGCTTGGATCGTTACCTGCTTGCGTGACGACCAGGTTCTTGATCTGGATCTTGTAGTAATCCAGGGTCATGTTCAGGCCGCGCATTGGCTCGACGATGATACCGGCCGTGAACGACTTCGACTTCTCTGGCTGCAGATCAGGATTGGTGGTCTGGACGTACGGTGGGCTGAACGAGCAAGCCGATGGCACGTTGCCGGCCGTGGTCTGGCTGCCATTGGCGCACAGGATCGGATCGCGGATCGCGTTGAACGTGAAGAACGAACCGGCATTGCCGACTTCAGCCGGGTTCGGCGCGCGGAAACCGCGTGCGAACGTACCGCGCAGACCGAACTGCTGGATCGGCGCCCACTTGAAGTTGGCCGACGGCGTGAACGAATTGCCGTAGGTGTCGTAGTGGTCATAACGACCGGACAGGCCGATTTCCAGGTTCTTGATCGGCGTGGCCTGCAGCTCGGCGAACACCGCGCTGTTGGTTTCGTCACCGATGGTGAACGCTGCCGTATTGGCGACCGCGCCGTTGAGCGTCAGGCTCGATGCAGGTGCATTCTGCTTGCGCTCATGCCAGTGCACGCCAGCAGCGAAGGCCAGTGGGCCGGCGCCGAAATTCGACAACAGTTCACGCGAACCGATCAGGTCGGCGTAGTTCAGCGTCGAGTCGATCTTGTTGCTGAAACGTGGCGAGACGGCATCCACGACGCCCGGCGCATTGTTGCCCAGCACATTGAACGTGCCACTGCGCAGCAGGTTGTACAGGTTGGTACGGTTGACGTAGCCGCTGTAGTCCAGGTCGCTCTTGACGCGGGTGCCACCGATGGCAGCGTTCACGTCCCAGCCGTAGGCACTACCGACGAGATCAGCTGCGAAGCGGGTCGCGGTGGTCTTGTTGTTGGTGGTCAGGGCGGCGCCGACATCCGGGATGTAGCCGTACAGGCGGGCCGGTGCACCCAGTTGGTTGGTGATATTCGCGCCGACCGGTGCGCCAGCGGCGAAGGTCGTGTTCGAGATGGCGCCCACACGCGGTGTCAGCACGCCATTGACCAGGGTCGTGGTGCCGTTGAAGCTCGTCGGGCTGAACGCTGCCGGAGCGGCATTGCGGTTGTTGTTGCTTTCGCGCTGGAACATCGAGCCGTTGAAGCGCACTTCCCAGTCTTCGCTCAGCTTTTTCGTCATGCCGATCATCAGGTTGACGTTTTCGGTCTCTGGCTGGATGTTCGACAGTTCATCGCGCACCGAGCAGCCGCCGGCACGGTATTTGGTGAAGTTGCAGTTCGTCGGATCGAGGAACTGGTAGTTGGCCGGGTTATTGACGTTGGTGACGCCAGCCAAGTTGTTCGGGTTCGACGCGTTGTACAGGAACGGGCTGCTGGCCGGGGTCAGGAAGTTGTTGATGTTGGTCGGCACGCCCAGGGTCAGGTCGTTACCACCACGTGCGCGCCAGTCGCGGTTCGCATAACCATACTGTTCGCGGTCGACGACCTTGATCGCGTTCTGCTTGCGGTATTCAGCCGTGATGAAGGCGTTGTAGCCGTCGTTGTCGAGGTCACCGATGCCGGTGCTGATCGAAGCGCGCTTGGTCTTGCCACCACCATGCTGCGTGTCGCCGACTTCGGCCGACAGGCGGGTGCCGTTCAGGTTTTTCTTGAGCTTGATGTTGATGACGCCGGCGATCGCGTCCGAGCCGTACAGCGACGAAGCGCCGCTCTTCAGGATCTCGATGCTTTCGATGGCATCGAACGGGATCGACGAGACGTCGACGAACGAGCGCTGGGAGTCATCCGACAGCGGATACGGGGCCATGCGGTGGCCGTCGATCAGCACCAGGGTCGCGCCCACGGTCAGGCCGCGCAGCGAGATGCCCGATGCGCCATTGGCGAACGCGCCGGCAAAGCCGGTGCCCAGGGTACCGGCGCCATTGGCGGCCAGGTCGGTCAGCAGCTCGGCAACCGAGGTCTTGCCGCTCTTCTGGATGTCGGCTGCAGTCAGCACCTGCACCGGGGTCGGCGTTTCGGTGTTGGTACGGCTGATCAGCGAACCCGTCACGACCACGCGCTGCGCGGCTGGTTCGGTGCTGCCCTGCTGGGCTTGGGCAAATGCCGGTGCTGCGCAGGTCAAGGCGCCGCTGGCAATTGCGCAGGCAATCGCGAAAGGCATCGACTTCAGTTTCAACATCATGGGTGATTCTCCTCGTACTTTCTTATCGGTGATTGCGCACCAGAATGCTCAGTGCCTGTTCTGCAGGCTCGTGCCTGCCGGTCGCCTGGGCCGGCAAAGCATCGGATGGACGCATTGAGCCAGAATAGGTTGACCACTGATCGCATTCTGCACGGCAGTATTTTTCATGCATACGTCTGACTGGGGACGATCAGCCTAAATAAGTGCCTGGATGAAACCAAACGTTATTCAAGTGGAGCTATAAAAACATGGCGTCAAGAATAGTGTCAACCGAGCACCAATAATGCAGAGTGTGAAATACAACACTTTATTTTTTTGAAAGTCTGGAAAGCGCACTGGTGGTGCGACGCAATATCAAACTGGTGCAATCCGCTGAACCGCCATTCAAATGCTAAAGGCACGCAACGTCTTGTATTGACGACCTTTTTATCATCAAAATTTTTCCAATGCGGGACAAGTCAAGGTGGTGTTGCGCTATACCAGTCCCGGTTTTTATTTCGATGCACCATTATCGAGCGTGAAACTAAAAGTTGGGTAAATACAACACAATGTCTTTGGGCAACCCAATAAAAAACCGCCCCGAAGGGCGGTTTGGCTTTTATTCTGAACGACTGGATCAGAACTTGCGGTCGTACATCAGCGAGAAACGGGCGTAACGCGGTGCGGTCAGCGACAGCGGCGTCTGGTACAGGCTGCTGACGTTGGCGGCATTGTTGTAGGCCTCGGTCACGCTGGCAACCGACTGGCTGTTGAAGACGTTGAACACGTCGACACGGAACTGCAGGCCCTTGATGAAGTTAGGCTTGTAAGCCACGTTCATGTCCCAACGGTGCGTCCATGGCAGGCTGCCGACCGAGCCACGTGGGGTCAACACGTTCTGCGAACGGGTCAGGCCACCGCAATAGAAGGTCTGGTTGGCGTAGTTCGGCGAATCGCCCGGATTGGCGGCGCTGCCGATGCAGCTGCGTGGACGGCCCGACGCGATCAGCGCATTACCACCAACAGTGATCTCGTCGTTGAACTGATAGAAGCCGAATGCCTTGACCTGGTGCTTGCGGTGATTCGGCAGGTAGCCATAGGCGCCTTCCATCAGCTCAGGGTAATCCCACGACGACGTGACGGCGACGTCAGCCTGGCCGTTATCCGAACGCACCTGGCCTTCGGTATTGCCCTTGTTGCGCGACCACACGTAGCTCATCTTGCCATACCAGCCATTGCGGAACGGGTGCTCGAGGAATGCTTCCACCGAGCTGTAAGTGCGCTTTGGCTTGTCGAAGCCGATGTCCGCCGCACTCAGGTTGACTGGTGTCAGCTTCGTCGCGTCGCCCGAGAAGTCGACCAGGAACTCATTGTCTTCACCCGGATTGAAGGTCTGGCAGCTGTTGCCAAACAACGGGTTGGTGATCGCAATGCCATTGGCGTCGGCGAAACGCTGGAATGGACGCACGTCGCAGAAATCGTCGATGGTCGATTGCAGCTTGCGATGAATCGCTTTCGCGCCGAAGTTCAGCGATGGCGACCAGGCTTTCTCGAAGCCGAAGGTGACTTCGTCCTGATAGGTCGGCTCCATATTGCGCGCCGCCAGCGTGTCGACCACCTTGTCCTGGCCATATTCGTTATTGCCCGACAGAGGCTGGCTCAGCTGCGCCAGACCGGTTGGCGCGCCGTTCGCGTCGGTGCCGGTGTAGGTGTAGTACTGCGACGTAAAGGTCGAGCGGCCCGCGCCACGCACCGAGATGTGAGTCGGGATCGGCACCGAGTAGCGGCCCAGGGTCGCGTACACCTTGAAGCTCGAATCACCGTTGACGTCCCAGACTGCGGCCAGGCGCGGCTGGTACTGGTTCTTCATTTCCAGGAAGGTCGTCTTCGAGTCGTTCTGGTTCTTGAACGATTCGTTACGCACACCCAGCGTCAGCAGCAGGTTCGGGGTTGCCTGGAAACGGTCTTCCAGATACCACGCGCTCTGCTCGCCGAACGAATTCGTCACAGTCGAGAACTGGTCGCGGGTCACGTAATAGCCCTGGCTGCCCAACGGGCTGCCGGTGCTGGCCGGCGCAGGAACGAGTACGCCGCCCTCGCCCGGGATGGCCGCGCCTGGATTGCTGGCGCGATAGTAGGTCCACCTGCCGCCGCCAGCGAGGAAGTCGCCCGCTGCCACCGACTCGACCTTCGTCTGGTCGAAGCCGCCGCGCAGCGTGTGGGCGCCGAGGCGCCATTCGACGTCGAAACGGCCCGAATCGACGATGTCCTCCGAGCCCGGGGCCAGGATGTTGCCGGAGATGTTTTGCGGATTGGCATAGCTCAGGCCAGGGGCGCGCGCGTCGACCGTCGACGAGATCTGGAACAGGTCTGGGTTGTAACCGGTGAAGTAGTTCTCGTGCGGCGACTTGGCGCGGCCGTACAGGGCGGTGACGGTCAGGTCGTCGGTCAGGTTGCCGACGTAGCGCAGGGTATTGAGCTTGGCGCCGTTGTTGTCGACGTTGATGCGGCGCGTGGTCGACGTGACGGCGCCGGTGCGGCTGCGGGTCGCGTAGTTGAAGCCGCTGTCCGAATTGTTCACTTCAGGCGTGTCGCCCAGCGTCGTGAATTCGAGGCGGTGATTGTCGGTGATGTTCCAGTCGATCTTGGCCATGTAGCGCTCGACCTTGGTGTCGCGCTCGCGCCAGCCGACGGCGGCATTGTTGGTGGCCACGCGGAAGCCATTGACCAAGCCTTCTTCGGTTTCGGTTTTCTCGGCCGAGGCAAAGAAGAACAGCTTGTCCTTGATGATCGGGCCGCCGACGTAGGCGCCATACACCTTCTGGTCGCGCGTATTTTCGGCGCGCGCCAGGCGCAGCGTGCCATCGGTGGCCGCATTGTTCGGCGTGCCGGTGTTGCCGTAGTAGATATCGCGTGGCGTGGCGCGCAGCGATTTCGGTTCCCAGGTCACGATGCCGCCCGCTTCCCAGGTGTTGGTGCCGCCCTTGGTGACGATGTTGACGACGCCGCCGATCGAGCGGCCGAATTCGGAGCCGAAGCCGCCGGTCAGCACTTGCGCTTCGGCGATCGCGCCGAATGGCAGCTGGGCAGCGCCCAGGCCGGTCAACGGGTTGGTGACAGGGAAACCGTTGATGTAGTACGAGTTCTCGGACGCTGCGCCGCCACCGAACGATGCGCCGCCGGCAAAGCGCGAGTCGGCGGTGGTGGTGTTTGGTGCCAGCTGAATGATGGCTTCGACGGTGCGGCCGATCGGCAACGTTGCCAGTTCGCGGGCATTGAACGTGGCGCTGCTGCCGGCGCTGCTGGTGTCGATGGTGGCGCGGGTGCCGGTCACCTGGACGACCTGCGGACCGCCGGCCGGTGCGGCAGCGGCGAAGATGGCTTCGCCGTTGCGGCCAATGCCGGTCTCGACGTTGACCGAGCCGATGACGGCGCCGTCACGCAACTGGGACACGCGGTACGTGCCACTCGGCAGCGAGCTGGCAACGAAACGACCCTGTGCATCCGGGGTCAGGGTGCGGCGGATACCGATGTCGGTATTCTCGATGAGAATCTGCACATTGCTGCCCGGAGCGACGGTACCGAAGACACTACCCGATGCATTCGACTGCGCCATTGCAGGCGACATTGCAGCCATGCCAATCACTGCGCCACCAAAGGCCAGACTCAGTGCGTGAACTAATACAGTTTTCTTCAACATGTGATTTGCTTTCTCTTTTTTGCCGGACCGCTCATGGCAGTCCTGTTCCTGGTCGCACCAGCACCGATCGCGGTAGCGCCCCTCCCTGTACACCCACATTACGCTGTAAGTACGTTCATGCCATTTTTTCCTCGAAAAGGAAATGAACGCTCATCTACGTTCATGCATAGGACATTGTGGCGTCAACAACTTTTTGTGCATATACGTATGCATTTCGTTATTTTCGTTCGCACAATGTTGTCGGTTTGAGACAGCGCGCAGGCATGGTGCATTCATTCACCAAAACAGCTCTGAAAACTCCCTGCTGCAGTGCACTTTTGCGCCACCCGAGGCACGTTATTTTTTATGAATTTCGGCGCTTGAACGTTGCGACAGTTCCACAAAGTTCGTTGTAATTTCGCACGTTTCAAATCAAAACCAGGGCTTCCCAGTGAGAATGTCGAAAGATCACAAACCCTGTGTATTTACATATTATAGACTGTTTGTTTTTTTATCCCTCTTACCGGCTGGTGCCTGTACGGCAGGGTAAAATAACGGCTTTTGCCGCTCTCATTTTGTTGCCTCACTAGCAACCACTCCCATGCTGCGTATTAACGAACTCAAACTCCCCCTGAACCATCCGGACGCCGCCCTGCGCGACGCCATCCTGGCCCGTCTTGGCATCCTTGACGCCGAGCTGCTCGACTTTGCTGTCTACAAGCGCAGCTACGACGCGCGCAAGAAATCCGCCATCGTCCTGATCTACTCGATCGACGCAACCGTTGCCGACGACAAGGCCGTGCTGGCAAAACTGCGCGACCCGCACGTCATGCCCGCCCCCGACGTCGAGTACAAGTTCGTCAATGCCGCCAAACCCGCGCCCGGCACCCCGCGCCCGGTCGTCGTCGGCACCGGTCCATGCGGGCTGTTTGTTGCGCTGATCCTGGCGCAGATGGGCCTGAACCCGATCGTGCTCGAGCGCGGCAAGGTGGTGCGCGAGCGCACCGTCGACACCTTCGGCTTCTGGCGCAAGCGCAAGCTCGATACCGAGTCGAACGTGCAGTTCGGTGAAGGCGGCGCCGGCACCTTCTCGGACGGCAAGCTCTACAGCCAGATCAAGGACAGCAACCACCACGGCCGCAAGGTGCTCACCGAGTTCGTCAAGTTCGGCGCGCCCGAAGAGATCATGTACGTCAGCAAGCCGCACATCGGCACCTTCCGCCTGGTCAAGATGGTCGAGCAGATGCGCGCCGAGATCATCAACCTGGGCGGCGAAATGCGCTTCGATACGCGCATGCAGGATGTCCTGATCGAAGAAACCGGCGGCGTGCGCCAGGTGGTCGGCGTGCGCCTGGCCAGCGGCGAAGAAATCCCCACCCGTCACCTGACGATCGCCATCGGCCACAGCGCGCGCGACACCTTCGAGATGCTGTACGAACGCGGCGTGTACATCGAAGCCAAGCCGTTCTCGATCGGCTTCCGGGTCGAACACCCGCAGTCGCTGATCGACGTCTGCCGCTTCGGCCCGAACGCTGGCAACAAGCTGCTGGGCGCGGCCGACTACAAGATCGTGCACCACGCATCCAATGGCCGCTCGGTCTACAGTTTCTGCATGTGCCCGGGCGGCACCGTGGTGGCCGCGTCGAGCGAAGAAGGCCGCGTCGTCACCAACGGCATGAGCCAGTATTCGCGCAACGAGCGCAATGCCAACAGCGCCATCGTGGTTGGCATCACGCCCGAGGATTTCCCGGGCCACCCGCTGGCCGGCATCGCCTTCCAGCGCGAGCTCGAATCGCGCGCATTCGTGCTGGGCGGCTCGACCTATGACGCACCGGGCCAGCTGATGGGCGACTTCGTGGCAGGCCGGCCATCCACGTCGCTCGGTTCGGTCACGCCGTCGTTCCTGCCGGCCGTGCACCTGACCGACCTGGCCACGTCGCTGCCCGACTATGCCATCGTCGCGATGCGCGAAGCGTTTGTCGCCTTCGACAAGCAGATCAAGGGCTACTACAAGGAAGACGCGGTGCTGACGGGCGTGGAGACACGCACCTCGTCGCCGATCCGCATCCGGCGCAACAACGACGACCTGCAAAGCCTGAACACGCGCGGCCTGTTCCCGGCCGGCGAAGGCGCCGGTTACGCGGGCGGCATCATGTCAGCGGCGGTCGATGGCATTCGCGTGGCAGAAGCGGTGGCGCTGGCCATGGCGCCGCGTTGAACGCGGCTGGCCGATATGCGGCATGGGGCCCGGGTCTGGCGATCCTGGCCTCGATGGTGTCGGTCAACGCGGGTGCGGCCTGGGCCAAGGGGCTGTTTCCGGCCGTCGGCAGCGAAGGCGTCACTGCGCTGCGCGTAGGCCTGGCGGCGCTGATCCTGCTGGCCATCGTGCGGCCCTGGCGCTTTGGGCGCCCGGCGCGCGCCGATGTGGGCAACCTGCTCGTGTACGGCCTGATGCTGGGCGCGATGAACCTGTGCATCTACCGCGCGTTCGAGCGCATCCCACTGGGGATCGCGGTGGCAATCGAGGTCACGGGGCCGCTGGCAGTCGTGGTCCTGTCGTCGCGGCATGCGCGCGATTTTGTATGGGTGGTCTGCGCCGGCGTCGGCCTGTGGCTGCTGCTGCCGGTGGCCGGCGCGACGCAGCTGGATCCGGCCGGCATCGCGTATGCACTGGCGGCCGCGTTCTGCTGGGCGATGTACATCGTGTTCGGCAAGCGCGTCTCGACCCTGAACAGCGGCCAGGCCGTGGCCTGGGGCTTGCTGGCGGCGAGCGTGTTCGCGGTGCCGTTCGGCGTGGCGCATGCGGGCATGGCGCTGTTCACGCCAGCCATGCTGGCGGGCGGCGTGGCGGTCGCGCTGCTGTCGTCCGCCCTGCCCTACTCGCTCGAGATGATGGCACTGCGGCGCCTGCCGCAGCGGGTGTTCGGCATCCTGGTCAGCAGCGGACCGGCGATCGCGGCGCTGGCCGGCTTCATCTGGCTGGGAGAACGCCTGACCAGCCTGCAGTGGCTGGCGATCCTGCTCGTCATCGTGGCGTCTGGCGGCGCAGCCGCCACGGCCGGCAAGCGCCAGCCCCTATAACCACCCCACCCGCTTGAACTTGCGATACAGGTAGCCGCACACGCAGATCATCGTCAGCATCGCGAACGGGTAGCCATACTTCCATTTCAGTTCGGGCATGAATTCGAAGTTCATCCCCCACACACCGGCGAACGCGGTAAACACTGCGAAGATCGCCGCGTACGACGCCAGCTTCTTGCTCACTTCGTTTTCTTCGATCGCTACCATCGACAGCGTCACCTGGATTGCGGTGTTGATCGTGTCGCGCACGGCGTCCAGCCGGCCGGCGATGCGGTGCAGGTGGTCGTGCACGTCGCGGAAGTATTCCTGGGTCTCATCCACCACGGCCGGCACGCGCCCGCCGTACAGGCGCCCCAGCGCATCCATCAGCGGGACCACGGCGTGGCGCAGCGTCTGCGCCTTGCGCTTCAGGTCATACAGGCGCTCGACATTGTCGCGCTGCTTGCCCTGCATGGAAAAGATATGGTCTTCGATCGATTCGAGCTCGGATTCGAGCGTGTCGACCACGGGGAAATAACGGTCGACGACAGCGTCGACCAGCGCGTACAGCACGAAGCCCGCGCCTTTCCTGAGCTGGTGCGGTTCGCGCTCGGCGCGCGCCCGCACACCGAGAAAACCCTGGTTGGCGTCACGCCGCACCGACAGCACGTAATTGGGGCCGGCGAAAACGGACAACTGGCCGACGGACATCTCGTCGCCCACCAGCTCGACGATCTGCACGACGACGAACAGCGAATCGCCATACTCTTCGAGCTTGGGCCTTTGGTGACCACGCAGTGCGTCTTCCACCGCCAGTTCGTGCAGGCCGAATTCTTCCTGCATCAGGGCGATGTCGGCAACGCCCGGGTCACGCAGCGCGACCCAGACAAAGGTGTCCTCCAGCTTGATGTATTCGCTGATATCCTCGACCGGGATATCGGACAGCTTCTTGCCTTCCTGGTAGGCGACGCAATTGATCAGCATTGAGTAGAAAATGGAACGGGCGCAATGCGCCGATGCAGGACTTTACACCAACACCCTGCCATCTAAAAGCTTACTCTTCGCGCGCGCCGTCGATCCCCAGTTCCACGATCTTGCGCGTGATCGTATTGCGCCCGATCCCGAGCCGCATGGCCGCGTCGTTCTTGCGCCCGTGCGTGTGCTTGAGCGCCGTGCGGATCAGGGCCGATTCGAACTGGCGGCCCAGGATATCCATCACGTCCATCTGCCCTGCGCTGAGCATGCCGGCCGCCTGCAATTCGAGCAGCCCCAGCCAGCCTTCGGGCGACTGCGCGCCGGCGGTCTGCAGCACGACGCCACCGCCGGATGCCATTGGCTGCGCACCGGCGCTGACGATGCCGTCGGACAGCGGCACCACGTTCGGCACGCTGCTCCCTGTCAGCGGCGCCTGGCCCTGGGTCAGGTCGCGCGGCAGGTCCTTGACCTCCACAGTCTGGCCCGGGGCCATGACGGTGATCCAGTTGCACAGGTTTTCCAGCTGGCGCACATTGCCCGGCAGCTCGAGGCCCGACAGGAAGCGCATTGCCTGCTCGCTCATGCGCTTGGGCTCCACCCCCAATTGGTGCGCACTTTGCACCAGGAAGTGGCGCGTAAGAACGGGAATGTCTTCGTTGCGTTCGCGCAGCGACGGCAGGCGCAGGCGGATCACGTTCAGGCGGTGGTACAAGTCTTCGCGAAACAGGCCGTCGCGCACGCGCTGCTCGAGGTTCTGGTGGGTGGCCGCAATCACGCGCACATTGGCCTTGACCGGCTGGTGGCCGCCCACGCGGTAGAAGTGGCCATCGGACAGCACGCGCAGCAAACGCGTCTGCAGGTCGAACGGCATGTCGCCGATTTCATCGAGGAACAGCGTGCCATCCTCGGCCTGCTCGAAGCGGCCGCGCCGCATTGCCTGCGCACCGGTGAACGCGCCGCGCTCGTGGCCGAACAGTTCGGATTCGAGCAGGTCTTTCGGGATCGCTGCCGTATTGAGCGCGATGAACGGCTGCTGCGCGCGCGGGCTGTGCTTGTGCAGCGCGCGCGCCACGAGCTCCTTGCCGGTGCCCGATTCACCCGTGATCAGCACCGTGACGTTCGACTGCGACAGGCGGCCTATGGCGCGAAACACTTCCTGCATCGCCGGCGCGTGGCCGAGGATCTCGGGGGTTTCGGCCGGTGGCGCCTCGACGCTCGCTTCGCGCAGACTCTCCTCTAACGCACGCCGGATCAGCGAGACGGACTTGTCGATATCGAATGGCTTGGCCAGGTAATCAAAGGCGCCGCCCTGGAACGAGGACACCGCCGAATCGAGGTCCGAGAAGGCGGTGATGATGATGACCGGCAGGCCCGGATGACGTTCCTTGACCGCCTGCAGCAGGTCGATGCCGGATTCGCCCGGCATGCGGATATCCGACACCAGCACTTGCGGCGTGTCGGTTTCAAAAGCGGTCATGGCTTCGCGCGCATTGGCGAAACTGCGGGTCTCCAGACTTTCGCGTGCCAGGGCTTTTTCAAGGACCCAGCGAATCGATGCGTCGTCGTCGACAATCCAGATTGGTTTCATGGTTTCGTGCTTCCCGCAACATGGATTCAATAAAGGACTGGCCGGTGCGGTCCGCTGTCTCCCGCTTATGGCAGGGGCAGCAGGATCCTGAAATCCGTCAGTCCAGGCCGGCTTTCGCACTCGATCACACCCAGGTGTTGCTGCACAAACGTTTGCGCCAGCGTCAGCCCGAGGCCACTCCCGCCGTCACGCCCGGATACGAGCGGATAGAAAATGCGGTCGCGGATATCGGGCGCGATGCCCGGTCCATTGTCGATGATATGCAAGTCTAATGCCAGCCCGTAGCGAACCTTGGCCAGCGTGACCTGGCGCGCCACGCGGGTGCGCAAAACGATCTCGGCGTCGCCCTGCGCAATGCGCCCGGCGACGGCCTGCGCGGCGTTGTGGGCGATGTTCAGCACCACCTGGATCAGCTGCTCCATATCGCCGCGAAACTCGGGAATCGACGCATCGTAATCGCGCCGGATCGACAGTCCCTGCGGGAATTCGGCCAGGATCAGGCTGCGCACGCGCTCGCACACTTCGTGGATATTGACGTCGCCGACGATGTGCGGCTTGCGGTGCGGCGCCAGCAGGCGGTCGACCAGCGTTTGCAGGCGGTCGGCTTCCTTGATGATCACCTGCGTGTATTCCTGCAGCTCCAGCAGGTGGTGCGGCGGCAGCTCGAGTTCGAGCAGTTGCGCCGCGCCGCGGATGCCGCCCAGCGGATTCTTGATCTCGTGCGCCAGGTTGCGGATCAGTTCCTTGTTGGCCTGGCTCTGGTCCATCAGGCGCTCTTCGCGGTCGAGCTTTAACTGCTGCACGTTCTCGCGCAGCTCGATCAGCGCCGTGCCGTCGCCCAGCGCGCTGACGATGCTGTTCACGTGCAGCGGTTCGCGCCCGCTCCTCTGCAGCGTCAGGTCCTGGCGCAGGTCGGCGTACTGGTGCACCAGCGCCTGCGTGATCAAGACGCCAATCTCGCCGCCATTGGTAAACAGTTCGGGCAGGCGATGGCGCTGCAGCGACTTGAACGACAGCTCCATCAGGTTTTCGGCGGCGGCGTTGGCATACACCACTTCGCCATCGGGCCCGGTCATCATCACGGCCGAGGCCAGCAAGTCCAGGCCGGCGAAACGTGCCGGGTTGCCCGGGTCGTACACGGGTGGGGCCATCGGAGGCAGGGTCATCTGATATTGCCGATCTCGCGCCGTAGCGCTTCGATATTGCGTTCGCTGCGGTTGATTTCGTCGCGCATGGACGCCACACGCTCCTGGTATTTGGCGTAGTTGCGCTCGTTGCCCTGACGCTCCGGCTCGCCGTTGTTGAAGACGCGCTTGAGGTCGGTAAGCTTGCGTTCTTCCAGGCGCAGCTCATCGCCCAGGATCTCGCGCCGCTCGTCGTCGCGGGCGCGCTGCAGCACATTGTCCACGCGCGGGAAGTTCGACTGGGCCGCGCTCGGCGCCGCCGTCGGCGCGGAATTCGACGCGGATGACCCGCCCCCACCGCCCGCCGAGCGCGGTGCAGGAATCGGGGCCGAAGCTGCCGGCGGCGCGCTGTAGCCGGTGTCGATCAGCTGGCACTTGCCGACCTTGGTGTCGGTGTACAGCGGCCGGCCATTGGCATCGGTACAACGGTAGATTTGCGCCTGCGCACTGGCGCACAGCAGCACTGAGGCAAACACGGCGGTAAAAACGGCCACACTGGCCTGAAACACACTATTTGTCATTCCCATCCCGGTTGGTCGCAAGGGCACGCTATTGTAGATGCGCCCGACTATACCCCAAGGAATATAAACCCCAAGCAACAAAAAACGCGGGGAAAGCATGGCTTTCCCCGCGTTTGTTCTACCCGCCAGGCTGGCGCGATGCACATCCGCGCCAGCCTGGATGGACCGATTACGACGAGTAGTACATGTCGAATTCGGCTGGGTGCGGGGTCATGCGCATGCGCTGGACTTCCTGCATCTTCAGATCGATGTAGGCATCGATCATGCTGTCGCTGAACACGCCGCCACGGGTCAGGAACTCGCGGTCTTCGTTCAGTGCGTCCAGTGCTTCTTCCAGCGATGCGCACACCGTCGGGATCAGCTTGTCTTCTTCAGGCGGCAGATGGTACAGGTCTTTGGTTGCCGCTTCGCCCGGGTGGATCTTGTTCTGGATACCATCCAGACCGGCCATCATCAGTGCTGCGAAGCACAGGTAGACGTTCGCCAGTGGATCCGGGAAACGCGTCTCGATGCGGCGGCCTTTCGGGTTCGCCACGTGCGGGATGCGGATCGAGGCCGAACGGTTACGGGCCGAATACGCCAGCTTGACCGGGGCTTCGAAGCCTGGCACCAGGCGCTTGTACGAGTTGGTGCCTGGATTGGTGATCGCGTTCAGGGCGCGAGCGTGCTTGATGATGCCGCCGATGTAGAACAGGGCGGTATCCGACAGACCTGCATAGCCGTCGCCTGCGAACAGGTTCTTGCCGTCTTTCCAGATCGACTGGTGCACGTGCATGCCCGAACCGTTGTCGCCAGCCATTGGCTTTGGCATGAAGGTCGCGGTCTTGCCGTAGCTGTGGGCCACGTTCCAGATCACGTATTTCATGTTCTGGGTCCAGTCGGCGCGCTCGATCAGCGTCGAGAACTTGGTGCCGATTTCATTCTGGCCAGCGCCGGCGACTTCGTGGTGGTGCACTTCAACCGGGATGCCCATCGATTCGAGGATCAGGCACATTTCGGAGCGCATGTCCTGGAACGAGTCGACTGGTGGCACAGGGAAATAGCCGCCCTTCACGCCTGGACGGTGACCGCTGTTGCCGCCTTCGAATTCCTTGCCGGTCGACCACGATGCTTCTTCGGAATCGATCTTGACGAAGCAACCCGACATGTCCAGCTTCCAGCGCACGGCGTCGAAGATGAAGAACTCTGGCTCCGGGCCGAAGTAGGCGGTGTCGCCGATGCCCGACGATTTCAGGTAGGCTTCAGCGCGCTTAGCGATCGAGCGCGGATCGCGGTCGTAGCCCTTGCCGTCCGATGGCTCGACGACATCGCACTGCATGAACAGCGTGGTCTCTTCCATGAACGGGTCGATATTGGCCGTGTTTGCATCCGGGATCAGGAGCATGTCCGACGCTTCAATACCTTTCCAGCCGGCGATCGACGAACCGTCGAAGGCGTGGCCGGATTCGAATTTGTCCAGGTCGAAGTGCGACACCGGGACCGTGACGTGTTGTTCCTTGCCGCGGGTATCGGCGAAGCGTAAATCAACGAATTTGACTTCGTTGTCTTTGACCATTTGCATTACATCTGCGGCGGACTTTGCCATTCGGAATCTCCTAATTGAAAAAAGGATGTCGGTCTATGCGAACCGACAACTTGCATCATGATGAAGCACGAAATGTGCCAACTGGGTGTCAACGACGATGCCAACTTCAGTGCATGAGGCTATGCGCAAATCGTTCTTGGGCAATGGGTTAGTTTACCCATAAAATCGCCTCGACCGGGGGCGTATGGCAAGATTTACCTGTACGCCAATTTGCACCACTAACGAGCAATTCTACGTGCTTGCACCAATTCAGCGCACCCCGCTGCGCTCCAGGATGGTGCATTGACGATGACCAACGACGAATGGACCTACCCGACATGACCAAAGAACAGATTCTCACGGCGGCGCGCCAGCGTGGCGCTGACCAGCCCTATGCTGGTGCAGTTACGCCTCAGGAAGCGTTCGCCCTGCTCCAGAGCAGCCCGGACGTCAAGCTGGTCGATGTGCGCACTAACGCCGAACGCGACTGGGTCGGCCGCGTTGCGATTGGCCAGGCGCAACATCTGGCGGTGCAGTGGGCCACCTATCCAGGTGGCGCGCCCAATCCCGACTTCGGCGCGCAGCTCGAACAGGTAGCCGACAAGGACGACGTGCTGCTGTTCCTGTGCCGCTCGGGCGTGCGCTCGCGCCACAGCGCACGCGTGGCGACCGAGCTGGGCTATGCAAACGCCTTCGACATCCTGGAAGGGTTCGAAGGCGACCGCGACGGCGATGGCCACCGCAAGACGATCGGCGGCTGGTGCACGGCCGGCCTGCCGTGGGTCGGCGCCTGAGCTAGTTGGCGCTGCCCGGGTTCGGCAGCACCAGCAGCTCCAGCCCGGACGCGGTTCCTGGCGCGTGGTACACGCGCTGGGTCGCCTTCTTGAAGTCGCCCGGCTTGGCATCGGGAATGCGCATGAACGTTTGCGGATTCAGGTCGATCAGCGGGAACCACGAACTCTGCACCTGCACCATGATCCGGTGACCGCGCCGGAAGGTGTGGTTCACCTGGCCCAGTTCATACTTGATTGGCTCGACCTTGCCCGGCACGAATGGTTCGGGCTTTTCATAGCTGTTGCGGAACTTGCCGCGCAGCGGATTGCCACGCACCAGTTGCTGGAAGCCACCCAGGCTCACTGCGGGCGGGCCGACATCGCCGCCCCGCTCCCCTGCCGGGCTCGGGAAGCTGGCCGGGTAGACATCGATCAGCTTGACGACCCAGTCGGCATCGGTGCCACTCGTGGAGACGAACAGCTTGGGCGTGACCGGCCCGGCGACCGTCACGTCTTCTTCCAGCACGGCGCTCTGGTACACCAGCACGTCGGGCCGCGTGGCGGCAAAGCGCTGGTCCGACACCATGTATTCGCGCGGTACACCCAGCGCCGGGTAGCCGATGTACGGCACCGGGCGCGCCGGGTCGGCCACGTATTCATCGAAACCTGCGCCCGTGGTCGTGCTCATCGTCGCGGCCGGCTGCTGCCAGCGCAGCGCGCCATTGGCGCCGAAGTACAGCGTGCGCGCCTTCGCCGGTTTCGGCGGCCAGGCGTCGTACTGGCGCCAGACATTCGACCCCGTCTCGAACACAGTCACCGGCGCCAGCGTCTTGCCCGGCTTGACGCCCTTCAGGTGCTGCTCGAAGAACGGGAATTGAACCTCGCGCCGGAACCATTCGCTTGTCTTTGCGTCGAACTTGACGTGGCCAAGCCGGGCGCCGTCGCCACGCGCCCAGCCGCCGTGCACCCACGGGCCTACCACGAGGGCATGGTTGCCGCCCTTGTTCTGCGCTTCCAGCGCGCGGTGCACGATGAACGGGCCGGCGGCGTCTTCCGCATCGAACCAGCCGCCCACCGTCAGCACGGCCGCCTTGACGTTCTTGATGTGCGGGCCGATGGCGCGCTCTTTCCAGAAGCTGTCATAGGTATCGTGCTCGATGTTCGGCATGAACAGCTCGCGCTGCGTGTCGGTCATGGTTGCGGCGATATTCGCCAGCGTGCGGTGCTTCAGAAAATAATCGTAGCCGTCGGCCACGCCGTAATCGAATTCGCTACCGGTCTTCGGCAGCGGCGTCGGGTTTGGCGCTGCCGTGAAGGCCGCATAAAAGTCGAAGTTGGCGGCCAGCTTGAACGCGCCGCCGTGGTACGAATCGTCGCCCATGTACAGGTCGGCAATCGGCGCCTGGGGTGAGGCGGCCTTGATCGCCGGATGCGAATCGATGACGCTGGCAGCGGCGTAGAAGCCCGGGTAGCTGATGCCCCAGATGCCCACCTTGCCATTGTTGTTCGGGATGTTCTTCAGTAGCCAGGCCACGGTGTCGTACATGTCGTCGCTCTCGCGGCCCTCCCCCTTGGCGGGCGTGGCCTTGCCGTGCGGGGTCATTTCCTGCCAGACGCCTTCGGACATGTAGCGGCCGCGCACGTCCTGGCTCACGAAGATGTAGCCGGCGTCCTCGAATTCGCGCGACGGCCCCAGCGACTCGGGCAGCCAGTCCACGCCGTAGCGCAGCTCGCCTTCGGCGCGCACGCCGGCGCTGTACGGGGTGCGCTGCATCAGGAACGGGTAGCTGCGCGTGCTGTCTTTCGGCACGTAGACGACCGTGAACAACTGCACGCCGTCACGCATCGGGATCCGGTATTCGTACTTGGTATAGGCTTCGCGCGTCGGGCGCTTGCTGTCTTTGGCGCTGTCTTTGCCACTGTCTGCAGCAATCGCGGCAGACGGGCTGGCCAGGCCAGCGGCAAGGCAGAAGCCGAAAACAAGGGCGGGAAGCGTGCGGCGGATCATGACGGCCTTCGAAGAGATGACTGGGGACGCCAGTGTAATGGGATTCCCCGGTCAATTCCAAAAAGACATGCTCAAGCCACCGGCTGCGCTACCTGCTCTTCGTGCACGCCGCGCACCCGCTCGCGCACCAGGTGGATATGGCTGCGCAGGCGGTACAGCTCGTCCGCATAGGCCAGCGGCACCGAGATATGGTTGACGCGGTCTTCCAGCCCGTCCAGCCGGCCCAACAGCTCCTTGCGCACCGTGTCGGTGGCGTCGGCCCCACTCTCCTCGAGCGACTGTTCGATGGCGCGCAGCTCACCGTACCAGCGGTAGACGCGCGAACGCACGCGCCAGACGTAAATCGGCGGCACGATCTTGGATAGCGGAATCAACAGCGCCGTCAGCGCCACCACCACAACCCACAGCCGCTCGGCCAGGTTGGCCAGCCAGAACCGCATATAGCGCTGCATGAACGGCGGGCCGTCGCGGTAGTAGCGCGCCGCCTCGGGCGCCACCGGGATCTCCGTGTACTTCGGCGACGGGAACTGCCCCTGCTGCTGGAACCAGCCGGCGCCGCCATGGATCTCGGTCGCCGCCTTGACCAGCAAGCCCACGAGCGCCGGATGGATTTCCTCGCGCGCGACGAGCGTAGCGGTCGGTGCGATCAGGTGGTAATCCTGGTTCGGGATATTGCGGCCCAGGTCGACGATCCCGCGCGGCAGCACCACGTGCGTCAAAAACGGCAGGCGCCGCGTATAGGCTTCGGCCTGCGAGAAATCGAACAGGCGGATACCCGGCGTTTGCAGCAGCATCTGGATCAGCGGCGCTTCGGGCGCCGAGCTGAACACGAGGCCGTCGATGCGCCCGGCCAGCAATTCGACGGTGGCCGGCGTGTTGGCGAGGTCGCTGATCGTCAATGCGCCCGGCGCGATATTGTTGGCGTCGAGCAGCTGGCGCACCAGGCGCGGCACGCCGGTGCCTTCCGGCCCCAGGTTGATGCGCTTGCCGCGCAGATCGAGCAGGCGCATGACCTTCGCTTCGTCGCGCACGAACAGCCACACGGGTTCAGTGAACAGGCTGCCCAGCGACACCAGGCCGCGCCGCTCGACGCTGTCGGCGTTGCCCGTCCTGTCGTCGGTCGAACCGCTTTGGACGAATGCGACATCGGCCTGCCCGGCCAGCAACTGCTGCAGATTGTCCTGCGAGCCGAGCGTGCCTTGCAGCGTGACCTTGATGTCGTCGCGCGCCAGCACGCTGGCATATTGCTTGCCAAATTGCTCGTAGGCGGAATTTTCCTGGCCCGTGGCCAGCCGGAGCGTGCGCGGCGGCGCCGGATCGACCCACCAGTAGGCGAGCACCACGGCCGCCGCGACCATCAGGATCGTCGGGCCGGTGGCCACGACCAGGTCGCGCAGCGAAACGATGCTGAAGTTCTGCAGGCGGGCGCGCAGCCCCTTGACCGGCGCGCCCGGAAGATCCTGCCCTGGCCTCAACGCACGCACTGCCGCGGCGCGGCGGCAATGGCCTGGCCAGGCACGGGCGCCGGCGCGGCTGGCGGCTCGATCATTGGCATCAGGCTTGGCGCCAGCGTGACGAGCAGTTGCACCGGCAGCGCGCTGGTGAAGTCATAGTTCTCGGACTGCGGCCCGTGCACATACGCCGTCATGCTGCCGTAGAAGCGTTCGCCGATGTTGAACACGAACGTCGCCGAGCGGTTCACGTAGCGCGACTCGATCAGGCGGCCGCCACGGGCATACACATCGAAGCGCTGGTCGCCGGTACCGGTCTTGCCGCCCACGGCGATGATGCTGCCGTCTGATTGCTGGAAAGCGGTCTTGACGCGCTTGGCGGTACCATCCGAGACGACACCCTGGATGGCGTCGGCCACGGCGCGTGCGACTTCGGGCGCCAGCACTTGTTCCTTGCCGCCGCCCTTGTTGCGGCGCACGAGCGTTTCGTACGGCGTGGCCTTGGCAAAGTGCAGCGAATCGATGCGCTCGATCGGCTTGCGCACGCCGCCATTGACGATGATGCCCATCATCTCGGCCAGCGCGGCCGGCCGGTCGGCCGAGGCGCCCAGCGTGGTCGCGTACGACGGCACGAGCGAGTCGAACGGGTAGCCCATCTTCTTCCACTGCGCGTGGATCTTCAGGAACGCTTCCACTTCGAGCAGGCCGGCGATGCGATTGTCCTGTGCGTGCTTGCGGTGCGTCTTGAACAGCCATTGGTAGACTTCCTGGCGCTCCTTGACGCTGGCGGCCGTCACTTCGGACCAGGTGGCTTTTGGATGCGTGCGCAGATAGCTCACCAGCCACAGTTCGAGCGGGTGCACCGACGCCACGTAGCCGCGGTCGGCCAGCGACATATTGCGGACATCGTAGGTCTCGTACAGTTTCGGGATGCGGTCGGGATCGATCTCGTTGCTGGCCGGGACCGATGCATCGATGAACGCGCCAAACTGCGCCAGCGTGGCGTTCGGCACCACGGTGCGGTGGGCTGCCGCGAGCTTGGAAGCCAGCGGACGCACACTGGAGAACAGCAGCGTCTCGACTTCTTGCGGCGTCTTGCCCTTGTACTTGTTCCAGAACTTGGCCATGAAGACCTTGCCTTCGTTGTCGGCAAAGCGCGCCAGATAGGCGGCGCGGCGCGGGTCGTCAGCGTCGGCCAGCAGTTGCGCGGACGAGCCCGGCAACTGGAACATGTAGTAGCGCACGACGTCGCGCATCATGCGCACGAACACGAGGTTGGTCGAGCTGCGCAGCGCCTGGTTCACGTCCATGATGCGGCTGTCGTCGAGCTTGCTGAAGTTGCCGAACGTGTGCACGCCGCCGCCGGTAAAGAAGCGCTCACCCGGATTGGCCGAGTACTTGCGCGCCATGGCGGCGTCGAGCATGGGCTTGAGGCTGCGGTCGGCGCCGTCGGGTAGTGTGCGGAAGTAGTCGAGGCCCCACTGCGACATGCGGTCTTTCGCATCGACTTCGACGCCCATCAGGCCAATCTTGTCCATCGCGCCAAAGCGCTTGTGCAACTGGTCGACGATGTCGAGGTAGGTCACCAGCGTGCGCAGCTTGGCCGTCGAACCCAGATCGAGCTTGGCGCCTTCGTTGATGTCCAGTGGCTGGTCGTAGTTGTCGGTCTGCACGCGCAGGTAGTTGACGTGCTCGCCCCGCTCCATCAGCGTGAAGCTGTAGACCACTTGCGCCGGGTCGCCGTTGCCGAGCATGCCCTTGCCGGTCAGGCCGGCTTCTTTGGCGTGTTCGGCGTCGGACAGCTTGCGCAGCGCGGTCGTGACGGCTTGCTGGGCATTGCCGTCAAGGGTCGAGACCACCGACAGATCGAGGCGGTCGACGTTGTACAGGCGCGCGTCGCCAATCAGGTAACCCACGTGGTTGCGCACCGCATTGGCTGCCTTGCGCGAGACGAATGCGTCTGCCGGTGGCGGCGCCACGCCCGTATGCAGCGCCGGTTTCAGGTTGGCGCTCAGGGCCGCGTCGCGCAGTTGCGGCGAAATCACGCCCTGCTGCGTCAGCACGCGCAGGTGGCTGTTGGTCAGGGTTTCCAGGTCGCTCTCGCCGGCGCCCAGGTAATACGCGGGGCGGCGCTGGGCGATCATCAGCGACAGCGCCTCTTTGTAGGCCATCACGGCGTCCGGGCTCGTCATCGGGCCCTTGAGCATCGCGTTGACCTTGGCGAAATCGCGGCCGTACCAGACCCACATGCCGTCGCCGATGCCGTTGACTTCGCCGTAACCCGGCTTGGCCGACAGCGGCACCGTGTTCAGGTAGTCGAGCACGACCTGGCGGCGCGAGTTGGTGGTGTCTTCGCCATCCTGGTAGGCGCGCAGCGTGGCCGAGGCCATCTGGATGATCTTGTCGGTCAGCGAACCGGTGCGGCCCTCGGCCGAGTGCCGGTATTTTTCGATCTGCGTGGCCAGCGTGCTGCCGCCGGCCACGCGGCCGTCGCCGCCCAGGCCGACACTGGCCAGCGTCTTGTCGAACACGGCTTTCGAGAAGCGGTCCCATTCGACGGCCGGATTGCGGCGCGGGTGGCTCGCGTCGAGCAGTTCGCGGTTTTCGATGAACAGCAGGCTTTGCACCAGCAGCGACGGCGCGGCGTCGAATTTATCGTAGTAGCGCTCGGGGAAACGCGACGTGAACAACGGCTGGGCGCGGCAATCGAGGATCTCGAGGCCCACCTTGGTTTTCTCGTGGTAGGTGGCGTACAGGCCGAGATCGGCCATCTTGACCATCTGCGGCGAGATGCGCGCCTGCGCCGCGATCGCGTAGTCGCGCGTCTGCAGGCGCTCGAGGTATTTCGGCAGGCCGGCGTAACCGAGGCGGGTGTCGTACGGGCTGGCGGCCGGGAAGCGGATCGAATCGCTCGGGCCATTGGCCATGCGGAACGTGAGTTCGCTGGCCATGTCGGCGAAGATTTTCGACTGCAGGCGCGAGGTGCGGGTTTCCATCACGGCCCAGGCGGCGGCGGCCGCGATCAGCAGCAAGCCGATCAGGGCGAGCCAGAGCTTCCAGCGGCGCTTGCGCGGTGCTGGCGGCGAGCCATCCGGCCCGCCGGACGGGTCGCCCGGCCCGCCGCCGTTGCCGTGGCCGTTGTCGGCCAGGTGCGGGAAGGCATCGTGCAGGGGAACGTCACCCGCCGAATCCGGCACGGACGGGGACGCAGACGCCCCCGACGCTGCAGCACCGGCTGCCGCGACGACTGGCGCAGCAACTGCGCCGTCCATGGTCGGTTCGCTCCGCGAGGTGGCGGCGCGCTTGCCGAATACATTGTTTGGTCGCACGAGGCGACGAATACTTTCCATGATGGCTTAACCGGTCCGAATCAAAACGCTTGCAACCCCCGCCAACCTGCTCGCCATCTATTGCTGCTGGTCCGTTCGAGTGATTGTGGTGTCTGTTAGTTCACAAATTTCAGCAGTGCAATCCCACTCCAGATCGCCCCGTCCATAGGTAATATTCCACCACATCAATAAGATAGACGCGAGATACCGTTTAACAAATCGGCCTATACCGGAATATTTTCGCAAAAAAACAACGGGTTGGTTAAATAGCATGGCCGCAAGCGATGCCCGTGCGTCACGACTGTTGGCAGCAACGCATCAAGCGCCGTATGCACGGTCGACGCTGGCAGTTAACGCGCCCGACACGGTACCGGTGCACCGCGCACCACTGATTTAGATGGACGCGCCAGCGCCGGGATGTGCTGGAATCTGCTGCGCGCGCAACTCTGCCAGTGCCTGCAGGCAGTAGTACTGGAACCAGAGGCCGGCAAACAAAAAGAGCATGATGTACAGCCACAGCGACACCAGCGCCAGCACCGGGAACAGCACGACCGAGATCACTGCCCCGCCCATCCACGCGATGCCGGGCAGCGCGCCGGCCAGGCCCGAGACCAGGCCGATCGTCAGCAGCGCCGGACGGCAGGTGCGCATCAGCACCTGGCGCTCGGCCCCGCTGGCGTGCGCGGCCAGCGCGTCATAGCTCATCACGCGCGACGTGACCCAGGCCCACAGGCCGGCCTGCACCAGCCAGGCCAGCGGCGGGATGGCATACAGCGGCAGCGTGAAGAGCCACAGCAGTGCGAACACGGCCGTACTACCGACGTTGATGGCCAGGCTGCCGACGAACGAGCCGCCCTCTTTCCTGTCGAGCGCGGGGAAGTGACGGCCGCTCACGTGGCGCTCGATGGCCGGCATCGCGACGATGCCCATGAACAGCAGGCTCGAGGCAATCATCAGGGGCAGCAGCAAGGCAATCGCCAGCAGCGGCACGACCATGACCTTGAGCATGCCCAGACCGACCATGCCCAGCATGCTGTTGCTTGCATCAAAGCCGCCGTAGTCAGTAAACAGCCCGTGCAGCCAGTCGAGCAGCGGCTGCAGGCCCAGCCACATCGCCACGCCCCACAGCGAGAGCGAGAGCAGCAGCGGGACCAGCGAGAGCAATAGCATGCGGCCGCTGAACTGCGAGCGCAGCGCGCGCCGCCAGGCAAGCAGGACACCCTTCATCGGGGCGGTCCTCGGAATCACGGTCGCGCTGTCGGCATGCGGCATGGCTACTCCAGTTGGAAAGGTCAAGAGCGCATTCTACGGGAGCGCGCCGGGCTGCAACGGGCGCACGGCTGGCCCGGACAATGGCGGTTTCCCGACCCATGCACTACAATCGCCGTTCAATCTGAACAACAAGGAAGACCATGTCCACCATCACTACCGATTCTGGCCTGCAATACGAAGAACTCGTCACCGGCACCGGCGACGAAGCCAAGGCTGGCCAGCACGTCACCGTGCACTACACCGGCTGGCTGCGCAACGACGACGGCAGCCTCGGCGCCAAGTTCGATTCGAGCAAAGACCGTGGCGATCCGTTCGAGTTCGCACTCGGCGCCGGCCAGGTCATCCGCGGCTGGGACGAAGGCGTGCAAGGCATGAAAATCGGCGGCTCGCGTCGCCTGACCATCCCTGCAGCCCTGGGCTATGGCGCGCGCGGCGCCGGCGGTGTCATTCCGCCAAACGCCACCCTGATCTTCGACGTCGACCTGCTGGCTGTCTAAGCCATAGCATCGCTTCGCTGCCATGCACCGCCTCTCCGGCGGCGCATGGCAGGTACCGCACCGCATTTGAAGTTCCCCTCTAAAGTACGGCGCAATCCCCGGGTCGTCCCCGCCTCCTGCGCTAAGATGCCTGCCGCCTTGTCCGAGCGACAAGACTGCAACCCACCATCACAGGAGTTTCCATGAGCGTCCAAGAACAATTCACCCAGGCCCAGCTCGATTCGAAGAATCTGTCGGAGCGTCCGGATAATATGACCTTGCTGAAGATCTATGCGCTGTACAAGCAGGGTTCGAGCGGCGACGCGACCGGCGAGCGTCCGGGCATGACCGATTTCGTGGCACGCGCCAAGTTCGACGCCTGGGCCGGTCTGGCCGGCACGTCGCAAGAAGAAGCCCAGCAGCAATACATCGATCTGATCGAAGAGCTGAAAGGCTGATTCAACGAATCAATGTACTAGGCGGCGAAGGTCTTGCGCATCTTCTCCGCCACCTTGGCCTCGATGGCCGGCGCGAAGGCGCCCATCAAGAATCCCAGGTTGATCCGCATCGCCGCCTGCTGGTCTTCCAGCGTCAATGCCCCTTCCACGCCACTGCGCTCGAAGCGCAGCACGTCGCCATCCCACTGGCATGCCAGTCCATATTCGGTCGCAATACGCTGCGCCACTTGCTCGGCCGCCGTGCGCGCCGCAGCCGGGCTCAGGGTGTGTTGCTGGACGATGCTGATTTCCGCCATCGGGACATTCCTTCCTAAATATTGCGAACAATCCGCCATGATGCCAGTTGACGCGGTCGTATGCCAGAGTTCTCTAGAACTGATGCATTCGTCACGCCGCAATTGACGCGTCTCAAAGCGTGCCCGTCATGGCGCGCGACCATGAAAGCGAACGCCATCATGACGCGAGGAGCCTTCATGGATATGCATCTCCAGCAACCGCACGAGGCGCCGCTTGAGCCCGACCCGCCCGTCGATGCCGAGCCACTGCCGCAAGCCTTCGGTGCCCGCGTGCTGATGTGGAAGCAAGACCCGTCGGTGGGCGCCATCGGCACCCGCACGGCGTATTTGCCCGGCGCCGTGCTGGCCGGGCCGCGCGACGCCCGCATCGCGCCCGGCGTCCCCGGCATCGAGCAGGTCGAACCAAACGCCGCCGGCGATTTCGTCACCCAGGCCGACACGCCCCAGTTCGACGCCGTGCACACCTTTGCCGTCGTGCGCCAGACCCTGACCATGTACCAGCGCGTGCTGGCAACAGCCGACGTGGCCATGCCGCTGCCATGGCAATGGAACAGCAGCATCGACAGCAGCCCGCTGCGCGTCTTCCCGCACGGTCTGCCCGACATCATGAACGCGTTCTACAGCCGCACCCAGGGTTGCCTGAAGTTCGGCGACTTCGTCCCTGCCGGTGGCGCCGAACGCGTGTTTACCTGCCGGTCGTTCGATATCGTCTCGCACGAGACTGCCCACGCGATTCTCGACGGCATCAAGCCGCGCTGGCTGCAGGCCGATGCCCCGCCCCAGACGGGCGGCCTGCACGAATCGTTTGGCGACCTCACTGCCATTTTCCTTGCCTTGTCGCAGTTCGATCAGTGCGAAGCCCTCGTCGCCCAGACCAAGGCCAATCTGCACGACACCTCCTTCCTGAGCGACGTCGCCGAGCAGTTCGGGCTGGCGTTGGGCAACCGCAACGGCTTGCGCAATGCCGACAACGACCTGCGCCTGAGCCAGGTGGGCACCCAGGTGCATGCCATCTCCCAGGTGTTTACGGGCGCCGTGTACGACGTGCTGGCCGACCTGTTTGCCCATGAGCGCAACCCCGAGCGCGAAGACGACGCCGCCGTGCTGCACCGGGTGGCGGCCTACCTGGGCGGCGTGCTGCTGCGCGCGCTGATCGGCGCACCCGACTCGGCCGCCACGTTCGCCGACGTCGTCAACGGCATGCTGCTGGCGGTCGCGGCCGACGGCAAGCCCGCTGCGTATGGCGGCTTCATCCGCAACCAGTTCAGCCGGCGCGAAGTGGTCGAGACCGGCGCAGCGCCAGCCGGCACAACCGAAGACGTGTACCTGCCCGGCGCGCCGCTGGCGGCCTGTGTGTGCGATGCCCCTGGCGCCCGGCAAGACCGGCACGCCTGCTGCGGCACCATGCAATTGCCCGAATACGACCACGGCGCCAGTCTGTCCACGTCCATGGCCGCCCTGGCCGCGCACGCGTCGCTGCGCGCATCAGCATAAGCATAAGCATAAGCATAAGCACACGCACCGCCATCGGCGGCAGCGAATGGCACAATCTGCTGGTACCCTTGCGCCAGGCTGCCTGACGCCGCACCCGTGCGCGAACCGCACGCCCGTGCGGTACAGCTCGTCATTTGCTTATGTCCATTGTGTATATAAGCGAGTTTGTGAGAAAACCCGAATTGCCCTAAAATACAGTGCTTTGTCTTGTCCGGCCGGCCCTCGTGCGCCCGGCAATGCGACACCCCACCAACTGATAGGACTGTTATGACCCACGTTGTCACCGAATCGTGCATCAGCTGTCGTTACACCGACTGCGTCGATGTATGCCCGGTAGATTGTTTCCGGGAAGGCCCGAATTTCCTCGCCATCGATCCCGACGAGTGCATCGATTGCGCCGTGTGCGTCGCCGAGTGCCCCGTGAATGCAATCTTTGCCGAAGAAGACGTGCCCGGCGATCAACAGCAGTTCATCAAGATCAATGCCGATCTGTCGCGCTTCTGGCCGTCGATTACCAAGACGAAAGCCGCCCTGCCCGAGGCCGACAAGTGGAAAGACGTCACGGACAAGCTCGACCAACTGGTTCGCTGATCGGGCGGTCAGGTCGCCGTCGCGCCGGCTGTTGTGCGCCGGCACCGGTCGCGCGGGCGTTACGCGTGGCGGCTCCGGCCGCCCTCGCCTCACCATTCAAACATCACAGGATTTAAGCGCATGACTATCAGTGCCACCCACGAAGCGGGCAGCATCGCTCCCAACAGTTCGTTCGCCGGCGCCATCGAGACCGATGCCGTCATCATCGGCGCCGGTCCGGTCGGCCTGTTCCAGGTCTTCGAACTGGGCCTGCTCGAAATCAAGGCCCACGTCATCGATTCGCTGCCAGCCGTTGGCGGCCAGTGCGTGGAACTGTACCCGGACAAGCCGATCTATGACATTCCGGCCGTGCCGGTCTGCACCGGCCAGGAACTGACCGACAACCTGCTCAAGCAGATCGAGCCGTTCGAGCCAACGTTCCACCTGGGCCAGGAAGTCACCGGCGTGCAGCGCCGTGAAGACAACCGGTTCAATGTCGAGACGTCGACCGGTACCCAGTTCATCACCAAGACCATCTTCATCGCTGCCGGCGTCGGTTCGTTCCAGGCGCGCACGATCAAGGTCGACGCAATCGACAAGTTCGAAAACGAACAGCTGTTCTACCGTGTCAAGGATCCGGCACGTTTCGACGGCAAGAACATCGTCATCTGCGGCGGCGGCGACTCGGCGCTCGACTGGGCGCTGAACTTCGTCGGCAAGGCAGAGTCCGTGGTGCTGGTGCACCGCCGTGACGACTTCCGCGCGGCCCCGAGCTCGGTGGCCAAGATGAAGGCGCTGTGCGACGAATACGAAATGCAGCTGATCACCGGCCAGGTCACCGGCTTCGATGAAAAAGACGGCAAGCTGACCGAAGTGAAGGTCACCGGCGCCGACGGCGTCACCCGCCGCGTGCCGCTGGACATGCTGCTGGTATTCTTCGGCCTGTCGCCAAAGCTGGGCCCGATCGCCGAATGGGGCCTGGACATCGAGCGCAAGCAGCTGAAAGTGGTCGACACCGAGAAGTTCGAGACGAATGTCCCGGGCATCTTCGCGGTCGGCGACATCAACACCTATCCGGGCAAGAAAAAGCTGATCCTGTCGGGCTTCCACGAAGCGGCACTGGCTGCGTTCGGCGCTGCACCCTACATCTTCCCAGACAAGAAGATCCACATGCAGTACACGACCACGTCGCCAAAACTGCACAAGATCCTCGGCGTCGAGACGCCAGTCTTCGACTAAACAGCCGGTCACCGTCGTTCAGTAACATCGCAACGACAACGTCCCGTTAAAACGCCCCGCATCGCGGGGCGTTTTGTTTTATGTGGGATGCCCAACGAAGCGCGCACGGGTAAATATGCTACAAGTGCAGCATGCTTCAGCATCAGGCCCGCTCAGGTTTCCACAAGCCAAAAGCAAATCCCCTATAATCGTTGAAGCTTCAACGCAAATCTTTTGCGGCGCGCGCAGTTAATAGAAGGATTTATTTATGCTTTACCAATTGCACGAAATGCAACGCTCCTTCCTCACCCCACTCATGCAGTGGGCTGAGGCGTCGTCGAAGATGTTTTCCAATCCCGTCTCGCCGTTTGCACACACCCCGTTTTCGCAGCGGATTGCCGCCGGATACGAGTTGATGTACCGCCTGGGCAAGGAATACCAGAAGCCGGCATTCGGTTTGAAGACCACCACCATCAAGGACGAAGAAGTCGGCATCGTCGAAGAGATCGTGCTCGAAAAGCCGTTCTGCAGCCTGCTGCACTTCAAGAAGGACTTGCCCGCCGCCGGCATCGCCGCCCTCGCCCAGCCGACCGTGCTGCTCGTCGCGCCGCTGTCCGGCCACCATGCCACGCTGCTGCGCGACACGGTCAAGGCGCTGCTGGTCGACCATGACGTGTTCGTCACGGACTGGACCGACGCGCGCATGGTGCCGCTGTCCGATGGCCCGTTCCACCTCGACAATTACATCTTCTACGTCCAGGACTTCATCCGTCACCTCGGGCCGGACGTGCACGTGATTTCCGTGTGCCAGCCGACCGTACCGGTACTGGCCGCGATCGCGCTGATGGCAAGCGAGAAAGACGCCAAGCTGCCGAAGACGATGACGATGATGGGCGGCCCGATCGACCCGCGCAAATCACCCACCGCCGTCAACGACCTGGCCGTCGAAAAGCCGTTCTCGTGGTTCGAGAACACCGTGATCTATTCGGTGCCGGGCAACTACCCGGGCTTTGGCCGCAAGGTGTATCCCGGCTTCCTGCAGCACGCCGGCTTCATCGCGATGAACCCGGGCCGCCACGCCCAGAGCCACCGCGAGTTCTACCAGCACCTGGTGCAGGGCGACGACGATTCGGCCGAATCGCACCGCCAGTTCTACGATGAATACAACGCCGTGCTCGACATGCCCGCCGAGTACTACCTGGACACGATCAAGACCGTGTTCCAGGATTTCAGCCTGCCAAAAGGCACGTGGAATGTCGGTGGCAATCTGGTGCGCCCGCAGGACATCAAAACGGTGGCATTGCTCACCGTCGAAGGCGAGCTGGACGATATTTCAGGCATCGGTCAGACCAGCGCTGCGCACGATCTGTGCAGTGGCGTGCCGGCCGAGAAAAAACAGGCGTTCGTCGTCGAGAAAGCCGGCCACTACGGCATCTTCTCGGGCCGCCGCTGGCGCGAGATCGTGTGTCCGAAGATCACACAATTCATCCGCGACAACAAATAAGCGACCGCTGAATGAACAATGCCATGGCAAGCGCCATGGCATTTTTTTTGTGCTCTGGATACGCTCAGCGCCCCAGCACCACCTGCTCGACCCGGCCGGTGGCGATGGCCACGAGCGCGAAGCTGCGATCGGCCTGCACCCACTGATGCCCGCGCGGTGGCTTGGTCAGGCGCAGCTTGCGCCAGTCCTCGACCACGTACTGGACCGCCTGATAGCGTGCGGGCAGACGCTCGCCACGGCGCAACTCGCCGCTGGATTCGACGCTGCGGTACAGCGACGGCAGCTCCAGCGCCACCTCGGTATGCTCGGGCGGCGCCGTGGCATGGCTGTCCTTGGTGTTGCGCGTGTGCAGGTTGTCACCTGCAGAAAAAATGGCAGCAAACAGCAACGGGGCGATCAATTCGTTCATGTCAGTCCTCGTCGGTGGATCGGTTTATAGTACAGCAGGTTACGGCCAACACCTCTGTTCGATTGACCACGCACGTGATGCATCCGTTTCGACGCCATGCCGGCGCGCCGGGTTTCACCGCAGCGCCCGGCATTTTGGCGGATAATGTCGGCTTTACCAGATCCGCCACACCGTGACCAAAGCCCTCGCCGACCAGCTCGAAGACCTGCTGCCGCAGACCCAGTGCACCAAGTGCGGGTATCCCGCGTGCCGTCCGTATGCGGAAGCGATCGCCAGCGGCGAAGCCGACATCAACCAGTGCCCACCCGGCGGCATGGAAGGCGTGCGCCGCCTGGCCGCCACCACGGGCCGCGCCGTGATCCCGATCAATCCGGCCAATGGCATTGAGCGTCCGCGCCCGGTGGCCTTCATCGACGAGGCGCTGTGCATTGGCTGCACGCTGTGCATCCAGGCGTGTCCCGTCGATGCCATCCTGGGCGCGGCCAAGCAGATGCACACGATCCTGCCGAGCCTGTGCACCGGCTGCGACCTGTGCGTGGCGCCCTGCCCGGTCGACTGCATCGCGATGGTGCCGGTCACCGGCGAACGCACCGGCTGGGATGCCTGGAGCCAGCCGGCAGCCGATGCGGCGCGCAGCCGCCACGACTTCCGCGAAGCGCGTCTGCGCCGCGAGCGCGACGAGAACGACGCGAGGCTGGCCGCCAAGGCCGTGCAAAAGATGCGTGAAGTCACGGCAGAAGCAACCAATACCCCCGAAGAGCTGGCAGAAAAAGAGCGCAAGCGCGCGATCATCGCCGCCGCCATGGAACGCGCGCGCCTGAAGGCCGCCGGCAACACCGACCCGACCTGACCTGCATGAATTCCGCCAAACGCCACGAGATTTTCACGCGCTTTCGCGCGGCCAACCCGACGCCCACCACCGAGCTCGAATTTTCGACCCCGTTCGAATTGCTGATCGCGGTCCTGTTGTCGGCCCAGTCGACCGACGTCGGCGTGAACAAGGCCATGCGCCGCTTGTTCCCGGTGGCGAACACGCCGCAGGCGATCCTCGACCTGGGCATCGATGAGCTCAAGACCTATATCGCGACCATTGGCCTGTACAACACGAAGGCCAGGAACGTGATCGCCACCTGCCAGATCCTGGTCGATCAGCATGGCGGCGAAGTGCCGCCCGTGCGCGAAGCGCTCGAGGCGCTGCCGGGCGTTGGCCGCAAGACGGCGAACGTCGTGCTCAACACGGCCTTTGGCGAACCGACGATGGCGGTCGACACGCACATCTTCCGCGTCTCGAATCGCACGAAGATCGCGCCGGGCAAGAACGTCGACATCGTCGAACAGAAGCTGCTGAAGTTCGTGCCGAAGGAATTTTTGCACGACGCCCACCACTGGCTGATCCTGCACGGGCGCTACACCTGCGTGGCGCGCAAGCCGAAATGCTGGAATTGCCTGATTGCCGACCTGTGCGAGTTCAAGGACAAGACACCGGCGCCTAGCGGCGTCCTCGATCCGGCTGCCGTAGCGGCAGCCACGGCAGCCGAGGCCGCCATCCAGGCGGCAAGCTAAATCCGGGTCTCGCCGGTCGCGAATGACGCGCGCACGATGCGCCCGTCCACCACTTCGTAGACGCACAGCATCTCGACCGTGCCCAGACCTTCCGGGAAGTTGCGGGTCACGATCTCGAGGTCGGTGACGAAGTTGCCCAGTACCGTGCGCGTCAGCAGCCGCGCGTGCAGGTCGGGTTCGAGAAAACGCTGTTTGTAGCGCGGCAGTATCTGGTCGTGGCCGCGCGCCAGCAGGTCGCCATGCAGCGCGAATTGCGCCGCATCCGGCGCATATGCGGCCATCAACGCATCGAGGTCTTTGGCATTGTAGGCGTCGAGCTGCGCCTGGACCACGGCGGAAGGTGAAAGTGGCGTCATCGGATGGTGGCTCACAAGGTGCGCCACCGGTTACCGGGCCCATCCCGGCACTACGGGCGCGCGGGCATCTTACCGCGCACCCGGTGCGTGTCAAGCAGCCAGTGCCAGTTTGGTACGGGGCGGCGCCACGGCGCCGCTCGGCTCTTCGACCTTGAACACGCTGACCACTTCCGTCAGTGCCACCGTCTGCTCGCGCAACGATTGCGCTGCGGCGGCGGCCTGCTCGACCAGCGCCGCATTCTGCTGGGTTGTGACATCCATTTCGGTGACGGCCTGGTTGACCTGCGAGATGCCCTGGCTCTGCTCGCTGCTGGCGGCGCTGATCTCGGTGATGATGTCCATCACGCCGCGCACGCTGGCCAGAATCTCGCCCATCGTCACGCCCGCTTCGCCGGCCAGCCGGTCGCCCGTTTCCACGCAGGCCACCGATTCACCGATCAGGTCCTTGATTTCTTTTGCCGCTGTCGCCGAACGCTGCGCGAGGGTGCGCACTTCGCCGGCCACGACGGCAAAGCCACGGCCCTGCTCGCCGGCGCGCGCCGCTTCGACCGCTGCATTGAGCGCCAGGATATTGGTCTGGAACGCGATGCCGTCGATGACGCCGATGATGTCGGTGATCTTGCGCGACGATGCGCTGATCGACGCCATCGTGCCCACTACCTGCTCGACCACCTTGCCGCCCTTGACCGCCACATCGCAGGCCGACACGGCCAGCACGCTGGCCTGGCGTGCATTGTCGGCATTCTGGATGACGGTCGAGGTCAATTCTTCCATTGACGACGCCGTCTCTTCGAGCGCGCCGGCCTGACGCTCGGTGCGCGCCGACAGGTCGAGGTTACCCTGCGCGATTTCACCGGACGCCACCGCGATGGTCTCGGCCCCGCCACGCACTTCGAGCACGATGCGCTGCAGGCTGGCCGACATCTCCTTCAACGCCATCAACAGTTGGCCCGTTTCATCGTTGCTGCGCACCGTGATCGCGGTGCGCAGGTCGCCCGCCGCCACACTGCGCGCGGCCTCGACCGCTTCGTCGAGCGGGCGCGTGATCGAACGCGACACCAGGATTCCGGCGATCACGGCCACCACGGCGCCCACCAGCATCAGGCTGTAGCTGAGAAGCGTGGCCTGTTTGCCGACTGCATCGGCCTGGGCCGCGCTGGCCAGGCTGACGGCCGACATTTTTTCCTGGGCCTGCACCAGCAGCTCGGCCGGAGCACGGTCCTTGCCCTTGACCGCGATATCGCCGGCACTGGCATCGAAACCGGCCGCTTCAAAATCCTGGTAGCCGCGCCGGAAATCCGCACCCATGGTCGCGTGCGCCGCGCCGAACTGCGTCACCAGCGTCCGCACTTCGCCTTCCGGCATGGCATCCAGCAAGGCCTTGACCTGTTGCGCGACTTCCGTCTCGTTCTTCTGGAACGCGCTCCAGTACTTGACGCGTTCGCTTTCCTGTTTGCCACGCAGCAGGGTGTTCTTCCATTCCTGGACCTGCTTGCGGAAGTGGGAGAGCAGCGCCTGCACCTGCTGTGCCTGGCCTTCGGTAACCACCGCCTGGCGGTAGGTATCGACCGAGCTGTTCAGCTGCGCCATGCCGAAGAAGCCTGCACAGGCGACGAGCAAGGTGACGGCGGCAAAACCCAGTGGTAATTTGCGACTTAGTTTCATGGCAGGTCCTGAATATATACGCGCGAAGCGCTTAAGCGCAGTGTATCCCCAAGCGTAACGCTTGAATCTCTGCGGCAATATTTTTGGACGATTTGGGAGACAAACCTGCCGTTACGTCAGATTGACGCAACAGCCGGTTGGTTAGTGCTCGCTGCCTACAGCAAGACCATATTGTCGCGATGGATGAGCTCAGGCCCTTCAACGAAGCCGAGGATGCGCTCGATCTCGGTCGACGAATGGCGCATGATGCGCCGCACTTCGCTGCTCGCGTAATTGGTCAATCCGCGCGCCAGCGGCTTGCCCGCTTCGTCAACGCACGTAACCACCTGGCCGCGGCCGAACTCGCCTTTGACGGCGATGACGCCGATCGGCAGCAGCGACTTGCCTTCGCGCGTGAGCTTGGCTGCCGCGCCGGCATCGATGACGACTTCGCCGCTCGTGTGCAGATGGTCGACCATCCACTGGCGGCGCGCCGTCAGGCGGCCGGTCGGGGCCAGCAATTGCGTACCGATCGCTTCGCCACCGGCCAGGCGCGTGAGGACATCCGGCTCGCGCCCCCAGGCGATCACGGTGTGCGCGCCGGAGCGCGCAGCGCGCTTGGCCGCCAACACTTTGGTCAGCATGCCACCGCTACCGATGCTGGTGCCGGCACCGCCCGCCATGCTTTCCAGTGCCACGTCGCCGGCCTGGGCGTGCGCGATCAGGCGCGCATCCGGGTTCTTGCGCGGGTCGGCCGAGTACAAGCCGGGCTGGTCGGTCAGGATGACGAGCGCGTCGGCCTCGATCAGGTTGGCGACCAGCGCACCCAGGGTGTCGTTGTCGCCGAACTTGATCTCGTCGGTAACGACGGTATCGTTCTCGTTGATGATCGGCACCACCTTCAGGCGCAGCAAGGTGGTCAGCGTCGAGCGCGCGTTCAGATAGCGTTCGCGGTCGGCCAGGTCGGCATGCGTGAGCAGCACCTGGGCCGTTTGCACGCCGTGCGCGCGAAAGCTCGTTTCATAGATTTGCGCCAGGCCCATCTGGCCACAGGCGGCGCACGCCTGCAGTTCGTGGATATCGGTGGGGCGCTTCGTGAAGCCCAGGCGCAGCATGCCTTCGGCAATGGCGCCCGAGCTGACCAGGACCACGTCCTTGCCAAGGGCGCGCAGTGCGGCGATCTGAGATGCCCAGCGGGCGATGGCGGTATGGTCGAGGCCCCTGCCCTCGTCGGTGACGAGGGAGGAGCCGACCTTGACGATGATGCGGGAAGCTTGTTGGAGGGCAGAGTTCATGGCGACAGGAATTTTCCCCGCGGCCGCAATGCGAGCAGGGAAAGTCCTGCCAGCAGTTCAACCGCGCAGACAGCGAGTAAGACCCCCGTGGGCAAGCCGATCGCAAAGGCCGCGGCGAGGCGGCCAGCCGGCTGGGCCAGGAGGAACAAGGCAGTCAGGTCGCCCAAGATCGGCTGATTGCCGTTCCTGGCCGCCAACAGCGCCAGCCCCGCGGTAGCGAGGCGGACGCCCACATAGATGGCGTAAAACTGGCTGTAGCCATTCACGCCAACCAAAAACAGGCCCATCGCCGACGCAATACGGTCGGGATCGAGCAATGCCGCCAGCGAGGCCAGCGAGCTGACGGTCGCGACCAGCTGCAACAGCTGGCCGCGCAACCAGGCGCGCGACCAGGTGGCGGGCTGAGGAACGCTACCAGCCAAGGGTCAGTCTTCGAGGATCTTGAAGCGTGGATCGTCCGGATCGATCGACGAAATCCCGCGCGCTTCTTCGGTCATCGCGGTCTCTTCGGCGCGATGCTCGGCGTGACGCTTTTCTTCCAGGTGCAGGTAGATCGCGTTGATCAGTTCCTGGCAGCCTTCGCGGTTCAGCGCCGAAATCTCGAACACCGGACCCTTCCAGGCCAGGCGCTTGATCATGTCCTTGACGCGCTTCTTGCGCTCGGCCTCGTCCAGCACGTCGAGCTTGTTGAGCACGAGCCAGCGTGGCTTGTTCAGCAGCTCTTCGTCGTACTTTTCGAGTTCCTTGATCAGGGCCTTGGCTTCCTTGACCGGATCGATGTTCGCTTCGAACGACGACAGGTCGACGATGTGCAGCAGCAAGCCGGTGCGCGCCAGGTGACGCAGGAACTGGTGACCCAGGCCCGCACCTTCGGCGGCGCCTTCGATCAGGCCTGGAATGTCGGCCACGACAAAGCTCTTTTCGTGCGACACGCGCACCACGCCCAGGTTCGGGTGCAGGGTGGTGAACGGGTAATCGGCAATCTTCGGGCGCGCGTTCGAGACGGCGGTGATGAAGGTCGATTTACCGGCGTTCGGCATGCCCAGGAGGCCCACGTCCGCCAGAACTTTCAGTTCCAGGCGCAACGTGCGACGCTCGCCTTCCTTGCCTTCGGTCTTTTGACGCGGGGCGCGGTTGGTCGAACTTTTAAAGTGGATATTGCCCCAGCCGCCCTCGCCGCCTTTGGCGAGCAGTTCGGTCTGGCCATGTTCGGTCAGGTCGGCAATGATTTCGCCATTGACATCGTCGATGATGAGCGTGCCAACCGGCATGCGCATATAGATGTCTTCGGCGCCCTTGCCATAGCAATCCGAGCCGCGGCCCGGTTCGCCGTGCTTGCCGGTGTGGACTTTCGAATAGCGAAAGTCGACCAGCGTGTTGACGTTGCGGTCGGCAACCACAAAGATCGAGCTGCCCGTGCCGCCATCGCCGCCGTCGGGACCGCCAAATGGGCGGAACTTTTCGCGCCGGAACGAGGCGCATCCGTTGCCGCCGTCGCCTCCGATGACTTCAATTTTTGCTTCGTCGATAAACTTCATGATTGTGACCGCTTAAAAACTAAAAAAGGCCCTACCGTGGGCAGAGCCTTTCGATGGAAGGCTTGCGCCTTGCAAAGAAGCGCCGCTCGGAAGCGGCGCGAGTGCGTTATTACGCTGCGACTGCTTCCGCTGCTTCGTTAGCAACGACGGTCACGAATTGCTTCGAGCCGACGCCTTGCTTGACGAACTTGACGGTGCCAGTGACCAGCGCGAACAGGGTGTGATCCTTGCCCGTACCGACGCCGGTGCCAGCGCGCACTGGGGTGCCGCGCTGACGAATGATGATGCCGCCGGCATTGACTGCCTGGCCGCCGTAGACTTTCACGCCGAGGCGCTTGCTTTCTGAGTCACGGCCGTTGCGGGTAGTACCGCCGCCTTTTTTGTGTGCCATTTATTTACTCCTGGATGACGTTGCTGGGGACCGGAAACGGGGATTAGCCGTTGATCGAAACGATCTGGATTTCGGTGAAGTTTTGGCGATGGCCCATACGCTTCTGGTAGTGCTTACGACGACGCATCTTGAAGATACGCACTTTGTCGTGGCGACCCTGCGAAACCACTTTCACCAGCACCGTTGCACCTTCGACCAGCGGAGCACCAAACTTGATGCTTTCGCCTTCGCCAAGGGCGAGGACCTGATCGATCGTGAGTTCGGAACCAATGTCTGCCGGTATCTGTTCTACTTTAAGTTTTTCACCAGCGACAACTTTGTATTGCTTGCCACCGGTTTTTATGACCGCGTACATGATTTGAAACCTCATCAAATGTTAAAAGAACCCCTCGGCGCGTCGGCCCGCGCTTGACACGCAGGACTAATCTTAAGCCGGGGAACAGAGGATTATACATAAGTAGGTGCAGTGCGTCAAAACCATTCGGCGATCGCTTCACGGCATCGGGCGGCGTCCATGGCGGCATCGCCCGCTCTCTCGCAAGCGCACCCCTGTCAGCCCGACGGTTCGCCCTCCCATGACGTATAATCGCCTCACTCTTATAGTTAACCCAACGCTCACGCAGGTCAGCCTTGTCAGCCGCTACCCAACACGCCCAACAGAACACCATCGTCCAGTCGATCGCGCCCGATATGGAGGCCGTCAACACGGTGATCCGCCAGCGGCTGCATTCCGAAGTCACGCTGGTCAACCAGATCGCCGAGTACATCATCAGTGCCGGCGGCAAGCGCATCCGTCCAGTACTGGTACTGCTGCTGGCCAATGCCTATGGCTACCGGGGCACCGCGCACCACGAGCTGGCCGCCGTCGTCGAATTCATCCACACCGCAACGCTGCTGCATGACGACGTCGTCGACGAATCGTCGATGCGCCGCGGCCGCCAGACCGCCAACGCGCTGTTCGGCAACGCCGCCTCGGTGCTGGTCGGCGACTTCCTCTACTCGCGCGCGTTCCAGATGATGGTGGGCCTGGACAGCATGCGCATCATGCAGATCCTGTCCGACGCCACCAACGTGATCGCCGAAGGCGAAGTGCTGCAACTGCTGAACATGCACGATCCGGACGTGACCGAAGCAAGCTACCTGCTCGTGATCCGCTCCAAGACCGCCAAGCTGTTCGAAGCCGCTGCCGAACTGGGCGCGCTGATCGCCGGCGCGAATGACGCGCAGATCGCCGCCGCCGGCGAGTACGGCCGCTCGCTGGGCACCGCGTTCCAGCTCATCGACGACGTGCTCGACTACGCCGGCGACGCCGCCGAGATCGGCAAGAATCTGGGGGACGATCTGCGCGAAGGCAAACCGACCCTGCCCCTGATCTGGCTGATGGAACACGGCACGCCAGAGCAGCGCGAACTGGTGCGCAGCTGCATCGAGCAAGGCGATGAAGCACAATTCGACGCCGTGCTGGCCGCCGTAACGTCGAGCGGCGCGCTCGATTACACACGGGCGCAGGCCGAACAGGCAGCGCGCCGGGCATCGGAAGCGATTGCCGGATTGCCCGACAGCCTGTTCAAGAACAGCCTGCTGCAACTGAGCAGCTTCGCCGTTGACAGGAACCACTAAGCGATTTTATATTACGACCATCCCGGGATGGTTGTACGTACACCCCGAACCGTCGGGGTGTAGCTTAGCCCGGTAGAGCGCTACGTTCGGGACGTAGAGGCCGGAGGTTCGAATCCTCTCACCCCGACCGGGGAACCAGCAAAGCCAGACCGGCAAACCGGCTTGGCTTTTTTATTGCCCACCTTTCGGTATCAGGCCGCGATTCTGCGTATGGCGCCATACCGACAGAGCCTAATTCTTCTTTTAAATTTTAAATTCAGATGGAACTCAGTTCCTGAAAGATTAACACCTTGGCGTGATCTCTTATAGGGCCACTAGCAAACTGCATTGGAACCGGGTCTCTAAATACAACGATGCTTTCAATCGTATACACACCGTCCATTCCAACAAATTTTCCGAGCTGCACAGAGCAGCTTCGTAAGATTTCCACACGATCTAGATGCTTCCGCAGAGAGTCTCGATCCTTTCCGTCTGATGAGGCTAGGCCTCGATAGTCAGCAAGTTGTTCAGCTATTTCACCATAAGTTTTTCTAAACTGAAGATCTTTACATTCCAATACTAATATTCTGCCCTTCACATGATCCCAAGCGAGAACATCTACGTCACCATAATTGCGCTCAAACGACTGCCCTAGAATCTTAGTTATAAGAATCTCTGGCGCGACCTGCCAGCCCATCTCGAACATTCGTGCCGTGACTTCCTTGTTAAACGCGGCTCCGTCTCGCTGGCGCGCATAACCAGCATAGCGCCTCATTTCTGCTCCAAGATGTCGATCCGGATAGGTCGCGCTGTAGTAGTTTTGGATCGTCGAAGCGAGTGACTCACGCAAGAGACCCGGAGCGAATATTATCTCCGGGTCAGCGTCGAGGGTAAGCTGAAATAAAGGGCGACGGAGCGAACTCAGTCGGCGTCGGAACCGCCATATTGCTATGTCCTTGTGATCGAATCCCTCCGGCAGGGTCTTCCATCCCTCACGGGGGAGCAGTGTAAAGAAGTCGATAATCTTGTTACCCACCTCGGCATCTGCAGCAAGAGCCACAAGCTCAGATCGCCGCAATGTGAGGACGGCCATCTGCCGATCAATTGCAAAGTCTTCGACCACATCAATATAACGCCGAAAAGAATCAATATCGACACCAAAATCGTCACGCCAAGCATTTAAGAATCGTAAGTCAATCTTTTCCGTGGAATCCGGCATTGGCTCGACCTGTTTAAGGTTCTTCGCGTAATTTGCAGCAGACGCAGTGTAACGGTGTTCGCCGGCGGCATTGCCAAACGCATCTAAGACGGTCTCCATGAAATCATGCTTCGCATGAACATCGCCCAGGGGTCGAACGATAAGCGTCGGTTCCAGACAATCCCAATAGAGCAAGTCAGACCATCCCCCCATATGGAAAAGCTCATTAGCGCGCGTAAGAAGTCGCGTCAGATCCAACTCTCCCGGCACCAAAAAACCGGTAATGGGAGACTCACAAAGTGCGATCTCCATCAGATTGCGGCTAGATTGAAACACAGCATTCAATTGCTGCTCATGCTTTAACATTGAATGCATAGCGGCTTTTTTGTCGCGTCGAAGGGCCAAAATTGACGCAGACGTTCTGTGCCATCGATCACGAGACGCTGCTGCTTCATGATTACTTAAAAGCGTTCTGAGTAAAGTTGCTCGGTCAAATTTTCGAAGCTCGGCGCATAAGCTACTCTCCAAAATGCCAACCAGCGCATTGAGGAACTGCTGGCAATTTTGTTTGCCAGTAATCTTCCCGCCGACACTTGGGCTACGGGTCTTCCACCCCAGACCTAGTCGTTCCGCAGCTGCGTCTAGCCGCTCAAGTTTGATCGGCTCTTTGTGCTTGAGGCTGTGGATGTGATCACGAAAATCCCGCGCATAAAAACGATGCGCATGCCTAGCACTATCGCTTGGCACAATCTCTGCCACGAGCTCATCGATTGGAACTTGTGACAATCCCGCAAGTTCGGCAACTCCGGATACAAGCGATCTCACCAGAGCCCGCTCCGCAATGTTAATCGGATGAAATATGGCTTTGTCAAAAGCTAGACCGATTGTAAGCTCAATGGTTCGATTTTGGTGGTCTACCCGGGTAGATATCGATGTGCTCAGGTCGCCAGCGCTGTCATTTCCTTCTGGTCTCAATGCTTCCTCGGGCGCTTCGAAACCGCAGCGCCACAACACCGGTCCGGGCCCAATCGCCTTACCAAATATACGCTCAAGACAATCGACAGCCAGAGGGAGCCACGTCCCGAGCATCTTCCATCGATCATAGGTTCCAGTGTCTTCACCGCTGGAGGAAACTCCTAGTTCGTACCACCAAGTTCTTTGAGCTGTAATTGTTGCTCCTAATGGACGCCGATCATGTTCTGAGGGTAGGTGCCCGTATAATGACTGCCGGTAGTCCTCTTCGAAATAACTCGCACCTTCCTTCATTATAGGGAGCCACCGACCATCAACAAACTGCGCTACGTGAAGGTCCCAGTCGGTGACTACCTTATGACGAAGATCAAGAAGCGCGTTCTGGGTAATTGAAAGACTCAAGTGCTGACCCAAGGCGACGTCCTCAGGTATATCGGCATGAGGCACTAAATGCCCGTCCAACGAGTCAACCCAGGCATAGAGATTTAGGAATCCGTTGACCGTATGCAATTGCACGTTCATTCGCTTTAGCCGCGCCCTCATATCCAAGACACGCCAAAAATTCAAAATCTCCATTCCTTTGAACCTGCCGAGAGTGCAAAAATCTGACACGCTAAGAAATTCCTCGTCCCACCGCGCCCGATCCTCCACAGGCATCTCGATCGCGACGCCACGCCCGACGCCACACATTACAACTAATGTAATTCCGCTTCTGAAGCCTGGTCCTTGCTCAGCACGCGTTTGCATTGCATGAGATACCTTTTGAAGTTCATGCGTCAACCTTCCTGTACCCAGATACATACCTGAAAGGCCACCATCGTCGAAATCATCAAGAGGGTCCAATATGAATATGACATTCAGGAATCTACCTTGATCAACTTGCTGGGAAAAGCAACAAACAGTTCCCCAAGATTGCCTTGAGAACGGGAATCTCGCGCCGTGCGCTCGAACTAACGGTGAGTCTCCCAAAACCTTCGAGTATTCGTCCGCAAGCTGACGCAGGAGAACGGGCCGATTATCGCCAGATCCAAGCACCCGAATGAAGAACCGCCGAATCGCCGCAGAAACCGCAGTAGGGAGCGTGAGGTAGAGCTCATTGCCCTCGACAAGTACAGGATTAGCTTCGAGCGCACTGTTCATAATGGACTGATTCAACAGCTCTTTGCGATCGCTAGGGTCAAAAATGAACGGATCGAGATCGGATATTTCGATTCCGATTTCCCCCAAGTCGCTCAAATTAACATGTACAAGCTGTCGCAAATTTGCCGACGCGCTGGCCAAGTCCGATGGCAACACTGTTTCACCGGATTGGTTTCCCAAATCGTTTCGTGAAAGTCCCGCCCTCTCACAACACACCTCAGATAGGCGCAACAGTGCATGAATAGCATTTGCTATCCACGCGAAGTTCTGATCAGCAGGGAGATCATCGGCAAGGTTTACAATACGCTGAAGATAAAATGTCCCAGTTTCCCAAATTCCCTCTAAAACTCTGTAGTTACCCCGTTTAGATACGATATTCCCTACAAACACATCTTCGGGCGGGTCTTCCATATAGCCAATGGCCACCCCGACTTCGGAAAATCCTTGGACTACTGCCGCTGACAGTGGCGCCCGTGTCCCGTTTCCCAGTGCAATGCATGCATGCACAAGGGTTTCCAATCGAAGGCAATTGGGTTGAAGCCGTTTCTTCAGTAGCAGCCCCCCAAAGGTGGCCGCCGCTTTCACCGGACTTAGCGTTCGAAGAGTTCGAGCCAGATTTGGGCAAGCTTTAACTGTGTGACCTAGCTTCGTTCCCGATGCGTCCAGCGACATGGCCGCAATAAACGAATCCAAATCGGGAGGATGAGAACTGTCCTGAGTCAATGGCTGCTCCATTTTTTTAGCCGAGCTTCTTTTCAATATCCTCAGCACGGGGATGCTAGGAACGTCTCAAAACGCGACGTATTTATCCAATTACAGCTGACATCGCCAATATGTTCGACAATTTATTCGCAATACCAGGGGCGGCCTCGTAGCAAGTATAGTGGAAGTCAACATCTGTTAGAAGAGCGGGCAAAGGTGGCTTCCCTTCCATACTGCAATCATCGACATATTTCTTTTATGCCGTCCAACGGCGCGAATGAAGCCTTTACCCAACGCCATCGGCGTGCTTAAAAATATTAGGCCTGAGCGACAGCTTCCAGAATACTACGAGAATTAACCAACATACCGCACCTCTTTCAATATTTTCATGGCTCTAAAAAAGAGGGAAACATCTCGCAAATCACCGTACTTCGTGTCGGGAAGATAAGCAGTTTGGCGTTCTAAATCGACGTTGACCTATTCTATAGCAAGCAGTTCTCGACGTCTCATTGCAGTTGCAACAGCAAACTGAATTATAGTTAGCCCAACGCTCACGCAGGTCAGCCTTGTCAGCCGCTACCCAACACGCCCAACAGAACACCATCGTCCAGTCGATCGCGCCCGATATGGAGGCCGTCAACACGGTGATCCGCCAGCGGCTGCATTCCGAAGTCACGCTGGTCAACCAGATCGCCGAGTACATCATCAGTGCCGGCGGCAAGCGCATCCGTCCAGTACTGGTACTGCTGCTGGCCAATGCCTATGGCTACCGGGGCACCGCGCACCACGAGCTGGCCGCCGTCGTCGAATTCATCCACACCGCAACGCTGCTGCATGACGACGTCGTCGACGAATCGTCGATGCGCCGCGGCCGCCAGACCGCCAACGCGCTGTTCGGCAACGCCGCCTCGGTGCTGGTCGGCGACTTCCTCTACTCGCGCGCGTTCCAGATGATGGTGGGCCTGGACAGCATGCGCATCATGCAGATCCTGTCCGACGCCACCAACGTGATCGCCGAAGGCGAAGTGCTGCAGCTGCTGAACATGCACGATCCGGACGTGACCGAAGCAAGCTACCTGCTCGTGATCCGCTCCAAGACCGCCAAGCTGTTCGAAGCCGCTGCCGAACTCGGCGCGCTGATCGCCGGCGCGAATGACGCCCAGATCGCCGCCGCCGGCGAATACGGCCGCTCGCTGGGCACCGCGTTCCAGCTGATCGACGACGTGCTCGACTACGCTGGCGACGCCGCCGAGATCGGCAAGAACCTGGGGGATGATCTGCGCGAAGGCAAACCGACCCTGCCCCTGATCTGGCTGATGGAACACGGCACGCCAGAGCAGCGCGAACTGGTGCGCAGCTGCATCGAGCAAGGCGACGAGGCACAATTCGACGCCGTACTGGCTGCCGTAACGTCGAGCGGCGCGCTCGATTACACGCGGGCGCAGGCCGAACAGGCAGCGCGCCGGGCATCGGAAGCGATTGCCGGTTTGCCCGACAGCCTGTTCAAGAACAGCCTGCTGCAACTGAGCAGCTTTGCCGTTGACAGGAACCACTGAGCGATTTTATATTACGACCATCCCGGGGTGGTTGTACGTACACCCCGAACCGTCGGGGTGTAGCTTAGCCCGGTAGAGCGCTACGTTCGGGACGTAGAGGCCGGAGGTTCGAATCCTCTCACCCCGACCAGACAATCAAAAGCCAGACGAGGCGTCAGCCGGTCTGGCTTTTCATTTGTCCATGCATGGATCAGTGGTCGTCTTGCGCGATACCGAGTTGCGTCACGTTGTGATTGTCTTCAGGCTGCGATTGCAGCGTTCACAGCATCAGAACCCGTTTCCTTCCGCAGCAATACACGCCATGGTAATACTGCGAATTTTTACCGCAAACGATACACCCGAATTCCGGGACGCCCGGCGGCTTCGATTTATACGCCTTGACCTCGACGCCATTGGCGTCCCAGCTCGTTCCGACCAATTCAAAGCCTGCGGCACTGGCCTCGGATGCCGACGCTGCTTCATACGCCAGAAACAACACGGTTTCACGCTTGCTGGTGGCGCTGTATGCCGCCGCCCGTGCCTGCCATGAGGCAAAACTGTTCATCGTGTGCTGTCCTGGTCTGAAAGGTGGTCTGATGCGGCCGATCAACCACAAGTTGCCAGTCTACACCAGTGCCGTGCCGACGCTCAGGCAAAAGCCAGACCGGCAAACCGGTCTGGCTTTTTTATTGCCCGGCCCTTACGTCAGGCCAGGATGCTGCTTACGCTGCTTATGGCGCGACGCCAACCGTATGCTGCAGGTTGTTGAACCCGGTCGACGCTTCCCACGTGTTGCTGTTGGCCAGCTGGATCGCATACTCGGGGCGATCGCGCAGCGACGCCTGTGGATCCGGCAGGTTCAGCAGCACCGAGTACGAACCGGCCGCCATATTGGCGGGCAGCGCCACGGTCTGGTTGATCGTCACGGTCTGGTTCGACAGCCAATGGCGGGGGTCGGTTGCCAGCTTGACGCGGTGGGTTGCCCCACTCGCCGTGTTGCGGAACACGAGTTCCACGTCACGGCTGTTGAATGGCGCCGACCAGCCCTCGTTCTGCAGCTGCAGGTTGACGACGAAGCCGCCACCAGGTTTCGCCGTGCGCGAGAACGCGCCGCTCTTGAGCACGAAGCGGTAGCCCAGCTTTTGCTTGACCTGGGTAAAGCAACCCTGCGTTTTCCAGTTGTTCAGCACCGTCGTGTTGTAGTCCAGGTTCAGGTACGACCAGTGGAAGCGGCCCATTTCGGCAAGGGCGGTCGGGCAATCGCTGCGTGGCGGCGCGTAGTTGCAGGTCTCGCCGCCCGATGGGACGTAGTTCGTTTCGGCCGCCAGGTACGGGAACTCCACCGATGGATTGATATAGGTGCCGTAATCCGACGCGTTGGACAGGAAGCAATCGTTGTGGTGGCCCAGGCGCGCCTTGGCCGAACCGTTGTAGGCCTCGCTCGGGGTCAGTGCGGTCGGGGTGTACAGCTTGGTCTTGAACAGGGGCATGCGCAACTGCACCATGCGTTCGGCCGGCACCACTTGCAGCAGCTTGTCGACCACCGATTTGCGGTCAGCAATGTTCTTGGCAGTCATGTTGTAGCTGTCGCCATAGTTGTTGGTGTTGCCCCACTCGCCCCAGGCACCGATCAGGCCGGCCTGCACGACGGCGATAATGTCCTTGTTGGCTGTCAGGTACGGCGCCAGCTGCGTCAGGTGGGTGTTGACCATCGCCGGGGTCGCATCGACCGGCGAGTTGTTGTCGTTGTAGGCGAAGCGGACGATGGCTTTCAGACCAGCCTTGCGCACTGTGTCCATCTGTTGCTGGAACAGATTGAGCGTGGTCTGGCTGATCGGTGCGTTGACGAAGCTGCGCAGATAGAACACGCACAGCATCAGCGATTCACCGCCCGAGGTGCGGAAGCTCGTCAGTTGCGACTGGCTCAGTGGCGTTTCGCAGCCAACGTGGCGGTAAAAGCCGCGCTCCGGGTTGGTGATGATGGCCGTGCTGGCGGTGTAGTTCACTGGCACCGTGGCGCCCGGGGTTGGCGTTGGCGTTGGCGTTGGCGTTGGCGTTGGCGTTGGCGTCGGGGTTGGCGTCGGCGTCGGTGTTGGCGTCGGTGTTGGCGTCGGCGTTGGCGTCGGCGTCGGCGTCGGCGTCGGCGTCGGGGCAGGCGTTGCCTTGGTGATCGACAGGCGCAGGATCGGCGAGAGTTGCGCTGGGGGATCGGTCTGGGTGATGAGGCTGATGTTGTCGGCGCCGCCGAGTTCGGCACGAGTCACCGTTATCGTCGCGAGGTTACTGGCCGATGCGTACGGCACGGTTTTGACGAAGGTCCAGGCCCAGGAGCCGTTGCTGCCGCTGTAGCGGTACAGGCGGCCATTCTCGATCATGTAGCCGGCGCCGACGCCGTTGAATGCATAACCGGTCGTGGTGACGGCATCGTTATCGATGTACACACGCACCCAGGCCGGCGTGCCGGTATAACGAATGCGGATACTGAGATTGGTGCCGTCGCTGCTTGCCGTCGTCGGGCCCGCCGTGACCGAGGCCAGCGCGACAGGCGCAGCGACAGCAGCCGACATCAGCACCGGGCTGGAAAGAAGCCCGGCGCACAGCAGTGCGAGCCCGATTGGGCGACGGACGGAAGGAATGGAATCGATGTGAATAGGTGACATTTGAAAATCGCTTTATATAAAAAATCCAACAACCGGGGCGTGACGATCCCATCGCCGCTTGCAGTGCAAGTGGCGGGAAGCATCCGCAGACAAAGAGCGTGACGATCCCGCTGCCGCTCGCATCGGAGTGGCAGGGATATCCGCAGGACCTGCTGAAATGGACTAGCTGTATCGACTGACGATCAGCTAGCGGCGGGGAAGCGCGGCAAGGCGCTATGGTGGATAACTGGCGACGAGAAGACAGATGGTCTTCCCACGACATGACGCGAGAAAGCGCACGCAGACATCCCCTGCTGGGCGTGTTGTGACTACAACGACGTGCTATCGATCATGGCATCTCCTCATTCCTGGAATCATGAACTCGTTTGAGTTTCCTCAAAGCGATTGGTTCCGAGAAATAAAAAATAATTTCCTTGAGAAAAATGTCACCGCTTTGGTTTCCTGCCGGTCCACGATGGGTACAGGGGGCTAACAGGAATTCAGCGCCAACGTCTGATGTGTGTCAGAAAAATGCTTCTTAAAAATTCAAACACTGGCGTTGGAGATGCTTCGGCTCAATTAGTTCCCCAAATATTTTTCTTTGGGCAAACTGAAACGTTGCAACATTGCTCCAAGCAATTGCAGATTAGAAATTTTTTAAATGCGTGACGTAGCCGGAGCGTGCTCGAGGCTGGTAGTGAAGCGATGAGATTGGGAGAACAACAGGCGGGGTATTGCTTGTGGACTGATTACACTGCGTGGCTCATTCAGCAACAACGTCAGCCTTGACGCCATGCCTGCACGCCGATGGCGTGAAGACGGTTTCCCACATGCGCGATATTTTCTCCATCGAGAACCGCTCTCGCGCATCGACGGCGCGCTGCGCGAATCTGGCCCGTGCACGGCTGTCACGCATCAGGGTATCGAGCGTCGACGCCATGCCTTCGACGTCACCGGGCGCAACCAGCACGCCATCGATCCCATGGCGGATGATGTCCCGGGGGCCGGTATCGCAATCGAAGCTTACCGCCGGCAAGCCATACGCCATGGCTTCGACCAGCGTGTTGGGAAAGCCCTCGAAATGCGAACTCATGGCATACAGACTGGCCCGCGCATACCAGTCGCCCATATTGCCGACACTGCCGGGCAAGAACACGCGCTGCCCCAGCCCGCCGGCCTGCACCTGCGCAGACAACGCTGCGCGCTGCGCGCCCTCCCCCAGGATGACGAGGTCCCAGTCTGGGTGCAGGGGCGCTAGCCGGGCAAAGATGGCAATCAGGGTCGTGAAGTTTTTCTCTTCACTGAGCCGGCCAACCCCCAGCAGGATCTGCCGGCCGGGCGCACACGAGGTCGCGGGATTGACCAGCGGCGCATGCTGCGACAATGGCCACACGACAGGGTTCGGAATGACGGGAACGCGCCGGGCATGGGAATGGCGTTCCAGCCAGTGCGCGCACTCATGGGTCAGCGCGACGACAGCGTGCAAGTGGCCGTAAGCATGGCGCCGCAGCGTTTCCCACACCACGCCCATCGGCGCCTTGGGCGGGAAGTTGTGTTCGGAGCCCACCGTGCGCACGCCAGGCAGGCCGTGCGCCGCCAACGCCAGCACGACATTGGCCGTGTGCATGGCGGACAAGGCGACAGCGGGCTGCACCTCGCGCAGCACCCGGCGCAGCGCACGCGCGCGCCGGGCCGTGCGCACGACGCCGGCGAACAAGCCGCCGCCCGGCCAGCGAGATCGAGGCAGCGGCGGCCAACGCCGGCATCAAGCACGTAGAAATCCCGCGCCTGCGGGGCCACGGTCACCACCGTGACGGCCCAGCCAAGCGACGCCCAGTGGTTGGCCAGATTGGCGACCACGCGCTCGGCGCCGCCATTTTCCAGCGAGTGAATGTAGATCAGTAATCGCATGGCCCTGCGTCGCCTCCAGGTTTCATCGCACCACCAGCGCCATGTGCCCGGGATGCGCATGTGCACGCTGAGCCAGGTGACGATCCAGGCAGACCGTGCCGGGCGTGGCGCTGACCGATGGGTTGGCAACGACGCGACCGTCGAAGTCGCCGGTAATCGTGCCGTGCAGCGCGATGCGGTCCCATACCCGGGACGTGGTCGCTTTGACGAAGCGGGCTTCGTGGTCGAACAGGAACAGGCTCGTGGCGGGGGCAGCATGGGCGACATGGACCGTGGCGTCGATGTTGCGGATCGTGCCTTCAGTTTGATCGCCCTGGTGATAAAGGTGAACATAGCTGCCGTAGTTGCCCTCGCCCGAAGCCGCGAGCACGATCCGTACGTTCTTTACATTGCCGACGCTGGCACCAGAGCAAATCAGTGCGATGAGCCCATTGCTACCGGGCCACTGGGCGGTGCTGGATGCCGTTACCCGGATGTCGGCATTGCGCAGCGCCGACGCGATGACGGCACGCCGCACGTCGTGACAGACCAGGTCGATATCGGCGTTCTCCCTGATGAAACTGGCGTTGACGCCGTAATACGCGTAGCGCACTTCGCCGTGGACACGAATATTGGAAAGAAAGCGTCGCGTGGCGGCGTTGTTATGCGACGAGAGCAGACTCACCACCCGTTCGGCATAGCAGTCGACCAGTGTGAAGCCGTGGCTCGGCCGGTCCGCCTGGATCCCCACGCACACCATGCCGCGCCAGTCGGGCCGCGGGTCGAATCCTGCATCGGCGAAACTGGCGCCGGCAATCGTGATGTTCTGAAAATTGAAAAAGTAAAACAGGTTGGGCATGACGTTGGCCACCGTCGTGACCGTAAACAGGGCGCCGTACGCCGAGATGGCAATGTCGCGCACATTGCGGCACAGCACGAGCGTCGCGGCATCGGTGCAGTGACCAAAATCGTAGACACCGCGCGGGACCAGCAGCGTGCCACCGCCTTGATCCGCCAGCGCATCGAGTGCCTGGCGAAACGCCCCCACCAGCGCTGCCGTTTGCGCCCCGGGCAAACCGCCGTAGTCAGCCAGGCTGACGATGGCTGGCGGCACCATGGCAGCCTTGATGCCGCCCACCTGATTACGCCTGGGCTGGCCTCCCGTTGCATCGCCAACCGGGGCTGGCAATAACGCCGCCGTCGCGCCCAGGGCAGCGCCACGCAGCAATAACTTGCGCCGCTTTGTCGACAGGTTCTTCATCGGGTCACCATGCAGGCAAAGTGTCACTTGCGCCGCTGTAACAGATAGAACGCCTTGAACACGAGTCGCGCCCAGATCGCCCCCTTGTGCTGGTGCAGCAGTTGCTTGGCCGATCGCGTGGCCGCGGCGAGCATGGCGCCGATTGCATGATCGATGTTGCGCAGCAGTTTTACGGGCGAACGATAGAGATGCACTTCGTCCATGTGAAACGGCACCCCCAGCAAGCGTTCCTTGAAAGCGAACACGCCGCCGCCCAGATAGAACCGGGTTCCGCCGCGCACGATGCTTTCGCAGATCGTCAGGAAAACGCACAACTTGCCAAGCCCGAATTTTTCGTACTGGGGGTCGTACCCCATCGCGTCGCCGAAGAAGCTGGCGCCAACCTGGTAATTGACGGAGCCGGCGCAGATGCGGCCATCGATCAGGATCACGTGCACGAATCCGCACAGCCTGGCCAGCCGGGTAAGCCGGGCCACATCATAGAAAAACACGGCGTCGCCGGCATTGATCTTTTGTTCGCTCAACGCCACGATCGCCCGGATATGGCCTTCGTCGATCTCGTCGTTGACGAAAAAGCGCGACTCGAACGACGGGAAGTGGCGCCGGATGCCGTTCAGGCCCTGATTGATGCTGGCGCGCGTGGACTTGCCGATGCGCGCCTTGTAGGCATCGGGCGTGGCAGGCAGCGTGACGACATAGCTGCCCTTGGCCCGGTACTGTTGCACCGGGTATCCAAGCGCGCGGGTCGTGGTCTTGACGGCCTTGAAACTGATGACGTCAATCTGCGGAAAGTGCGCAAAGACATAGGTCGCGAAGCGCGCCATCTCGGCTTCTTCGACCTCGATCATTTCGTTGATGACGTCGATCCGGCGACCGCTGAATGTAAACAGCAACACCGTGCTGGGCGCACCGGCGCGATGGGCCAGGTAGCAACTAGCATGTTCGATCGACCGGAACACCCTGAAAAACGCCAGCGACGAATGCAGCGATGCATAAGTCGTCACCAGGGCTTCTTCGACGCCGGCGGGGATCTGCTCGATGTCGCACGTGATGCTGTCGGGCGGGGGGATCAATGCGCTTCTATGCATGCCGCTTGCTCCTGTTGCAGGTTGGCCGGGCTGAAACCACAGCACGCCAGGTTGTTGTCCAGCTCAGCGCTCAGGCTGCCCTGGTAGTAAATCGCTGCTTGCGGAGCGCGACGCCGGATGTCCTGCACGACGCCGGCAATGAATCCCTCGACCAGATCGGGCTGCATGCATTGCCGATGCACATATAAACCCGACAGGACCATGCCAGCGCCCGCCGTGGCCCCATTCGCCCAGCAAAACAGGCCCAGCCGGTCGCCGCGGACGAGGCTATAGAAATGGTCGGATCGTTCCATCCGCTTCATGACCGTGTTCAAGAATGCGCAGTAACCCAATGCCGCATCGTTGGCGTCAAATTGCAGCACATCAGGCAAGCTGTCGCGGGCTGGCAGCAGCGCACTCTCGACCTCGCGGGAAGGCCCGCATCGAAGGATGCGAGAGACTGCCTGGGGGCGTGCACGGCGCCGTACCCATGCGGCGGCGGCGCTTGCCCACCGCTGCGGCCGGATGCCATGCACGACGGCGAGTACGTCATGGTGGCGCCAGCCGGCCCAGGTCGCCAGAGCCCTGGCGGCATCGACCAGGCGCTGGCGCGCCGCCGTCAGCAGGAAGCTGCGCAGATCGCGGTGGATTGTCAGTGTCGAGACGTGATCGTGCGCCGTCGCAAAGTGCTCCTTGTACCCGTCGCCGCCTGGCGTCAGGTCGAGCAACGGCATCTGCTGCGCCGCGAGATGCACGCCCAGCATGGCCAGGAGCAAATTGCCGGGGGAGTGAGCGGATGTGGCCGGGTGATAGGTATTGATCCCCAGATGCACGGCCCGGCCCGCGCTCAAGAGGCCGATGTGGGATGCAGCAATGGCGCCGTCCACCGTCAGGATCGTGACGTGGAGCAGCCCTTGCCGGTGCAGCGCAATATAAAAACGCTTTTTTGCCGCGTCGAGCGTGAACGGCCTTGCGCGGTACAGCGCCGCCTGCCTGAAATCGTACTGGTCGCAGATGGCATCGATCACGCGCAAGAAATGGGCATGCTCGACAACCTGCTCGAACCGCACCGCGCCCAGTCGGCCCAGGCGATTGCTATTTTGCCGATGATTTTTCTTGTTGCGCTGCCGGTGCATCGCAACCGCATCGATCTGCATCAGTGGCCGGCGCATGGACCGCAGTGTCACCCACCGTCGTGCATCGGATGCGTCGTTGCGCCACGCATCGAGCCAGGACAGTGGCGTGCCGGCCGGCAGGTAACGCAGCGCAAGATCCGCGCGCGGAAGATGGTCGCGGATGGCCCGCAGCGCCCTTGTGATGAACACTGCGCCGGCGTCCGGGGGCTGCAGCCAGCCCTGGTATTCGGCATGGCGTTCCCCGGCGCCGGTGAGGCGCTGGCCTTTGTCGTCCAGCGCCAGCGGCAATAGGCCGAGTAGCGCGCCATCGGCGGCTTCCTGCAGGACGACAACGGGCACGAACTGCGCCCCGTACAAGCCGTACCACGGCAAGACGAAATCGGGATGCTGGCAGGCGGTGGCCCAGGGGCAGACAGCATGCAGCGCCCGCCACGCCGTGACGAACGTCTGCGCGCCGATGTGGGCCAGTGCGGCGTTACCGGTCAGTAAGCGCAGCGTCATATCAGACTTGCGCCGTTGTTTCGAGGCCCTGCACGGCGTGTGCATGCCCATTGGCTTCGATCTGCCGCAGTGTGTTCAGGTAGCGTCCGATCACGACATTTTCATCGAATTGCGCGACGACCTTGTTCCTGCCGGCCTGGCCCATGGCCAGGCGCTGTGCGTGCGTCAGACTAACCATCCGCACCATCATGGCGGCCAGGTCGGCAGGATCTTTTACCTTGCATAGCAGGCCATTGGCCTGATGCGCCACGATGTCCTTGCAGCCGGCCACGTTCGTGGCGATGATCGGGCGTGCCATGGCCGCCGCCTCGAGCAGCGTGTGCGGCACACCCTCGCGGTACGACGGCAACACGACGCAATCGGCACGCGCCAGGTAGGGCCGGACGTCGTCGGTTTCTTTCAGATATTCGATCAAGCCACTGCTTTTCCAGTCCGCGATTCGCTCAAGCGGGATCGAGTTCGGATTGTGCGCATCGACCGGCCCCAGCAGCTGGAACCGCACGCCCGGTAATTGCTGGCGCACGATGCGCGCCGCGGCGGCATATTCGTCAATACCTTTATCGCGAAGCATCCGCGCCACCAGCAAGAAACAGAATCCGTCCGCTGCGGGGAGCCGCGCCGGTGCCGGCTGGAATTGCTGCAAGTCGATCCCGGAGCCGGGCAGCACTTCTGCTACGTCGGGCCGCGCCAGGCCCGCGTCGACGAACAGCTTGCAATCGTCAGCATTCTGGAAGAACACCCGGTTCGATTGCCTGAGCGAGCAGCGGTACAGCTGCTTGACGAGGTAGGTTAATGGCGAGTTGCTGATGAAGGTTGCGCCGAGGCCCGCGATATTGTTGATGACCGGGATCCCGAGCCGGTGCGCGGCGATCGATCCGTAGATGTTCGGCTTGATCGTGTAGCCCAGGTAGGCCAGCGGGCGCACCGATTGCAAGACACGCCAATACTTGACCAGCAGCGACAGGTCACGGCTGGGACTGGTACCGTTGTTGTCCATCGAAATCGTCTTGAAACGACAGCCCAGCGATGCCAGCCGGTGCGCATAGGCATCGGCTGGCGCCATCACCATGACGTCGTAGCCTTGCGCGATCAGGGCCTTGACCAGGCCGGAGCGGAAGTTATGGATATTCCAGGCGGTATTGACCGAAATAACGATTTTTTTGTTCATGATGTTCATCCTCAGGAAGGGCGGATGCAGTGCACGAGGGTCATGTCGCCAGCGGGCATGGCGCAGCGACAGCCGGCGGCGCCGGACAGTACAGCGCGGCGTCACCCGCCTCACGGTGCGGCCCGGCCTGCTGTTCGAGCCACGACTGGAACATCAGGACATCCCACAAGTGGTATTGCCAGTTGCGGCGGCCATCCAGGTGCTCATGCCAGCGGGTGCGCAGCAGCGCAGGCGCGAAGAAGCCTTCGCTGCGTAGCCGCGACTCGGCCAGCAGGGTTTCAGCCCAGTCGCGCAGCGGGCCCCGCAGCCAGTCGCCGATGGGCACGCCAAAGCCCATCTTGGGCCGCTCGATGAGTGCTTGCGGCACGTAGCGATACAACACTTGCCGCAGCGCCCATTTGCTCGCGCCGTCGCGCAGTTTCAGCGCCAGCGGCAACCGCGCGGCGAACTCGATCACGCGGTGATCCAGAAATGGCACCCGGGTTTCCAGCGACACGCTCATGGCGGCCCGGTCGACCTTGACCAGGATGTCGTCGGGCAGATAGGTCAGCGTGTCGAGCGCCATCATGCGCTCGACGCTACCGAGCCCGGCCAGCACCGGCGCGGCGCCGCGCAGCAAGGTGGGCGGCTCATGGCCGCCGATAACGAGCGCAGCCGGATCATCCCAGTGCGACACGAGGCCCAGGTATACCGCGTCGAGCGACGCGCTGGCCATGATGTCGGCGCCCTTGTGCAGCTTGTCGCCCGTGTTGGCAAAGCGCATGGCGTGCGGCAGGCACGGCCCCAGCGTGCGCGCCAGCCGGTTCCAGGAAGCCACCGGCACCCGCGTGATGCCCCGTGCGGCAAGCCGGCGTACGGGCAACGGCGCCGCGCTGATCGACTTCCACAGATGGGCGGCGAAGCCATACCGGGTGTAGCCGCAAAACAGTTCGTCGCCAGCATCGCCCGACAGCGACACCGTGACGTGCCGGCGCGCCAGCTGGGACACGAGAAACGTGGGAATCTGGGACGAGTCGGAGAACGGTTCGTCATACATCGACGGCAGCCGTGGAATCACCGACTGGGCCTGCGCCGCTGTCACGTACAGCTCGGTGTGATCGGTGCCGAGATGCCGGGCCACGGCTTTCGCATGGGGCGCCTCGTCGAAGCCCTGCTCGTGAAACCCGATCGAAAATGTCTGCACCGGCCGCGTCGACCGGGCCTGCATCAGCGCGACGATCGCCGACGAGTCAACGCCGCCGGACAGGAATGCCCCCAGCGGGACATCGGCCATCATCTGGGCGCCGACGGCGTCGCTGAGCAAGGTGTCGAGCGCATCGACGGCTTGCGCTGGCGTGCCTGCAAACGGTGTGGCGGCGCCCGCCGTCCACTGCTGCGCTACCGACCAATACGTGTGCAGCACCGGTTCCGGGCGTGCCGCCGAGACGGTCAGCAGGCAGCCCGGCGGCAGCTTGGCGATGCCGCGATAGATCGAATGCGGCGCCGGCACATAACTGTGCCGCAACTGCAGGCACAGCGCCGCGCGATCGATATCGGCAGCACAGGCCGGATGCGCGCGCAGTGCCTTGAGTTCGGAGCCGAACAGGAACACCGCATCGTCTCCCCTGCCCTGCCAGCCGTAATACAGGGGCTTTTCGCCAACGCGGTCGCGCCCCAGCGTCAACACACGCGCCTGCCGGTCCCAGACGGCAAAGGCGAACATACCAATGGTGCGTTCGACCGTGGCGGCAATGCCCCAGGCATCGAAACCGGCAAGCAGCGTTTCGGTATCGGAACGACCACGCCACCCGCACACGCCAGCGCTTGCCTCGAGTTCGTTGCGCATGCCCAGGTGGTTATAGATTTCACCGTTGAAGACGAGCACGAAGCGGTTCGAGCACGAGCGCATCGGTTGCTGACCGGCCGGGGACAGGTCGATGATCGCCAGGCGCCGGTGGCCCAGGGCGACGCCGTGCTCGCCGTCGGACCAGTACCCGGCATCATCGGGGCCGCGATGGTAGATCGCATCGGTCATGCGTCTGAGCCAGCCAACCTGGTCCGTTGCCGGTGAAGACGCCGCAGTCAGAAATCCAGTGAATCCGCACATCAGAGTTCTCCTTTCGCAATGACGCCTTCATAAATGTGCTCGAAGCGCGCCCGCACGCACCCCATCGTGAACCTGGCGCCAATGCGCGCCCTGGCCTGCTGCCCCAGTTGCCTGCGATGCGCGGGGGCCAGCGCCATCAGGCCCGCCACACCCTGCGCAAGCGCGTCGGGATTGGCCCGCGGTACCAGCACGCCCGTGTCCGCCATCAGGACGGCGACGTCGCCGACATCGGTTGCCACGCACGGCAACCCCATCGCCATCGCCTCGCCCACCACATTGGGAAAGGCCTCGGTGCGCGAGGACAGGCAGAAGATGTCCATGGCGGACAGGCAGATGGCGATATCGGCGCGTTCGCCCAGCAAGACGAAGCGCTTCGCATAGCCCGTGGCATCGATCCAGCGCAACAGCTCGGCGTTGTCTGCATCCAGGTTTTTGCCGATCATCAGGAAGCGCAGCCGCGGGTAGCGACTGGCGAGCTGGCCGGCGGCCTTGACGAAGTTGGGATAGTCCTTGTCGAGGTTGAACCGTCCGAGCGTGCCGAGCACGATGTCGTCAGCCGCGAAGCCGCAATGTGCCCGCAGCGCTGCACGTTCGTCGTGGCCGGGCGTGAATGCGGACAGATCGAAGCCATTGCCCACGACCACCATGCGGCTGGCGTCGTAGCCAAGCAGGGAATGGGAGCGGCGCGCCGCCTCGGCCACGCACACGATGGTGTGCGGCACCCAGCGCGACAACGACGCGCACAGGTAGCGCACGAGCGCTGTGCTGCGCGCACAGCCACCGTCGACATCGGTCGTGCGAATGCCCCAGATGACATTGCGGTTGCCGGCGAGGCGGGCTGCCAGGCCGCCAAGGAAATCGGCGTGATAGAGCCAGGTCTGGACGATATCCGGGCGCATCGTGCGGATCAGGCGGACCATGCGCACGAGATCGCCGATCGGCGCACGCCGCACGTCGAGCACGATCAGCGTGATGCCTGACGCGACAAACCGCGAATACATCCCGCCGCCAGGGCTGAGGACAATGACCGTGTGGCGATACTGGCTGTCGCGAAACGCGAGGATGAGCCGGTACAGCGCCATCTCGGCGCCACCCACCGCCAGGCCGGTAATGACATGCAGGACGTGGCGCGTCATGATGGATTCCGTGCGCCTGGCGCGCTGGGCGAAGAGAAAGTAGAGCCAGTGGCAGTTTCAGTGGCCGAGGACGAGGCAAAATCGGCCATGCAATGGCTTTGCATGCCGTGGGTGTCGGCCAGGCGCCGGTAGTAGCGCAGCAATACTTCAAGCTGCGCCAGATTCTCGTCCAGGTTCACGCCAAAATTGTGCGGATGCCACCACAGGTGAAACGTACTACCCTCGCGCGCCGCCAGTGCCATGCCCTGCTTCAGGCGACGCAGGCGCAGGGGCAACAACGCGCGGTGCCGGCGCGACCATGGGTAGAGAAACTGGCTGCCCGGTACATTCACCAGGGCCCCGTGCGACTGTGGGCATACGGTGCGTTTGCCGCTCAGCGGCAGGCAGGCATCGGCAAAGCGCGCCGCACGCCCGGCAAGGCCCCCGACCACGGCGTCGCCATGGCGGTACAACGGATGCGGCGCATTGCCGCGATAAACCTGAATCGCCGCCTGGGACAGGATGGGGAGGAACGCCGCGACAATCTGATTGCGTGGCAGTACCGCGCTGCGCAAGCTGGCACCCATGCCGGCAGCCACCGACTGCGCGCAAGCGAGATCTGCCGCGAATTGCGCTGGTGATGCGCCCGCTTCGTTGCAATAGAAATGCCCAAAGGTGTGCGTTCCCAGTTCTTGCCCCTGCGCCGCCAGGATTTGCTCGACCAGTGGCCGCGCGAAGAACAGCCGTGGATAGCTGCGTACGAACTGGTCCATGCCATACGGCGACAACGCGCGGCGTGTGTAGCCCGGCAAGAGCGTCGGCCGCGTGGCGCGCCAGTCATCGTAGTTGCGGCACATGATCATCCCGACCGTTGCCCACGTCACGCGCACACCGTAGCGCGCGAACAAGGCCAGCATACGAGGCACGGCCTGCCACTCGCCCAGCACATTGCGCCCGTAGCCGGCAATCGTCTGCGTATCGGCGACGCCCCAGAACAGCTCAAAATCGAGCGAAATGACAAATTTTGCGGAAGCCATGGTTGAGTACGCAGAGCGCGTCGTCGTCGATGCTGTGTGTGTAGGTGTATGTATGCGTGCAAGCACGCTTGCTGTGATCCTGGCCGGGGTGTCATGTCATGCCACGCTGGACAGTGTTTTTTCAGCGCAGGCGCGCCATGCGCTGCCTGGGCCAGGGCGGCAGCGGGCCGGCCGACGCGCTGCCCGGCATGGCGCAAACCAGCGCAAACGTGACCAGCCAATACGAAGCGGCATCAAACATTTGATGGGTGAACATCGACATGAACGCGAACAGAAATGCCATCGCATACCGCAAGCCCCGATCGCTGAAAAAACTGCTTTTACAGAGCATGATGAGCATCCATCCCCATAATAAAATCCCCATGACACCATATTCGGCCGCCAAAAGAAGAAGCTGGTTATGCGTGCTTCCCCGGTGCCGCCAAAAATGCGTGGCGCCAGCGCCTGAACCAAATAAAGGGTTTTGCAGAAATAACTCCCAGCCTGCCTGAATCACACCTGCCCGCTCTTCAGAACTATCATCATCGAAGGTAAAGCTGGAGAAGAAGTTGAGCCTTGACAGGATATTGGTGGCTGCATCTTCGAATTCTTCTCTCGAAGATATATAACTTTCAAAGCTGCCGATAAAGACGAGAAGAATACCGATTGCAATCGTCAGAGATATCGCAGCGGATTTTGGTAATGTTTTCTTATAAATAAAGAGCCCCAGCAACACTAACCATGCAATGATCGCGGCACGCGAAAAGGTGGTCAGGATGGCGATTCCGGCCAATAAAAACAGGGGCATCCGACAGCGGCGATCAAGCACGGCAAAGCCCAGCACGACGATGTGCAGAATGGCTTCCCCGGCAATGTTCGGATTGATGAACATGGCTGCTGCCCGGCCAAGGACTGCACCGGTCAGATCCACCGGATACAACAGGCCGGGATTGGCAAAATCGACGATGACGGCGCATGGCACGACAACCATCAGCACGAACATGGTCCGCAGATACTTTCTCGTGGGCGAGATATAGGCAATGAATCCAAGGAACAGGGCGAACAGAATATATTGCGCGCGCGTTGCAATCATGGAGCGCCTGGCTTCGGCCTGCATATCCATGAACGCTGCGCCAGCGACGTCCACGCTGGCAGGAAAGCCTGCCAGATGAATCAGGTTCAAGGAAAATAATAACAATGTCCACAAGGCGAATGGCGACACCAGATAATCGCGAAACGCTTGCCAGCGTATGACCATCAGCGGCGCGATCAATCCAAAAATGCCGAAATAAATAAACTTGGGCAATAACCGCGCATCAAGGATGTAGAGATAAATTGGCAGATTGGCGTACATGGCGCCAAGCGCGATCGCCATCAACAGGGTGTGGTACCTGACGAAGAAACGGCGGTCGGTGCGTGCCGGGGTTTGTGGCCGATGCAAGCCGGGCAACCTCGCCTCGTTGTGGGCGGCGAGTTCATGGTTCATGGGCAGGGTCTTTCATTGCGGCTGACTGATTGCCTGACTGCCTGCCAGCATGGCTGACGCCGTGCCTGCCTGTACGGCTGACGCCGTGCCTTCCTGTAGGGCTGACTTCGGGCTTGCCGTCGTGGCTGCCTACATGGCCGGCTTCATGGGCCAGCACCTGACTGCCGCACAGCGACACGAACAATGTTTCCCACATCTGCCCGATCTTCTCGACTGAAAAACGCTCCCTCGCCTGCGTGGCACGGCTCGCCAACTGCGCGCGCAATGCGCTGTCGCCCATCACACGGGCCAATGCGTCGCTCAGGGCGGCGATATCGTCTGGCGGGACCAGCAGACCGTCGATACCGTGCCGGATGATATCGCGCGGCCCTGTATTGCAATCGACACTGACTGCGGGCACACCGTGGGCCATTGCCTCGGCCAGCGCGTTGGGAAAGCCCTCGGACAGCGAGGTCAGTGCATACAGATCGGCCTGGCCATACCAGTACGCGATATTGCCGGCCACGCCCGGCATGGCCACGCGCTGCACCAGTCCCATGCGCCCGATCGTCGATGCCAGCCGGGCGCGCTCGGGCCCTTCGCCAAGGATGACCAGATCCCAGTCCGGAAACGCACCCGCCAGGCGCGCGAACGCGCCAATCAGGGCATCGAAGTTTTTCACGGGGTCGAGCCGCCCCACGGCGAGCAGGCGCTTGCGCTGCTGCTGGCACAGCCTGGGAAGACTGCGCTGCGGCGGGGTGTCGGGCAATGGCCAGGCGATAGCATTGGGAATCACGACGACCCGTGATGCCGACGTTCGCGTTTCGATCCAGTGCGCACACTCGCCCGTCAACGCCACCATGGCCGAGAGCCTGCCGTACAGCCTGCGGCGCAGAACGTGCCACAGGCGACCCAGCGGTGCGTGCGGCGGATAGCAACGCTCCGAACCGATCGTCTGCAACGCTGGCAGCCACAGGCTGGCAAGGGCCAGTAGCACATTTGGCGTACTCATCATCGCAAGTGCGACGTCTGGCCGGAGACTGCGCAACAGGCGCCGCAGCGCCAGCACGCGCCTTGCGTTTTGCCACAGGCCATGGAGCGCATGGCGACTGGCACCTGCCAGATCGAGCGAAATACGCCCTACCCTGCGATCGAGCGGATAAAAGTCGGCGCTGACTGGGGCCAACGTGACGATGGTGACTTCGCGCGCCCTGCCCGCCCAGAAATTGGCCAGCGTGCAGGCCGCGCGCTCAGCGCCCCCTGCGGACAGGCTATGCATGAGCAACAGGATCTTCATTGGATGCGCTCCATCGCTCAGAGACATGACGCAGTGCGCCGTGGTGGCGACCGGCGCCGCAGCGCCAGCCAGAAGAACAGCGCGTTGAGCCCGTACACTGCCATCGTCGCCAGTGCGATGCCATTGACGCCAAGATGTGGCACCAACACGAGGTTGCCAAGTACTTTACCGCCACAGCCGATGACGCCGGACCAGGCAATCAAGCCATAGCGGCGCTGGCTGAGCGCGTAGCTCACCAGGACCATCGATGCAAAATAGAAGGGCAACTGCGGCAAGCCGTAGCGCAATACCTCGGCCACCTGCGCGGTGTCGGTGGCATCGAACTGGCCTCGCTCGAACAGGAGCCGTATCACCCACGGCGCGGCGAGATAGCTCAGCAGCATGACGGCGACCCCACCGGCGAACATCAGGCGCGCCCAGGACACGGCGACACGGTAGACCTGTCCGGCAGCATCGGCGCTGACTTGCGAGAACACGGGTAGCGTGGCACGCGAAACGGCAATGGCTGCCAGGCCAAGAATCAGCGACAACACCCGATTCGCGTAACCCAGCATGGCCAGCGCCCCGGTGCCGAGACCGACCGCGTAAAACTGATCGATGATCACGGTAAAGCTCATCAAGGCCTGACCAGCGAGCATGATGCCGAAGCCTTGCCAGAACCATTGCCACTGGGCTGAGTCTCTGGTGAAGACAGGCGTTTCGAGTTCGCGCCGCGTCGACAGCGGCGCCAGGAGCGTCAACAGGTGGCAGGCGCAGCCGGCAATCGTGCCCCAGACAAGAGGGCTGATACCCCCGCCGGCAAACAGCAGGACGGCCGCCGTAATGCACAGCGTCGGCACGCATTCGAGCAAGGTGTTGACGTGGCGCTGCGCCGCAAGCAACCACGTCGATAGCAGCGCGACCAGCAGGCCCAGAGGCAGCATGAGGATCAGGCCGGGAAGCGCAGTCGCGGCGAGCTGCGCCGAGTGCGCCGGCAGGCCGCTCCGGTCGAACCGCAACAGGGCGGCGATGACCAGCCAACCGAGCAGCGCCAGCACCATGCCCAGCACCAGTGTAAAACCGGCCAGCTCGGCGCGAAAGCGAGGGATCGCCTGCGGACTGGACACGCGCATGCGTGCTACCAGCGGCACCAGCACGGCAGCGAGCACGCTGGCCCAGATGCCGAGCGGCCAGGACACGAGGTTGTACACGAACTGGTAAGCATCCACCTCGGCTGCAAGACCGTAGCGGTAGGCAACGGCCATTTCCTTTGCCGCGCTCATCAGCTTGCCGAGCAAGGTGAACAGCGCCACGGTCAACAGCCCGCGGAAAATCGCGAGATGCTGCGGATCGGCGATGCGGCACCGTGCGCCGAGCGTATCGAGCAGACTCATTTGCCCCCCACATCACGGCCAGGCGGCATCGTGAGCGCCTGCGGCAGATGCTTAGCCGGCATGGGCATGGTTCACATCCGCGCTTGCCGTGACGTTGGCACTGACAACGGCGCCCGCACCCGGCGCGGAATTGCCGAGATGCTGGCAATACCATGGCACAGCCGCCGCGAGGCCGGCGTCGATGCGGTAAGCCGGCGCATACCCGAGTTCACGCATCGCCTTGCTCACGTCCGCCTGCGAATGGCGCACATCACCGGCGCGAAACGCGGTATGAAGCGGCTCCATGATGGCCATGACACCGTGCGCCGTGAGAATGGTTTTGAGGCAGGCAAACAACTGGTTCAGCGTCGTCGCCTCGTTCACGGCCACGTTGTAGACCGCACTGCCGGCCTCGACCGGTACCATCGCCGCCAGCAGATTCGCTTGCACGGCATTCTCGACATAGCAAAAGTCGCGGCTCGTGCTGCCGTCGCCATGGATCTGCACCTGGCGACCTGCCAGCATGGACGCGATCCACCTTGGAATCACGGCAGCGTAGGCGCCGTTAGGATCTTGCCGCTTGCCGAACACGTTGAAGTAGCGCAGCCCCACGGTGCGCAGACCGTAACAGCGGAAAAACACGTCCGCATACAGCTCGTTGACATACTTCGTCAGCGCATAGGGCGACAGCGGCTTGCCGATGCGCTCTTCCACCTTGGGCAGATCGGGATGGTCGCCATAGGTCGAGCTGGACGCCGCATACACGAACGACGTGACCTGCGCATCGCGCGCAGCCACCAGCATGTGAAGAAAGCCGTTGATATTGGTGTCACTGGTGGCGAGCGGGTCCGCGATCGAGCGCGGCACCGAGCCCAGCGCGGCCTGGTGCAGGACCTTGTCGACCCCGGCGACAGCCTGCCGGCACATGCGCGGATCGCGGATATCCCCATGCAGGAACGTGAAGCGTTGCCATTGGCTCTCGGTCACGAGACTGCGCACTTCATCCAGGTTGTGCCGAAAGCCGGTCGACAGATTGTCCAGGCCGACGACGGTCTGGTCGAGCCTTAACAGCGTTTCGAGCAGATTGGAACCGATGAAGCCCGCGCAGCCGGTGATCAGCCACCGCCGGGGATGCGCGCGTAGCGCCGTCTGGATATCGTCAAAGGTGGGCATGAAGCTGTTCCTGTCAGGGGTGGCAAATGGATGGGATGCTGGGCACATGCAGGGCTGCATCGCTCAGATCGCTTCGCTTCTGGGCTGTGGCCGCAGACCAAGAATGACGGCGGGGTGGCGGCAACGTCCCCAATGGCCCCGCACCAGGCGCATGTAGACCGCCACGTAGACCACCATCTGGGCCAGGACCAGCGCCACTGCAGCGGGTACGGTATCGCCGAGCAGCACGGCGGCGATCGTCGCGGCGCTGAGCCAGGCGGTAACGAAGCAGGCCACGCCCGCATTGCGACGCCATGTATAGCGGGCGATGCGGATCTTGTTGCAGGCGACGCGGCGGTAAAACAGCGAGTGCAGATGCAGGCGGTCCGGCGCGCCGACCAGGGCGCTGCGCAGGATCTTTCGGCGGTACATGCTGAACAGGACCTCGATTACCGGGTACGCGTAGATGGCGAGAATCTGCCACGCGTTGATGCCGGGATTGCGGACAATCGTCAGCACTGCCACTTCTGCCGCCCAGAAACCGATGAAATACGCGCCACCGTCGCCCATGAACAGGCGCCCGGTCGGGTAATTGAGCAACAAGAATCCAATGGTGGCGCCTATCCCGGCCAGGGCCAGCAGGGCGACAACGGGATCCCCGGCCTGCCATGCCAGAAAACCTGCGCCAGCGAGGATGACGACGATCGTGCCACCGGCGACGCCGTTGAAACCGTCGACGATGTTGATGGCATTGGAGACACCGGCCACTGCAAACGCGGTCACGGCAAACGACACGGGGAGCCAGTGCAGGACGCCGTCGAGCGCCCAGATATCCAGGCGCGGCAGATGCGCTTCCACCAGCCAGGCGGCGAGCACGGCGCTGGTCAGGATGGCGCACAGGCGGAGACGGACTGACACTTGCTTGGTCAGGTCTTCGGTGATGCCGGCCAAAAACGCCGGCAGGGCTGCCAGCAACAGTAGCAAAATGAGCGCGTTTGTTTCGGTTTGCAGCGCTAGCGGGTAGCCCATCAAACCGCCATACGCCGGGACGGCCAGCACCCCCGCCACCATTGCCACGCCACCAGTGCGTGACACCATGTTCTTGTGAACTTTCTGGACACCATTGACATCGATATCAAATGAAAACCTGCCATGCCAACGCTCGGTAAGGATATTGAGCATGCAAATGAACAGGCTGACCAATAATGCCAATGAAAACGTTTCGAGAAGCGGGAGCATGACTTCAGGCGGAAACATGGATTCAACACCATTGACATTCTTGTTCATCGCCATCACGCCCTCCGTTTTGATCTGACAAACGTCCGACAGGCACAGCACGACTCAGAAATACGATGCTATCGATCGACCCGATATTCGCTCACGCCGCCTTTGCACTGAGGTTAACTCTAGCAAAATAGGGAATAAGAAACGTTGAAAATATCGATACATCTGACGGCTCAGCTCCGTCACCCGATGAATTTTTATGATTGGTTTCTTTAGCGACCAATCCAATAGAAAACATCGAAAGAAATACGCTCGTGATGGCGGGATGGATGAATAGGCATAAATAGCAATTCGCACGTTAAATTGCCGCGGGCGCGATGACGGCACAACTCAGGCGGTGAAGAATCCGCAGGGCAGCTCACGCCTGCGTGCTGGTCACCGGTGCATCACCCCTGGCGCTGCGGACGGCACCTTCGCCCTGCTCCGACGCCGCCGGCGCAGCGGGCGGCGCAGCGTCCTGCGGGGCTACAGTGCCTTCGTCCAGCGGCGCCTGCGTACCGATCGCGAGCCGTCGTACACCCCAGGCGGCGCCGCCCCGGTGTTTGCGCCGCACGAGCGCATTTTTCAATACCGAGGCGCCGACACCGCTTGCCAGACCCAGCAGACAAGCCAGCACGAGCATGACCGGCAAGCCGAGCGTGACCGACTGCAACGGCACCTGGGCCCGGTCAACCACCCGCACGTTGACGTGATTGGACAGCATCAAGGCATCGAGCTTGTGGCGTGTATTGAGCAGCTCGAAACTCATCTGGCTGTGCGCCAGCTTGTCGCGATTGACCGCCAGTATTTCTTGCTGGGCTGCGCCAAAGCCCTTCCGCCTGCCCTCGATATCGGCCAGGTCATGACGGATGGATGCGATGTGCCGCGTCACGACCAGCATCTCGGGATGCCGGTCGCCGACACGGCCCGACAATGCGATTTTCTGCTGCTCCTTTGCCGTGAGCTCGGCCTGCAACACCAGCGATTGCTGGGCCAGGATCCGTGCGTCCTCGCTCAGGTCAGATGCGCCATGCTGTTGCAGGAGTTCGTTGAGCCTGGCATCGAGTTCACGGATGCGGCGTTGCGCCTGCGCGACTTGTTGGTCGTAAAACACCAGCTGGTTCTTCACCTCGTCGTTTTTCTGGGTGGTCTGCTGCTGGATATACTGGTCGCCGATTTCATTGAGGATCCGGCTGACCAGCTCGGGCCTGCCGCCCTGCAGCGATACGCCGATCACATTCGACAGCCGTCCTTTTTCGGCGATCGCCAACGACCGTTGCAGCCTGTCGACTGCCTGCCCCTGGCGACTTCGATAGAGCGTGAACGCCGCGCCCGGTCTGGCGTGAATATGGGCGACCAGGATCTCCAGCGGGCCTGCAAGCAACCTGGCATGCAACTGCTGGCCGACCTTGCCGTGCACCCGTATGCCGGCCTCGTGCTGGCTGAGCGTATAGGTGTCCGGGCCGCTGACGACCAGATTGAACGGCTGGTCCAGCAGCGCATCAGGCACGTTGAAGGTATCCACCCGCACCTGTTCGTTGCCCCACACGTAGCCGCCGACGCCAAACAGGCCGGGTTCCGACAACCCGGGATTGCTGCGCGCGATGAAGGCGCCCACGACAGGAAACAGGGTCGGTTCGACGGCGATATCGAGGTGCAAGGCATTCACGACCTTCGCCAGAATCGAACGCGAACGCAGGATCTCGATTTCGGTGATGGCCGGGGTTTCCGTCTGCACGTCGGCCGACGGCGGCGCGTTGCGTGTGATCTGGATCAGGATGTTGGATTCATAGACGGGCTTCACACCCAATGCGACGGCGATGGCGAAGCTGGCGATCGCACACGCCACGCCAGCGATGAGCCAGCCGTTGCGCAGCACGTGCCGGAGCCCGAGCACGGCTGCGGACGCATCACCCTCTCTGCTGCGCCGTGACAGCGGCATGGACATCGGCTGCAGAGCGCGTTTCATGCCTGACCCGCATCGGCCTGGCGGCAGCGCGCGCTGCAGGCCTGCAGCGCATCGGCGAATTGCCTGGCTACCGACCCCGCCGCCACCGATTGGGCGCACATCAGGTACAGCCGCGTGCCGTGATGGCGAGCACCCGCCAGCGGCAAGGCGCGCAAGTGCCGGGCGTCCAGCGCCTGTTGCACCTGGAACCTGGGCAGCCACGCATAGCCCACGCCCTGCTGCAGGATACCGATGGCCCGCTCGGGATTGCACACACGCCAGGAACCCGGATGCTGCCGCGTCGACTCGCCCATGCTGGCGCCGCTACCCTGTTGTTCCGGGGCGATGACGACCTGGGAATGCGTGCTCAACTCATCGTGCGTGATATCGCGCTTGCCTGAGAACAGCGGATGGGCGGGATGGGCCACGGCGATGTGCTCGACCTCGAACAGAAAACTGGCAGCAAAGCCCAGCACCGGCTGCGCGCCGATGACGATGTCGGCCTCGCCCGCATGCAGCGCGCGCCGGGCACCGTCCGGCGTGACTTCGCTGACGCTCAGGCGCAGGTCATGCAGCGACGGCGAGCACTGCCGCACGGCATGGATCAGCAAGTCGGAGGGAAAACCGGGATCCATTGCCACGCGTACGTCCGGGCCCCAGCCCTGGTGCAGCGTATCGGCCAGCATCTCGAGCGCGTTGGCCTGCCTGACCAATTCACGCGACCTTTCCAGCAAACATTGGCCAGCGGCGGTAATGTGCGCTTTGCGCCCTTTTAGTTCCAGCAGCGCGACGCCGAGTTGCTCCTGGAGCTTGGCAACGGCGTGGCTGACGGTCGATTGGGTTACATGCAATTGATCGGCGGCGCCATCGAAACCACCGTAGTCAATTACCGCATGAAACATATTCCATTGCTTGAGACTGATACGCGGTGTTCTGGTTTTACAGTACCGAACAGCACCAGATGGCGATTTGACGTCAATATCAATCCCATGCACGATATCCGGCAGAATATCCAATGGTTCACATCGTTTCATGGCATATCCCACTTACATTATCCATGTAGATATTTAATTGAGAAAATCTTTGAAACTTCGTGCGCGCCCGCCATACCATTGCATGATATGCAGGACCTCCCGAGCAGATTCTGCGTCCCGTCAATGCAGCAGAGTGATTGGGAAAGGATCGATCGATTTAGGGCTGACTGAATCCAATAGCAGGCATTGCACCTACCGAATATTCAAAAAGAAATTCCCTATTAAATATAGTATTTAAACTATTTTAATAGGGAATCAGTATTACCAGCGGCTACCGACGGCAGCTGCCTGCCATCAACAAACCGCGATCAAGCGCCGGCCAGCGCCGACAAATCCACCACGGCCAATCCACCCAGATCCTGCTCGGTATTGCCGGCGAACGCTGCGCGGCTCGCTGTACCGTTCTTGAGGTACTTCTGCACGACCGCCTTCACCTGCGCCTGTGTACAGCCGAGCACGCCCTGGCGGAAACGCTCGCGCGTGGCCATGTCGGTGCCGCGCCGGTACATGCGCCAGCCCAGGCGCACCGCATCCCATGGCGCCTCCGGCTTGTCGAGCTTCTTGATGACGCCGATAATGGCTTCTTCGAGCTGCTCATCGCTGTAGTCGGACGCCAGGATGGTGTCGACAGCCGCATCGAAATCGCGGTAGGTGGCCGCCAGGCGCGGGTCGCGGAACGACGCCATCGAGAACACGCCCGAATCGCCCGCATACGAGGCGCTGCCGCCATACGCGCCGCCCGCTTCGCGCAGCGCCGTGTGCAGCACCTGGTTGGTGAACAGCTCGGCAGCCACGCTCAGGGCGCCGGCATCGTCGTCGTGCGACATCGGCACTGCCCAGGCGATATTGCAGTGATTGACCTGGCCTGCCGCGTGCAGCGCGACATTCGCCGGAGGCTGCGGTGCGGCTTCTGCGGACGTGCCAGGCGCCACAGTTGCACCAGTGGTAGTGCTGGACGTTGGCCAGGCTGCCGCCAGCAGGCGCGCCAGTTCGTGGCCATCGTCGCCACTGCCGGCGCACAGCATGCTCGGGCGCTGCGCCACGATGGCAGCGTGAATGCGCGCCAGTTCGGTCGCGACCTGGGCCACGCCTTCCGGCGTTGCAGCCAGGGTTTTGAGGCGGGCATTGAATGCCAGCGCCGTCGGTCCGGCGATGGCATCCTGGAAGCGCCGCACCTGCGCCAGCGGCGCGCTCACGGCCATGGACGCATAGTGGCTACCAGCCTGCGCCAGGTCGTCCAGCGTGTTTTCCACCTTGCGCTCGAGCAGATAACGCAGGCGCACGGCCTCGTCGAAACGCGGCCGGGCCATATAGGCGTCGAGCACGGCGACGATATTGGCATGCTCTTCGCGCAGGGCGTTGGCCGATACCGTCAGGTCGATGCGCAGCGCGCCGTCCGGCAGCTGGAACGGCTGCAGGTCGAAGCCGAACGACGGCACCATGCGCTGGCGCCAGGCGCCGGCCTCGGCGTAGTCCTGGCCCTCCAGACCCAGGTCGTCGCGCAGCTGCGTGTACAGCGCCAGCCATGGCCAGTCGGCGGCCGGGATAGCCGACACGTCATACACGATGCTGGCCGACGAAATGCCGTTCGAGCCGATGCTGAACGCGTGGATGTCGTCGGCGGTCGGTGCAAATGCAGGCAAGGCGCGCGGCTGCGTGCTCACGTCACCGGGCCGGATGCGCGGCAGCACCTGCGAATCGAAGGCCGTTTTCTGATGCGCTTCGAGGGCCACGGTATCGGCTGCGATGCGCGCACGGTCGGCGTCGGTCAACAGGGCCGAGGCCTGCGCCAGGCGCGCGCCTTCCACGGCGTCACGGTCGGAAAAATAGGCGGCGTCCGGCACGATGGTCGAGACCAGGCGGCCAGGCGAGGTCAACAGGTTACGCACGAGCGACTTGAAGTAAGCCGGATCGGCGATATCGCTTTCCATCGCCTGCAGGATCGCATCGCTGTCGAAGGCGGTAACGACGTCGCCGTCGCGCATCGCGACTGGCAGCGCGGTCAAGAGGCGCTCGAGCACATTCGGCATGCTGCCGCTGCGGGTATTGCGCTGCTGGTATTTGAGGTCGCGCAGCGCAGCCTGCAGCGTGGCGTGCTCCACGCCCTGCTCGGCCACCTGCTCCAGCGTGGCCCAGATCAGCACTTCGGCCATGGGCGCCTGGGCCTCGGTGAGACCCTCCATGCCAACATGGAACAGCATCTGGCGCGCACTGTCGTCATGGCCATTGAAACCGGACGGCCGGCCGTAGCCCGCCGTCTCCATCGCCTTCATCAGCGGCGCAGCGGCGTCGCCCAGCAGGCCGGCCGACAGCAGGCTCGCTTCAAACGCCACTTTCGGGACCGCCGACTCGCCCATGAGCCACGTCATTTGCAGCCCGAATTCGTTGTCGCGGCCCTGCTGCGACGGAATGCGCACGGTATTGCGCTGCGGCGCCGCGAAGGCGCTGGCCAGTTGCGGCACGCGCCGTGCCGAGACATCGATCTGGCGCGCCAGCACGCGCTCGGCGATGCGGGCCTGGACCGCAGCAGCGGGCAATGGCCCGGCCGTCATGAAGACCGCCTGCGACGGGTGGTAGTGACTGGCGTGGAAGTCCTTGAGCATCTGGTGCGTAAGCTCGGGGATGGCCAGCGGATCGCCGCCCGAATCGACCTCGTAGGTGGTGCCGCTGAGGATGGTCGAGGTCAGGCCCTTGTACAGCGCGTGGCCCGGGTCGGCGAACGCCCCCTTCATTTCATTGAAGACCACGCCCTGGTAACCGAGCACGCCATCGGTGAGCGTGTAGCGCCAGCCCTCTTGCAGGAAGTTCAGGTAGTCGAGCTTCGGGAAGAAGGCCGCGTCGAGGTACACATCGAGCAGGTTGTAGAAATCGTTTTCGTCGGTGCTGACGAACGGATAGACGGTGCGGTCGGCATAGGTGAACGCATTCATGAAAGTCGCGGTGGAGCGACGCAGCATGGCAAAGAACGGATCGCGCACCGGATAGCGCTGCGAGCCGCACAGCGCCAGGTGTTCGAGGATGTGGGCGCGGCCATCGCTGGCGTCGGGCACGGTGGGGAAACCCACCAGGAACGCCATGTCGGCGCCGCTGGTGGTCAGGTGGATGTGGCGCGCGCCGGACGCCGGTGCGACATACTCTTCCATCGTGGCCTGGAGTGCAGGAATGGCGTGACTGCGGAGGTGCTCGAAATGACTCATGTACGGTTCTTTCAGAATATGGCAATGGTCGTGGTGGGCCATGAAGACGTTCAACGACGGCATGACGACCACAATGCCCTGAAATTCTACCCCGTGCCGTGCACACGCGTCGGCGCCACCCAAACCTTCGCCACGAACCCATCAATATATTAAAAGATATTTTGTTTTTCGGTATAGTGTGATTCAATGGGGTCTGACGAAAGCGATACCATGAACCATCATCCAGAACCATTGAACCTGCTCGAGATGCAAGCCGCCGCCGTGCGCGCTTGCGCGTTGCTCAAGACACTGGCCAACCCGGACCGGCTGCTGCTGCTGTGCCAGCTGAGCCAGGCCGAATACTGCGTCAGCGAGCTGGCGGCGGCGTCCGGCATTGCCCAGCCTACCCTCTCTCAACAGCTGGGCGTGCTGCGCGAGGAGCGCCTGGTCACGACCCGGCGCGACGGCAAGCAGATCTATTACAGCCTGACCAGCGACGCGGCCAGCGCCGTGCTGCAGGTCCTGTACCAGCAATTCTGCGCACAACCGGGAGGCAGCGATGACCGTGAACTGGACTGACTTTACTCCCTGGAGCGCGCTGGGCGGCGGCATGCTGATCGGCCTGGCGACCGCCATGTTCGTGCTGTTCAATGGCCGTATCGCCGGCATCAGCGGCATCGTCGGCGGACTGCTGCGCCCGGCCCCGGACGAGCGTGGCTGGCGCATCGCGTTTCTGCTCGGCCTCGTCGCAGCGCCCCTCGTGTACACGCTGGCCGCCCCGTTGCCCGCCATGCGCATCGATGCCGGCACGGGCACGCTGATCGCCGCCGGCCTGCTGGTCGGCATCGGCACCCGCTACGGCGCCGGCTGCACCAGCGGCCATGGCGTGTGCGGGCTGGCACGTGGCTCGGCCCGTTCGCTGGCGGCCACGCTGGCCTTCATGGGCGCCGGCTTCGCGACAGTGTTCATCGTGCGCCATCTACTGGCTTGAGGAGAACGGCATGCGCATCCTGATGGCATTGATTACCGGGCTCGTGTTCGGCATTGGCCTGATCGTTGCCGGCATGACGAATCCGGCCAAGGTCCTGGGTTTTCTCGACCTGGCCGGCCGCTGGGACCCGTCGCTGGCACTGGTGATGGCCGGCGCGATCCTGGTGGCGCTCCCCGCATTCCGGATTGCTGCCAAGCGACGGCAATCGCTGCTGGGCGAGCCCATGCACCTGCCGACAGCCACCCGGATCGACCGCCGGCTGGTGCTGGGGAGCCTGGCCTTCGGGGCCGGCTGGGGACTGGCCGGCTTTTGTCCCGGTCCAGCGCTGGCTTCGCTCGCGACGGGCGCGGTGCAGCCGCTCATTTTCTGCGCCGCCATGCTGGCGGGCATGGGCATCTTTGAACTCATCGAACGGCGCAGATCCTGATCCACCGATCACAGGAGGCACCATGATTTTCAAGCAACTTTTCGAACCGTTGTCGAGCACCTATACCTATCTGCTGGGGGATCCGCAGACCGGCCAGGCCATCCTGATCGACCCGGTGATCGTCAGCATGGAGCGCGACCTTGGCGTTCTGCACGAACTGGGACTGACACTGGCCTACACGCTCGACACCCATATCCATGCCGACCACATCACCGCGGCGCTGGCGTTGCGCAACGCCACCGGCAGCAAGATCGCCGCACCCGCGTTCGACTGCCTGCCGTGCGCCGATGTGGCGATCGAGGAAGGCCGCCTGTTCGAGGTCGGCGGCATATCCCTGCAGCCGCTGCATACACCCGGCCATACCGATGGCCACTTTTCCTATCTGCTGGGCGAGCGGGTATTTACAGGCGATGCCCTTTTGATCGACGGCTGCGGTCGCACCGATTTCCAGAACGGGAATACCGATGCGCTGTATCGCAGCGTGACCGAAAAACTGTTCGCACTGCCGGATGAGACGCTGGTCTATCCTGCGCACGATTACCAGCAGCGCCACGTTTCCTCGATTGCCCAGGAAAAACAGCGCAATGGGCGACTCGGCGCCGGCAAGACGCTGGAGGCGTTTCGCTCGATCATGGCCGAGCTCGCTCTGCCCTACCCGACCTTCATCGACTATGCCGTGCCGGGCAACCGGGCGTGCGGGGTGTGTCCAGCGGATCTGCCCGATCATCTCGCCCAGTATTGCCGGCAGATGGGCGTCAGTCTCCAGGGCTGAAGTCTGCGCTGCAATCGTGCTGGTGGCAGCATTCATCCCATTCGTCTTATCATATGTCTCGCTACGGCCGCCTACGCAAGCCGGCCGGCACCCTCCCCGTCAACCTAAAGGAATTCCATGTCCGAAACACTTACCGTCACCACCGCTGAACGCGGTTTCGATTGCTATGTGGCCCGTCCCGACGTCGTCGGTACCTACCCGGTCATCATCGTGCTGCAGGAAATTTTCGGCGTGAACGCCGGCATCCGCAGCATCGCCGACAACTACGCCGCCAAGGGCTATATCGCCGTCGCCCCCGACCTGTTCTGGCGCGAAGAGCCGGGCGTGGATTTGTCGGAAGCGAATGAAGCCGACGTCGCGCGTGCGTTCGCCCTGTACAAGAGCTACGATTTCGACCACGGCGTACAGGACATCGCCGCCACCATCAGTGCAGCGCGCACGATGGAAGGCAGCAACGGCAAGGTCGGCGTCACCGGCTACTGCCTGGGCGGCCTGATGACCTACCTGAGCGCGGCGCGCACCGATGGCGATGCCTTCGCGGCCTACTACGGCGGCGGCACCGACAACTACCTGTCCGAAGCAAAGAACATCGGCGCGCCGTTCCTGTACCACCTGGCCGGTGCCGACGAATACATCGGCCCTGAGGCGCAGGAGAAGATCAAGGAAGCGTTTGCCGACAGCACCGATGCCGAGATCCATGTCTATCCTGGTTGCGACCACGCATTTGCCCGTCCGGGCGGCGGTCACTATGACCATGACGCAGCCACGCTGGCCAACAGCCGCACCGACGAGTTCTTCGCACGCACGCTGCGCTGATCCGGCGCCCGGCGCCATGTCGTCTGCCGGCGCCATGCCGGCAGACGACGTTCTGCATGCGATAATCGGCGTTTGCCATTGGAGTTGCCAATGCCGACCGCTTCGTCTCTTCACGACGCCTTCCGTCCACGTCTGCAGAACGGTGTCATTGAATTTCCTGTGCACCATATGCGCGGCGGAACTTCGACCGGGCTCGTGCTGTGGGCGGCCAGCGCACCCCTTGACCCCCACCTCAAAGAAGAATTGCTGCGCCATCTGATGGGCGCACCGCTTGCGGGGACGAACGAGAACAACAAGCAGATCACCGGCCTCGGCCGCGGCGGGCCAACCAGCAATAAAGTGTTTTTCGCGGATACGGCAACCGAAAACGGTGCGCCCGTCATCGTCAGTACCCTGGCCCAACTCGCAAGCGATCACGACGGCGTTGATTGGAGCGTGAACTGCGGCAATATGTCGTCAGCGCTGCAGCTGTGGGCCATCGACATGGGCTTGATGGCTGTGCCAGGCGCTGGCAAGACCGAGGTCCGTATCCACAATACGAATACCGGCGTGATCACGGTGTCCCGGATGGAACGTTGCGCCGACGGGCGTTTCCTCGACGCCGACATACCCGGCGTCGATGGCGCCTATCCTGCGGTCGACCTGTTCATGCAAGCGCCAACCGGCTCGAAAACCGGCAAGCTGCTGCCGACCGGCGCGGTGATCGACCTCATCGATGGCGTGCACGTGTCGTGCGTTGACGTGGCAGTTCCGATGGTCATCTGCGCCGCCAGCGAATTCGGCAAGACGGGGTACGAACCGGTTCGCGAGTTCGATGCGGACCCGGTGTTCAAGGCGCGCCTGCGCGCCGTGTGGGTGGAAGCTGGCCTGCGCATGGGCCTGACCCGCCGTGATGGCAGCTTGATGACGGCAGCCGAACTGGAACGCAGCGAAACGATCCCGAAGATCTGCCTCGTCGCGCCGCCGCGGGCAGGCGGCAACATCGCGGTGCGCTATTTCACGCCACAGGCTGGGCATGGATCGATGGCAGTGTCCGGCGGTTGCTGCCTCGCGGCCGCGGCGCTGATCCCCGGCTCGGTCGCGCAGCAAGTGGCGCACGGCCTGGCAGCAACGACGGGGACGTTCGCCGATATCGGCGTCTCCATCGAAAACCCGACCGGAATCCTGGACGCCACTGTCGTCGTGAAACATGATGACGATGGAATCCACGTGCAAAGCGCTGCGTATCGGCGCAGCACGCAAATTCTGCTGCGTGGTTACGTGCCGCTCTACCGCGCATCGCCACAGCTTACGGATGCCTTGTCCGCATTCAGCCCCCATGTATTTCCTTGAGCATTTCACGCGCGCCCGCTCATTATGTCGCGTAGATATTGCACAAAGCGGGGGTCAGGTCTGACATTTGGACACGGCCTCAGCGTTGCACAATTCCAGTTCGTTCAGAGTTGACGTTTTCATCTATTTCCAGTTTTAGGCGACGGTGTCCGGAACGAGCCCATCCTTCCTCAGCAATGGCGTAGGAAGGCGAACACAAGGCAGCGACTTCGGACATCGCCGTGTGGGAGGCGCGCCAAATATCTTTGGCCGGATATTCTGACATCGGCGCGGCGCGCAATTTCTGCAACAGCCTGCGACATTTACGTGGTTTAAACAACAAACTCAAATACCTTTCTGCCGAAATATAGTCGTTGTCGACAGGGCTGCTCAGCCGGTTAATTTTCGTTTTTTCCATGACCCATGTCGGTAATTGGTCAACTACGCAAGATGGCGAAGACAGAATAATTAACTTACTCTATTAAAAGTTTTGAAGGCACCTCCCCTGTTTGATGGCAGCAAAGCTCCTCGTGATGACGTACAACGCATTTTGTTAAACGCAGTAACTCGTCAAGGTGCAGGTGGCGCCGCTGGCGATCGCAAAAGCTTCAATATATCCCCTGTATTAAAGCTTTGCGTAGTGCAGGCTGACACTGACGAGTTAGCTGGATTTGCTCATTGCGCTTCTGATTTGCTGCTCCTCCAGGTCCAGTTCGTTTGCCAGTGAGCGGTGCGTCTGCGCATCGACTTGATCTGTGTGCTCGGACAGCTTTTCTCGGGCTGCTTCAATTGCCACCAGCCGCAAGCGTCTTTGCGCATTGAACTGCTCGGCGTTTTCAGGCGATTCAGCTTCTTTCTCGTCAGTTGCCCGTTCAGCCCTGGCTTCGTATTCGTCAACGAGTGCAGACGCTGCAGTTGAATGCTCCGGGCTGGCGTCTGGCTCGAGGTGTTCCTTGACTACATCAAGCGCGGCGTCAGCAATCTCTGCTCTGGCCAGTGCTTCCGCTGGTTCAGCAGCGTCCTTCTCCGGCTCGATCACTTCGAGTTTCCGGACCAGCCAGCCAAGCGTGGTGCCCTGAACAATAAGCGTCGCAAAAATCGCACAAAACGCCAGGAAAACGATGACATCTCGCGCGGGAAAGTTGGCCGGCAATGCAAGTGCCGCCGCCAGGCTGACCACCCCTCGCATCCCGGCCCAGGACACGACCGCATGGTGCGTCCAGAGGGGACGCGTCGACTGCGCTGCCTCGCTCCGGGAGAACGCGCCTGGCAGCCAGCCTGTCATGAACACCCAAATGAAACGACTGACAATAAGGGTCACAGACACGGCAAGTGCGAGCAATGCAAGCGAGGTAAGCGCCGTGGCACTCTCACTTGCAAGCCGTTCAACGATGCCCCGCATCTGAAGTCCGATCAGCATGAAGATCAAGCTGGCAAGCAGGAACTCGATGAAATTCCAGACTGCGTGGAGCTCCAATCGGGTACGGGCTGTGAATTCCGCATGCTGTTTCCGGCCCAGGACGAGACCACAAACTACCGCGCCTAACACGCCCGATGCGTGCAGTGCCTCAGCGCTCAGGTAGGCTGCAAAGCCCGCCAGAATGCTGATCGTGATGTCGAGCATCGTGTCATCGACCTTGCTGAACACCCACATCGCCAAACGACCGGTCAACCAGCCGATGATGATTCCGCCGATGCCCATGCCAAAAAACTGAAACAGGCCGCTCGAATAGCTCACCGAGCTCGCCGCTACTGCCGCGACAGCGAAACGGTAGAGGACTAGTGACGACGCATCGTTGATCAGGCTTTCGCCTTCCAGGACGGTGACGATCCGCTTGGGCAGGTTAAATTTCTTCAGAACCGAGCTGGCGGCAACAGCGTCGGGCGGCGCCACGATGGCACCGAGTGCTGCTGCAGCCCACCAGGGAAGTCCGGGCACCAGCCAGTGCGCCACAACGGCGACTGCAGCTGTCGTAAAGAGAACGGCGCCGATAGCCAGTAAAAGAATGGGCCGAAGGTTCGAACGGAACGCAGGCCAATCTGTGCGGTAGGCACTGACCTGCAGGAGCGGCGGCAGAAACAGGGCCAGTGCAAGCTCCGGATCCAGCTCGACCGCAGGCAAACCTGGTATCAGAGCGAGACCCATGCCGCCCAATACCAGGGGGATCGCCACCGGCAAATCCAGGCGCTGTGCCACGATCGCAAGCACGACGCAGAATGCCACCAGGCTAAGAAGAATTTCGAAATTCGCCATCGAATTCAGCCTGCCAGCATCGAGTCGGGCCAGTGACGCAATAATGTTGCGGGATCATCGAAGATGGCGAAGGCTTCGGACAACGCTGCATCGTCCCAGTACCCGCCGCAGCGCAGTGCAATGCACTTGACGCCGGCTGCCTTGGCCGCCGCAATATCGTAGGGCGTGTCGCCAATCATCACGGCCTCGCTGGGATGCACGCCGGCCTTTTGCAAGGCAACTTCGATGATGTCACCGTCGGGTTTGGACTCCTTTATCTCATCCGAAGAGACCGATGTGTCGAGCAAGTCCTGCAGGCCGGCCTGCGCGAGTAATGCCGGTAGCTCTTCGCCGCTGGACGATGCAATGACCAGACGCAGACCTTCGGACCTCATGTGCTGCACCAACAGCCGGGCGCCGGGTGTCGGGTTCAGGTTCGCCATAAAGCTGCTCAGCAATAACTGCGTGCGGTCTTTTGCAATCTGTTTCGCCAGAGCCGATTCTGAGTCGATGTCAAGTAGCTCAGCAAAAACCTTGTCCGATCCTTTACCGATCAAACTCCTTATCTGCTCGTAATTGACTACATGGCCATGCCGTTCAAGAGTTTGCATCCACGCTTGCGTATGGGCATCATTGCTATCGATAAGCGTGCCGTCAATGTCAAACAAAACAGCTTTTAGTGCGATTTGATTCATCATATTTATTAATTGAGATGGAGTATTTAATGTTAATTCATGGCTACTATTAAGCCTGAATGACAGGCAAATGCGCGTCGTTCGGATCGCGGGCAAATGCCTGGTGCAGTTGTTAGCTAGTTTGCACTTGCTTGCCCGGTTTTGTCGCGCTGTTGATCAAACGGGAAGATTCACCGGACAGCACTGCAGATAAACTGGATGAGCCATTTCTGACAAAGCAGAAAATCGGTCGCAAACGATATGCCCTCAATACTGTCGATTTCCTACCCTGCGAATCATATGTGTCAGTTCAATACAGGTGAGCACGGGGCTGGCAGACGACTTGCCAGGTAACGGCCTGAGTAAACTGACCAAGTAATAGCTTGAATAAAACTGATCGTTTAATGTCGACTTGAAGTGATTTGCGTACCGACTGGGAATCGCGCAACGCTGGCAGTGGTTCGATTCATGTATGTGGCATTTCCATAAAATTCATGCTGTAATGACAGCGCGTGCCGGTCAGCACGCCCCCACCAGCGGCCACTGCTACTGCACGGAGGACACATGCTCGAATCGGTCGGCACACCCACGCTCTATCTCTCCTTTACCGCGTTCGTCGTCGTCATGCTGGCCATCGACTTCTTTGGCCTGAAAACGTCGGGCGATCACAAGGTCAGCACCAAAGAAGCGGCCATCTGGTCGCTGATCTGGATCTCGGTGGCGCTGGCCTTCGGTGGCTGGTTCTATTGGTATCTGGAAGGCATTGCCGGCCCGGTCGTGGCCAAGGCCAAATCCCTTGAATACCTCACCGGTTACCTGATCGAAAAGTCACTGGCGGTCGACAATGTGTTCGTCTGGATCACCCTGTTCGGCTTTTTCGGCGTGCCGCCGCAATACCAGAAACGCGTGCTGCTGTATGGCGTGCTGGGTGCGATCGTGCTGCGCGCGATCCTGATTTATCTGGGCGCACTCCTGCTGGCCCAGTTCCACTGGATCCTCTACATCTTCGGGCTGTTCCTGCTCTACACCGGTATCCAGATGCTGATCTCGGCCGACAGCGAACCCGACCTGGCCGACAACAAGGTGCTCAAATGGCTGCGCGGGCATATGCGGATCACCGACGAATACCACGGCGAAAAGTTCTTCATCATGCGCGACGGCCTGCGCTATGCCACGCCGATGTTCGTGGTGCTGATCATGGTCGAGATCACGGACCTGATCTTCGCGGTCGATTCGATTCCGGCGATCTTCGCCGTCACGAGCGACCCGTTCATCGTGTTCACGTCGAACGTGTTCGCCATCCTTGGCCTGCGCGCGATGTACTTCCTGCTGGCCGACATGGCGGACCGCTTCCATCTGCTCAAATATGGCCTGGCGGGGATCCTGATCTTCATCGGCATCAAGATGCTGCTGCTCGATATCTACAAGATCCCGACCGGCATCGCGCTGGGGGTGGTCGGCGTGATCCTGGCCGGGTCGGTGGTGGCCAGTCTGCTCACATCCAAACCCGTCCCGAAGACGCCGCCGGGCTGATCACGCGGCGGCAGCAGCGGCGAAGCGCACCTCGTGCAGCAGCGACTTGATCTCGGGGATGCACGAGCCGCAGTTGCCGCCCGCCTTCAGGCAGGCCGTCACCTGGCCTGGCGTCTGCAAGTCGCCGGCCCGGATCGCGGCGCAGATCGTGTTGCGGCCAACGCCGAAGCACGAGCAGACCGTTGGCCCCGGATCGGGCCCGGCTTGCACGGCGCGGCCGGCCAGCAGCGTGGCCCGTTCGCGCGGGCCCAGTTCGGGGGCGGCGAACAGACCGCCCAGCCATGCGCGCGCCGGCAGATCGGGCACGCGAGCCACGAACAGGCACGCTTCCAGACGGCCGTCGACCAGCAGCGCCGCGCGCAACGTGCCTGCCGACTGGTCCTGGTACTCGATCCAGTCGGCGTCGGCATCGGCTTCTTCGCCGCCTCCCAGCAGCGCGCGCGCCATGTCGGGCGTGACCGGTGCACGTCCGGCCAGCTCATAGCGAATGAAGCCGCTGCCGCGCACGCGCGTCCAGTGGGCCACCCCCTCAAGGCCGAGATCGTGCCGGCTCATGATGAACCCATACCAGGCCACGCCGAACGGCTCGATCCGCACCGGGGTGTGCTTGAATTCGGGCTCACCCGAGACCGGGTCGACGGCCGGATTGACCAGCGCCCCCACCCGCGCATCGGACGCCGTCTGGCCGTTCCAGTGGATCGGCACGAATGCAGCGCCGCGCGCGATACCGCCGCCATGTGTCACGCGCGCCACCATCGCGCCCCAGCGTGAACTGATGCGGGCCAGCTCACCCTCGCGCACGCCGGCCAGCAGCGCATCGTGCGGGTGCAGGTCGACGAACGGCTCGGCCGCGTGGCCGGCCAGGCGCGGGGACTTGCCGGTGCGCGTCATCGTGTGCCACTGGTCGCGCAGGCGCCCCGTGTTGAGCACCAGCGGAAATTCACTGCAAGGCAGGTTGGCCGGTGCGCGCACGCCCGTCGCGATGAAGCGCGCCTTGCGGTCCGCGTAAGAAAAGCCGCCGTTACCGAACAGGCGCGCGGTGCCCTCCCCCGCCGCGTTCACCGGCCACTGCACCGGTTGCAGCGCGTCATACGCGGCGCGGCGCATGCCCACCAGCGGATCGAGCCGGAATGCGCGGCGGTAGCCATCGTCGTCATTCTTCCAGGCCGACAGGCGCGCGTGTTCGTCGAAGATCGCATGGGCGCTGTCGAAGTCGAACCCGGCATAGCCCATGCGCTGCGCGACATCGCACAGCGCGCGCCAGTCGGCCCGCGCCTCGCCCGGTGCCGGCAGAAAGGCACGCTGGCGCGAGATGCAGCGTTCGGAATTGGTGACCGTGCCATCCTTCTCGCCCCAGGCCAGCGCCGGCAGCGCCACATGCGCATACGGCGCCAGGTCGGTGCCCGCCATGACGTCCGATACCACCACCAGCTCACAGGCCGCCAGGGCGCGCCGCACCTGGTCGGCGTCCGGCATGCTGACCACCGGATTGGTCGCCATGATCCACACCGCTTTGACGCTGCCCGCTTCGATCGCGCGGAACAGGTCCACGGCTTTCAGGCCCGGCTTGTCGGCGATGTGCGGCGCATCCCAGAACGTGCGTACGGCGTCGCGGTGCCCGGCGTTGTCCAGGTCCAGATGGGCCGCCAGCATATTGGCCAGCCCACCCACTTCGCGCCCGCCCATCGCATTGGGCTGGCCGGTCAGCGAGAACGGGCCCATGCCGGGACGGCCGATGCGGCCGGTGGCCAGGTGGCAGTTGATGATCGCGTTGACCTTGTCGGTGCCGCTGCTGGACTGATTCACGCCCATCGAAAATGCGGTGACCACTTTATCGGTGCGGGCAAACAGGTCGTAGAACGCGTGCAGGTCGTTTGGATCAAGGCCGCAGATGCGCGCTACGTCGTCGCCTGCATTGGCGACATCGAGCGCTGCCTCCAGGCCGGTCGTGTGCGCTGCGACGTAGTGGGCATCGAACGCATCGCTGCGCACCAGGTGCGCCAGCAGCCCGTTGAACAGCGCCACGTCGCTGCCAGGTTTGAGCGCCAGGTGCAGGTCCGCCAGCTCGCAGGTGGCCGTGCGGCGCGGGTCGAGCACGACGATCTGCATGGCGGGCCGCGCTTCCTTGGCACGCACGATGCGCTGAAACAGCGTCGGATGGCACCAGGCCGCGTTCGAGCCGACCAGCACGATCACGTCGGCCAGCTCGAAGTCCTCGTAACAGCCCGGCACCACGTCTTCGCCAAAGGCGCGCTTGTGGCCGGCCACGGCGGACGACATGCACAGGCGCGAGTTGGTGTCGATATTGGCGCTGCCGACGTAGCCCTTCATGAACTTGTTGGCGACGTAGTAATCTTCGGTCAGGATCTGGCCCGACACGTACAGCGCCACCGCGTCCGGCCCGTGCTCGGCGATGATGCGGGCGAAGCCGGCCGCCACGGTATCCAGTGCCTCGTCCCAGCTGGCGCGCACCAGCGCCCCTTTCTTCCGCACGGCCGGATGCAGCAGGCGGCCATCCAGATCGAGCGTCTCGCCCAGCGCCGACCCTTTCACGCACAGGCGGCCGCGGTTGGCGGTGTGTTCAGGGTCGCCTTCGATCGTCGCGCCGCCACCGGGCAGCGCGGTCGCTTTCACGCCGCAGCCGACGCCGCAGTAGGGACAGGTGGTACGCACAGCGTGGATCGGGATGGTCATGGGGTCGCTTTCTAGGCAGCCTGCGCGTCGCACAACGCAGGCCCGAATAACAGGCGATCGCGCAGCGCCGAGATGTCGACGCCGCGCCCGATCAGGTCGAAATACCAGGGGCCGTCGGCCACGTCGCCATACAGCACGGCGCCCGTGAGGCGATTGCCGTCGAGGACCAGGCGCTTGTACATGCCGGAGCGGCGGTCGCGCAGCACCAAGTCTTGCGTGCCCGGACCGCCGACGATGTCGCCGGCCGAGTACAAATCAATCCCCGTCACCTTGAGTTTGGTGGCCACGGCCTGCTGCACGTAGCGGCGGTGACCGAAGCCGGCCAGGTGCGCCGCACAGACGCGCGCCTGTTCCCAGATCGGCGCGACCAGGCCGAAGATCGCACGGCGGTGCTGGACACATTCGCCCACCGCATACACGCGCGGGTCGTAGCTTTGCAGCGTATCGTCAACGACGATCGCGCGCTCGACATGCAGGCCGGCCGCGCGCGCCAGCGCCACGTTCGGGCGCACGCCGGCTGCCATCACCACCAGGTCGGCCGGCAGCATGACGCCGTTCGAGAGGCGCACCGAAGCCACCTTGCCGTCACCCAGGATGGCCTCGGTCTGCACGCCGAGCAGGATGCGCAAGCCGCGCTGCTCGAGCGCGCCCTTGAGCAGCAGCGACGCATCGCCATCGAGCTGCTGGTTCAGCAGGCTGCCGGTCAGGTGCACGACCGTGACCTCCATCCCGCGCCGCAGCAGGCCGTTGGCCGCTTCCAGTCCAAGCAGCCCGCCACCGATCACCACCGCGTGCCGGCCGTCGCGCGCCGCCTGCAGCATCGTCTCGACGTCATCCAGGTCGCGAAAGCCCACCACGCCCGGCAGGTCCGCGCCCGGCACCGGCACGATGAATGGCTGCGAGCCGGTGGCCAGCAGCAGGCGGTCATACGCCACCTCGACGCCCGATTGCGAGCGCACGATGCGGCGGTGGCGGTCGATGGCCACGACCGGGTCGCCCGTGTGCAGCGTGATGCCATGTTCGGCGTACCACGCGCGCGGATGCAGCACGATGTCGTCCTGCGTCTTGTCGCCCGCCAGCACGGGAGAGAGCATGATGCGGTTGTAGTTCACGTGCGGCTCGGCGCCGAACACGGTGATGTCGTACATGCTAGGGGCCAGCGCGAGCAGTTCCTCCACTGTGCGCATCCCGGCCATGCCGTTACCGACCACCACCAGCGCGGGCCTGTACGTTGTGCTCATGGTGCTCGTGGTGTTCACGCGGCCACCCACACGGTGTCGCCATCGATCCGGGCCGGGTAGCTCGCCACCGACTGCGCCGGCGCTTCCAGGCACTCGCCGCTGGCCAGGTCGAAGTGCTGTTTGTAGATGGGCGAGGCCACGACGATGCGCTCGCCGATGCTGCCCACCAGCCCGCGCGAGAGCACTGCGGCCTGCGAATTCGGATCGTAGTTATCGATGGCGAACACGCGCGGCTCGAGTTCGCCGACGCGGAACACGGCCACCTGGCGGCCGTTCAGCAGCGCGCACACGCCGGTGTCGGGAACGATCTCGTCGAGCCGGCACACCGCCGTCCAGTTGGCAAGTTGGGGGTCACGATGCATGGTCATTCTCCTCAAGCCACAGCGATGGGAATCGTGCGGCGGCGTTCATCGAACGTGGCCGGGCGCACCTGCCCGCGCTCGGGCACGAACACCACGTTGCTGTCGATTTCCGCGCTGTTGACGAAGTGGCGGAAGCGGCTGCGCACGGCCGGATTGGTGATGGCTTCCTTCCATTCGCAGGCATAGGTGTCGACCACGTGCTGCATCTGCGCTTCGAGTTCGTCGCCGATGCCCAGGCTGTCCTCGACCACGACCTGGCGCAAATACTCGAGGCCCCCTTCGAGGTTTTCGCGCCAGGTCGACGTGCGCTGCAGGCGCTCGGCCGTGCGTACGTAGAACATCAGGAAGCGGTCGGTCAGGCGCACCACCTCGGCTTCGGTCAGGTTCGATGCGATCAGTTCCGCGTGGCGCGGCTTCATGCCGCCGTTGCCGCACACGTACAGGTTCCAGCCCTTGTCGGTGGCGATCAGACCCACGTCCTTGCCCTGCGCCTCGGCGCATTCGCGGGTGCAGCCCGAGACGCCGAACTTGATCTTGTGCGGTGCGCGCAGGCCCTTGTAGCGGTTTTCCAGTTCGATGGCAAAGCCCACGCTGTCGCCGACGCCAAAGCGGCACCAGGTCGAGCCGACGCACGATTTCACGGTGCGCAGCGACTTGCCGTAAGCGTGGCCCGACTCGAAGCCAGCGTCGATCAGCTCTTCCCAGATCGCCGGCAGCTGGTCCACGCGCGCGCCGAACAGGTCGACCCGCTGGCCGCCCGTGATCTTGGTGTACAGGCCGTACTTCTTGGCCACCATGCCCACCGCGATCAGACCATCGGCCGTCACTTCGCCGCCCGGCATGCGTGGCACGACCGAGTAGGTGCCGTCCTTCTGGATGTTGCCAAGGAAGTAGTCGTTCGAATCCTGCAGGCTGGCGTGCTTCGGTTTGAGCACGAAATCGTTCCACACCGAGGCCAGGATATTCGCGGCGGTCGGCTTGCAGACGTCGCAGCCCAGGCCACGGCCGTGGCGCGCCAGCAGTTCGCCGAATTCCTTGATGCCTTCCACGCGCACCAGGTGGTACAGCTCCTGGCGCGAGTAAGCAAAGTGCTCGCACAGGTGGTTGTTGACGGCCACGCCCAGCTTTTTGAGTTCGGCGTTCAGCACCTGCGTCACGAGCGGCACGCAGCCGCCGCAGGCCGTACCGGCCGTCGTGCAGCTTTTCAGCGCGCCGATCGTCGTCGCGCCGCCGGCCACCGCCTCGCACAGCGCACCCTTCGAGATGTCGTTGCACGAGCAGACCTGCGCCGTGGCCGGCAGCTTGTCCACGCCCAGTGCGGGCCGCACGGTGTTGCCGCTCTCGGGCAGGATCAGGTATTCCGGTGCTTCGGGCAGCTCGATCTTGTTGAGCATCGTCTGCAACAGCGCGCCGTACGATGCGGCGTCGCCCACCAGCACCCCACCGAGCAGGTACTTGCCGCAGCTCGAGACGACGATCTTGCGATAGGTCTGGCGCCGCTCATCCAGGAACTGATAACTGCGGCTGCCTGGCGTGGTGCCATGCGCGTCGCCCAGGCTGGCCACGTCCACGCCCATCAGCTTGAGCTTCGTACTCATGTCGGCGCCCGCGAAACCGCATTCGGCGCCCAGCACATGGCGCGCGGCCGTGCGCGCCATGTCGTAGCCCGGCGCCACCAGGCCAAACAGCTGGCCGCTCCACAGCGCGCATTCGCCGATCGCGTAGATGTGCGGGTCGGACGTCAAGCACTGGCCATCGATGACGATGCCGCCGCGCGCGCCCAGTTCGAGGCCGGCCTGGCGCGCCAGTTCGTCGCGCGGGCGGATGCCGGCCGAGAACACGATCATGTCGGTGTCCAGACTCGTGCCGTCGGCGAACTGCATGCGGTGGGTGGTCTCGTCGCCATCGACGATGGCCAGCGTGTTCTTGCCGGTGTGGACGCCGACACCCAGTTCTTCGATGCGGGTGCGCAGCACGCGCGCGCCGGCATCGTCGACCTGCACCGCCATCAGGCGCGGCGCGAATTCGACGACGTGCGCCTGCAGACCCAGGTCGCGCAGCGCCTTGGCGCACTCCAGGCCCAGCAGGCCACCGCCGATGACGACGCCGATGCGCTGGCGCGTGCCGTCGCCGCGGGCGGCGCATTCCTTCATCTTCTCGAGGTCTTCGATCGTGCGGTACACGAAGCAGTCCTTGCGCTCGGCCCCCGGCACCGGCGGCACGAACGGGTACGAGCCGGTGGCCAGCACCAGGCGATCGTAGGAGACAGCGCTGCCGTCGCCCAGCAGCACCGATTGCGCGGCGCGGTCGATGGCCACTACCTTTGCGTTCAGGCGGAGCACCACGCGCTCGGCCAGCTCGGCGCGTTCGAAATAGCCCGGCGCGACCAGCGACAAATCGTCCGCACTTTTACCGGCAAAAAATTCCGACAGGTGCACGCGGTCGTAGGCCGGGCGCGGCTCTTCGCCCAGCACCGTGACCCGCAGCGGTGTCGCCGGGTCCTGCATGCTGCTGGCAGCCAGCGTTTCGAGAAATTTGTGGCCCACCATTCCGTGGCCGATGACGACGATATGCATGACGTTCTCCTTTATGCTGCAACGGTTGCGGACGGGATGCGGGACGTGCTGCCGAAGCGCGCGCCAAGCGCGCACAGGCTGGCCACCACGACCAGGCCACTCAGGATCGTGAGCGTGCTCTGGATGTCACCCGTACCCTTCATCAGGAAGCCTGCAGCGACGGCGCCCACATTGCCGCCGGCGCCGACGATGCCGGCCACGCCACCCAGCGCCTTGGGCGCCACGAACGGCACCAGCGCATAGGTCGCGCCGCAGGCCATGTGCGTGAACAGGCCGAACACCAGCATGGCCACCACGGCGAACACGACGCCGTCGGCCTGCGCGAACCACAACAGGCCGAGCGCCTCGCCGATCATCAGGACGAACAGGATGGTCACGCGGCGATTGACGTCACCGCCCCTGGCAGTGCGGTCCGACAGCCAGCCGCCCAGCGCGCGGGCGAACAGCGCCAGCAGGCCGAAGCTGCCGGCGGCCATGCCGGCCTGGCCCAGCGTCAGGTCGAAATGGTCGACGTAGTAAACGGCGGCGATGTTGTGGATGAAGATCTCGATGCCGAAACAGGCGCCGTAGGTAACGAACAGCAGCCAGGCGCGGTAGTTGCGGCAGCCTTCGGTAAAACTGGCCCAGCCGCCCTTGCCGGCGCTGGCCGGCAGGTTGCCGGTCTTGCGCAGGTCGTCGTAGTTACCGGCCGGGCAATCCTGCGTGTAGCGCCAGTAGACAAAGGCCATGATGATCATCATGACGCCCGGGACCACCAGCGCCACGCGCCAGCTCATCGACTGGCTCACGCCCAGCATCACGACGGCGGTGAGCAGCAGCGGCATCAGCGCCTGCGCCGCGCCGCCGCCCGCATTGCCCCAGCCGGCAGCGGCCGCATTGGCGGTGCCGACCACCTTGGGCGAAAACATCACCGACGTGTGGTACTGGGTGATGACGAAGCTGGCGCCGACCGCGCCGATACCCAGGCGGGCCAGCAGGAAGGTTTCGTAGCTCTGCGCCATCGCCACGCCCAGCACGGGAATCGCGCCGATCAGCAGCAGGCCCGTATAGGTCTTGCGCGGGCCGTAGCGATCGCACAGGGGCCCGACCAGCAGGCGGACAAAAATCGTGATCGCCACTGCTGCAATATTGATGTTGGCGATCTGCTCCATCGACAGGCCAAACTCGCCTTTGATGACGGGCATCAGCGGCGCGCAGGCGAACCACGCGAAGAAGCAAATGAAGAAGGCCACCCAGGTCAGGTGGAAGGCGCGCATCGGCGCGCCCTGGAACGAGAAGAGGTTGATGTTGTCTGCTTTGCCGGTCATGATTTTCGTCCTTGGAAAACAAAAAGGCGTCCGCGCTGCTGCCTGGGGCAGAAGCTGCGGACGCCGTTGTCCTGGTGCCGGCCCGTCGTTGGGCTGGCGTTATATGAAGGAGATCGTCATTGATCCTGTGCTCTGTATCAGCAAGAGGCGTGCCACGCGCGGTTCAAGGCAGGGCCGGCAACCGGCGCCTGCTCGACGCTGCATTGCGGTGCACCATTCCCCAAGATGATGCACCGGCGTGCACCGCGATTGGCGTCAAGCCGGTGCGAGACTAGTGGCGAAAGTGTGCGGATCGCTGCCATCCCAGACCCGCCCGTCCATCAGCGTGGACGTGCGCAGCGTGGCGGCAGGCAGCGGCGTGCCGGTGCGCTCGGCCGCTTCGCGATACAGGTCGATCCGGTTGACCTGCTGCGCCAGTGCCAGGTAATCGGGATCGGTACGGAGCAAGCCCCAGCGGCGGTGCTGTGTCATGAACCACATGCCGTCCGACAGCCACGGGAAGTTCGCTTCGCCGCCAGCGTAGAAACGCAGGCCGTTGTGGCCACGCCAGGCCGCGCCTTCGTCCGCGCCGGCCAGGCAATACTGCAGCGTCTCGCGGCTGGCATTCACATACGCCGGACTGGCCAGCACCTCGGCCGCCGCTTCGCGGTTGGCGCGCGAGGCGTCGAGCCAGCGCGCAGCCTGCAGCAGCGCGGCGATCATTGCGCGGCAGGCATTCGGGTGGGTCGCGGCAAAGGCAGCGCGCGTGCCCAGCGCCTTGCCGGGATGGCTCGGCCATACCTGCTCGCTCGACGCGGCCTGCACACCCGCACCGTCGCGCAGCGCGCGCTGGCCCCACGGCTCGCCCGCACAGAAGCCGTCCATATGGCCGGCTGCCAGGCTGGCCGCCATCTGCCCCGGCGGCACCGTCACCACCCGGCAGTCCTTCAACGGATCGACGCCCTGCGCCGCCAGCCAGTAATACAGGAACATCGCGTGGTTCCCCGTCGGGAACGTATGCGCGAGCGTCAGGCGCTGCCCGGCCTGCACCAGGCGCGCCAGCCCGCCCGGTTCTGCGGCTGCTTCGGCCCAGGTGCGCGAGAGCGTGATGTTCTGGCCATTCTGGTTCAGGTTCATCAGCACCGCCATGTCGCACTGGCCGGTGCCGATGCCGTTCTGGATCCCATAGACCATGCCATACAGCGCCTGCGCCGCATCGAGCTGCCCGCCTACCAGGTGCTCGCGCATGCCGGTCCAGGATTGTTCACGGCTCAGTACAAAGCGCACGCCGTACAGTTCATCGAAGCCCAGCACCGACGCCATCACCAAAGGCGCGCAGTCGGCCAGCGGCATGAAGCCGATGCGGATGGTTTCGATCTCGGGACGGTCGGTACCGGCGATCCATGCGCCCTTGCCTGCCAATGTCATAGATATCCTGATGTTCTTGTTAGCTGCAAGGCGCTCAGCCCAGCAGGTCTTCCACGTCGATCAGGCGCTGCGCGACGTCGACCAGCTTCATGTTCTTGTTCATGGCCAGGCTGCGCAGGCGCTGGTAGGCCTGGTCCTCGGTCAGCTGGTAGCGCGTCATCAACATGCCTTTCGCGCGGTCAAGCACCTTGCGCTCAGCCAGCTTTTGCCGGGTATCGCTCAATTCATCGAGCAGCCGTTGCTCGCGCCGGAAGCGCGCCAGGGCGACGTCGAGCACCGGCTTGACGCGTTCGGCCTGCAGGCCGGCGACGATGTACGCCGACACGCCCGCTTCCAGTGCGGCGTCCATGCTGGCCGGCGCGTCGTCTTCGGTGAACAGCACGATGGGCCGGCGCGCGTCGCGGGTGGCGATCACGATGTGTTCGAGCACGTCGCGCGCGTCGGACTCGCTGTCGAGGATGATCAGGTCGGGCTGCAACTGCGCGATGCGCTCGGGCAGGAACACGTCGGCCGGGAGCGATGCGACCAGATCGTAGCCCGATTCGAGCAGACCAATGCGCAGTGCGGTGCTGCGCCGGGTCTGCGCCGCCTGGGCCGCGTCGGGGTCGGCGCCGGGTGCTGTTGCAGACAGCACCACAACAATGCGCAAATGTGGGGTTGTTGTGTCTCGCGGTTTCATGCCGTTATTACATGCAAGAATCGTACCGTGTTGCCGAGCTGCATCGAATCCTTGCCCTTCTTATGCGTGTAACCGCGGTCGAGATATGCGTCAACCGCATATCTTTCCAGTGAGCAACTAAACAATTATTCGTTTCGTGAATCGCGGGAATCACGAATGAAAAGTTTTCTTATGACTCGAAGACTCTTATACTGCAACGCAACATGACAGTATTTAACCAGGAGCGCAACATGACTGCAGCTATCCAGCAAACCAATTTCTTCGCCGCGGCCATCGCCGCCATCCGTAGTTTCTCGCAAGACCTGTACATCGCCCACGGCGGTTACGCTCCATCGGTGCGGGGTTAATCATGCATCCACTCGAATACCTGACCATCGCCCTGGCCGTGCTGACCGTTGCCGCCCGTGTCTCGATGTACCTGCCACGTCCGCCAAAAGGCCCGTTCAAGGCAATGTGAGCAACAGGGCAAACGCCCCGATCAAGGCAGAATAATCCGCCTGTAATACCGAACGCCGGCCGTATTGACATACTGCCGGCGTTTGTATTTATAGTAAAAAAACCTTCTCCGATCCGCGCGCCGTGGCAAGTGGCTGCGCTAGAATGCATTCGCATTTCTGGCCAGAAAGCCCTTCTTTCACTTACCACATACCCATGCGCACACCTGCACTCACCCTCTTTGCGGCCTCGTTCGCGGCCTCGCTGGCATCGATCGCACTGCCGGCAGCAGCAGCACCGACACCCATCACCCTCGACCAGGCCATGAGCCATCCCGACTGGATCGGCACGCCGGTGGAAGACGCCTGGTTCAGCTGGGACAGCAAGCAGGTGTACTACAAGCAGAAACGCACCGGCTCGCCCGTGCGCGACACGTTCCAGGCCGGCGCGAACGCCGGCAAGGCGCAGATGGTGAGCGACGCCGAGCTGACGAAGATCGACAGCGCCGACGTGGTCTACAACCGCAACAACACGCGCATGCTGGTCATCCGCAACAACGACCTGTTCGAGCGCGACCTGAAATCGGGCCAGCTGGTGCAGGTCACGCGCGGCGCGACCCGCATCGGCAACGCGCAGTACGCGGCCGACGAACGCTCGGTGCAGTACCGCATCGGCACCGACTGGTATGTGTGGGACCGCGTCACCCGGGTTACCGGCCCGGCCGCGCTGCCGCGCGCGGCGAAGGACCCGAACGCACCGGAAGACGACGCCTACCGCGCGACCGAACTGCGCCTGATCGAGCACCTCAAGCGCCAGAAGGATGACCGCGACGCGCTGCGCGCCCGCAACGACGAACTGCGCCGGGTCGATGCCTCGATGGCGCCAACGCCCGTCTACCTGGGCGACAAGGTCACGCTGGAGGCCAGTTCGCTGTCGCCGGACGGCCGCTGGCTGCTGGTCGTCACCGCCGCCAAGAGCGCCGACAAGGGCCGCGTGGGCAAGATGCCGCGCTACGTGAACGAATCGGGCTACGAAGAAACGGAAGACGTGCGCACGCGCGTGGGCCGCAATATGCCGCCGGCGCATTCACTGAAACTGGTCGACCTGCGCACCAATACCGTCAAGGACATCGGCTTCGACACCCTGCCCGGCATCACCGTCGATCCGCTGGCCGCGCTGCGCGCCGCCGCCAAGAAGGACCCGCTCAAGGGCAATCGGCCAGTCGTCGTCTCGGGTGGCCGCAATGCGATCGACTGGAGCAGCAATGGCGCCAACGTCGCCGTGATGCTGCGCTCAGTCGACAACAAGGACCGCTGGATCGCCAGCGTCGACCTGCGTGACGCCAAACTGAAACCCCTGAACCGCGTCACTGACGGCGCCTGGGTCAATTACGACAATGCTGAATTCGGCTGGCTGCCGGACAACCGCACGCTGTGGTACCTGTCGGAAGAATCGGGCTACTCGCACCTGTACACGCAGGACACCATGGGCGCCGGATCGGCTGCGCCACGTGCGCTGACCTCGGGCAAATGGGAAGCCAGCGACGTGCGCTGGAGCGCGGATGGCAGCACCGCCTACATGCTGTGCAACCACGAAGCGCCGGGCGACTATGAAGTCTGCGCCGTGAGCGCCAGGGGTGGCGCGGTGCGCGAAGTAACGAAGCTCGACGGCGTCGAACGCTTCAACCTGTCGCCGGACCAGAACAAGCTGCTGGTGCACTGGTCGTCGAGCTACACGCCGGTCCAGATCGCGACCGTGCCCGTCTCGGGCGGCGCCGCCACCAAACTGACCGACACCCGCACGCCGGACTTCAAGGCGCGCGAGTGGATCGAGCCGCAATACGTGGCCGTGCCATCGAGCGCCGGTGGCGATCCGGTGCACGCCAAGCTGTATCGGCCTGCGCAGCTGGAAGCCGGCAAGACCTACCCGGTCGTGATGTTCGTGCACGGCGCCGGCTACCTGCAGAACGTCAGCAAGCGTTATCCGGTCTACTTCCGCGAGCAGATGTTCCACAACCTGCTGGTCCAGCAGGGGTACATCGTGCTGGACATGGATTACCGCGCCTCGAAAGGCTATGGCGCCAAATGGCGCACCGCGATCTACCGCCAGATGGGTCACCCGGAACTGGACGATTATCTCGACGGCGTGAAGTACCTGGTCGGCCAGCAGCAAGGCGACGCCAACAATATCGGCGTGTATGGCGGCAGCTACGGCGGCTTCATGACCTTCATGGCCCTGATGCGGGCACCGGACGTGTTCAAGGCCGGCGCCGCGCTGCGCCCCGTCACCGACTGGACCAGCTACAACCACGAGTACACGGCCAACATCCTCAACACGCCGGACATCGATCCGGAAGCGTATAAAAAATCGTCGCCGATCGAGTACGCGCAGAACCTGAAAGGTCACCTGCTGATCTCGCACGGCATGATCGACGATAACGTGCTGTACCAGGACTCGGTGCGCATGGCGCAGCGCCTGATCGAGATGAAGAAGGACCACTGGGAGATGGCGAGCTACCCGCTCGAACGCCACGGCTACGTGCAGCCCGAAGCCTGGTACGACCAGTACCGCCGGATCTATCAGCTGTTCGAGCGCTCGCTCAAGCAGAAGTAATCCACACGCCGGCAACCGCTGCGCATACCCTGCGTGCATAGGCATTACAGGATGTAAGCGCGATTGCCGGCGGCGCGCGGCTGGTGCACCTTATGACAACCATCACGTCATGAGGTCCCGCCATGCCACGCTCGCGCGCCGTCGCCCTTCCCGCCGCTTTGCCCCTCGTTGCAGCGACCCTGCTGCTGGCTGCCTGCAGCGCCCCGCAGCAGCTGCAAGTGGATAGCGCCGCAGCGCCGCCGCAGCCGCCGGCGCCCGGGACGCGGGTCGAGATGACCGGCAGCGCGATCTCTTCGTATTCAGGCTACGCCGGCGTACCGCCGTCGACCTTCCAGCGTCGCCTGGCCACGATGCCTTACCCGATGCCACAGTACGCACCGGGCGCAGAGCGCTTCCCCGACGCCCAGGCCAACCGCGCGGTGCTGGTCGAAGAACAGCCCGTCTCCACCTTCAGCAGCGACGTCGATACCGCGTCGTATGCGTACGTGCGGCGCCAGCTGAGCGCCGGGCGGCTGCCGCCACCGGCCGCCGTGCGCGTTGAGGAAATGGTGAACTACTTCCCCTATGCCTATGCCGTACCGAACAAGGCCAGCCAGCCATTCGCGCTGACCACGAGCGTCATGCCCAGCCCCTGGAATGCGGACAATCAGCTGCTGCACGTGGCCGTGCGCGGTTACGACCTGCAGCGCGCCGAACGGCCGCCGATGAATGTCGTGCTGCTGGTCGACGTGTCCGGCTCGATGGCCCCGCAGGACCGCCTGCCGCTGCTCAAGCAGGGCTTTCGCCTGTTTGCACAAGGCTTGCGCGAACAGGACCGGGTGGCGATCGTTACCTACGCCAATGGCACGGCGGTGGCGCTCGAACCCACCACGGGCAGCGACAAACAGAAGATCATCGACGCCATCGATGCGCTGCAGGCAGCCGGCGGTACGGCCGGCCGCGATGGCCTGGAGCGCGCCTACGCCATGGCCCAACGCCACTTCGATGCGAAAGCCGTCAACCGCATCATCCTTGCCACCGACGGCGACTTCAATATCGGCGTGCGAGACCCGCGCCAGCTCGAAACCTTCATCGCCGAGAAGCGCAAGAGCGGCGTCTACCTGTCGATTTTCGGCGTCGGCGACGGTAACCTGAACGATGCGCTGATTCAGCGCCTGACGCAGTCGGGCAATGGCAATGCCGCCTACATCGACTCACTGCTGGAAGCGCGCAAGGCGCTGCAGGGCGAACTTGGCTCGACGGTGTTCCCGATCGCGAACGACGTCAAGATGCAGGTCGAGTTCAACCCGGCCCGCGTGGCGGCCTACCGCCTGATCGGTTACGAGACGCGCATGCTGGCGCGCCAGGACTTCAAGGACGACAAGGTCGATGCGGGCGACATGGGCGCCGGCCACACGGTGACCGCGATCTACGAGATCACGCCGGCAGCGGGTGCTGCCAAACTGGTCGACCCGCTGCGCTATGGCGCCGCCAAGAAAGCCGCACCCGCGGGCAAAAATGACGAGCTGGCATTCGTGCGGGTGCGCTACAAGCTGCCGGGCGAGAGCAAGAGCCGCCTGGCCGAGCAGCCGGTGCGCCCGGCAACGGCGGGCGCCACGCTGGCCGCCGCGCCCGCTGACCAGCGCTTCGCGGTGGCCGTGGCCGCGTTCGGCCAGCGTCTGCGCGGCGAGCCGCAGGTCAGTGACTACAGCTACGCCGACATCGCCATGCTGGCGAACGACGCCCGGGGCGCCGACACTGACGGTTATCGCGCCGAGTTCGTCAAGCTCGTGCGGATGGCGGAATCGCTGGGCCAGGCCGGGGCGACCGGGCGGCCCTGATGTGCCAGGTATGAGGGACGATGGCATCATGCGATCAGCGACACGTAAAACCGTCGTTCCCGCGCAGGCGGGAACCCAAGGTTGCCCACGTTGCCGCGGCGTTCGATCGACGCGGTATGGTCACTGACCTAGGTTCCCGCCTTCGCGGGAACGACGTGCTGATACTAACGATTGACGACCTGCATCGGTATCACGCGACACGCGAAACCGTCGTTCCCGCGCAGGCGGGAACCCAAGTGTGCCCGCGTTGCCTCGGCGTTCGATCGACGCGGTATCGTCACTGACTTAGGTTCCCGCCTTCGCGGGAACGACGTGCTGATACTAACGATTGACGACCTGCATCGGTATCACGCGACACGCGAAACCGTCGTTCCCACGCAGGCGGGAACGCAAGTGTGCCCGCGTTGCCGCGGCGTTCGATCGACGCGGTATCGTCACTGACTTAGGTTCCCGCCTTCGCGGGAACGACGTGCTGATACTAACGATTGACGACCTGCATCGGTACCACGCGACACGCGAAACCGTCGTTCCCGCGCAGGCGGGAACCCAAGTGTGCTTGCGTCGCCGCGGCGTTTGATCGTCGCGGTATCGTCACGGACTTAGGTTCCCGCCTTCGCGGGAACGACGGGCTGATACTAACGATTGACGACCTGCATCGGTACCACGCGACACGCGAAACTGTCGTTCCCGCGCAGGCGGGAACCCAAGTGTGCCCGCGTCGCCGCGGCGTTCGATCGACGCGGTATCGTCACTGACTTAGGTTCCCGCCTTCGCGGGAACGACGGGCTGATACTAACGATTGACGACCTGCATCGATACCACGCGACACGCGAAACCGTCGTTCCCGCGCAGGCGGGAACCCAAGTGTGCTTGCGTCGCCGCGGCGTTTGATCGTCGCGGTATCGTCACTGACTTAGGTTCCCGCCTTCGCGGGAACGACGTTTGATGCTAACGATTGTCGGCCTGCTGTGCCTCGACGCCCAGCATGTCCAGCAGCGTCAGCGCCACCACCTTGGTGGCGCTGCGCAAGTCGTCCAGCGCCAGCCGCTCGTCGGCCTTCTTCGCGTTGGCCTCCGTGACCGTGCGCGGCCCGGCCCCATACAGGACGGCCGGAATACCGCGCTCGCCGTACAGGCGCGCATCGGCATACAGCGGCGTGCCGACAGCGGGAATCGCCTCGCCCAGCACGGCGTGCGCATTGCGGCGCAAGCTCTCGACCAGTGGTTGCGCGCCGGGTAGCGGACGCAGCGCCTGCGACAGCAGCAGGCGCTTGACCTCGAGCCGGATGCCGGGCATGCCGGCCACCGCGTCGGTGATCAGCGCACGCACCTGTGTTTCGACCGCGACCGGGTCTTCTTCGGGAATCATGCGCCGGTCGAGCTTCAGCACCACCTTGCCCGGAACCACGTTGGTATTCGTGCCGCCGTCGATGCGCCCGACGAGCATCGTCGGCGAATCGATGCCGGGCACGCCCGACTTGATGGTCTTGAGGCGTGGCAGGTCGCCGTAGATCGCGTTCAGCACCCGCGTGGCTGCCTGCAGCGCATCGACCGCTGTGTCGGGCATCGCGCCGTGGCCGGCCTTGCCGTGCACCGTCACTTCCAGCTGCAGGCAGGCGTTGTGCGCCGTGATGATGCTGTAGCCAAAACCGGCGGCGATCACGTAGTCGGGCTGCGTCAGCCCCTGTTCCAGCAGCCAGCCCGGCCCCAGCAGCCCGCCGAATTCTTCGTCGTACGTAAAGTGCAGCTCGACGCCGCCACGCAGCGGCGCGCCCAGTGCTTCGAGCGCGCGCACCGCGAAGACATAGGTGGCAAAGTCGCTTTTCGATACGGCCGCCGCGCGCCCGTACAGGTAGCCGTCTTCGATCACGGCGCCATATGGTGGATGGGTCCAGCCCTCGCCCGGCGGTACGACGTCGCCATGCGCATTGAGCGCCAGCGTCGGCCCGTGTCCGCCGTACGGCCGGCGCACGATCAGGTTCGTGATGCTGGCCAAGCCATAGTCAATCACCTGCTGCGCTGGCACCGCATGCCGCTCGACGGGCCAGCCGGCGCCCTCCAGCATGTCGGCCACGGCCTCGGCGTGGGGCGCATTGTTGCCCGGTGGCGTATCGGTGGGAATCCGCACGACGGCCTGCAGGAAGCCCACTTCTTCGTCAAAATGCGCATCGATCCAGTCGATCAGGCGTGTCTGCAGTGCATTCATGGTGTGTTTCCTGTGTTGGCGCCGGCCTCGAACCAGGCCTTGACCACGGTGCGTTCGGCATCAGTCATGTGCGTCAGATTTGCCAGCGGCATGGCCCTGGTCTGGACTGTCTGCTGGTAGATGCGCGCAGCGTTCTGGCCGATCTGTTCCGGCGTTTCGAGCATGACGCCCAGCGGCGCGGCCGCAAAGCCGGGCTGTGTCGGTTGCGCTGCATGGCACGAGACGCAGCGCGCGCCCATGATCGTGCGGACCTCGGCAAAGCGGGCGGCGTCGGCCGCCGCGGTAGTGACCACCGGATCGATGCGCGCCGGCCGGGCTGGCGCCAGCAACACGCCAAGTCCCAGCAGCAGCACGGCGCCCGCCACAGGGTACCGCCATTCGATGCGGCCCTTGTGGCGCAGGTTGAAGAAGTGGCGGATCAACACGCCGGCCAGCATGATCACGCCCAGCACCGCCCACGCATGCGGGTGGTTATAGGTCATCGCGTAGTGGTTGCTGATCATGATGAACAGTACCGGCAACGTGAAGTAATTATTGTGGACGCTGCGCTGCTTGGCCTTGATGCCGTGGACCGGGTCGGGCTTCTGGCCCGCCAGCATGGCATTGACCATCTTGCGCTGGCCGGGAATGATCAACATCGCCACGTTCGCGACCATCATCGTGCCGATCATCGCGCCCACGTGCAGGTACGCCGCGCGGCCGCTGAGCAGGTGCGTGAGCACCCAGCTGCTGCCAACCAAAAACAGGAAGACCGTCGCGCCAAACGCCAGCGGGCGCTGCACCAGCGGTGAGCGGCACAGCAGGTCGTAGACGATCCAGCCCACGACCAGGCTGCCGATGCCGATGCCGATCGCCTGCCCGCTCGACAGATCAGCTACGCTGCGGTCGATCATCATTGCTTTCGCGTTCATGTAATAGACGATGGTCAGGAGCGCGAAGCCCGAGAGCCACGTGGAATAGGCTTCCCATTTGAACCAGTGCAGCTCCTTCGGCAATTCGGCAGGCGCCACCAGGTATTTTTGCGGATTGTAGAAGCCACCGCCGTGCACGGCCCACAGCTCGCCGGCCACGCCCTTGCGCTCGAGATCCGAACCGGGCGCCGGCGGCTTGATCGTGTTGTCGAGCCAGACGAAGTAGAACGATGCGCCGATCCAGGCGATGTCGGTGATGATGTGCAGCCAGCGCACCAGCAGATTGAGCCATTCGAGAACGTAGGGGGCCAGGTATCCGGGGTCGAACATGGGCGTCCTTCAGGGTCGCAGATTCAAGGGAAAATACGCGAGCGCGCCAGTGCAACCATGGCGACCGACGGCTTGACGATACGCTGATTTCCATTTCTGCAACAACAAAATCGGCGTATATTCGACATATCCGACTCGATATACAACGAAGATTTCACGGCCATGTCCAGCCTGCCCCGCAACCTCGACCTGCACCTGATCCGCATCCTCTACCTGCTGCTGGTGGAGAAAAACGTCTCGCGCGTCGCGCTCAAACTCAATCAACCGCAGCCCTCGATTTCGGCCTCGCTGCGCAAGTTGCGCGAGCTGACGGGCGATCCGATCCTCGTGCGCGGCGCGCGCGGCATGGTGCCAACGCAGCACGGCGAGGGTCTGCTCAAGCCCGCCAAGCGCATTCTGGATGAGGCCGAGAGCCTGTTCGTGCGCAAGGCGCCGTTCCAGCCCGAAGACGCCGCGCGCACCTTCCACATCGCCGCGCCGGATTACCTTGATGCGCGCTTCCTGCCCAACGTGGTGGCGCTGCTGCGCCGCGGCTCGCCCGGCAGCAAGGTCGTGATCCACGCACTGGGGCCGGGCCAGGATTACCTGCGCATGCTGTCCGACGGCGACATGGACCTGGTGATCGCCAACTGGGACGAGCCGCCGGCGCACCTGCACATCTCGAAGCTGTTCGAAGACCCGATCATCTGCACGATGCGCGCCGACAGCCCGTATGCGCGGCGTACTGCGCCGGACGCGATGACGCTCGAGGATTATCTCGACCTGCCCCACGTCGCCCCCACCCAGATGCTGCCCGGGTACCACGGCGTGATCGACGCGCATCTCGAGCGCCTCGGCCTGCAGCGCCGCGTGGCGGTGGAGTCGCCCTACTTCGGCGTGATCCCGTACATGCTCACGCAGAGCGACCTGGTCCTGACCACCGGCCGCCAGTTCATCCGCGCCTTTGAGAAGACGCTGCCTTTGAAAAGCTTCACGGTGCCGGTGAAGTTTCCGCCGATGCGCTTCTATCAGTTGTGGCACCAGCGCGTGCACCAGTCAACCGAGCACAAATGGCTGCGCGACCAGGTCAGCAGCGCCGCACGCGCACTGGTGCAGGGGTAGTCTATATGCGCCCGCTGCTGGCAGCCATCCGCCGGGCGATATGGGCACAGCCACCGCGAGACCGTATGATCGACCGCTTGACCACCATGGAGCGCACATGACCACGATCGCAACGCTGAACGCATGCGAGGCCGCCGGCTTTGTCGAGGCCCTGCGCGGCATCTACGAGCATTCGCCATGGATCGCGGCGCGTGCGGCGCCCGCCCGCCCGTTCGCCAGCCTGGCCGCGCTCAAGCGCGCCTTGCAGTCGGTGGTGGACGCAGCCAGCATCGACGAACAACTGGCGCTGCTGCGCGCCCACCCGGAGCTGGCCGGCAAGGCCGCGATCGCCGGCGCCCTGACCGCTGAATCCACGAGCGAACAAGCCAGCTCGGGGCTGGACCGCTGCACGCCGACCGAATACGCGCAACTGCATACGCTGAACGCCGACTACAACGGCCGCTTCGGCTTTCCGTTCATCCTCGCGGTCAAGGGCCCGACCGGCCAGGGCCTGTCGCGCCAGGCTATCATCGCTACCTTTGAGCGGCGCATCGGCAATGCGCGCGGCGACGAGCTGCGCGAAGCGCTGCGCCAGGTGCACCGCATCGCCGAGATCCGCCTGAACGCGCTGCTGGGCGTGACGCCGTCGCTGGGCGCGCGCGTGATGGACTGGTGCGAAACGCTCGGCGCCATCAGCGACGTTGAAACGAACCTGACCTGCGCCTACATGACGCCGGCCCACCAGCGCACCGCCGCGTGCATCGCCGGCTGGATGCGCGAGGCCGGCATGGCGGTCCACATCGACGCGGTAGGCAATGTCGTCGGCCGCTACGCCGCCGCGCAGCCGGGCGCAAACACGCTGGTGACGGGCTCGCACTATGACACCGTGCGCGATGGCGGCAAGTACGACGGGCGCCTGGGCATCCTGCTGCCAATCGCCGTCGTCGCCGACCTGCACGCGCGCGGCCAGCGCCTGCCGTACGACCTGGAAGTGATCGCGTTTGCCGAAGAAGAAGGCGTGCGTTTCCGCAGCACGTTCCTGGGCAGCAGCGCGGTTGCGGGCAGCTTCGACATGGGTTTATTAAGCGCGGTCGACAGTGAGGGCGTTATGCTGGGCGACGCGCTGGCACAGGCTGGTCACAATCCTGCGCACATCGCCGCCATCGCACGCGATCCTGCGCTGCTGCTCGGCTTTGTCGAAGTCCACATCGAACAAGGCCCGGTGCTGCTCGAACGCGGCTTGCCGCTGGGCGTGGTGAACGCGATTGCCGGCAGCTCGCGCTATATCGTCGAACTGCGCGGCGTGGCCAGCCACGCGGGCACCACGCCGATGGCCATGCGGCGCGATGCAGCCGCGGCCGCCGCCGAGATCGTGCTGCTGGTGGAAGCGCGCTGCCGCCAGGGCGCGGCGCTGGTCGGTACGGTCGGCCAGCTCGAGGTGCCGGGCGGCTCGGTCAACGTGATCCCCGGCGCGTGCCGCCTCTCGCTCGACATCCGGGCCGCCGACGATGCGGTGCGCCTGGCTGCGGTGGGCGATATCCTGGCCGGCATCAGCGCCATCTGCGCCGCGCGCGGCATCGGCGAACGGCTGGTCAAGCTGCTGGAGATCGACGCCGTGCCGTGCGCGCCGCGCCTGATGGCGCAGCTGGGCGCAGCAGTGGAACGGGCTGGCCTGCCCCATTTCGAGCTGCCATCGGGCGCCGGCCACGACGCCATGCGCATGGCAGAATTGACCGACGTGGCGATGCTGTTCGTCCGCTGCGGCAACGGCGGAATCAGTCACAATCCGCTCGAGACGATGACGGCGGACGATGCCGATATCGCGGGACAGGTTTTTTCCGGCTTCTTGCTGGGATTTATGGACAATGCCGCAACTTGAACTGACCGACAACGAACTCATCGTTCGCATGGGCAAATGGGAACAGATGATGGCCTTGAGCGCAGACGTCCATGTTCCGCTCGCGCAGGTCCGCAGCGCCATCCAGGACGATGGCTACGGTGGTTCAAGCGGGTTCAAGCTGGGCCTGCGCCTCCCCGGAACGCATGTCCCCTTCGTCGTCGCTGCCGGCACCTTTCTCAAGAGCGGCGACAGGCAGTTCGTTTTCACGCGCCGCACGCTGCACACGATCGTCATCGAAATGACCGGCAATGAATGGACCCGGCTCGTCATCGGCGTGCCCGATGCCAACGCGGCGGTGGCCCGCATCAACGCTGCGGTCGACCGCCTTCGCACCAACGCAGGCTGACCCGCTACCTGCCTCGATCGCACCGTAAAACAGAACGGCGCTTGTCTGCACGCCCCGAGTCGATGGTATGCTAACGCTTACAACTATGACAATGCAAACCCATGTCGACTTATAGCACCCCTGTACTGACCACCCAACGCCTGATGCTGCGCCCGCTGGCCGCCACCGATGCACGGGCCCTGTACACCATTTTTTCCGACCCTGCCGTCGTGCGCTACTGGAGCGCCGAGCCGTGGACCGACATCTCGATGGCCGACACCGCCATCGCGCGCGCCCTCGAAGCCTACCGCGACGAGACCGAGCTGCGCTTTGCCATCGAACTGGCGGGCAGCCGCGAAGTGATCGGCACCGTCGCCCTGCACCACTTCTACAACCAGTACAACCGCTGCGAACTGGGCTACGCCATCGCCAAGGGCCACTGGGGCAATGGCTATGCCAGCGAAGCGATCGAAGCGGTGCTCGATCACGGCTTCAACGAGGTCGGCATCAACCGGGTCGAGGCCGACATCGACCCGCGCAACGACGCGTCCGCCCACGTGCTGGAAAAACTCGGTTTTCGCAAGGAAGGCTTCATGCCGCAGCGCTGGCGCGTGCACGGCGAATACGCCGACACCGTGTTCTACGGCCTGCTGCGCGATTACTGGAACGAGCGCAAGGCGTCCTGACGACGATGCAAAGGCCAGCCATGAAAACCATCGCAGCGTGTTCGACCCTGGCGCTTGGAGTTCTTGGGCTGGCCCCGCAATCGGTCGCGGCCCAGGCCACGATACCGGCCTGGCGCGAAATCACGATCTACGCCAGTGACGCCAGCTATCCGCAGGCACTCGTGCGGCGTGGCGTTCAGGGCGCGGTCACGATCGAGCTCACGCCCGGCACGCGCGGTCGCAAGGCCGCAGCGACGGTGCGCGCTTCGTCGCGCTCGGCCGATCTCGATGCGCTGGCCCTCGGCATGGCCAGGCAGCTCGACATCACGAGCGTGGATGGCGCCCCCAGTGGCACGGTCACGTACCGCTTCCGCAAGGATCACACCGGGACCATCGCCACCAAGACCTGCGCCGACCTGAACGTCGATGTGGCCTACCACAGCGCGACGTTCCCGGAACGCAGCCTGCGCGAACTGCCGGTGTTCTATGAGAGCGTCGGCAAACTGATCTACAGCTTTCAGCGCGAAGGCGAACGCCGCACCTTTCCGCCGGCCGACACGCTGTTCGACGCGACACTGGCCGGCTGCGCGCGCACGCCGCAGGCGGGCATGCTCGACGTGATGCGCCAGGAAGCGCTCAAGCTCATCGCGCCGTAACACCTATCGTGCAGCGCCGCCGTATCGACACGCAAAACCGTGCCCCGCTCATCCACGCTGACGACCGCTCGGCCTAAAAATCGCACCGTTCGTCGGATCGCCCTTGGCCTGCGCGGGCTGCATCCCTACAGTAGGGTCATCACTCTTTGAAAGGACTGCACGTGAAAACCATTCATACGCCCACCAGCCGCTTCCAGTCGATCCTGCGCAACGCCGAAGTGGCCGGCCGCACCACCTGGCGCCTGGCCAAATCCGGCGCGCGCTACCTGACCCGCATGCCGTGGCCGGTGCTGCTGGTGCTCGCCATCGCCCTCGCCGCGCTGGTCACCATCGTGCCGATCGTGCTGGCCCTGTTCGTTGGCCTGCTGGTACTGAAGTTCGTCGCCGTGGCCGTGTTTGGCCGCCCACAGCGCCGCCTGCGCCACACGAGCGGGGAATAAACCATGGCAGCGGTCCAGATCAATCGCGCGCTCGACTTCGTGCGCGACGCCATGCGCGAAGCGGGCGCCCTGTGGTGGCGCTTCTTCGACTGGCTCGCACTGATCGAATGGCGCCAGCTGTACCTGGTCTGGTTCCTGAGCTTCGTCGCGGGCCTGTTCGTCAACCTGGTCGAACCGGCGATCTGGTTCATCCTGGTCTCGTTTGGCGTGAAAGTACTTGCCGGCGGCAAGCGCCGTGCCGAACTGCTGGCGCGCGATGCGTCGAGCAAGGCCGACGTGGCCAATCTCGAACGGCGCCTGACCGAGGCGCAGATGGCCACGCTCCAGGCCCAGGTCGAGCCGCACTTCCTGTTCAACACGCTGGCGCTGATTGGCCAGTTGATTGAAACGGATCCGAAGGAAGCCGCCCGCGTGCATGGTCATTTGATCGAGTACCTGCGCGCGTCGCTGCCGCAGATGCGCGGGGCGATGGGCAAAGGCGGCACCGGCGGCACGCTGGGCAAGCAGGTCGAACTCTCGCGCGCCTATCTCGCCATCATGCAGGCGCGCATGAAAGAGCGGCTCCAGGTCCGCTTCGAGGTGCCCGATTTTCTCGGCAGCGCGCCGTTCCCGCCGATGATGCTGCAGACGCTGATCGAGAACGCGATCAAGCACGGACTCGAGCCCAAGGTTGCGGGCGGCACGATTGTCGTGCGCTCGCGGGTCGAAGGCGCCACGCTGCATGTCGATGTTCTGGACGACGGCGTCGGCTTCAACCTGCATGCCGGCAGCGGCGTGGGTCTGGCGAATATCCGCGAACGCCTGGCGCTGTTGTACGGCAAGGAAGCCGAACTCGTCATCGAAGCACCCGTGACGGGCGGCGCCTGCGTGTCGATCCGCCTGCCGTACCGAATGACCGAAGACGGTTGACCATCCATGCCCACTGCCCTGATTGCCGATGACGAAGCCCTGATGCGCGACCAGTTACGGGCGCGCCTGCACGAGGCGTGGCCCGAGCTGCGCATCGTTGCCGAAGCCGCCAACGGGGTCGAGGCGGTGGCGCTGGCGGCGCAGCACAAGCCGGACATCGCGTTCCTCGACATCCGCATGCCGGGCATGGGCGGCATCGACGCGGCGCGGCAGCTGTACGCCGACTGCCACATCGTGTTCGCGACCGCCTACGATCAATACGCGGTCGAGGCATTCGAGCATGGCGCGATCGATTACCTGCTCAAGCCCGTGACGCTGGCGCGGCTCGATACCACGGTGGCGCGCCTGCGCCGCCAGCTCGAGCACAAGCCGCAGGACATCGGCGCCCAGCTGGCGCGGCTGGCGCAACTGGGCGACCAGTTGCTGGGTCGCGCGGCGCCCTCGTCAAAGCCGTCGTATCTGCGCTGGATCCAGGCCCAGTCGGGCACGAGCCTGCGCATGGTCGCGACGTCCGAGGTGCTGTTCTTCCAGTCCGACGACAAGTACACGCGGGTGCAGACGGCCACCGCCCAGCACCTGATCCGCAAGACGCTCAAGGAACTCGAAGAAGCGCTCGACCCGGACGAATTCTGGCGCATCCACCGCTCGACACTGGTGCGGGTCGATGCGATCGCCGAAGTGCGACGCGACCTGCGTGGCCGGCAGATGCTCACGCTGCACGGCTATCCCGAGGCGCTGGAAGTGAGCCGCAATCACGGCGCGCTGTTCCAGCAGATGTAGTCGTGCACGACCACACCGCCCCAACAACCGACGCTGCTGCCGATGGCGCAGGCGCCAGTTCGCCCCTCGCGATCTTTTGGATTTTCCTGCTGCTGGGCCTGCGCTCGTTCGGCGGCCCGATCGCGCACCTGGGCTACTTCCGCAACGAATTCGTCCTGCGCCGCCGCTGGCTGGACGACGCGCGCTATGGCGAACTGGTCGCACTGTGCCAGTTTCTGCCAGGGCCGGCGTCGAGCCAGGTCGGTTTCGCGCTCGGCGTGCTGCGCGGCGGCGGCGTACTGGGTGGCTGCGCCGCGTGGCTCGGTTTTACCTTGCCGTCGGCGCTGCTGATGCTCGCCTGGGCGCTCGGTGCCGCCGTCACGACCGGCCCGCTGGCCACTGGCGCGGTGCACGGGCTGAAGCTGGTGGCGGTCGCTGTCGTCGCGCAGGCGGTGTGGGGGATGGCGGGCACGCTGACGCCCGACTGGCAGCGCAAGGTGATTGCCCTGGCCGCCATCGCAATGGTGGTCGTTGCTGCCGGCCCCGGTGGTCAGCTCGTCGCCATCGCAGCCGGTGCGCTGGCCGGCTGGGCCTGGTGCCGCGGAGAGGGTCCGCACGGCGCTGCCCCGCTCGCGTTTCCGGTGCGCGTGGCGGGCGGCGTGGCCGCGCTGGTCCTGTGTGGTTTGCTGTTCATGCTGTTACCTGTCGCCGCCGCTGCCACGCAGTACCGGCCACTCGCTTTATTCGACGCGTTCTACCGGTCGGGCGCGCTCGTGTTCGGCGGCGGGCACGTGGTGTTGCCGTTGCTGCAGGCCGAGACCGTAGCCAGCGGCTGGATCGCCAGCGAAACATTCCTGTCGGGGTATGGCATGGCCCAGGCGCTGCCTGGGCCGCTGTTTGCGTTCGCCGCATTCCTCGGCGCGCAGGCCGGGATGAGCACCACCGCCGTGGGCGGCGCCTGCGTGGCCCTGGTAGGGTTGTTCTTGCCGGGGCTGTTGCTCGTCTACGGCACCCTGCCGTTCTGGGCCCGGCTGCAGCGCCAGCGCGCGCTGCGCCACGCGGTCATGGGCGCCAATGCCGCCGTCGTGGGCATCCTGGGCGCGGCGCTGTACAACCCGGTCTGGACGAGCGCCGTGCTCGACCTGCGTGACGCCGCCGTGGCGCTGGGCTGCTTCCTGCTGCTGGTAACGTGGCGCGCGCCGGCCTGGCTGGTCGTGGCCCTGGCCGCCGCAACCGGCGTACTGATGACGCCCATCCGACGAGCGTCGCGTGCCCGATCAGGCCGGGAAATAACGCGTGCTGTCGACATCCTCCATCAGCGTGCCCTGGCGTGGATGCCAATCGAGCACCTCGCGCGTCCAGCTGCACGCTGCCGGCACGTCCATGCCGGCGAAATGCGCCAGCGCGCCAAAGTGCTGCGCTGCTGCAGCGCGCGCGATGCCGGTCACCGGCACGCCCAGCCGGCGACCGATCGCCGCTGCGATGTCGTGGAACGGGACGCCCTCCTCGGCCACGGCGTGATAGCGCGCGCCGGGGGCGGCGCGCTCGAGCGCAAGACGAAACACGCGCGCAGCGTCCAGGCGATGCACCGACGACCAGCGGTTGGCACCATCGTCGACAAATGCCGCCACCCTTTTCGTGCGGGCGAAACCGATCATCATCGGCACCAGGCCATGATCGCCCTCACCGTGCACGGATGGCGGCAGGCGCACGACTGACGCATTCACACCGCGCGCGACCAGTGCGCTGGCGGCATGTTCCGATGCGCGCGGATAAGCCGGGCTGAGCGGGAACGTCACATCCGCCTCGGTCGCCGGCCGGCCCTGCACATCGAGCACCATGCCTGACGTCACAATCAACGGGCGATCCGAGCCCTTGAGCGCCGCGCCCAGCGCCTCGATCGCGCGCCGGTCCTGCTGGCAGTTGGCGGCGTACCGTGAAAAGTCGTGATCGAACGCAGTATGGATCACGCCATCGGCCGCCGCGACTGCGTCGCGCAGTCCCTCCACATGATCGAGCGTGCCGCGCCACGCCCGCACGCCAAGCGCTGACAGCGCCGCCGCACCGGCTTCCGACCGCGTCAGGCCGGTGACGGTGTGGCCGGCGGCAAGTAAATCCTGTGCCACGGCAGTGCCGACGAACCCGGTCGCACCGCTAATGAATACATGCATGACATCCTCCTTGTTGGGTAGATGTCCACTATCGACGGGCTGCGTATCCGGGTAAAGTAGTGACTTTATACGGGTATAAGGGGTAACAGGATGGACGGGGCAACGAGCCGCGACAATCCGCTGGGCAGCTACCTGAAAGACCGCCGCGCCCGCCTCGACCCGGCAGCGCTCGGGCTGGGCAGCACGCGTCGACGCACGCCTGGCCTGCGGCGCGAAGAGGTCGCGCAGCGCGCCAGTATCAGCACCACCTGGTACACCTGGCTGGAACAGGGCCGGGGCGGCGCCCCGTCAGCCGAGGTTGCCGGGCGCATCGCGCGGGCGCTGATGCTCACTGGTGCCGAGCGCGAGCACCTGTTCCTGCTGGCGCTGGGGCGCCCGCCGGCGCCGCACCATGCACCGCACGCAGCAATCTCGCCCCGCATCCAGCGCGTGCTCGATGCCTTGCCCGCGAGTCCGGCCTTCGTCAAGACTGCCAGCTGGGATGTGGTTGCCTGGAACCGCGCCGCCGCGGCGGTGTTCGGCTATGACAGCGCGACGCCCGAGCAACGCAACATCCTGCGCCGCATCTTTTGTGACCCCGCCACGCGCGCCGCCCAGCGTGACTGGGACAGCGTGGCGCGGTTTATCGTCGCGGCCTTCCGGGCCGACATGACGCGCGCCGGCGTCGACGTCCCGTCGGACCCGCTGGTCCGCGAACTGCGCCAGCGCAGCCCGGACTTCGACGCGCTATGGCAGAGCCGGGATGTCGGCACCTACGGCGAAGGCACTAAGCAGTTGCATCATCCGGTGGCCGGCTGGCTCGCACTGGAATATTCATCGTTTGCCGTCGATAGCCGGCCGGACCTGTCGATGGTCGTCTACAACCCGGCGACGCTGGACGATGCAGCGAGGATCACGGCACTCGTGACCGGCTGAGCTTGCGCTTGTTGGCCTGATCAGCCGAACACGCCCTCGTCCGACCCGTCGCCATCGAAGAACCCGCTCGGCTCATCGCCATGGTTGCTGTCTGCCAGCGGATCGTCGGCCGCGTTCGGTTCATCGATGGCGCCGATGCCGGCCTGGTCAGCCAGTGCGCCACCGCTGTTCGCTTCGCCCGTCCCCGCATCGGCCAGTAGATGATTGGCGCCACCTTCCGCGCCGGCTCCCGCACCATTGTGATCGAGCAGATTGCCGATACCCTGGAACAGGAAGCTGCCCGCGGCCACGCCTGCCGCCGTGGCCGCGATCGTGCCCAGCATGCCGCCGCCGGCCCCGCCCAGGAAGCCGCCGCTGCGGGCCGGTGCTGCCGTACCCTGCGCTGCGCCCTGCACCGGCGCTGGTGACGATGGATTACTTTGCGCCGAATTACCCCACGTGTTCGCGTCGAGGAACCCGCCGCTGCCCTTCGTGGTCTGACGTTCCAGCTCGGCGATGCGCGCTTTGGCATTGCCCAGCGCCTGCTCCACCAGCAGCGCGCGCTGCACCAGCAGGTAGGCGGCGTCCGGTTGCTCGGCCACGGCGCGCTGGATCAGCGCGTCGGCTTGCGGATCTTTCGTCACGCCACGGGCCTGGACCAGCTGGCCCAGGAAGTCCTGCAAGGTTTTTTCGTCTGACGGGTTCATGATGGTCTCCGGTTGGAAGGTACGATATGCTTACATTGTGGGCCCGTTGTCGAAATTTCAAGCATCTTTGGATTGTCTTCGCTGTTCCGACCAACCGAACCGGGAGCGTGCCATGCCTTCCACCGTCGTCCCCTGCCTGCGTTACCACGATACCCCCGCCATGCTCGCCTGGCTGTGCACGAATTTCGGCTTCACGATACGGCGCTGCATCCCGGGCCGGCAGGGCGAAGTCGCGCACGCCGAGCTCACACTGGGCGATGGGATGGTCATGATCGGCACCCACTCAGCCGACGACTATGGCCGCTTGCTGGCGACACCGGCGCAGGCTGGCGGCTTGCTGACGCAAACGATCTGGCTCCACGTGGATGATGCCGACGCCGTGCATGCCCGCGTGCTCGGCAGTGGCGCGGTGATCACCCAGCCGATCGGTGATGCGCCGCAAGGCGGGCGCGCATTCGCCTGCCGCGATCCCGAGGGCCATCTGTGGCAGGTCGGCACCTACGATCCGTGGGACGCCGCCTGATGCTGGCTCGGCGCAGCGCTTGTTTGCTATGCTAGCGCCCTTGCGCCGCCTTCGTGATCGGGCGGCCCGTCATATTTAGGGAAAGCACATTATGGTTTCGCTGCAAGAGCAGTTACTCAAGGCCGGCCTGGTCGACAAGAAGAAGGTCAAACAGGTCACGCAGGCAAAAAGCAAACAGCACAAGCACGAGCTGCGCACGGGCGTGGAGTCGGTCAACGAGGCGCGCGAAGCGGCGCTCGAGCTGCAGCGCAAGAACGCCGAGCGTGCGCGCGAGCTGAACACCCAGCGCGATGCGGCCGCTGCGCAAAAAGCCATCCTGGCGCAGATCGCGCAAATGGTGCAGAAGAACAAGCAGCCCAAGGGCAAGGGTGATGTGCCGTACAACTTCACGTTCGGCACCAAGATCGAGCGTATCCACGTGACGTCGCAGATCGTCGAGCATCTGGTCGCGGGCCGCCTGGTGATCGTGCACATGAATGGCAGCTTCGAGCTGGTGCCGCGCATCATCGGCGAGAAAATCGCCCAGCGCGATGCGTCGATCGTCGTGCAGATCAAGAAGAAAGTACAGGAAGTGGAAGAGGACGATCCGTACGCGGACTTCAAGATTCCGGACGATCTGATGTGGTGATGCGGGGCTAGAACGGGGTTGGAACGGCGTTGCGACGCCGTTCCGGCACTACATTACTTCTTGGTCTTGTCTTCAACGTCCTGGGTGGCGGTCCCGGTACGGGTTGCGCTCGAGGTACGCTCGGTCTGCTTCTTCGGCTGACCCATGCCTGCCGCCGTGGTTTCCTGCTTGCTGGTGCCCTGGAAATCGGTCGACACCGAGTTCGCACTGTCTTCCGGCTCCGCTGCAGGGTTGGCGCGCTTGTCCGCAGTGCCCATCACCGGTGCTTTTTGCTGGGCAGCCCCTGCTTTTGCTGGCTGCGGCGTGGTCGGGGTGGTCTGGGCTGCGGCACTTGCCGCGATCACGACGCCGCTGAGTAGAACGATCAATTTTTTCATAACAAGCTCCAAGTCGATGTGTATATATCATCACTTTGTGATCAACTTGGCGATTACAAGGGTTGATTGACCGAAGCTGCGATCATGGCGCGCAGACGTTTCTGCGTGCCATGAACACTTTCTTTCAGGACTGCAGGTCCTGTCCACCAAATGCATTCGGCAACTGCGCCGCTGCCGTGGTTTCGAAGATGGCACCGGTCAGGTTGGTCAGGATCACCGGCAGTTCATTGCCACCCAATTCCAGGATCACTTGCCGGCAGGCGCCGCACGGCGCGATCGGGCCTTCGGTCTGGCCGATAACGGCCAGCGCTGCGAAGTCACCCGGCTTGTAGCCGTTGGCAATGGCGCTGAAGAACGCCGTGCGCTCCGCGCAATTGCACAGGCCGTAGGCGGCATTTTCCACATTGCAGCCGCGAAAGATGCGGCCATCCTTGCATTCGAGCGCTGCGCCCACCTGGAAGTTGGAATACGGCGCGTAGGCCAGCTCGCGCGCGGCGCGCGCTTCATCGATCAGTTTTGTGTAGGTCATGGCGTTTCTTTCAAGGACGGACGATGCGGTGAATCATTGGCTCGGCGGCCGGCTGGGTGTCGCCGATCTGGTAAGCCGCCTGCACCTGGCGCACAGCGTGTTCAGCGGCCTCCGCCGAACGTGCATGCACCATCGCCAGTGGCTGGCCCACGGCGATCTGATCACGCAGTTCAACCAGGCCCGTCAGGCCCACCGCGAAGTCGATGCTGTCCTGTGGCCGCACACGACCGCCACCCAGTGCGACGACTGCCAGGCCCAGGCCACGGGTATCGACCGAGACGGCGTAGCCGGCCTGCAGGGCTGGCGCAGGCACGATGACAGGTGCCGTTTCCAGGTGCGCATCCGGCTTGTCCATCAGGTCGGCCGGGCCGCCCAGCGCCGTGACCATGCGCGCGAAGCGCTCGGCTGCCTCGCCCGAGTCGAGCGCGGTCTGGAGTTTGGCACGCGCTTCGGCGTCCGTGCCTGCCAGGCCCGAAATCACCAGCATCTCGGCGCACAGCGCCATCGTCACTTCGTGCAGGCGTGCCGGGCGCGCCTTGCCGGTCAGGTAGTCAATGGCGACGCGCACTTCGACCGCATTACCGGCCGCGTGGCACAACGACTCGTTCATGCCGGTCAGGATGGCCGACGTGCGGGTGCCGGCGCCATTGCCGACGCTGACGATCGATTCAGCCAGTTCCAGCGATTTTTCGGCCGTCGGCATGAAGGCGCCGCTGCCCACTTTCACGTCCATCACCAGCGCATCCAGACCCGCCGACAGCTTCTTCGACAGAATCGAGCCGGTAATCATCGCCACCGATTCGACGGTCGCCGTGGTGTCGCGGATGCTGTAGAAGCGCTTGTCGGCCGGCGCCAGCTGGGCGGTCTGGCCGATGATGGCCACGCCGACGTCCTTGACCACGCGGCGGAAGGTATCGGGATCAGGCACGGTGCTGTAGCCGGGGATCGCGTCGAACTTGTCGAGCGTGCCGCCGGTGTGGCCCAGGCCACGGCCCGAGATCATCGGCACGAAGCCGCCGCAGGCCGCGATCATCGGGCCGAGCATCAGCGAGACGACGTCGCCGACGCCGCCGGTCGAGTGCTTGTCAACGACCGGGCCCGGGAGGTCCAGCGACTTCCACTCCACGACCTGGCCCGAGTCGCGCATCGCCAGCGTGAAGGCAACGCGTTCATCCATCGTCATGTCGTTGAAGTAGACCGCCATCGCGAGCGCGGCGATCTGGCCTTCGGTGACGCTGCCGTCAGGGATGCCTCGGACAAAAAACTGGATCTCTTCGGACGACAGGATGCCGCCATCGCGTTTTTTGCGGATGATTTCTTGGGGGAGGAACATGGGGACGTCTCTATGAATTGTTGACCTGAAAACCGTCATTCCCGCGCAGGCGGGAATCCAAGTGTGCGTCATCGCGAACTTACCTGGATTCCCGCCTGCGCGGGAATGACGTTGTTTTAATGTGGCGTGTATTTTCCGTACTTGGCTTCTTTAAACGCCGTACGGGATCCAGACGTTCTTCACCTGACTCGCATGCTGCAGCACGACCCGGCCGCCAGCCTGCTTCGGATCGAACCAGTCGCGCCCTTTCGCGCCGCCCGTCCAGGTGCGCTTGAGCGTCTCGCTCGACAGGCGCTCGACTTCCGCACACCCCTCGGCAGAACCGTCGTGGCGCCACACGGCATCGATCTCGCCGTGCGAGGCCAGCGTGCGCGCCAGTTCGTCGCTTGATCCGGTGACGATATTGAGCGCGCCACCCGGCAGGTCCGACGTATCGAGCACCTGATACAGATCGATCGCCGACAGCGGATGCTGTTCCGACGGCACCGCCACCACGCGGTTGCCCAGCGCCAGCGCCGGGGCGACCAGCGAGATGAAGCCCAGCAGCGGGTTCTCGTTCGGGCACACGATGCCGATCACGCCGACTGGCTCGTTCAGCGCAACGGTGATGCCGTGCATCGGCGGCTGGTGCACCTGGCCGTCGTACTTGTCGGCCCACGCGGCCCAGTAGAACAGGCGCTCGACCGAGGCTGCCACTTCGCGCGCGGCGTCGTTCGAGCCGGTCTGCTGCGCAATGCGCGCCGCAAATTCATCGGCGCGGATCGCCAGGTTCTCGGCGATGTAGTACAGCACCTGCGCGCGGTTGTGCGCCGTGGCCTTGGCCCAGCCGGCCGCCTTGTGCGCTGCTTCGACCGCGTTGCGGATGTCCTTGCGGCTGCCTTCGCCGATATCGGCCAGGAACGCGCCGTTGGCGCCATTGATCGCGCGGCTGTAGGCGCCGTCAGGGCGCGCCTGCTTGCCGCCGATGTACAGCTTGGCGGTGCGGTCGATCGCGAACGGGCTGTCGGCATCCGCCGCATTCACAGCACCCTTCGCGGCGCCCTTGGCGGCAAACACCGGCGCGGCAGGCCGTGCATCTTCCGACAACGGCGTCAGGTACTCGTACATGCCTTCCTTGCCGCCTTCGCGGCCATAGCCCGATTCCTTGTAGCCGCCGAAACCGCAGCCTGCATCGAACTGGTTCGCCGTGTTGATCCAGACCACGCCGGCCTTGATCTGCGGGACGACGTCCAGCGCGAGGCTGATCGACTCGCTCCAGACGCAGGCGGCCAGGCCGTAGACGGTGTTGTTCGCCAGTTGCACGGCTTCGGCCGGGGTACGGAAGCTCATCGCCACCAGCACCGGGCCAAAGATTTCGGCCTGCGCCACGGCGGCCGACGTCGACGCGCCCGTGATCAGGGTTGGCAGGTACCACGAACCCGCCGTTGACAATTCGCCCGTCGGTTGCCAGACTTCGCAGCCTTCGGCGCGGGCCGATTCCACCAGGCCGTGGATGCGCTGCTGCTGCACCGGATCGACCAGTGCGCCGATGTCGTTCGACTTGTCGAGCGGCGAACCGACGCGCAGGGTTTCCATGCGCGCCTTGACCTTCTTGATGAAACGGTCGTACACCGATTCCTGCACCAAGAGGCGCGAACCGGCGCAGCAGACCTGGCCCTGGTTGAACCAGATCGAGTCGACCAGACCTTCGACGGCGGCGTCCAGGTCAGCATCGTCGAACACGATGAACGGCGACTTGCCACCCAGTTCGAGCGACAGCTTCTTGCCGCTGCCCGCGGTCGACTTGCGGATCAGGCGACCGACTTCGGTCGAGCCGGTGAACGCGATCTTGTCGATGCCCGGATGATTGACGATCGCCTCGCCCACGCGGCCGTCGCCCGTGACGATGTTGACGACGCCAGCCGGCACACCAGCGCGCTGGCAGATTTCGGCAAACAGCAAGGCGGTCAGCGGCGTGTACTCGGCCGGCTTGAACACCACCGTGTTACCGGCAGCCAGCGCCGGCGCGATCTTCCACGCCAACATCAGGAGCGGGAAGTTCCACGGCACGATCTGGCCGACGACACCGACGGCGCGGTAATCCGCGAATTCTTCGGCCTGCAGCTGCGCCCAGCCAGCGTGATGGTAGAAATGACGGGCCACGAGCGGCAGGTCGGCGTCGCGCGTTTCGCGGATCGTCTTGCCGTTGTCGAGCGTTTCGAGCACGGCAAACAGGCGCGCATGCTTTTGCAGCAGGCGCGAGAGCGCATACATGATCTTGGCGCGGCCATGGCCACCCAGCGCGACCCAGCCCGGCTGCGCGCGGCGCGCGGCTGCCACGGCGCGTTCGACATCGTCGTTTGTCGCCTGCGTGACCTGCGCCAGTTCGACGCCATCGGCCGGATTGGTCGTGGCGAACGTTTCACCGGCATCGCTCCAGGCGTTGTCGATGAACAGGCCAAAGCGGCGCTCGTGACCGTCCAGCCATGCGTGCGCTTCCTTGGTGGTCTCGAGAGCGGGGCCGTAGTCCATGGTCTGAAGAATCTCTTTAATTGTTGGCATGACGTATCCGGATTTAAGGTTGCGCGTGACGATGGGCGGCCGAGTAGTTCCCGGTCACGTAGTGCTCGAGCTGGCGTTCGATGTCGGTCAGCAGACTTGAAGCACCGATGCGGAACAGGTGCGGCTGCAGCCAGTCGTTGCCCAGTTCTTCCTTCATCACGGTCAGGTATTGCAGCGCCGACTTCGCCGTCGAGACGCCGCCGGCCGGCTTGTAGCCGACCTGGAAACCGGTCAGTTCGTGGTAGTCGCGAATCGCGCGCACCATCACCAGCGAGACCGGGATGGTGGCGTTCACGCCTTCCTTGCCGGTCGAGGTCTTGATGAAGTCGGCGCCGGCCATCATGCAGACCCACGAGGCTTTCGCCACATTCTCCAGCGTGACCAGGTCGCCGGTGGCCAGGATGGCCTTGACGTGCGCGTCGCCGCAGGCCTGGCGGTACGCCACCATCTCGTCGTACAGCGCCTGCCAGTTGCCCAGCAAGACGTGCTGGCGCGTGATGACGATGTCGATTTCGGTGGCACCGGCAGCGACCGACAGTTCGATCTCGCGCAGCTTGGTTTCCATGCTCGACAGGCCAGCCGGGAATGCCGTGGACACGGCGGCGATCGGCAAGCGGCCCTGCAACACCTTGACGGCTGGCGTGATCATCTCGTGGTACACGCAGACGGCGCCGGTGCTCAGGGTCTCGAGACCCAGCGCGGCCATCAAATCGGCGCGCAGCGGGCGCATCGCCTTCATGCACAGGCGCTCGACGCGGCCCGGCGTGTCGTCGCCCGACAGCGTGGTCAGGTCCATGCACTCGATCGCGCGCACCAGCCATGCGGCCTGGTATTCCTTCTTCACCGTGCGGCGGTTCGCGAGGCTCGCGGCGCGGCGGTCGGCCGCATTGCGGTTCACCTTGACACTGTTGATCAGGCCAAGGTCCAGGTCCATGGCGACGTTGCGTTTGAAGTCCAGCGGCTGGCTCATAGCTGTGCGATTCCGTTCGAAAGTGGTTTGACGCCGAGGTGCTTGGCCAGCGTGGCGCCGATGTCCGAGAAAGTGTCTGCGACCGGCAGCTCTTGCGGCGCGACGTTCGGGCCGAAGAAGATCATCGGGATGTGTTCGCGGGTATGGTCCGAACCCGGCGCGGTCGGGTCGCACCCGTGGTCGGCGGTGAGTACGACCAGGTCGCCGTCCTTCAGCTTGGCCATGAATTCCGGCAGCCGCGCGTCCAGTTCGTGCAGCGCGTTGGCGTAGCCGGCGACGTCGCGGCGGTGGCCGAAGTGCATGTCGAAGTCGACGAAGTTGACGAACGTGAGCGACTTGTCGCCCGCTTCGTCGGCCACTTCGAGCAGACGGTCGAAGAGCGCCATATTGTCCGGGCCCTTGATCAGGCGCGTGACGCCCTGCCCTGCATAGATGTCGCTGATCTTGCCAAGGGCGAAGACGTCGCCACCCGCATCCTTGACGTGATCCAGCAGCGTCGGCGCGACCGGCGGCACCGCGTAGTCGTGGCGGTTCGACGTGCGCTTGTAGTCGCCGTTGGCGCCCGTGAACGGACGCGCGATCACGCGCCCGATGTTGTACGGCTTGACCAGCTCATAGGCCGCTTCGCAGACGGCGTACAGGCGCTCCAGGCCAAAGTGCTCTTCATGCGCTGCGATCTGCAGCACCGAGTCGGCCGACGTGTACAGGATCGGCTTGCCGCTGGCGACGTGCTCATCGCCGAAGTCGTTGATGACAGTGGTGCCCGACGCGTGGCAGTTGGCCAGCCAGCCCGGCACGCCGGTCAACGCCTGCAGTTTGTCGGTCAACTCTTGCGGGAACGAGGGCACGGTCTTCGGGAAGTAGCCCCAGTCGAACAGCACCGGCACACCGGCGATTTCCCAGTGGCCGCTCTGCGTGTCCTTGCCGGTCGACTGTTCGCGCGCGATACCCCAGGCGCCGGTGAAGCCGTCGCGCTGGCTGAAACCCGGCGCCCATTCGCCGCTTGCCTTGTGGCCGGCCGCGCCCAGGCCGAGGCGCTCGAGGTTCGGCAGCGCCATCGGCTTGCCTTCGTTCGCGGCCCATTCGGCGATGTGGCCGAAGGTGTTGGCATCAAGGTCGCCATATTTGTCGGCGTCGGGCAACGCGCCCAGGCCGAAGGAGTCCAGCAGGAGGATGAATGCACGGGACATTGGATCGCTCGCTTTCGGTAAGTGTGATTAAGCGTCTGCGCGTGGGGTCGAACCAAGGCGCTCGATATACGCGTGGATCAGCGTGACCATGTCCTTGGCCGCGATCGCCGCGTACTTCAGGGTCTGCTCGTGCGACAGCGCGAACGGCGACAGGCCTTCGGCCAGGTTGGTGATCGCAGAAACAGCCGTCACTTTCAGGCCGCAGTGGCGCGCCGCGATGACTTCGGGGATCAGCGACATGCCGACGACATCGGCGCCCAGCGTCTTGAAGGCGCGGATTTCGGCGACGGTCTCGAAGTGCGGGCCGGCGGCGGCCAGGTACACGCCTTCGTTCAGCACGATGCCCTTTTCTTTGGCGACGGCCTTGACCTGCTCGCGCGTCTCGGCGTCGTACGCATTGGACATGCTGAAGAAACGCGGGCCGAAGCGCTCGTCGTTCGGGCCCGACATCGGGCTGCCCGGCAAGAAGTTGATGTGGTCGGTGATCGCGACCAGCGAGCCGGCATCGGCTTCGATGTTCAGCGAACCGGCGGCATTGGTCACGAACAGCAGTTCGCAGCCGATCTGCTTGAGGGTACGCACGGCGTTGGTCATCACGCCCGGGCCGTAGCCTTCGTAGAAGTGGCCGCGGCCCTTCATGCAGGCGACCGGCACGCCGGCCAGTTCGCCCAGCACCAGTTCACCGGCGTGGCCGTGCACGGTGCTGATCGGGAAGCCCGGCAGGTCGGCGTAGCTGATCGAGACGGCGTCCGTCATCTGTTCGGCCAGCACACCCAGTCCGGAGCCGAGGATCAGCGCGACGCGCGGTGCAAAGCCCGGCTTGCGGGCGCGGATGATGTCGGCGGCGTCGAACGGGAGATTGCTGGACATGTTATTCCTTGTGAGGTCTGGTGATGTGGGGAGATGGGGGTAAGGCTGGAGCGGCCTTCGCAGGCGCGGCGGCATCTGGTCAGCTGAATATTATAACTATGCATGAATGCCGATATGTATGGCAAATACACTTTTTCTTCCCGATTTATATGTTTTCGCGATAAATTAGGGAGACCACGCCGGCGTTGACGGCGCCATGACAAATGTCTAGCATTGCCGGACATAAGTTTAAATCATTTGCCGAGCGATGCCCAAAAAAGACCAGTTGTATGAGCTGATCCGCGCCAACCCGTTCATCTCCCAGCAAGACCTGGCGGCGCGCCTCGGCCTGTCGCGCTCGGCTGTCGCGAACTACATTGCTACGCTCGTGCGCGAGCGGCGCATCCTCGGCCGCGCCTATGTGCTGCCGGATCACCGCCCCGTCGTCTGCATCGGCGCGTCGAACCTCGATCGCAAGCTGCGCTCGCTCGGTCCACTGGCCCTGGGCACGTCGAATCCGGCGCGCCAGACCGAATCGTTCGGCGGCGTAGCGCGCAATATCGCCGAGAACCTCGCACGCCTGGGTGCGCCGACGAGCCTCATCACCGCAGTCGGCCCGGACGCCTCGGGCCGCGCACTGCTCGCGCATGCCGACGAAGCGGGCATCGACACGCGCAGCGTGCTGCTGGTCGACGGCGCGGCCAGCGGCACCTACACGGCGGTGCTCGATGAAGATGGCGAGATGCGTGTCGCGCTGGCCGACATGGCGATCAACGAGGCGCTCACGCCCGCGTTCTTCGCCAGCCGCGCGCCGCAGCGCGCCGGCGCCGCACTGATCGTGGCCGACCTGAACCTGCCACAGGATGCGGTGGCCGGGTTGCTGGGCGACGCGCTGGCGGGCGGCGTGCCGATGGTCGTCGTCGCCGTATCCGAACCGAAGATCAACCGCCTGCCACGCGACCTGCGCGGCCTGCGCCTGTTGATCCTGAACCTGGGCGAACTGGCAGAACGCGCCGGCCACGCGATGGACAGCGAGGCCGCGATCGCGCGCGCCTGCCTGGATCTGCAGGCCGATGGTGCGCAGGACGTGATCGTCACGCGCGGCGCGCAGGGCGTCATGTTCACGACACCCGACGGCCTGCGCAGCCTGGCCGCGCCGGCCGTCGACGTCGTCGACGTCACCGGCGCCGGCGATGCGTTTGCCGCTGCCGTCTGCTGGAGCCTGTACAGCGGCGCCACCTCGCTCGACCTGGCCTGCCGCCGCGGCCTGGCCCTGTCCGCCATGACCATCGGCTGCGCGCAGACCGTCTGCCCCCAACTTGCGCCTGGACTGCTCGACGAACCTGTCGACAGCCCGCTCCTTCTTAAAGACTAATCAGAGACTACTCATGCACAACTTCCTCCTGCTCTCGCCCGAAGTGGCGGCCGCCCGCACCGCCGGCAAACCGATCGTCGCCCTCGAGTCGACCATCATCTCGCACGGCATGCCGTACCCGCAGAACGTGCGCACCGCGCGCGAGGTCGAGCAGATCATCCGCGACGCCGGCGCCGTACCGGCCACGATCGCCGTCATTGCCGGCAAGATCTGCATCGGCCTGTCGGACGAGCAGCTCGAACTGCTGGGCGCCTCGCCCGACGCGATGAAAGTGAGCCGGCGCGACCTGGCTTATGTGCTGGCGCAGGCGCGCCTGGGCGCAACCACCGTTGCCGCGACGATGATCTGCGCGCAGCTGGCGGGCATCGAAGTGTTCGTCACCGGCGGCATCGGCGGCGTGCACCGCGGCGCCGAAACGAGCTTCGACATCTCGGCCGACCTGCAGGAACTGGCGCAGACCAGCGTGGCCGTCGTCTGCGCCGGCGTCAAATCGATCCTCGACATTGGCCTGACGCTCGAGTACCTCGAAACGCATGGCGTGCCGGTGCTGAGCGTCGGCCAGCCGGGCTTTCCGGCCTTCTTCACGCGCGAGAGCGGCTTCCAGGCCGACTTCCAGATCGACTCGCCCGAAGACCAGGCGGCGTTCATCCGCACCAAGTGGCAGCTCGGCCTGGCCGGCGGCGTCGTGGTGAGCAATCCGGTGCCGGCCGACGCGGCGATGGCGCCCGCCGAGATCGACGCCATCATCACGCAGGCGCTGGGCGAAGCGGCCAGCCAGAACGTCACCGGCAAGAAGGTCACGCCGTTCCTGCTGGGCCGCATCAAGGAGCTGACGGAGGGCCGCAGCCTGGCCACCAATATCGCGCTGGTCAAGCACAACGCGCTGATCGGCGCGCGCCTGGCCGTGGCGCTGAACCACCGCGCAGCCTGAGTCGTCAGCATAGCTGCCCATGTCGATCGACCTGAAACAACTGAAGTACTTCCTGGCGGTGGCTGAAGAAAAGAGCTTCAGCCGCGCCGCCGAGCGCCTGCATATTTCGCAGCCGCCGCTGTCGCAGCAGATCATGAAGCTCGAAAGCGAATTGGGGGTGCGCCTGTTTACCCGCACCACGCGCAGCTTCGAGCTGACCGTGGCAGGGCGCGCGCTGATGGTCGAGGCGGCCGACCTGCTGGGCCGGATGCGCATGACGATCGACACCATCCGCCAGATCGACCGCGGCCAGGTGGGCCGGCTGCGCGTGGGCATCGTCGGCTCGGCGATGTGGGGGCCGATCCCGGGCCTGCTCGAACGCTTCCAGACCGATTTCCCGCGCGTGACGTGGACGATCCACGAGCTGGGACCGAACGACCAGTGGGAAGCGCTGCGCAACAAGCAGATCGACGTGGGCTTCTGGCGCGAGCCGCGCATCGAGCCGGACGTGCTGAAGGCCGCCAACCTGCGCCAGGAGCTGTGCTTCAAGGAGCAGTTCTGCGTGGCGGTCAATGCGCGTCATCCGCTGGCCAGCCGGGATGCAATCTCACTGCTCGACATCGCGGGCGAGCCGATGCTGACGCTGCACCTGGACCAGTCGGCCGAGCCGCGCTACCTGATGCAATGCTGCGTGAACGCGGGCTTCGAGCCGACCATTTTCCAGGAAGCGGCCGAGCCGCAGACGCTGCTGGCGATGGTGGGTGCCGGCCTGGGCGTGGCCCTGATGCCGGAAACGACGAGCCGCATCGGCTGGCCGGGCGTGCGCTTCCTGCCAATTAACGAGCATGCACCGTCGGCCAACCTGTATATCAGTTATCCGGCGCAGGACGATGCGCCGGTGGTGCGGGCATTTCTCAAAATTCTTTTCCCCGATCCGCCAGCAGTGTGAAGAATCGAACCGCAATTGTCCCGCCATGTATTGCCTTTTTGCATGCATGTGTATAATTTCTAGGCAGAAAACTACGCACGATTGAGGCCAATTAATTATTTTTTAACTTTGGGTCCGGTATGATAGTTATCAAGACCATCAATTTTCCAGAGGAGCTCGTATGACTACAGCAACGCCGCGCTACGACGGGCTCCGCCTGAAAAAATTCGACGACGCCGTGTTCGATGACATCGACACGCTGCGCTCGGCGATCGACGACCGCATTGAACAACTGCTGACTGCAAACGGCCAATCCGACAGCCTGGCCAAGGCCATGCGCACGTCGGCCCTGTCCGCCGGCAAGCGCATGCGTCCGCTACTGGTGATGCTGGTGGCGCGCGACCTCGGCTGCGCCTCGCCGGCCCTGATCGACGTGGCCTGCTCGGTCGAACTGGTGCACGCGGCGTCGCTGATCCTCGACGACCTGCCATGCATGGACGACGCCAGCCTGCGCCGCGGCAAACCGGCCATCCACATCCAGTTTGGGCAGGACGTCGCCATCCTGGCCTCGGTGGCCCTGCTCAGCCGCGCCTTTGGCGTGCTGTCGCAATCCCAGGATATCCAGCCGGCCACCCGTGCGCGCCTGGTCGCGACGCTGGCGCAGACGGTGGGCGACCAGGGCCTCGTGCGCGGCCAGTTCGAAGACCTGCATGGCGGCGCCCGCTCGCCCGAGGCGATTGCCACCACCAATGAACTCAAGACCGGCCTGCTGCTGGGCGTTGCCGTCGATATGGCGGCGATCATGTGCCACGCCGACGAGAGCGTGTCGCAGCAGCTGCGCGCCTTTGCGCTGGCAGCCGGCCAGGCATTCCAGATCAAGGATGACTTCCTGGACGGCGCCGGCAACGACAGCGCGATCACGGGCAAGGACACCGGCAAGGACATCGGCAAGGCCACCCTGATCAATACGCTCGGCTTCGACGAAGCGCAGCGCCGCCTGTCGGCCTGCCTGATCGAGGCCGATCGCTGCCTGGGCGCCGCCATCGGCGGCAAGGGCCGCACGCGGCACTTCATGGGCGCGCTGTTCGCCAAGGAAGCCAAGGGCACGCGCTTCGTCGCAGAACCCGCCAAGCCGCGCGAACTGCGCCCGAGTCACCAGCTGGCCGAGTTGCGCCTGAACTGAATCCCTGAACTGCATCCCTGATCTGACCAACCCTCGCATGACGCACTTCGCGGTCGTGGCTCCGGCCCTGTATAGCCACTTCAACACGCTGATGGTGCTGGCGCGCGAACTCGTCACGCGTGGCCACCGCGTCACGTTCATCCATCGCCCGGACGCGGCAGCCTATGTCAAGGATGCGCGCGTCGGGTTCCACGCCATCGGGGCGGCCACCCATCCGGCCGGCTCGCTGCCTGCGATGCTCGCACGCGTGGCCAATCCCGGCAGCCCGCTGGGCCTGCGTCGCGTGATCCTCGACATGGCCGCCAGCACCGAAATGCTGTGCCGCGAACTGCCGGCCGCGCTGAAGGCGCTGCAGGTCGACTGCGTGCTGGCAGACCAGATGGAAGCGGCCGGCGGCATGGTCGCCGAAAGCATCGGCATGCCGTTCATCTCGATCGCGTGCGCCCTGCCCGTCAATCGCGAGCCGGGCATCCCGCTGCCGGTGATGCCGTTCGTGTACGAAGACAGCGAGCGCGCCTTCAAGATCGTCGAAGGCAGCACGCGCGTCTATGACTGGATGATGGGGCCGCACCACCGCGCGATCGCGGCACAGGCCGAACGCCTTGGCCTGCCGCCACGCAGCATGCTCCACGAATGCCTGTCGCCGCTGGCGCAGATCGCGCAGATCGTCCCGGGCTTCGATTTCCCGCGCCGTGAACTGCCGGCGCACTTCCACCATGTCGGGCCGCTGCACGCAGCCAATGTGGCGCCTGCTTTAAGCCCGGAAGAACTGGCACCGTTCCTGCCGCCGGCATCCAGCACGCGCCCGTTCATCTACGCGTCGCTCGGCACGCTGGTGAGCGACCGCTACAGCCTCTTCAAGCGCATCGCCAAGGCCTGCAAGCAGCTCGATGCCGACCTGTTGATCGCCCACTGCGGCGGCCTGAATGACGCGCAGGTGCGCGCGCTCGAAGCCATCGGCGCCACGCGCGTGCACGCCTACGTGCCGCAACTGGCCGTCTTGGCGCGCGCCGACGCGATCGTCTCGCATGCAGGCGCGAACACCATCATGGAAGCGGTGGCGGCGCGCACGCCGATCCTGGCGCTGCCGATTGCCTTCGACCACCCGGGCGGCGCCGCGCGCGTCGAGTACAGCGGTGTTGGCCTGCGCGCTTCGCCGCGCATGAGCAGCGTGGCCGACCTGACGCGCAAGCTGCGCCGGCTGCTGGCCGAGCCGGATTTTGCCGCACGCATGGCGCCGCTGTCCGACGCGATCCGCGTTGCCGGCGGCGCGCCGCGCGCGGCCGCCATCATCGAGACCGCTCTGCACCTGCCAACGGCGGTGGCCAGCCATGGATGAGCGCAGCAACAGTAGTCGCGACAGCATCGACCACGACCTGATCCTGGTCGGCGGCGGCCTGGCCAACAGCCTGATCGCCTGGCGCCTGCAGACCGAGCGCCCGGAACTGCGCATCCTGCTGCTCGAGCAGGGCCGGCACCTGGGCGGCAACCATACCTGGTCGTTCCACGACAGCGACCTGACTGCGGCGCAGCTGCGCTGGATTGCGCCGCTTGTCTCGCACCGCTGGCCAGGCTACGACGTCGTCTTTCCCGAGCATGCGCGCGCCCTGAATGGCGGTTACGCCAGCATTGCCTCGCCCGACTTTGCGCGCACGATCGAGGCTGCCCTGGGCCCGCTGCTGCGCACCGGCGTGCGGATCGACGCCGTCACGCCCAACAGCGTGCGCCTGGCCGATGGCACGCTGCTGCATGCGCACGCCGTCATCGACGGGCGCGGCCCCAGCGCCAGCCCGCATCTGGCGCTGGGCTACCAGACCTTTCTGGGCCAGGAAGTGCGCCTGCATGCGCCGCACGGCTTGACGCAGCCGCTCATCATGGACGCGAGCGTGGCCCAGCAAGGCGGCTACCGCTTCGTCTACCTGCTGCCGTTCGGCCCCGACCGCGTGCTGATCGAAGACACCCATTACGTCGACAGTGCTGTCTGGGAACCGGAACGGCTGCGCGCCAACATCGCCGCCTACGCCGCAGGGCGCGGCTGGCAGATCCGCGACGTGCTGCGCGAAGAACAGGGCTCGTTGCCGATCGTGCTGGCCGGCGACTTCGACCGCTTCTGGGCTGCGCTCGATGGCCAGCCCACCGTCGGCCTGCGCGCCGGCCTGTTTCACCAGACGACCGGGTATTCGCTGCCGGTGGCCGTGCGCCTGGCCGAACGCATCGCGGCCCTGCCCGACCTGGCGGCGCCGTTTGCGGCACAATCACTGTTTGCCGCGATCCGCACCGAGGCACGCGAGGAATGGCAGCGCCAGGGCTTTTTCCGCATGCTCAACCGCATGCTGTTCATGGCCGGCAGCCCCGACCACCGCTGGCACGTGATGCAGCGCTTTTACCGCCTCGGCGCGCCGATGATCGCGCGCTTTTACGCCGGCCGCCTGACATTCGCCGACAAGTTGCGCCTGTTGACCGGCAAACCGCCGGTCCCGGTGCTCGAAGCTTTTACGGCCGTCCGCAAGACACAACCCCATCAGATCAGGAATCCCGAATGAACCAGATGAAAATCGAACCCAAGCGCGCCGTCGTGATCGGCGCCGGCTTCGGTGGCCTGGCCCTGGCCATCCGGCTGCAGGCCGGCGGCACGCAGACCACCCTGCTCGAAAAACGCGACAAACCGGGCGGCCGCGCCTACGTCTACGAAGACCAGGGTTTTACCTTCGACGCCGGCCCCACCGTCATCACGGATCCGACCGCGATCGAAGAACTGTTCACGCTGTGCGGCAAGAAGATCGGCGACTACGTCGAGATGCTGCCGGTCACGCCGTTCTACCGCCTGTGCTGGGAAGACGGCACCTTCTTCGACTACGCGAACGACCAGGAAGCGCTCGACCGCCAGATTCATGCCATGAATCCCGCTGACGTGGCCGGCTACCAGCGCTTCCTCGCCTATTCGAAAGCCGTGTTCGACGAGGGCTACCTGAAGCTGGGCGCGGTGCCGTTCCTGTCGTTCCGCGACATGATCAACGCCGGCCCGAAACTGGCGCGCCTCGAAGCATGGAAGAGCGTCTACAGCATGGTCTCGCGCTTCGTGAAGAACGAGCACCTGCGCCAGGCGTTCTCGTTCCATTCGCTGCTGGTGGGCGGCAATCCATTCGCCACCAGCTCGATCTACACGCTGATCCATGCGCTGGAACGGCGCTGGGGCGTCTGGTTCCCGCGCGGCGGCACCGGTGCACTCGTCAACGGACTCGTGCGCCTGTTCCAGGACATGGGCGGCAAGCTCGAATTGAACGCCCCCGTGGCGCGCATCGAAACCGTCGGCAACCTGGCCAGCGGCGTGCGGCTGGAAGATGGCCGCTGGTTCCCGGCCGACGCCGTTGCGTCGAACGCGGACGTGGTCCACACGTATGCCAACCTGCTGAGCAACCACGGCCGCGGCAGCAGCCAGGGCGAGACGCTGCGCAAGAAGCGCTGGAGCAATTCGCTGTTCGTGATCTACTTCGGCCTGAACAAGCACCATGAGCAGCTGCAGCACCACACGGTCTGTTTCGGCGCGCGCTACAAGGACCTGATCACCGAGATCTTCAAGAGCGACAAGCTGGCCGACGACTTTTCGCTGTACCTGCACGCACCGTGCGTGACCGACCCGTCGCTGGCGCCACCGGGCTGCGGCAGCCACTACGTGCTCGCCCCGGTGCCGCACCTGGGCAATGCGCCGATCGACTGGGACGTCGAAGGGCCGCGCTACCGCGACCGCATCTTCGACTACCTCGAGAAGCGCTATATGCCGGGCTTGCGTAGCCAGCTGGTCACGAGCCGCATCTTCACGCCGAACGACTTCCGCGACGAGCTCAATGCGCACGTGGGTTCGGCCTTCTCGCTCGAGCCGATCCTGACGCAAAGCGCCTGGTTCCGCCCGCACAACCGCGACGCCGAACTGCCGAACCTGTACCTGGTCGGCGCCGGCACCCACCCTGGCGCGGGCGTGCCGGGCGTGATCGGTTCGGCCAAGGCTACCGCCGGCCTGATGCTCGAAGGTGTCAACGCGGGAGCGCATGCCGGAGGGCTGCGATGACGACAGAGGCCGGCCAGAACCTGATGGCGCACGCGACCCAGACCATCGAGGTCGGGTCGAAGAGCTTTGCAGCGGCGGCCAAACTGTTCCCGCCGGCCACGCGGCGCGCCGTGCTGATGCTGTATGCGTGGTGCCGCCACTGCGACGACGTCGTCGACGGCCAGGAGCTGGGCTTTGCCAGCGCCCCGGTAGCCCAGGTCACGCACAATGCGCCGTTCGAGCTCGACCGGCTGTACGACAACACCCGCCGCGCCTACGAGGGCGAGCCGATGCGCGACCCGGCCTTTGCCGCGTTCCAAGAAGTGGCGCTGGGCCACGCAATCGCGCCGCGCTATGCGTACGATCACCTGGCCGGCTTTGCAATGGACGTCAACGAGGCGCGCTACCGCACCATCGACGACACGCTGCGCTACTGCTACCACGTGGCCGGCGTCGTCGGCCTGATGATGGCGTCGATCATGGGCGCACGCGACGAAGCGGTGCTCGACCGGGCCTGCGACCTGGGGCTGGCATTCCAGCTGACGAATATCGCGCGCGACATCATCGACGACGCCGCCATCGGCCGTTGCTACGTGCCGGACGCGTGGCTGATCGAGGCCGGCATCCAGCCGGATCTGGTCGCGCTGCCGCGCAACCGGGCCGCGCTGGCGACAGTGGCCGCGCGCCTGGTGGACCATGCAGAGCCGTACTACGCGTCGGCGTCGATCGGTCTGGCGGCGTTGCCGCTGCGCTCGGCGTGGGCGATTGCCACGGCGCGCAATGTGTATCGGCAGATCGGGGTGGAAGTAAAACGGCGCGGACCGCGCGCGTGGGACAAGCGGGTCGGCACATCGAAGGCGACCAAGCTGCGCCTGCTCGCGCTGGGCGGCCTGCAGGCGCTGGCCTCGCGTTTACAATCTAGTCGCGAGCTGCCGGTGCGGCGTGGTCTGTGGCAGCGCCCTGGCCGCGCGGACCCCGCAGCTGGTTCTGCTGGGCCTGCAACTGCTGTTTGAGTTTGGTGACGGGCGGCGCGTACAGAAAGCCGAACGACACGGCGCCCTCCTTGCCCTCGACCGCATGGTGCATGCGGTGGGCCTGGTACAGACGCTTGAAATAGCCGCTGCGCGGTACGTAGCGGAACGGCCAGCGCTGGTGCACCAGGCCATCGTGGGCGATAAAGTACAGCAGGCCATAGCCGGTCATGCCGGCGCCGATCCATTCGATGCGCCCGTAACCGCGCGTGCCGAACCAGATCAGGGCGATGGCGATGCCGGCAAACACGACGGCGTACAGGTCGTTCTTTTCAAACCAGCCGGTGCGCGGCTCGTGGTGCGAGCGATGCCAGCCCCAGCCGAAGCCGTGCATGATGTACTTGTGCGCGACGATGGAAAACAATTCCATGAAGGCGATGGTGGCGATAACGATGAGCGCGTTGAGCAGCATAATGAAGTAAGCGCCTTGATGGGATGGCGGGCATGGAAGCGGATGCCGACAGCCTAACATGCGACCGCTGCGCACGGTAGCGCAGCAACGGCGGCAGGCGGTCAAACACGATACACCAACAATTGAACCATTGGAGAAACCATGCAATCGACTTTTCGTACTTTAGCACTCGCCGCAGCATTCTGCGTCGCAGGCAGCGCCTCGGCCGCATCGATCGAAGTACGCGTCCAGGGCGTCACGGCCAAGGGCAAGGTGCTCGTCGCCGTGTGCGACAAGACGACCTTTTTAAAGGATTGCGCGTATTCCGGCTCGGCCCCGGCCAAGGCGGGCGAAACGATCGTCACGGTCGACGGCGTGCCGACCGGTTCGTGGGCCGTGCTGTCGTATCAAGACGAGAACGACAACGGCAAGCTCGATCGCAACGTGCTGGGCATCCCGAAAGAGCCGTACGCATTCAGCCGCGATGCCCGCGGCCGCTTCGGTCCGCCGAGCTTCGAGGATGCAGCATTCGAGCTGCGTGACGAGAAAGCCGTCACCACGATCAAGCTGCGGTAATCCACCACCGCGTCGTTCCCGCGAAGGCAGGAACCCAAGTGTGCGCGCCAGGCCACTATCGATTGCCCGCTTGGCTGCGCTGTTGACTTGGGTTCCCGCCTGCGCGGGAACGACGGTTTTCAGGATACGTCAGTACGCCACACCAGCGTCGTTCCCGCGAAGGCGGGAACCCAAGTGTGCGCGCCGGGCCACTGTCAATTGCACTGGTGGCTGCGCTGATGACTTGGGTCCCCGCCTGCGCGGGAACGACGGTTTTTCAGGATATGTCAGTGCGTCGCGCCGCCCGCTTCGCGCAGGTCGGTGTCGACGCCGAGCGTCACTTCTACCGCCAGCTTGACGCCGGCGATGATGTCTTCCAGCGCCATCGACGGTGGCGCATCCGGCCGCGCAGCCGCCTGCTCGGGCAGGAACGGCACGTGAATGAACCCCGCCTTGATCGGCTGCGGCTGCGCCGCCACGTGGTGCATCAGCCCATAGAACACATGGTTGCAGACGAACGTACCGGCCGTCTGCGAGACCCCCGCCACCAGCCCCCGTGCGCGCAGCGCGTGCACGATCGCCTTGATCGGCAGCGTCGAAAAATACGCGGCCGGACCATCGGCGGCAATCGCCATATCGACCGGCTGCTGCCCGCCGTTGTCCAGAATCGACGCATCGTCGACATTGATCGCCACCCGCTCGACCGAGATATCCGGCCGCCCGCCCGCCTGGCCGACGGCGATGACGACATCCGGATGCAGCTCGTCGATCAGCGCCGTCAGATCCTCGATGGCGTCGCCGAACACGCACGGCAACTGGCGCACCTCGACCTGGAATCCGTCGCCCTGCCAGCCTTCCAGCGCGCGCACGGCCTCCCAGGCCGGATTGATGGTGGCGCCATTGAACGGCTCGAAGCCCGTCAGCAACACAGTCTTGATCATCACAGGTTCATCAAAAAGTAGAGCAAAAAGATATTGGCCACCAGGATCGGCAGCGCACTCGGGATCTGGGCCCGGATCACGGCGTTCTTGTCGGGCAGTTCCAGCAGCGCGGCCGGCACGATATTGAAGTTGGCCGCCATCGGCGTCATCAGGGTACCGCAATACGCGCTGAACATGCCGATCGCCGCCATCACGGCGGGGTTGGCGCCGTACACGCCCACCAGCACCGGGATCCCGACACCGCCCGCCATGACGGGAAACGCGGCAAAGCCGTTGCCCATTACGATCGTAAACAGCGCCATGCCGAGGCAGTAGACGGCCACCGCGATGAATGCCGAGTCGAGACCGATGTAGGTTGTCGTCAGGTGCGCCACTGCCTTGCCCACGCCCGCTTCGGAAAACAGCAGGCCCAGCACGGCCAGGATGTGCGGCAGCACGACGGCCCAGCTCATCGCGTCGACCAGACGGCGCGCTTCACGCACACCCTGCAGCGGCGTGGCGCGCGTGAGCCAGCACGCGGCAATCAATGCCACGACCGCGCCGCAACCCATGCTGACAATGGTGATATGGGCCGGATCAAGGAGCGGCAGGCCGCCCAGCTGCACGTCCTTCAGCAGGGTCGCGCCGATGACGGTCACCAGCGGCAGCAGCAGCGCCGGGATGAACAGGCGGTTTCCCAGCCGCGCAGCGCTGGCCTGGCGCGCTTCCGGCGCCAGCGCCTTGGGCTGGCCGGCCTTCACGCCACCAAAGCCGGCTAGCAGCGCCATGCCGATCATCAGGGCGCCCACCGCCGCCAGCGGCAGCGCTTCGCCCGCCAGATACAGCAGCGCGTACAGACCCCAGAACAGGGCCGTCGTGACACGGCGCGGATTGCTGCGGTCCACCAGGTTCATGATGGCCACGGCCGCCAGCAGCAGGCCGACGAGGATGTAGAAGTGGTCGATCGAGAGCGTCATGCGGCGCCCTTCTCGTCCAGCACGGCGCGGGCAATCTCGGCGTCCAGGCGACGCAGGTTCCAGGCGTGGATGACGAACGCCGTGATCGCCGTCGGGATGCCCCACAGCGCAATATGCAGCGGATTGACCTCAATGCCTTCGGCTTGCAGGATCGTGTGCATCAGGACGATGGCGCCGAACGCCACAAAAATGTCTTCGCCGAAGAACAGACCGATATTGTCAGTGGCGGCTGACATCGCGCGGATCCGGTAGCGGATGCGCTGCGGCAGCGGACCGTGTTGCGCTTCGGCCGCCGCTTCGGCCATCGGCGCGACCAGCGGACGCACCATCGTCGGATGGCCGCCCAGGCTGGTGAGGCCCAGCGCCGCCGTGCTTTCGCGCGCAAACAGGTAGACGATCAGCAGGCGCCCGGCGGTGGCCGAGCGCACCTTGCCGATGGCGGCCTGGGCGCGGTCACGCAGGCCAAAGCGCTCGAGCAGGCCGATGGCGGCCAGCGGCAGCAGCAGGATGAGTGGCAGGTTGCGGGTCTTGAGGAAGGCGGCGCCAAGCGTTTCGAGCAACGTCATGACCGACATCGCGGCGGCAACGCCGGTCACGCCGCAGGCGGCAACCGCCACCAGCACCGGATTGGCGCGCAGCACGAACCCCACCACGATGACGACCACGCCGAGCAGTGGCCACAGATTCACAGCAGATTGCATTGCATTCCCCGGCGGTGATAAACGCGGGCAATCTTACCCGATGTTCATGGGGCGCCGAGGCGAATGTCGGATGAAGGTTAGCCGGGCCGGACGGGATTGGTCGCCAGGTCACCGACGACCGTATTCCACTGGCGCACATGGAAGGCGCGCACGAGGCCATTGAGCACGTACGGATCGCGCGCCGCGAACAGCTGCACCAGCTCCGCGGTCTCGCAGTCGAACACGAGGACCGCCTTGTCGGCCGGCTCGGCCATGGCGCCGGCAAGAATCAGCTCGCCGCGCTCCTGCGCTTCCCACGCCAGCGCCAGGTGGGCGTCGCGAAATTCGCCGCGGCGTTCGAGATAGTCGGGGGCCAGATCATAGGTCAGAAGAAAATGCACAAAGACTCCAGGAGATGGCGCGAGGCCGGATGCATCAATCCTACCGGAAACCCAAACAGGCGGCGCAAGCGTGCCGTCCGGCATCGCTACCATGGAGCAGGCTCTGCCATGTTGGAATAAAACAACTTTTTAGGCTGCCAAACCGTCATGGAACGTGCATAGAAGAATGCCTCTAAGAACAAAACTCGACGGCAGGCGTAGACTTGCAAGCATGGACAGGTCGAAAAAAATGGCGGCGGGACTCACTGGACTGGCCAGCATGTTATGGCTGGGTCTGACCGCTGCCGTCGCGGCTAACCAGCGCCGCCTGGTGTTCAATCCGACGCTCGAACGCGAAGTCAAAAGTCCCCGTTCGAGCGGTCACCGCACCCGCCCAGTCGTGTTGCGCGCGAAAGACGGCACGCGCCTGGCCGGCTGGCTGATGACGCCCGTTATTCCCGGGCCGCGCCCGGCCGTGCTGTACTTCGGCGGGCGCTCTGAAGAAGTGTCGTGGGTCGCGCGCGACGCCGGCAAATTGTTTCCCAACATGACCGTGCTGGCGATGAATTACCGCGGCTATGGCGACTCGCAAGGCATCCCGGCCGAGATCCACATGATCGAGGACGGCGCCCTGCTCTATGACTGGCTCGCCACGCGCGGCCAGGTCGACCCGCAGCGCATCGCCGTCGTTGGCCGCAGCCTGGGCTCCGGCGTCGCCGTGCAGGTAGCCCGCGAACGCCCGGCGCATTCGGTCGTGCTGATCACGCCGTACGATTCGATCCTGGCGATTGCCAAGCGGCGCTTTCGCGTGATGCCCATCGAATACATGCTGCGCCACCGCTTCGAGTCGATCAAGTACGCACCGATGCTCAAGGCGCCTACCTACGTGCTGCGCGCCGCCAGCGACGATGTCGTGCCCCACTTCCACACCGACCTCCTGGTGGCCAAGCTGGGCGCGCTGGTGGCCGACGAAGTGGTGCCGGATTCCGACCACATGACCATTCCGTACCTGCAAGCGACTCACGACATGGTCGCCGGTTTCCTCACGCGCCAGTTCAGCGCGCCAGTCACGCCGGCTGCTGCAGCCGCCGTGGCCGATGCTGTGGCCAATGCCACGCCACCGGTCGAAACGACGGCAGCAGCGCCCGATCTGGCCCTCGCCACAAAATAATTGCTGAAAGTTGTCTGCATTTATATTTCCAGCGAATAAATTGGGAAGTAAAATCGTATTTGTCATCAACTTGCAGCTTGATGCATATTTGACAGCTTGTGCCCGAAGGGCGCGGGCCTGGCCTCAATGCCCCTCCCCAGATACAAACCGTAACCACTTGCACGGCGCCGTGCTGCGACAATCGCGCAGCCGATCCCATCGCAAGGCATGCGGCGGGTACAATATCGCTATTCCAGGAGCTCAACCATGAAATTCAAGCAACTCAGCATCACCGTGGCGGCCATGTGCCTTGCCGGCAGCGCGCTGGCAGCGCCATCGACCGCACCGATCGCCGCGCCGAAATTCGGCATGGTCTACGATGCGGGCGGCAAGTTCGACAAGTCGTTCAACCAGTCGGCCTTCGAGGGCCTGCAGCGCTTCTCGAAAGAGACCGGCGTGAAGGTGTTCGAGGTCCAGGCCAATAGCGATACCCAGGCCGAGCAAGTCATGCGCGGCCTGGCGCGCAAGAAGGTCGACCTGATCGCCGCCATCGGTTTTTCGCAAACCCAGGCCGTGCAAAAAGTCGCGCGTGAATTCCCGAACGTGCGCTTCATCCTGATCGACAGCGTGGCGCAAGGCCCGAACATCGAATCGGTGATGTTCAAGGAGCAGGAAGGCGCGTACCTGGTCGGTGTGGCATCGGCCATGGCGTCCAAGACCAAGAAGCTCGGCTTTGTCGGCGGCATGGACATTCCGCTGATCCGCGCATTCGCCTGCGGCTACGGCCAGGGCGCCAAGGCGCAGGCACCGAAAGCTGAAATCATCCAGAACATGGTCGGCACCACGGCAGCAGCCTGGAACGACCCGGCCAAGGGCGGCGAATTGGCACGTGCGCAATTTGACCGCGGCGTGGACGTGGTCTTCGCCGTGGCCGGCGGCAGCGGCATGGGCGCGTTGCAGATGGCCAAGACCAAGGGCAAGCTGGCCGTGGGCGTCGACTCGAACCAGAACTACCTGCACCCGGGCACGATGCTGACCTCGATGGTCAAGCGCGTCGATGTGGCAGTGTATGACTCGTTCATGGCCGTCAAGAAAGGCACCTGGAAAGCAGGCGTTACCTACAAGGGCCTGAAAGAAGGCGGCGTCGACTGGGTGCTGGACAAGGATAACCGTGCGGTCGTCACGCCGGAAATCGAAAAGCGCGTCAACGGCGTACGCCAGGACATCATCAACGGCAAGATCAAGGTCATCGATTACCGCGCCGGCAGTTCCTGCCCGGTCTGATCACCTTCATTCCATTCGAAGCGCGCCGCGCCGGTTGATTACCGGTCCGGCGCGCTTTTGAATGATAAGCACACTTCCTTTTTACGACAGATCGCAATGCAGCCAGCCGTAGAATTTCGCAACGTGAGCAAGGCCTTCGGGCCGGTGCAGGCGAACGCCGACGTCAGCTTCTCGATCGCCAAGGGTTCGATCCATGGTGTGATCGGCGAAAATGGCGCGGGCAAATCCACCCTGATGAGCATCCTGTACGGCTACTACCATGCCGACAGCGGGCAGCTCGTCATCAACGGCAAGGAGCAGCAGATCCGCTCGAGCCAGGAAGCCATCGCACTTGGCATCGGCATGGTCCACCAGCACTTCATGCTGGTCGAGAACATGACGGTGCTCGACAACGTGATGCTGGGGGCCGAAGGCGCCTTCAAGCTGTCGAAGAAGCGCCGCGAAACCGAGGTGAAGCTGCGCGAGATCTGCGCGCGCTACCACCTCGACGTCGATCCGCTGGCCGTGATTTCCGATTTGTCGGTGGGCGCGCAGCAGCGCGTCGAAATCCTCAAGCAGATCTACCGCAGCGCCGAGATCCTGATCCTGGACGAGCCGACCGCCGTGCTCACCACGCAGGAAATCGCATCGCTGTTCGACATCCTGCGGCTGTTCAAGGAACAGGGCAAGACCATCATCCTGATCACCCACAAGCTGGGCGAGATCATGGACATCACCGACCAGGTGACCGTGATGCGCGCGGGCCGCCTGGCCGGCGCCGTCGCCACGATCGACACCAGCAAGGAACAGCTGGCCAATATGATGGTCGGTCGCCCGATCGAAGGCAACCTGCCGCGCAAACCGTATGCGCCGGGCGCCCCGGTGCTGCAGGTCGAGAACCTGCAACTGAAAGACGCGAACGGCGTGCAGCTGCTGGGCGACATCGCCCTGTCGGTGCGCGCTGGCGAGATCGTCGCCATTGCCGGCGTGTCGGGCAATGGCCAGAGCGAGCTGATGCACATCCTGTCGGGCATGCGCCTGCCAACGTCCGGCGTGGTCTCACTCGAGGGCAAACCCCTGCCCTTCGCTGGCCGCTCGAACGCCGACGGCCTGCCCGCCGAGCTGCGCGACATGGGCATCGGCCACGTGCCAGAAGACCGCCTGCGCGACGGCGTGATCAAGGATTTCTCGGTGATGCAGAACACCGTGTTCGGCTACCAGGAGCGCGTCACGAAGGGCATGGGCCTGTTCGATTTCGACGCCATCGCCAAGCGCTGCGCGCATTTGCTCGAGGCTTTCGATGTGCGCCCGAAAGACCCCAACGTGCGTATCGGCCTGCTTTCGGGCGGCAACCAGCAGAAGGTCGTCATCGCGCGCGAAGTCTCGGCGGCGCCGAAGCTGCTGCTGGTGGGCCAACCCACGCGCGGCGTGGACATCGGCACCATCGAGAGCATCCACACGCAACTGCTGCGCCTGCGCGACGAAGGCGTCGCGATCCTGCTGGTCTCGACCGAGCTGGAAGAAGTGCGCGCGCTGGCTGACCGCATCATCGTGATGTCGGGCGGGCGCATTACCGGCGAATTGCCGATCGACGAATTCGACACGACCCGCATTGGCCTGTTGATGGGCGGGATGCACAAATCATGAAAACCACTGAACTCCCACGCTGGGCCTCGGGCTTCGTCCTGCCGGTCCTGAATCTGCTCTCTGCCCTGCTGGTCGCGGCGCTCGTGATCCATCTGCTGGGCGAAAGCCCGGTCGAGTCGCTGCAGATCCTCGTCAACAGCGCCGTCATCAATCCCGAAGGCCTGAGCTACACGCTGTTCTATGCGTCGACCTTTGTGTTTACCGGCCTGGCCGTCTCGATCGCCATGAAGGCGGGCTTGTTCAACATCGGCGCCGAAGGCCAGATGTATCTGGGTGGCCTGGGCCTGACGCTGGCGATGCTGGCGTTCGACGCGACGCTCTCGCCATGGCTCCTGATCCCGCTGGCGATCGTGGCCAGCGCTGTCTTTGGCGCAGCCTGGGCCTTCCTGCCGGGCTACCTGCAGGCCAAGCGCGGCAGCCACGTGGTGGTCACGACCATCATGTTCAACTTCATCGCCGCTGGCCTGATGAACTTCATCATCGTCAAGTACATGATTCCCGAGGGCGACCAGAACCCGGCCAGCCGCACCTTCACCGATGCTGCCGCGATCCCGCTGCTGTCGAACTGGCTGCCGTTCTTCGGCGAGAGCACGCCGCTGAACCTGGCCTTTATCCTCGCCCTGGTCGCACTGGTCGTCTACTGGGTGGCAGTGTCGCGTTCGAGCTGGGGTTACCGCCTGCAGGCGACGGGCCTGAACGCCCACGCCGCGCACTATGCGGGCGTGCGCATCAGCCGCACGATCATCATTGCAATGCTGATCTCGGGCGCCCTGGCAGGCCTGGCGGCGGTGAATTCGATCCTTGGCTCGACCCACTACCTGAGCCTGAACTTCCCGGCCGGTGCGGGCTTCATCGGCATCGCGATTGCGCTGATGGGGCGCCAGCACCCGGTAGGCATCCTGCTCTCGTCGATCCTGTTCGGCGCGCTGATCCAGGGCGGGTTCGACCTGTCGCTGGAAAAACCGAACATCCCGCAAGAGACCTTCATTTTCATCCAGGGCCTGATCATCCTGTTCTGCGGCGCCATGGAAAACATGTACGCGCCGGCGGTACTCAAACTGATCAACGCAACACGCTCCAACAACGGCGCAAGCAAGGGATAAGCCATGGAAGACTTCCAGTTCGCCAGTATCGTCGTCTCCACCATCCGCAACGCGCCGGTGCTGATGTTCGCGGCCATGGCCGGCCTGTTCGCCGAGCGCAGCGGCGTGGTCGACATCGGCCTCGAAGGCAAGATCCTCGCGTCGGCCTTCGTGTCGGCCGGCGTTGCCTACACCTACCAGGATCCGTGGCTGGGCATCGCGGCCGGCATCGTCGCCTCCGTCGTGCTGGCGCTGATCCAGGCCTTCGTCTCGATCACGCAAAAGGGCAACCAGCTCGTGGCCGGCATCGCGATCAATATCGCGATGAGCGGCCTGACGTTCGTCGTCGCCCAGTACTTCTTCCAGCAGGGGGGCCGCACGCCAGACCTCGGTGAGGCGCGCCTCGCGAGCGTCATCCTGCCCGGGACCGAACTGGTGGCCGACGTGCCGGTGCTGGGCTGGGTCTACGGCAGCCTGATCGGCGGGCATTCGGTGCTGGTGTACCTGGCCTTCGCTCTGCTCCCGATCGTGCATTGGGTGCTGTTCTACAGCCGCTTCGGCCTGCGCCTGCGCGCCTGTGGCGAAAACCCGCATGCGGCTGACGCGGCCGGCATCTCGGTCCAGCGCACCCGCTACACGGCAATGATCATCGCCGGCGTGCTGTGCTCGTTCTCGGGCGCCTATCTGTCGATCGTCCAGAGCGGCTTCTTCTTGCGCGACATGTCGGCCGGCGCCGGCTACCTGGCACTGACGGCGCTGGTCTTCGGCAACTGGCGCCCCGTGCATACGGTGCTGGGTTGCATGATGTTCGGCTTCTTTGCCGCGGTGCAGATCCAGATCGAAGGCGTCGACCTGCCGGTCGTGGGCCGCATCCCGGGTTCGCTGATCCAGATGATTCCGTACATCGTTACCGTGGTCGTGCTGGCGGGCCTGATGGCCAAGTCAGTGGCGCCCAAGGCGTTAGGCAAGCCGTTCGTCAAGTCTCGCTGATCGTTCGCCGGCCGGTGCCTGAACAATGACGCTGCCACCCTGGCAGCGTCAAACGTTTCAGGGCGCACGTACTGCGAAAACTTCGTCATTACAGCGCGTGCACGACGCGTGCACAGCGCGCCACATTCCGCGAAAGTGATTGTGCTTCGCACAATTTTTCCGGATTTTCTGTTCCGAATCTGTGAGAATGCAATGCCTTGTGGCAATACTTTGTATGCCACGAATTTTGCTTTTCACCGATAGACGGAATTTCATGAACTTTCAAAATCTCAAAATCCGCACGCTCATCCTCGGCGGTTTCGCCACCATCCTCGCCGCAATGGTGCTGCTGGTTGGCATTGGCCTGTTCCAGATGCAGAAAGCGGAAAACCTGACCGACGAGCTGACCGGCGAGAGCCTGCACCGCCTCGCCCTGCTGCAGGAATGGCAGGCCATCATCGAGACCAATGCCGCGCGCACGATTGCCGCAATCAAGATGACCGATGCGAGCGACGAAAAATACTTCCTCGACGCGATCGCCGAATCGTCCAAGCGGTCGGACGTCGTGCACAAGGAACTGACCACGAGCCTGGCGAACAACCCGGCCGCAATGGCCCTGTTCGCCAAGGTCGACGAGCAGCGCGAAGGCTACCGCAAGGCGCGCAAGAGCGTGATGGCGCAGAAGGCGGCGGGCGACGATGCGGCCGTGCGCAACTTCCTCAATACCGACATGCTGCCGCGCGTGCAGTCGTATCTCGACAGCCTGCGCGCCATCGTCAAGTTCCAGAAAGACGTCGTGGCCGCCGATTCGGTGAAGATCGACGAGAGCTTCGCAACGAGCCTGAAACTGCAAGTCACGCTGGCCGCCCTCGCACTGGTCTGCGGCGGCCTGTTCGCCTGGTGGATCGGCCGTCGCATCACGACCCCGCTCGAAGAAGCCGTGCTGGTTGCGCAAACCGTCGCCACGGGCGATCTGAGCAGCCAGATCGTCGTCCAGGGCAACAACGAAACCGGCGCGCTGATGGGCGCCCTGAAGGACATGAACGACAACCTGGTCGGCATCGTCAGCCAGGTGCGTAGCGGCACCGAAACGATCGCCGAAGCGGCCGACCAGATCTCGGCCGGCAACCTCGAACTGTCGGCCCGCACCGAGCAGCAGGCCGGCGCGCTGGAAGAAACCGCATCGTCGATGGAAGAACTGACCTCGACCGTGCGCCAGAATGCGGACAACGCCCGCGAAGCCAATACGCTGGCGCAGAACGCCTCGCAGGTGGCCGGCCGTGGCGGCGACACCGTCGGGCGCGTCGTCCAGACGATGGATGCGATCACCGATTCGTCGAAGAAGATCGTGGACATCATCGGCGTCATCGACGGCATCGCGTTCCAGACCAATATCCTGGCGCTCAACGCAGCAGTCGAAGCAGCGCGCGCCGGTGAACAGGGCCGCGGTTTCGCGGTCGTGGCCTCCGAAGTGCGCAATCTGGCGCAGCGTTCGGCCGCAGCAGCGAAAGAGATCAAGACCCTGATCGGCGACTCGAGCGCCAAGGTCGAGGAAGGCAGCCGCCTGGTGTCGGATGCCGGCGCGACGATGCAGGAAATCGTCGACAGCATCGGCCGCGTGACCAGCATCATGTCGGGCATCGCCATGGCCAGCCAGGAGCAGTCGGCCGGCATCGAACAGGTGAACCAGGCGATCGCGCAGATGGACCAGGTGACGCAGCAGAACGCGGCGCTGGTCGAAGAAGCGGCCGCCGCATCGACGTCGATGCGGGAGCAGGCGAAGGCGCTGTCGCAGCTGGTGTCGACGTTCCGCTTCGAAGCGCAGCAGGCGCATCCGGCGCTCAAGAGCGTGGCGCGGCCAGCGCTGGGGATGTGCGAGGCCGCATAACGCGGAGTACCTCATCCGCCACATGAAACGCCGGGTTCGCCCGGCGTTTTTTTATGGAGGCGATGCCAACGTAGAGTGGACGGCTGCGCCGTCCACGCGTTCAACCATGTCGCGCAGTGAAGGTGTCATCAAACTGCGACCGAGCACCAGGAGCATGTGGGCAACCTGCAACAACGTGAAAAAATGGAATCGTGCGCGCAAGAGGATTTGTTCTCTTATCTTAGTATGTGCAATATCATTTTTTTAACAGCCAAGGAATTATTGTAATGAAGACTGTCTCCGTACGCCTCCTTTCCAGCCTGGTCCTGATGGCCGCCTCGTTCTCGGCCTCGGCCGGCCCGAACGTGGTCAAGGCGCTTGAAGTCAAAGGCGTATTCAATGAAAAAGTGGGACCTGCGCCGCAATGTGCGTCCACCCTCGGCGGCAAGCTTGCCGGCCACGGTGAGACGGCTGAAGGTACGCCAGTCGCGTTCGTGGGCGGTGATTGCTTCGCCCAGTCCGGCACGACGTTCACCTTCAGCAAGGGCAAGTTCATCCTGCTGTATCCAAACGGCGACCAGATTTTCGCCGACTACAGTGGCCAGTTCGTCCCTACCGGCGCAGGCACTGCCTACGTCATGAACGGTGGCACCTTCACCATCACGGGCGGCTCCGGCACCTATTTTCACGCAACCGGCGGCGGCTCGCTGAGCGGCACTGAAGACTTGTCGAACGGCGCCGGTACGATCGGGTTGTCGGGTCGTGTTTCTTACAAGCCGAAGTAATCGCTGAAACAGCGCCGAGCGACGCTGATACTGCGTCGTGACGGCCTGAGGAAAAAGAGCGGCATGTAAAAGAGCGGCGGATATCCCGCTCTTTTTACGTGCCGCTCTTTTACAATTTCTGATGGTGTCATCAACAAGTCGTGAAGCCGACTGTCGCCAAACACCGGCCTTGCGCGCGTTACGTCATGGCGTGACCGGATCGACCGGCTCGAAGCCCGCCGCGCGGCGGCTCGAGCGCGCCAGCGTCCAGGCGAAGCCGATGCCGGCCGACGTGCCCGAATTCTTCAGGTGCAGCGGGCTGTCGCGGTTGGCGCTGCCAGCGTACGACTCGTAGCGCACGTAGCCGAACAGGCGCACGTCGGGATTGAGCTGGCGCGTCGCAAAGAGGCCCACGCGCGCCAGCACCAGGCCGGCGTCGGCGCTGTAGGCGTCGCGGCTGGCGGTCGCATACTGCGGCGCGACTTCATAAAAATAGCGGTTGATGCGCTTGTCGCCAAACACGACCGACGTGTTGGCTTCGAACGACCACAGGCCGCGCTCGCCGCGCGTCTCGTAGGCCAGCTTTGGCTCGAACGTCCAGCCCTGGCGCCGCAGTCCGCCCCGCGCTTCGATCACGGCGCGCAGCGGGAGTTCGGCGCGCAATCGACTCGTCGCATCGATGTCGGCCACGCGAATTTTCAGGCGCGGGCCAAATTCGAACAGCGCGCCCAGATCCGGCATGCCGGCGCGCGCCTCGACGTCGTCCGAATCGGATGGCAAGGCGCCCGACAGGCCGACGTCGAATTCAAGCCGATCGGAGCGGAACAGACGCGCACCGATACCTGACTGATCGGCGCGCAGCACTTCCCCGCGATACAGCAAAAACGGGATGGGCAGGACGCGGGTGGTGCGGTCGTCGGCGCCGGGATACGCCGGCGTGCTCAGGGCAGCGGCGCCAAGGCCGAATTCCCACAGCGGCAGGCTGGCGCCGGCCGACGATTGCGCGTGAGCGTGGAGTGCGGGGAACAGGCAGGCTGCCGCGATGGCAGCCTTCAATGGAACATGCATGGGGCCTCGGGAGTCTGGTCGGGGGATGACCGGATTCTATCCGAGGCCGTGCCAAAAGTGCACCGCGCGCGCGAACAATCCGCGCGCTGCATGCCGTGGGCTTACGGCCAGATTGCCTGCAGCATCGCGGCCAGGTTATACCCGCCCTTGATCAGCTGGGTCTTGGCGATTTCGGAGCTCGGCACCGGATAATTGGCCGGCACTTCGAGCGCGAAGGTGTAGTAGGTCTCGCCCTTCTTGCCCGTCTGCGGCGTCAGCTTGCCCGGCACCACGTCGGCATACGCCAGCTTGGCGGATTTGAGGCCGTCTTCCACCCACTGCACGGGCCAGGTGGCCACGTCGCCCTTGGCTTTCGCGACCAGCGGCGCGCTGGCGATTGCCACGTCCGCGAACTGCTCCGGCGTGCGCGTCTTGACGCGGCGGAAGGCGTAGTCGACCGTCGTGCTGTCCCAGTACGAGTGGAACGGCTTGGTCAACGCCTTCGGCACGCCCTCCTTGACGACGACCGGCGCATCGCCCGCTTCTGCAGCAGGAATCACCCCTTTGGACGGCGCTGCCAGTTTCTCGTCATCGAGCAGCAGGTTGTTGCCGCCGCGCGAATCGAACACGAGCGCGTCGTCGATCTCGGCGCGCGATTTCGGCACGATGAACTTGCCGTCCTTGCTGACGAACGCCGAACCCACGTGCAGCGGCTGGTGGATGTCGCCGGCAAAGTGCGCCAGCAGGATCAAGGCCTGGCGCTTGGTGAACTTGTGCGGGTTCAGCGCCGGGTCGGTCTTGCCCTGCAAGACAGCGATGCACTGCTCCAGCGTCTGCACGATGTCGACGTCGCTCGTGCCCACGCCATGCTCGTGATAGTGATCGAGCTGGAACGGCACGTTGGTGTAGTGGTATTCACTGTGGCGCGGATTGCCTTCGACGTACTCCACCATCTCGGGCGTCTGCGGGCCGCAGTACGTGCCCTTGACGCAGTCGGCCCAGTTGGCAACCGACGCCAGCGATTCGCCCGGCTGCAGCAGCAGCGCGATCTGCTTCTGCGCGTTGGTCCCCTTGAGCAGCTTGTCGGCGATCGAGCCGACAGCGCGGTGGCCGTCGCGGCCCCAGGCGGCGGCGTCCGATGCGCCCAGTAATCCAAAGACGCCGGTCAGCGCCAGCACGCATGCGAGTTTTTTCATGATGGTTTGATGGTCTTAATTGAGGCGCACGATGCGCGGGGTAGCCGGGGCCAGCGCGGCGCCCTGCCCTTCGAGTTTTTTCAGATAGGCGATGAAGCCATCCAGGTCGCGCAGGCCGGTATCGATGCGCTGCGTGCCCAGTGCGAATTCCGGATAGCCGTCGCTGCCTTCGGCCAGGAAGTTGTTCAGCGCCAGGCGGTATGTTGCGGTATCAACCAGCGGCTTGCCATCGAGCTTGACGCTGCCCGGCACCAGCCGGGTGCCGGCCGGCCGCTTCGCGTCCCAGGTATAGGTAAAGCCTTGCGAGACCTGCAGGACGCTGGACGTCACGTTCGGACCATCGGCCCACTGGCGTTCGAGCAGGTTGCGGATCTGCGCGCCTGTCAGGTTCATCACGACCGTCGTGTTCCCGAACGGGAGCACGGCCTGGGCCTGGCCAAAGTTGACGGTCTTGTCGGCGCCTGCTTCGAGGTCGCGCCGGATGCCGCCATTGTTCATGAAGGCGAACTGCGCGCCCAGGCTGCGGGCCGAGTCCAGCGCCGCGTCGGCCACCAGGTTGCCAAGGGGCGATTCACCCGCGTCGTTATTCTTGCGCAGCAGCGGCGCGACGGCGATCTTCGCGATCGGGCGCGTCAATGCGGCCTCGCTGCGCTCTTTCACTTGCGCGACGTACGCGACGATCTTCGGATCGGCCGGATACTCGCCCGGCTTCATGACGACGTTGGCAACGGTCAGGTTCGAGACCGCGCCGGTGGTCGGTTCGACCTGCATCGACACGCGCGTGAGCAGGTGGCCGGCCGTATCGGCCTGGGTCACGACGCGGCCATCGACGTCGCACAGATAGCCCTGGTGCGAGTGCCCGGTCAGCACCAGCTTGACCGACGGGTCGATCTTCTGGACGACCGGGACGATATCACCCGTCAGCTTGCTGCAACCGGTTTGCAACGGCGACTCGACCGTGCGACCGCCCTGGTGCACGAGGGCCACGATGACCTTGGCGCCGGCCGCGCGCATCGCTGGCAGCGCGTTGTTGATCGCTTCGGCTTCGTCGCCGAACGTCAAGCCCGCGATGCCCGATGCGACGACCATGTTCGGCGTATCGCGCAGCACCACGCCGACCAGGCCGACCTTGATGCCCTTGACGGTTTCGATGGTGAAGCCCGGGATGATCGGCTTGCCCGTGACCTTGTCGATCACGTTCGCGCCCAGGTACGTGAATTTGGCGCCGCCGAAATTCGGGGTCAGCTTGCAGGCCTTGGTCGGGTGCGGCGAATCGCAGCCGCCGTTCTGCTGGCGCAGCAGTTCCTTGCGGCCTCCATCGAATTCGTGGTTGCCCACCGCGCTCGCGCGCAGGTTCAGCATGTTCATCACTTCGATCGTCGGCTCGTCGGCCCACAGCGACGACAGCGCCGGGCTGGCGCCGACGATGTCGCCGGTCGACACCAGCAGCAACTCCTTGTCTTCCTTGCGCCAGGCCTGCAGGGCTGCAGCCACGGCTTCGGCGCCGCCGGCGCGCATGACCTGGTCCTTGCCGTCGGCGCCCTTGAGCACGTAGCGGCTTGGTTCCAGATTGCCGTGGAAGTCATTGAGCGACACGAGGTTGATGGTGACCGGGCCCTGGGGCGCGGTCACGCAGCCGGCCAGCAGCAGCGCAGCGGTGAGTATGGACAGACGGGCGCTTGCGCGACGCGAGACGATCATGAAAAACACCTTTTATGGAATCGGGCCGGGATGGCCGGCGCTCGAAGAACGGGGCTTGGATAAGCGCAACAGCAGGCATTATCCCATGCCACCTGTGCGCAGGAAATCCTTACAGCAGCAGGGCTGCGGACTTTTTTGATGAAAAAACGGCCGGTGTTTCCACCGGCCGTTCTGACTACCTCATGCTACGAATTGGCGCTGCTTAGAATTCGTAACGCAGGGTTGCCTGGATTGCCCACTGCGACTCGCCCTTGGCTTGCTTCAGGTCTTGACGCTCGACGTCGTTACGCACGACGTAGACATAACGACCTTGTGCATCGATACCAGCGACGTCGACGAAGCTGCGTGCCTGGCCACCGGAGCCCTGGAAGCTGATCTCTTCGGTACGGCCCCATTTCTTGTTCAGCAGGTTGCCGAAGTTCATGAAGTCGAGCGAGAAGGTCGCCTTGTTGCGTGCGAAGATGCCCGGGATTTCCTGGCTGATGCGCACGTCGAAGGTGTTGACCCATTCAGCGGTCGAGTTGTTACGCTTGACGACACCACCGGCAGCCTTGCTCAGGCCCTTGTTCGCATTGACGACGTCCCAGAAGCGCTGCTCGTTGGCACGGTTCGTTGCGGTGTCACCTGCAAACGCGACTTCGTTCGAACCGAAGGCGGTCGGGATGTACATCAGGTCGTTACCGGCCAGATTGTCACCGTTCATGTCGTTGTTGAACGTCCAGCTGTATGGACGGCCTTCACGACCTTCGTAGAAGACGCCCAGACGCGTGTTGTAGCCTTCGAAGAATTTCTTCTGGAAGTTCATCAGCGCATTGACGCGGTTCTTGATGGCGTAGCTCGAGGTCGCGGCAACTTCTTCGTTCGGGTTGAACGACGAACGGCCGTTGAAGTTCGAGTTGGCCACCGACGACGTCAGCGGCGAGACTTCGGTCGCATCGGTGTAGGTGTACGCCACCGACCAGCCAAAGCCCTTGGTCATCGGCTGCGACAGCGACATGGTCAGCACTTTCGCGTCGCCCTTGTCGGTATCACGCGCCACCAGCACGTTGCCGAAGCTGCGGTTGTTCAGCGAACGGTTGACCGCGCCGCAGCTGGTGATGATGTTCGCCGTGTTGTTCGACACGCCGTAGCACGCCGTGCTCAGGCCGGCTGCGTTCCAGAACAGCGGACGGCCATCCGAACCGTTGCGCGTTGCTGCGCCCAGGTTCAGGTGCTCGTAATAGATGCCGTTCTTGTTCTTGGTGTACAGCGCTTCAGCGCCGAAGACCAGACCGTACCATGGAAGTTCGGTGTCGAACGCCAGGTTGGTTTTCCAGATCGATGGCTGACGGAAGCTTGGATCCAGGAAGTTGACGTCTGCGGCCGGAATCGCGCCGGAAATGGCAGGCTGGGCGTCAGGATTGAAGCTGGTCAGGCCGCCGGTGGTCGGGCAGCGGGTGGCGCCAGTGCCCGAGCAGCTGATCGTGGCGGTGGCCACGCCGGTGCCCGAGAACGGGTTCGACATCCACACCGTGGCTGCCGCGCCCTGGAACAGGCCGAAGCCGCCGCGGATCTGGGTTGGACGTGGCGACTTGTCGAAGCGGTAGTTGAAACCGAAGCGTGGCTGGATCAGGTCGGTACGGTCGATGGTGCGGGTGTTGTCCAGACCGAAGCCGCCGGACTGGCGCACGCCGGTGGCTGGGTTGCCGGCCACCAGTGGCTGGCCAGCAGCGACGTTGGCCAATGGACGGCCGCCGACATCGTTACGGTCGTAGCGCACGCCGTAGGTCAGGGTCAGCTGGTCGTTGACAGTCCAGGTGTCTTGCAGGAACAGGCCGGTGTTCTTGGTGCTGAACTCGGCGACCGCATCGTTCAGCGACGCGCCTGGCAGCGCGCGCTGCTGGCTGTAGCTCAGTGGACGACCCTTCTGGAAGTTCTCCAGAACGGCGCGCTGAACCTGGTCATTGGTTGCGCGTGCGCAGCTTGGCAGTGCGCCGAAGCTGTAGAAGTTCGCGTCCGCCGAATCCAGACAGGCGTAGGTGTACGAACCGTTGATACCCTGCAGGAACGCGTTGTAGACATCGTTCTTGGTGTAGTCGGCACCGAACTTCATTTCATGGTCGCCCACGATCCAGTTGGCGCCGGCGTACAGGTCCTTGGTCTTGTTGCGCAGCACGTTGTTGTGACGGCTGAACTCGGTACCAAAGTTGATGTTACGGTTGGCGGTCGACAGGCCGCTTGGTGCATCAGCCGGCAGTGCGCCGCTGAACTGCAGGGCCATCGATGGCGTGCGGGTTGCGTTGACCGGGACCGAATCGTAATCGCGGTTCGAGAACTTGAGCTCGGTCGAGAAGTTCGGGGTCCAGTCCGAGAACAACTGGGCGACGGTGGTCTCGATCGACTTGCCCTGGTTGTAGAAGCTCGACGACAGGCCGACACCGGTGGCCGAGAAGCCCGGGTAGAACGGCTCGCCCTGTTCGGTCTTGGCGTAACGCAGGTTGGCGCGGTGTTCGTCGGTGATGTTCCAGTCGAACTTCACCAGGCGCTCTTTCGAGGTCAGCATCGAGCCGGTCGGCACGGCAGTGCTGCCGATGTCGACGCCGTAGGTCTGCTGGGCGATGCGCTGGGCTTCCGAGATGGACGACTGGCTGATGCCTACGGTGGTGCCGGCGCCGCTGCCGATAGCGCCAAACTCAGGGCTCGAACGCGAGCTTTCGAAGTTTTCGGCCAGAGCGTAGATGAACAGCTTGTCCTGGATCAGCGGACCCGATGCCCAGACACCCTTGGTGGTTTCTTTCGATTTCGGCGCGTCGGTGTAGACGTCGGTGATCGGGTTGTAACGGTCGCCCGACATCGTGTCGTTGCGGAACACGTAGTACACGCCGCCCTTGTAGGTGTTGGTACCCGACTTGGTCACGGCGTTGATGTTCGCGCCGGTGTAGCCCTTCTGGGTGACGTCGTAGTTGGCGACGTTGACCTGCACCGACTGGATCGCTTCGATCGAGATCGGCTGACGCGCGGTCGGGCTGCCATTGGCTTCCAGGCCGAAGGTGTCATTGATTGCGACGCCGTCGATGGTGGTCGAGTTGTAGCGCGAGTTCTGGCCGGCGACCGAGATTTCGCCACGGTCCTTGTCGGTCTGCGACACGCGCGGGTCGGCACGCGCATAGTCTTGCAGGTTACGCTGGATCGACGCCTGGGTCTGGAGCTGGGTGTTGCTGATGGCGGTGCCCGCACCCATGTTGTTGCTCGTGAAGACTTCCGAACGCGATGCGGTACCGGCGATGGTCACGGTCTGCACGCCCAGGGTGGCGTCGACTTCTGCGGTTTGCGCCAGGTCGAGGAAGACGTTGTTACGGGTTTGGGTGATGCCATCTTTGGTGATGGTGATCGTGTACGGACCACCCACGCGCAGACCGCGTGCAACGTAGCGGCCTTCAGCGTCGGTGACGACATTGCTGACAGAACCCGACTCGGTGTGCAGGATCTGCACTTGCGCGCCGGCAGCCGGCTGACCCGAGACGTTCGAGATACGGCCACCGACGGCCGAAGTAGTGTTCTGTGCGAACGACGGCGACGCCGCCAACGCAACTGACAAAGCCAGCGCCAACTTGGTGAGCCGGATCTGCTGTTGAGTGATCATTGATTACCCCAAAAAGAACTTCAAAGTTGTTTGTTGGACGTCCGACGGACGTCCTCCCCTGCTTTACTGCTTGTTGTATTCGTCGTGCCGCGCCAGTGATTCAGCCGGCAAGCGGCTGCGATTGTATCGGTACAATGTTTCAACAAAATGACACGATGTGTGGTTTGATTTACACCAGAATTGCGCCAATATGCATCAGCGTTTTCAGCCCGACAAATTCAATTTGGCTTGGCTATTCAGACCTTTTCCGTATAAATCACCCCGCCGGCGTTGTCGTTACGCGACAGAAATCGTGTCATTTGGCGCGCTTTATGACATGGCGGAATTATATGCGTGGCATTCCACGGCGAAATTTTTTCGGTGAAAAATCAGTAGAACCAGCGGTGCAACACAGAATTGTGTAGCGAGAAGACGACAAACCTTTCTTCCCGGTTAACTTAGTGCCGAAAAGTCGAAGGTTGTTTATGACAGGCAGGCGATCCGGCGAGCGCCGGATCGGGGATGACACACTTTATTTCGCGCGCGCTGCCTGGGTCGCCATGGCGGCGACCTGCGCCTCGAATCGGGCGTAGCGCCCGTCGAGCTGTTTTGTTAAGCGTTGCTTTTCTGCCACAGGCAGGAAGGCGTAGCGGATGCTGTTGTACGACGCTTTCTTGATTTCCGCGTAAGACGGCTTGAACTGGCTGGCAAATTGCACGTACTCGTGGGACAGCGTGTGGCGGGTCACGCCGGCATCGTCGGTCGAAATCACGTACGGCACGCCATACTTGCGGTACAGGTGGATCGGATGATCCGCGCCGGCCACGCCGCTGATGAACGCGTTCGAGGTCAGGTTGATCTCGACCGGAATATCCTTCTCGCGCATCGTCTTGATGATGGCCGGTGCATTGGCTTCATGCGCCAGGTCCAGGCCATGGCCGATGCGGTCGGCGCCGGCAATGCCAAGGGCGCTGTCGATGTGGAACTTCAGGCCTTCCGGCGGCACCTCGCCCAGCGCCAGCTCGCCCGCATGCATCGCGACTTTCACGTCCGGGTACACCGTCTTCAGGAAGCGGAACATCTTCATGTGCAGCAGGTAGTCGCGCATCGACACGTGCAGGCTTTCCTGGCCGACGATGTTGACGCCGACGATGCGCCCGCCCTTGACGGCGGCCTTGAAGCTCGACACCATCGCCGAGAACACCTGCGACGGTGCCAACAGGCGCAGCGTGTAGTTCTGGTAGCGCATCGTGAAGCGCTCGTCGTCGATGCCTTCCGACGCAGCATTGATCTGCGCGACGAAGCTGTCGATCGACGTGTTGTAGGCCGCGTTGGCGTCCAGTGCTGCCAGCTCGGCGCGCAACTGGGCGCCCAGCGCCGCGTCGTCGTTCACACTGGCGCGGGTGCTCGTGTCGAAGGCGGCGTTGGCCACGAACGGCGAGAGCAGGAACATCGTTTCGATGTAGCCGACATTCTCGGCGATGGCGCGCGCCTTGATCTCTTGCAGGCCTTCGCGCAGATTGTCGTTGGCCACCGGGCCGAAGTAGCCGAAGGTGCCGAAGAACAGGCGGTCCGGCGCCGGCTGGATCGCGACGTGGTTGCTGAAATCCTTGTTCGACCAGCGCTTGACCAGCTCGCGCCAGGTGTTTTCGTCGGCGTTGACTTGCGCGCCCGACAGGCAGGTGCGTTCAGCGGCCGGTTTGGCGCGCTGCGCGGCGATGGTCGCCTTGTCGGTCTCGATGCGGTAGGTGTTCTTGTCGATGCAGAAACCCTGCTTGTCGACGAAATCGACATAGGTCTCGGCATAGATCGCGCCCGAATAATGGTGGTGCAAATCGCCACCCTTGGGCATCTGCGTGAAGAACATCGTCAGCTCGGACAGGCGCGGCGTGCTGCCCTCGATCAGGCTGGCGTAGTGGCGCGCGGTGGCCGCTTCGTTGGCGGTGACCGATGGCGCACGGGCCAGGACGGGCGAAGCGACGACGGCCAGCGCCAGCAGCGCACTGCCGGGCAAATACTTGTGCATGGTGATACTTTCAGGGTGGATGGCAAGCGTCAGACTCTAACGCCTTCGTGCGGGGTTGGCAATATTGCAGCTTGGACCGCCGCCGTGACTTTTGTACGTAGGGTGGACGGCTGCGCCGTCCACGCGGTGATGGTTGGCAGCCAGATCATCCGGCACGAGAACGGCGCCGCCAACGATCAACGCGTGGAAGGCAGAGCCTTCCACCCTACGTGGCCTCGGCAAATTAACGTTCGTGCACCCGGCGACCATACGAATACGTCGCGGCCACCGTGCGATCATCCCCCAGCAGCGCCAGCGCGAACAGCAGCTCCTCGAGCGAGTGGCTGTGGCCCGTGCGGCGCGCCATCAGCGGCGTCGCTTCGCGGTCCAGCACCACGAAGTCGGCTTCGAGGCCGGGCGCGAAGCTGCCGATCGTGTCGTCCAGCCCCATCGCGCGCGCCGCGCCCAGCGTGGCGAGGTAGAACATGCGCAGCGCCGTCAGGTAGCTGCCCTTCATGCGCGCGACCTTGTACGCTTCGTTCATCGTCTGCAGCAGCGAGAACGAGGTGCCGGCGCCCACGTCCGTACCCAGCGACAGCAGCATGCCGGCCTTGTCGGCGCGCTCGAAGTCGAACAGTCCGCTGCCCAGGAACAGGTTCGATGTGGGGCACACGGCGGCAGCCGAACCGGTAGCCGCCATGCGTGCCATGTCTTCGTCGTCGAGCCAGATGCAGTGGCCGAACATCGCGCGCGGGCGCATCAGGCCATAGCTGTCGTACACGTCGAGATAGCTGCGCGCCTGCGGAAACAGCTCGCCGACCCAGGTGCATTCGTCGCGGTTCTCTGCCACGTGAGTCTGGATGAAGGTGTCCGGATACGCCGCCGCCAGCTCACCCGTCAGGCGCAGCTGGGCCTCGGTCGACGTCGGCGCAAAGCGCGGCGTGATCGCGTACAGCGCGCGGCCGCGCTTGTGCCAGCGCTTGATCAGCGCTTCGCTCTCGCCAAGCTCGCCTTCGAGATCACGCAAAAAGTCTGGGCAGTTGCGGTCCATCAGCACCTTGCCGGCCACCATGCGCAGGTTGCGCGCTTCGCTTGCGGCAAAGAATGCATCGACCGATTGCGGGTGCACGGTGCAGTAGACCATCGCCGTGGTGGTCCCGCAGCGCAGCAGCTCGTCGAGGAAGAAGTCGGCCGTGGAACGGCCATCTTCATGATCTTCGTAGCGGCGCTCGGTCGGGAACGTATAGGTCTCGAGCCACGGCAGCAGGCCCGGGGCCGGCGAAGCGATCATGTCGGTCTGCGGGTAATGCAGGTGCGTGTCGATGAAGCCGGGGACGATCAGCTTGCCGCGGTAGTCGACGGGTTCGAGGTCCGCAGGCAGCGTTGGCGCGAGCGCGGCGTAGTCGCCGGCGGCCAGGATGCGGCCATCCTCGACGATCAGCAGGCCGTCTTCGTGAAACAAAGCGGCGCCGTCGTCGAACGCCGGATCGGCGCGAAAGTGCAGCAGGCTGGCGCGATAGGCCTGCACATTGGGTGATGCAGTGGGCATTACGAAAATTCCGTTTGAAGTTCTGGGTGATATGCAGTGTGGCCTGCAGCTTCCCACACGGCCAGCAATTGCGCCACACTCGATGCGGCGATCACGGCCGGGGCCTTGCCGGCAATATCGGGCAGGCCGATCGGGCAGACCATATTGGCCAGGCGCGCATCGTCGATGCCGCGCTCGCGCAGGCGCGCTTCGAACTGGCTGCGTTTGGTGCCTGATCCAATCAGGCCGAACCAGTCGGGCGTGGCCGGATGCGCGGGGCGCGCCAGGATCGCGTGGCACAGGCGCAGGTCGAGCGCGTGGCTGTGGGTCATGACGAGAAAGCTCGTGCCAGGGGCGGCGTGTGCTACCAGCGCCTCGGGCGTATCGGTCGCCTCGATCGTCACATTCGGGGGAATCAACGCCGGGAACATGGCGTCGCGTTCGTCGACCCACGTCACGCGGCATGGCAGCTCGGCCAGCGCGCGCACGATGGCGGCGCCCACGTGGCCGGCGCCGAACAGCATCAGGTGCGCGCGCGGCGCCAGGACAGGGTCGAGCAGCCAGCGGCGACCGCCCTCGCCGTCCAGCACACGGGCTTCAAGTGCGCGTTCAAATGCCGGCGCGTCCGCCGTACCCGCGAGGGGCGCCGCGTCGTCGAACAAGGCCCACTCGCACGCGCCGTCCAGAGCAACGAGGCGCCAGGTGTCGACGTTGCGGCGGGCCCGCAGCAGGGCAAGCTGCGCGGCATCGACGCGTTCGAACGCGAGCCAGGCAACGCCGCCGCAGCACTGGCCCAGGCTCGGTCCCAGCGCAAAGCGCTCGAAGCGGCGCGCTTCGCCAAGCCCCAGCATCGTGCGCGCAATCTCCAGCGCGCGGTGTTCGAGGTGGCCGCCGCCGATGGTGTCGTCAAAGTCGTGCGCGCGCACCAGCATCTTCGCACCCGGTTCCCGCGGCGCCGAGCCCTTCACGGCCGCCACTGTGACCAGCACGGACGGCACATCGCCCTGGGCGCGCAACCAGTCCATCGTCACGCGCGCGCGCCGGCGGCGCCCTCGACGAACGCGATCGCATCCAGAATGGCTTCGCTCGTCGCGGGAGCATTCAGTGGTGGATTGACCCGGTGCCCGCCCACGCTCGAGATGGCGTCGCGGATCGCGAAGAAGACCGAGAACGGCAGCAGCAGCGGCGGCTCGCCCACCGCCTTGGAGCGGTGGATGCTGTCTTCGACGTTGGCGTTGTCGAACAACGCGATGCGGAAATCCTCGGGACAGTCCGACACCGCAGGGATTTTGTAGGTCGACGGCGCATGCGTCATCAGCTTGCCGGCCGGGTTCCACCACAGTTCTTCCGTGGTCAGCCATCCCATGCCCTGGATGAACGCACCTTCGACCTGGCCGATGTCGATGGCCGGATTGAGCGAGCGGCCGGCGTCGTACAGCGCATCGACACGCAGCAGCTTCCATTCGCCGGTGAGCGTATCGACCACCACTTCGGACACCGCCGCGCCGTAGGCAAAGTACGAAAACGGGCGGCCCGTCATCGTCTTCGGGTCCCAGTGCAGGCCGGGCGTGGCATAGAAGCCATCGGACCACAGCTGCACGCGCGCCAGGTAAGCCTTGGCGACGAGCTCCTCGAACGGCAGCGCCAGGCCCGCGACGAACACGGTGCCGGCCGCGAAACGCACCGCGCTGGCCGCGCCCCCGTACTGCTGCGCCGCGAATTGCGCCAGGCGCGCGCGGATCTTGCCGGCCGCATCCTGCGCCGCCTTGCCGTTCAGGTCCGCGCCAGTCGAGGCGGCGGTGGCCGACGTGTTCGAGACCTTGCTGGTGTTGGTCGCGGTGGCGCGCACGCGCCCCAGCTCCACGCCCAGTTCGTGCGCCACGACCTGCATCACCTTGGTGTTGATGCCCTGCCCCATCTCGGTGCCGCCGTGGTTCACGAGGATGGAGCCGTCCACATAGACGTGCACCAGCGCGCCAGCCTGGTTCAGGTGCGTGACGTTGAAGGCGATGCCGAACTTGAGCGGCGTGAGCGCCAGCCCCTTCTTGAGCACGGGGCTGGTGCGGTTGTAGTCGTCCACGGCCGCGCGGCGCGCGCGGTAGTCGCTGCCCGCTTCCAGTTCGGCCACCAGTTCGGGGATGACGTTGTCGACAATCGTCTGGCCGTAGGGTGTGACGTTGCACTCCTGCTTGCCGTAGAAATTCAGGCGCCGGATATCGAGCGCATCGCGGCCCAGGTTGCGCGCGATCTCATCCAACACGTATTCGATGGCAATGGCGCCCTGCGGACCGCCGAAGCCGCGAAACGCGGTGTTCGATTGCGTGTTGGTCTTGCCGCAGGCGGCGCGGATGTCGACGTCGGACAGGTAATACGCATTGTCGAAGTGGCAGACGGCGCGCGTGGCCACGGGGCCGGACAAATCGGCCGAGTAGCCGGCGCGCGTGACCATGTCGACCCGCGCCGCCAGGATGCGACCTTCGGCGTCGTAGCCGACTTCGTACTCGTAGTGGAAGCAGTGGCGCTTGCCGGTGACGAGCATGTCGTCGTCGCGGTCGGCGCGCAGCTTGACCGGGCGGCCCGTACGCACGGCGGCGATGGCGGCGGCCGCGGCCCACAGCGCCGACTGCGATTCCTTGCCGCCGAAGCCCCCGCCCATGCGGCGGCACTCGACCGTCACGTGGTGCGAATGCAGGCCGAGCGCATGGGCGATCACGTGCTGCATCTCGCTCGGGTGCTGGGTCGACGAGTACACATGCATGCCGCGGTCTTCGCCGGGAATCGCATACGCGATCTGGCCTTCGAGATAGAACTGCTCCTGACCGCCCACGTACAGCTGGCCCTTGACCGTGTGCGGCGCGCGCGCGAATGCCGCTTCGGCGTCGCCGCGCGTCAGGCGCATGGGCGGCAGCACGTACGATTGCGCCGCGCGCGCCGCCTGCGGGGTCAGGATCGCCGGCAGGTCCTCGTAGGTCACCTGCGCCAGGCGCGCTGCGCGGCGTGCGTTGTCGTGGCTGTCGGCGACGACGATGAAGATCGGCTGGCCCACGTACTGCACGAGGCCATCGGCCAGGATCGGATCGTCGTGGATGATCGGCCCGCAATCGTTCAGGCCCGGGATGTCGGCGACGGTCAGCACGGCGACCACGCCGGCGCTGGCACGGACCGGCGCCAGGTCGATGGCGGTGATGTGCGCATGCGCGCGCGACGACAGCCCCAGCGCCGCATGCAGCGTGCCGGCCAGCTCGGCGATATCGTCGGTGAAGGTCGCGCCGCCGCGCACGTGCAGTTCGCTCGACTCGTGCTTGCGCGCGCGGCCCACTTCGGCCCAGACGTCCAGGTTCTTGATGCCGCCGTCGTTCATGATCGTCTCCTCAAGCGCCGGCAAAGGCATTGACTGCCTGCGCGGGCAGCGGATCGTGCAGGCGCGTTTCAAGCCAGAAGCGGCGCAGCAGGTTCTGCGCGGTGCGCATCCGGTAGTTGCTCGAGGCCCTGGCATCGGACAACGGCGCATAGTCGCGGCCCAGCGCGGCCATTGCGCCCGTCAACACATCTTCGCTCCACGGCTGGCCCAGCAGCGCGGCTTCGGCCTGCGCGGCGCGCTGTGGCGTTGCGGCCATGCCGCCAAACGCGATGCGGGCGTCGACGATCGTCTCACCGTCGAGCACGATGGCAAACGCGGCGCACACGGCCGAGATGTCCTGGTCGAAGCGCTTAGCCAGTTTATAGGTGCGAAAACGCAGGCCGGGACGCGATTGCGGCAGCGGCACACGTACGGCCTGGACGAATTCACCGGGCTGCAAATCCTTCTTCTGGTAGCCCAGGTAAAAGTCGTCCATCGCCAGCACGCGCGTACCGGCGCTGCTGGCCAGGACCACCTGGCTGCCCAGTGCGATCATCCACGGCATCGAGTCGCCGATCGGCGAGCCGTTGGCCACGTTGCCGCCCAGCGTGCCGGCATGGCGGATCGGCAGCGACGCGAAACGCTGCCAGAGTTCCGTGAGCTCAGTGGGATAGCGCGCCGCCAGCGCCCCATAGGCGTCCTGCAGCGAGACGCCGGCGCCGATCTCCAGCATGCCGTCCTGTTCGTGCATCGTTTTGAGCTCGGCGACCTGGCCGAGATAGATCACGTCGCCCAGTTCGCGCAGGTGCTTGGTGACCCACAGCCCGCCGTCGGTCGAGCCGGCCAGCAGCACGGCAGCCGGATAGTCAGCGCGCAGCGCCGCCAGCTCGGCCACGGTGCGCGGCACATGGAAGTGCTGGCCATGCGCGGCGTACGTGAAGCCGTGGCTGCGTTGCAGCGTGCGCAGGCGCTCGGCCAGCGCAGCGCGGTCGAAGGCAACGGGCGGCAGCTCGACCATGCGGCGCGCAGCATCGATGATCGGGCGGTAGCCGGTGCAGCGGCACAGGTTACCCGACAGCGCATCGTTGATCTGGCAGCGCGATGGCGCGCGCCCTTCCTGCTTCAGGTACATGCCGAACAGCGACATCGCGAATCCCGGCGTGCAAAAGCCGCATTGCGAGCCGTGGCATTCGACCAGCGCCTGCTGCACGGGATGGGGCGCGCCATCGGGCTGCGCCAGGTCTTCCACCGTGAACAGCGCCTTGCCGTCGAGCGTCGGGGTGAACTGGATGCAGGCGTTCACCGCGCGCAAGGCCAGTTCGCCATCCTCCAGCGAACCGATCACGACGGTGCAGGCGCCGCAATCGCCCTCGGCGCAGCCTTCCTTGGTGCCGGTGCAGCGCAAGTCCTCCCGCAGGTGCTGCAGGATGGTTTGCGTGGGCTTCACGTCGCGCAGTTCGCGCACCTGGCCCTGGTAGAGGAATCGGATCGGTTCTGACATATCTGTCTTTGGTGAGTGGATTGCTGGACGCCAAAGGCGGAAGGCTACCATTCAGGGCCTGCCAACCTATAACCAATATGTGATATCGCTCATATCGAAAAGCATATACGTAGGGTGGACGGCTATGCCGTCCACGCGTCCGACTTCCCATCGCACACCATAGAGCATGGTTGGTTTGAACGCGTGGGCGGAAATCCGCCCATCCTACTTGTGGTCAAGCCAAGGATGCACCATTTTCCAATGATTGGCGATATCGATGCGCCGCGTGACCCAGACCTTGTCGTGCCGGCCCACATAATCGAGAAAGCGTGCCAGCGCCGCCGTGCGGCCCGGGCGACCGGCCAGGCGGCAATGCAGGCCGATTGACAGCATCTTGGGCTGGTTCAGGCCATCCGGGTCGCCCTCCGCGTACAACACGTCGAACGCATCCTTCAGGTAATCGAAGAACTGCGTGCCCGAATTGAAGCCGCCGGCCGAGGCAAAGCGCATGTCGTTGGTGTCGAGCGTGTACGGCACCACCAGGTGCGGCGTGCGGCGCATCGCCCCATCCGGCCCGGCAGCCTCGACCTGCTGCCAGAACGGCAGGTCGTCGCCGTAATGGTCGGCGTCGTAGGCAAAGCCGCCATGCTCGACCACGAGGCGGCGCGTGTTGGGCGAGTCGCGCCCCGTGTACCAGCCCTGCGGCGGCGCCCCGGTCAGGTCGCGGAAAATCGCCACGGCTTCGCGCAGGTGCGCGCGCTCGGTGGCTTCGTCGACGTTCTGGTACGAGATCCAGCGCAGGCCATGGCAGGCGATCTCATGGCCCAGCTCCTGGAACGCGGCCACGGCCTCGGGATGGCGCGCCAGCGCCTGCGCCACGCCGAACACGGTCAACGGCAGCTTGCGCTCCTCGAACAGGCGCAGCAGGCGCCACAGGCCGGCGCGCGAGCCGTATTCGTAGAGCGACTCCATGCTCATGTGGCGCGCGGGGAAGGCGCTGGCGCCGACGATCTCGGACAGGAACGTTTCGGACGCCACATCGCCATGCAGCACATTGTTCTCGGCGCCTTCTTCGTAGTTGAGCACGAACTGCAGCGCGATGCGCGCCGCGCCCGGCCACTGCGGATGAGGCGGCGTGCGGCCGTAGCCGGCCAGGTCGCGTGGATAGGTCGTGGACATGAGGCACTCCGAAGAATGATATAAGCCTGATCATATAGCGCTGGGCAAACAGCGGTATAAGATGCGACGCATACCGCAACGCATCCACCACATATGGGAGACCGGATGGGCAAACTCACCACCCACGTACTCGATACCGCGCACGGCTGTCCCGGCGCCGGCATCACCGTCGAGCTGTACACGATCGGCGCGGCGGGCCGCACGCTGCTCAAGGCCGATGTGACGAACGGCGACGGCCGCTGCGCCACGCCACTACTCGAGGCAGCAACAATGCAGCCCGGCCAGTACGAGCTGGTGTTTCATGCGGGCGACTACTACGCGGCGCGCGGCGTGGCCTTGTCCACCCCGCGCTTTCTGGACCGCATCACGCTGGGCTTCGGCATCGCGGCCACGGACCAGAATTACCACGTGCCACTGGTGATGACGCCCTGGTCGTACTCGACCTACCGGGGCAGTTAAGTTGGCGCCGCACCGGCTTGGCCCCGCACGCATCGGGATCGGCCTGATCCAGGGCGTGTTGCTGTACCTGCTCTACACGGCCCTGCAGGACAAGCTTTGGCCCGCGACCACGCCCCTGCTGTTCGCGCCGCTGGTGATGCTGGGCGTGCTGTTGCCGGTGATCCTGATCAGCGCGCTCGGACATGTGCCGCGCCGGACGCTGGCAGGCTGGGTGAGCGCCGCGGCCCTGGCAATCACGCTGCTGGCCATCCACGACATCTGGCGCCGGCTGGGTGGCGTCGACGTACTGCGACCGACCCCGTCCGGCCCCTTGACGGTGTGCCTGGCGGCCGCTTGCTTCATTGCCCACGCGCTGGTGCTCGCCGGCGCGCGCGAGCATCGGCGCATCGCAGCGTATGCCACGTATTTCGACGTGGCCTGGACCCTTGGCCTGCAGCTCGCCTTCAGCGCCCTGTTCGTTGGCGCGACCTGGCTCGTGCTGCAACTGGGCGCATCGCTGTTCGACCTGATCCGGCTCGACTTCCTGAGCCAGGCCATGCGCAAGGCCTGGTTTTCCATTCCCGTCACGGCGTTCGCCTTTGCCTGCGCAATGCACCTGACCGACGTCAAGCCGGCCATCGTGCGCGGCATCCGCAACCTGGTGCACGTGCTGTTGTCGTGGACCCTGCCGGTGCTCACGCTGCTGGTGGGCGGCTTCCTGGCCAGCCTGCCATTTACCGGACTTGAGCCGCTATGGGCCACGCGCAGCGCCGCCGGGATGCTGCTGTCAGCGGCGGCAAGCTTCGTGGTGCTGATCAATGCCGCCTGGCAAGATGGCAGCGAGCGCCCGGCGCGTGTCATCGCTGTCTCGGCGCGTGTGGCGAGCCTGCTGCTGGCGCCGCTGACGCTGCTCGCCGCCTACGCCCTCGCGCTGCGCGTGCTCGATCACGGCTGGTCGCTTGATCGCGTGATCGCCGCTGCCTGCCTGCTGGTGGCAGCGTGCTATGCCGGCGGGTATGCGGCGGCGGCCCTGCGGCGCGGCTGGCTGCCGACGCTGGCGGGCGTGAACATCGCCGCCGCGTTTACGGTGATCGGCGTGCTGGCACTGCTGCTCTCGCCGCTGCTCGACCCTGGACGCATCGCCGTGGCCAGCCAGCTGGCGCGCCTGGGTGCCGGCCAGATCACGTTACGGCAACTGGACGTGGCGTATCTATGGGATCACGGCGCGCGCTATGGCCGCGCCGCATTGGCCCGGCTGGAGAGCAGCACGACCGGCCCGGATGCCGCCTGGCTGCGGACCGAACTGACGCGCCTGCGCCAGCCCGGCCTCGACACCGGCGTGAGGCCACTTGCCGACCAGCTGCACGTTTGGCCGGCGGGCGCCACGCTACCGGCCGGTTTCGTGCAGACCGATTGGCGGAGCACGCCGGACGCGGCGCACCTGCCACCGTGCATGCGCGGCCAGACCGGCCCATGCGACGCGTTCATACTGGATCTGGGCGGCGACGCCAGGCCCGAGGTGATGGTCATCGGCGCCGATGGCGAAGTCGGCGTCGTGCTGCGCCAGGACGCACGCGGTGCCTGGGAACTGGCTGCCAGTCTGCCACTGCTGCTTGGCGATTGCACACCGCTGCTCGATGCCATGCGTGCCGGTCGGCTGCGCGCCGCACCGCAGGCGCTGGCCGACCTGACGATCGACGGACACCGCATTCCGCTACAGAATGCCCAGACCCAACTGGAATGCGATGTGGCAGCAGCCAGACAAGTTGAGTAACTTGTCATCATGTTATCCAGGCTGACCGCTTACTGTGTCAGTTAGGCCACACTACATCGCGAATTGTCTCGAATACTCTCCACGTGTCATAAAACTGTTGCTGTCAATATTGCCGGGTGGATAGAATAAATTCCAGTATGTACCGGCGCTCCTGCCTGCTGCCCTTGTCAGCGCCGTCGTTCCCAGCAGCCTACGTTTCAGCACACCCCTATTATGAAAAAAACAATGATCGCCAGCCTGCTGGCGCTGCCTCTGTGCGCGTCGGTCGCACAGGCACAGGAGACCGCCGTCAAAATCAGCGGCTTCGGCACCGCTGCCGCCACCTACGCGGATGAAGACCGCGCTGAATTTGCCCGTCCGAACCAGGCCAGTGGCAGCGCAGGCGACTTCCGCACCGGTATCGATTCGAACCTCGGCCTGCAAGCCGACTACACCGTCAACGACTGGCTGTCGCTGACCGCCCAGGGCCTGGTGCGCAAGGACGCCGAAGAAGGTTATGGCGCCGAATTGAGCTGGGCCTTCGCCAAGTTCCGCATCTCGGATGAACTGAGCGTGCGCGTGGGCCGCGTCGGCCTGCCGATCTTCATGATCTCGGACTACCGCAACGTCGGGTATGCCAACACGATGCTGCGCCCGCCGTCGGAAGTGTATTCGCAAGTGCCATTCAACAGCGTCGACGGCGCCGACATCACTTGGCGCCACGAGTTCGGCAACACCAGCCTGACCACGCAGTTCGCTGCCGGCAGCACCAAGGCGCCGGTGACGAGCTTCCACGTACGCGGCAAGGATATCCTGGCGCTGAACGTGGTGGCCGAAAACGGCCCGTTCACGCTGCGCGTGGGCCATGCCCGCACCAAGGTCACGCTCGACGACCTGCCATCGCTCAATACGCTGGTCGGCTCGCTGCGCGCTGCCGGCGCCGGCTATCGCCTGCCCCAGCTGACCGCGCTGGCAAGCGAAGTGGAAGCCAAGGGCGACAAGGGCACGTTCAATTCGATCGGCCTGACCGCTGACTGGAACAACTTCGTGCTGCAAAGCGAATTTGCCAAGCGCAAGACCGAGACCTACATCAACGACACCACGTCGTGGTACGTGATGGGCGGCTACCGCATCGGCAAGTTCCTGCCGTACTACACGCGTTCGGAACTGAAGATCGACAGCACCATCAACAACACCGTGCCGACCGCCTGCCCCGCCGGCTTCCCGGCTGCCTGCACCCCGACCCTGCAGGCGCTGCGCGCCGGCGTGAGCCGGATTGCCGTCTCGGGCGTTGGCCAGGGCGAGCAGACCACCGACACCATCGGCGTGCGCTGGGACTTCTACAAGTCGGCCGCACTGAAGGTGCAGATCGACCGCATCAAGCCAACCGGCAGCGGCCTGTTCATCAATGTCAAGCCGGGCTTCTCCGGTCCTGTGACCGTCGGCGCCGTCGCCCTCGACTTCGTGTTCTAAGGAGCGACCATGAAAAAAATCCTCATCGCTGCCTGCCTGAGCACCGCTTTCGCTGCACTGCCGGCCCTGGCCGAAGTCGTTGTCGTCGTCAATCCGAAAGCCGCCGAAAGCGCACTGACCAAGGACCAGGTCGCCCAGTTCTTCCTCGGTAAATCGACGTCGATGACGCCGATCGACCAGCCCGACAACGCCCCGGTGCGCGCCGAGTTCTACAAGAAGGTCGCGGACAAGGACGCGGCCCAGGCCAAGGCCCTGTGGTCCAAGCTGGTATTTACCGGCAAGGCCACGATGCCGAAGGAAGTCGCCGACCACGCCGGCGTCAAGGCTGCCGTCGCCGCCAACCCGAAGGCCATCGGCTACATCGACAAGAGCGCCGTCGATGCGAGCGTCAAGGTCGTCCTCACCCCATAAGCAAGCACTAACCACGCCCGCCACCGGCTCTGCGCCGCGTGGCGGGCGTTGTATCTGGAGACAAGCATGAGCATCAAGCGCAGGATCTGGGCACTGCCCATCATTTCCGCCATCATCTTCGGCCTGGGGGCCGGCATCAGCGCGACCATCGCGAACGGCGCCCTGAAGTCGATCACCACCACCGAGTCGGTGGACTATCCGCTGATGGACGCGGTCAAGGTCCTGTCGCTCGACATCGGAGCCGTCACCGTCATGCTGACCGATGCCGTTACCGAGAACGACAAGGCGCTCGTCGACCAGGCCAACAACCAGGCCGCCAAGGTGCGTACCGCACTCGACCAGCTCGCCAAGATCCCCGGCCAGCAAGCCACGAGCGCGCGCCTGAATACCGAATTCACCGCTTACTACACGCCGGCACTGTCGTCGGCCCGCATCATGCTCGAGATGGAGCAAGGCGACCCGCAGGCCACCGTCGGCGCCATGCAGAAAGCGCTGGCGCTGCTCAATGCCGACCTGGCCAGGACGGCCGATCTGGCCCAGCGCCAGTTTGCCGCCGGCATCGAAGCCAGCCAGAACAGCGTGCGCCAGACCGTCATCGCGATGGTGCTGTCGGCCCTGATCGTGATCGCGGTGCTGGTGGCGATCTCGTGGTTCATGGTTCGCACGATCTGGCAGCAGCTGGGCGGCGAGCCGGCCTATGCGCGCACGATCGCGCAGGCGGTGGCCGCCGGCGACCTGTCGATGGAAATCCACACCGACGCGGGCGACAACAGCAGCCTGCTGGCCGCGCTGAAGGAAATGCGCAACCGCCTGTCGACGCTGGTAGGCGACATCAAGGCCTCGGCCGACGCCATCGCCAGCGCCAGCAGCGAGATCGCCAGCGGCAACGCCGACCTGGCCAGCCGCACCGAATCGCAGGCATCGAATGTCGATCGCACCACGCGCGCAATGGCCGAGCTGACGGGCGAAGTGCGCCAGAACGCCGCCAATGCCAGCGAAGCCAGTGCGCTGGTGGTCACGGCCAACGAAATCGCCTCGCGCGGCGGCGACGTCGTCGGTGGCGTGGTCACGACGATGGGCGACATCAGCGCCTCGTCGAAAAAGATCGTCGACATCATCGCGACCATCGACGGCATTGCTTTCCAGACCAATATCCTGGCCCTCAACGCAGCCGTGGAAGCGGCCCGCGCCGGCGAGCAGGGCCGCGGCTTTGCCGTGGTGGCCAGCGAAGTGCGCACACTGGCGCACCGCTCGGCAGCGGCGGCCAAGGAGATCAAGGAATTGATCGGCGACTCGGTCGCCAAGGTCGGCGCCGGCAGCGCGCTGGTGGACCAGGCCGGCGTGACGATGGCGCAGATCGTCGAGGCCGTGGGCAAGGTGCAAACCATCATGCTCGAGATCCGCGATGCGGGTACGCGCCAGAATGCGGGCATCGAAGACATCGGCCTGGCGATCGGCAGCATCGACGCGATGACGCAGCAAAATGCAGCGCTGGTCGAGGAAGCGGCAGCCGCCGCCGAATCGCTGACGGGCCAGACCGGCCACCTGACCGATGCGCTGGCCGTGTTCAAGCTCGCGCATACGCCCGGCGTGACTGGCTCGACATCGAGCACGCGCCTGGCGCTCACGCACTGACACGCATGCAAAATTAGCGAGCTGAAGTGTTGCGAAAACCCAGCTTTGCAAGGCGACCACAACCGTAATAGCTTTACCAAGAGTGTTTCATCGCCGCCAAGGTGGCTCACTCTGTAGCGCGGCAGATAGACGCAGCGCCATGTGGACGATCCGGCATGCCATGCCAGATTGTCCACATGCCCGTCTTGCTGCACGTCACACCAAATCCTTTACAAAATTAATGCCCATAGGCATCATCCCTTGATCCGCCGGTGACTCTGGCGTTCTGGTCACATTCCTGAGGTACCCACACCCGGCTCATATGGCAGCAGTCCTCCCTCATCCGACCACCGGCACACCGTTGTCGGGCCTTGCGCGCGCGCTCGTCCAGGCCAACCGCCTGAGCGCCGTGCAGGCGGACATGCTGCACAAGAAAGCCGCGCAGGAAAAGATCGCGTTCATCGATGCCCTCTTGGCCAGCGGCGCCATCGAGGCGCGCGCGCTGGCCGCGTTTTGCGCCGAGACCTTCGGCTATCCGCTGCTCGACCTGTCGGCCTTTTCGGTGGGCGTGCTGCCCGCCAGCGCCATCGACGCCAAGCTGATGCAGGCCCAGCGCGTGATCGCGCTGGCCAAGCGCGGCAACAAGCTGTCGGTCGCGCTGTCCGACCCCACCAACAGCCAGGCGCTGGACCAGATCAAGTTTCAGAGCGAGGCCACGGTCGAACCGGTGATCGTGCCGCACGACGCCCTGCTGGCGCTGCTGGCGGCCATTGCCAAGGGCGCCGAGCAGGACCTGAGCGACCTGGCCGGCGAAGAAGCGGCAATCGAGTTCGCCGACGACGACAAGGAAGCCGCGCCGCCCGAGGCAGCCAACGATGTCGAGGATGCGCCGATCGTGCGCTTCCTGAACAAGATCCTGATCGACGCGGTGACGATGGGTGCATCGGACATTCACTTCGAGCCCTTCGAAAAGTTTTACCGCATCCGCCTGCGCGTGGACGGCGTGCTGCGCGACCACGCGTCGCCGCCACTGGCGATCCGCGAAAAGCTGGTCTCGCGCATCAAGGTGCTGGCGCGCCTGGACATCGCCGAAAAGCGCGTGCCGCAAGATGGCCGCATGCGCCTGATCATGTCGGCCACGCGCACGATCGATTTTCGCGTCAGCACGCTGCCCACGCTGTTCGGCGAAAAGACCGTCATGCGTATTCTGGACGCGACCCAGGCCCAGATGGGCATTGATGCGCTCGGTTACGATCCGGACCAGAAAGCGCTGCTGCTCGACGCCATCGCCCGCCCCTACGGCATGGTGCTCGTGACCGGCCCGACCGGCTCCGGCAAGACCGTCTCGCTGTACAGCTGCCTGAACCTGCTCAACAAACCGGGCATCAATATCTCGACTGCGGAAGACCCGGCCGAAATCAACCTGCCCGGCGTGAACCAGGTCAACGTCAACGAAAAGGCCGGCCTGACCTTCCCTGTCGCCCTGAAGTCGTTCCTGCGCCAGGATCCCGACATCATCATGGTCGGCGAGATCCGCGACCTGGAAACGGCCGACATCGCGATCAAGGCTGCGCAGACGGGCCACATGGTGTTCTCGACGCTGCACACGAACGATGCGCCGTCGACCCTGACGCGCCTGATGAACATGGGCGTGGCGCCGTTCAACATCGCCTCGTCGGTCATCCTGATTACGGCCCAGCGCCTCGCGCGCCGCCTGTGCAGCTGCAAGCAGCCGCTCGAGACAAGCCACGAAGCGCTGCTCGCCGCCGGCTACCGCGAGACCGACATCGACGACTCGTGGAAGCCGTACGGCCCGGTCGGCTGCGACCGCTGCCTGGGTTCGGGCTACAAGGGCCGGGTCGGCATCTACCAGATCATGCCGATCTCGCCCGCGATCGAGGCGCTGATCCTGGGCAACGGCAACGCGATGGAAATCGCGGCCCAGGCCGAGAAGGAAGGCGTGAACTCGCTGCGCCGCTCGGGCCTCATGAAAGTCAAGCAAGGCCTGACCAGCGTCGAAGAAGTCCTCGGCTGCACCAACGAATAAGACCCTGAACAGGAACCCCCATGGCAACCTCCCTATCCCCCAAGAGCCGCGGCGCACAGGTCAAGGAGAACGTGTACGCGTGGGAAGGCAAGGACAAGACCGGGCGCACCGTGCGCGGCGAAGTGCGCGCCGGCGGCGAAGCCATCGTCAACGTGACCCTGCGCCGCCAGGGCATCATGGTCACCAAGGTCAAGAAGAAGGTCTACCGCAGCGGCAAGAAGATCACCGACAAGGACCTGACCATGTTCACGCGCCAGCTCGCGACCATGATGAAGGCCGGCGTGCCGCTGCTGCAATCGTTCGACATCGTCGGCAAGGGCCACGGCAACCCGTCGATGGCCAAGCTGATCCAGGACCTGCGCAACGACGTCGAAACCGGCACGAGCCTGAACCGCGCGTTCCGCAAGTTCCCGCTGTACTTCGATCCGCTATTCTGCAATCTGGTCGGGGCTGGCGAACAGGCCGGTATTCTGGAAGACCTGCTCACGCGCCTGGCGATCTACAAAGAGAAAACGCTCGCGCTCAAGGGCAAGATCAAGTCGGCGCTGACCTACCCGATCGCCATCCTGGCCATCGCCTTCATCGTCACCGCCGTGATCATGATCTGGGTCGTGCCGGCCTTCAAGCAGGTGTTCGAAAGCTTCGGCGCCGACCTGCCCACGCCGACGCTGGTGGTGATGGCAATCTCGGACTTCTTCGTCACCTGGTGGTACCTGATCTTCGGCTCGATGTTCGCCACCGGCTACTTCTTCTTCCAGGCCTGGCGCCGCTCGCTCAAGATGCAGCAGGCGATGGACCGCCTGCTGCTGCGCCTGCCGATCTTCGGCCCCGTGATCCGCAAGGCCACCATTGCGCGCTGGACCCGCACGCTCGCCACCATGTTCGCCGCCGGCGTGCCGTTGGTGGAGGCGCTCGATTCGGTCGGCGGCGCATCCGGCAATGCCGTCTACCTGGAAGCGACGCGCAAGATCCAGAACGAGGTCAGCACCGGCACCAGCCTGACGGCGTCGATGCAGAATGTCGACGTGTTCCCGAATCTGGTGATCCAGATGGTGCAGATCGGCGAAGAATCCGGCTCGCTCGACGCCATGCTGGGCAAGGTCGCCGACTTCTTCGAGGAAGAAGTCGACGAGGCTGTCGCGGCGCTGTCGTCGCTGATGGAGCCGTTGATTATGGTGATTCTGGGTGTGCTGATCGGCGGGCTGGTGGTGGCGATGTATTTGCCGATCTTCAAGCTGGGTTCGGTGGTGTAAGCGAGGTCTGCAGTTTTCGGAAAACATTGCGGTGAACGCGCCGTGGAGTTCAGGCAGGAGCAGCCTTTCAGACTCGTGAAAATGTGCGCATCTTTCCCGCGTTGAACGTGCCAAACTTTTGATCCTCCTCTCATCTGGAAGCGGATCTCAATATGCATCGAGCATTTCGCATCGCAGCCTTGGCTGCGATGTTTTTCACGCCCGCCGTTGCTGCACAAGCGCCTGCCCAAACCATGTCTGTTTCATTGGCACGTGACGTCGCCAGCAAGACGGTCGCGCTTGTCGAAAGCCGTGGCCTGTATCCACGCCAGCAGGCCGAATATGACCGGGCCAGGATGGCACTGCTGGCCATCCTGGATGGTCAACCCTTGGAAGTCGACCGAACAGAGCTGTACACACGCATCACTGGTCTCCTGGCGACCCTCGACACGAACGGGCATAGTTTCCTGATCCCTGCACGCCATGAATTGACTGTACAGCGCACTCAAACAGCATCGAGCGATCTTCCTCCGGCTACTTTCCTGGTGCTGCAAACAAGCAAAGGCAAAGTACTGCGCTGGACACCGCCGCCGTCCGTCAATAACAGCATGACGGCACTTGGCCCCTACCTGACACGCTTTCATGACGAGGCCGGGACAACGCCCGACATCGCCGACGCCTGCGCCCTGGTGATCGACCTGAGCGAGCAGACCGGTGGGAATGCCTGGCCGCCCCTGGTGGCAATGTCGCCGTTGTTCAGCGGTGCCAACAACGCGATGTGGGTCGACCGGGACGGCAAGCGCACGGCGCTAATGACTCGTGCCGGCCTGGAAGAAATGCGCCAGAGGACGGGTGAAGGCCGTGCCAATCCGTTGAGCCGCTTCGACCAGGGACCGCTGGCGGTCGTCACCGACAAACGCACGTCGAGTGCGGGGGAAATGTTGTTGATTGCTCTGCTGGGCGAGTCCAGAGTGCAGACCTTCGGCAGCACCTCATCAGGGATGACGACTGCCAACGCGACGTATCCTTTGCCGGATGGCTCGACCCTGGTGTTGACGCAGTCGCGATATGCCATTGGAGACGGGCCGGTGATTCGTGGAGGGATCGAACCGATGCGCCAGATTCACCCGGGAGACAGTTCAGTTGATCGGGTTGCCAAGGCTGCTGAATGGGTAGCGGCAAACTCGGCCAGTTGTCGTCCCACCGAGCACAAGTAAAAGCTATCGAACAAAGCCGTTGGTTGTTCGATTCGGGTCTGCAGCTGCCGGTCGAGCAGGTGTGTGATTTTTCCAGCGCGGTAAATTGCCATGCTGGGCTGATCGGCCGGATTCTGCCAACAGCAGCTCTAAAGCACTAGGACGGACGTGAAGTCGGTGTATCTCCGATTCGCGCAACGAAGCAGGAGAAGTGCAGGTGTTGGTGAATCGAAGGAGAAACGGCGTGGAATGCACAGGAACACAATTGCGCGAAGCACGAAATGAGCTGCGCGCGACTGTAGAAGCGCTTTTGGGTCGGTTGTTGTTTGAGTATTCGCGGCTTGAGACGGCGTTAGATTTATGCCTTGCGTGGGTAGATGAAGGGAACACTTTCGATGAACGCTCAAAGAAAATTAAAGGCTTTAGTTTTTCTCAGAAGTTGGAACTTCTAGAAGTAGATGCTCAACGTCGGTGTACCAACGATGGATTGCCTTTTTACCTGGCTTGGGTAAAGCGCAGCCATGCATTGCGCGAGCATCGAAATACCTTAGTGCATGGTAGAGTCGGCTTTGACATGATTCGCAGCATCGTCGTCGTTGTGTCAAGCAGAGCAACTTCCAAAACTTTAGTCTCAAAAGAGTACAACTTGGATGAACGCGAGAACGTAGTTGGCGAGGCCGGGACTTTAACTCAGGAGTTGTCTACCTTGCGTTCCAGTTTCCCGTTATAGAGCAGTAAAGGTTGCTGTTCGTGGTGACACGCAACCGGGTGACAGCGACGGGGTCAGGTAAGGCGAGGTCGGCAAGTTCTCGGCATATCGCGATCAAACAAATGACATTGCTGGCAGCGCGACATAACCTACATAGCCTTCCGGCAGCGCCAGCGGAAAGCAGCGGCAAGCCTGCAGCGCGACAGCGCGTTTGTCGCACCACTCGGCCAATTGTAAGCCGAGGCATTTCAGGCGGGCCTCGTGTTCGCTCCAGGCATGCGTAAACGCGGCATCCCGCTCGTCCTCGGGCCGGGCTGCCAGCTTACGGGCTGCGTCCTGCCCCAGGTAATCGCGCGCCACGGATTCCCAGTCTGGCACCGGCACGATGGACATCACGTCGATGCCGACTGCACCGCTCAAGCAATACGCCGCTACCGAAATGTCGCCGTCATGGCTGATCGACAGCGCAACCCGCTGATCCCCCGCGTCCAGCGTTACCACCGCCCAGGGCGCAACACCCTGCGGCGAATGCAGTGCGATTCGGCCAGCATCGATACCGAAATGCGCAGCCAGCGCCGTTGTCAGGACAGCACGAATGCGCAGCCGAGCCGTTTCACGCGCCGACTGCCCGCGTACACCCAGCAAAGCCAGGCCGGGTGGTTCAGTGAGCGGAGAACCCCTCGGGTCGCCGTCCCAGCAAATGGCCAGCGGCGTCACCACGCTCACCCCGCCGCCCGCAAGGGCGCCGCAGGCAGACCAACCCAGCTCGTCGCGGCCGGAATATGCTCGCCTTTCATCACCAGCGTGAGTGGCCCCAGGCGCGCGTTGTCCCCCACGCGGGCGCTGTACAGCACCGCGCTGCGCGGGCCCAAGTAGACCTTGCTGCCGATATCGACGCGGTCGATCTTCATCACCCGGTCTTCGAACAGGTGGGTCTGCGGACAGGACAGCGCATTGAGTTCGCTATGGTCACCGATGTGCACGCAGTCGAACTCCGTGATGTCGGTGGTGTCCATGTACACGCCCTTGCCGATGTGGCAGCCGAGCAGGCGGAAAGCGACCGGCAGCCATGGCGTGCCGCGCAGGTAACGCATGAAGTTGGGCACCGCAATGCCTTCGTACATATTGGTGACGCCTTCGGACAGCCACACGAACGGCGTCCACATCGGCTCCGCGCGCTTCTCGTAGCGGCCCAGTAACAGCCACTTGAAGGCCAGCACGAACAGGTAGTTACCGATGCCGTAGGCCAGCCCGATCAACGCCAGGTAGGCAATGACAGCGCCCCAGTGCCCTGCCCCGGCGATGGGCATCAGGTCCAGCACCACCGTGTAGCCGACCGTAATCACCATGGCATGCGGCGCCACGATGCGGAAGGCTTCCACCAGCGCGCGGCCCAGTCGGCGTAGCAGCGATGGCTTGTAGGTCAGGTGCTCCGGATAACCGCCGACCTGCTCGCGCGCCGGCAGGCGAATCGGGGGCGAGCCGAGCCACGTGTCACCGGCCGTCATGCGCTCGTTGTCCGGGGCGTGGGTGTGCACGCCCACCAGCACGCCCTCCGGCAGGATGGTGCCGTCCGGGATGTAGCTGCCGTTGCCGACGAACGAGCGGTTCGACACCACGGTCGGCTGCATCGTCATCCAGCCGCCATCGACATGTTCATCGCCCAGCATCACGGCGTCGGCGATGAAGGTTTCATCGCCCAGCGTCAGCATGTCCGGGACCACGCCCAGCGCGGTGGAGATCTCGGCATCGCGGCCGACCTTGGCGCCCAGCAGGCGGTACCAGAACGGCGCGTAGACAGTGGCGTAGATGCCGTGCAAAACGTTCAGGCTCGACTCCTGGATGTGGCTGACCAGCCACTTCTTGCAATAGGCATTCGAGTGGACGGCGTAGCGGCCCGGCTGGATGCGCGGCAAAAAGCCCCAGCGGATCGCCGCCGACACCAGCATGGTCAGGAACACCAGCACGGCACTGGCCGGCAACGCCAGCACGAAGTAGCGCACCAGCTGGCCTTCGATGGTGCTCGCCTGCAGCCAGGCCAGCGCACCGCGCTCGTCGAACCAGTCGATCAGCACGAAGCTCGGGAACACCGGCATGAAGAACAGCGTGGCAACCAGCAGGATGCCGAAGACGAAGAACAGCGCTTCGCCTGCGCGGCGCAGCTGGCTCGTGTGCGGGCGCGGCGGCAGTGCCGATGGATCGAACGCATGGGCATCGCGTGCCGGAGAGCCCTTCCAGACGCGGTTCGCGGGCACGACACCACCGTCCTGCAGCGCCGACTGGCCCTCCAGATGGCCGTGCCGCTCCACGCGGGTGTTTCCTTCCAATATCGCGTACGACGACACGAAGGCGTCGTCTTCGAGCGTGACACGCCCCAGGAGCAGGCGGCCGCGCTCCACGCGCGCATTCTCGATATTGACGGCATTGCCGATGCTGACGTTGTCGCCAAACTGCAGCAGTTCGGGTGCGCGCACCGTCATCGAGCCGATCACGACATCGCGGCCAATTTTCGCGCCCAAGAGGCGCAGCCACCAGGCGTACAGCGACGACCCGGCCAGCAGGTAGGTGGGCGCCGCATCGATCAGGCGGTCGGCCAGCCACCAGCGATAGTAGGTCATGCCCCACAGCGGGTACGCGCCAGGCTTGAGCCGCCCGGCGACGAGCCATTTGCCGCCAATCGCCAGCACGAACTCCATGACCGTCGCCAGCAGGAACACGCCGATCGCCGCCGCGACTGCACGGGGGACGCTGTCGCCGGGCTCGCCGGTCAGGTAGTGGTACGCGAAGAACGGCGCCAGCCACTGCGCCATGCGCAGCGTTACCAGCAGCGGAAACACCGCCAGTTGGGCCAGGCCGCAGACCCAGCGTCGCGCTGCCGGCGGCGGGGTCCAGTCGGCCTCCATCGCCGCCGTTCCCGCGCCCTGATCGAGGCTGGCCGCGATCGCGCCAACCTGGCGCTTCTGATAGATGTCGCCCACCGTCATGTGGGCAAAGCGCGGATCCTGGCGCAAGGCGCTTGCCAGGCGGGCGGCAAAGAACGAGTGGCCACCCAGGTCGGAAAAGAAATCCTGCTCGCGCCGGATCGGCTGCCCCGGGAACAGCCGGACAAGGGCCGCGAACAAGGCGGTCTCCCCCGGCGTTTCCGGCGCGTCCGATGCCGCCAGGTCGCTCGGCAGTGGCGCGCTCAATGCCATGGCCTTGAGTGCCTTGCGGTCGATCTTCCCAGAGGTCAGGCGCGGCATGACCGCGAGGACTTCGAAGCGGCTCGGCACCATGTAGGGCGGCAGGCGGCCGGACAGTGCCGTGCGCAGCGTGGCGCTGGCAAGCTGCTCGTCGGTCGCTGCCGGTGTCGGCACCAGATAGGCGACCAGACGGTCGATGCCATCGTCCTTGCGCAGCAGGACGGCGGTAGTGCCGATGCCGTCCTGCTGGGCCAGCACGGCCTCGATCTCGCCCAGTTCCACGCGAAAGCCGCGGATCTTGACCTGATCGTCGGTCCGGCCCAGGCACACGACCTGCCCGTCCGGTTCGATGCGCGCAAGGTCGCCCGTGCGGTACAGGCGCGCATCGTCGCTGCCAGAGGCCCATGGGTTGGGCAGGAATTTTTCGGCAGTCAGATCAGGGCGTCCAAGATAGCCGGCAGACAGGCCGGGACCGGTGATGCACAGCTCGCCGGTGGCGCCGCGCGGCAGGATCTGCAGGCCCTTGTCGGTCTCGGTCGCGATGACCAGCAGCCCATAGTTCGGCAGCGGATCGCCGATGGTGATCGTGCGCCCCGGTTCCATGCGCGCCAGGCTGGCCGAAACCGTCGCTTCGGTCGGACCATAGGTGTTGAACATGACACGGCCGGGCCGCGAGAAGCGCTCGACCACGGCTTCCGGGCACATCTCGCCGCCCAGGTTGATGATCCGCAGGCTCGGGACGTCTTGTGCGAACAGCGACAGCAGGGTCGGCACCGCATGCAGCACGGTGACGCCGTTTTCCGCGAGCAGGCGCGGCAGCGCTTCCGGATCGCCTGCGGCTTCCTTGGGGCCGAGCCAGAGCGTCGCGCCGACCAGGTAGGAAATCCAGATCTCTTCGAACGACATGTCGAAGGCGACCGAAAATCCCTGGTAGACACGGTCGTCCGCACGCACACCCAGCACCGCGTTTTCGCTGCGCAGGAAGTGGCAGATGCTGCGCTGGTCGATCAGAATGCCTTTCGGCTTGCCGGTCGAGCCCGACGTGTATATCACATAGGCCGGCGCACTCCCCGCGACCACGCCGCGGCGCTTGAGCACGTAGTCGTCGGTTGCGGGCAGCAGCAGGTGCTCGGCCATGTGGATGGGTTGGGTAATACTGCCAAGGCGCTCGCGCATCCGTTCGCTGGTCACCAGCGCCGGCGAACCCGCGTCAGTCATGCAGACCAGCAGGCGCTCGGCCGGCGTGTCTTCGTCGACCGGCAGCCAGGCGGCCCCGGTCTTGGCGATCGCTGCCTGCATGATCAACAGCTCGATCCCGCGTGGCATCCACAGGCCGACGATATCGCCCGGCCCGATGCCCGAGTCGATCAGGCGCGAGGCGGCCAGGCTGGCCTGCTCGTCGAGTTCGCGGTAGCTGAGCTGGCGTGCGCCGGACACGAAGGCGGGCTGGTCGGGCGCACGCTGCGCGCTGGCTTCGAGCAGGTCGGCCAGGATTTCATCGCGCAGCAACTCGGGCTGGTGGGGTCCGTACAGGATGTCGGGGTGCTGCGTCGAGGAAATAGAATTTTTCATCGACACCACATAAGGCTGAGGCGCATTTACGCAAGGCGCTTATCAAACAAAATTTCGGGCACCACGGCATGGTACGGATGCCTGGCTACGCCCCGCCCAGCCCTGCCCGCTCCCCTCAAAAATCGTAACGCAGCCCCACGGCCAGCGCACGACCACCACGCACACCGCCATCCACATCGGCCAGGCCGCCGCGCCGCGTCGTCAGCGCCGCCGTCTCGGCTTCACGATACAGCTCGGCAAACAACCTGGCGTCGCGCGACAGCGCGTAATCGATGCCAAGGTGGATGATTTCGTCACCGTAGTTGTCCACCTTTGCCAGCATCAGCTTGATCGTGCTCTTGCCCAGCGCATAGTGGCCATACAGATTGATGGCGCGGTTGCCATCGGTCGAGAAACTGCCTGGCTGGCGGTTGCCCGTCTCGAATGTCTCGTACTTCACCGCGAGATACAAGGCATCGGCCTGGTGGCTCAGCGTGACGCCATAGATGCGGTTCTTGCCATAGCCAGCGTCGCCGCGGTCATCGACCCCTGCCGCCAGGCGGGTGTCGCCGCGGACATACGTCGCCACTGCCTGCCAGCGCCGGTCGTCGATGCGCGAGGTCGAGCGGCGGTTGCCGCTGCTGGGCGCATAGCCTGCGCCAAACGACAGGCCGTTGTAGTCCGGGGTCGTGTACGCCAGCGTCTTGGCCACCCGGAACACGGTGTAGGTCGCATAGCCGCTGTAGTAGGTGCTGAACATGTCCACCGGCGCCGCCACCGCGTTGTAGTAAGGCATCCACTGCTGGCCGTAGGTGAGCGCGCCGAGCGTGCCCTTCACCCCGACGCTGGCAATGCGGATGGGTTCATCCTGATCATAGGGGTCGCGCAGTCTGGCGTTGGCGACATCGACCGGCAGCTCGACCTGACCGACGAGCGCCATATCTGCATTGATCGGGTAGGTGCCGCTGACGCCCACGCGCGAATACGCGTCACGCAGGCCGGTATAGGAATCGGCGCGGTCGGGGTGGACCGATTCGACCTGGGTGCGCAGCGAGCCGTAGAAGTCGAGTTCCGGCGTGTCTTGCGCGAACGCGGCGCTGCAGCAGAGCGAGCCCGATAATGCAAACGCCATGCGGGCAGGTGTGGTGGTGAGGAACGTCATCGATGGTCTCCAAAGGTCAGGACCATAAGGTCAAATTAAAGCGGCAAGATGGGTGGCCACCGGCATCAGACTGAGTACCAGTTCGCGCACCCCGTCCCAGACGATCTGCACGCCCAGACACAACAGGATGAACGCGGTCAGGCGCAGGAAGACGGCGGTGCCGGCTTCGCCGATCAAGCGCAGGAAATGTTCGCCGTAGCGGAACGCGAGGTACAGCAGCACGCCGATGAGGCCCAGAGCAAGCAAGGCGCCGCCCATGCGCGCCAGTGAAAACACCACCTTGACATCATGCAGGGCCACGCCGACCGTGATGGCGACGGCGATCGAGGCCGGCCCACAGCTGATCGGAAAGGTCAGCGGATAAAAGGCCTGGCGCTGGGCGTGTTCCGGTGTGAAGGTCTCGGCCAGGGAAGCCCGGCTGTCGGGCGTGGCAGGCGTCGCCCCGAGCAGGCGCCAGGCGACGGACGCCAGGATCAGGCCGCCGCCAATGCGGACGATGGGTAGCGAGATGCCGAAAAAATCGAGGACGTACGAACCGATCAGCATCGAACCGGCCATCAGCCAGAACATGTTGCGGGCGATGCGACGCGCCAGCAGCGTGCGGATGGGCGGCGATGCGCCTTCGGTCAGGCTCAGGAAAATCGGCGCAGTCGCGGCCGGATTAAGGATTGGCAACATCGTCACCAGTACAAACAGGAAGCTCCTGGCTGCCACCAGAATAAGTTCGATCGTCATGGATAGTCCGGCAGCCCCGTCAGGCTGAACTCGGTTGCCAGCGCATGGCGCTGCTGGCGTGGTGGATGGTTACGTGCACACCTTCAAGCGAAACACGACGCGTGCCGATGTCGAACCTGCCGTCGTCACGGGGGCTCTTGGTCTCACAGCATAAACTGTACAGGAAGGTCGGGCGGGATGGACACACGCCTGGCGTCGCTCCGTGGTGTGCGAAGGTGCGTTGAACGCGTGGGCGGGAAACCCGCCCCCCTACCCGTGAAAAAAAAAGCGGCGCCGCCAGCACCGGATCACGTGAATGACCCTGCACTGACGGCGCCGCCGTCACGCTACCCCCACACGTTTAGTGCTTGGTATCGCCCTTGTCCATCTCGTGGATTTCGTGATCCTTCAGTGCCTTGCGCACCTTGGCCACATCGGCTGCACCGACTGGCGCGGCCTTGTTGCCCCAGGCATTGCGCACGAAGGTGGTCAGGTGCGCCGTCTCTTCGTCCGACAGACGCCATGCAAAGCCTGGCATGCCCAGCTCCGATGGCGCCGTCTTCGTCGATGGCAGGCGTGCACCGGCCAGGATCACGCGGATCAGCGAGCTCGGGTCCTGCTGCAGCACGGTCGGGTTGCCCGGCAGCGCAGGGAACACATTGCCCGAGGCCTTGCCATCGACACGGTGGCAGGCCGAGCAATTGTCCAGGTACAGCTGGACACCGCGCTGGCTGTCGTCGCCGCTCATGATGGCGTCGACCGTCGCCGTGCTGGCCGTGAAGCTGGCTTTCTTGTTGCCCGTGGCCGGCAGCGTCTTGAGGTAGCCTGCCATCGCGCTCAGGTCGGCATCCGTCATGTTCTGCGTGCTGTGCAGGACGACGTCCTGCATTGGCTCGCCGAGCACGCCGGAATGGCTGTTGCGACCGGTCTTGAGGGTATCGACGATATCCTTCTCGCTCCAGTTGCCCATGCCATCGACCTTGTCACCACGCAGGTTCACCGCGAGCCAGCCGTCGATCAGCGGACCGCCGGCCAGGTACTCGGGACCCGACTCGTCCAGCGCCAGCTCATTGAGCGTGGCGGCGCGCGGGGTGTGGCAGGTGCCGCAGTGACCCAGGCTCTGCACCAGGTAGGCGCCGCGTGCAATGCGCTGGTCGGCGTACTTCGACAGGTCCATCGGGCCCTGCACCGGCACGAAGGTCTTGCGCCAGATGCCCAGCGGCCAGCGGATCGACAGCGGCCAGCGGATGTCGGCCGCGCGGTTCGCGGCGCTTGCCGGCGCCACACCGTGCATGAAGTAGGCGTACAGCGCGCGCAGGTCGTCGTCGCTCATGCGGGCATACGACGGGAACGGCATCGCCGGATACAGCGTGCCGCCGGTCGGCGTGATGCCGTGGCGGATCGCACGATCGAAGTCGTCCAGCGTGTAGTTGCCGATACCGGTCGTCTTGTCCGGCGTGATGTTCGTCGAGTACATATTGCCGATCGGCGACTGGATCACACGGCCGCCCGCAAAGGCTTTGCCGCTTGGCGCCGTGTGGCAGGCGATACAGTCCGAGGCGGTGGCGACATAGCGCCCCTTCTCGATCAGGCCAGCATCAGGCTTGGCGCCGGCCGCGAGCTGCGGACCGGGTTCGATCTTGCGCGTCTCGGTCGGCGCGACCGCGTAGCCATACATGCCGGCAAACACCAGCGCGCCAACGATGCCAAGGGTCAGGAGGACTTTTTTCACAGGTTTTTTCGTCGTCATCTGTTCGTCCTCTTATGCCTGGACCAGTGGGCCTGGGTTCTTGATGTACTGCTCACGGATCGCCTTGGCACACCAGTACGCCAGCGCGCCGACCATGCCGGTCGGGTTATAGCCATTGTTCTGCGGGAACGCATTGGCGCCCGGCGCGAATACGTTCGGCACATCCCACGACTGCAGGTACTTGTTCAGGGCCGACGTCTTCGGGTTGTCGCCCATGATCGCGCCGCCAACCGTGTGCGTGCTCTGGTACTGGTTGATGTTGTAGTGGCTGCCCGCCTTTTTCGCATCGCCCTTGATGGCCAATGGATTGAGCACCTGGCACATGTCCTGTGCCTTGCCGACCAGGTATTGCGACGCGATGATTTCGTTCTCGTGCCAGTCGAACGTCATGCGCAGCAATGGCCGGCCGAAACCATCCTTGTAGTTCGGATCGAGGTCGAGATAGGCATCGTCGTACGACATGCAGGAGCCCTGCACTTCGAAGTAGAACGAATGGCGCATCGCTTCCTTGGCGCCCTTCTTCCAGTCGCTGCCCCAGCCCGGTACGCCCGGTGCGGTCGCGATGCCGCGCACGGGACCGCCGCCCGGCTGGCGCGCCCAGATGATGCCGCCGCCGATGAAGCCGGTCTTGGTCGGATCGTTGCGGTTGCCGTTCAGGTCATCGAACGTGGCGCCGCCACCGCCAATGCCCATGAACTGGTTGGCGTGCACGGTCTCGTCGAAGAACAGCGAGACGCGGTTCAGGTTCTGGTACGAGTAGTTCTTGCCGACGGTACCGGTCTTGGTGACAGGATCGTAAGCCGGGCCAATGCCCGAGAGCAGCATCAGGTGCACGTTGTAGAGCGAGAACGCGGCCAGGATGACGATGTCCGCCGGCTGCTCGGTCTCGCGCCCCTGGGCGTCGAGGTAGTTCACGCCGGTCGCCATCTTGCCGTCCGGCGTCAGGTTCACCTTCATGACTTGCGCCATCGTGCGCAGATCGAACCCCTTGCGGCCACGCAGCACCGGCAGGATGTTCGCGTTCGGGCTCGCCTTCGAGTAGTTCAGGCAGCCATAGTCGGAGCAGAAGCCGCAGAAGTTGCACGGGCCCATCTGGCAACCGTACGGGTTGACATAGGTGCCCGAGGCATTCGAGGCCGGGATCGGGTATGGGTGGTAACCCATCGCGTTGGCAGCCTTGTAGAAGTATTCGGCGCCCAGGTAGTCCGGGTTGGGCCCGAGCGGGAATTCGCGCGAGCGCGAGCCTTCGTACGGATTGCCGCCGGCAACCTGCGCGCCATTGATGATGCCGCCCTTGCCCGAGGTGCCGCACACGTATTCGAAGTGGTCGAAGTGCGGTTCCAGATCTTCATACGTGATCGGGAAATCCTGGATCGACATGCCGGCCGGCAGGATCTTCTTGCCGTACTTCTGTTCCATGATGCTGCGGATCTTGAAATCCTCTGGCAGCGCGCGGAAGTGGCAGCCCGACCAGTGCGAACCGGCGCCGCCGACGCCCGTGCCCGGCTTGAACGAGCCCATGCGGCGCATCGGCACCGCCGACGTCGTGCCGTTGTGGCGGATGGCGATGGTTTCCTGCGCCAGCGACTGCAGGTATTTGCGGTGCACCGAGCCTTCGAGCTCGTCGATCACGCGCGGATAGGCGAAGTCGGGCTGCGTGTCGCGGTCAGGACCGCGCTCGAGCACGACGACGTTCATGCCGGCGTCCGTCAATTCCTTGGCAATGATGGCGCCAACCCAGCCCATGCCAACGATCACTGCATCTGTTTTTGGTTTTACGATTGCCATGCTTATCCTCTCCGTCCCGCCAGATCGACCGGTCCGAGCGGATACGGTTTGTCGCGAATCTTGACCCACTCCAGATAATCGCCCCGCATGCCGGGGTAGCCGATCATCTTCCATGCGCCCATGTTCTTGTTGCCGCCGTGGCTCGGGTCGGCAAAGTAGCCGGCGCGCACTTCGGCGAGGAAATCAGCGAAGAACAGCTTCGACGAAATGTCGGCCAGCTTGATCTTGCCTTCTTCGAGGTCCTTCAACACCGCCTCCTGCATGCGCAGGTCGAGATCGGCAAACGCCTTGCCCGAGAAGCTGCTGGCGCAATGCGCGTCGACGGCCTTGATGCCCACGCGGATGATGTCCTTGAGCGCCAGCTTGCCCTGGTAGCCGAATTCGGACGTCGCTTCGAGGAACGGACCCTGCATATACCAGATCGCGCCGGCGGCGTACGGGCTCTGCATATGGCGATCGAGGAATTCGGGCACGCCCAGTTCGACGGCGCCAGGGCCGTGCTGGTCATGCGGAATCAGGCGATCGACGGCGGCGATGACGAATTTCCATTCGGTCGCGGTGAAGAATTTTGGGGTGTAAGCATCTGGCTTGCCTTCGGCCGGCGCTGCGGCCGTTGCGTTGGGCAAGTTCTGCTGGATCGCCGCTGCAGCGCCCGCACCCATCGGCACGAACACCAGGGTCTTGATGAGCGTGCGGCGCCGGGAAGGAGATTGCTGGTCATCGGACATAATGTCTTTGCTCCATATTGACGTTGGATATATATGCATCAGGCATCTCACATGATAACCATGCTGATCTCGATAAGCTATGGAAAATCCCGGCGCGGGGATTGGCGCGATCCATTATGTATTTGTTGATTGTCGCCGATTTGCACTAATACGACCGTGCTAATTGCCGCATAGGGAAACCAGCGCCCGTACCACTAATATATTTACAAATGAAACATTCGAATATTCAGAAATTTCAAGAGTTTTAATGTATTAGGTGGTGTGCGCACCTATGGGGATACACCGCTTCACCAAGTAATTGCCGCACGGATACAATGAAATCGTCGTCAATACAAATGTGTCGCTATGGACCCATTCTGCAAATGGCGAGAGGAAAAGCATATGGTAGACGACACCCCAATCGGCGCTTAAGGGGGGCGAGCGCCGCTGCTGCAGGCTTCCGCCGGCACATCGACATGGGCTCAGCATGTGACAACAAAAAACTTCACACGTTGCATAAATGAAACACTGTAACAGTCGTCGTCAATCCCTGAAAACACCCTATTATCCGATTTTTACTGCCTACATCGGATGAAAAAGAATTAGTAATAATATCAAGCTAATAATATTTTCAGTGTCTGCGCAGTGATCGTTGGCCGAGATGTAATGACAACCCCATGCATATTTTTAATGCTGCTATCACCAAATATGATGAGAGCAAATACATTACCGATATGGCATCACGCCGGCATTGGATTCGCATGGTAATTGGTAGTGGCGCAGTTAATTCAGGCAGTGCATTCACGACAATGGTGTACGTATTGCACGCCATGCCCAAACTAATGTCGCACGCAGCAGCACACCGCCAATATTCGATGGCCCTTGCCGCGCCAGCACGCCCTGGCAACCACGCTGAGGCAAGAAGAAACGCCTGAACATCGACATGCCTTGCGCACGCATGCTCTGAAAACAGCCACCCGCAACCGTCGTGTCGAACCCGTCCCCGGCGCGCAGCAGGTACAGCGCCGTCCCCGAACACATCGCAATGTCAGCCGGAACGGCGCGCGCCAGTGGGCGCAGGCCATGCCGGTACGACAGCACGATCGTCCGGTGCAGGTCGGGCAGCGCAAGGTGCAGCGGGCGCAGTATGCCGAGCCATTCGAGCAGGCTGGGCAGGCCGCACAGACGCACACCGGCGTGGTCGCGATAACTGGCGAACGCTTCCTTCAGCTCGGCCAGTGTGGCCTGGGCCGGACGCGGCAACGGCGCAGGTTGCTCTCGCCAGCGCGCCATCCAGTACGCCAGCGCTCCGGCGTGCTGCGCGCACAAGGTGGCCGGCGTTGCAGTGGCCAACTCGAACTGCGCACCGGGCCGCATGAACCGGACGACGCCACGCAGCGCGGCCAGCACTGGCGCGTCGAGCACGTCCAGTGGCGTGGGACGGCCGTGATTGCGCCACGTGTTGTCGATGCGGCTGAAGTGCGCGAACGAGGCGACCGGCACGACCAGCCGTGGCCGGAAGGCGTCGATCTGGCACGCCATGCGCCCGATGCCGCGTTCGGTCGCGGCTTCGCCCGGCGTCGCATGCGCAGCAAAGCTGGTCAGCAGCAGATCGATACGCACCTGCCCCGCGCGCAGTTGCACAGCCGCGCGACGGCACGCGGCGGCAGTGGCCAGCGCCCGTTCGCCCAGGTGCAGCAGCGTGTGCTGCCCGCACGCGATCAGGCAATAGGGGTCGCCCTCGTCGCTGGCATGGGCCGTCAGGTGCAGGCCGGGGGCCAGCGCGCGCGGCGCGCCAACGGGGCATGTGGCCATGGGCAGGCGATGACGCCGCAGTGCGTCCGCCAGGCGCCAGTCGCCCTCGCGGCACAGGAAGGTGGCGATGCCGCGAAATTCGGCGCGAAAACGCTGCACGAAAGAGTGCGACAGGTGCTCGGGCCGGCAACTCGAGCACCAGATAAACACCGGCAAACTGCCTGCGTTGAGTTCGTCGATCACGTGCGCGTCGCGGGTAGCGTCGTCGAGCAGGCGGCAGGCATTGTTGTGCACGGTGCCCTCGAGCCACGGGTCGACCAGCAACAGCGCACCGTCAGTGCGCAGCAACCAGCTGCCGTGGTTCAGAAATGTGAAGGTCGGAGTTTGCATGGGTTGAAGGCACGGGACGTCGATACGATCGAGTCTGGTGCGTGGCCGCGCACCGCACGTGAGGCGTCGCAATCGTGCGCGGGAACCGGCAAAGCGCTTCGCCAAACGGGTGAAACGCCCTACAATAAGGTTGTTCTACAGAATCTCCGTGCAGCTTGCCCGTACTGCATGCCACCCGACCCGAAACGACCGACATGCCCCTGGAATCCCTTTTGTTCGCGCTCCCTGCGCAGCTTGCACCCACGCTGGTAGCGGCCCTGCTGGGCCTGTTGGTCGGCAGCTTCCTGAACGTCGTCATCTACCGCATCCCGAAGATGATGCAGCGCGAGTCCGACAATTATGTTGCGCAGGAAAGCGGCCAGCCGCCACCGCATACGGACCGTTTCAACCTGACGGTGCCCCGCTCTGCCTGCCCGTGCTGCGGGCACCGGATCACGGCGATGGAAAACATTCCGGTCATCAGTTATCTCGTCCTGGGCGGCAAGTGCCGCAAGTGCAAGACGCCGATCTCGCCGCGCTATCCGGCCGTCGAACTGTTCACCGCCATCGTGTCTGGCTTGCTGGTCTGGACCTTCGGCAGCGGCGCGATGGGCATGGGCAGCCTGCTGTTCGCGTGGCTGCTAATCGCGATGACGTGCATCGACTACGACACGCAGTTGCTGCCGGATGACCTGACCTATCCGCTGCTGTGGGCCGGCCTGCTCATCAACCTGAACGGCACCTTCGTGCCGCTGCAGGACGCCGTCATTGGCGCCGCCGCTGGCTACCTCGTGCTGTGGTCCGTGTACTGGCTGTTCAAGCTTGCCACCGGCAAGGAAGGCATGGGCTACGGCGACTTCAAGCTGCTCGCCGGCCTGGGCGCGTGGCTGGGCTGGACCGCGCTGCCGACGATCATCCTGCTGTCGTCGGTCGTCGGCGCCATCGTCGGCATCAGCCTGATCGTGTTCGCCAAGCGCGCACGCGACAAGGCGATTCCGTTCGGCCCTTACCTGGCGGCAGCGGGCCTGCTGACGATGCTGTACGGCGCGCAGCTGGGCGGCTTCACGGCGGGTCTGTTCGGATGACGCCGGCGTTTTCGGTAGGACTGACCGGGGGCATCGGCTGCGGCAAGAGCACGGTCGCCGACCTGTTTGCCGCGCTGGGCGCGACGATCGTCGACACCGACGTCATCGCCCATGCGCTGACCGCGCCGCAGGGTGCGGCGATGCCGGCCATCGTGGCCGAGTTCGGGCCCGACTTCGCGCAACCGGACGGCGCGCTCGACCGCGCACGCATGCGCACCCTCGTGTTTTCGGATGCCACCGCCCGCGCACGGCTCGAAGCCATCCTGCACCCGCGCATCCGCGCTGCGACCGAGGCAGCTGGCCAGGCGGCCACGGGCGCCTACGTCATCTATGTCGTGCCACTCCTGATCGAATCGGGCAGCTGGCGCGAACGCGTCACGCGCGTGCTGGCCATCGACTGCAGCGAAGACACGCAGGTAGCGCGGGTCATGCAGCGCAGCCATCTCTCCGCCGACGAGGTGCGCGCGATCATGGCAACCCAGGTCACGCGCGCCCGGCGCCTGGCCGAAGCCGACGACGTCGTCGACAACGACGCCGGCCTGGACGCCCTGCGAACGCAGGTGCAGGCATTGCATGAACGGTATCTCGCGTTAAGTCTGTAACAATAGTGATGCAGGGTTTGTAATTTCGGCCCGCATGGTTCAGAATCACGCAGTTGCCTTCCAGCCTACATTCAGAGGAATGTCATTTTGATCGTCTACGAATACCCTTTCAACGAGCGGATTCGCACGTTGTTGCGGCTGGAAGACCTGTACGAAAAATTCAAGTTCTTCGTGCATCAGGAACACCCGATGCAGCACCATGTCGCGCTCGCGACAATCTTCGACATGCTGGAAGTGGCCGGCCGCGCCGATCTGAAATCCGACCTGCTGCAGGAGCTCGAGCGCCAGAAGCAATCGCTGCTGGCCTACCGCAGCAATCCGGCCGTCGTGGCCGAAACGCTCGACGCCGTGCTGGCCGAACTCGATGCGGCCAGCAGCGCGCTGGTCGCAAGCCAGGGCAAGACCGGCCAGAACGTGCGCGAGAACGAATGGCTCATGAGCATCCGCGGCCGCACGATCATTCCGGGCGGCGCCTGCGAATTCGACCTGCCGTCGTACTTCGCCTGGCAGAAGCGCCCGTTCGACAAGCGGTTTGACGACATCATGGGCTGGTTCGGCCCGCTCTCGCCGCTGCTCGAAGCACTGTCACTGGTCCTGCGCCTGCTGCGCAATTCAGGCGCGTCAGTCAAGATGTTCGCCGCCGCCGGCAGCTACCAGCAGATGTTGCAGGGTAAAATCTACCAGATGCTGCGCCTGACGCTCGACGAAACGACGGGCGCGATCCCCGAGATCTCCGCCAACAAGTACATGCTGTGGGTGCGCTTCACCAGCCAGGACGGCGACTGCAAGCCCAAGCCACTCGAAGCCGACGTGCCGTTCGACCTGACGCTCTGTAATTTTTAACCGATTGACCGTACGATGACCGTTGTCTCCTGCCCTACCTGCAGCAAGAAAGTCGAATGGATCGAGGCGAACAAGTATCGCCCGTTCTGCTCCGAGCGTTGCAAGCAAATCGACCTGGGTGCCTGGGCCGAAGAAAAATTCGTGATCCCCGGCGCCGTGCCGGCCGACCCGCTCGATCCGTTCGACGAGCCACCACCACCGCCACCACAGCGCTGACATGGCGCGCGCGCCGCATTCCACCGGCACGCGCCTGGCGCTGTGGGCGATTCGCCTGTACCAGCGCCACCTCTCCCCCTTCAAGGGTTTTTCCTGCGCCTGGCGCGCCTCCACGGGCCGCGCCAGCTGCTCGGGCCATGGCTACCGCGTCATCGCGCGCCATGGCCTGAGGCTGGGGTTGCCGCTCCTGCGGCGCCAGTTGCGGCGTTGTGGTGCTGCGCACGACCGCGCGCTGGCTGCACGTGTGGTTGCGATGCCCAATCCTGTCTTGCATTACCAGCGTGGGGAGTGCGACCTGTTGCCGTGCGATTGCTGCAGCAGGCCGCTGGGCAGTGCTCTGGCGAGCGTGGGTTGCCAGGCAGCGGGGGAATGCGCGTGCGACAAGGTCGACCGCTGGCTCACGCGCTGGCTGCGCGGCTGGGGCGACGCGCGCAAGAAGTCACGGCAGCAGCGCTGATCTGTCATCCTGACGCCGTCGGCGAAGGTCACACCCAGGTACCTCGCCAGTTGAAGTCGGCGCTGGCAAGGGGCCTGCGCTACCGAACTTTACGTTATGCGATCCGCAAAACGGACGCGGTCGAGCCATTCGAGCAGCGGGATCGTGGCCGGCAGCAGCGGGCTGACGCCGTACTCGCCCTGCCAGGCAAAGGCTTGCCCTTCCAGGCTTTGCGGTTCACCAAGCCACTCGCGGCAGATGTAGAAATACAGGCGCACGTGGGCGTGCTCGTAGACGTGTTCGACGCAGCACCAGGCCTCCCCGCTCACAACCTGCACCCCGAGTTCTTCCATGAACTCGCGCTGCAGCGCCGCGAAGATGTCTTCGCCCGCTTCGACTTTCCCGCCCGGGAATTCCCAATAGCCGGCGTATGGCTTGCCGTCCGGGCGCTGGCCGAGCAGCACGTCGCCATTCGGGCGCATCAGCACACCGACGGCGACATCCACGGGTTGAATGTTCACATCACTCATGCGGCTTGATCCGGCAGCTTGCCTGCGTAGTCCTTCGCGAACTGCCAGGCCACACGGCCCGAGCGCGATCCGCGCTGCAAGGCCCATTGCAGCGCTTCGGGCCGCGCCGCCGTGATCTGCTCCGGCGTGCAGCCGAAGCTGGCCAGCCAGTGGCTGGCGATCGCGAGGTAGTCGTCCTGGCGGAACGGGTAGAACGACAGCCACAAACCAAAACGCTCGGACAGCGAAATCTTCTCTTCAACCGTTTCGCCCGGATGCAGGTCGCCATCCGCGCCATGCTGGTAACTCGCGTTGTCCGACATTTTTTCGGGCATCAGGTGACGCCGGTTCGACGTCGCGTAGATCAGCACATTATCGGACTGCGCCGAGATGCTGCCATCGAGCGCAACCTTCAGGGCCTTGTAGCCGGCCTCGCCCTCTTCGAACGACAGGTCGTCGCAAAAGATCACGAAGCGCTCGGGCCGGCCGGCGACCAGATCGACGATGTCAGGCAAGTCGGCCAGGTCAGCCTTGTCGACTTCGATCAGGCGCAGGCCCTGGTCGGCGTAGCCGTTCAGGCATGCCTTGATCAGCGACGATTTGCCGGTGCCACGTGCGCCGGTCAGCAGCACGTTGTTGGCCGGGCGACGGGCGACGAACTGGCGCGTGTTCTGCTCGATCTGGCGCTTTTGCGCGGCCACGTGGTGCAGGTCGTCCAGGTTGATGGTCGACGCGTGCAGCACCGGCTGCAGGTAGTTGCCGGCGCCGCCAGCGCGCCGGCGCCAGCGGAAGGCCGTGCTGCGCTTCCAGTCCGGCTCGCGGGCATGCGCGGCCGGCAGCACGGCTTCCAGGCGCTCGAGCAGCCCTTCGGCGCGGCGCAGGAACTGGTCCAGTGGCGACGTCAAAATCAGGACCGGTAGTCGGCGTTGATCGTGACGTAGTCGTGCGACAGGTCGCAGGTCCAGACCGTGGCCGTGGCGTCGCCGCGCGCGAGCTTGACGCGCACCGTGATCTCGGACTGCTTCATGATGCGCTGGCCGTCTTCTTCCTTGTAGTCGGGATTGCGCCCGCCCGCCTTGGCGACCCAGACGTCGTCCAGGTACAGGTCGAGCTTCGTCACATCCAGGTCGTCCACGCCGGCATAGCCGATAGCGGCCAGGATGCGGCCCAGGTTCGGGTCCGACGCGAAGAACGCGGTTTTCACCAGCGGCGAATGCGCGATCGCGTACGCGATCTTGCGGCACTCGGCCACGTCGGCGCCTTCGTCGACGGTGATGGTCATGAACTTGGTGGCGCCCTCGCCGTCACGGATGATCTGCTGCGCCAGGTTACGCGAGATGTCGGTGACGGCTTCCTTCAACGCTTCATAATCCGCGCCTTCGGCCTTGTCGATCACGAGCGAACCGGCGCCGGTGGCGACGATGATGAACGAGTCGTTGGTCGACGTGTCGCCATCGATCGTGATCGCATTGAACGAATGATCGGCCGCATGCCTGACCAGTTCATCGAGCACCGGCTGCGCGACCTTGGCGTCGAACGCCAGGTAGCCCAGCATCGTGGCCATGTTCGGCTTGATCATGCCGGCGCCCTTGCTGATGCCGCTCATCGTGACGGTGTGCCCGCCGATGGTGACGGTGCGCGACGCGGCCTTCGGCTGGGTGTCGGTGGTCATGATCGCCTCGGCGGCGTTGTACCAGTTGTCCGCCTTCAGGTTCGACACCGCGGCCGGCAGGCCAGCGACGACTTTCTGCAGCGGCAGCTGCTCCAGGATCACGCCGGTCGAAAACGGCAGCACCTGGCCCGGCTCGATATCGAGCAGCTTGGCCAGCTCGGCGCAGGTGGCCTGCGCATTGGCCAGGCCCTCTTCGCCGGTGCCCGCATTGGCGTTGCCCGTATTGACCACCAGCGCGCGGATCGGCGCGCCGCCATTCTTGACGGCGGCCAGATTGGCCTTGCTGACCTGGACCGGCGCAGCGCAGAAGCGGTTCAGCGTGAACACGCCGGCGACAGTGGCGCCTTCGGCCACGCGCATGACGAGGATGTCCTTGCGGTTGGGCTTCTTGATGCCGGCTTCGGCGAAACCGATCTCGATGCCGTTGACGGGTTTCAGGTCGGCTGCGACTGGCAGGGGGGAATTGACGGCCATGGTGATCTCGTTGGAAAAATTCGAATCGCTTATTGTAACGGCACGATCCTCCGGTACGAAATTGCGGGTCAAAATAAACCGGCTGAGTTTCCCCCGTTTCCCGACGCTACGTAGGGTGGACGGGTCTTCCCGTCCACGCGGTGATGGTTGGCCGCCCGGTCTTCCGGCACTAAAACGATGGGCCGTTCGTGGTAGCAACCGATAACGATCACCGCGTGGACGGCATATCCATCCACCCTACGTCAGCCAGACCGCCGCCAGACCGCCAGACCGCCAGAATATCAGCGCTCCCAATAAAAAACGGCCGGGTTTCCCCGGCCGCTTCTACATGCTACCTGCCTGCTGCGCTTACGCCAGCTTGCCGTGGCACTGCTTGAACTTCTTGCCGCTGCCGCAAGGGCATGGGTCGTTGCGGCCGACCTTCACGCCCATATAGCTGCTGTGGTCTTCGGCCGAGACTGCGTCGCCTTCGCCGCCCTGGTTCGGGTTCGGATTGAACAGCTCTTCCGGCGCGGCCGACGGGTTGTAGTCGGCGTGCTGGTAGTTGACGTTCTCGAGCTGGGCTGCCTGCGCTGCCATTGCCGCTTCGGCTGCTTCGACTTCTTCGCGCGACTGGATGTGGACCGTCATGACCGTGCGGATCACTTCGTTCTTGATCAGGTCCAGCATGTTCGAGAACAGCTCGAACGCTTCGCGCTTGTATTCCTGCTTCGGGTTCTTCTGTGCGTAGCCGCGCAGGTGGATACCCTGGCGCAGGTGATCCAGCGCGGCGAGGTGTTCGCGCCAGTGGGTGTCGACGCTTTGCAGCATGACGTTGCGCTCGAAGCCGCCGAACGATTCGCGGCCCACGATGCCGACCTTGCTGTTGTACGACGTTTCGGCCGCCGTCAGCACGCGCTCGAGCAGTTCGTCGTCGTTCAGGTTCGGCTCGTCCTGCAGCATCTGCTGCAGCGGCACGTTCAGGCTCCACTCGCCTGCCAGCGTCGTTTCCAGCGCCTTGACGTCCCACTGCTCTTCAACCGATTCGGCCGGCACGTGGATGCGCACCTGGTCGGTGAACACGCCCACGCGCAGCGAATTGATCATCTCGCTGATGTCGGTCGCTTCGAGCAGTTCGTTACGCTGCGTGTAGATCACCTTGCGCTGGTCGTTGGCGACGTCGTCGTACTCGAGCAATTGCTTGCGCACGTCGAAGTTGCGGGCCTCGACCTTGCGCTGGGCCGACTCGATCGAACGCGAGACGATGCCTGCTTCGATCGGTTCGCCTTCCGGCATTTTCAGGCGGTCCATGATCGCGCGCACGCGGTCGCCGGCGAAGATGCGCAGCAACGCGTCGTCCAGGCACAGGTAGAAGCGGGACGAACCCGGATCGCCCTGACGGCCCGAACGGCCGCGCAGCTGGTTGTCGACGCGGCGCGATTCGTGGCGCTCAGTGCCGATGATGTGCAGGCCGCCGGCATTGACCACGTGGTCGTGCAGCGATTGCCACTCGTCGCGCAGCGTCTGCGACTGGGCCGCTTTCTGCTCGGGGCTCAAGCTGCCATCGGCTTCGATGAGCTGGATCTGTTTGCCCATATTGCCGCCCAGGACAATGTCGGTACCACGGCCGGCCATATTGGTGGCGATGGTGATCATCTTCGGACGGCCCGCCTGCGCGACGATTTCCGCTTCGCGTGCGTGCTGCTTCGCGTTCAGGACGTTGTGCGGCAGGTTGGCCTTGGTCAGGATGCCAGAGAGGAGCTCGGAGTTCTCGATCGAGGTGGTGCCCACCAGGACCGGCTGGCCGCGCTCGTAGCAGTCGCGGATGTCCATGACCATCGCGTTGTACTTCTCGTCGGACGTCTTGTAGACCTGATCCTGGCGGTCCTTGCGCTGCGACGGCCGGTTCGGCGGGACGACAACGGTTTCCAGCCCGTAGATTTCCTGGAATTCGAAGGCTTCGGTGTCGGCGGTACCGGTCATGCCGGCCAGCTTGCCGTACATGCGGAAGTAGTTCTGGAACGTGATCGAGGCCAGCGTCTGGTTCTCGTTCTGGATGCGCACGCCCTCTTTCGCTTCGACGGCCTGGTGCAGGCCATCCGACCAGCGGCGGCCCGTCATCAGGCGGCCCGTGAATTCGTCGACGATGACGACTTCATTGTTCTGCACCACGTAGTGCTGGTCCTTGTGGTACAGGACATGGGCGCGCAGCGCCGCGTACAGGTGGTGGATCAGCGTGATGTTGCCGGCGTCGTACAGCGACGCGCCTTCGGGCAGCAGGCCCATCTCGGTCAGGATCGCTTCGGCGTGCTCGTGGCCCGATTCGGTCAAGAGCACGGTGTGCGCTTTCTCGTCCTTCAGGTAGTCGCCCGGGACTTCGATCTTGCCCTTGCCGTCCGGGGTTTCTTCGCCGATTTGCTGGACCAGCTGCGGCGGCACCGCGTTCAGTCGGATGTACAGGTCGGTGTGGTTCTCGGCCTGGCCCGAGATGATGAGCGGCGTGCGCGCTTCATCGATCAGGATCGAGTCGACTTCATCGACCACCGAGAAATTCAGGCCGCGCTGAACGCGCTCGCGCAGGTCGTAGACCATGTTGTCGCGCAGGTAGTCGAAGCCGAATTCGTTGTTGGTGCCGTACGTGATGTCCGAGCTGTAGGCTTTCTGCTTGCTGTCGTGGTCGAGCTGCGACAGGTTGACACCGGTCGTGAGGCCCAGCCAGCCGTACAGCTGGCCCATCTGGTCAGCATCGCGCTGCGCCAGGTAATCGTTGACGGTAATGACGTGCACGCCCTTGCCCGACAGGCCGTTCAGGTAGACCGGCAGCGTGGCCATCAGGGTCTTGCCCTCGCCCGTGCCCATCTCCGCGATCTTGCCCTGGTGCAGGACCATGCCGCCGATCAGCTGGACGTCGAAGTGGCGCATCTTCATCACGCGCTTGGCAGCTTCGCGGCAGACGGCGAACGCTTCCGGCAGGATCTCGTCGAGGGTCGTGCCCTTGGCCAGCCGGTCCTTGAATTCAGGCGTCTTGGCTTGCAGTTCCGCGTCCGAGAGCTGCTCCATCTGTGGCTCGAGCGCGTTGATGACACGCACGGTCTTTTGATATTGCTTGAGCAGTCGCTGGTTGCGACTGCCGAAAATCTGGGTCAGGAATGACATGCTTGGTTTCTAGTATTAAATACGCCGCAATAGACGCCAATGAGGGAGCCAAGATGATATCAACAGATTTCACCAAAGACCGCGTTAGGCAAATAACCACTGATTTTATCATGCGATTCGGCCACACTTGGGGATCGTGGGCAGGATAACAAGTCCCGCAGGGACAGAAACGTTATCAGACTGCCTCGTATGGCGTGCAAAATCCCACCCTGCATTGCCCGGGAGCCGACGCTGCGCCGGGGTTTCCCCATCTGCCGCGCGCTGTGGTATGTTCCAAGCATGCAGCAACCTCCCCCAAAGCGCCCGGTCCATATCTTCGGCACCAAGAACCGGCAGACCTCGCACGCCGCCACCGACTTCCTGCGCTCGAACGACCGCCTGGCCAGCCTGATGCCGGCCATCACGCGCATGGCGCGCCTGCAGGCCGATTGCGCCGCAGCGCTGCCGGCCGTGTTTCACAACTGCGATGTGCTGTCGTTTCAGGAAGGGGTATTGATTCTGGCCGTGCCCAGCTCGGCGCTGGCGGCGCGGCTCAAGCAGATGCTGCCCAAGCTGCAAAGTACGCTCATCGGGCGCGGCTGGCAGGTGGAATCGACCCGCATCAAGGTGCAGGTCACGCGCGCGCTGCCCGACAAACCCGAGATGCGCACGCTGGAGTTGCCACCGACGGCGGTGCGCGCGTTCGAGGAACTGGCCGCATCACTGCCGGACGACAAGCACAATCACGATCTGGTGGCCGCGCTCAGGGCGCTGGCGGCGAAGCGAAAATAAGCGCAGGTAAAGCTGGGATCAGCTCTGCGCCCACTCCCGCGTCATCTGCTTGACGTACGACGGCGGCGCCGTGTCGAGCGCATCGAAGCTGACGATCTCGTACGAATCCGGCTGCGCCAGCATGGCGCGCAGCAGGTCGTTGTTGAGCGCGTGGCCCGACTTGTGGGCCGTGTAGCTGGCCAGCAGCGGATGCCCGACGAGGTACAGGTCACCGATCGCGTCGAGAATCTTGTGGCGCACGAATTCATCTTCGTAGCGCAGGCCGTCGGCATTGAGGATGCGGTATTCATCCATCACGATCGCGTTCTCGAACGAGCCGCCGCGCGCCAGGCCCATGCCGCGCAGGCTTTCCACGTCCTGCATGAAGCCGAAGGTGCGCGCACGCGCCACGTCGCGCACATAGGTGATGTCGCCGAAGTCCACGCTCGCACGCTGCATCGTGCCATCGACCGCTGGGTGATTGAATTCGATGAAGAAATCGAGCTTGTAGCCGTTGTGCGGCGACAGGCGCGCCCACTTTTCGGCCGCGCCGCTGCCCTGGCGCACTTCGACGTCCTTCAGCACGCGGATGAACTTGCGGGCCGACGACTGCTCTTGCACGCCCGCCTGCTGCAGCAGGAACACGAACGACGATGCCGAACCGTCCATGATCGGGATTTCTTCGGCCGTCACGTCGATGATGAGGTTATCGATACCCAGGCCCGCGCAGGCCGACATCACGTGTTCGACAGTCGAGACGCGCGCATCGTCCTTGATCAGGACCGACGCCATGCGCGTGTCGCCCACGACGTGCGCCGAGCTGGGAATGGACACGATCGGGTCGAGATCGACCCGGCGAAACACGATGCCCGTGTCCGGACCGGCCGGGCGCAGCGTGAGTTCGACCTTGCGGCCCGAGTGCAGTCCGACGCCCGTGGCGCGGACCAGTTCCTTGATGGTTCGTTGTTTCAGCATGGATCGATTATAGCCCAGCGCTTCCGGCGCTGCTGCGCCCCTCCCTGCTCGTCAGGGATGCTCGGCCTCGACATGCTCTTTCTCGTGGCGGATCAGATACAGGCCGCTGCCGATGATGATCGCCGCGCCCAGCAGCGTGTAGCTGTCGGGCAGCGCGCGCCACAGCAGCCAGTCCAGGCCCACGCCCCAGGCCAGCGCCGAGTATTCGAATGGCGCCACGCTCGACGCTTCGCCGCGCGAAAACGCTTCGGTGATCGCCAGCTGGCCAATGAAACCCGACACCGCCAGGCCGCACAGGATCGGGATGTCACGGGCCGACATTGGTACCCAGTCGGGCGCCGCCAGGGCGCCGGCGCCAATGGCGATCAGCACCATCAGCCAGAACACCGTGTGCTCGCTGCGGTCGGTCCGTGACAGCACGCGCACCGTGATCGCCGAAACGGCGTAGCAGGCGGCCGACCCCAGCACCGCCAGGCCGCCCACCGTCAGAAAACCCGCGCCGCTGGGGCGCAGCACGACCAGTACGCCAATCAGCCCGACGCCGATGGCGAGCCAGCGCGCCAGGTCGACGCGCTCGCGCAGCAGCAGCACCGACAAGGCCGTGATCAGGGCCGGCGCGATGAAGAAGATCGAATAGGCTTCGGCCAGCGACAGCTTTTGCAGGCCGAATGCGAACAGCGCCAGCATCAGGATGCCCAGTCCGGCGCGCAGCAGGTGCATCGGCCAGCGTACGCGCAGAATGCCGGCAAATGCGCCGCGCCAGGCCACGTACAGCGCAATCAGGGGCAGCGAGCAGATGGCGCGCAATGCGGCGACCTGCAGCGCCGGATAGCGCGCCGACAGCAGCTTCATGGCCGTGTCCATCAGCGCGAACATGAAGACGGCAAGCAGCATCGCGTAGATGCTGTACAGGTTTCCCGATGGGCGCTTCACGGTGAGATTGTCTTAGTTGGCGGGAAAAAAAACGGCGCCGTAGGGTGGACGGGTTTCCCGTCCACGCGTTCAACGAACCTCAACGCGCCACAAAATCAGCTTGATCTGAACGCGTGGATGGCACAGCCATCCACCCTACGGCCAGCTTGATGCTGCGCCGGTCGTTACAACAAAAATCAGCCCAGCTTTTCCAGCATCGCTTCCGCGCTCGAGGCTTCGACGCCCTTGGCATCGAGGTCCAGCGTCTTGACCACGCCGTCGTCGACCAGCATCGCGTAGCGCTTCGAGCGCACGCCCATGCCGTGGGCCGAGTAATCGTTGTCCAGGCCCAGCGCCTTGGTGAACGTGGCGTTACCGTCGGCCATCATGCGCACGATGCCGGTGGCTTTCTGATCGCGGCCCCAGGCGCCCATCACGAACGCGTCGTTGACCGAGATGCACCAGATTTCATCGATGCCCTTGGCTTTGAGCGCGTCGGCGTGCTTGACGTAACCCGGCACGTGCTGCACCGAGCAACCCGGCGTGAAGGCGCCCGGCAGGCCGAAGATGACGATCTTCTTGCCCTTGACCAGATCGGCGACCTGGAACGTGTTCGGGCCCAGGCTGCAGCCTGCGGTTTCATTCTCGATGAATTCGGCCAGCGTGCCGTCGGGCAGGCGTTCGCCAATCTGGATGCTCATGTTCGCTCCTGTGAAGGTTGTGTGAATCCGGCCATTATCGCCGATCCGGGAGGGGTGTGCAGGGCATTGCATCGGCAGTTGGCCACTCCCCCCCCACCACGTCGTTCCCGCGAAGGCGGGAACCCAAGTTTGCACGCGCTGCCACATTTGCCATGCGTAGCGGCAGTGCTGAGGACTTGGATTCCCGCCTCCGCGGGAATGACGTGTGATGGCAGTTGGCCGGCAGGGCTGGAAGCAGCGCGCAAACAAAAAGGCCAGCTTGCGCTGGCCTCTTCAACTCTGGTCAGCCTGCGCCGACCATCATGCGAACATCAGTCCGCCTGCTTGCGCAGAAACGCCGGAATGTCATAGGTCTCGACGCCATTGCGCTGCATTGCCTGCACCTGCTCGGATGCCTGCTCACGGCGCCACACGGCTGGCTGCTTCATGCCACCCAGCGCGTCGGGGCTGGCCTTGCCGGCGGTCAGGCCGCCCGGCACGGCTGCGGCGCCCTGCATCACTGGCGCATCGTAGGTACCGGTGCGCATGACTTGCTGCGGCTGGACCAGCTGGATCGATTTCTTGTTCTTGCCCAGGCCCGTTGCGACCACGGTCACGCGGATCTCGTCGCCCATGCTGTCGTCGTAGGCGATACCCTGGGCGATCGACGCGTCCGGCGCGGCGAAGGCGCGCACGGCGGCCATGACTTCCTTGATCTCTTTACCTTTCAGGCCACGGCTTGCGGTCACGTTGACCAGCACGCCCTTGGCGCCCGACAGGTCGATACCGTCGAGCAGCGGCGAAGCGACAGCCTGCTCGGCAGCGATGCGCGCGCGGTCGACGCCAGCGGCGGTCGCGGTGCCCATCATGGCCTTGCCCTGCTCGCCCATGATCGTCTTGACGTCGTTGAAGTCGACGTTGATATGGCCCGGCACGTTGATGATCTCGGCGATACCGGCAACCGCGTTGTTGAGGACATCGTCGGCGTGCTGCATCCAGTCGAGCATGCTTTCGTCTTCGTAGATGTCTTCGAGCTTTTCGTTCAGGATGACGATCAGGGAGTCGACGTGCTTGGTCAGTTCTTCGAGGCCCGCTTCGGCCACGTCCATGCACTTCTGGCCTTCGTACGAGAACGGCTTGGAGACGACAGCCACGGTCAGCGCGCCCATCGCCTTGGCCACTTCAGCCACGATCGGTGCGGCGCCGGTACCGGTGCCGCCGCCCATGCCGGCTGCGATGAAGACCATGTGCGCGCCGCGCAGTGCATCTTCGATGCGCGAGCGCGATTGTTCGGCGAGCTGGCGACCGACTTCAGGACGCATCCCTGCGCCCAGGCCCGAGTCGCCGATCTGGATGATGTTGCCGGCGCTCGATACGGCCAGCGCTTGCGCGTCCGTGTTCGCGGCGATGAACTCGACACCGGATACACCTTTATTGATCATGTGCTGAACCGCGTTGCCGCCGGCGCCACCGACGCCCACGACCTTGATCACGGTCCCCAGTGCTGCGTTATCGACCATATCGAACTCCATGATGTGCTCCCTAATTTTCAAAGTGCAGTTCCGGGAACGAGGCCTGTGCGTATCTGGTTCGCCGCCTCAAACCGGTATCTGCGATTGTATGTAAAAAACTGTAATTCGTGATGAAATTTCGCTACCTAATTTGTTACCAAGTGCTAGTGCGATTGCATGTGCGTCAGAAGTTCCCCGCGATCCACTCCTTCATGCGCTGCCAGACTGCCTTCACCGAACCATCCTGGCGCGTGACGATGTGTCCGCGCAGGTACTGTTTCTTTGCTTCGAGCAGCAAGCCAAGCACGGTGGCGTAGCGGGGGCTGCGCACCACATCGGCCAATTGCCCGCGGTAGTCCGGCGTGCCGAGGCGTGCCGGTTTGAGGAAGATGTCTTCCGCCATTTCGATCATGCCGGGCATGATCGCGCTGCCGCCGGTCAGGACGATGCCGGACGACAGCACGCCTTCGTAGCCCGATTCGCGCACCGCCTGGTGCACCATCGCAAACAGCTCCTCCACCCGGGGCTCGATCACGGCCGCCAGCGCCTGGCGCGACAAGGCGCGCGGGCCGCGGTCACCGAGACCTGGCACTTCGAGTGTCTCGCCCGGGTCGGCCAGCACCTGCTTGGCCACGCCGTAGCGGATCTTGATATCTTCGGCTTCGCCGGTCGGCGTGCGCAATGCCATCGCGATGTCGCTGGTGATCTGGTCACCCGCGATCGGGATCACGGCCGTGTGGCGGATCGCGCCGTCCGAGAACACCGCGATGTCGGTGGTGCCCCCGCCGATGTCGATCAGCACCACGCCCAGTTCTTTTTCGTCGACCGTCAGCACCGCATCGGCGGACGCCATCGGCTGCAGAATCAGGTCCGAGACCTCGAGACCGCAGCGGCGCACGCACTTTACAATGTTTTGCACTGCGGAGACCGCACCGGTGACAATGTGCACCCGCACTTCGAGGCGGATGCCGCTCATGCCGATCGGCTCGCGCACATCTTCCTGGTTGTCGACGATGAATTCCTGCGGCACCGTGTGCAGCAATTGCTGGTCGGTCGGGATGTTCACCGCCTTGGCCGTCTCGATCACGCGCGCCACGTCGGTCGCCGTGACTTCTTTCTCCTTGATCGCCACCATCCCGCTCGAATTGAACGAACGGATATGGCTGCCGGCGATGCCGGCGTAGACGTTGCGGATCTTGCAATCCGCCATCAGCTCGGCCTCTTCCAGCGCGCGCTGGATCGATTCGACGGTGGCCTCGATGTTGACGACCACGCCTTTCTTCAATCCCCTGGACTCGTGCTGACCCAGCCCGATCACCTCGTGGCGTCCGTCGGACATCACTTCGGCGACCACGGCCACCACCTTGGAGGTGCCGATGTCGAGACCGACGATCAGGTTTTTCGCGTCTTTTGTCATTGCTGTAGCCTGCTCAGATTTGCTTGGTTGTTGTATTGGTTTTTGTATTCGGTGCGGCTTTGGGCTTCTTGGCTGCCTTGACCGGCTTGGTCGCATCCAGCGGCACGTTCAGCGCCGCCGACGACAAGGCCAGTCCGTTCGGATAGCGCATATCGATCGTATCGATACGGCCCTCCTGCAGCCGGGCCACCAGCTGCGGGTACACGCCGACCAGGCGCGCGACGCGCTTGTTCAACGTGTTGCGATCCTGTTCGCGTCCCAGTTCGACGCTCATGCCATTATCCAGCTTCACGGTCCATGCATAGCGATTCGATAGCGACAACGCGTGCGGCACCAGCGCCACCTTGGCAAACGCCGTGCGCAATTCATTGAAGCGCGCCAGCACATCCTTCTCGCTGCCCACCGGTCCATCGAACTCCGGCAGCGTCTGTTCATCGTCGGCTTCGGCGATATTGGCCGTAAACACGTCGCCCTTGACCGACAGCAGGCGGCCTTCGTCGCCCCAGGTGCCAAGCGCCTCGTGCTCTTCGACCTCGACCACCAGCGCGTTGGGCCACTCGCGGCGCACCGTGGCGCGGCGCACCCAAGGCACGGTCTCGAACGTCGCGCGCACCTGCTCCAGGTCGGCGGTAAAGAAGTTGCCGCGAATTTTACCGACCACGCCGTTGCGCACGGTCAGTTCGTTCACGTGTTTCAGGTCGATCCCGTACATGCTCTCCACCGTCACCGAGCCCAGTGCGAACATCGGGCGCTGCGACAGCCACCAGACGCCGGTCACCAGCGCGGCGAGCACCGTCAGCGCCGTCAGGAAGCTGGCGGTTGCATTGAGGGAGCGGACGTCATGCCACATCGCTGTCAGTCCTTCGCTTCGGGTTTCGCACCCCGGTTGCCCATCTTGAGCCGGGCCGAACGCAGGATCTCGACGCACAGGTCTTCGTAGCCAATCCCCACTGCACGCGCCGCCATCGGCACCAGCGAGTGCGTCGTCATGCCCGGGGACGTATTCACCTCGAGCAGGAACGGACGCATATCGCTCTCGCGCACCAGCACATCGACGCGCCCCCAGCCTTCGCAGCCGAGCGCGCGGTAGGCGTTCACCGCGTGCCGCTGGATCTCCTGCGTCAGTTCGTCGGGCAGCAGCGCCGGGCAGTGGTATTGCGTGTCGTCGGTGAAGTACTTGTTCTGGTAGTCGTACTTGCCTTCGGGCGCGACGATCTCGACGATCGGCAGCGCGCGGGCAGCAGCGCCCTGCCCCAGCACGGCGACCGTGAATTCGCGGCCGGTCACGAACTGCTCGGCCAGCACCGCGTCGTCCATGCTGGCCACGAGCGCGATCGCGTCCGCCAGCTGATTGCGGTCGGTGACCTTGGTGATGCCGATGCTCGAGCCTTCGAGCGGCGGCTTGACGATCAGCGGCAGGCCCAGTTCGGCCACCAGCGCATCCAGGTCGGTGTCGGCATCGACCGTCGCGTATTTTGGCGTTGGCACGCCTTCCATCAGCCACAGCTTCTTGGTGGTGATCTTGTCCATGCCGACGCTCGAGGCCATCACGCCGCTGCCCGTGTACGGAATGCCCAGCTGTTCGAGCGCGCCCTGCAGGCTGCCGTCTTCGCCGTAGCGGCCGTGCAGCGCGATGAACACGCGGTCAAAACCCTGCGCGGCCAGATCGGCCAGGCTGTGCGTGCCCGGATCGAACGGGTGCGCATCGATGCCGCGGCTTTTCAGCGCCTGCAGCACGCCGTTGCCGGAAATGAGCGAGATTTCGCGCTCGGCCGAGCGGCCGCCGAACAGGACGCCGACCTTGCCGAAGACGGTGGCATCGAGAAGTTGAATGGTCGTCGTCATGCTCAGCCTTTCGCTGTGGTCAGTTGTTGCGGAATGCCGCTGATCGAACCGGCGCCCATCGTCAGCACGACGTCGCCGTCACGTGCCACGTTCAGGATGGCGTCGCGCATCTCGGCAATGGACTCGACGAAGATCGGCTCGATCTTGCTGGAGGTGCGCAATGCGCGCGCCAGGGCGCGGCCGTCAGCGGCCACGATCGGCGCTTCACCGGCCGGATACACGTCGGCCAGCAGCAGCACGTCCGGCGTGGCGAGCACCTTGACGAAGTCTTCGAACAGGTCGCGCGTGCGGCTATAGCGGTGCGGCTGGAAGGCCAGCACGAGGCGCCGGCCCGGGTAGGCGGCGCGCGCAGCGGCCAGCGTGACTTCGGTTTCCACCGGGTGGTGGCCGAAATCGTCGACCAGCGTGAAGCTGCCACCGGACGCCAGCGCCACGTCGCCGTAGCGCGTGAAGCGGCGGCCCACGCCACGAAATTCCAGCAGGCCCTGGGCGGTGGCAGCATCGTCAATGCCGATTTCGCGCGCAATCGCAATCGCCGAGCAGGCATTGAGCACATTGTGCATGCCGGGCTGGTTCAGCACGAACTTGGTGTCGGCGTAGCCTTCCTGGCGCACGGTGAAGTGCATGTGGGTGCCGTCGGCATAGGCATCCAGCGCGCGCACTTCGGCTTCCTCCGAAAAACCGTAGGTGGTGACCGGTTTGGTCACCTGCGGCAGGATCTCGCGCACGTGCTTGTCGTCGATGCACAGCATGACGCGGCCGTAGAACGGCAGGCGGTGCGTGAAATTGACGAACGCGCTCTTGAGCTTCTCGAAGTCGTGCTCGTAGGTTTCCATGTGATCGGCGTCGATGTTCGTGATCACTTCGATCATCGGCGACAGGTTCAGGAACGACGCGTCCGATTCATCGGCTTCGGCCACGATGTAGTCGCCGCTGCCCAGCGCTGCGTTGGCGCCGGCGGCGGTCAGGCGGCCACCGATGACGAAGGTCGGATCGAGCCCGCCCTGCGCCAGCACCGACGCGACCAGGCTGGTGGTCGTCGTCTTGCCGTGCGTGCCCGCAATCGCGATGCCGCGCTTCAAGCGCATCAATTCGCCCAGCATGATCGCGCGCGGCACCACTGGCACCTTGTTGGTGCGTGCGGCAACCACTTCCGGGTTGGCTTCGTTCACGGCAGTCGAGGTCACGACAACGTCGGCGCCAGTGACATGGTCTTCGTGGTGGCCCAGGTACACCTTGGCGCCCAGCTCGGCCAGGCGCTGGCTGGCGGCATTGCTGCCCAGGTCCGAGCCCGACACCTGATAGCCGAGATTGAGCAGCACTTCGGCGATGCCGCTCATGCCGCTGCCGCCGATGCCCACGAAGTGAATGTTCTTGATCTTGTGTTTCATGCTGCTTTTACCCTTGCTGCCAGTTGTTCGAGTTCGCGCGCGATCGCCTCATTGGCGTCGCGCTGGCCGACGCGCGCTGCCGCCTGCGCCATGGCCAGGCACCCTTCGCGCGTCGTTTGCAGCAGGCTTTTCAGCCGCTGCGGATTCAGTTCACCCTGCGGCAGGTGCACGGCCGCGCCTTGCCCGTCCATCCAGATCGCGTTGTCGCGCTGGTGACTGGTGGTGCTGGCCACGAACGGCACCAGCACGCTGGCCACGCCGGCCGCCGTCAGTTCGGACACCGTGATTGCGCCGGCGCGGCAGATCACCAGATCGGCGTCGGCATACGCCGCCGCCATATTGTCGATGAAGTCGACCACATTGGCCTGCACGCCAGCGCGCGCATACGCGGCGCGCAGTGCATCGATGTTCTTCTTGCCCGACTGGTGCGTGACGACCGGCCTTGCCGCCGGGTCGATCAGGCCCAGGGCTGCCGGCACGCCATCGTTGAGCACCTTGGCGCCCAGGCTGCCGCCCACGACCAGCACGCGCAGCACACCCGTGCGACCGGCGAAGCGTTCGGCGGGCGCTGGCAGATCGAGGATCTGCTGGCGCACCGGATTGCCGGTGACGACGGCCTTGCCGGCCGCCTTGCCAAAATCGGCCGGGAAGCCAAACAGCACGCGCTGCGCCAGTGGCGTGAGCGTTTTGTTCGACAGCAGCAGCGCGGCGTCGGCATTGATCAGGGCCAGCGGGATGCCGGCGGCGCGCGCCATCATGCCGCCCGGCACCGTCACATAACCGCCCATGCCCAGCACCACGTCGGGCCGGCGCGCGGCCAGGTAGCGCCGGCAGGTCGCAAAGGCGGCCGCCATCTTGAGCGCGCCCTTGATGGTGTGCGCCAGGCCCTTGCCGCGCAGGCCGGCGAAGTCGATCGTGTCCATGTCGATGCCGGCTTTCGGCACCAGATCGGTTTCCATGCCGTGCGCGGTGCCCAGCCAGCTCACTTCCCAGCCGCGCGCGCGCATCGTCTGCGCGATCGCGATGCCGGGGAAGATGTGGCCACCGGTGCCGGCGGCCATGATCATCAGCTTTTTGGTCATGTGCGGCCTCCGCGCATGCGCACGCGATTTTCATAATCGATGCGCAGCAGGATCGCCAGGCCGACGCAGTTGAACAGCACGCCCGAACCGCCAAAGCTCATCAAAGGCAAGGTCAGGCCCTTGGTGGGCAACAGGCCCAGGTTCACGCCCATATTGATGAACGTCTGCACGCCAATCCAGATGCCGATGCCTTTCGCGGCCAGGCCGGCGAACACCTGTTCGAGCGCGATCGCCTGGCGGCCGATGTCGAAGGCGCGCTTGACGAGCCAGTAGAACATCGCCACCACGACCAGCACGCCGACCAGGCCCAGTTCTTCGCCGATCACGGCCATGATGAAGTCGGTGTGGGCTTCGGGCAGGTAGAACAGTTTCTCGACCGAGCCACCCAGGCCCACGCCAAAGATCTCGCCGCGCCCGAACGCGATCAGCGAGTGCGTCAGCTGGTACGCCTTGTCCAGTGCATTGCCCTCTTCCCACGGGTTCAGATAGGCGAACATGCGCGCCCGGCGGAACGGCGAGAGCGCGATGATCGCGCTGAAGATCACGACCAGCAGCGCGCCGATGCCGCCGAACCAGATGATGTTGATCCCACCCAGGAACAGGATGCCCATCGCGATGCAGACGATCACGCCGAACGCGCCCAGATCCGGCTCCATCAGCAAGAGGCCACCCACGAGGCCAATGGCAACGACCATCGGCACGAAGCCCTTGGTCAGCTTGTGCATGTACTCTTGCTTGCGCACCGTGAAGTCGGCCGCGTACAGCACCACGGCAATCTTCATGATTTCGGATGGCTGCACCATGAACACCTTGAGCGAGAGCCAGCGGCGCGCGCCGTTGACCGACACGCCCAGGCCCGGAATCAGCACCAGCACCAGCAGCACCAGCGTGCCGATGAAGATCATCGGCGCATGCCGCTGCCAAACCGCGATCGGCACGCGGAACACGATGGCCGCCGCCACCATCGAGACGAGGATATAGACCGCCTGGCGGTACAGGAAGTATTCGTTGCGGTCTTGCAGATAGCGGAATTTCGGCGAATCGGGCAGCGCAATCGACGCCGAGTACACCATCACCATCCCGAACAGCATCAGGAGCAGCGTGACCCAGACCAGCGGCTGGTCGTAATCCATCATTTTGGACGGCCGGCTGCGCCCGTCGACGGTGGCGTCGACAGCATTGCCGGAAAACTTGAAGGGCAGCTGGAAGGCCATCAGATCTCCTGCCCTTTATCGAGTGCGATGTCGCGCACGGTCTCGACGAACACCTGCGCGCGGTGCGCGTAATTGGTGAACATGTCCAGGCTGGCGCACGCAGGGGAAAGCAGTACCGCGTCGCCGGCGCGCGCCAGACCGGCGGCGCGGCGCACTGCCTGCGGCAAGTCGTCGAGGTCAAACGCCGGCACGCCGGTCGCATCGATCGCGGCGCGCACGGCCGGCGCATCGCGGCCGATCAGCAGCACGGCGCGGGCATACGCCGCTACCGGTTGGGCCAGCGGCGAAAAGTCCTGCCCCTTGCCGTCGCCACCGGCGATCAACAGAATTTGCTGGTCGGCGCCGGCAAAGGCCTTGCCCAGGCCCTGCAGCGCAGCGACGGTGGCGCCCACATTGGTGCCCTTGCTGTCGTCGTAATAGTCCACACCGTCGATGGTGGCCACCAGCTCGACGCGGTGCGGTTCGCCCGCATACTCGCGCAAGCCGTGCAGCAGCGGCGCGAGCGGCAGGCCGCAGGCGCGGCACAGGGCCAGCGCGGCCAGCGCGTTGGCTGCATTGTGCAGGCCGCGAATCTTCAGCGCATCGGCCGGCATCAGGCGGCCCACGATCGCGTCGACCTGTTCGCGGATTTCGCCGCGTTTGAGTTTCTTGTCACTCGCCTCGCCCGCCACGGCATTGGCCAGCCACAGCACGCCGCGCTCGTCGATCAGGCCAAAGCTGTCGGCATCGACTGGTTCATCAGTCCCAAAGGTGAACAGCGGCGCATCGACCGCCATGCGCATCACGCGTGCATCGTCGCGATTCAGGACGCGCACGGTGTCCGGGCCAAAGATGCGCGCCTTGTCGGCTGCGTAGGCATCCATCGTGCCGTGCCAGTCGAGGTGATCCTGGGTCAGGTTCAGCACCGTCGCAGCGTCGGCCTTGAGACTGAACGTTGTATGCAACTGGAAGCTGGACAACTCCAGCACCCAGGCTTGCGGCAGTTCACCGGCATCGATCGACTCGCGCAGCACGTCCAGCGCGGCCGGGCTGATATTGCCGGCCACGCGCGTGGTCAAACCGGCGCGGCGGCACAGCAGGCCGGTCAGACTGGTCACCGTCGTCTTGCCGTTGGTGCCCGTGATCGCGATGACCTTCGGCGCGTAGCCGCTGCTCTCGCGCAGGTGCGCCAGCGCCTGGGCGAACAGTTCGATCTCGCCCCAGACAGGGATGTCGCGGGTAGCAGCGGCAGGCATGATGGCGGCCAGCTCGCGGCTAGGTGCCAGGCCCGGGCTGACGGCGACGAAGTCGACGCCATCGAGCAGGTCGGCGCCAAATTCGCCGGCGACGAACTGCGCATCCGGCGCGGCCGCACGCAGCGCCGGCAGGCGTTGCGGTTCAGCGCGCGTATCGGCCACGCGCACGCGTGCGCCGCCCCGCGCGAGCCAGTGCGCCATCGCGAGCCCGGATTCACCGAGGCCCAGTACCAGTGCGAGTTTGCCGTCGTAGTTCATTAACGCAGTTTCAGTGTAGAGAGACCGACCAGGATCAGCACGATGGTCACGATCCAGAAGCGGACCACGACCTTGGTTTCGTTCCAGCCCTTTTGTTCAAAGTGGTGGTGCAGCGGCGCCATGAGGAACACGCGGCGACCGGTGCCATAACGCTTCTTCGTGTACTTGAACCAGGTCACCTGGATGATCACGGACAGCGTTTCGGCCACGAACACGCCGCCCATGATGAACAGGACGATTTCCTGGCGCACGATGACGGCGATGGTGCCCAGTGCACCGCCCAGGGCCAGCGCGCCGACGTCGCCCATGAACATCTGGGCCGGATGCGCGTTGAACCACAGGAAGGCCAGACCCGCGCCGGCCATCGCGCCGCAGAAGATCAGCAGTTCGCCGGCGCCCGGGATGTACGGGATCAACAGGTATTTCGAGAACGTCACGCTGCCGGTCAGATACGCGAACAGGCCCAGGGCCGCGCCGACCATCACGGTCGGCATGATCGCCAGGCCATCGAGGCCGTCGGTAAAGTTCACGGCGTTGGATGCGCCCACGATCACGCAGTAGGTCAGCGCGATGAAGCCCCAGACGCCCAGCGGATAGCTGATGGTCTTGAAGAACGGGACGATCAGGTCGGCCTTTGGCGGCAGGCTCATCGAGAAGCCCGACTGCACCCAGGCGTAGAACAGTTGCGCGACTTCCCATGGATTGGCGGCCGAGACCGAGAACGCCAGATAAAGAGCAGATGCGATACCTATGAGCGACATCCAGAAGTATTTTTCGCGCGAGCGCATGCCTTCCGGGTCCTTGTAGACCACCTTGCGGTAATCGTCGACCCAGCCGACGGCGCCAAAGCCCATCGTCACGACCAGCACTGGCCAGATCAGGCGGTTCGACAGGTCGCACCACAGCAGCGTCGAGATGCCGATTGCGATCAGGACCAGCACGCCGCCCATCGTCGGGGTGCCGTGCTTGGTCAGGTGGCTTTGCGGGCCGTAGGTACGCACGGCCTGGCCGACTTTCAGTTCGGTCAGTTTGCGGATGACGATCGGGCCGGCCACGAGGCCGATGGTGATGGCCGTGATGGTGGCGAACACCGCGCGGAACGTGAGGTAGTTAAACACGCGCAGCGGACCGAGATAGTCCTGAAAGTATTGTGCGAGCCAGAGAAGCATATTAGTGGGCGTCCTTGCCAAGGGGGGTTGATCCGGTCAGGTGCAGGACCACGCGTTCCATTTTCATGAAACGCGAGCCCTTCACCAGCACAGTCGCGTCCGTATTGCTGCCCAGTTTTTTATCCAGTGCTGCCAATAACTCGTCGAACTGCTCGTAATGCTGTGCTCCCGACGCGGCCAGATGGCGCGCCAGCTCGCCCGTCGCGAGCACGGTGTCGATGCCACGCGTCTTTGCGTAAGCCCCGATTTCTTCGTGAAATTCTTTTCCCTGCGCGCCAACTTCGCCCATGTCGCCCACCACCAGGATGCGCGGCGCGGGATACGCGGCCAGCACGTCGATCGCCGCGCGCATCGAATCGGGATTGGCGTTATAGGTGTCGTCGATGACGGTCGCGCCGCCGGCGGTCTGCTTGCGCTGCAGGCGCCCGCCGACCGGTGCGAAGGCCTCGAGGCCGCGCACGATGGCGTCCAGTTTGACACCGGCGCCCAGCGCGCAGGCGATCGCGGCCAGCGCGTTGCGCACATTGTGTTCGCCGGCCGCGGCAAGTGTGACTGTGAACGTATTGTCGCCCGCATCTTCGAGACCGTCATTCCCGCGCAGGCGGGAATCCAGGTCAGCATGTGCTGCCACAACCGCATCCGCAGCCGGCTGCTCTGGCAACTTGGGTTCCCGCCTGCGCGGGAACGACGTTGGTTGCGTTGCCGATGTATCGCGCTCGGGCGACGTTGTTACGTGCAGCAGGCTGCCGAAACCATTGCTGGTGTAGCTCGCGCGCACGTCGCATGCTTCGCTCAGGCCGAACGTCAGCACGTCGCACGTCGTCATCCCGCGCCACAGATCCGTGTAGGTGTCGTCGCCCGGGAACACGGCCACGCCATTTGGTGCCAGCGCTTGCAGCACGGCGCCATTTTCGCGCGCGACCGCTTCCACGGTGTGCATGAATTCCTGGTGCTCGCGCTGCGCATTGTTTACCAGCGCGACCGTCGGCGCGGCGATGGCTGCCAGGCGGGCGATCTCGCCCGGATGGTTCATGCCCAGCTCCACCACCGCCGCGCGATGGGAAGCCGTCAGGCGGAACAGCGTGAGGGGCACGCCGATCTCGTTGTTCAGATTACCCTGCGTGGCCAGGCGCGCTTGTTCGCCTACTGCCGCCGCCAGGATCGACGCGATCATTTCCTTGACCGTCGTCTTGCCGTTGCTGCCGGTGACGCCGATGACGGGCAGAGTGAACCCCGTGCGCCAGGCATGCGCGATGCGGCCCAGCGCCACCAGCGTGTCGGGCACGACGATCGCCGGCAGCGTCCAGCCGTCCGGCAGCGTCGACACCACCACGGCGGCGACGTCGCGCGCCGCGACCTGGTCGAGGAAATCGTGGGCGTCGAACGACTCGCCGCGCAGCGCGACAAACAGCGCTCCGGCGTCGACCTTGCGGCTGTCGGTCGACACGCCGCCAAAGGCGACATCGGCGCCGACGAGGCGCGCGCCGGGAATGGCCGCCACGAGTTGTGCGAGCGTACCGCGCATCAATGCGTCCTCAACATGGTAAGCCGCGCCGTCAATGCGAGCGAAGCGTGGTCCGTATCCGAAAACGGCATCTTGCGTCCCTTGATTTCCTGGTAAGGCTCATGGCCCTTCCCGGCCAGCAGGATCACGTCCTGTTTGGCCGCCTGTTTCACGGCCAGCAGGATGGCCGACGCGCGGTCTTCCACCGTCTGCAGGCGCGAGCCCGGGGCGTTGGCATCCATCCCCGCCACGATCTGGGCGATGATGGCCGCTGGCTCTTCGCTGCGCGGGTTGTCGCTGGTGACCAGCACCTGGTCGGCGGCCTGCGCGATGCGGCCCATTTGCGGGCGCTTGCCCGGGTCGCGGTCGCCCCCGCAGCCAAACACGCACCACAACTGGCCGCCGCGGTCAGCCGCCACCTGGCGCAGCGCATCCAGGGTCTTTTCCAGCGCGTCTGGCGTGTGCGCGTAGTCGATCACGACCATCGGCGCATCCTGCCCGCCCATCTGCTGCATACGGCCCGGCGCCGGCACCAGCGATTCAATCGCCTCGACCGCGCTTTTGAGCGCCACGCCGCGCGCCAGCAAGGCGCCCAGCACCGCCAGCGTGTTGCTCACGTTGTAGTTGCCCACCAGGCGGCTGCGGATGGTCGCGCTGCCCGCGGGCGTCTCGACCTGGCATTCGGTGCCGGCGTTCTTGCTGCGCATGCCGCTCGCGCGCAGGACGGCCACGCCATCCGGCACAGCAGAAGTAGCGTCCAGCGTATAGCCGGTAACGGCCAGTGCCGGGAAATTCGCGCGCAGATGCGCCACCAGGCGCTGTCCGGCTGCATCGTCGAGATTCACGATCGCGTGCTTCAGGCCCGGCCATTCGAACAGCGTGACCTTGGCCGCTTCGTAGCTCGCCATGTCGCCATGGAAGTCGAGATGGTCGCGCGTCAGGTTCGTGAAGATCGCCACGTCGACATGCATCCCGGCCGTGCGCTGCTGCACCAGGCCGATGGACGAGGCTTCGATCGCCAGCGCCGTGACGCCCTTGCCGTTCAACTCCGCCAGCGTCTGCGCGAGCAGCACCGCGTCCGGCGTCGTGTAGCCGGTGACGTCGAACTGCGCTTCGGTCTTTGCCTTGGGCGCGATGACGCCCACGCCCAGCGTGCCGATCACGCCGGCGGTCTCGCCCAGGCGCGCCAGTGCTTGCGCTGTCCACAGCGCGCACGAGGTTTTGCCGTTGGTGCCGGTGACGGCGACGGTGAACATCGCGCTGTCCGGCTGGCCCAGCACCGCATGCGCGATCGGGCCGGCCAGCTGCTTGAGGCCGGCCACGGCCAGGTGCGGCGTCGTGACGGTGTCAGGCCAGGTGAAGTCCTGATCGTCATACACGATGGCGGCGGCGCCCGCGTCGGCAGCCGCGCCGATGAAGCGGCGGCCATCCTGCGCATCGCCCGGGTAGGCAAAGAACACGTCGCCCGGCTGCACGCGGCGCGAGTCGGAAACGAGATCCCCGCCCGGTGCGGCGGCGGCGATCCAGCTGCGGATGTCGTTCAAGCCTGGGCGCATCACATGCTCTCCTCGAGTGGGACTTCCGGAATGATGATGTCCGTGATGGAGGAATCGGGCGGCACGTTGGCCGCGCGCAGCGCGCTGGCAAACAGGTCGGCGGCCGTCGGTGCGGCGACGCTGCCGCCGGTGCGCAGGGCGCCGCTCGGATCGTCGACCATCACGGCGATGATGAAGCGCGGCTTGGACATCGGCCCGATACCGGCGAAATAGCCGATATTGTTGGTGCGCGAGTAGCGGCCGTTGACGAGCTTTTCGGCCGTACCGGTCTTGCCGCCAATGCGGTAGCCGGCGACCTGCGCTTTGGACGCCGTGCCCTGCGGGCCGACCACCGATTCGAGCATCGTGCGCACCTGCGCTGCGGTCTTGGGCGAAATCACCTGCTGGCCGACCGGCTCTTCGTTGACCTTCACGAACGACAGCGGAATGATGTCGCCGTTGCGGGCGAAGATCATGTACGAGCGCGCCATCTGCAGCAGCGACACCGACAGACCGTGGCCGAAGGCCATGTTCGCGTACTCGATCGGGCGCCACGATTTCCATGGCCGCACGCGGCCGGCGGTCGCGCCCGGGAAGCCGAAGCGCGGCGCCTGGCCGTAGCCGACCTTGGTGTACATCTCCCACATTTCCTGCGGCGGGATGCGCTGCGACACCTTGACGGCGCCGATATTCGACGACTTCTGGATGATGCCGCTGACCGTCTGCACGCCGTAGTTGTGGGTATCGCGAATGCGCTTGCCGGTGATCGTCATCCAGCCCGGGTTGTTGTCGAACACCGTGTCGGGCGTGATGCGGCCCGTGTCCAGGCCCAGGCCGATGGTGATCGGCTTGATCGTCGAACCCGGCTCGAACGTGTCGGTGATGACGCGGTTGCGCAGCTGCTCGCCGGTCAGCTTGGAGCGGTCGTTCGGGTTGTAGGTCGGATAGTTCGCCAGCGCCAGCACCTCGCCCGTATGGACGTCGAGCACCACAGCGGCGCCGGCCTTCGCATTGAACTTCTCGACCGCGTTCTTGATGCTGGTAAACGCAATGTATTGCAGCTTGCTGTCGACCGACAGCGTCAGGTCGCGGCCCTGGTGCGGTTCGCGGAACATGCCCAGATCCTCGGCGATGTGCCCCAGACGGTCCTTGATCACGCGGCGGCTGCCAGGCACGCCCATCAGCGTTTTCTGGTGTTGCAGCTCCATGCCTTCCTGGCCCTTGTCTTCCACGTTGGTGAAACCGACCAGGTGGGTAACGACTTCGCCCTGCGGGTAGAAGCGCTTGTATTCCTTGCGCGTGTCGAGGCCATTGATCTTGAGCTTCTCGATTTCGGCGATCACCGGCATTTCGACCTGGCGTTTCAGGTAGACGAAGGTGCGGTCCGAGTCGAGCTTCTTGCGGATGTCGGCTTCGGGCATGCCCAGCAGCTTGGCCAGTGCCGTGATTTTTTCTGGCGGCGAGGCCAGCACGTCTTCGGGGATCGCCCACACGGCGCGCACCGGCAGCGACGTGGCCAGCACGGCGCCGTTGCGGTCGAGGATGCGGCCACGCGTGGCCGGCAGTTCGAGCGTGCGCTCGTAGCGGCTCTTGCCCTGGCTTTGCAGGAACTGGTTCGACACGCCCTGCAGCCAGACGGCGCGCGCGCCCAGCGCGGCAAACGACGCGAACAGGACGAACAGCACCATGCGCGAGCGCCAGTCAGGCAGGCGCACCGCGAGCACCGGGCTCTTGGTGAATGCAACGCCCTTCGAGGCAGCAACGCGTGCGCCGGATTTGGAAGCACCGCGCGTCATGGGGCGCCTTCGGTCAGGTATTGGGTACGGGCGGGCGTGAGCGGCGCCATATTCAGTTCGGAACGGGCGATCTGCTCGATGCGATCGTTCTTGGCCAGGCGCGACTGGTCGAGCTGGAGCTGGTCCCAGTCGACGTCGAGCTGGCGCGCATGCTGCTGCAGGCGTTCGAGTTCGATCAGCAAATGGCGCGCCTGATAGCGGGCATTGACGACCGACAGCGCGCAGCCGACCAGCAGCGTGGTAAGAAACACATTGACCTTCACGCTCATGTCGGCGTTCCCAGGCGTTCGGCGACGCGCAGCACGGCCGAGCGCGAGCGCGGGTTGTCCGACACTTCGGCATCCGATGGCTTGATCTTCGTGATCAGCTTCATCAACGGCTGCGGCAGGTCGACCGCGCGGATCGGCAGGCGCCGGTCCGGTTGCTCGACATTGGCCTTCGATGCGAAGAACTGCTTGACCATGCGGTCTTCCAGCGAGTGAAAGCTGATCACCGACATGCGCGCGCCGGGCGCGAGCATGCTGTAGGCCGCCGTCAACCCCGCTTCGAGGTCTTCAAGCTCTTGATTGATGAAAATCCGGATAGCCTGAAAGGTCCTGGTTGCCGGATCTTTGCCTTTTTCCCTGCTTTTGACCGTGCTTGCCACGATTGCGGCAAGCTGTCGTGTGCTTGAAATTGGTTCGACTGCGCGGCGAGCAACAATCGCCTTTGCAATCTGAAAAGCAAACCGCTCTTCTCCATAATTGCGTATCACCTTTTCCAAATGGTTTTGCTCTGCCGTCGCGACCCATTCGGCCGCCGACATGCCGCGCGTGGTGTCCATGCGCATGTCGAGGGGGCCGTCCTGGCGGAAGCTGAAGCCGCGGCTGGCGTCGTCGACCTGGGGCGACGAAATGCCCAGGTCAAGCAGGATGCCGTCGACCTGATGAATGCCGCGCGCGGCAAGCGCGTCGGCCATCGTGGCAAAGCTGTCGTGAACAATGCTGAAACGCGGATCGTCGATCTGCTCCGCGGTTGCAATGGCTTGCGGGTCCTTGTCGAACGCGATCAGGCGCCCTTCCGGGGCCAGGCGCGACAGCAGCAGGCGGCTGTGACCGCCGCGACCGAAGGTCCCGTCTATATACGTACCGGCAGCACGTGCGCCGCTCAGCTCGAGCGCATCGACTGCTTCGTCAAGTAGCACCGTGCGATGCTGATAATCAGGCACCGTCAAAGAATCCGTCATCGGCGCCTCAGAAAGAAAAATTGGAAAGTACATCCGGCATGCCGCCAGCCACAGCTGCGGCCTCGTCCTCGGCCAGTTTGGCGGCGTTCCAGATTTCGAAGTGGCTGCCCATACCGAGCATCATCACTTCCTTCTCGAGCCCGACTGCAGCGCGCAGCTCGGGGGAGATCAGGATCCGTCCGGCGCTGTCGAGCTCGACATCGACGGCATTGCCAAGGAAAATACGCTGCCACGAACGGGCCGACATCGGCCAGGCAGCGATCTGCTTGCGATGCTCTTCCCACACCGGGCGCGGAAAGAACAACAGGCAGCCCTGTGGGTGCTTGGTCAGCGTGACGCGACCTTCGCACTGAAGTGTCAGGGCGTCACGATGCTTGGCTGGAATGGACATCCGCCCTTTTGCATCGAGGTTGATCGCTGACGCGCCCTGGAACACGTAAATGCCTAGCTTGGAGAATTCGGTTGGTCGTTGTTGTCTGGCGCCGGGATCTGGATTTCTTCCCACAAATCGACACTTTTTCACACTGTTTCCCACTTTAGTGGAAGCAATGTTGACGGTCAAGCGAAATCCCAACCGTGCTTTCCTAATTTTGCCAATGAAACCAATGACTTAGGTGCATGTTTGGGGTACTCGACAATTCAAAATATTCCTTTAAATTAGGGACTTAGCCGTCACAGTGAAGGTCGGGCCTCATTCCGCAACCACATATTTACGTTTGTGCAAGCGCAAGGCAAAGAATAAGATTGACGTAAAGTAACAACCAGCGTGTGTTTGAAACCACTGTACGGGCATCCAGCACTCTGATGCACCCCAAGAACTTGCCAATGCGCTATGCTCCGATTTGACGTCACCGGATAACAACTTTTGGTTTAAGGAATGCTTCATTTATCCGGTTAACTATTTTGACTTTGGGAAACTTAAAACGTAACATCAGTAAATATGAAAAATTCTCCCGACTTGCAGCCGGCAGCACCGTACAACGCCGCCGACTTTTGCTCGACCAAGGAGGCGGCCGCAGTCCTTGGCGTGTCGCATCGCACGGTGCAACTGTGGGTGGAGAGCGGTACGCTGCAAGCGTGGCGCACGGCCGGCGGCCACCGCCGCATCACGCTGGAATCGGTCAACCGCCTGGTCGAAGGGCGTCGCGTTGCCATCGCCGCGCACGCGCCGCCACCGGCCGCGCCAGCCGCTCCGGCGTCATCGACGCGGCGCGTGCTGGTGGTGGACGATGATCCCCTGATGCTGCGCCTGTACGAACTCGAAATGGCCGGCTGGGGCATGGACCTGGACGTGGTCAAGGCCAACAACGGCTTCGAGGCCCTGATCCGCATTGGCGAAGAGCGTCCCGACCTGCTGGTAAGCGACCTGAACATGCCGGGCATGGACGGGTTCCGCATGATCCGCACGCTGCGTGAAGACAGCGGCAGCGCTGGCATGAGCATGATCGTGGTCAGCGGTCTGGACCGTGCAACGATCAAGGCGATGGGCTTGCCGGCCGATATCCCGGTGTTCCCGAAGCCGGTGCCATTTGGCGAATTGCGCGCTGCTGTTGAACACGGTCTGGCGCGCGCTTGATCAGCAACTGAACTGCTATGCTCGGCGCACCGACGCGCCTTTCATGCCAGCCCATCCATGACCGCCACCCTGGCCTCCATGCCGATCCTGCCGATCTTGCCTGCCCTGCCGATCCTGCCTCCCCTGCAGTTCGACCGGGCAAGCGCCATTAGCCCCTATTCACGGCAGGAGCACGGCGATGCCCGCTAACACCATTCTTGTCGTCGATGACCAGGACGAACTGCGCCTGCTGATCTCGCTAAGCCTGCAAGCACTGGGCCGCATCGTCGAAGCGGCCAACGCCGAACAGGCGCTTGCCCTGTTTGCGACCGAGCGGCCCGATGTCGTCATGCTCGACATCTGGCTCGGCCCTGGCGAGAGCGGCCTCGACGTCTGCGCGCGGCTGCGGCAAGATCCTGCCAATGCCGGCGTCAAGATCGTGCTGCTGTCGGCCTGCGGCCAGCAAAGCGATGTCGCAGCTGGCATGGATGCCGGCGCCGATCTGTACATCGTCAAGCCGTTCAGCCCGATCGGACTGATCGACGCGGTATCGGGATTGCTGGCGAGTCTTCCGGAAAACACAGCCTGATATTTCTTTATTGAAATTAATATTGCTTTTAGAGACTATTCTCTAATTCAGTAAAAACCCGTAAAAACGACAACTGTTTTTATCTTTATCGTAACTATCCAGCTTCGTGTTGTCGATCTGCGAAACACATCCCGTCGAACCGGCAAGTAAATACGATCAAACCAGAAATACCGCTAAATCCTTTCCTCTTAGCGTTGCACACTGCGTTCGCCCACGGCTTTGCCGATGTGGCTATGATGGTCTTCATCGATCATCTACCGGCTAGTTGCCCACCACAAAGCATGTCGCGCTCCCTCCGTTTCCTTGCTGCTCTCCTGGCCACCGCCACCCTGACCTTGCCGGTCGGTGCCGATGCGCACGTTGTGTCGGCAAGCTTCGAAGCGCGCCTGACGATCGTGGCCACCTGCTCGGTCAGTGCCGGCGCCGCCGTGCAGGTGCAGTGCGCCAGCCCGGCCACGCCGTATCTTCTCGATGCCCCGGCCGCGCCATCGCTGCGCAGCGCCGGCCCGGACGCCGGCCGCGTCACCGTCTACTTCTGACGCTTCCTGCGCAGCCTCTGCTGCGCCAGATACTTTTGTTATTTGCTTATCAGCTTTTGTTCGTAGGGCGCACTCGCCCCGCACCGGATAATGCCAGCTGAATACGTCTTGCCGCGCCAGTGGCAGCAGATCGCACCGCCTGCCGCAGCGCGCCCGGCGATCGCGTTAGAATCAACGACCCAACGTCTACCCAAGAGAGCCGCCATGTCCCGACTGACCCTGCACACCCAAGAAACCGCCCCCGAAGGCAGCCGCCCATTCGTCGACAAAGCCGTCGCCAACAATGGCTTCCTGCCAAACCTGATCGGCGTGCTGGCCAATTCGCCGCAAGCGCTGCAAACCTATATGACCGTCTCGGGCATCAATGCCGAAACGAGCCTGACGCTGGCCGAGCGCGAAGTGGTGCAGATCACCGCCGCGCGCATCCACGGCTGCGATTTCTGCATCGCCGGCCACACCGCCATCGCGCTCAAAAAAGCCCAGCTGCCCGTGGAGACCGTGCGCGCGCTGCAGCAAGGCGCCGACACCGGCGACGCCCGCCTCGACGCCGTGCGCCTGTTTGCAGACGCCGTGATTGCCACCCGCGGCGCCGTCGACGATGCGGCCTGGCGCGCATTCCAGGCTGCGGGCTACAACGAGCAGCAGGCGCTCGAGGTGGTACTGGGCATCAGCCTGGCCACGCTGTGCAACTTTGCCAATTCGCTGGCCGGCAGCGCGATCAACCCGCAGCTGCAACCCTTCGCCAGCGGAGCGATCTGATGGTCGGCGGCGAACACGCCACCGCGCTGTCGACCGACCTGCCGCCCGACCTGCAGGCCTGGCTGCAGGCCAATGCCGATACGCTCGACACGACGCCTGACCTGGCGCACGAAATCGTGCCGCGCCTGGCCGGCGCCGGCCTGTTCGCCATCGGCGTGCCGGAATCGCTCGGCGGCTCGGGCGGCGCCACGACCGACGCCATCGAGGCCATCGCCGCCGTGGCCGGGCATTCGCTCGCCGCGTCGTTCGTGTTCTGGGGCCAGCGCACCTTCATCGAATACCTGCTGCAAAGCCCGAACGACGCGCTGCGCACGCGCTGGCTGGGCCCATTGATGCGCGGCGACTATGCCGGCGCCACGGGCCTGTCGAATGCGATGAAATTTTTGTCCGGGATCGAGTCGCTGCAGATCACCGCCACGCCGGTCGACGACGGCTGGCAGCTGGACGGGGCGCTGGCCTGGATCACCAACCTGCGCAAGGAAGGCTTCATCGCCGCCGCCGCCGTCAATTCGGCGGGCGACCTGCCGCCGGCGGTCGTCGCGTTCGTCAGCGGTCGCGCCGGCGTGGCGCGCAGCAGCGACCTCGAACTCATGGCGCTGCGCGGCAGTAATACGGCCGCCGTGAAGCTGGGCGCCGTGCCGATCGGCGCCGATGACGTGCTGCACCCGAACGCGCGCGCCTGGTTGCCGGGCGTGCGGCCGTCGTTCCTCGGCCTGCAATGCGGCATGTCGATCGGCCTGGCGCGCGCCAGCCTGCGCGCGGCCCATGCGCTGGCGGGCGCCGCGCGCGGTCCCCTGCTCGCGCGCATCGAGGCCGAACAGGCCGCGCTCGAAGAACACGTAAGCGCGCTGAAGGCCGGCGTGACCGATGGCCGCTTCAAGACTGCGGCCGCGCCAATGTTCCGGCTGCGCATCGCGCTGGCGGCGAACGTCGCGCAGGCGGTCATGCTCGAACTGCAGGCCAGCGGTGGCCGCGCCTACCTGGTGGACCGCGACCGCAGCTTCGCGCGCCGCTGGCGCGAGTCGGCATTTGTCCCGATCATCACGCCGAGCGTGACGCAGCTGGAGGCCGAACTGCAAAAACAGGCCGCAGCATGAGCGGGCAGAACCCGACCGTCGCGCTGGCGGCCAGCAATCTGCGCATCGGCTATGGCGGGCGCACCGTCGTCGACGACATCACGCTGGGCGTGGACAAGCGCGAAATCGTGTGCCTGCTCGGCGGCAGTGGATGCGGCAAATCGACGCTGCTGCGCGGGCTGGCCGGCCTGTCCAGCCCGCAGGCCGGCAGCGTGCATTTTCTCGGCGCGCCGCTGCTGCAGCCGCATCCGCGCGCCGCGCTCGTGTTCCAGCAACCGAGCCTGCTGCCGTGGCTGAACGTCGAAGGCAATGTCGGCTTCGGCCTGGATTTCGCGCGCCAGCCGGCCATTGCGCGCGACGCGCGCACCGCGCGGGTGCGGCAAGCCATCGACGCCGTCGGCCTGGCCGGCCGCGCCAATGCCTACCCGGCGCAGCTCTCCGGTGGCCAGGCCCAGCGCGTGGCCCTGGCCCGCGCACTGGCACGCGAACCCGAGCTGCTGTTTGCCGACGAACCGTTTTCGGCGCTCGACGCCATCACCCGCGCCGAGATGCAGACGCTGCTCGTCGAACTGGTGCACCGCTGGCACACCGCCGTGCTGCTGGTCACGCACGATATCGATGAAGCGATCCTGGTCGCCGACCGCATCCTGCTGATGGCCGGCCAGCCGGGACGCATCGTGCGCGAATGGCGCGTCGACCTGCCGCGCCCGCGCGAAGAACACGCTGCCGGCGTGGTCGCACTGCGCCTCGACATCCTGCAGGCGCTGCGCGCCGGCGCCCCGGTCTCTGCCTCGCCCGAACACCATAACAAGGACAATCCATGACCAACCCGATCCACATCTGCGCTTCCTCCGACTGCGATTGCGGCATGACCCGGCGCGATTTCCTGCGCATGTCGGCCCTCTCGGGCGCGGCGGCCGCATCGCCGCTGCTGTTCGCGGGCGACGCCATGGCGCAGAACTTCAAGGGCGACGACCAGCCGGTGAAAATCGGCTACCTGCCGATCACCGACGCCGCGCCGCTGCTGGTGGCGCATGGCCGCAAGCTGTTCGAAGCACAGGGCCTGAAAGTCGAGACCCCACGGCTGTTTCGCAGCTGGGCACAGATCATCGAGGCGTTCGTGGCCGGCCAGGTCAATGTGATTCACCTGTTGTCGCCGGCCACGCTGTTCGTGCGCTACGGCGCGAAATTCCCGGCCAAGGTCGTGGCCTGGAACCACATCAACGGTTCGGCCCTGACGGTGCAGAACGAGATCAACTCGGTTGCCGACCTGGGCGGCAAGACGGTCGCGATCCCGTTCTGGTATTCGATCCACAACATCCTGCTGCAGAAAATCCTCGGCGCGAACAAGCTCACCGTGGTCACGCGTGCGCGCGGCGCCGCCATCAAGCCCAATGAAGTCAATCTGATCGTGCTGTCGCCGTCCGAGATGGTGTCGGCGCTGGCGACCAAATCGATCGCCGGCTTCATCGTGGCTGAGCCATTCAATGCCGCGGCCGAAAACGCCCGCATCGGCAAGGTGCTGCGCTTCTCGGGCGACGTCTGGAAAAACCACGCCTGCTGCGTGACCTTCCTGGCCGAGCGCGACCTGACCGACAAGCCGGAATGGTCGCAGCGCGTCACCAATGCCATCGTCAATGCACAGCTCTGGTCGCGCTCGAACCAGATCGACACGGCCCGGCTGCTGTCGAACGCCGGTCCGAACCGCTACACGCCGCACCCGTTGCAGGCGCTGACGAAAGTGCTGGCCACCACTGGCTACACCGACTACGAAAAGCGCGGCATCGTCGCGCACCCGGCGTGGAAACAGCGCCGCATCGACTTCCAGCCGTTCCCGTTCGCCTCGTACACCGAGGAACTGGTGCGCGCCATCGGCCAGACCAAGGTCGAAGGCGACACGGCCTTCCTGGCCAAGCTCGATCCGAAGTTTGTCGCGCGCGACCTCATCGATGACCGCTTCGTGCGCAAGTCGATCGGGCTGGCGGGTGGCCCGGGCGCGTTCGGCCTGCCGGCGAATCTGCTGCGCACCGAAACGATCGCGGTCTGACGATGGCGGGCCGTTTTCTGTGGCCGCTGCTCGGCTTTGCGCTGGCCGTGGTGCTCTGGTCGCTGGGCGTGCAGGCGCTCGAGCAGCGCACCCCGATCGCCGCAATGTTCGCGCCGCTCGAGACCATGTGCGCGTTCCAGGTCATGGTCACCGGGCCGGATATCTGGCTGCATGTGAGCACGAGCCTGACACGGGTGGCCGTGGGCCTGGGTTTTGCGATCCTGTTCGGCGTGCCGCTGGGGATCCTGGTGGGCATGTCGAAGGCGTTCTCGCAGGCGAGCACGCCGCTGTTCCAGCTGCTGCGCATGGTGTCACCGCTGTCGTGGATGCCGCTGGCCGTGATGGTGCTGGGGGTGGGCGACGCGCCGGTGTACTTCCTGCTGGCATTTGCCGCCGTGTGGCCGCTGATGCTCAGCACCGCCGCCGGCGTGGCGCAGCTCGATCCGAACTGGATGCTGCTGGCGCGTTCGCTGTCGGCCACCCGCTGGGAAGTGATCTGGCGCCTCGTGCTGCCGGGGATCACGGCGCAAATCCTCACCGGTGTGCGGCTGGCGATCGGCATCATCTGGATCGTGCTGGTGCCGGCCGAAATGCTGGGCGTGTCGGCCGGCCTCGGCTACTTCATCCTCGATACGCGTGACCGGCTGGCGTATTCGGAGCTGACGGCGGCCATCATCCTGATCGGCATCCTCGGCTACGCGCTCGATTACGCGGCGCGCTTCGTGCATGCACGCTGGCTGCATGCGCGGCCGGCAGCGCCGTTGAAGTGATCCTGCCCCCCACCCTGGCAAGGTGGGGGCGCCCTGCTACCGGTACGCCGGAGGCTCCGGTATCATGCAGGGATGAATTCCATTCCTTTTTCGCCATTCGTCATCGGGGTCGCCGGTGGCAGCGGCAGTGGCAAGTCCACGGTCTCCCAGCAGGTACTGGCGTCGTTCGGCGCCGACATGGTTTCGATCGTGATGCAGGACGATTACTACCGCGACCAGTCCGACCTGCCTCCCGAAGTGCGCCGCAAGCAGAACTACGATCATCCGCACGCGTTCGACTGGCCGTTGCTGATCCAGCATGTCCAGGCGCTGCGCAATGGCGAGCCGATCGCGATGCCCGAGTACGATTTCACGATCGACAACCGCTCGGACAAGACCATTCCCGTGAAGCCGGCGCCCGTGATCGTGGTCGAAGGGCTGTTTGCCCTGTACGACGCCGATCTGCGCGACATGATGTCGCTGAAGATCTTTGTCGACACGGCGTCCGACGTGCGCTTCATCCGCCGCATGCAGCGCGATATTGCCGAACGCGGCCGTTCACTGGAGAGCATCGTCAGCCAGTACCTGGACACGGTGCGGCCGATGCACAAGCAGTTCATCGAACCCACCAAGCGCAATGCCGACGTGATCCTGCCCCATGGCGCCAACGGCCCGGCGGTCGACATGATCACCACCAAGGTCGCGAGCATCATCGGCCGGTCGAAGCGGCCCTGAACACCTCGCTCAGACGCGCATGTGCTTTTCGACGGTGGCCTGCAGCGCGGATCTGAACCGGGCCAGGTCGCCCGACTTGTGGACATAGTCGACGGCGCCGAGCTGGCGGGCACGCTCGCGGTCGGTGTCGAGATCCGAGTTGGTCAGGATGATCAACGGCACGTCGTACTGCAGCTGGTAACCCCGCATCAGGATCATCGTCTCGAAGCCATCCATCCGGGGCATCTTCAGGTCCATCAGGATCAGGTCGAAATGACGTTGCTTCATCAGGACCAGCGCATCCCAGCCGTCGCGCGCGACATCGACATCGACCCTGCCTTCGAATTTTTCCAGCGCCTGCAACGTGAATTCGGCGTCGAACGGAAGATCTTCGACGACCAGAATGACTTTTTTGGCAGCATTGTCTGTCTTGGTCATTGCACAGTCTGGCTTCCGGTGAATCGCTTCGTGGGGGTCCTGCTGGTCGTCGGCATCATCAATACAGTATAGACGAGCTATTGCCCTGGCGTTGTGCCTTGTCCGGCGGATGTCCCGCCAATCTGAGGCAACTGTTCAGCCCCGCGCTGCCGGCCGCTGCTACGGACCGGCGACCAGGCGATTACGCCCATCCATCTTCGCCTGGTACAACAGGCGGTCCGCAGCTTCGATGGCGGCCAGCGGCGCGCCGCACCTGCCATCGGCCTGGTCGCAGGTATGGACCCCGAGACTGACCGTGACATGGCCGTAGGAACTTCCCTCGTGCGCCAGGCCAAGCGCCTGCACGGCGCACCGGATGTTCTCGGCCACCGCGCGGGCGCCATCGCTGTCGGTATCGGGCAGGATGATGGCGAATTCTTCGCCGCCGTAGCGCGCCGTCAGGTCGGTCGGCCGCCGTGGTCCCGACGCGATCGCGCCCGCAACCCGGCGCAGACAGTCGTCGCCGGCGACGTGGCCATAGCAGTCGTTGAACTTCTTGAAATGGTCGACATCGAGCAGGATCAGCGAAAACGGCAGGCCGCTCCTGCGTCCCCGTTCGTATTCGACGGCCAGCACTTCGTCGAAGCGGCGCCGGTTGGCCAGCCCGGTCAGGGCGTCGACGTCGGCCAGGTGGCGCAGCGATACATTGTGCAGTTCGAGCGCGCTGCGCGCCGCGCGCAATTCGGACTCCAGCGCCTCGCGCACGCGCAACTGGCTGATCATGCGGTGCCCTCCCCAGCCGAGCATGCACACGGCGAACACGACCACGCAGCTCATCTTGATCACAGCCATCCACCAGCCGTCCAGAATTTCGTCCTTCGACTGGGCCGTCGCCACCAGCAGCGGAAAGCCGTCCAGGTGGCGGTAACTGTACAGGCGCTCGACGCCATCGATCCTGGAAGTCATCATCGCCGTGCCGACGGGGCCCGATTTCGAATAGGCCTGGAACACGGGACCGTTGCTGATGCTCGTTCCCACCATCACGGCGTTGAACGGGCGGCGATACAGCAGTGTGCCGTCATCGATGGCCAGGATGATCGTGCCGGTGCGGCCGACGTCGAAGCTGTCGTAGAACTTGCCGAAGTAATCCAGATTGAGCGACGCCATCGCAACGCCGCCGAAACTGCCATCGGGGCGGTTGATCCGGCGCGACACGGGAATCGTCTGGACGCCCGTGGAGCGGCTGAAAATCGGCTTGCCGATGCGCGTGCCCAGGTCGGTATGGGTCATGTGGTAACGGAAAAACTCGCGGTCGATATTGCTGCCCGGTAGCACCGCTGGCAGCGAGGTTGCCAGCCGCATGCCGTCAGCGCCGTAGATGAACAACTCGCGCACTTCTTCGCTGGTGCGCGTGATGCGCGCCATCCGTGCATGCAGGCGCCGTATGTCCACCGGCTGCGTGGTTGACTGCTCGACGCGTTCCACCATCTCCGCCAGCACCGAGTCGGCCACAGTCAGCGAGCGCTCGGCGTGTGATGCCAGCGCGCGTGCCATGTTTTCGGTGCTGATTGCCGTCTGGTCCAGTTCACCCTGGCGCGACGCCCATAAGCTCCACCCATGCAGACCGATCAGCAACAGGCAAAAGCACGCCATCAAAATAATCGACCGCACGACCAGCGGTCTGCGCCGCTCGTCGAGATGTTGCAAGCGGAGCAGGTTGAGATCGGCGGAAGGCGGCATGGCAAGAATGGCAACGAGGGAAAAGAAAGATTCCCGACAGCTTAATAGTTCCTCTTGGAAATGTCTTGCAGATTAGAACGTAAAGCCTCGTTCTGTTCATCGCTTAGATACAGGGCCGGACGGGAGAGCATGGGAACCTGCGCTGATGGTCGCGTGCGCGCAACAGGGACGGATCAAACGGTGTGATCCGATACAAACTGATAGAATGTTTCCTGATGGAAATTTACAAATGATCGCACTATTTTTGGACAGCCTGGATGCCTCATAGAATCAATCGGGAACTTTTCCGATGGCGCGTACGCGCCTTTGCCAGGCTGATGTCGGCAGTGCTCGTGCTGGCACTGGTCGTGGCGGTGCCCAGCGCGCTGGTTGCCGCGTACCGGGGCTATCCGCAAGTTGCCCTGATGGACACGATCGCACTGGCGTGGATCCTGGCGATCTGGCGTTTCGACCGCTTGTCGCACACGAGCCGCGTCGTCAATTTCCTGGCCATGCTGTTTTTCGTTGCCGTCGGTTCAATCGTCTCCGTTGGCGCAGTCGGCCTTTGCTACCTTCTTGCAATACCCGTCATCGCCGTGATCCTGCTGGGACAGCGCGCGGCGTATGTCACGATCGGGGCCGGCGCCCTGGCCATGATCGTGCTCGGCCTGGCCGGCTACAGCGAGCTGACCATGGGCGACCTCGCGAACGACTCGCCCGTGGGCGCGCTGCTCTTCGCGCTCAACTATGCATGTGTCGGCACGCTGGGCACGCTGACGGCGGGCAGCGTACTCAAAGGCTTGTCGCGTTCGCTGAACAAGGCGGACGCCGTTTCCACGTCCCTCGAGCAGGAGCGCACCACATTGCGCGTTGTTAATCAGGAACGCCGACTGACCTCGGCAGCGCTGGCGGGCCTGCACGACATGGTGCTGATCGTCCAGGCAATTCCCGGGAAAACCTCGCATCAGCCGATCATCTTCGCGAACGCTGCGTTCGAGCGCCACAGCGGTTACCGCATCGACGAAATCATCGGGCAAAGCCTGCATGTCCTGCACGGACCGGAAACCTGCACCGACACCGTCGCGGCCCTGTCGGACGCGATGGCGCGTTACGAACCGGCGTCGGCGCAACTGGTCAATTACACGAAAGCAGGCGAACCCCGCTGGGTGGAAGTCGATATCGTGCCGTTCGCCGGCGAAGGCGGACCGATCACGCACTGGGTGGCCGTCGGCCGCGATATTACCGAGAAGCGCCAGTCCGCCGAATCGATCCGCAAGCTGGCGTTCTACGACGTGCTGACCGAACTGCCGAACCGCCGGTTGCTGATGGAGCGCCTGGGTACCCTGGTCGACAAGGCGCAGCGCGGCGACGGCATCGGGGCCGTGCTGTATCTCGACCTGGACAACTTCAAGAGCGTCAACGATGCGCGCGGCCATGCGACCGGGGACGCCCTGCTGAAACACGTGGCCGGCATCCTGCGCGATACCGTCCACCGGCGCGACACCGTGGCGCGCCTCGGTGGCGACGAATTCGTCGTGCTGGCCGAGCATCTTGGCGACGACGCCAGCGCGGCCACCGCCGCCGCCGTGGCGCTGGCCGAGCGCGTAGGCACTGCCCTGCGCCGGCCCATCGACATCGATGGCCAGGTCTACCAGTCGTCGGGAAGCGTGGGCATTTCGCTGCCGACCCGGCTCGAGCAGACTGCCCAGGACCTGCTGCGCGAAGCCGATACGGCGATGTACCATGCCAAGGCCGCAGGCCGCAATGGCGCGGCCCTGTTCGAGACGACCATGCTGGCCGCCGCCGAAAATACATTGATGCTCGAACGCGACCTGGGCAATGCCCTCGACAACGACGAGTTCGCGCTGCACCTGCAGCTGCAGGTCAGCCCCGACGGCCAGCCGATCGGCGCCGAATCGCTGCTGCGCTGGCGCCGTGCCGATGGCGTGCTGGTACCACCCGACGTGTTCATTCCGATCGCCGAAAAAACCGGCCTGATCGTCCCGCTGGGAACCTGGGTGCTGCGGCAGGCATGCCTGTCCTGGCTGCGCCTGTCCCGCGCCGGCCACGCGCTGCCACTGTCGGTCAACGTCAGCCCGCGCCAGTTCCAGCAAGCCGACTTCGTCGACGTGGTGCGCTCGATCCTCGCCGAGACGGGCGTGCCCGCCACCCAGCTGATCTTCGAACTGACCGAAGGCCTGCTGGTCGAGAACATGGACGCGACCGTCGCCCGGATGCATGTCCTGGCCGAACTGGGCATACGGTTCTCGATCGACGACTTCGGCACCGGCTACTCGAGCCTGGCCTACCTGCAGAAAATGCCGTTGTACGAACTGAAGATCGACAAGGGCTTCATGCGCGACATGCCGCACGACGTGAATGGCACGGCGCTGGTCAAGTCCATCCTCGCCATGGCCGGCCAGCTCGGTCTGCGCGTCGTCGCCGAAGGCATCGAAACCCGCGAGCAGGCGCAGTTTCTCGCGTCGCACGGCAAACCGTGCATGCAGGGCTTCCTGTTCTGCCGCCCGATGCCACTGGGCGAACTGATCAGCCAACTCGAAGCTGCCGCCTGAACGGCGCACCAACCTGTCATCAGAACATCAGCAACACCGTCACCGTGTCGCGGTAGTCGCCCGGCGTCGGGGCGCGCTGACTTGGCACGATCCCATACATCATGACGTTCTGCGCGCTGCCGGTGCCGGTGCCGCTGTAGACCGTGGTGCCGGCCGTGCCGTCGCCCCAGGCCGCGCCGTCGGGTGTCGATGAAATCCGGTAGCCGATCGTCTCGCCGGTCACGCTGTTCTTCATCGTGCGCGCCCCCGGATTGCCGGACACGCCGCCGTTCAGCGCGATCTGGTAGGTGCTGTCGGCCGTGCAGGCCACGCTCAACGGCGCACTGATGCGCTGGTCGTTGATCGGGCTGCCGCTGGCAAAGGCCAGGTTGCTGGTACTGATCAGGCAATTATTGACCGCCGTGGCGCGTGCCTGGAACGAGAATGCCGCGCTGGCGCCGGCCGTGCACGGCACGCTGCCGAAGCCGTACTGCACGGTGCCGTGGCCGGCGAAGCTGGCGCCATACACCGTGTCGGCATTGCCGACCGTGGCCACGCCTACCAGGCTCGCCGCCGGAATTTTTCCGTACACGGTGAAGCTGCGCGTCACCCCGCCCAATCCCAGCAAGCCCGCCAGTGTTGCGGTGATCGGCCTGGCGCCGATGGTGCTGGCGGTGCTGCCCCATATCTTGGCCGCCGTGTACGAGCTGTCGGTGTAGAGGTTATACGACAGGCGGTTGCTGCCGTTGAGCAGGTAGCGCGGGGCGCCCGTGCCGCCGCCCGGGCCCACGCCCAGGTTGACGCAGACGTTCGCCGCTGGCAGCAGCAGTTGGTTGGACCCGATAGTCCAGTAGCAGGTCACGGTCAGCGTGCCGCTGGCGGTCACGTCGCTGCCCACGATCGGGCTGACCACGCCGAAGTCGACATCGGTCATCGCGGCCACGCAGTTGTCGGCGCGCGCCGCGGTAGCGGCCAGCAACCACAGCGTGACAGTCATCAGGATCAGGCGGCACAGGCGTGGCGCGCGTGGGCGGCAGATTGCGATCATTTGGTCATTCTCCTTGCAGGGGCTGGCAAACCAGCGGTCCGATCACGGGCAGTTCGCCCGCCACCGGCTTGTAGTCGAAACGCACTTCGCACCCATCCTTGCCGCTGCCGATGCGCACGCGGTTTTGTGCGCGCAAGCCTTCGATGAACAGGACGCCATCGTACCCGACCATCGCCGTCAGTTCGCTGCCGTCCAGGCGCGCCAGCGTGCCGACGTCCGGCACCGTGCCATCGGCGCGCACCAGCGTAAGCGTTGCAGCTGCATAGCGCTCGATCGCGAAGCGCGCCACCACGCCGGCATTCTGACGTGGCACGATCTCGATGACCGTGTGCGGGATGCGGGTGTCGGATGGCAGCGACGACGGGTCGATCGCAATCCGGCTCGTGGCGTACGGTTGCAGGTCGGGCACCAGCAGGCGCCCGTTGCGGTCGGTGCGACCGATCGGGCGATTGTCCTGCAGCACCGGCAGGTCGGGCGCGCCGCCCGAGACGAGCGCGAAACCGCGCCCGACATTGCGCGCCGTGATCAGCGCGCCATCCATCGCGACAACCGCGCCGCTGACATCCAGGCTCGTGTTGCGGCTCTCGCCCACGCGCTGCGTCGACACGATCGCGCGACCGTGCGCGCCAAGGTATTGCAGCTGGGCCTGGTCGTAGCGTTGCGCACCGGTCTTGCCCGCCTGGACGGCCCAGCCGAGGCCACCGTCGAAGTCCGGCGCGCGCCCCATCGAGACCGACGCCACCTGCTCGCCGCGCTGGCGCCCCGCATTGGTGTTGACCGCCACGCGCGAATCGAAGGCCATGCTGAAGGTGGCCGTGATGCCCCGTTCGGCACGCCGCTCAAGATCCTGGAACGCGCCCAGGCTGAAGTAGCCGCGCAGGCCAACGCTGCGCGACCAGGCCAGCGACACGGTGCGCGTCACCAGAGCCGGGGTCGGGTTCAGGGCCGGCGCAGTCAACCTGGTCAACGGATTGCCGAACGGATCGAGCACCGGCGCGACGCCCGCCACCAGCGGCGTGCGCAGCTGAATCAGGTTCATGCTGAAGCTGTTGCCGCCGAACGCGGTGCTGATGCTGGCCCGGTCGAGCGCGCGCGGCACCGGCGTGCCTTCGAGCGTGCCGAGGTCGCCGAAGCCGGCGCTGGCGCGGATCGATTGCAGGTCGAGCGCGAAGCGTGGCGACACGTACTGGTAGCCGAGCGTGGCTTGCCAGCCACGATAGCGGCCGGCACTGGCCGTCAGGGCGCCGCTGGCCACGCCGGCGCCGGGCACGCGCGCGAGCATGCCGCCGCCCAGCAGCACCTGGCCGCTGCCGGCCTCGGCATGCCCTTCCAGCGTCAGGCGGTCGGTCCAGCCATGGCGCACCGAGCCCACTGCCGCCGGGCCGCCGTAGCGGAACGATGCCACGCCGTAGTCGCGCCGCAGGGCGCCAAGGGAGACGGCGAAATCGGTTAGGCCGCGCGCCAGCAGGCGGGTGTCGACGTACAGCGGCAGCGTGGTGGCAACTTCGCGCCCCAGCGCATCGCGCGTGATGACGGTGGCCTGGCCGGCGCCGTTCAGGCCCGCCACCTGGTCGACCACGAACGGACCGGTGGGCACGCTGGTGCTGAACTGGCGCACGTTGTTGACGAACAGGTCCACACTCGTGGGCACGACCGCCGAACCGGCAATCGAGGCCACCGGATACGTCACCAGGTCCGGACGCAGCTCGAAGTTGCGGCGCCACTCGATACCGCCCAGGCGCAGCGCGCGCGACCAGCTCAGTGCCGGGGTGACGGTGTCGCCCAGTTGCACGGTGGTCAAGCGGTCCTGGTTGGCGTAAGTCCAGGTGGTGTCGTAACGCGTGTAGCCGCGCTCTTCGCCGCGCAGGATGGCCGCGCCGGTGCTGGTCAGGCTGCCGTGCGGATCGAAATAACGCAGATCGAGATTGCTGGCCACCGAGCCGCCGCTGCTCTGGGCGAACACGTTGTAGTTCAGGAGCATGCCGCGGCTGGCCTGGCCAGCACCGCTGGCGCGCACGGTACGCGCGCTGATCACGCGCGACACGCGCAGGCGATCCGACAGGGTCAGCGCCAGCGTCTGGGCGGCGCTGTCGTAGCGCCAGGTCATGCCGTCGATCTCGTCGAGCAGAAAATCGGCGCGGTCGGCCACGCCAAAGCGCGCCGGGTCCAGGCCCAGTTCGCGCAGGCTCTCGACCGTCATGCGCAGGCTGGCGCCCTGCTGGATCACGGAGACGAGCAGGCCCGTGGACTGGCCGTCGATCGACACGTCCAGATACAGTTCGGTGGGTTGGGCCGCCACCAGGCCGGCCTGCGCGTCGAGCGCGGCCAGCGAGGCCGACGCCGGGGCGGCGGCCACCATGGCGGCCGCTGCCGCGATGGGGGTGAAAGGTGTGATGGCGAGGGCCAGCAGGCAGGTGGGCAGGGACGACGACCGCAGGGCCCGCCACGCCCGGTGGCGCGTGTGCATGGCTGCCCCGGGCGTCAGTCGCGCGCGACGGCCGCCTTGGCGGACTGCGGCTTGGCGTTGACGTTGGTGGCGATGGCGAGCGGCGCCGGCAGTGCACCGGCGACGTCGGCGGGCAAGGCCCACTCGCGCGTGCGACCTGGCAGTGCGTAACCCAGCAAGCCTTTGCTGAGCACGACGTCGCGGCTGCCGACCGTCACGCTGGTGGCGCCGATCTGCGCATGCAGCGCGCCGGTATTGCGGGCGCGCAGATGCCAGGCGCCGGCGCGCTGGAAGGTGCTCCATTCGAGCTGCGGGGCAGCTTGGGTATCGCTTGGCAGCACGAACGCCGGGACCGAATACTGCAGGCGGATCGCGACATTGGCCTGCTGGGGATCGCCACGTGGCAGTTCATCGATCAGGATGCGGTAGGTCTGTTCGGCGCCGCCCGGTGTCGAAGGGTTACCGACTGCGGTGCCGGCGCGGCGCACGAGGCGGATCGTCTGGGCGCTCTTGCCCGCGATCTCGATGATCGGCGGGCTGGCCACGAGCTGCGTGGTCGGGGTCAGGGCGTCGATGCCGTCACGCTGGTCCCAGGCATACACCCGGACCTGGCCGTACAGCGGCGTGTCGCCATTGTTCTGCAACTGGATGCCGGCCGAATTCTGGCCGGGCTGGAAGCTGATCGACACCGGTGAAATCTGCAGGTTGGCGCCGTACGCCGCCGTACCGGAACACAGTGCCGCCGCCAGCGCGATGGAGAAGAAACCCCGCATGCACGACTCCGATCAGAAGTAGATGGTCGCGGTGATCGTCGATTTGTAGTTGTCCGGCGTCGGCGACTTCTGGACCGGGATTTCACCGTACACGGTCAGCGTCTGCGCATTGCCGGTACCGGTGCCGGCCAGCGTGTCGGTGCCCTGGGTATTGCCCCACAGGCTAGAGCCGGCGCTGCGGTACAGGTTGACAGCGACCGTGTCGACGTTCGCGCCGGTGCCGCTCAAAAAGCGCGTGGTGCCGGCCGAACCGGCGCCGGTGCCGGCGTCCAGGCCCACGTTGTAAGGCGTGGTGTTGGTGCAGGTCACATTGATGTTCGACGAGCCGGTGATCGCCGAGGTGATGACACCGGTCTGGCCGAAGTCGATGCCGTTGGCGGCGATGGTGCAGTCGGCCACGACGCGCATCGTGACGTCGAAGGTGCTGCTCTTGCTCTTGGAGTACACCGCGGCGCCCGTGGTGAAAGGCATGACAGCAGCCAGGACAGCAGCCAGGACACGGATACGTTTTGGGGTAGTCATCATCATATTCTCCAGATTCAAGGGCGCTGTCACCGCGACGCGCATCGTCTTGCTCAACTCAGAAAATATGATACATGTGTTTCCATGTGGAATCAAAGCGCTTTTTTCAATTCTGCTGAATCTGCGCGATTTGCTGGTTTTTTGCAACACTCGTTGCATCCTTGTCATCCAGCAGTGGATTTAATCCTCCGGTTCGGCCCAGGATCGTGCATGTGCCACTGCCCGCGCCCAGCGCGCCATCATCGCCGCGCGGCGCTCGGCCGCCATCCGGGGCTCGAAACAGGTGTCGACCTGCCACTGGTGTTCGAGTGCTGCAGGCGACTCCCAGACACCGCACGCGAGGCCTGCAAGCCAGGCGGCGCCCAGCGCCGTTGTTTCGGTCACGCGCGGGCGCACCACGGGGATGCCGAGCAGGTCTGCCTGGAATTGCATCAGCAGGTCGTTGCGCGCTGCCCCGCCATCGGCGCGCAGTTCGGTAACGGCGCACGCAGCATCCTTCTGCATCGCGGTGAGCAGTTCGGCGCTCTGGTAGGCGATGGCCTCGAGCGCGGCGCGCGCGATGTGGGCGGCAGTGGTGCCGCGCGTCATGCCGAGGATGGTGGCGCGGGCATACGGATCCCAGTGCGGTGCGCCCAGGCCGGTGAATGCCGGCACCAGCATCACGCCCCCGCTGTCGGGCACGCTCGTGGACAGCGCCTCGACCTCGCGCGACTGGCGGATGATGCCCAGGCCATCGCGTAACCACTGCACCGTGGCGCCACCCATGAAGACGCTGCCTTCGAGCAGGTAGTCGGTGCGCCCGTCAATTGTCCAGCCAACGGTCGACAGCAGGCGGTGATGCGATACCGGTGGCGTGGCGCCGGCATGCATCAGCATGAAGCAGCCGGTGCCGTAGGTATTCTTGACCATGCCCTTGCGATGGCACGCCTGGCCGAAGGTGGCTGCCTGCTGGTCGCCGGCAATCCCGGCAATCGGGATCGGGTGGCCGAACCACTCGGCAGCGGCATGCCCGACCAGGCCGCTGCTGGGTACGACCTCGGGGAGCACCGCACGCGGGATGTCGAACAGCGCCAGCAAGGCATCGTCCCAGGCCAGCGTGTGGATGTTGAAGAGCATCGTGCGCGCCGCGTTGCTGGTATCGGTCACGTGGCGCCCGCACAGGCGGTAGACCAGATAGCTGTCGACGGTGCCAAAGGCCAGCTCGCCCCGCTCGGCGCGCTGGCGGGCGCCCGGGACATGGTCGAGCAACCATTGCAGCTTGGTGGCGGAAAAATACGCGTCCAGTTCCAGGCCGGTCAGCTCGGCGATCATGGCCGCCCTGCCCGCTTCGCGCAGCCGGTCGCAGGCGCCGGCCGTGCGCCGGTCTTGCCAGACGATGGCGTTGGCCACGGGTTCGCCGGTAACGCGGTCCCACAGGAGCGTCGTTTCGCGCTGGTTGGCGATGCCGATCGTGGCAATGCGCGCAGGGTCGACGCCGCTCTCGGTCAGCGCGGCGCGCGCGCAGGCAAGCTGGCTGGCCCAGATGTCCGCCGGATCGTGCTCGACCCAGCCGGGTTGCGGGAAATGCTGGGGAAATTCGCGCTGGCAGCTGGCCACGGCCGTACCGGCGTCGTCGAACACGATCGCACGCGAACTGGTGGTGCCCTGGTCGAGGGCGAGGATGTAGTGGGTCAATGCGGTCTCCGGAACGACCGGGGAAAACGCGCACCGAGCGGTGCGCGTCATGAATTATGTGTAAAGCAGGCCGATAGGCCGGATTCTGTGTAATGCCACCTTGCGGCGACACTTGGACAATCATTCCTCTAGGCGCTGAATTACTCCAGCGCTCAAGCTTCCTACCCGCACGCTCCGCGAGCAACATCAACGCGTGCCTATTTGGAATTGCTCCGAGTGGAGGTTACCGCGTTTCACCGTAACTAAATACGCTCGTCTCTGTGGCCCTGTTCCTCGCCTTGTACCACTGGCTTGCGCCAGCGGATTTCGGCGGACGGCCGTTAACCGTCACCCTGCTCTATGGAGTCCGGACCTTCCTCCCGTCCACGACCTTGCGGCGTGGACCAGCGACTGCCTGGCCTGCTTCACGGGGCGTATTGTACCCGATATCTGACGGGGATTTCGCGGGCTCTGGCAAGCCTGGGTACCCTACATGTCAATACGAAGCCCGGATCGCTGTCGTTTCACCACCTTCTCCCATATTCACCCTATTTGCATGTCGGCATTTATTACACCTTTTTAAAATGTTCAAGAATCATTTTTCCAAGTCATTGAATGAAAAGCAGATTGCTTCGTGGTGTGGATATTGCTAATGACCTCGTGTCATTCAATTCTTGGGGAATTATCGTGAAATTCAACATGTCGAGCATGGTGACTGCAGTTTTGATTGCTTTTAGCAGCACAGCATCCGCCATTCCAATCCTGAACTTCGAAGGTTCACAAAACGGCGCCTTGATTCAAAACTTCTACAACGGCGGCACGGACAGTTTTGGCAATCGTGGTGGCGACTACGGCGTTACTTTCGAGGGCGGTATCATCAAAGTCGAACATGGTCTTACTTATCTTACGGGAGTGACAAAAATTTCCGTGGCAGGCGGCTTCGCTGACGGCGCATCGTTCAACTATTCGACACGTCAGCCCCTCGGCAATCACTACGGCGATGGGGACTTCCTGGTTTACTACTCGTCAATCCAGAACGACACTCATGGAGCACAGTTCCTTGGTAATACCGGGACAGGCTTCTGTGAAACTCTGCCTGGACAGTTCTGCCTTTTCCGCGGCGCACGAATCCAGGATATTGGCATGGTGCTCGGCAGCTTCACATTTGATCCCACTGCAGCGATCGATACCATCTACTTCGGCAATTTGACGCCGCCACCCAACCAATGGGCTTTAGGGGCGGACATACCTGGCTACCAGTTACCGGAGCCGGGCACCCTGGCGTTGATGGGTTTGGGTTTGCTTGGGTTCGCGTCAGGGCGTTCGAGACGTTCAGAACGCTAACACAGTGCCAGTACCGCTGTTTATGAAATTTCATGTCGCCATTTCAAAAGCCGTACTCGTACTGGTCACATAAAATGCCTTGAAAGCTACTTCAAGGACGATCCCTACCATGACGCACTCTTCCCGCACCGGCGGCCAGATTCTGGTCGATGCCCTCTCCATCCACGGCGTCGATACCGCCTTCGGTGTCCCGGGTGAAAGCTACCTGGACGTGCTCGACGCGCTGCACGATTCGAACATCCGGTTCGTGATCAATCGCCAGGAAGGGGGCGCGGCGTTCATGGCCGAGGCTTACGGCAAACTCACCGGCAAGCCGGGTATCTGCTTCGTCACGCGCGGGCCGGGCGCCACCAATGCGTCGATCGGCGTGCACACGGCGTACCAGGATTCCACGCCGATGATCCTGTTCATCGGCCAGGTCGGTAACGACTTCGTCGACCGCGAAGCGTTCCAGGAAATCGACTACCGCCGCATGTATGGCCAGATGGCCAAGTGGGTCGCCCAGATCGACCGCGCTGACCGCATCCCCGAATACCTGGCGCGCGCATTCCAGGTCGCCACCAGCGGCCGACCGGGTCCGGTGGTGCTGGCGCTACCCGAAGACATGCTGGTGTCGCTGGCCGAGGTTGCCGACACGCGCGCCTATACGCCAGTGCACGGTGCGCCATCCGCCGACCAGATCGCGCAACTGCGCACGATGCTGGCTGAGGCCGAGCGCCCGGTCGTGCTGCTGGGCGGCGGCACCTGGACTGCGCAAGCGTGCGCCGACCTGGCGCAGTTCGCCGAGCGCAATCACCTGCCGGTGGGTTGCACGTTCCGCTTCCAGGACCTGCTCGACAACGCGCACCCGAACTACATCGGCGACGTGGGCATCGGCATCAATCCGAAGCTGGCCGCGCGCGTGAAAGATGCGGATCTCGTCATCGCCATCGGCCCGCGCCTGGGCGAAATGACGACCGGCGGCTACACCTTGCTGGCCGCGCCCGTGCCGGCCCAGCGCCTGGTGCACATCCATCCCGATCCCGAAGAACTGGGCAGCGTGTACCAGGGCGAACTGATGATCGCGGCCGGCATGCCGCAAGCCTGCGCCATGCTCGCCGCGATGGAACCGGTTGACGCGACCTGGCAAGACAGCGTGACGCAGGCCAGGAGCGAGCTGGCTGCGTGGCAGGCGCAACCTGCCCTGCTGCGCGAAGGCGTCCCGCTCGACCTGTGGCAAGTGGTGCAGGATCTGCAGGGCGCGCTGCCGGCGGACGCGATCATCACCAACGGCGCCGGCAATTACGCGTCGTGGGCGCACCGCTTCTACCGCTATGGCGGCATGCGCACGCAACTGGCGCCGACCAATGGCGCGATGGGGTATGCGGTGCCGAGCGGCGTCGCGGCCAAGATCGTGCATCCCGAGCGGGCCGTGGTGACCTTTGCCGGTGACGGCGAATTCATGATGACGGGTCAGGAACTGGCCACCGCCGTGCAGTACGGCGCCGGCGTCGTGATCCTGGTCTTCAACAACAATATGTTCGGCACGATCCGCATGCACCAGGAGCGCACCTATCCGGGCCGCGTGTCGGGCACGAACCTGCACAATCCGGATTTTGCGGCGCTTGCGCGTGCCTATGGCGGCCATGGCGAAGTGGTCGACCAGACCGCCGACTTCGCACCGGCGCTGGCGCGCGCACTGGCCTACACGGCGCAGGAACAGTTGCCGGCCGTGATCGAGCTGCGCTACGACGGCAATCTGATCACGCCGAACGCCACGCTCGAGATGATGCGTGCGCAGGCCGAGGCCGCAAAAGGAGCACGCTAACGCGCAAAGCGGGAACGTATTGCTGCTCTGGTAAAATATTCGCACGTTTTTTCATCGCCGGCCCCGCCGGCGTTCGCACGAAGTCCCCCACCAGACACTATGTTCAGCTTCTTCAAAAGAAAGAAAGCGCCCGATACCCCGGCGCCGGAACCTGTTGTACCTGCTGCACCCGCGGCGCCTGCCGCCAGGCCGGCGCCCCCGGCGCCAGCCGTGGCCAAGCCAGACATCAAAAAGGACGTCAAGCCCGAGGTCAAGCCTGAGGTCAAGACCGAGGTCAGCGTGCTGCACGAAGGCGGCAACCTGTTCCCGGAAACCGCCGAGCGCCCCACCACCGAGCTGGAAAAGAAGCAATCGTGGATGGCGCGTCTGAAGGCCGGCCTGTCCAAGACCTCGAGCAATCTGTCGCTGCTGTTCGTCGGCGCGCGCATCGACGAAGACCTGTACGACGAACTCGAAGCGGCGCTGCTGATGTCCGACGCCGGTATCGGCGCCACCGAACACCTGCTTACCGAGCTGCGCCGCAAGGTCAAGGAAGACAAGCTGCTCGACGCGCCCGCCGTCAAGACGGCGCTCAAGAGCCTGATGATCGAGATGCTGCTGCCATTGCAAAAGCCGCTCGAACTGGGCCGCCATGACCCGTTGGTGATGATGATCGCGGGCGTGAACGGTGCCGGCAAGACCACCACCATCGGCAAGCTGGCCAAGCACATGCAGAGCTTCGACCAGTCGGTGCTGCTGGCTGCGGGCGACACGTTCCGCGCTGCCGCGCGCGAGCAGTTGATGGTCTGGGGCCAGCGCAACAACGTGACCGTGATTTCGCAGCAGTCGGGCGATCCGGCCGCTGTCGCCTTTGATGCGGTCCAGTCGGGCAAGGCGCGTGGCACAGATGTCGTCATGATCGACACGGCCGGCCGCCTGCCAACCCAACTGCACCTGATGGAAGAGCTGAAAAAGATCAAGCGCGTGATCGGCAAGGGCATGGCGGGTGCACCCCATGAAATCCTGCTCGTCATCGACGGCAACACGGGCCAGAACGCGCTGGCGCAGGTCAAGGCGTTTGACGATGCGCTGGGGCTGACGGGCCTGGTCGTCACCAAGCTCGACGGCACCGCCAAGGGTGGCGTGCTGGCCGCGATCGCGCAGAACCGCCCGATTCCCGTGTACTTCATCGGCGTGGGCGAAAAGCTGGAAGACCTGCAGCCATTCAATGCCGAAGAATTCGTCGACGCGCTGCTCGGCTGAGCGGCTGATCGAACAAGGACACCATGATTGCATTCCAGTCAGTATCGAAGCAGTACACCCACGGCGACGCGCAGGGCAGCTACGCGCTGCACGACGTCACGCTCGCCATCGGCAAGGGCGAGCTGGTCTATCTGGCGGGCCCATCGGGCGCGGGCAAGTCGACCCTCATGAAAATGGTCGCCGGCGTCGAGCGGCCCACCAGCGGCAAGGTGATCGTCAGCGGGCATGACGTCGGGCGCATCAAGCCGGCCGGGATTCCTTTCCTGCGCCGCAATATCGGCATCATCTTCCAGCAACAGCGCCTGCTCAACGACCGCAATATCCTGGCCAATACGATGCTGCCGATGCTGGTGACCGGTGCGCGCACGGCCGAAGCCGAGCAGCGCGCCCGCGCGGCGCTCGACAAGGTCGGCCTGCTCGACCGCGCCCGCGCGATGCCGCTCGAACTGTCCGGCGGCGAGCAGCAGCGCGTGGCCGTGGCCCGTGCGATCGTCAACCGCCCGCAGATCATCCTGGCCGACGAACCCACCGCCAACCTCGACCGCGTCGCGGCCGACAAGGTGCTCGATGCGCTGCGCTCGTTCCATGCGGTGGGCGTCACGTGCGTGATCTCGACCCACGACGATTACGTGCTGGAGCGCGCCGAGCGCGTCATCCGCCTGGAAAATGGCCAACTGGTCGGAGGTGCAGCATGAGCCCGTGGTTGCGCCAGCACCGTTTCGCCCTGGTGGCCGCGCTGTCGACCGTGCGCAAGTCGCCCGGCAGCTTCCTGTTCAACGTGCTCGTCGTCGCGCTGGCGCTCACGCTGCCGTTCGCCGGCCTGACTCTGCTCGACAATGTACGGCCGCTGTCCGAGCAGTTATCGGTCGACCCCGAGATCAGTCTGTTCATGCGCGAGGATGTCAGTCGGCCCGATGCACAGGCCTTGCTGCCGCAGATTCGCCAGATCGTCGCACAGGGCAAGGGCGAAGTCATGTTCGTGCCGCGCGAAGAAGCGCTGGAATCGCTCAAGGCCCGCAGCAGCCTGGGCGGCGTGCTGGAAACGCTCGGCGAGAACCCGCTGCCGGACAGTTACGTGATGAAGCTGGGCGGCTTTGCTAGCGCCGGCGCCGCGGCGCAGGTCGACGCCATCACCGAGCGCCTGCGCGCCCTGCCCGGCGTCGAGACGGTGCAGGTCGACTCGGCCTGGGTCAAGCGCCTGGCCGCGCTGCTGGGCATCCTGCGCCTGGCCCTGCTGCTGCTGGCCGGTACACTCGGCATCGTCGTCATCGCGGTGGTGTTCAATACCATTCGCCTGCAGGTGCTGACGCAGAAAGAAGAAATCTCCGTTTCGCAACTGCTCGGCGCGACCAATGACTTCATCCACCGCCCGTTCTTCTATACGGGCGCCCTGCTCGGCCTGTGCGCCGGCGGCGTGGCCCTGGGCGTGGTGGCGCTGGCCTTGCACCCGCTCAATGGCGCCATTGCCGAATTTGCGCGGCTGTACGGCTCACAATTCCAGCTGATGACGCTGGGCGGGCTGGAAATTGCCGGCTTGCTGGCAGTGAGTGCCGGCCTGGGCCTGATCGGCGCCATGCTGTCGGTACGGCGTCACCTGGCGCGGGGGCGCTGACAGCGCTACAGGGGTGACGGCAGCAGCACTCCTACAATATTGCTGAATAAAAAAGATTGATTCAGGGTGTTGAAAACGCCGGAAGTGGCACCACTTCTAGAGCAGGGCGAGGCGGCCGTTGCGCTGCCTCCCCGATTACCTGGCCGTCGGAATGCGCCGCAGTGCGCCCATACTCCTACGGTCACGTCGCACTTCCCTACGCTGTCTTGCGTAGAACTCCTACAGGCCGTCCCAGTCGTACGTGCGCCATTCAACAGAGAGCTTGTCTGTCGCGCCTTACTCTGAACCTGTACGCGATTTCCAGTGTTTATCGGCTAGGTTCTGAGCTGAATCAAACGAATATTCAAGTGCTGTTCTACAGTAAGTTTGCTTGCGGATTTAATTCCTATGGGCAATACTTTGGACAGTCTTAAGTTCTGGCCACGTTCTGGCACTCTCTTTGGGGGAGTGCTAATATATGGTCCAAGGCAATCAAATTTCAAGCAAAAGTATCCGCATGACGAAGCGATGTTCGCTTCAGGATGGCGTCACCGGCATGAGGCCGAGGCCCGTCAGGATGCAGCAAGATTATTAAAAGGGAAATAAACATGTCCGCACAATCCGCATTGGTCCCGACCGGCAATCGTGCTCTGGGACTAGGTTTCACCGGCAATCTCGGCAATATCGATGCGTACATCTCGGCAGTGAACCGCCTGCCGATGCTGACGCACGAAGAAGAGATGTCGCTGGCAAAGCGGCTGCGCGACGATAACGATCTCGACGCAGCGCAAAAGATGGTGCTGTCGCACCTGCGCCTGGTGGTGTCGATCGCGCGTGGCTATCTGGGCTACGGCCTGCCACACGCCGACCTGATCCAGGAAGGCAATATCGGCCTGATGAAGGCAGTCAAGCGTTTCGACCCGAACCAGGGCGTGCGCCTGGTGTCGTACGCGATGCACTGGATCAAGGCCGAGATGCATGAGTACATTCTCAAGAACTGGCGCTTGGTAAAGGTTGCGACGACCAAGGCGCAGCGCAAGCTGTTCTTCAACCTGCGCAGCAACAAGGTGGGCCTGGACGCGATGTCGCCGGGTCAGGTCGACGATCTGGCCAAGCTGCTTGGCGTCAAGCGTGAAGAAGTGATCGAGATGGAAACCCGTCTGTCGGGCCGCGATATCGCGCTCGAGTCGCCAACCGACGACGAAGACGACAAGTTCTCGCCGATCGCCTACCTGTCGTCGGAGCAGCAAGAGCCGACCAAGGTGCTCGAAGCGCAGCAAGTCACGCGCCTGCAGTCCGAAGGCCTGGAATCGGCGCTCGGCAAGCTGGATCCACGTTCGCGCCGCATCATCGAAGCCCGTTGGCTGGCCAACGACGACGGTTCGGGCGCCACGCTGCACACGCTGGCAGAAGAATTCAGCGTGTCGGCCGAGCGGATTCGCCAGATCGAGTCGGCTGCACTCAAAAAGATGAAGGGTGCGCTGACGGCGTTTGTCTGAGTCGCCCTGCCATCTCCAGGACCCCGCTTCGGCGGGGTTTTTTCTTATGCGGCTTTGCTCTTTTCAACCCCGCCTTGGCGGATTTTTGTTGCGTTGAACGCGTGGGCGGCACAGCCGCCCACCCTACGGTATTTTTGTAGGGTGGACGGGTTTCCCGTCCACGCGTTCAACAACACGTGGCCGCCACGAAACCGGGTAACTTGAACGCGTGAAGCCGCCGCCGACACGTCTGTCGCCCATTGGCTAGAATGGTTCTTCTGACACGCCAGCTCAAGGAAAAGCCATGCCTGATTCAACGCCGTATGTCCCACCAACTGTCTGGTCCCCGCCCGCCACCCCGGGCGGCGCCTTTGCCAATATCAATCGCCCCGTCGCCGGACCGACGCACGACCAGGCGCTGCCGGTGGGCGAGCATCCGCTGCAACTGTATTCGCTGGCCACGCCCAACGGTGTGAAAGTCTCGATCATGCTCGAAGAACTGCTGGCCGCCGGCCATGCGGGCGCCGAGTACGATGCCTGGCTGATCCGTATTAACGAAGGCATGCAGTTCTCGAGCGGCTTCGTCGATGCCAACCCGAATTCGAAGATTCCCGCCCTGGTCGACCGCAGTGGTGCCGAGCCCGTGCGCGTGTTCGAATCGGGTGCGATCCTGGTCTACCTGGCCGAAAAGTTCGATGCGTTTCTGCCGAAAGATGGCGTGGCGCGCACCGAAACGATGAACTGGCTGTTCTGGCAGATGGGTTCGGCGCCATTCATGGGCGGCGGCTTCGGCCACTTCTACGCGTATGCGCCGGAAAAGCTGCAATACCCGATCGACCGCTACGCGATGGAAACCAAGCGCCAGCTCGACGTACTGGATCGCCATCTGGCCGACAACCGCTACATGGCCGGCGACGAGTACACGATCGCCGACATGGCCATCTGGCCCTGGTATGGCGGCATGGTGCTCGGTCAGCTGTATGACGCGGCCACGTTCTTGTCAGTGCACGAATACAAGCACGTCAAGCGCTGGGCCGATGCGATCGCGGCGCGGCCCGCCGTGATACGCGGACGCAAGGTCAACCGCTCGTTCGGACCGGCGGAAGACCAGGTGCTCGAACGCCACAGCGCTGCCGACCTCGACTGATCTTGCGGCGGCCCTCACGACGCCGCCGCTGCTGTCTCAAGCCGCTGCTATCTCAAGCAAATAGCGCTGCGCCATCAACACCGCCATCTCGTGCGCCGGCATCGGGCGCGCGATGAAGTAACCCTGCACTTCATTGCATTCCAGGCCGCGCAGGATGGCCAGCTGCTCGGCGGTTTCCACGCCCTCGGCCACGACCGACATGCCCAGCGCGTGCGCCATCGACACGATCGCCTGGAAGAACACCTTGCCCTCTTTCGATCTGGCCAGCTCGTTGGTGAACGCGCGGTCGACCTTCAGCACGTCCATCTTCAGGCGCTGTAATTGCGACAGCGACGAGTAGCCCGTGCCGAAGTCGTCCACGTGCAGCTTCACGCCCAGCGCGCGCAGCGCCGCCAGTTCGGCCAGGATGTCGTCCTGGTCGCCCATCATCGCCGACTCGGTGATTTCCACTTCGATCAGGCTGGCCGGCACGCCGTGGCGCGCCATGGCGGCGCGCAACTGCCGTTGCACGCCGCCGCGCAGGAACTGCTTGGGCGAGACATTGATCGACACGGGCACCAGCGCCACGCCGGCCTCGCGCCACGCGGCCAGTTGCGCGCACGCCTTGTCGATCACGGCCTCGCCGATGCGCACGATCAGGCCCGTCGATTCGGCCAGCGGAATGAAGTCGCCCGGCGCCACCATGCCCAGCGTCGGATGGCGCCAGCGCACCAGCGCTTCCATGCTGAGCAACTCGCCGCTGCGGGCATCGACGCGTGGCTGGTAGTGCAGCACGAACTGGTCGCCCTCGAGCGCTTCCAGGATGTGCTGCTTGAGGCGCGCGCGCGAATTGAGCGTCGTCGACAGCGATGGATCGAAGAAGCGGTACTGGCCCTTGCCGTCGTTCTTGCCGACATACATGGCGATATCGCTGTGGCGCACCAGCGTCTCGGCATCGGCGCCGTCGCGCGGGTACATGCTGATGCCGATCGACGCGCCCACCGCGTGCAGCTCGTCGCCCAGCAGGAACGGCACCCCGAACGCCTCGACGATGCGCGCCGCGACCGATGCGGCCTGGCGCTCGCCATCGCAGGGCGTGAGCAGGACGACGAATTCGTCGCCGCCAAAGCGCGCCACCTGGTCCGACGGCCGCAGCAGCGACAGCAGGCGCTGCGCCGCGCACTTGAGCACCCCGTCGCCGGTGGCGTGGCCGTGCGAATCGTTGATGTGCTTGAATTCGTCCAGGTCGATGAACAGCAGCGCCGCCCCCATGTCGGCGGTGTGCGCCTGCGCCAGCATCGCCGGCATGCGTTCCAACAACGCGTGGCGGGTGGCCAGGCCGGTCAGCGAATCGACGTTGGCCAGGCGCTCGAGCTGCGACTCGTGGGCCTTGCGCTCGCTGATGTCCTGCAGCGTGACGGCCAGGCCGTGACCGACCCGCACCAGGCGGCGCCGGCCCCAGCTGATGTTCAGGCGATTGTCCCTCGGCATCCTGCGGTCGTCCTCATGGAAGCCCGTCTCCATCGCCTTGCGGTAGGTGGCCAGCAATTCTTCGCCGAACAGGCCGGCGTCGATCTCGGCCAGACTCGCGCCGACCAGATCGTCACGCGTCATGCCATAGAAGAAGGCGCCCCGTTCATTGCAGTCGACGATGCGAAAGTCGACGATCTGCCCATCCCGCCCGCGCACGGCGGCCGCCATGTAGAAGCCGTCGTTGCCGCTCTCGGTGGCGGTGCGGTAGGCGCGCCGTACGTCGTCCTGTTCGGTGCCGCGCTGCAGCGCGCGCTGCGCCAGCACGGCGCCGACGGCGCCCAGCAGCATCAGGCACAGCGTGGCGGCGATGGCGCGGTCGCGGCTGTCGGTCCAGTAGGTATTGGTTGCAGCCAGCGTATCGGCGCGCGGCAGGCCGACCAGTGCGACCAGCGGATAGACCGGCGACTGGCGCCAGCCCAGCACGCGCGACTGGCCGTCGGCAAAGCCATTCGCCCCATCGACCTCGCGCACGCCCTGCTCGCCCGACCAGGCGGCGCCGCGGCGCGGCAGCGTGGCCGTGTCGAAGAACGCGGCGCCGTCGCTGCGCTGTTCGACGCGCAGGCGCCCTTCGCTGCCGGCCAGCGCGACGATGCCGCCGGCGCCGAGCGTGGCCGGGCTGACGAACGACGTGAAGTAGCGCGCATCGACCGCCATCATGATCACGCCGTCGAACTCGTCCTCACGGTCGTCAAGCCGACGCGTGAACAGCACCACGTCGTCGGCCGCGCCGAACTGCACCGGCGTGGTGCCCAACCGCAGCGCCGTCGAATTGTTGTCGCGGTGGCGCGCAAAATACGGACCGTCCGCCAGATCCGCGCCAACCAGGCCGGGGCGCGTGCTGGAACGCACGATCCCGCGCCGGTCGAGCACGGCGACCACGTGAAAGGCGCTGTCGGTGAACATGCCGTCGCGGCGCATGTCCGCCAGGAGTTCCGGCTTGCGCGAGTTCTCCCAGCTGAACTTGAGCTGCATCGTGATCTGGTCCATCTGCGCGACCGAGCGCGTGATGTACTGCTCGTAGGCTTCGGCATAGGCAGCAGCGTCCTTGCGGATCTGGCCGGCAACGCGCTCCTGTTCGGTGTCCACCCGCACCAGGGTTGCGCCCCACAGCGCCATGCAGAGCAACAGGGCAAGCAGCGGCCATACCAGCACCAAGTAGCGCTTGTTGCGGTGAGGCGTGATGGAAGGGGCGATACGGGGGTGGTGGCTCATGCTGCCGGCAAACACTGCATTGTCAGGTCGGCGCCAGCATGTAACCGGCGCCACGCACGGTCTTGATCAGCGATTTCGCGCGGCCCAGCGCCTTGCGCAGGCGCAGCACATGGACGTCGACGGTGCGCTGGTCGAGCGACTGGTGCGCGTCCCAGAGTTGTTCGAGCAACTGCGAACGCGAGAAAACCTGGCCCGGATGGCACAGCAAAAAACGCAGCAGGCGATATTCGGCGTGGCGTACTTCGACCCGGCTGTTGCCGACCCTGACGCTGCAGCTGAGCGGATCGAGCACCAGGCGGCCCGAGCGCAGCACCCGCGATTCGGGCGACAGTTCGCGCGCCTCGCCGACCGGCGCCTGCGGGATGAATTCGGGATGCGCGACCGCTGCCGGCAATGCAGACGGACGCTCGCCTTCGGCACATTCGGCCGCCAGCAGGATGACAGGCTGTTCGCGCAGGCGGCGGTCACCGCGCAGGCGGGCCAGCAGGCGCATGCCGCCTTCGTTGCGCAGCATCGATTCCTGCAGCAGGAGTTCGGGCCGTTCGCGTCCGATGAAGTCCCAGGCTTGCGCCAGGCTCGGCACGTTGTGCCAGACCCACTCGTCCTCGTGCAGTGAAAATTTGAGCAGTTCGGCGATGGCCGGCTTGTCGTCAATCACCAGGACGATCGTGTTCGCCATTGTCATGGGATACCCAGTCTGTGAGATGCCGAGGTTGGATGTGCTGATAAAAAAATCCGGCAGTCGCGCTGCCGGATCGTTGCTTCACCTGCCTGATTACATGATCGCTTTGCCGGAAGCGTCTTTCAGGTTGGCTTTCCAGGCATCCTGCACTTGCTTGACGACGCTGGCTGGCATCGGGACGTAGTCCAGTTCAGCTGCTGCTGGCGCGCCGTTCTTGAAGGCCCAGTCGAAGAACTTGACGACTTCCTTGCCCTTGTTGGCATCAGCCTGTTCCTTGTGCATCAGGATGTACGACACGCCGGTGACTGGCCAGCTTTGCTTGCCGGCGCCGTCGGTCAGGACCACGCCGAAGCCTGGGGTCTTGTTCCACTCGGCGTTCGCGGCAGCTGCCTTGAACACGTCGTCGCTTGGCTGCAGGTCGACGCCTTCCTTATTGCGCAGCTGGGTGTGCGACAGCTTGTTCTTTTTCGCGTAAGCCCACTCGACGTAGCCGATCGAACCCTTGATACGCTGCACGTTGGCGGCGACGCCTTCGTTGCCCTTGCCGCCCACGCCCACGGCCCACTTCACGGTGGTGCCCGAGCCGATGCTTTCTTTCCAGGCCGGGCTGGTTTTCGCCAGGAAGTCGGTCCACAGGAACGAGGTGCCCGAACTGTCGGCGCGGTGCACGACGGTGATGTCGGTATCCGGCAGCTTGACGCCCGGGTTCAGCGCGGCGATCGGTGCAGCATTCCACTTGGTGATCTTGCCCATGTAGATGTCGGCCAGCACCGGACCGGTCATCTTCAGCTGGCCTGGGGTCACGCCGTCGACGTTGACCACGGCAACCACGCCGCCCATGATGGCCGGGAACTGCATCAGGCCTTCTTTGTCCAGCTCATCTGCTTTGAGTGGCATGTCCGACGCGCCGAAGTCGACGGTCTTGGCCTTGATCTGCTTGATACCGGCGCCCGAACCCACCGACTGGTAGTTCAGGCCATTGCCGGTCGCTGCCTTGTAACCCTCGGCCCACTTGGCGTAGATCGGGTACGGGAAGGTAGCGCCTGCACCGGTCATGTCGGCGGCAAACGAGGTCGTCATCACGAGTGCGGCAGCGGCGCCGGCGAGGATCTTTTTGAACATTGTTATTCCTTAGTTGAGGGATATGTTTTGCACTACGGGACAAAGAATAGCCTGCGAATATGACCTGTTTATGACTTCACAATCGCCGTGTTCATGACGCCCGGGCGCATCATGCCGCGCCGCTGCGCTTGCGCTTTTGCTATCATGGGTTTTCCCTGCCAAACACTGGATGACACCATGCGCCCCTCGATCTTCCGTCCGGCCCGCGTCTTCTGCACCGCTGCCGTCTGCCTCGGCGCTGGCCTGTTGTCCGGCTGCGCCGCGCCCGAGCGCCTGCCAGACGCGCAATACAACCTCAGCGAGAGCCAGAGCCTGCTGCTGGCGCCCGAGCAGCGCCTGATCCTGACGTATGAAGGCGCCGACGACACCCGCTGCCCGGACAATGCACGCTGCATCGTGGCCGGGCGTGTCGCCTACCGCTTCACGCTTCGCATCCAGAACGTGGCGCAGGCATTCTGGCTGGTGCCGGGCAAACCGGGCTTCACGTCGCCCGCGCTGCGCGGCGCGCGTGTCGAGCTCGACCGGTCGTTCGAGCCGCCGGCGCGCGGCATGATCGAGGCGAAGCCGGCGTCGTATCCGGTCGTGCTCAATATGTACGGTACGTAATCGTGGCGGCCCGCTCGCCGGTCACCGCCGCACTGGCATGCGGCCTGGTCCTGTCGATCGTCATTGCGCCCGCTACCGGCGCGCCCGTCGCAACGGGTCACGGCGGCGCCGTCGCCACCATCAGCGCGCAGGCCTCGCAAGCGGCACTGACCACCCTGAACAACGGCGGCAACGCGGTCGATGCGGCCGTCGCCGCAGCGGCCACGCTGGGCGTGACGGATCCGTTCAGCTGCGGCATCGGCGGCGGCGGCTTCATGGTGATCTACCTGGCCAAAGACAAACGGGTGATCACAATCGACCACCGCGAGACGGCGCCAGCCAAGGCCGGCCCCACGCTGTTCGAGCGCGATGGCAAGCCGATCGACTTCGACACCGCTGTCGCCAGCGGCGCGGCAGTGGGCGTGCCGGGCACGGTACGCGGCTGGCACGAGGCGCTCGAACGCTATGGCAGCATGCGCTTCGCGCAGGTGCTGGCGCCGGCCATCGCGGTGGCCGATACGGGCTTTCGGGTCAACGCCACGTTCAATGGCCTGGTCGACCAGAACCTGGCCAAGTTTCGCCAGTTCACGCCGACCAGCGCGCTGTACCTGCACGACGGCAAGGCCATCCCTACCGGCACGCTGCTGCGCAATCCCGATATGGCGCGGGCCTACCGCGCCATCGCCTCGGGCGGCGTCAAGGCATTCTACGAAGGCCCGATGGCGCGCGCGATCGTCGACACCGTCAACCGCCCGCCCGTGGCCAAGGGCGTCAGCGTGCGCGCCGGCACCATGACACTGGCCGACCTGGCCAACTATGAGGCGCGCATCCGCCCTGCCCTGCGCAGCACCTACCGGGGCTACGAACTGTATGGCATGCCGCTGCCCAGCAGTGGCGGCGCGACGGTCGCGCATGCCCTCAATATCCTCGAAGGCTACGACCTGAAAGCCCTGCCGCGCGCGCAGGCCGAGCACCTGTACATCGAAGCGAGCCGCTTCGCGTTCGCCGACCGCAATGCATATCTGGCCGATCCCGAATACATCGATGCGCCGCTGGCTGGCTTCCTGTCGAAGGACTTTGCCGCCACGCGCCGCGCGCTGATCTCGCTGCAGCAGGCCGCGCCAGGCGCGGTGGCGGCCGGCAATCCGTATGCATTCCAGAATGATCCCAGCGTGCCGCTGCTGCCACAGGTGCGCGCCAGCATCCGCCCTCCACCGGAAAGCCTGCACACGACGCACCTAACGGTGTCAGACAAGGATGGCAACGTGGTCGCGTACACGTTCACGATCGAATCGTGGGGCGGCAGCGGCATCGTTGTGCCGGGCTATGGCTTCCTGCTCAATAACGAGATGACCGACTTCGACTTTGCCGGCCCGCACCCCAATGTGCCCGAGCCCGGCAAGCGGCCCCGCTCCAGCATGGCGCCGACGATTGCGCTCAAGGATGGCAAGCCGGCGTTTTCAGTGGGCAGCCCGGGCGGCGCGACCATCATCACGACCGTGCTGCAAACGATCGTCAACTACGTCGACTTCGGCATGCCAATGCACCAGGCAGTGGATGCCCCGCGCATCAGCCAGCGCAACACGCCCGACACATCGGTCGAGCCAGGCTTTGCCGGCAGGGCGCAGGCAACGGCGCTCGCGCGCTTCGGCCAGCGCTGGGAATCACCACCAGAAGAAATCGGCGCGGCCAATGCGCTGGTGTTCAACCCGGATGGCACCGTAACCGCAGTCAGCGAAAGCAAGCGCCATGGAGCAGGTACCGCACTGGTACAGCGGCGCGGACACTAACGCAAAAGCCGGGGTCAGGTCTGACATTCGGACACGATCACATCAGTAGCCATGGTGAGGAACGGCAGCCGTGAGATTCGACGCGAGCGATGTGACGAACTAATGTAGAGGCCGTGTCCGAATGCCAGACCTGACGCTGCCCGTGGACCCTGCCCGTGCGGGTCAGAAAGCCGGGGTCAGGTCTGACATTCGGACACGATCACATCAGTAGCCATGGTGAGGAACGGCAGCCGTGAGATTCGACGCGAGCGATGTGGCGAACTAATGTAGAGGCCGTGTCCAAATGCCAGACCTGACCCTGCCCGTGTGACCCTGCCCGTGTGACCCTGCCCATGCTGCCTGACCCTGCCCGTGCTGCCCGCGTGCCATGTCGTCGATCAGCAGCACAGTCCTGAAATAAAAATGAAGAACGTGCCGACTTATCAGGTTGTGACCCTGGTCTTGCATCGTAGTTGACGAGGCCCCACCGCCAGGATTCGGATGGCAACACTGTCTGGCACCTGCTCGTTGCGAAGAAGCGCTAGCGCCCATTCTCGGCCGAGTTTTCGTTCGATTTTCAGCGCCGCTTCAACGATAGCATCGTGCAGTTGGTTACGACGTCTGCAAAATTCGAATTGCGTGCCGGATGCGACAGGACTGCCTGCGGGCGTTTCCACCCGACTGCGTGTATGCCCGTTTCCCAGTACGCGCAGTGCGATCGATTCAGGGACATTTTCCCGTTGCAGGTAAGCCAGCGCCTCATCCATCCCGAGCATGCTTCTATAGACCAATGCGACCTCCACACGTTGCGAAATCAGCGTATTCTGGCGTACAACAACACTCATAAGATCCCCTGGTATTCCCTGCATTCCCACTGGCCGTGACCGTTATCGACGATCAGCCCCGTCACGCATCCGCTGCCGGATCAGGAATGTTCTTGCAGCAAATGACGTACTGTAGCGCTCAGCTCTTCCACCGACATCGGTTTGCCGAGTTGTACTGAAAATCCGGCGGCAATGGCTGCTGCAATATTGTCAGCGCGCTGCATGCTGCTCACGGCGATGGCAGGCAACGTCACAAACTGCTCCTGCGCACGCACTCGCTGCATGAGGCCAAGACCGTCGGCGGTGTTTGTCGATATGTCCGCAATCAAGAGGTCGACAGTCTCCTGGCCCAGAATGCGCAGCCCCTCTTCGGCACTGATAGCGGCAAATACGGTCGCCCCGCTCACCTCCAGCAGGGACGTGAACACGTCGAGCATGTCACGCACAGGGTCGATCACCAGGATGCGCCGCCCTGCGAGGGCCTCGTCCATGCTGCGCTGACCTTGCTGTGGTGACGACTCGGCACTTGCCGCCAGCGGAAGCCAGACGCCGAAGCGCGCGCCTTTGCCCACCCCGTCCGAAAATGCTTCGACACGACCGCCATGCAATTTCATGATGTCGCAGACCAGCGCCAGGCCGATACCGAGGCCGCCATTTGCACGGTGTATCACCGCGCCGCTCTGTCCATACATATCGAATACATGGGGTAAAAATTCCGGCGCGATACCTTGTCCGTTGTCGACCACGTCCAGCCGTACCCATGCATCCTCGCGCACGATCGACACCTCGACATGGCCGCCCGCGGGCGTGAATTTCATTGCATTGCTCAGCAAATTCATCACAACCTGTTCGATGCGTACCTTGTCGGCCAGTACCATTACACCTTCCCCGTTATCGGAGAAACCGATCGCCACTTCGCTGGCAGCATCCCCGGCGCGCGCAGTGTCGATGAGTTCGCAGACGACACGTCCTATATCAAGGGGCACTTTCGCCAGAGACAACTTGCCTGTTCGTATGCGCGACATATCCATCAAATCATCAATGATTTTTGCCTGGCTTGTCACCGCGTTGCGAATCCCCTTGGCGATACGGGGGAAGCCGGGCGCCTCCCGCACCACGGGCATCCGTGAAAGCAGTTCGACATTGATGTTGATCATGTTCAAGGGATTACGCAGTTCGTGCGCCATCACCGACAGGAACTCTTCTTTCAGGGCCGAGTCTTGCTGCGCTTCCGAACGGCTGACCTGCTCCCGGCCAAGTGCCTGCTCGCGTTCGTTCTCGTGGCGCACGCGCACTGTCGCGTCGCGCGCAATCTTGGCATAGCCGTAAAAAGCATCGTCAAACAGCGGCGTCGTGACCCCGCTGCAGTAGAAACGCGAGCCATCCTTGCGCACGTGCCACCGTTCGTCCTCGGCCCTGCCATCGAGAAGTGCGCACCGCAACTCGTCGGCCGGCACGCCATTGGCGATGTCTTCCGGAACGAACAAACGCTCCAGCGTCTGCTGAGCCATTTCTTGTGCGCTGTAGCCAAACACGTATTCCGCTCCCCTGCTCCAGCTTGTTACTCTTCCCTCCGCGTCGAGCGTGATGATGGCGTAATCGCCCGCGCTCTCGGCCACGAGGCGCATGCGCGCTTCGCTGGCGCGCGCCTGCTCTTCGGCCTGACGTCGCAGCGTAACATCGAAGAACGTCATCACCGCACCTTCAATCCGATCCTGGTTGGTCCGGTATGGCAGCAAGCGCACGATGTAGCAACGCCCTTCATTGCTGCGCACTTCACGTTCTACCAGGCGCAGTGTCTCGAACGTCGCATTGACGTCTTCCGGCAATTGCTCGTAATCGAGTTTATGGGTCAGGTCGAGCAGCGAACGACCGACGTCGGACGCGATGATCGAAAACAGATCTGCCGCGCGCGGCGTGAAGCGCTTGATGCGCATGCCGCCGTCGACGAAGATGGTCGGGATGTCAGTCGAGGCGATCAGGTTGTTCAGGTCATCGTTGGCCTTGCCTGTTTCCTCGACTTTCACCTTCAGCTCATAATTAACGGTGACCAACTCTTCATTGACGGATTGCAGCTCTTCCTTGCTGGTCTCCAGTTCTTCGGTCGCCGAGCGCAGCTCTTCATTGATGGCCTGCAGCTCTTCGTTCGACGCGCGCAACTCTTCGGTCGACACCTCGGAGCTTTCGATCGTCTCTTGCAACTGTTCACGCCTGCGCTGGAGTTCAGCCTCGAGCTGGGCCAGCACCACATCGTGACTCCCGCTGGGGTGCTTTTCGACCAGTGACCCTGACGTCTCCTCGGCTTGCCTGAACAACACCAGCACGAAATCGTTCTCGGCCTCTTCGTCGCGAAACGGTTGCAGCGTCATCGCGATCGGGTAAGGTGCCAAGTGGCTGGCCAGCGCAATCGGGCGGCAGGTAATCGCCGCATTGCCCTGGGTAACCTGAAACAGCGCCGAGCGCAATTCGAGACGTAATTCGGGCAGGATCAGATTGAGCAAACTGCGTGACGGCTCGCCGCCGGTCATCCGCACGAATTGCCCGGCATGCTCGGACAGGTGAACAATATTGCCGTCGCGGTCGATGATGGCGGAAGGCGGGGCAATCTGCGCCAGCGCGCGCTGGTGCAGTGCGCCGTAGGACAAGGCGCGCTTCAGCGGTACCCGGCTGCGGAGACTTTCCGGCATGCGTACGCCAAAACCGGCTCTGCCGGGACTTTGATATTGCACCTGGGGAATATCAAAACGCGCGCGGTAGATGCGGTTTTTCTTGTCGACCGGGATGAAATAATCGGCGACCGCATCGGCCGATTCAGAACTGCCCAGAAACAGAAACCCGCCGGGTTTGAGCGCAAAGTGAAACATTTGCAGTACCTTCGACTGCACATCCCGGTTCAGGTAAATCAGCAGGTTGCGGCAAGTAACCAGGTCGAGCCGCGAGAAAGGCGGGTCGCGCAGGAGATTATGCGCTGCGAACAAAATCCGGTCGCGTACTGACTTTCGGATACGGTAACGCTCATCTTCTTTTGTGAAATATTGCCGCAGTCGCGCCGGTGCCACGTCGGTGATGATCGCGCCTGGATAAATACCTGCGCGCGCCGTATTGATGGCGTGCTCGTCAATATCCGACGCAAACACCTGAAACGGCGGCGCGTTGTCATTCAGCGCTGCCTGTTCGGTCAACAGGATGGCCAGCGAATAGGCTTCCTCCCCACTGGCACAGGCCGCTACCCACGCGCGGACCTCCCCTGGACCTTTGTCCTTGAACAAATCGGGAATGACATCACGTTCAAGTGCTTCGAAGGCTTCACGGTCGCGGAAGAAGTTGGTCACCCCAATGAGCATGTCATCGAGCAAGGCCTTGAATTCGCCAGGATCGGCCTCGAGGACTTCGCTGTATTCCGGCAGCGTACGCACGGCGCGCACCTGCAGGCGCCGTTCAATGCGACGCAACACCGTGGCACGTTTGTAGTGCCGAAAATCGTGGCCCGTGTGGGTAAACAGCTGACCGATAATCTGCTGCAAGGCCTCTTCGGCAACTGCCGCTTCGACCGGGCCGGGAAGCAGGGCAATTGGCGCCTCTCCATCGCCCGGCAATGGCAGCTCGATGATCCTGGCGTTATCCCACAACTCGATGAGCTTTTGCGGAATATCGATCACCGGGAGGACGAAATCGACGGCGTTCGTACGGATGGCAGCCAGCGGCATGCCCTCGTACTCGGCATCATCGGGCGCCTGCGCGAGGGTAAGTCCGCCATTCTCCTTGATACGGGCCAGCCCCACGGCGCCATCGCTTCCCGTACCCGACAATACAATGGCGATCGCGCGCTCCCGGTGCACCTCCGCCAGCGTGCGAAAGAACAGGTCAATGGCGACATGCTTGCCGCGTGGCCGTTCCAGCTCGCTGACCACTAAAAAACCATCGAACATGGATAGTTGATAGTTTGGAGCAATGACATAGATGTGGCTTGGTTCGATCTTTACCCTGGCGGTAACTTGTACTACCGGCATGCGTGTCGAGCGCTGAAGAATGGCCGCGGCCGCACTGGGGTGCGTCGGCGACAGGTGCAGGATTACCACGAAGGCCATATCGTGTGATACAGGCATGTGCTCGAACATGTTGAGCAAGGCAGTCATGCCACCGGCAGAAGCACCTATGCCGACGACCGGGAAATCCAAGGTCGATGGGACGCTTGCCTGGTCGGCGAGGAGCGCACTTGGAAGTTTCCCAGGATTCGTCATGATGTAACCAAGTGTTAACTCGTGGGTATTCTAGATTACCGCACATTGATTCGAGTCAAATCAGGGGCAATTAGCGCAATATTTTTAAGAAATTAACGAAAAGTCCAACAATTTCAGGACCAGAATTTCTACGCTTATACTGAAGTTGCGATACATAAATATTGGTTTTTCTGATTTCCGACCTGACCCACCTGCAGTCCTTGCAGGAATGCGGTTCATCGATCACATCAAGCTCGTCGGGCCACCATCTCCCGCACCCGCTGCGCCATCATGTCGATCGAAAACGGCTTGGTGAGGATCGCCATGTCGGGCCCTAGCTGCCCGTTGTCGAGCAAGGCGGTTTCGGCATAGCCGGTGATGAAAAGCACTTTCAATTCAGGCCGTCCCACCCGCGCGGCATCAGCCATCTGTCGCCCGTTCATCCCGGGCAATCCGACATCGGTGATCAGGAGATCGATGCGCGCGGCCGATTGCAGCAGGGCCAGACCGCCGGCGCCATCTTCGGCGTTCAGTACGTGGTATCCCAGGTCTTCGAGCAGATCGACCACCAGCATGCGCACGCTTGGCTCGTCGTCGACCACCAGGATCGTCTCGCCGCGGCCGTCCGGCGACGCCAGCGCCACCGGTGCCGTGGCATCGATGCCCTCGGCCTGGCCGCGGTGGCGCGGCAGGTAAATGCTCACCGTCGTGCCCCGCCCCACTGCCGAATCGATGTGCACCTGGCCGCCGGACTGCTTGGCAAAGCCATAGATCATCGACAGGCCCAGCCCCGTGCCCTGCCCGATCGGCTTGGTCGTGAAGAACGGGTCGAATGCCTTGGCCACCACGTCCGGCGCCATGCCGGTGCCGGCGTCGGACACCGACAGCGTCAGGTAGTCGCCAGGCGGCAGTTCGAGCGCGCGGGCGGCAACGGGGTCGACCTGGAGATTGGCGGTTTCAATGGTGATCGAGCCGCCGGCCGGCATGGCGTCGCGCGCGTTGATGCACAGGTTCAGCAGCGCGTTTTCGAGCTGCGACTGGTCCACCAGCGCCGCCCACAGCGCGCGCTCGGCGTGCGGCTCCACCTGCACGCCGGGGCCGACCGTGCGCCGGATCATGTCGAGCATGCCATCGACCATCGCGTTGACGCAGATGGCCGTCGGTGCGAGCGTCTGGCGACGCGAGAACGCCAGCAGGCGATGGGTCAGCGCCGCGGCGCGCCGGGTTGCGCCCTGCGCCACGCCGATGTAGCGGTCGACATCGCCCACGCGGTCTTGCGCAATGCGGATCTTGACCAGGTCCAGGCTGCCCGCGATGCCGGCCAGCAGATTGTTGAAGTCATGCGCCAGGCCACCGGTGAGCTGGCCCACCGCTTCCATTTTCTGCGAATGGCGCAACTGCTCCTGGGCCCGCTCGAGTTCGGCCTGGCGCTCGCGTTCGACCGTGATGTCGCGGCCGGTCGCATACGTCACGCTGCCCGCGGGCGCCGCGACCCACGAAATCCAGCGTGTCGAGCCATCCTTGTGGCGATAGCGGTTGACCAGGCGCGGCCGCTCCCCTTCGGCCGCGGCGATGTTGGCATCGACGGTCGGGGCGTGGTCCTCGGCCACGACGAATTCGGTGGCATGATGGCCGACGAGCTCGTCGGGCGTGTAACCGAGCAGATGGGTCCAGGCCGGATTGACGCGCCGGAACACGCCATTGGCATCAATGGTAAGCAACAGGTCGGGCGATGTGTCCCACATGCGGTCGCGTTCGGCCTGGGCTTCTTTTTCGAGGGTCACGTCACGCGCAGAGCAATACACCTTGCCGTCGTCCGGGACCGCCACCCACGACAGCCAGCGCCAGCCGCCGGCCTTGTGGCGGTGGCGGTTTTCGAATCGCAGCGCCGGGATGTTGCGCTCGAGTGCATCACGCCACACGGCCCGGGTCAGCGCGTGATCGTCGGGATGGATGAACTCCATGAAGTGCGTGCGGGCGATTTCTTCCTCGGTCCAGCCCAGGCTGGCTTCCCAGGCCGGGTTCGACGTCTCGACGAAGCCGTCGGCATTGAGCACGCCCAGGATGTCAGGGCTGACCTGCCAGGTGCGGCCGCGCGCCAGCGCCTGGGCAATGACTTTCTGCTCGAGCTGCTCGTTGAGGGCGCGCAGCTTGAGGATCGCCTGGTCGCGTTCAGCCTCGACCGCGCGCCGGCCCTCGACGTCGATCAGCACGCCCGGGAACAGCAGCCCGGTGCCGTCCGGCGCCAGGTCGACCCGGCCATTGGCCTCGATCCAGTAGTAGCGCCCATCGGTGCGCTTGACGCGGTACTGGTGGGCGTAATGGCCGCCGCGCGCGATGACGGTGTTGATCGCCTGCGCCAGGCCGGCCTGGTCGTCGGGATGGACCGTGGCAACGATCTGGGCCAGGCTCAGGCCGACGCGCCCGAGCGCCGGGTCGAGGCCGAAGGCGCGCGCGAACGCCTCGTCGACCGTGAACCGGTCGGTCGGCAAATCCCAGAACCAGGTGCCGATGATGGCGCCGGCAGCCAGCGCCAGCTGCACCCGCTCGGCATCGATGCGCGAATTGCTTTCGTGCTCGCGCAGCACCGCCTCGTCGGCTACCTGGCGGCGCCGGGTGAGGATGGTGTCGGTGGTTTCGATGCAGGTGCATAAGAGGCCAAGAATCTCGCCGTCGTCGCCGCGCACCGGGCCGTACGAAAACGTGAACCAGGTGTGTTCGGCATAGCCCTTGCGCTGCATGACCAGCGGCAGGTCGTGCATCTTGTACGACTCGCCGCCCACAAGCGTGCGCTCGACCAGTGGGGCGAGCACATCCCAGATTTCGGGCCAGGCGGCCTGGAAGCTGCCGCCCAGCGCGCGCGGATGCTTGTCGCACAGGATCTCGGCATAGGAATCGTTATACAGGAGGGTCTGCCCGGCGCCCCAGACCAGAAAACTGGGAAACGCCGAACCGAGCACGATGCTCGCGCCGGTGCGCAGCGTAGCGGGCCAATCCTCGATGGGCCCCAGCGGCGTGGCGGCCCAGTCATGCTCGCGAATCGCAGCGCCGAGCGCCCCGCCGTCGATGGGAAATGCGTTTGGATCACGCATGGGATCGACAGGCTGCGGGGCCGGCTGTCAGCGGAAAAGGGGTGCGCACGCTCATGATGCCGGCATTATGGCATGGGCGGTGCCCCCCACTGCACTACGCTGCGATGGCGATGCGCTGCTGCGCCTTGTGCCCGAGCGCGCGCCCGTGCTGCTGCCCGGCCGCCTGTGCGTCGACCTTGAACACGCTGACCATCTGCTGCAGCGCCTGGGCCTGCTCTTGCAGCGCGCCGGTGGCGGCCGCCGCTTCTTCGACGAGCGCCGCGTTCTGCTGGGTTGCCTGGTCCATCAGGCTGACCGCTTCGTTGATCTGGCCAATGCCCGACGTCTGCTCTTCGCCGGCAGCCAGGATCTCGGCCATGATGTCCGAGACCCGTTTTACACTCGAAACGATCTCGTTCATCGTGGTGCCGGTGCTGTCGACCAGGGCCGTACCCGCCTCGACATTGGTCACCGACGTGCCGATCAATTCCTTGATCTCTTTTGCTGCCGCTGCCGAACGCTGCGCCAGATTGCGCACTTCACTGGCGACGACCGCAAAGCCGCGGCCCTGCTCGCCGGCGCGCGCTGCTTCGACGGCCGCATTGAGCGCCAGGATATTGGTCTGGAACGCGATGCCGTCAATGACGGAAATGATGTCGACGATGCGCTTGGACGACGCATTGATCGCGCTCATGGTCTCGACCACGTCCCCGACCAGCTTGCCGCCGCGGATGGCCACTTCGGACGCCGAGCGCGCCACATTGTTGGCCTGGCGGACATTGTCGGCATTGTGCTGCACAGTGCTGGTCAGTTCTTCGAGCGAGGACGCCGTTTCTTCCAGGCTGCTGGCCTGCTGCTCGGTGCGGCCCGACAGGTTCATGTTGCCGGCGGCGATTTCAGCGCTGGCGGTGGCGATCGACATGCTGCTGTCACGCACGCTGCGCACGGTGCCGGACAACTGTTCCTGCATCGAGGCCAGGCCCTTGAGCAGCGCGCCCATTTCATCCTGGCGATCGACGACGACTGTGGTCGACAGGTCGCCGTGGGCCATCGCGTCAAAGTGGCCGATGGCTTGCTCGAGCGGCCGCATGATTGCGCGCAGCAAGAGCACCGACGACACGATCGCCAGCACGAGGCCGAAGACCACGCTCAGACCCGCCGCCCACATCAAGGTGGTAAACAGCGCCAGGCTGGCCTCGAACCCATGGCGGGCGGTGGTCAGCTGGTAGTCGTCCAGCGCAACCGACGCCTTGTCGAAGACGCCGTACAGCGCCGTCATTTCCTTCATCGACAGCGCTTCGATGCGCTCGCTATTACCCTGCTCGATAGCGGTGGCCAGCGCCAGCATGCCGTCATTGATGTAGCGTGTGCGTTCGGTTTCCAGCGTCTTGGCCAGTATTGCCTCCTCACCATCGCGCGGCATGGCCAGATAGGTTTGCCACGATTTGTTGGCGTCGTCGATGAAGCCCTTGGCGCGCGCGATCGTCTTGGCGACGTCGGGCGCGTCCGGATGGAACACGGCGCGATCCAGACCGAAACGGGCGCGGTTCAGGAAGTTCTTGGAATTGTTGATTGCAATGCTCGAGGCGAGCTGGTTGCTGTACACCTGCTCGAGCGCGGCATGATTCGAACGCATGCCGTAGATGCCGAGCACGCCGATGGCGGCAATGAGAAGACCGAGGACCGCCAGCGTGGCGATCAGTCGGAAACGCAATGTTAATTTGGAAAGCATGGGGGCCCTGGATAAAGTTTTCTTGCGCGGAGCGAATACCGCAACGGAAAGACGATAGCCCGGAAGTGACTACTTCTCGTCAAAAAATAGATTCTGACGTTCAATATCCTGAAAAGTAGTTGTCTTTGAGCAACAGTGCGAAGGTCTGCTGATTTTTTTTGGCTGCAAGCTTGTTCATTTGAAAAGTGTTACCTATGTCCGTGTGCAGACAGGTTTCCCACCTATATGTTGAACTGGACTTCGCAAAAGCACTGAGTGAGGTTGGTTGAACGCGTGGACGGCGTAGCCGCCCACCCTACGACTGTCATCCAGCTTATTTTCACCAAGGAATAAAAAACCGGGGCACATGGCCCCGGTTCTCTGGTCAAACAATCGCGCCGATTACAAATGCACTGAAATCTGCGGCATCAGATCGTCAAACGTACGGCCACTACCGTTCTCGCCGATCGCGTGCATCTTCCACTCGCCGCCATGGCGGTACAGCTTGGCCATGATCTGCGCCGAGTGCGATCCCGTCACCGACAGGTTGAAGCGCGCGACTTCCTGCTGGTTGCCTGCATTGATCAGGCGGCAGTAGGCGTTCTCCACCGTGGCGAAAGTCTGCCCGGTGAAGCTGTTGACGGTGAAGACCAGCGCCTTGACCGATGCCGGCACGGCGTTCAGGTCGACAGTGATCTGCTCGTCGTCGCCATCACCGGCGCCGGTGCGGTTGTCGCCCGTGTGGACGATGCTGCCGTCCTTGCTCTTGAGCTGGCGGAACCAGATCACGTCCACCGGCTTGTTCGACTCGTCGAACATGACCACCGATGCGTCCAGGTCGACGGCGTCCGACTTGCCGCCACCGAAGCCGAAGAAACCCTTCGACTTGATCGCATCCCAACCCAGACCCATGGTCACGCGGGACAGGCCGCCACCGGCTTCCTTGTCCAGAGAGATCTTCTGGCCTTTTTGCAGATTGACTGACATTGTGTTCCTCCGTTATTTCGCTGGCTGCTGCATCCAGGCTTTGAATGCAGTGCGGTTGCGCGAACATACATACACCTTGCCACGACCCGAGAAGCGCAGGACCATGCCCTCGCCGCTGGTCTGGCTGTTGATCAGGTTACCGAGGAAGCCACCGCTGGTGCCGGTCGTGATCGAAATCTCGTAGCGCAGCGTGCTGTCCCAGCACACCACGTGGGAATTATCGATGATCGCGTCCTTGCCCGGCTCGACATCCAGCACCGACATCGACCCGAAGCCCGACACCACCACCTGGCCCTGGCCACCCGTTTCGGTGACGAAGAAGCCGCCACTGTTGGCGAACAGCGCATTGCCCAGGCTTTGCGTGCGCACCTTGAGGTCGACGCCGGACGTGGCCGCGACAAATGCGCCATCGCTGATGATGTAGTGGTTCGGACCGACATCGACCGTCTGCATCGCACCCGGCAGGGTTGGCGACAGCAGGCAGTCGCCATCGCCGCGCGTGGCTTCGATGTGCTGCTGGAAGAACGACTCGCCGTTGGCAAAGGTGCGCATCAGCGCACTACCGAGCCCGCCCTTCATCTTGCCTTTGAGGTCGAGGGTCGATTCCATCATCACCATCGCGTCGGATTCGCAATAGATGGTCTCGCCCTGCTTCATCGACACATGAAGGAAAGGATCGACGTCCCCGGTCACGGTAAATACTGGCATTTGGCTTCCTTAGAATGAGGTTCCACGCAGGGCGCCTCCGCAGAAGCGCCCTGGCTTGATTGATTAAACGTTGACGCCGTAGTTGCGGGCCAGGGGCCCCAGGCCGCCGGCAAAGCCCTGGCCGATTGCGCGGAATTTCCAGTCCGCGCCGTTGCGGTAGACCTCACCGAAGATCATGGCTGCTTCGGTCGAACCGTCTTCCGACAGGTCGTAGCGCGCGACTTCGGCGTTGGTGGCGTTGTTGACACAGCGGATGAACGCCTTGCCGACCATGCCGAAGTTCTGGCGACGGGTTTCGGCGTCGTGAATGGTCACACCCAGGACGACCTTGTCGACGTCGGCCGGAACCTTGGTCAGGTCGATCGTGACGAATTCATCGTCGCCGTCGCCGGCGCCGGTCGTGTTGTCGCCCGAGTGGACGATCGAACCGTCGCTCGACTTCAGGTTGTTATAGAAGATGAAGTCGCCATCCGAACGGACTTTGCCGGACGAATTGAGCAGGAACACAGCGCCGTCGAGGTCAAAGGCTGCGCCATCGGTGGCGCGAATGTCCCAGCCGAGTGCGACTTTCAGTGAAGTCAGGCCTGGTGCTTCTTTCGACAGGTTGACGTTGCCGCCTTTTTGCAGACTGATTGCCATGATGAGAATCTCCTAAATTGTGAACACCGGGTTGCAAGCGCCGCGAGCTGGTGTTCTGCCACTCGCAGCGAATTCTGTACTGCAGGGCCGGCATGCATGCCGCCGGCCCGGTTACCGCTTACGCGCCGCCCAGTGCGGCGTGCTTCTTCTTGTACTGAATCGAGCTCCACAGCGATGCCAGGATGAAGGCCACGCCTACACCGCCGGTGATCAGCTCTGGCACGTGCCACTTCATGCTGGCCAGCATGATCACGGCCAGGATACCGATCGCGTAGTGCGCGCCGTGCTCGAGGTAGACGTATTCATCGAGCGTGCCCTTGCGCACCAGGAACACGGTCATCGAACGCACGAACATCGCGCCGATTGCCAGGCCCAGCATGATGATCACGACGTCGCTGGTGATCGCAAACGCGCCGATCACACCGTCGAACGAGAACGACGCATCCAGCACTTCGAGGTACAGGAAACCACCGATACCGCCTTTTTTGACCGCGTCACCGACAGCGCCCTCGCCCGATTCGCTCTTTTCCAGCAGGCTGCTAAGCATATCGACAGCAACATAGACCAGGATGCCCCACATACCGGCGATCGCAACGACCATCTTCTGCGCTTCATCAACATACGTCAGGCTGAACAGCAGCGCGGCGATGGCGATCATGACGGCGATCGACGACACCTTGCCGAGCGAACCCAGTTTTGCTTCGAAGTTGCCCAGCCAGTGGGTTTCTTTTTCATCGTCCAGCATGAAGTTCAGGAACACCAGCAGCAGGAACATGCCGCCGAATGCCGCCACTTCAGCGTGGTGGTTGGTCAGGTGCATCGAGAACGCTTTTGGATTGGTCAGCGCCAGGTTCCAGACTTCCGCCGCGCCCAGGTCGGCAGCCACGGCCACGATAACCAGCGGGAACACCAGACGCATGCCGAACACGGCGATGATGATACCCACGCCCAGGAACAGCTTGATCCAGAACTCGTCCCAGGTCTTGAGGACCGAGGCGTTGACCACCGCGTTATCGAATGACAGCGAGACTTCCATGACGGCCAGAATGGCCGCCACGCCCAGCGCGGTGATCATGCCCGACGTGCCACCATGATCGAATCCCCACCAGGCCGCAAGGGCAAGACAGACCGCGGTCACGATGAATGACCAGGTAAAGTACTTCATTAATATTTCCCCTCTTATGATTTATGAAAAACGGTGCTGACGAACAATTGTAAAGGTTGCCAAGCGATTGAAAAAGCGAAGATAATTGGAAGATTACTTCCGAAAAACAGAAGCCATGAGCCACGCACTCCCCAATTTCCGCCACCTCTATTACTTCTGGGTAGTTGCCAAGGAAGGCAGCATTACGCGCGCTGCCGAGCGCCTTGGCCTGGCCATCCAGACAGTGAGTACACAGCTTACCTTACTTGAACAGGCGTTCGGCAAGGCACTATTCACCCAGCAAGGCCGGCGCCTGACACTGACCGAAGCAGGCCGCCTGGCGCTGTCGTATGCCGACGAGATATTCCTGCTGGGCGAGCAGATGCAGGAAGCGCTCGACGCTTCCGACAGCACGCGCATCCGTCTGGCAGTGGGCATTTCCGATTCGCTGCCCAAGTTCACGGCCTACCGCCTGCTCGAGGTCACGACCCGGCTGGCCACGCCGGTGCGCCTGGTGTGCCACGAAGACCAGTACGAGGCGCTGCTGGGCGACCTGGCGCTGCACAAGCTCGACGTCGTGCTGACCGACCGCGCCGTGCCCACCGGCACCACGCTGCGCGTGTTCAGCCACCTGCTTTCCGAAAGCGAGATGTTCGTCGTCGGCGCCCCGGCCCTGGCGCACGCGTACCGCGATGATTTTCCGGCGTCGCTGCACGGCGCGCCATTTTTGCTGCCCACGCGCAACAATGCGCTGCGCGGCAAGATCGACGACTGGTTCGAGCGCCATGCGATCCGGCCCGACGTGGTCGGCGAGTTCGAAGACAACGCGTTATTGAATACCTTTGGGCGACGCGGCCTGGGGCTGTTCTTCACGCCGGCTGCGCCTGCTGTCGACATCGACTACCAGCTCGGTGCCGAGCTGGTCGGCCGGGTGCCTGAGGTGCGCGAACACTTCTATGCGATCTCGAACGAACGCAAGATCAAGCATCCGGCGGTCGAGGCAATCCTGTCGGCCGTGCACAAAGGCGCGTTAGCAGACGGATAAGGGCCGTGTTGGGTTGTACAATGCCCTCTTGCTTTGCCTTTTGTTAATACATCTCCAGCATGGAAAATATCCTCTTCCTCGTTCTCGCCCTGTTTCTGGTCGCGCTGAACGGCCTGTTCGTCGCCGCCGAATTCAGTATCGTCACGCTGCGCAAGACCCGCGTGAACGCCATCGCCAGGACCACCGGCCTGCGCGGACGCATCCTGGAGAAAGTCCACGGCAAGCTCGACGCCTACCTGTCGGCCTGCCAGCTGGGCATCACGCTGGCATCGCTGGGCTTGGGCTGGGTCGGCGAGCCGGCCTTTGCCAGCCTGCTCGAACCGGTCTTCGCGTTTGTCGGCGTGACGTCCGAAGAGCTGATCCACAGCATTTCGTTCATCGTCGCGTTCTCGGTGATTTCGTTCCTGCACATCGTGGTGGGCGAACTGGCCCCGAAAACGCTGGCGATCCGGCTGCCGGAATCGGTGGCGCTGTGGTGCGCCATCCCGCTGTACGCGTTCTACTGGGCCATGTATCCGGCGATCGCCCTGCTCAATGCCAGCGCCAATACGCTGCTGCGCGTGGCAGGCCTGGCCGGCAAGGGCGGGCACGACCACCACTACTCGCTCGACGAACTCAAACTGATTCTGCGCACCAGCAACCCGGCTGAAAAGATCACGCAGGACGACCGCAATATCCTGGCCCAGTCGCTCGACTTCAGCCAGCTGGCCGTGTCCGAGCTGATGCGCCCGATCAACGAAGTCAGCGCCCTGTACGCCAGCCGCTCGCTTGAGCAGAATCTGGAAACCGTGCGCCGCAACCGCTTTTCGCGCTACCCGTATTTCGACAAGGACGGTGAAGAAGTCATCGGTATCGTCCATCTGAAAGACCTGTATTTCGCGCTGCAGTCGGGCCGGCCCATCGGCGACCTGACCCAGTTCCTGCGACCGGTCGAATCGATTTCGGCGCGCACGCCGGCGCAGGACATCTTCCGGCGCTTCCGCGGCGGCGCGCCCCACTTCGCGCTGATCGGCGAAAAGGGCAAGCGCCCGGTCGGCTTCGTCACGCTCGACAACCTGCTGGGCGCGATGGTCGGCGAGATCCGCGATGAATTCCGGATGAACGAAAACGACTGGCTCAAGCAGGCCGACGGCACCTGGATCGGCAAGGCCAGCCTGCCGATCTTCTCGCTCGAACGCCTGCTGGGCATCGACATCGACAACGAACAAATGGGGCTGGACGATGTCGAATCGGTCGGCGGCCTGTTGATGGCCAAGCTGGGCGACATCCCCAAGCAGGGCCAGCGCATCGGCTTCCCGCAGTTCGATGTCGTGGTCAAGAAGATGAATGGACCGCGCATCCTGCTGGTCAAGGTGATCCCGCAACTGACCCGTGCCGGCGAGAACGACGACCACGACTAACCGCCTTTTACATCGGCATTGCTGACATTACACAAGAATGATGCTATTTTTTGTGTATATCTGCGTGAACCGACGAGAGGCATTCAATGTCCGCCCAGCTTCGCCATAACGTTCACCTCGCCGGCCAGGGCGCCGCCACCATGGTGTTTGCCCATGGTTTCGGTTGCGACCAGACGATGTGGCGTCACCTCGCCCCCGCCTACCAGCACCGGTATCGCGTCCTTACCTACGATCTCGTCGGCTCCGGCGGCTCGGACCTGTCGGCCTATGACCGCGCCCGCCATGCGACGCTGCAGGGTCATGCCGACGACCTGCTCGCCATCATCGACGCCCATGCCAGCGGTCCGGTGGTGTTTGTCGGGCACTCGGTCGGCGCGACGATCGGCATGCTGGCCACGATCGCCGCACCCGAGCGCTTCGCGGCCCAGATCATGGTCAGTCCGTCGCCCTGCTACATCAACGACGGCGACTATACCGGGGGCTTCACGCGCGACGACATCGACGAACTGCTCGAGACGATGGAGACGAACTTCATCGCCTGGTCGCACAGCCTTGCACCCACCATCATGGGCGCGCCCAACCAGCCCCACCTGGCCTCCGGGCTGACGGCCAGTTTTTGCCGCAACGATCCCGAAATCGCCCATCACTTTGCCAGCGTCACGTTCCGCTCGGACCACCGCCTTGATGTGCCCAGGTCCACGACGCCCGCGCTGATCCTGCAATGCAGCGACGACCTGATCGCGCCGCGCACGGCCGGCCAGTGGCTGCACCAGAACCTGCCCGGCAGCACCTTCGCGATGGTACCGAATGTCGGCCACTGCCCGCACATGAGCGCCCCGACCGCTGTCTCGGACGCCATCGACGCCTTCCTCACACAGCCGCTACGCTGACCGTCCATGAACGCCGCCCTCACCGTGACTGACCTGTTCTTCGACCAGGCTGCTTGCGGCCTGATGGCAACCGATGCACACGGCATGATCCTCACGGCCAACGCCAGCCTGCATGCGTGGCTCGGCATGCCGCCCGGAGCGCTGGTGGGCACGCGCCTGCACGACCTGCTGCCGGCCAGCGCCCGCCTGTTCCACTACACGTGCTGCGTGCCTCGCTTGCAGAGCGAGGGCGCGGCGCATGACATCCAGATCGACCTCCTGATGGCGGGTGGCGCGCGGCTGCCGGTGCTGCTCCAGCTCGTGCGTCAGCGCGAGGGCGATCGCGAGATCGACCACTGGGCCCTGTTTCGCGCCGGTGGCCGGCATGCCTACCAAAACGCACTGCTGTGCAAGTCAGAGGCCGCCGACGGCGCCCGCGAGGTGCAGCGCCAGCGCGACCTGCAACTGCAGGCGGTAAACACGCAGTTGTCGGCGGCCGACCTGCGCAAGGATGAATTTCTGGCCACGCTGTCGCACGAGCTGCGCAATCCGCTCGCCCCGATGCGCAGCGCGCTCGACGTTCTCAAGATCAGGCATGGCAACGACGAGGATGCGCGCGTGATCGGCGCATTCGACCGCCAGCTGCGGCACCTGACGCGGCTGGTGGACGACCTGATGGAAGTCTCGCGCATCACGCAGAACCGCATGCAGCTGCGGCGCGCGCCGGTCGACATGGCGGCGCTGGTGCGCGGCGCGGTGCACGACATGGCGCCGGTGATGACGGCGGCGCGCCACACGCTGCACCTGACGCTGCCAGAGGCGCCGCTGACGGTGGATGGCGATGCCACACGCTTGGCGCAGGTCGTGATCAACCTGCTGGGCAACGCGGCCAAGTACACGCCCGATGGCGGGCTGATCGATGTGGAACTGGCGGGCCAGGCCGGTCACGCTGAACTGCGCGTGCGCGACAACGGCATCGGCATTCCGGCGGGCGCGCTGGGCACGATCTTCCAGCTGTTCACCCAGCTGGAACCGGGGCGCGAGCGCGCCTGCGGCGGCCTGGGCATCGGCCTGGCGCTGGCGCGCGGCATCGTCGAGTTACACGGTGGCGAGATCCTGGTGGAGAGCGATGGCCCGGGCCGCGGCAGCCAGTTCACGTTGCGCCTGCCGCTGATCGCGGGTTGTGCGGTGGCGGAAGAAATAGCAACGGCGCCTGGCCAGCCGGCGCCACTGCGCGTGCTGGTGGTGGATGACAATGTCGATGCGGCAGAGACAATGGCGACGATGCTCGAGCTGTTCGGCTGCACGACGCTGCTGGCGCATACGGCGGCCGGCGCACTGGCGCTGGCGCCCGACTTCCTGCCCGAAGTGGCGCTGCTCGACATCGGACTGCCCGACTTCAATGGTTACGAGCTGGCGCGGCGCCTGCGCGGGCTCGATGCGTGCGCCAGTACCAAACTGATTGCGGCGACGGGCTGGGGCCAGGAGCGCGACCGGCAACTGGCGCGCGATGCCGGGTTCGACCATCACCTGACCAAGCCGATCGATATCGAGCGGCTGCGCTTGCTGCTACAGTAAGCACCTGTTCCTCACCGGCATCGACACCATGACCCGCGCCTTGTCTCTGAACCTTCTTGCAGCAGGCTTGCTGTCACTGGCCACGCTGGTCGTGGCGCCAGCGCCCGCCCACGCCTGTGAGCGCGTCTACCCGCAGGCCAATGGCGACGACCGCACGCGCCACGTGCGCCTGTCGGCCGGCTGGCCCGATGCGCAGATCCTGCAGAATCTGAAGCTCAACCTCGACCGGGCCGATGTGAAGCGCACCGAGAGCTCGGGCGCGGTCAGCATCGGGTACACGTACTTTCACAAGACGGTCGTGATCACGCGCTCGGCCAGCAAGGGGGTCGAGGTACAGCTGTTAGAGAAGAATCGGGAGAAGCTCGTCTGGCAGCTGGGAGTGTGCTGAACGTGTACGGAGCGAGGACTTGCGCCTCGCTCCATGCTCTACGTCAGGCAGCGACGATCTTGCGGTTCGCTGCGCCCGGCAACATCCGCAGCGTCTTGCCGACCACCGCCTTGTACGTTTTCGACGTGACCGTATCGACATAACGGTACTCGGCCCGTGTTTCGGTCGGCGTGACCGTCAGCACGACGAAACCGCGCGAGGCCGTCTCTGCGTATTGCAGCGGCCCGATCAGCTGCTCCATGCCGCCCGCGACGATGGCCGGCGCGACAGTCGGGAAATAGCTTTCGAAACCAGGCGAGGTCACGGCCGGCACGCCGAATTCGACGCCCACTGCCCGCCCCTGCTGGTCGGCCAGGTCGCTGGCCCAGGCATTGTGGGTGTCGCCTGCCAGCACCACCATGTTCTTGTTCAGCGTCTGCGCCATGTTCAGCACCGTCTCGCGCGCGGCATGGTAGCCATCCCAGGCATCGAGGTTGTACGGCACCGGCGTGGCCGCGAGCAGCTGCTGTTCGGCGGCGCTCAGCGCCACACCGGCCTTGACCTTGGCAGCGATCGCGAAGTACGCCGCATAGCCCGTCGTGCCCAGCACCATCGGCGCCGGCAGCAGCATGCGCGCCATCAGTACCTGCTGGCCCAGGATCTGCCAGGTGGCAGTCGACTTGGTCATCTGGTTGCGCAGCCAGGCGGTCTGCTCCGTGCCCATCAGCTGGCGCGCCGGGTTCGTCACGTCGGCAGTGAAGGCCGCGCTGTTGAAGCTGCGGTCAGCGCCGACATAGCTGGCCAGGGCCAGCTGCTTGTCGCGACCGATCACGCGGGTATCCAGCATGTGCAGCGACAGCAGGTTGCCGAAGTCGAACGAGCGGTAGATCCTGTCCGGGCGGGCGGCATCCGGCACGCGGATCGGCATCCACTCGTGATACGCCTGGATCGCCATCTGGCGCCGCGCCGACCACAGGCCTTCCGTGGCCGGATCGTGGTTCTCGGCGCCGCCGCTCCAGGTGTCGTTAGTCAGTTCATGGTCATCCCAGACAGCGATGAAGGGCATGCGCGCATGCACCGCCTGCAGGTCGGGGTCGGTGCGGTATTGCTGGAAGCGGATCCGGTAATCCGTCAGCGTGATGATCTCGGTGGCCGGCTTCGACACGCGCCCCAGGGTGCCCGCGTTCTGCGAGGCATAGCCGCCGGCGGCGTATTCGTAGATGTAGTCGCCCAGGTGCAGGCCGACATCGATATCGTCGAACCTGGCAGCATCGGCGTACACGTTGAAGTAGCCGGCCGGATAGTTCGAGCAGCTGAACACGGCAAAGCGCACGCGTGAGACGCTGCCTGTCGGGAGGGTCTTGGTACGGCCTACCGGCGAGAGCTGGCCGTAGCAACCGAAACGGTAGAAATAGCTGCGGTTGGCCGTCAGGCCGGTCGCATCCACTTTGACCGTGAAATCGCTGGCGCTGCCGGTGCGCAGGCTGCCCGAGGCCACGGTACGCGAAAAGTCGCTCGTCTCGGAAATCTCCCAGCCGACATCGATGTCGGCGGTGCCGGTGGCCGTGATGCGCGTCCACAGGATGACGCGGTCGGCCAGCGGATCGCCGCTGGCCACGCCATGCGCGAAGCTGACGGTGCGGTCGTCGCCGTCACCGCCGCAGGCCGCGAGCGGGAGGGTCGACACGGCGACGGTGCTGAGGGAGAAGGTACGAATGAAATTGCGGCGTGAGGGCGATTGGTTCATGGGATGGCAATTGGTAAAAGTGAAAGACGGCAAATCTTAGCCAGCGCCGATGACGCTCTGATGACGTGGGCGATGCACGGGGCATGAAGTGCCCGCCATAAAAAAACGCCCGGTCGGACAAGCCGGCCGGGCGTGCAAATCACGTGCGTGATCAAGCCTGCTTCCGCTTTTTCAGTCCCGCGATGCCCGCCAGCCCCAGGCCCAGCAGCGCCAGCGAATGCGGCTCGGGCACTGGCGTGGCCGGGCCGAATACCTGGTCGCGCACGGTAACCGCGATGTCCGGATAGTTGGTGAACACGCCGTCCACACCGAGGTTGTAGGCCGCCTCGTAGCTGGCCGGGTTGTTCAGGAACGTGTACGGCGTGACCGTCATCCCGGCGTCGTGCGCGGCCTGCACGCAGGCTGCGCTGAGCTGGCCCGCCGATGGACCGATGCCGTCGGCGATGGCGGCGACCGCAGCCGCCCCTGCCGCCGTGGTGGGGCACACGCCCAGATAGCTGACCGGAATGGCCGAGTTGGCGTTCAGGTATTCCACCTGCGCCGCGTTGAAGGACTGCGTCAGGGCGCGGCCGACTGTCGTGAAGTAGCCGTTGTACTTCGCATTGGTCAGGCCTGCCAGGATGGCTTCCGCCACCTCCAGCCCGGCCTGCTTGGCTTCGGGGAAGACGCCGATGGCGACACCGGTTTCCAGGAAATGGTTGTAGGCCAGGTCGAGAAAAGCGTCGTAGGACGTGAAGCTGTACGAGATGGCCGGGTTGAAGTAGGTCTTGTCGGTGCAGTAGCCATTGGCGTTGCGGCACGTCACGGACAACTGCTCGAGCTGCGCCAGCGTGAATTTGCGCACATCGTAGGTCCCGTTACTGGAACGCAGGGCGGCGATCTCGGGATGCGTGGCCGCGAATGCGACGACGTTCGTTGTGGCATTCAAGGTGCCGTCATGCAGCATCACGGCCTTGTTGTCGGCGGTCAGGTAGACATCGCCTTCGATATAGTCGGCGCCCATCCGCATGGCCAGTTGATAGGACTGCACCGACTCTTCCGGCAGATACCCGCTGGCGCCGCGGTGGGAAATGACGAGCGGACGCTCACCGGTGAGCGTCGATACCGGCATGGCATGGGCGGCGACCGGCGCGAACAGCATGGCCGCAAGCGGCAACAGTCCGAGATGCGACGTTTTCATAAAAGCAAACCCTCTTCAAGTGTGATGAGTTATTTCGCGCCACGCATGACGGGCGAGCGCATCAGAAGTTGTCAGCGCCATATTGGTGGGGCGAACGAGGGGATGCTAATTCGGCATGATGACAGTGGCATGAACTCGCGCGCCGATGTGTTGTTGAGGCGGCCACATTTTGCAAGGATTGCCAGGCAGCACGAATGGGTGGGTCGATCGACAAACGGTCAGCGCACGGCGACGGCCGTCATGTCGATCAGGTACTGGTTTTTTATTGGAAGATGGCCTGCATGACAACGGGGTGCTGCAGTAGCGCCCGATGCCTGTTGCAGCTGGCGCCTGCCAGGCCGCCCTTTGCTGCGCTGATTCGCACCCTGCCCGTTACCGCCCAACCGCTGCTGCAGCGGTCTTTCCACAATCGCTTCCCAGCCATTTTCCGGTGCCGCTCGATTTCTGGCTGATGTCTGCGCCGCCCGGCCCCGGTACGGTAGTAACTGATTCAAACCGATACGATGTCTCGCTCTCGGCCGTCACGACGGCGTCGACCTTCATCCGGGGCTGGGCACAGGTCATGCTCACATTCATCCCGCCGGCGGTTGGTGTCATTTTCTTGATGCAGGAATCCGCGCCTTTTTTACCGAACAAATCGAAGTCGTTGATGTTTTGCCGGTTAATGCACTGTCTCGTGCGCAAACCATTGCCATTGAGTTCGGTGCCATTCGCAGCCAGCATCTTGTCGATCTGCGCGCGCTGCTCGGGCGTCATCATGGCCATCTGGCTTTTCATCATTTCGAGGTAGCCCCCCAGCGGGTTGCCACTCGCCTTGTCGGGCAGCGCCATATCGATCTGCCACAGCCCGGGTTTGATGGTCGGTTGCTGCGCGAATGCCTGCCCTGCACAGAGGCTGGCGAGGGCAAAGACGATCTGTGTGGCGTGTTTCGTTCGCATACTGGCTCCTGATAGGTGGGATGTTTCAGTGTATGCGATTCGGGCAGAGAGCGAATTCTGAGGTTGTGCAATCGATGCGATGCAAGTAACTCAGTGTCGGGGGACAGGCAACGCATACCTTCGATCCGATGTCCTGGGCGGCGCCAGGTCCCGATGAGGATTACTTGCCCACGGTCTCTGCACGCTTGCTGAACACCTCCTTGAAAACGGGCATCGCGGAGAACACGTTTGGCCAACCGGCATAGAACGCCAGCTGCGTCAGCATTTCCCCCGCTTCTTTTTCGGTCAGGCCATTGTCCATGGCGCGGTTCAGGTGGTAAGTGATTTGCGCCACCTGACCGGACGTCACCAGGGCGCTGACCGTGACCATACTGCGATCACGCGGTGCGAGCCCCGGACGCAGCCAAAGGTCCCGGAACAACGCCTCGGTCGTGTACTTCACCACGCCTGGCGAAACCTGCCCGAAGTTCTCTTCGACAGTCCTGGCGCGCTTTTCCTCTGCTTCTTTGTCCAGAGGCAGCAACGCGACCCTTGCCGGCGGCAGTTGCGACACATCGATCTGGCGTTGGGCAAACACGGCTTGCGCGGCACTTGCGGCCCCGCTTGCATTGGGCCAGCCCGAATAGAAAGCGAGGTGGGTGATGATCTCCGCTATTTCGCCAGGCTTGACCCCGGCGTCGAGAGCCCGGGCCAGGTAGGAAGGCAGTTCCGCTGTCGCGTTTTTGGAAACGAGTACGGCAATGGTGACAAGCGACCGGTCACGTTGCGACAGGTCCGGGCGCTTCCACACGTCGTCAAATAACAGTTTTTGGGTGTAGTCGTCGAATGCTGGTGCAGCCATGAGTACTCCTTTGGTTAGCGGTGTTGAACCGGGCGCACTCGTGCGCGGCTGAGCACTTGCATCGCCCGACATGGCGAACAAACTTGCGCAGCCAAGCAATGCAAGAGCGAGCCCGCTGTTTGGCATGGACCTATTGCGCGTACTGCTCATCGCTGACTTTCTCCATCCACTCGACGGTTTTGCCACCCACCGCATCCTGGATGGCGATATGGGTCATCGCCGTGGTCGGCGCAGCGCCGTGCCAGTGCTTGACGCCCGGCGGGGTCCAGATCACGTCACCGGGACGGATGTCTTCCGCTTTGCGGCCCCACTGCTGAATCCGCCCCACGCCTGACGTCACAACGAGGACCTGCCCTGCAGGGTGGGTATGCCAGGCCGATCGGGCGCGTGGTTCGAACGTGACGGCGCCGGCCGAGGTGGTAACCGGCGGGTGTGCGCCAAATACCGGGTCGACCCGGACGTTACCGGTAAAGTTTTCCGCTGGCCCTTTGATTGATGCCTGGCTGCCGGCGCGGGCAATCGTCATTTCGCCGGGTCTGGCGTCGGCGCCTTGCGCCGCAGTCCCTGACTTGGCCTGTCCTGTCGCAGTTTGCGAGAAAGCAGGTGCGGCAAGAAAGAGCGATAGTGTTGCTACGATGATAGGTTTCATGGATGTCCCTGTGACCCAATGATGTTGTTAAAAAATCGCCGCTCGATGGCATGACCGTTGTAGAGGGTGCTCATCTGCCGACGTCGGCAGATGCCGATGCAGGACCTGAACCGGGCAGCGCGAATGCCACGATGCTGTTGCCGAGCTTTGTTTTCAGCGCCACTTTTCCGCCTGCGGCGATGACGACGAATTGACGGCCACTACGCGGCCCCCGATATGTCATGGGCGACGCGTTGGCGCCGGCTGGCAGCCGTGCCTGCCAAAGCTCGCGCCCGGTACGCAGATCGATCGCCCGGAGTGTCTTTTCTGCGGCTGCGCCAACGAATATGAGGCCGCCGCGCGTCGTGACGGTGCCGCCCGTGAGTGGCGTCCCGATTGTCACCGGCACCATGGATGGGATGCCCAATGGACCGGAGTCGCGCGCCGATCCCAGCGGCGTGTGCCAGAGCAGTGCTCCGGTTGCCAGATCGACGGCGCCGATCTGCCCCCAGGGCGGCGCATTGCATGGAACGCCAAGCGGCGAAACGAACGTTGTCCCATACGAGGCATACGGCGTATTGAGCATGGGGCGTTCTGCATCACCGCCCGAACTCTGACCGTCCATGAGTTTGAACTTGCGTCGTATTGCCTCGGCACGTGTCAGAATTTCGACCCGGTCAGCAGTCTGCATCCACGTCACCACCATGACGCCGCGATCGAGGTCGATCGAGACACCGCCCCAGTTGATGCCGCCTGCAGAACCGGGATCGAACAAGGTTGGCGTGTCGAGCGTGGATGGCGTCAGATGGCCTTCGTAGCGCGATTGACGGAACTGCAGGCGGCACAGCATCTGGTCGATCGGCGTGACCCCCCACATGTTTTTCTCGACCAGTGTCGCGCCCCTGAACGCCGGTAACCGGATGGAAGCAGGTTGCGTCGGTGACAAACGCTCTCCGGGAGCAACGGAGCCCTGCAACGCAGCCTGCTCTGCGACCGGGAAAATCGGCTTGCCATTGGTGCGATCAAGAACGAAGACCTCGCCGCGCTTGGTGGCCTGGATCAGCGCATGGCGCACACCGTCGGGGCCGGGCAGGTCAACCAGGGTCGGTTGGGCCGGTACATCGTAGTCCCAGATGTCGTGGTGCGTGGTCTGGAAACTCCAGCGCGGCCGGCCTGTCTCGGCATCCAGGGCAAGGACGGCGTCACCGTACTGGTCGTCGAGCGCGCGGCGCTGTCCGCCGTAATTGTCCGGCGTGGCGCTTCCCATCGGCAAGTACACCAGGCCAAGTGTTTCGTCAGCACTGATCGGCGCCCAGCTGTTGGGTGACGATGGGGTATAGACGTCGCCCTCGGGCGGTGCGCCGATACGCTCCGGATGCCCGGGATCGAACGCCCACGCCAGTTGTCCGGATACGGCATCGAATGCACGGATGACGCCCGAAGGACCGCCCCAGAACTGACCGTCCGGTATGCCGCCGCCAACCACGATCTTGCCGCGGATGATCTGGGGCGCCGAGCTGACATAGAACTGCCCGCGCGGATACTTGCTGATGTTTGCGTTCAGGTCGACGAAGCCTTGCTTGCCGAAGCCCGTGCACGCCTTTCCGGTGTGAGCGTCCACCGCGATCAACGCTGGCGTCTGGCTGGCGGCAATGATGCGTTCCGCACAGGCGCCTGTCGCATTCGGTATCCGGTAATACGAAACACCGCGGCACGGTTTGCCTGACGCAGGCACGCCACCAGACATGTCATAGCTCCACCGTTTGGTGCCATCTTCGGCGTCGAGCGCCACGACCTGATTGAATCCGCTACAGGCATACAGCATGTCGCCCACCATGATGGGGACCGTTTCCAGGCCATTTTTCGGTCCTGGCGACATGGGGCCCGTATCGGCTGTCCACGCGACCTCCAGTTTGTCGATATTATCGACATTGATCTGTGACAGAGGGCTGAAGCGGGTACCGGCCTGGTCGTTGCCGAAAGCCAGCCAATCCGTACGGTCGGCTGCGCCCGTTGCCTTGGATGCAGCGGAAGGTACCTGGGCCTGCATTCCCCGACGCATCCAGGGTGGCGCGGGATCCGGCCCCGCAGCGGCGTGGATTGCCATCCCGGCAACTGCGGCAATGGCAAAGACGCCGACGCCTGCCAACGCACCACGGCGTCCTGATGTGGCAGCCGTCACCGCTGCCGTGTCGGGAGCCCGCCGTACGGCCGGCAACAGCAGGAGCAGGCCCATGGCAAACGGCGCGCCCAGGCGTGGAACCAACGCCCAACCGTCGAAGCCCACTTCGCCGATACTCCACGCCAGCGTGAGTGCCAGGACAAGCGCATAAGCGCGGATTGCATGGGGATGGCGCTGCGCCACCATCCAGCCGATTGCGACGAGTGCCGCCCCGCTCAGGGCGTAATAAGCCGAGCCGTTGGCCAGCAACAAGCGCACCCCGCCGATCAGCAGTACGAATCCGATGAGTGCGAACAGGATTGCAATGCCATGACGAATCCAGCTGTTCAATCTCGTTTCCTTGGGTAGGGTCATGATCGCTTTGCTGCCTGCTGCGGTTTGGGAAGTGCCTGCGCCGTGACGAACGTGCGCGCACGGAAGACGGCGCCACCCTGCCCGCCTGCACCGTCGCTGGCGACGATATACACCTCGTTCGTTCCAGGTTTGAGGGCCAGACTCGCCGATTTGAGGTAATGGCCTGTATCGCGCCCTGGCAGCAGGATCTGGCCGATCGGAATGCCGCCCGGACTGAAGACGAGCACCCTGCCCTGGCCGTTGAGCGCCACATAGACGTTGCCCTCGACGTCGACCCGCATCGAGTCGGGAGCCGGCCCGATGAAGCGATACACCACTGCCACCCCGAGACTGGACACGGTCGCAGGCGTTTCCAGGGTAATGCGCAGAAGGCGGTTCTGGCCGAATTCCGTCACCCACAGATACTTGCCGTCCGGGCTCAGCGCGATGCCGTTGGCCAGTGCAAGGCGTTGTACGATGGGCGTGACGGTACGCATGTCCGGTGCCACGTAATAGACCCCGCCAGTCGGATCGAACGCCGTGCCTTTGAAGTCGGTGAAATAAAATCCGCCATGCCGATCAAGTACCAGGTCATTCGGCACGTAGGCATCGGCCGTCACCGCTATTTTGTTGACTTCATGGCGGCCAGGTTCAATCACACCCAGCATGCCGCGCTTGCGGTCTCCCGCAGATGCAACGAAAATGCGCCCGTCCGGATGGATGGCCAGGCCACCCGCGTGCAATCCGGGTTGATGCAGTAATACCGAGATGCGCCGGTTGGCGTCGAGGCGCACGATCCTGCTGCCACCGACATCGCACACCAGCAGGTTGCCTTCGGTGTCGAACAGCGCGCCTTCAAGCGCCGTATCGGTGTCGATGACGTCTGCCCACTTTTCCGCAACCGCAGTCGGTATGTTGCGTTCTGCGGAAGGAATGGGCACCGGGCCCGTCATGCGCGGATCTCGGCGCAACGCAAGCGGGTCAGGGGTGCTTTGCGCAAGCGCGGGACAGGAGACGGCAACCAGGCCACCGAGCGCGCCAAGCAGCATGGATCTTTTTTTCAGAGAGCAATGTGTAGGCATCATTTCACTTCGAAGATGGGCTGCTTACGCCACAGGCGGCAAACCGCCAAGCAGTTTGTCCAGCGTGACCGGATATTCCCTGACCCGTACGCCAGTCGCGTTGTAGACGGCGTTGGCGATCGCAGCAGCAACGCCACTGATGCCAAGTTCGCCCACGCCTTTCGCTTTGAGCGGCGCAATCGTGGGGTCTGTTTCATCAAGGAAGATTGCATCGAGGTGAGGCACATCGGCATGCACTGGCACTTCGTAGCCTGCAAGATCATGGTTGACAAAAAAACCGACGCGTTTGTCGACGACGAGTTCTTCCATCAAGGCGGCCCCGATACCCATTGTCATGCCACCGATCACCTGGCTACGCGCGGTCTTGGGATTGATGATGCGACCGGCCGAACAAACGGCAAGCATGCGCCGCACGCGGATTTCACCGGTGGCGGCATCGACGCCTACTTCCACGAAATGGGCGCCGAACGTCTGGATTGCATAACGCTTGGCCAGGTCACCATATTCCATGACATCTTCCCCAACCAGGTCGCGCCACCTTGCAGCATGGGTCAATGGCACGCTGCGATTGCCGACGCGTACCAGGCCACCGGCAAACTCGGCGGTCGCAGGATCCAGTTCCAGTTGTTTTGCCACCGCTTCGCGCAATTTGACGCAGGCCGCATACACGCCTGCCGTGGAAGACGCTGCACCCCACTGCCCCCCTGAACCGGCAGACTCGGGAAAGTGCGAATCGCCCAGGCTGACGCGCACCTTGTCGATGCCGACGCCCATCATCTCTGCTGCCGTCTGGGCGATGATCGTGTAGCTGCCCGTGCCGATATCGGTCATGTCGGTTTCCACTGTGACGATGCCGCGGTGGTCGAGGCGGACCCGTGCTGCTGACTTCGTAACAGGTGCACCGCGGATGGCAGAGGCCATGCCGATGCCAACCAGCCAGCGACCGTCACGCCGGCTGCCCGGTCGTGCATTGCGTTCGCTCCAGCCAAACTGCTTCGCCCCGGTTTCCAGACACTTGACGAGCTGTCGCGTTGAAAATGGCCGCTTCGGGTCTTCCGGATCGACCTGGGTATCATTGAGGATACGGAACGCCACGGGATCCTGGCCCAGTTTCTCGGCCATCTCATCCATCGCAATTTCAAGTGCCATCATGCCGGGCGCTTCGCCGGGCGCGCGCATCGCACTTCCCTCGGGCAGGTCCAGATGCGCAAGCCGCAGGCGCGTCATTCTGTGCGGGCCGGCATACAGCAGCCGGGTGGCTGCAGTGGCCGCTTCCGGCCTGCCGCCTTCGATGTTGCCAGACCAGCTTTCGTGTCCGATGGCATCGATCTTGCCGTCGCGAGACGCGCCGATCCGTACGCGCTGGATCGTGGCGGGCCGGTGCGTCACATTGTTGAACATGAGCGCGCGCTGCAGCGTTACCTTGACTGGGCGCCGCACCTTGCGCGCGGCGACGGCGGCAAGAACTGCATCCGACAGAATCGTTCCCTTGCCGCCGAACCCGCCGCCGATGTAGGGTGTAACGATGCGTACGTCTTCCTTGGCAATGCCAAGTGTTTTGGCCAGATCGCGTACGCCCCAATTGACTTGTTGAACCGAGGTCCACAGCGTCAGCTTTTGTCCTTTCCAGACAGCGATGGTCGCATGGGGTTCCATCATTGCATGTGACTGGTCTGGCGTCGTGAAATGCGCATCGAGCTTGACGGCCGCCCTGGCAAAAGCGCCTTCAAAATCCCCCACCGACGTCTCGGCCGGTGGCGAATACGGGCCTGGCTTCGGGGGCGGTGCGCCATCTTTCGCAGCGGCCAGATCGAATACGCCGTTGCCACGTCGGTAGTGCACCCGCACCAGTTGCGCAGCTGACCGCGCCTGCTCGAAGGTCTGCGCGACAACAATCGCGACCGCTTGGTGGTAATGATCCACATCAGGTCCGGCCAGAGCCCGCGCCGCATAAAACTCGCCCTTGTCCAGCTTGCCTGCGTTATCGGCACTGATCACGGCCAGCACCCCCGGCGCCCGGCTGGCCGCCCGCGTGTCGATCGCTTCGATCGTTCCCTTCGCAATCGCGGCGCCAATGACGTAGCCGTACACGGCGTCCGGCGCCGCCTCGTGCTGTTCATAAGCATAGGTGGCGGTGCCAGTGACCTTGCGTGGGCCATCTACCCGATCGGCTGGATGACCAACGACCTTCATCTGGTCGATGGGATTGGTTGTAGCGGGGGTATCGAATTTCATGATTGTGTGCTCCTTGCTTGCGCCAGCACCGACGCGAGGGTGCGCTCGGCCAGTGTCAACTTGAATGCGTTTTCAGGGGTCGTCCTGGCGCCTGCCAGGAGCTGCGCTATGCCAGCCTTGTCGCCACTGGAAATGGCGCGTTCGGCTGCCTCTACCCTCCATGGCATGTGAGCCATTCCTCCCAGTGCAATGCGTGCAGTGCCATCCGCTTGCACGATGGCGCCGACCGAGATCAACGCAAACGCATAGGATGCGCGGTCGCGTACCTTGCGGTAAATGTGCGTGCCCCTGATCGGAGGTGGCAGCGTGACGGCAGTGATCAGTTCACCGGGCTGCAGCGTGTTTTCGACATGGGGCGTGGTGCCGGGCAACCGGTAGAAATTTGCGATAGGGATCGTGCGGCTTGCGCCGCCTGCGTTGACTGTCTCGACTGTCGCGTCAAGTGCGCGCATGGCCACGGCCATGTCGCCCGGATAAGTTGCAATGCATGCGTCGCTGACGCCCAGCACGGCATGCTGACGGCTGTAACCACCGATCGCGCTGCAACCGCTGCCAGGACGGCGTTTATTGCATGCCTGATTGGTATCGTAGAAATACGGGCACCGCGTCCGTTGCAGCAGATTGCCGGCTGTCGTCGCTTTGTTGCGCAGTTGCGCGGATGCACCGGCAAGCAGTGCACGGGACAGCAGCCCATAGTCGCGCCGCACTAACTGATGGGAGGCCAACGCCGTGTTGCGCACCAGTGCGCCAATGCGCAGTCCACCATCGGCCATGGGTTCGATCTTGTCGAGTCCCAGTCCATTCACATCGATCAGGTGAACCGGCGTTTCAATCTCCAGCTTCATCAAATCGAGCAGATTCGTTCCGCCTGCAATGTATTTCGCGCCAGGGTGTCGCGCAGCTGCAGATGCCGCTTCGGCTGCAGAATGGGCGCGCTCGTAGGTAAAGGCTTTCATGGCTGCCCTTTCACGACTGTTGCGCCCGCGACTTCCGTGATGGCGTCGATGATGTTCGAATAGGCGCCGCATCGGCAAATATTGCCGCTCATACGCTCCCGCAGTTCGTCTGCACTCAGCACCGGCCTGGTGGTGAGATTGGCCGTTACGTGGCTTGGAATATCTGCGTTGATTTCGTCGAGAACTGCCACGGCCGAACAGATCTGGCCTGGCGTGCAATAGCCGCACTGGAAACCGTCATGCTTGACGAAGGCTTGCTGCATGGCGTGCAGGCGCTGAGGCGTCCCTAGCCCTTCAATCGTGGTGATACTGTCGCCATCGTGCATGACAGCAAGCGTCAGGCAAGAATTGATGCGCTGTCCATTGACGAGTACGGTGCATGCCCCGCACTGCCCCTGGTCACAGCCTTTTTTCGTGCCAGTCAGGTGCAGCTGCTCACGCAGCGTATCGAGCAGCGTGGTACGTGTATCGAGTTCGATGCGGTGTTTCGTGCCGTTGACCTGGATCGCCACCGTTGCCGGCGTACCTGACCCGGTATGTTGTGCCTGCGCGTTGGCCTCGATTGGCAGCATGCTGACCGCGGCTGCGGCCGAGCCGGTGACAAGAAATTCTCGACGTGAAACTGCCAGCTGTTCTGGATGGTTCATGGGTTCGGTATCCAATTCGTTTTGAGTGTTCAATGATTGGGAGCCGTGATCGTTTCATCGACGATTCATTCAATTCCCTTGGCAAGGCAAAGTACGTTTGTACGAATATGACCAGCTTGCGGGGCGCACGATTCAAACGGTATCCTCATCCTCCTGATTTATTGCCTGATCCTCTGACGAGCGTGAATTCAGTAGGCTTAACCAGTCACTCGTCTTATCCTTGAATAAAATAAATCCAGTCAAAAATTATGAATTCGTTGGCTCAAACGCCTGTTCTTTCCCCGGATCCTTCGCCGAGCCGACGTGACGCACTCAGGATGCAGTTGGTCGACCGCGTCATACCACTGGTTGGCGCCGAGCCGAGTTTTTCGACCTCTATCCCCGGTGTGACGCTGTATCGCTATGTCGCGCCTACGGTGCCAGACTCCGTTACGTATGAGCCAAGCGTGGCTGTGGTCCTGCAGGGAAAGAAACGGGTGATGCTGGGGCCCATCCGCTTTGATTACGATGCGTCGCATTTTCTGATTACCTCGATCGATCTGCCGGTGACGAGCCAGGTTGTAGAGGCCAGCCCGGAAGCACCTTATTTGTGTATCAGGCTCAAGTTGGACATGGGCGTTGTCCGGGAGATGCTCGCAGGGGTGTCGGCAACTGTTACAGAGACGAACAATGGTGCACCGGGCATGACGACGGCGGAAACGACCGCAGAAATGCTCGATGCATTTTTGCGGCTGATTGAACTGCAAAGTGTGCCGGGTGAAATCCCTTTCATGAGCGCGTTGATTGAACGTGAGATTATTTTCCGCATTCTTCAAAGCGCCGAAGGGCAACGCCTTCGCGCCATTGCGACATCAGGCGACAACAGTCAGCAGACAGCCAAAGCGGTCGAATGGATCAGGGATCATTTCACTGAACCTCTTCGTATCGAAGAGCTTGCGCAAATCGCCTGCATGGGCGTGTCCACGCTGCATCATCATTTCCGCCTCATGACCTCGATGACGCCACTTCAGTACCAGAAGAAACTGCGTCTGCACGAAGCCCGGCGGCGCATGCTGACAGACGGCATGGATGCTGCAAGTGCAGGTTTCGTCGTGGGGTATGAAAGTGCCAGTCAGTTCAATCGCGAATACAGCCGCGCTTTCGGCAAGCCGCCGCTGCGCGATGTCCGCTCATTGCTGGCAGTCGGCGGTGGCTTCGCCACCTGATCGAATCGTCTTTACCACCAAGAGGCAGACATGACAGTCATGACCAATTTTTCTGAGCGAACTGGCGCCAATCTGCACCGGATTTCCTTCGGCGGAATCCGAAAACTTGTTGCGGCTATGAGTTCGGCGCTCATGCTGACACTTTCCGGCACAGCCTATGCCCAGGCGCCAGCAGCCATGATGGTACGCATATCCGAGATTGAAATTACTGCGGGTCAATTGGATCAGTACAAGGCAATATTGGCAGAAGAGGCCGAAGCGTCAGTGCGGCTGGAACCTGGTGTCATTGCGATTTTTCCGATGTACGAAAAAGAGAGCGATACGACATTCAGGATTCTCGAGATTTATGCAGACCGCCGGGCGTATGAGTCGCATTTAACGACGGCCCACTTCCAAAAGTACAAATCCACAACATTGCCCATGGTTAAGTCGCTGAAGTTGGTCGACATGCAGGCGATCGATGCCCAGACCATGGGCCGCATGTTTACAAAGATGAAGGTCAGTGCCGAGTAATCTCATCGGCATGATTAGGGATGTGCGTGCGTTCACGCACGGCGCGGCCCGTACCACCCGCCTAACCTCAAACTTCCGATGTCACAGCTCATCGCGTTGCCACAAGCAACCGAGCTATTCAAGAAAGGTTATATTCCAATGGAATCGAAACAAGCAACACTGCACCGCATGGTCACCCCGGAACATACTTGCCCATTTGGCGTCGCATCACTCGACTTGTTGCAACAGGCGGGTTACCAGGTCGAGGATCATCAATTGACGACCCGGAGCGAAGTCGATTCGTTCATGCAGGCCGAGGGTGTCGAGACGACGCCGCAGACTTATATTGACGGCAAGCGCATTGGCGGGCATGAAGAACTCGTCGCTTTTTTAGGCGAGAAGTAAAAGCCAGCTGCCTGGCCGGCGCCAGGTGCCCTCCGGCTTATGCCGGACCGCCGGCAACCTTCGCCAGCAGGATCACATCGCTCGATTCGATCAACGCCGGTATCTGCTCCGACAGCATCCGCAGATGGGGCGTCGCAAGATGCCGGTCAAGGTCGGCCTTGCTCTGCCACTCCTCGGTGAACACGAAGCGCCGTGGATTGGCGATATCGCGGTTCACCTGGTAGCTGATGCATCCTTCCTCGCGCAGCGTCGGCTCGACAACGCTGCGTAACAGTGTCTCCAGTTTCTCTTCCAAACCGGGCTTGGCAACAAAAATAGCAACGACGGGCAAGGTCATGGTGGTCCCTGAAAGTGAGCGACCGACAAGATTATCACAATGGCGCTGGCGGAGTTCGGTGACAGGCGCTGGGCGCAAATCGACCGGTCCTACCGCAAAACGCTGGCCTCGCCAGCACGTTTTGCGCCTTCCTTCTATACTGGCCGACCGCCGCGGCGCAGACCGCGGCTTGACCCCTACGTTAAGAAAACGAAAAAATCATGGCAGCCTTGTTTACCCCGTTCACCCTCAAAGACGTCACGTTGCGCAACCGTATCGCGGTGCCGCCAATGTGCCAGTACACCGCCAACGACGGCTTCGTCAATGATTGGCATCAGACGCATTACGCCAGCATTGCCCGTGGCGGCGCCGGCCTGGTCATCGTGGAAGCGACCGCAGTCTCGCCCGAAGGCCGGATTACCCCGGGCTGCACCGGCCTGTGGAACGATGCACAGGTCGAGGGCATGGCCCACATCGCCGCCCGTATCAAGGCCGCAGGTTCGGTCGCCGGTATCCAGATCGGCCACGCCGGCCGCAAGGCCAGCGCCAACCGTCCGTGGGAAGGCGATGACCATATCCCCTCGGAAGATGCGTATGGGTGGGACACCATCGCACCGTCGGCGATTGCCTTCGGCAAGAACCTGCCGAAAGTGCCAAAGGAAATGACGCTGGACGACATCGCGCGCGTCAAGGCCAATTTCGTCGACGCTGCCCGTCGCGCACTGGCTGCCGGCTTCGAATGGCTCGAACTGCACTTTGCCCACGGTTACCTGGGCCAGAGCTTCTTTTCGCCGCACTCGAACAAGCGCACTGACCAGTACGGTGGTGATTTCGCCGGCCGCAGCCGCTTTTTGCTCGAGACGCTTGAGGCCGTGCGCGAAGTCTGGCCAGCCAACCTGCCGCTCACCGCGCGTCTTGGCGTCATCGAATACGATGGCAACGATGAACAAACGGTGAATGAGTCGATCGAACTGATTCGCATGATGCGCCAGCGCGGCCTGGACATGCTGAGTGTCAGCGTCAACTTCACGATTCCGGATGTGAATATCCCGTGGGGTCCGGCCTTCCTGGGTCCGGTGGCCAAGCGCGTGCGTGACGAAGCCGGCATCCCGGTCGCATCGGCGTGGGGCTTCGACGGTCCGCACCTGGCAGAACGCGCCGTGGCCGACGAACAGCTGGATCTGGTCATGGTCGGCCGCGCCCACCTGGCCAATCCGCACTACCCGCTGGAAGCGGCCAAAGAGCTAGGCATCGAGCGTCCGACCTGGGTATTGCCGGCGCCGTATGCGCACTGGCTCGAGCGTTACAGCATGCAGAAGTAAGCGTGTTTCGGCAGACAGGGAGCGTTGCCCTGGCTGCCGAACTGTTGTCCGGCAAGCGATTGGGGCGCTTGCGTTTCCTGCAGCGCCTGCCTCGCGCCACCCGCTCGAAAACCTCACTACAATCGGTTGACCGATCAGCAACGAGGAGCATCATGAGTATTCATCCCGAACACGACCTCAATCCCGGCGACGATGCCGAACCCGGCACGCCAGGTACTGGCGAAGACGTCTGCGACGCCTGCGCAGGCAAAGGCACACTCCCGGACGGCAAGGCCTGCCCGCAATGCGGTGGCAGCGGGCATGTGACTGTGGGTATTGGCGGGGGCTAAGCGCCTCGCCTGACATTACCTTGCAGCGCGGGACGTGCCGAACGCATCGCCCCGTGCTGCCAGTGTTTTACTGCGGCGGCTGACCGTTCGACGCCATCAAGCCTGCATCCACTGGCAAGTTCACGCCAGTAATCAGGCGCGCATCGTCGCTTGCCAGGAACGCCATCGCGGCTGCAACGCCATCCGGATCTTCCGGTGCGCCCAGCGGCATGCGCTCGTTGAACTTGGCCACCAGCTCGGGCTTTTTGATCATATCCTGGGTCAACCCGGTGTCGGTAAAGCTTGGATTGACCGCGTTCACGCGCACCCCGTCCTTGGCCGCATCCATCGCCATCGCGCGCACCATATTGCTGACCGCGCCTTTCGACGTGTTGTAGGCAAACATTTCCCAGTCACCGCCCAGCCCCGAGACCGACGACGTCATGACAATGGATCCGCGCGTCTTGACGAGTTCAGGCATCGCTGCCTTGGCCATGTGATAGTAGCCGGTGACATTGACAGCCATGACGCGCGCGAAGTCTTCTTCGCTCGTGGCCATGATGTCGCCGTCCGTCGCGATACCGGCATTGTTGATCAGGATGTGCAGGCCGCCAAAGCGCTCGATGGTGGCCTTGACGGCGGCTGTTGCCGTGGCCTTGTCGGCGGTGTCACCGACCTGCACGAGCACGCGATCCTGGGGAAGGCTGGCGGCCGCCTTGTCGAGTTTGTCGCCATCGATATCGAGCATGACGACGCGGGCGCCTTCATCCAGAAAGCGGCGGGCAGCCGACAGGCCGATGCCGGATGCGGCGCCGGTGACGAGGACGGTTTTATCGTTGAAACGGTTCATTGAGTTCCTTTCGAGGGGGCGGCGACAGCCCGGTTGCGCACGGCAAGCGGGCCATTCATCATGCCTTGTTGGTTCACGAGTATGTGCTGCCGACGATAGCACAGCGGTTCGTGCACCCCTCTTACGGTTCCAGCAGGAAAACTCCGATCGACTCTATTCGACGATGCGTTCTTCGTTGTGCTTGACGATCGGATCTTCGGTGCCGGTCCACTCGCTCATCAGGGAGTAACCCACCGCCAGCAGCACCGGCCCGATGAACATCCCGATGAAGCCGAACGCGATCAATCCGCCCAGCACGCCGAGCAGCGTGAGCAAAAACGGCAGGCTGCTGCCACGACTGATCAGCATCGGGCGTACGACGTTGTCGACGCCGCTGATCAAGACCGCGCCCCAGACCGTCATGAAGATCGACCAGCCCGTCTCGCCCTGCGCGAACAGCCAGAGCGCGGCGCCGCCCCAGACCAGCGGCGGGCCGAACGGGATCAGTGACGTCAGGAAGATCAGCACCGACAGCAGCGGCACGGCCGGCACGCCGGCAATGGCAAAGCCGATGGCGGCGACGATCGCCTGCGCCAGCGCGGTGCCGAGCAGGCCGTACATCACGCCGCGCACGGTCTGGCTGACGGTGGCCTGGATCGATTCGGCGCCCTCGCCCATCACCTTGCGCATCGTGACTTCGATGATTGACAGCAGGCCATTGCCGTCGCGGTACAGGAAGAAGCTCACGAACGCGGCCAGGCTCATTTGCACGACGCCGGTGCCGAGCATCAGCCCGCCTTTGACGAGCCAGTGGCGCGCCGGCTCGAGCATGCGCTGGGCCAGCGCCAGCATCTGCTCGCGGCTGGCGATCAGGTTGTTCAGATAGGTCTCGACCGACGAGCCGACCAGCGGGATGTCGCGCAGCCAGGTGGGCGGCGCCAGTTCGCGGTGCTCGATCAGGAGGCGCAGTTCGCCGAAGCCACGTGCGACGTCGTCGCCCAGGTTGTAGGCGACCATCGACAGCGGAATGATGAACAGCAGCGTGAGCGAGAGCGTCATGGTCAGCGCTGCAATCGTGCGCTGACCATTCAGGCGCGTGAGCAGCCGCAGGTACAGCGGCCAGCTCGAAATGGCGACGGCGGCAGCGAACAGGATCGCCGGCAGGAAGGGCCGCAGCACATAGAGGCAGCCCAGCGTGAGCAGGATGACCATGGCGATGCGGGTGTAGTTCCTGCCGGGTCGTTGCTGCTCCATGCTGCCTCAGGGAAGTGGTATTTACGGCATCATAGCAGTTGACGCAGGTCGTGGGCGATCAGGCCCGGCCCCTGGCCATGGCGCACGAACAGGCGCAGCTGGCCCTGCTTGTCGAACACGAAGCTGCCGGCCGTGTGGTCGACCGTGTAGCTGCTCGCGTCGGCACCCGGCGCCTTGGCGTAGAACACCTTGAATTCCTTGGCCACTTTCGCGGTCGCGGCGGCGTCGCCGTACAGGCCGATGAAGCGCTTGTCGAACGCCGGCACATAGTGCGACAGCAGTTCCTGCGTGTCGCGCTCGGGGTCGACCGTGACGAACAGCACCTGGACTTCGTCGGCCGACGGGCCCATTTCTTTCAGCACGGTCGCCATTTCGGCCATCGTGGTCGGGCACACGTCCGGGCATTGGGTATAGCCGAAGAACATCACGACGATCTTGCCGCGGAAGTCTTCGAGCGTGCGCACCTTGCCGGTGTGGTCGGTCAGCGTGAAGCCCTTGGCATAGTCGACGCCCGTCACGTCCGTGTTGTGGAAGGCCGGGGCTTTGTCGCGCAGCTTGTCGCAGCCGGTGGCAAACAGCGCCACGGCCGAGAACGCCGCGATGGTCAGCAGTCGTTTCATCTTGAACCCGTTATCAGAACTTGCGAATCAAAACTTGAAATAATGGTCGACCAGCAGCGCCGCGAACAGCAGCGACAGGTAGACGATCGACCACGTGAACGTCTTGCGCGCCTGCGCATCGCTGTAGTTGCGGTGCACGCGCCACGAGTGGCGCAGGAAGACCGCATTGAGCGGCACGGCCGCCGCCAGGTAGATCAGGCCGCTCATGCCGACCGCGAACGGCAGCAAGGTGGTGGCGGCCAGGCCGATCGTGTACAGCCACACCTGCAGGCCGGTGAATTTCATGCCGTGGGTGATCGGCAGCATCGGCAGGCCCGAGCGCGCATAGTCTTCGCGGCGATACATCGCCAGCACCCAGAAGTGCGGCGGCGTCCACATGAAAATGATCAGGACCAGCAGCCACGCTTCCATCGGGACCTCGTTGGCCACTGCCGCCCAGCCCAGCGCGGGCGGCATCGCGCCCGACAGGCCGCCGATGACGATGTTCTGCGACGTGTTCGGCTTGAGCAGCAGCGTGTAGATGAAGGCGTAGCCGACGAACGTGACGAAGGTCAGCCACATGGTCAGCGGATTGACGAGCGTGTACAGCACCAGCATGCCCAGGCCGCCGATGATCGACGAAAAGACCACGGTCTGCGTCGTGCTCAGTTCGCCCGAGGCCGTGGCGCGGCGCGCAGTTCGCGTCATGCGCGCATCGACACGCGCCTCGACCAGGCAATTGACAGCGAATGCGGCGGCAGCCAGCAGCCAGATACCGGCCGTGCCGGCGATCAGCGTTTGCCAGCCTGGGAAGCCGTCCGTGGCGAGGAACATCCCGATCACGGCGCAGAATACCGCCAGCTTCGTCACGCGCGGCTTGGTCAGGGTCCAATACTGCGAGAAACGGCTTTGGGGCTTGGGGATGGCTGTCTGGGTTGTCATCAATGGGTGCTTGCGGACGCGGCGAGTCCGGGCGCTGGGACAGCGCAGGCCGCGTCGAGTTGGAACTTCACCCGGTAGTTTAACATGGTCACCAGGATCACCAGCAGCGCCGCCCCGGCGTTATGCATGACGGCAATCGCCAGCGGAAAGCTGAAATACACGGTCGCGATGCCGGTGAACAGCTGCGCCACCATGACCAGCACCAGCAGGCGCGCAGTCTTGCCCAGCGCCGGCAGGCGCCAGGCGCGCCACGCCGCCAGACCCAGCACCAGCACGACAGCCAGCGCGAAGGCGCGGTGTACCCAGTGAATCGCGACCAGCGCCGAGAACGGCAAATAATGCCCTTCCATCGTCTTGCCCAGCTCGCGCCACAGGTGGAATCCGTGCTCGAAGTCGAGCTCCGGCACGAGCGCTCCCTGGCACAGCGGGAATGTATCGCAGGCCATGGTTGCATAGTTAGTGCTTACCCACCCGCCCAGCGCGATCTGGACGGTGAGCACGACGGCGGCGAGCAGCGACAGCCAGCGCAGGCTGCGCAGCCGCGCGATCATTCCAGGCCCCTGCAACGGCGCCGGCCGCTTGAGCAGCGCGTCTTCGCGGCACCCCATCCAGACCAGCATCGCCAGGAGCGTCATGCCCAGCAGCAGGTGGATCGTGACGATCACCGGTTGCAGCTTGAGCGTGACGGTCCAGGCGCCGAACGCGCCCTGCACCAGCACCGAGGCCAGCAAGGCGATCGGCATGGCCGGCTGGAACACGGCGTCGTGCGTACGGCGCCACTGCTTGACCGACGTGAACAGCAGCGCCAGGATCAGTGCGCCGATGCCCATCGCCAGGTAGCGGTGGATCATCTCGATCCAGGCCTTGGCCACCGTGACCGGGCCGGTCGGCATCGCCGCTTCGGCCGCAGCGATCTGCTCGTGCGCCAGGAACGGGTTGGCTTCGCCATAGCAGCCCGGCCAGTCCGGGCAACCCAGGCCCGAGTCGGTCAGGCGCGTGAAACCGCCGAACACGATCAGGTCGAACGTCAGAAACACCATCACCCAGACCAGCTTGCGGTATTTGTGGGCGTCGGACGACATCCAGACGATCGCCAGCGGCAGGCTGGCCACGAGCAGGCCCATCAGGCCGAGGTGTATGAGGGAAGACAGGTCCATGTGATTCTTTACCGGTGACGTGGTTCAGCCAATGGCCGATGCCTTGAGCAGTTTGGCGATGTCCTTGTAGACGCGGCCCGGTTCCGGCTGGAACGGGAAGCGCATCATCAGGTTGCCCAGCGGGTCGATCAGGTAGATATGGTCGCTCGGAGGGTGGCCTGCTTCGGTCGGCAACCACTTCGCCACCGTCGCAGCCGGCGCGCGCAGCAATTCCATGCCGTCGTATTCGCGCATCATGACGGTGTCGAGCGGTTCGCTGTCGGTGATCAGCCACACGCGTTCCATGCGTTCCATGTTCTTGCCCTGCATCGTGCGCCACTGGCGCATCGCGTACAGCTGGCGCATGCATTCATCGTCGCACTTGCCACCGCCCACGCGCAGCATGACCCATTTGCCTTTCAGGTCGGCGAGCGTACGCGGCTGGCCGTCGAGCGTGGTCGTGGCCATCTGCGGGATCGGCAACGTGCGCGCATCGAGGATCGTGCCGTAATTGGTGCGGTCGGTCGGCTTGACGATGTAGAAGGTAATGTACGACACGATCAGCGGTGCGGCGCAGATCAGCAGCACCAGCAGCAGCTTGAGGCGGCCGCGGCGGCGCGCGGTGTCAGGGTCAGCGAGTTGTTCTTGAGCCACGTCGAAATCCCGTCATCACATAAAAAAGAAGGGCCAGCGCCGCCAGTGCATACCACTGGAAGGCATAGCCGCGGTGTTTGTCGATCCCGGCCTCGGGCAGCGGCCAATCGCGCGCCATCAGGTCGGCCGGCGTCGCCGGCAACGTCTGCTGCACCAGGAACGGCAGCAAGCGCAGGCCGCTTGCCTGCGCCAGTGCCTGCGGCGTCAGGTTCTGCACCGCCGCGCCCGGCGCCAGCGGCGGGCCGTCGCCCAGTTCCATCACCTTGCCGGCAGACAGGACGAGCCGTCCTTCGAGCGTGACCGGCCCGGCTGGCGTCGCAAACGTTGGCAACTTGTCGAACTCGGCCTGGCGCGGCAACCAGCCACGCAGCACCAGCACGTGCTCGTCGGCACCCGCTATTTTAAACGGCATTGCGAGATAGAACCCGGACTGGCTCCCGCGTGGGCGGTTCGCGAGCAGGACGGGCCAGCCGGCGACGAATTCGCCGTGTACGCGCACGCGGCGAAATTCAATATCCGGGGAGGCGGCGATGGTGGGGCCAAGGGTGAACGGGGGTTCGGCGGCGCGCGCCAGCTGGCGCGCCTGCAGGCCGGTCTTGTAGGCGGCCCGGTCCTGTTGCCAGTTGCCGAGCAGGATGCCGATGAGGGCCACAATCAGTGCTGCAATCAGGGCGACGGGGCGAAATCGGAAGGCGAAGCGCATTACAATGAATTCTCAACCTTTCGCGGGTCCATCATGAAAATCTTCGTTGCCATCGCCTTCGTCCTGATCCTGGCCAGCCTGGCGTCGGCCCTGTTCTTCATGATGCGCGACAAGGGGCGCACCAACCGCACCGTCAATGCGCTGGCGCTGCGGGTGGGGTTGTCGATCGTGCTGTTCCTGTGCCTGCTGGCGGCGCACCAGATGGGGTGGATTGCGCCGACCGGATTGCGTTGAGGTGCACGTGCATCAGGATTGACGGCGTTGCATGAGCGTGAACGCGTGGACGGGGAACCCGTCCACCCTACGATGCGCGACATCTATAAACGGTGCCAGATGACCGTAGGGTGGAAGGCTCCGCCTTCCACGCGTTCAACCATCGACCCACCCCCGTTACAGCCAGTACACCACCACGTACAGCCCGAGCCACACCACATCGACAAAGTGCCAGTACCATGCGGCCCCTTCGAAGCCAAAGTGGTGTTCGGCCGTGAAGTGCCCGCGCAGCACGCGGTACAGGATTACCGACAGCATGATCGCGCCCATCGTCACGTGAAAACCGTGGAACCCGGTCAGCATGAAGAAGGTCGAACCGTAGATGCCCGACGTGAGCTTGAGGTTCAGGTCCTGGTAGGCGTGCATGTATTCATACACCTGGAAGCCCATGAACACGGCACCCAGCAAAATGGTCGCGGCCAGCCAGAACGCGGTCTTGGCGCGGTGGCCGGCGCGCAGGGCGTGGTGCGAAATGGTCAGCGTCACGCCCGACGTCAGCAGCAGCGCCGTGTTGATGGTCGGGATCGGGAACGGCCCCATGGTGCGGAAGCCCTCGACGATGCCGGCCGGTCCGGTATTGCCCCAGTGCGCCGAAAAATCAGGCCACAGGATCTGGTGATCGAGGTCGCCCAGCCACGGCATCGAAATCACGCGCGCATAAAACAGCGCGCCAAAGAACGCGCCGAAGAACATCACTTCCGAGAAAATGAACCAGCTCATCGACCAGCGGAACGACAAATCGATGCGCTTGCCGTACAACCCCGATTCGGATTCACCGATCGCTTCGCCGAACCAGAAGTACAGCACGACGAGCATCGCGACGATGCCCGTCAGGCATACGGGCATCGCGAACGGCAGCCCGTTGACCCAGCCCGACGCGCCGGCCATCGTCACCAGCATCGACAGGCCGGCCAGCAGCGGCCAGCGCGAGGGGCCGGGAACGAAGTAATAAGGCGCGGCGGTCTGTGGCGATGCTGGTTGTGACGAACTCATCTTTATCTCCTCGGGCGATGCTGTTGATTGTTGCGTCATGCATGCTTGCTTGGATTCCCGCCTCTGCGGGAATGACGTACTTATGCCACCGCGAAACTTACCGCCAGCATGATCAGGCCGATGAAGATCGCCACCCCGATCAGACCGGCGACGATCACGTGGACCGGGTTCAGGCTGGCCGCATCGTTCTCGTAATCGGCGCGCTTGCGCACGCCGAAGAACGACCACAGCACAGCCTTCATGCTGGCCAGAAAACTCCCCTTGCGCTGATGGGGCTTATCCGTTTGCATCGCCTTCTTTCGGCGCGGCAGCGGCCTTAAACGCCCCGCCAATTTCAAAGAACGTGTACGACAGCGTGATGTTCTTCACTTCGCGCGGCAACTTGGGATCGATGAAGAACACCACCGGCATCTGGCGCGCTTCGTTCGGGGCCAGCGTCTGCTCGCGGAAGCAGAAGCACTCGACCTTCATGAAGTGCGGCGTGGCCGACTGCGGCGCGTAACTGGGAATCGCCTGCGCTTTGACTGCCCTGCCCTGCGTGTTGACGACCTCGTACATGACGGTGGCCAGTTCGCCCGGATGCACGTCGATGCTGCGCGTGGTCGGCCGGAACCGCCACGGGCCCTGCGAATTGCCGTCGAGCTCGATCGTGATCGTGCGCGACTTGTCGACCTGGCTGTTGGTCGGCGCCGCGACAAACCCATCCTGTTGCGTGAGCACGTTGATGCCCAGCACTTCGCAAATCTGCCGGTACACCGGCACCAGCGCATAGCCGAAGCCGAACATCGCCACGGCCACCACCACCAGCTTGCCGAAGGTGCGGCGGTTCAGGCGCAGCAACTTGACGCCGGTGGCCATATCAGCTCAGGAGCGTGAACTTGACGAACACGCTGATGAAGAAGAACAGCGCCAGGCCGGCCAGCCACAGCGCGGTTCTCAGGTTATTGGGTTTGCGTGGCGCGGTCATCGGATTGTCCTTACTTCACCAGCGGCGGCGTTTCGAACGTGTGGAACGGCGCCGGACTCGGTACGGTCCACTCCAGGCCTTCGGCGCCTTCCCACGGTTTGGCGGGCGCCTTGGCGCCGCCGCGGATCGTCGGCAGCACGACTGCAAACAGGAAGTACACCTGGCTGAAGCCGAAGCCGAACGCGCCGATCGAGACGATCATGTTGAAGTCGGTGAACTGCACGGCGTAATCGGCATAACGGCGCGGCATGCCGGCCAGGCCCAGGAAGTGCATCGGGAAGAACGTGACGTTGAACGTGATCAGCGAGAGCCAGAAGTGCATCTTGCCGCGCGCTTCCGGGTACATGTGCCCGGTCCACTTTGGCGCCCAGTAATAGAAGCCCGCGAACAGCGCGAACAGCGAGCCGGCCACCAGCACGTAGTGGAAGTGGGCCACGACGTAATAGGTGTCGTGCACCTGGATGTCGATTGGCGTGACCGCCAGGATCAGGCCCGTGAAGCCACCGATGGTGAACACGAAAATGAAGCCGACCGCAAACAGCATCGGCGTCTCGAACGTCATCGAGCCCTTCCACATCGTGGCGACCCAGTTGAAAATCTTCACGCCGGTGGGCACGGCAATGAGCATCGTCGCGTACATGAAGAACAGCTGCGACGTCACCGGCATGCCGGTCGTGAACATGTGGTGGGCCCAGACGACGAACGACAGGATCGCGATCGAGGCCGTCGCGTAGACCATCGAGGCGTAGCCAAACAAGGGTTTGCGGGCAAACGCCGGAATGATCTGCGAGACGATGCCGAACGCCGGCAGGATCATGATGTAGACCTCGGGGTGGCCGAAGAACCAGAAAATGTGCTGGTACATCACCGGGTCGCCACCACCGGCGGCGTTGAAGAACGAGGTGCCGAAGTGGCGGTCGGTCAGCGTCATCGTGATCGCGCCGGCCAGCACCGGCATCACGGCGATGAGCAGGTAGGCGGTGATGAGCCAGGTCCAGCAGAACATCGGCATCTTCATCAGCGTCATGCCGGGCGCGCGCATGTTCAGGATGGTGACGATGATGTTGATCGAGCCCATGATCGACGAGGCGCCCATGATGTGCATCGCGAAGATCGCCATGTCCATGCCCAGGCCCATCTGCGTCGAGAGCGGCGCATACAGCGTCCAGCCGGCGGCGGTGGCCCCGCCGGGCACCAGGAACGACGTGGCCAGCAGGATCGCCGCCGGTGGCAGCAGCCAGAACGAGAAGTTGTTCATGCGCGCGAACGCCATGTCGGACGCGCCGACCTGCAGCGGCAGCATCCAGTTCGCAAAGCCGACGAAGGCCGGCATGATCGCGCCGAACACCATGATCAGGCCGTGCATGGTCGTGAGCTGGTTGAAGAATTCAGGGCGTACGAACTGCAGGCCCGGCTGGAACAGCTCGGCCCGGATCATCAGCGCCAGCACACCGCCCGAGAGCAGCATGATGAACGAGAACCACAGGTACAGGCTGCCGATGTCCTTGTGGTTGGTGGCATACACCCAGCGCCGCCAGCCGTGTGGATGGTCGTGGTGTTCGTCGTGTGCGTGGCCGTGCTCATTGCCGTGCTCATTGCCGTGACCTGGTGCGTGGTCGATCGTCGTGGTGCTCATGGCGTTACCCCTGCTCGTTACGTGCGTTGGTGGCGGACATTATTTGCGGGCGGCCAGGACTTCGGCCGGCTGGACGATATTTTCCGCAGCCTTGTTCGACCAGGAATTGCGGGTATAGGTAATCACGGCGGCGATCTCGGTGTCGGACAATTGCGGCCAGGCAGGCATCGCAGTAGGGAACTTGCCGCTCTTTTGGCCGTGCAGCAGGATGTCGATCTGGTGCGCCTTGCTGCCCAGGACATTCGGCGAACCGTCCAGCGCCGCGAACGCCGCCGGGATGCCCTTGCCATTGACCTGGTGGCAAGCCACGCAGTTGGCGGTGTAGACGGCTTCGCCACGGGTTTTGAGTTCGTCGATGGTCCAGACCTTGGTGGGGTCGTCGGCCAGCGCCGCCATCTCTTTTTTCTTGCCTGCGACCCAGGCCGTGTAGTCGGCATCGGACACGACGCGCACGACGATCGGCATGAACGCGTGGTCCTTGCCGCACAGCTCGACGCAATTGCCGCGATACACGCCGATCTGCTCGGCCTTGAACCAGCCGTCGCGCACGAAGCCGGGGATCGCATCCTGCTTGATGGCGAACGCCGGCACGGTCCAGGCGTGGATCACGTCGTTGGCCGTGAACACCATGCGGATCTTCTTGTTGACCGGCACGACCATCTCGTTATCGACTTCGAGCAAGTAATTGGCGGTGCGCGCTTCGGTCGGCGCGACGCCGGGCTCACCGATCTGCGACCGCGGCGTGGACAGGTTCGACAGGAACGAGATGCCTTCGCCTTCGCCTTTCAGGTAGTCGTAGCCCCATTTCCACTGCATGCCGGTGGCCTTGATGGTCAGGTCGGCATTGGAGGTGTCTTTCAGCGCCACGACGGTCTTGGTGGCCGGCAGCGCCATCCCGATGACGATCAGGAACGGCACGATCGTCCAGGCGATCTCGACGGCGGTGGATTCGTGGAAGGTGGCCGGTTTGTGGCCCAGGGATTTGCGGTGCTTGAAGACCGAGTAGAACATGACGCCGAACACGGCAACGAAGATCACCAGGCAGACGATCATCATCCAGATGTGCAAGCCGTAGATGTCGGCGCCGACGGCAGTGACCGGGGCCTGCATATTGAGCTGGTGCTCCTGAGGCCGGCCCGTCAGTTGCTGCGCCCAAGCCGGCACAGAACCAGCGGCGGCGCCGAGTACGGCACAGCCGTACAGCACGGCCCGAAGTCGCGTTGCATATGTCATGTATGTCCCCAACCACCCAAAAAATAAGAATTATTTTTAAACGGTCAGCCATTCCACGAACGAACGACGCCGCTCCGTGCTGGCCGCAGAACACCGATGCCGTGCCGGGGCATCTCTGCGGCTGCTGCAATTCTTTTTCTGTTTCTGTTTTGACTCTGTTTCGCGGCTTGCGATGCCGCTTTTTCAAGCGATTCTATCGGCTAGACGTGAAAAATAGCAATTGATTATATCTAAAGCACTAATTTTTATTCAAGGAATATCGGGGACCCCGCCAATCTGCCCGTGCGCGGCGACGACGTTACGGCTTGCGTGGCTGGAAGCGGACGATCGATTCACCAGCTGCCGTCTGGCGCGGCGCCGGGCGAAACGCGTGGCCGTAGATCACTTCGAAGGTCAGGCCCAGCTTGCCATCGGGGAGGCGCTGCGCCTCGAGCGCAGCGAGCACACGCTGCCAGGCCGCACGGCCAATCAAGCCGCGCCGGCGCGATTCGAGCGGATTGCCGCCCAGCGCGCGTACGTCGCACAGCAGCGCCTGCGGCGTGTCGTAGGTGACCGTGATGCGCTCCATGTCCATGACCGGTGTCGAAAAGCCCGCCTCGACCAGCTGATCGCCGAAATCGTGCATGTCGACAAATGGCAACGTGTGCGGATAAGCATCCAGCGCCGCAAATGCCGTGCGCAGTTCGGTGAACGTGTCGGGACCGAAGCTGGAAAACATCAGCAAGCCCTCGACGCGCAGCACGCGGCGCCATTCGGCAAACACGCGGTCGGGCAACGGATGCCAGTGCAACGCCAGGTTCGACCACAACAAATCGACCGAGTTCGGGCCAAGCGGCAGGTTGCCGTAGTCACCGCACAGGATGTCGACGCCCGCCTTGGCCGGCATCAACCGGCTCAATAACTGATTGAGCGAACCCGAGGCGCCCGGCTTTTTCGCCGCGCGCGCCATGGCGCCGGCGCCATCCAGGCCGACGATCTGCGCCGATGGATAGGTCTTTTGCAACAGGGCCAGGTCGCCCCCGGGGCCGCAGCCGGCGTCGAGCACTTGCTTGGGGATGATCTTCACCAGACTCAGGCGCTCGTGCATGCGCGCGGCGATTTCGCGGCGCAGGAAATCCGACGACGCAATGCGTTCGGGCCGCGCGAACAGGTTGCGCACACGCGACAAGTCAATGGGCGCGCTCAGCTTGGACGGGGATTGAGGAGATGCCATGGGATCGGATGCGTGATGAGATAATGTGGGCAGTTTAACCGTTTGTGGGACGCCGAGCCGATGCCGGACCTTCGCCCGCTGCCGATGCGCCTCGTGCACGCGCTGCTGGACGCACTCTTGCCCTCGTGCTGCGCACTGTGCGGCGGGCACGCGCGGGCGGCGGTGTGCGCCGCTTGCGAGCAGGCGTATGTGGCGCCGACGCCGCGCTGCCCCTGTTGCGCCAACCCGACCGGCGCGCTGGACAGCACACGGCATTGCGGCGCCTGTCTGGCGCAGGCGCCGCCCTTCGATGCCACCTGGGCAGCCTGCGACTACGCGGCGCCGCTCGATAGCCTGGTGCTGCAGCTGAAGTTTGGCGCGCAACTGGCGCTGGCGCCGTGGATGGCGCGCGTGCTGCATGGGGCCATCGCGTCCGAGGCACGGGCGTTGCCCGACGTGCTGTGTCCGGTGCCGCTGGGCCCGGCCCGCCTGATCGAGCGCGGCTACAACCAGGCGCTCGAAGTCGCGCGCCCGCTGGCCCGCGCGCTGGGCGTGCCGGTCGCCCCGCAACTGCTGCACCGGTTGCGCGAGACTGCGCCGCAATCGGGCGCCGCACCGGGCGACCGGCGCAGGAACGTGCGGGGCGCGTTTGGCGTGAGCAGCACGTTCGACGTAAGTGGCCGGCATGTGGGCGTGGTCGACGATGTCATGTCGAGCGGCCACACGCTGGCAGAAATCGCCGCCGTATTGAAACGGGCGGGCGCCGCGCGCGTGACGAACATCGTCTTCGCGCGCACCCCGCCGCATGGATAAGCCTCATCATCAAGGAGAAGCACGTTGTTCCACGTCGTCCTGGTCGAACCAGAAATACCGCCGAATACCGGCAATGTGATCCGCCTGTGCGCCAACACCGGCGTGCAACTGCACCTGATCGAGCCGCTCGGCTTTCCGCTGGACGACGCCAAGATGCGCCGCGCCGGCCTCGATTACCACGACTACGCGACAATGAAGGTGCACAAGGACTGGGCCGCGTTCCTGGCGGACACCCAACCGGACCCGGCGCGCATGTTCGCCCTGACCACGCACGGCTCGGCGCCCTTCGCCGACGCCCACTTCCAGCCGGGCGACGTGTTCGTATTCGGCCCGGAATCGCGCGGCCTGCCCCCCGCCCTGCGCGAGACCTTCCCGCCCGCCCAGCGCATCCGCCTGCCGATGCGCCCCGACAACCGCAGCCTGAATCTGTCGAATACGGTGGCGGTCGTCGTCTACGAAGCCTGGCGCCAGAACGGCTACGCCGGCGGCGCCTGAACCGACACCACTTCCTAAACCGGCCGTCGTGTCAAAAGCCGGGTCAAAGCCGGGGTCAGGTCTGACATTCGGACACGGCCTCGACAGCTCGAAGAAAAAGCCGGGGTCAGGTCTGACATTCGGACACGGCCTCGACTGTTGAGAGGCACATATGAAAAGCTGGCCTCAAAACCGAGGCCATACCGATAATAAAAAGACGGGATTACAGTAGAGCTTGTGTCCGAATGTCAGACCTGACCCCGGCTTGCAGTAGAGCTTGTGTCCGAATGTCAGACCTGACCCCGGCTTGCAGTAGAGCTTGTGTCCGAATGTCAGACCTGACCCCGGCTTGCAGTTGAGCTTGTGTCCGAATGTCAGACCTGACCCCGGCTTGTGCCAGCTTGTGCCACTCATTCGAATGCATCGAGCAGACCGGCGCGGGCGAGCAGGTCGATGGCTTCATCGACGCGGCGCGTAGCGGCGGTGTCGAGTTGCTCGCGGTCGTCGCCAACCAGGGCGCGCATCTGCTGCGGCACGATCACCAGGTCGATGAAACGCTGCGCGATGGCCGTGGCCGCTGCGATCTGATCTTGCGCCGGCCCCGCCAGCGCGGCAACGATGCTCGCCACGCCGCTGTCGCGTCCAGACTGGTCCACCATCCGCGACAATTCTGGTAGCCGCTGTGCAGTCGTCAAACAGACCCGCAGCAGCGCCACCGACTCTTCCGTGAGCGCCTGCTGCAGCAGATGCAGTCCCACCGCGCGCAGGCGATCCCGCACCGGCATGGCATTCGGCACGTCGGGCACAGCCGGCGCCGCGCCCTCGAGCGCGCGGTGCACGACCGCGCTGAACAAGGCGTCTTTGTTGGCATAGCGCGCATACAGCGTTGCCTTGCCGGCGCCTGCCATGGCGACGACCTGGTCGCAACTCGTCGCATCGAAGCCCGACCGCAGGAACAGCGTCGTTGCTGCATCGAGGATGCGGCGGTCCACTTCACCAGCATGCTCGGCAGACGGCCGGCCGCCCCGCTTGCGCGCGGTTGGCGCCTGTTCCGGCTCGGGCAGGTTTGATGTCACGCGCATGGCAAAATAGTCATCATAATAAACTGAACTGAATGGTATAGTTCAGTTTCTGGACTCTCAATCAAAGGTGAAACGATGGACATGCGTTTGAAATTTCTATCTGACAATATGAAGGCCATTGATTTTGGCATGCTCTCGACCCGCACCGAAGGCGGCGCCTTCGCCAGCCGGCCCATGAGCAACAACGGCGAGGTCGATTATGACGGGGACAGCTACTTTTTCACTTACGACCAGGCCCGTACCGTGGCTGACATCGAAGGCGACGCAGCGGTCGGCCTGACCTTCACCGGCGCTCCCGGCCCCCACGGGCAGCCACCGCTGTTCATCGCGGTGCAAGGCAACGCGGAACTGATCCGCGACAAGGCCATGTTTGCAGCGCACTGGACGGCCGGGCTCGATCACTGGTTCGAGCAAGGCGTCAACACGCCGGGATTGGTCATGATACGCGTTCGCGCCGCCCGAATCCACTACTGGAATGGCGCCGATCAGGGCGAGATCGTTCTGTAAAACCCGAACACGCACGGGTCACGCCGGCCCCTGCCCCATCACCGACTTGACAGGCCCGCCATGCACACTGCAATCGACGCATTTCCCATCCATATCCCGGAAGCCGACCTGACCGACCTCGCCGATCGCCTGGCGCGCACGCGCTGGCCCGATGCCGAGACCGTGAACGACACCTCGCAGGGCCCGCAACTGGCCCGCATCCGCGCACTGGTACAACGGTGGCAGGACGGTTACGACTGGCGCAGCACGGAAGCCGCACTCAACGAATGGGGCAGCAGCCGCACCGTCATCGATGGACTGGGCATTCACTTCCTGCATATCCGCTCACCGGAACCGAACGCGACGCCGCTGCTGCTGACGCATGGCTGGCCGGGCTCGGTGCTGGAATTTCGCGAGCTGATCGGACCGCTGACGCAGCCACAGGCGCATGGCGGCCTCGCGTCCGATGCATTTCATCTGGTGATTCCGGCCCTGCCCGGCTTCGGCTTTTCCGATAAGCCACCCGAACCGGGTTGGGGCGTCGGCCGCACGGCGCAGGCCTTTGCGGAACTGATGCGCCGCCTCGGCTACGGCGAGCGCTGGGTGGCGCAAGGCGGCGATTGGGGCGCGGCCGTCACGAGTGCCCTGGCGCACATGCGCGTGCCGGGCCTGGCGGGCATCCACCTGAATATGGTGATGTTTCACCCGACCGAGCAGGAAATCGCCGACGCGACGCCAGAAGAGCAGCGCATGCTCGACGATGCCGCCCGCTACGAAAAGGACTATTCGGGCTACATGAAGCTCCAGTGCACGCGCCCGCAATCGGTCGCGTTTGCGCTGGCGGACTCACCGGTAGGCCTGGCCAGCTGGCTGTACGCGTTGTTCCAGGATGTGTCCGATACCGACGGCCAGCCGGAGCGCGCAATCGCGCCGGACCGCCTGATCGACGACGTGATGATGTACTGGCTGACCAATACCGGGCCCACCTCGGCGCGGTTTTACTGGGAAGCCGCGCGCGAGATGGCCAAGGGCATGCCCACCGCCCCGCTGCCCCTGCCAGCCGGCATCAGCATGTTTCCAGGCGAGCAGATGCGTCTGTCGGAGCGCTGGGCCGCATCGCGCTTTGCCGACCTGCGCTTCTTTGGCGAAGCCGAGCGCGGCGGCCATTTCGCGGCAATGGAAAACCCGGCCGCTCTCGTCGAGCATCTGCGCGCGACGTTCCGCACGATGCTCTGAACACCTTCAGCGCCGATGGCCGAACACGCCATCGGCAAACACCTGCGCATGAAAGCGCTCACCGATCAGCCGGTGCGTGGCAGCGTCCGGATGCAGCGCATCGGGCAGCGGCAGGTGCGCGTTGTCGTCGGCGCCATACAGCGCGCTGCCATCGAGATAATGGATGTGCGCATCGGTCGCTGCCCGCTGCGCCACGATCCTCTGCAACTGCTCGCGGATCACACCCAGCGTCAGCTTGCCCTGACGCCGCTCGGCGTCGTTGCCCATCGCCCGGAACAGCAGCCTGCCCTGCTCCATGGCCTTGCCATCGAACATGGTCGGTCCCGGCGTCGTTTCATGGATCGGGCACCAGGTCGGCGAGATCACCAGCAGCGGCGTAGTCCGGTGCCGTCCTTCGCGGATCGTGTCGAGAAAGCCGTGCACGGCCGGCCCGAACGCGCGCACGCGCATCAGGTCGGTGTTGACGAGGTTGATGCCGAGCTTCAGGCTGATCAGGTCCGCCGGCAGGTCGCGGATCGTGCGCGCCGTGAACGGGTCGAGCAAGGCATTGCCGCCAAAGCCCAGATTGAACAGGTCGACGTTGGCCAGGCTGGCGGCCACCGCAGGCCAGATGCCGGTCGGATGGGTCGCATTCGAGCCCTGGCTGATCGAACTGCCGTGATGGAGCCAGCGGCGCTGGCCGCCTTTCAATAGCGCCGACACCGGCGCATCCGCGCGCAAGCTCACTAGCTCGGTCGTCTCGTCGTGCGGCAGCCAGAGTTCGACGGTCTTGTCACCCGCCGGCAGGTCGGCAAAGCGCAGCCAGTGCGGTTCGCCCGGATGTACCCGCGTTGCGCCGCTGATCATGTCGATCTCGAGGAGCTTGCCGCCTGGCGCGCTCGCCTGCTGGAGCAGCTTCCCATCGACCACCAGATCAAAGATACCGTCGGGCCGCGGCGCCATCTTGCCGTAGCGGCGCTTGGTCGGCAGCACCAGCACCTCGACGACACGGGCCGTGGTCCGAAACGCCAGCCGTACGCCGGATGGCTGTGCTGCGGCCAGCGCCAGTTGCACATCCAGGTGCTGCGCGAGCGCCCAGGCCGGCAAACGCTGCGGCAACAGGCCGGCATCGGTGCGCTCGAGCTCGACCGCGCCATGGATCAGGTCTGCGGGAATCGGCGAGAGCGTGTACATCGACGTGCCCGTCATCAGGCACCCGCCGCTTCGCGGGTCAGCACTGTCAATCCTTCGACCAGGCGATCGAGTTCTTCCACCGTGGTCGTCAGCGCCACCGTGGCCCGCACGAGGCTGGCGTCGCCCACCGGCCGCTCTACCGTGAAGACGCCAAAGCGCTCCAGCAGCGCCGCCTGCACGTCACGCGCGCGCATGCCGTCGATCGTGAACGCCGCCAGCGCCGTGTCGCCCACCAGTGGGCTCATCAACTGCAGGCCCGGCAGGTCCGCCACGCGCTGCACCCAGTAATTCCTGAGCCACGCGAGCCGCGCGCCTTTCGCTGCCGAACCGCCCAATTGCGCATGCACGTCCAGCGCCACCGGCGCAGCCATGATCGCGCTCATCGGCGGCATCCCAGCATGCAGGCGTCCGCGGATATCGTTTGCCGGATAATCACGGTCGCCAAAGTGCGGCTCGATGCGGTCCAGGCGCGACGACCGAATGTACGCGAAGCCCAGCCCCGGCGGCGCGCCGATCCATTTGTGCAGGTTGAAGCCGGCGAAGTCGATGCCCATGGCCTGCACGTCGACGTCCAGCTGGCCCAGCGCATGGGCGCTGTCGACCAGCACGTCGACGCCGCGCGCCCGCGCCAGTGCAGCGATCTCGCGCACCGGCACCGACTGGCCATTGGCCGGAAACACCTGCGAGAGCAAAAGCAGCTTCAGGCCCGGCGTATCGCGAATCGCCGTCGCATACTGTTCCAGCAGCGCGTCACCGGACAACGGCAGCGTCAATTGCAGCTCGGTCGGCACGACGCCACGCCGCCCTTCCAGCCACGCCATCGCATAGCGCATCGCCGGATAATCGAGGTTGCTCCACAGGACGCCGTCGCCCGGCGCCAGCCGGTGGTATTGGCCGATCAGCACCTGCATCGATTCGCTCGCGCTGCGCGTGAGCAGGATCTCGTGCGGTTCGGCGTTGATCAGTCTGGCCAAACGCGCGCACAGTTCCGCACCATGCTGGACAGCGAGTTCACTGCGCAGGAACGGACTCAGATGACGATTCAGATAATCAACCGATTCGACCAGCGCCGCCTGCACCGGCTGCGCCATCGCGCCAAAGTAGCCGTGCTCGAGATTGACGATGCCGTCGGGCGCCGGCGGATACAGGCCGGCCAGTGCCGGCATCGCAGGTATTGCAAATGCGTTGGCCATGCCGGTCAGCCCCGGATCCGCGCCACTAATTTCGTGGTCGAGCGGTCATGCTCGAAGTCGATCGCCACCGCACGCCCGCCATACGCCAGCACGGCCTGCCCTTCGGGAATCTGGTCCATCACATAGTCGCCGCCCTTGGCATAGATGTCGGGCCGGCCTTCCTGGACCACTTCGAGCGCCGTCTGTTCGTCGAACTCGACCACCAGGCTGACCGATTCCAGCGAAGCCAGCACCGCCATGCGATCGGCCAGCGTGTTGTGCGGGCGGTCGTCGCCCTTGCCCAGCCGCTTGACGGACGCATCGGTGTTGACTGCCACCACGAGCGAGGCGCCCAGCTCGCGCGCCTGCGCCAGATAGGTCACGTGGCCGCGGTGCAGGATGTCGAATACGCCGTTGGTCAGCACCACCGGCTTTGGCAGTGCGGCGATCCGCGCAGCCAGGTCGGCGCGCGTGCAGAGCTTGTTTTCAAATGAAGGCATGGGTATTCAGTTCAGTGTTTGGGCGGTTCGTCGTCGGGTTCTTCATCGAGCGCCATCGACAATTCGGATGGCCGCGCGGCGCCGGCCGGCAGCCCCGGCTCCTTGCGCTCGCCCGACAGCTTGACCTGCAGCCGCAGGCCGTTGGCCGAGTCGGCATTGCGGATCGCTTCGTCGTAGCTGATGAAGCCCTTGTTGTACAGCTCGAACAAGGCCTGGTCGAACGTGCACATGCCCAGCTCGCGCGACTTGTGCATGATCTCCTTGATGCTCTGGAAGTTCCCTTTCAGGATCATCTCGGCAATCGTCGGCGTGTTGAGCAGGATTTCGATGGCGGCCTTGCGGCCCTTGCCGTCCTCGGTGCGTACCAGGCGCTGCGAGACAATCGCGCGCAGGTTCGACGACAGGTCCATCAACAGCTGGTTGCGCCGCTCTTCGGGGAAGAAGTTGATGATCCGGTCCATCGTCTGGTTGGCATTGTTCGCGTGCAGCGTGCCCAGGCACAGGTGGCCCGTTTCGGCGAACGCGATCGCATGTTCCATCGTTTCGGTATCGCGGATCTCGCCGATCAGGATCACGTCCGGCGCCTGGCGCAGCGTGTTCTTCAGCGCGTTATGCCACGACAGCGTGTCCACGCCCACTTCTCGGTGCGTGATCAGGCAGTTCTTGTTCTTGTGGACGTATTCGACCGGGTCTTCCACCGTGATGATGTGACCGGCCGAATTGTTGTTGCGGTAGTCGATCATTGCCGCCAGCGTCGTCGACTTGCCCGAGCCCGTGCCGCCCACGACCAGCACCAGGCCGCGCTTGGTCATCACGACATCCTTGAGCACCTCGGGCAGGTCGAGCTTTTCAAAGTTGGGAATCTCGGACGAGATGGTGCGAACCACCATGCCGACGCTTTGCTGCTGCACGTAGACATTCACGCGGAAGCGGCACACGTTGGGCAGCGAGATCGCGAAATTGCACTCCATCTCTGTTTCGAACTCGGCGCGCTGGCGCTCGTTCATCAGCGAGACCGCGAGCGCGCGCGTGACTTCGCCGCTCAGGCGCTGCTGGCTGAGGGCTTTCATGGCGCCCTGGTATTTCATGCTCGGCGGGAAATCAGCCGAGATGAAGAGGTCGGAACCGCCCTGGTGATGCATCACCGTGAGCAGTTTATGGATATAGACCTGGGCTTCCGCCGGGCCAAACGTGGTGGACATGCGGGCCTTTCAGAAAAGATGCATAGGCGGAGCCTATCAAGAGATTATATCGACTATCATTCTCGCTACACCATTATTTCATGGCGCGCACCCTGCTGCCCCGCTCACTACGCGGCGCCGGCAACGCGCCTAGTCGAGACACCCACCATGACCCTGACCGAGTTGAAATACATTGTCGCCGTCGCCCGCGCCAAGCACTTCGGCCACGCGGCCGAAGCCTGTTTCGTGGCCCAGCCCACGCTGTCGGTCGCCATCAAGAAGCTGGAAGACGAGCTGGGCGTGCTGCTGTTCGAGCGCGGCGGCTCCGAAGTCTCCGTCACGCCGCTGGGCGCGCAGATCGTGGCGCAGGCCGAGCGCGTGCTGGAGCAGACCGCTGCCATCAAGGAACTGGCCAAGCAGAACAAGGACCCGCTGGCGGGCCCGCTGCGCCTGGGCGTGATCTACACGATCGGCCCGTACCTGCTGCCGCCGCTGGTCAAAAACCTGATCGACAACGTGCCGCAGATGCCGCTGGTGCTGCAAGAGAATTTCACGCACAAGCTGCTGGAGTTGCTGCGCCAGGGCGAGCTCGACGCCGCAATCATGGCGCTGCCGCTGCCCGACCACGGCATGGCGGTGCAGCCGCTGTACGACGAGCCGTTCATCGTGGCGATGCCCAAACACCACCCATGGGCCAAGCGCAAGGAAATTTCGGCCGAAGACCTGAAAAGCGAAACGATGCTGCTGCTCGGTGCCGGCCACTGCTTCCGGGATCAGGTGCTGGAAGTGTGCCCGGAAATGGCGCGCTTCTCGGCGCCGGGCGGTGGCACCGGCATGCAGCGCACGTTTGAAGGCTCGTCGCTGGAAACGATCCGCCACATGGTCGCCAGCGGCATCGGCCTGACGGTGCTGCCGCGCGCGTCGGTCACCGACCTGAGCGAGTCGAACGGCCTGCTGGCGTATGTGCCGTTCACCAGGCCGGCGCCGTCGCGCCGCGTCGTGATCGCCTGGCGCAAGAGCTTCACCCGCCGCGCCGCCATCGATGCGGTGATGCAGGCGGTGAGTGAATGTCACCTGCCCGGCGTCGAGATGATCACGTACGAGGCGGCGGCGTAGCGCCGGTCCACACGGCCGGCGGCGCTGGCAGCGCTGGCGCAACGGCTTTGGCGGTCTCGTCCGCATCGGCCGCATCGCCGTTGGCCGCAGACCCGCCCCTGACCGCTTCGAGCTGCGACGGCGAGAACACGATGGTCTGGGTCGGGAACGCCAGGCTGATGTCAGCCGCTTCCAGCCGCTCGAAGATCGTCAGCAGCAGCTTTTCGCGAATGATCACCTGCGTGTCGAACTCGTGCACATCGATGTGGGAAAACACCTCGATGTTGAAGGCGCGCTCGCTGATGCTGCCCAGGCGCGCGCGGTGCCCTTCTGCCATGTTCTTTTCTTCCGCCAGGACTTGCTGGACGATGAAAATCGCTTCCTTCAGCTTGGCCGACGAGTTGCCGTAAGCGATCGCGATCACGGGATTGAACAGGAACCGGTCGCGCGCAGCGTAGTTTTCGATCTGGCGCGCCGACAGGTCGCCATTCGGAATCGTCACCACCGTGCGCTCGTTGGTGCGGATGCGGGTCGAGCGGATGCCGACGTCTTCCACGGTGCCCACCACGTCGCCGACCTTGATGAAGTCGCCCACCTGCATCGGGCGGTCGGCAATCACGGTCACGCTGCCAACCAGGTTTTCCACTGTCTTCTGGGCGCCCAGCGCCAGCGCGATACCACCGATACCGAGCGCCGCAATACCCGTCGTGACGTCGATGCCGAAAGTGCTCAGGATCGCAATGCACGAAAACGCCAGCAGGATGACCTTGGCGGCGCGGCGCGCCAGCGTGATGACCGAAATGACCTGACGCCGCTGGCTGCGCTGCATGCGGGCAATCGCCAGTTCCGAGATCGCATCGACCAGCCGCAGACCGAACCACACCAGCGCGATGACGGAGACGATGCCGGTATAGCGCAGCAAGGTCTGGCGCGCCACGATCGACACCGGCAGCTGCTCGGCCCAGTTGTAGAACACGCCGACGGCGATCAACAGGCTCACCGGCGGCAACGCCGCCTCGAAGAAGCGGTACAGGCCATTGGCTTCCGGATCGGGCACGAGTTTGCGCATGCAGAACACGATCAGCGCCGACAGCATCCACAAGCCGCCGAACACCAGCACGCCAAGGCCCAGCAGCAGCGCCCAGTCCTTCAGCGGTGCGCCGGCAACGATGACCTGGTCGGCCGCAGGTTCGGTGACCACGGGCGCGCGCTTGGTGGCTGCGGTAATCTGGGTCAGCGTCTCGCGCGAGACGCGCCATACCTGATGCTCGCCGTCCTGCCCTTTCGTGAGCAGCACCGGGATTTTCTTGTCCTGGATGGCGATCTCGCCGACACGCTCCTGATCGACCGGCAAGTCGTCACTCACCTTGCCATTGGGGTCGTTGGACAGCGTGATGAACGTGTCGAGCGTGCCGCCATCGTCCAGCACCGCATGGAACGCGCGCGCCTGCTCCACCGCGTTGGTACGCTGGCGTGAGCTGGTTGCGGGCGGCAAGTCGAAGTACAGCGCGGTGCGATCGTAGTCGGATTGACCAAGGGCGCCGAGCAGACCGGAAACCATGGAGCGCGGGGTTTCGCGCTTGAGCGGATCGGGAACGGCAGGTTCGGCGGCGGCGGGCGCCTCGGCATCCTGGCCGGCGGCAAACGCCGGCGGTTGGGTCAGCCCCAGCAGCAATGCCAGGGACAGCGAGACCAGTAATCTCATGGACAATATTCTATTCAAAACGACTCCTTGCACGTGTTTGATCGCATGGCGCATGGCGCATATTGAATGGCGTCAGCCGGGCAGGAGCAACGGTGCTGTCGCCGCGACATAACGTGTCTGCGGATGCGCAGTGACGGACACGCGGTGTCAGGGCCAACTTGCTGGCCCGAACGTGCGATGCGATCGGTTCGATGGCCGGACAGTCATGTCCGGGACCCAAAGTCTAGCATCCTGCCGATGTCATGCCCGCACTATTGCTGAGAGCGCAAGGGTGGCGAAGCCCGTTGGCGAGGTGCCGTCAACCTGACCATTCACCTATTTGCTGGCTGCGTCGACGGGTGCGCGTGACCCGATTTGCTTGTCCAGGAAGCGCTCGACGCGGCGCCAGAAATCGATACGATTTTCGGGCAACCGCCAACCGTGGCCCTCTTCACTGTATTCGACCCATTCGACCTGGCTGTTTTGTTTCTTGACTGCTGAATAAAATTGCTTGCCGTGATGAATGGGCACGCGCTTGTCTTCGCCGCCATAGGCCAATAAAACGGGCTGATGTATTCGGGACGCTTGCTGAATTGGTGATGTTGCATGCAACTGCGCAGCATCTTTTTTGGTATCCCCGATCAGGACAGGCATGCCATATTGCAGATAGGCCTCCGACAGGTCCGACTTCGACAACCAGGTCCCGGTAAACATCAGCTTGATATCTGTCACCCCCATCCAGTTGATCGCGCAGCGGTACAGGGATGGATCGTTGATCAGTCCCATCAGCGCTGCATAACCGCCATAACTTGCACCCGCAATACAGATTCGCTGCGGATCGGCGATACCCTGGCCAATCGCCCAACGTGTGCCGTCGGCGAGATCGTTTTGCATGGCCAGGCCCCACTGTTTCAGGCCCGCCTCGAAGTGTTTTGCACCAAAGCCAGTGCTGCCACGAAATTCCACTTCGAGTACCGCATATCCGCGCGATGCCAGGAACTGGGATTGCGGATTCCAGCCCCAGCTGCTCCCACGTGTCCAGGGACCACCATGGACCAGCACGACCATGGGCAGATTCTTGCTGGCGCCGCCAGACGGCAAGGTCAGCAAGCCGGACATGTCGAGGCCGTCTCTTGCCTTGAACTGGACTGCCCGCTGGCGGCCCATCCCTGCAGGATCAATCCTGGGGTAGGCTTGTCCAATGGGGTCGAGCTGACCTGATTTGGTATCGTACAGAAAGTAGCTCGACGGCTGCACGTCGGAGTAGGCTTCCACGAGCACCCATGGCGCGGCCGGCCGGGCTGGCACTGAAATCAGGTTGACCGTGCGTGGCAAGGCTTTGTCGATGGCATCCTGAAGTGCTTTCATCGTGCTGTCGAACCAGAGGTTGGTCAGCGCATCCGTGGTGAAACGCACGCCCAGCATCTTCTCGTTCTGAACCAGTTCACCCGCGAAGTCGTAGCCGGCCGTGGCAACCAGCGCTTCCTTGCTGACAGTCCCGTTCGCAAGATCGAGCGTTCGCAGTGTTGCCAGATCGTCACCCGCCCGTGCGATCACATACAGCGTACCGTCACGGCCAAAGCCGATGGGCTTGATCTCGCTACCAAGGTTCTTGTAAATCTCGTAGCTGGCCAGTTCCCGCCACTTGTCTGTTGTTTCGTCGCGATAGTAGATCGTTCTTTGCAGGTCGGTGTTCAACAGTGCCAGCCTTGGCTCGCCCCTGGCGTCGAGCATGAAACTGCTGACCTCGACATCCGGCTCCGATGCGATCTCGCCTTCACCGGTCACCGTGTTAATGCGCCGCAGCCGCGTGCCGAAATATTTGTTGTTCTTGTCGAACATGGGCCGTTCAACGTGGAGCCAGTCAGAATTCTGGCTGCCGGCTTGCGACATCAGGAGGGTGTTCCATGGCTGAGGTGCATTCTGCCCGTGATTTCGGGCGGCCAGCTGCTTTTTTCGTTCACCGTCCCGGTCGACGGCATACAGCCCAGGCCCGAAATCATACGATGCATAGTTATCAGTACTATCGCGCAGGTTGTAGACAAGACGTCGGTCGTTCACCCACTGGAAATCGGCCACATCTGCGTCGCGATATTCGGCAACCACTTTCGCGGCCTTGGTCGCGAGTTCGACGACGGCGAGAAAATCGCGGCGCCCCGGCTTGCTCAATCGGACCGCCAGAAACATGCCATCTGGCGACAACACAGCGCCGCCAAAAGCATCGTTTTCAAAAAAGTGTTCAACAGGGGCGAGCGGCGCGGGGATTTGCGCCACTGCGCTGGCAACAAATCCAAAAGTCACTGCTGTACAGAGCACGCACCGTCCAATCGTACTCTGCCACCAATCCTTACTTTTCACGCATCCCTCGCACACATCTGAAAAACGGCAAGGATAGCGCATCCGAACAAGGGCAGGAAACATCGTATGCCCATCCGTTGCAAGCGCACACGCAGTTCCGCTGCCGGGCCAGAGTGATTCGCCATATCGAATCGACGGCTTGTCTGAAAGGTGCTATTTTCACCGATAATTTATTTTCGGTAACAATCATGCAGACCACACCGGGCACGCGCCCGAGCTTCTTCACCTCCCCCACCTTCTGGCTCATCCTGCTAAATATCGGCGCCTGGGTGTACCTGGGCATGAGCGGCGTCGACTGGATGTCACCCAGCCCGGCCGACCTGACTGCCTGGGGCGGCAACCTTGGCCCCTACACCCTCACTGGCGACTGGACGCGGCTCGTGACATCGATGTTCCTGCACGGCGGCGCGCTGCACCTGGGCCTGAACATGTTCATGCTGTCGCAGATCGGCCCATTGTCCGAGGCGGTCTGGGGCCGCACACGCTTTACATTGCTCTATCTGTTGTCGGGCCTGTTCGGCGGGCTGGCCAGCGCCTGGTGGTATGCGAGCGTGGCCGTGCGCAATACGGGCTACGACCTGATTCCTTCCGCGATGGGCTTCACGCCGCATTTCGCGACCACGGTCAGCATTGGCGCATCCGGCGCGCTGCTCGGCGCATCCGGTGCCCTGCTGGTGCATGCGCTGTGCGCCGGCAACGCGGCCAAAATCGAATTGAAAGTCATCTTCCAGGTGGTGGCGCTCAATATCGGCATGGGCTTCTTGATGACCGGCACCGATAACGCGGCCCACGTCGGTGGCGCGCTCGCCGGGATCGCCATCGGCGCCCTGCTGATGCTGCCAGGGCGTGTATTGCGGATCGGTACTGCGGTGCAGTCGGCGGTCGTATTCGCCGTCAGCCTTGGCGTGCTGGTGGTGCTGGTGAAGCAGCCGCCATCCGACCAGGTCAGCCGGATCGCGCAGATCCTGCGCGCATCGGAGGTGCTCGCCGCGCAGCGGGACGCGGCGCGGGCCGTGAATCCTGAACGCCCGTAACGTCGTTCACGTCGTGCAACATTGGTTTGAACGCGTGGGCGGGATACCCGCCCACCCTACGTCGTCCACGCGTTCAACGCAATGCAACCAACCCGATCAGCCTTGGCGGCGACGGGCCACCATCAAGCCGCCCAGCAGCAGCGGCAGCATCAGCGCGATCGTCGACGGTTCCGGCACTTCGGCCACGATCGAGAACGTGTCGCCAGCGCGCATGCCGCTGGTATCGAGCAGCCAGTCACTACGGCCATCGACGAGCGTCGGGTTCCCGAACTGGAACTCGGCCGGTTCGCCGTTGGCAAACGTGATCGCTGCGTTGTAGAACGAGCTGTTGACGCTGAGGTCCTGCGAGAACGCAGACACGGTGCCCGGCGCCGCGAAACGGATGCCCTGCAAGCCAAAGTTAAACTGCGGGAACGACATGCCGCTCAGGTTGAACACCATTGCGCTCAGGCTCAGCGGGCCACCGATATCGGCTTCCTGCAGCACGAAGTTGAGGGTCGTGCCGGCAAAATTGCCCAGCTCCAGGTCGAACGAGACGGCGCCGGCGGCGCTGTAGTCGGTCACGGCATTGCCGGCCGCGCTGTCCGAGCTCACCAGCAGCGCCGCGTGGCTCGACGTCGAGAACGCCAGCGCAACCAGGCCGGTGGTAATGAATTTGTTGATGGTCATGGTGAATATCCTTGAATGAATACGGTAAGAATTACAGCGGACCCTTGGCCCACGGACCCGAGATCGCGAACGTGATGCCTGGCGTCTGGATATTGACGAACAGGTAGCGACCGGTCGGATCGAAGCAGGCGCCGGCAAATTCATTGCCGCGGCCATCGCCGGCCAGCGCCGTCGACTTGCCGGCGGCGGTCAGCTCGGCCGTCGTCAGGTTCACGTTATTCTTGGCGAAAATGTAGGCATCACCGGCGCCCGTCAGGCCCATCAGGCGCTGGCCGAAACCGAAGGTGTCGGTGATCGGGCTGGACGAGTCTTCGCAGATCAGCAGGCCATCGCGCGGGCTGACCGCCAGGTTGTCACCCATATTGCCGATCAGCGGGCTCGGGCTCGAGTAGATGCACTTGAGCGTCTGGCTGGCCAGGTCCAGCTCCCAGATTGCGCCACGGTTGACCGGGCCGCCCGACGTGTCCATCACGTACAGCTTGCCCTTGGTGTAGAAGATGCCTTCGCCGCGGTTCATGCGCAGCGCGCCCTTGGCCCAGCCCTGGTTGAACGGGCCGGCGGCATTGCTGATCGCCTGGCCGTTCAGGCCCACGCTGTTGCCGCGGTTGGCGTCCGGGTTCGGGATCGACACCCATTCCAGTTCGTACGTCAGGTCGACCGATGCGGTGGCCAGGTTGACGTTGTTGACGCCCTTGACCTTCGCCATCTCGAGCACGCCGCCGCGCGCCAGCGAACCGGCCGCGCCCGTTTTGATGTCCGGCACGTAGCGGTAGAAGCCCGACTTGCCCGATGCATCTTCGGTCAGGTAGACATTGCAGTTGGTCGGATCGACGGCGGCGGCTTCGTGCGCGAAGCGGCCCATGTTCACGATCGGCTGGCCAGTGGTCTGGCGCGGATCGACCGTCACTTCGAACACGTAGCCATGCTTCTTGCCGCCGGCAGTGATCGCGTCGGAGCCGACTTCTTCGCAGGTGAGCCACGTGCCCCACGGCGTGACGCCGCCGGCGCAGTTCTGCTGGGTGCCGCCCAGGCTTGGCGTCATGCTGACCCAGTCGCCATCGCGGAACACCAGGTTGGTGGTGCCGCCGCACGAGCGGTTGGTCGTGGTGGTGTTGATCGTGCCACCGTCGTAGAAGCTATAGGCGTTGATGAAATTGCCAGCTGCACTGCTGGTGATTTCATGATTGCGCACCAACACCTGTTCGGTGCTGCGGCCGACCTTGCGCGTGGCGATCACGCCCATGCCGTCGTGGCCAGCCGGGCATGGCCGGCCATCGGTCATGATGTCGCCGCGCCAGCCATAGCTCTTGTACGTGAAGCCAGGCGGCAGTTGCAGCAGCGGCAGGCCGGTGCTCAGGTCATTGGTCGGCGCGATCGGGCCGTACGGGCTGTCGACCAGCGCGGTGACGCCATTGGCAGCGGCAACTTCACGGGCGTGCAGCGCGGCAAAGGCGCCGACGAATGGCAGCGCGCTGGCGCCAGCGATGCCCTTGAGCAGGTTGCGGCGCGACGGCGACGTGTCTTGGTTGTTCATGTGTGCTTCTCCATTGATTGGACGTGCGAGCCGGTGGACCGGCATCTCGAATGTTGGCAGCGCCTGAGCGGCGGCCCGCCTGTCCTTACCACCCCGGCTTGGACCGATGCATTAAAGCAAACGATCATGTCAAGTTAATGACAACAAAAAGACAATTTTTCAGGCTGCACGGTTGGTCGTGACATCTGCCTGTCATGCACATCGCATGCGGCCTGCTGCGGCAAGGGTGCACCGCGCAGCGTCCCCAAACCGGCTAGAATTGCTGTCTTCCGATCAATATTTTTTGCGACAAAAAAGCGAACACATGAACAAGCTGGCGCTCTACTTTCGCCTGATCCGGGCCGACAAGCCAATCGGCATCCTGTTGCTGCTGTGGCCCACCCTGTGGGCGCTGTGGATGGCCTCCGGCGGCGTGCCGGCCCTCGATGTGCTGGCGATCTTCGTGATCGGCACGGCGCTGATGCGATCAAGCGGCTGCGCCATCAACGACTACGCCGACCGCGACTTCGACCGCCACGTCAAGCGCACGGTCGATCGCCCGCTCACGAGCGGCAAGATCCGGGGCTGGGAAGCGGTGATGGTCGCAGCCGTGCTGGCGATCGCGTCGTTCCTGCTGATCCTGCCGCTCAATGCGCTGACCAAGCAGTTGTCGGTGGTGGCCGTGGTGGTGGCTGGCACCTACCCGTACTTCAAGCGCTTCTTCGCCATTCCGCAGGCTTACCTGGGCATCGCGTTCGGCTTCGGCATCCCGATGGCGTTTGCCGCCGTGCAGGGCGCGGTGCCAGGCGTGGCCTGGTGGCTGCTGGTAGCGAACGTGTTCTGGGCGGTGGCCTACGACACCGCGTATGCGATGGTCGACCGCGATGACGACATCAAGCTGGGCATGCGCACGTCGGCCATCACGTTCGGGCGCTTCGACGTGGCCGCCATCATGCTGTGCTACGGCGCGTCGCTGGCCATCTTTTTGCTGTGCGGCTGGTCGCTTGGGCTGCGCTGGTGGTTCGTGGCCGGGGTGGCGGTGGCGGGGGCGATCGCGCTGTATCACTACACGCTGATCCGCCATCGTGACCGGATGAACTGCTTCAAGGCCTTCCGCCATAACAACTGGCTGGGGGCCGCACTGTTCATTGGTGTCGCACTAGATTATGCATTAGGTTAATATTGTCCGAAATGCATTCATCGCTGCTCCGGCAGCGTGATCGACCACCACACCAAGAGGCCCAATATGATCGAAAAAATCCCGACCCAGACCAATACCCGCGACCAGCTGGTCAATGACCTGAAAAGCGTCATCGGCGACGCGGAATCGTGGCTGCGCAACGGCAGCCAGCTGACCGGCGAAGAACTCAAGTCGGCCAAGGCCAAGTTCGAGCAGACGCTGGCCTCGGCCAAGGTCGGCCTGATCAATGCCGAAGAAACCGTGGTCGAGCGTACCAAGGTCGCCGCCAAAGCCACCGACGAATACGTCAAGGACAACCCATGGAAATCGGTTGGCCTGGGCGCTGCCATCGGTGTCGTCATCGGCATGCTGATCGTCCGTAAATAAGATGACGATCCCCGCGACCATTTCGCGCATCGGGGCCACGCTGCTTGCCATGCTGCGCACGCGGCTGGAGCTGGCGACGCTCGAACTGCAGGAAGAAACGCACCGCCTGTTCGGGTATGTGGCCTGGGGCATCGCGGCCGCCTTCTTCGGCCTGGTCGCGGTGCTGCTGCTCATCCTGTTCGTGCTGGTGCTGTTCTGGGATACGCACCGCCTGCTCGCCGTTGGCGGCATGACGCTGCTGTTCGCGCTGGGCAGTGTGCTGGCGTTCTTCAAGGTCCGTGGCGACCTGACGAACCGTGGACCAATCATGGCTGCCACGCTGGCCGAACTGCGCAAGGATGCGCAAGCTGTCAAAGGAGAGCCGATCGATGACGTCAAAATCTGAACCACTGGCGGTGCGCCGCCGTTTGCTGGCTGCGCAATGCGCCGAACAGCGCGCCCAGATGTCGGCTGACGTGACGCTGCTGCGCACGCCGTCGGCGATGGGCGGCACCACGGGGTATGTGGTGCAGCACAAGAAAGCCATCCTGACCGCCGCCGGCGTCGGGGTGGGCATCCTGCTGACCAAACCGACCTGGGTGGTCGGCGCGATCACCGCAGCTTTGTCGGCCTACAAGCTGGCGCAGAAGGTGTTGCCCGTATTAGGGTGGCGGAAGTTCGAAGTACATTGAACGGTTTGCGGTTCGCGAACTGACTTGGGTTCCCGCCTGCGCGGGAACGACGGTTTTAGGGTTGGCAGCTACGGATGTTGATCGTGGCAATCAGCCTCCAGACCGTCGTTCCCGCGAAGGCGGGAACCCAAGCTTTTTACAGGCACCGCACGCTCAATCCTGACCCAGCTCGTCCCCGAGTTCCTTGCCACGCGCCGCTGCAGCCTGCATCGCCGCGACGATCGCGCCTTTCACACCTGCCGCTTCCATGCTCTCGATTGCCGCATGCGTCGTGCCGCCCTTTGACGTCACGCGCGCGCGCAGCACGTCGACTGCTTCATCGGACTGCGCCGCCAGCTGCGCTGCGCCCGTGAACGTGGCCAGCGCCAGCTCCCTGCCCTGCTCTGGGTTCAGGCCCATCGCGCGCGCCGCTTCCTGCATCGCTTCGAGGAAGTAAAACACGTAGGCCGGCCCGCTGCCCGAGACCGCCGTTACCGCATCGATCTGCGCTTCGTCGTCCAGCCACACGGTCTTGCCGACCGCGCGCATGACGGCGTCGGCCTGCTCGCGCTGCGCGGCGCTCACGGCCGGCTGCGCCGCCAGGCCCGTCACGCCCATGCCGATCAGCGCCGGCGTATTCGGCATCGTGCGCACGATGGCGTCGTAGCCGCCGAGCCAGCGCGTCAGGTCGCTGCTGCGGATGCCCGCGGCGATCGACAACACCAGTTGGCGCGTCAGGTGCGGCGCCAGTGCTGTGGCCACTTCGCGCATCTGCTGCGGTTTCACGGCCAGCACGACGACTTCAGCATGCTGGACACCCTCGTCGATGGCAGTCGCGGTGCGCACGCCGTAGTCGCGCATCAGGCGCTCCAGTGCTTCGGGATTGCGGTCCACCACGTGGATCTGCGCGCCGGAACCCGCGACCTTCACGAGTCCGGAAATCAGGGCTGCGGCCATATTGCCGCCGCCGATAAAGACGATGTTCATGGTGATCCTGTCAGGTGTAATCGCGTTTGCCAAAGATGGCGCTGCCCACGCGCACAATTGTCGCGCCTTCGGCGATTGCCGGCGCCAGGTCGCCCGACATGCCCATCGACAGCGTATCCATTTCCAGGCCGTCGGCGCGCAGCGCGTCGAACAAGGCGCGCACGCGGGCAAAGGCGGCGCGCTGTTCTGCGACATCGGTGGTGGGCTCGGGGATCGCCATCAGGCCGCGCAGGCGCAGGTTCGGCAGTTGCGCCACCTCGCGCGCCAGGGCCGGCAATTCCTCAGGCGATGCGCCGCTCTTGCTGGCCTCACCGCTGATATTCACTTGCAGGCAGATATTCAGCGGGCCCAGTTCGGGCGGCCGCTGCTCCGACAGGCGCTGCGCGATCTTGAGCCGCTCGACCGTGTGCACCCAGGCGAAGCTGGCGGCGATGGGCCGCGTCTTGTTGCTCTGGATCGGGCCGATGAAATGCCACTCGACGGCCGCATCTGGTTGCGCCTGCGCGACGCTTGCGATCTTGTCGAGCGCTTCCTGCAAATAGTTTTCGCCGAACGCCAGCTGGCCGGCAGCCATCGCATCGAGCACCGCCTGCGCAGGGAACGTCTTCGATACAGCCAGTAACTGGACGTCGTTTCTGGCGCGTTCCGATGCCTTTACAGCATCGGTGATTGTCGCTTCGACAGCTTGCAAGTTCCCGGCGATTATGGACATAATGATTTTCTATAGGAAATATTTTTGAGACCGTTTGCGGCACTGGGATTATAAATGGACATATCGGAATTACTCGCTTTCTCGGTCAAGAACAAGGCCTCGGACCTGCACCTGTCGGCTGGCCTGCCGCCGATGATCCGCGTCCATGGCGACGTGCGCCGGATTAACCTGCCGCCGCTGGAGCACAAGGACGTGCACGGCATGATCTATGACATCATGAACGACGGCCAGCGCAAGCAGTACGAAGAAGTGCTCGAGTGCGACTTCTCGTTCGCGATTCCGGGCCTGGCGCGTTTTCGCGTCAATGCATTCAACCAGGAACGGGGCGCGGCCGCCGTGCTGCGCACGATTCCATCCAAGATCCTGTCGCTCGAAGACCTGAATGCACCGAAGATCTTCGGCGAACTGGCGTTGAAGCCGCGCGGCCTGGTGCTGGTCACGGGCCCCACCGGCTCGGGCAAGTCGACCACGCTGGCAGCGATGGTGAATCACCTCAACGAGCAGGAATACGGCCACATCCTGACGATCGAAGACCCGATCGAATTCGTCCACGACTCCAAGAAATGCCTGATCAACCAGCGCGAAGTCGGCCCGCACACGCTCTCGTTCAGCAATGCGCTGCGCTCGGCGCTGCGCGAAGATCCGGACGCGATCCTGGTCGGCGAATTGCGCGATCTGGAAACGATCCGCCTGGCGCTGTCGGCCGCCGAAACGGGCCACCTCGTGTTCGGTACGCTGCACACGTCATCGGCCGCCAAGACGATCGACCGTATCGTCGACGTGTTCCCGGCCGAAGAAAAAGAGATGGTGCGCGCAATGCTGTCCGAATCGCTGCAGGCCGTGATTTCGCAAACGCTGCTCAAGACCAAGGACGGCTCGGGCCGCGTCGCGGCGCACGAAATCATGATCGGCACGCCGGCCATCCGTAATCTGATCCGCGAAGCGAAGATCGCCCAGATGTACTCGGCGATCCAGACCGGCAGCAATGTCGGCATGCAGACGCTCGACCAGAACCTGACCGACCTCGTACGCCGCAACATGATCTCGTCGGTGGCTG